>ERZ777306.3-NODE-3-length-465299-cov-58.347087_pt1 | contig 465299 bp, 384 predicted proteins | sample MGYA00374966_ERZ777306 | MGnify/ENA primary metagenome ERZ777306 (study PRJEB29329, sample SAMN06343882) | mouse gut metagenome | isolation source: Mouse cecum | place: Austria: Vienna | collected 2014-11-15 ... | reverse complement strand
GCCACACTATACTCTTGATACTCTCTCCCGCCCACCGGAAAAATCCGCTGACCCCATATACGCCAAGCACTATCAGCAAAACAACAATCATAGCTATTGACATTACAGCCACACCGGCTGATATATCATTATTATATACGAAAATATATACGAAAAAACAAGCGGAAACCCGTGTGGACTTCCGCCTGTTTTGTGACTCCTACAGGATTCAAACCTGTAACCTTCTGATCCGTAGTCAGATGCTCTATTCAGTTGAGCTAAGGAGCCATCATTTTGAGAGATCTTATCTCCCGTTTGCGAGTGCAAAGTTACATCCGTTTTTTGAAATATGCAAATTTTCACTCACTTTTTTTTCGTTTTTTTTCTTTCAGATACTCGGCGACCGTTTTTCTGATACCCTGACGCAGATCCGTGCGGGCCGTAAAGCCGAAATCGCGTGCGGCCAGATCAGTAGTGCAGCACCAGTTCCGCTGCTTCATTATCTGATATTTATCGCGGTTCAGCGTCGAAGCCTTGCCACTGAAGGCGGCCACCTTCTCTGCCACGGCGCTCACTGCATACACTGCCCACATGGGCAGACGCAACGGCACTACAAATTTACCGCCAAGCTCCTCAGCCACTATCCGGCGGAACTCTGCCTGCGAATAGGCCCTCGGCTCCGAAATATTATACCGACGTCCCACAGGCGCCGACTCCAGAGCGGCAAACATGGCTTCCACCAGATCCTCCACATACACGAACGTGATCATCTGGCGCCTGAATCCCACCCCGAAATCAAAATGACGGTCGATCGACTTGATCATCATCAGGTAATCCTTCTCATGAGGTCCATAGACCCCCGTGGGCCGGAATATGATCCACGGCAGTCCCGACGATATCTCGAGCCACTGCTCGGCCTTGATCTTCGACAGACCATAGCGCGTGTTCGGATTCGGACGCACATCCTCCGAAATCGGGGCATACGTGCGCTCGTCGCCTGCTCCTACGGCCGACAGCGAACTCATGTAAAGAAACTTTTCCGGCACTTTTCCGCACTCTGTGAGCACCGTGCAGAAACGACGCAGATACTCAAAGTTGATGCGGTTGAAATCAAGGAAATTCGCACATTTTGTCGCGCCGAGATTATAGATAACATAATCCCATCCCTGCTGCTCTTGCCCTATAGCACGGAGCATGGACTCCTGCGAGTCATAGTCAAGCACCAGAAACTTCAGCGACGGATCGTCAAGATAGCGCCGAGAGGTCGACTCCCTCACGGCCACGGTGGTATCATAACCCAGTTCAAGCGCCTTGCGCGCTATAAAACCGCCTATAAAACCGCCGGCACCTACTATAAGCAATCTCTTACCTTTCATTTCAGCAATACTTTTTGAACAGTGCCGTCAGCCGCACGCCTGAAATACAGACCGGCGCCGGGCGAGACGATCCTGCGTCCGTTCATATCAAAACACACACCGGCATCCTCATCTTGTTGTCCTTCAGGGCCGACAACAACAGTAGCCGGAGAAACGATGGCGGAATTGACATCATCGCCAAGCACAAACCTCACCGGCGACAAAAGCTGAGCAAACCCGCCGTCCTTCATATAAAACAGCACGGCAAGATATGCACGGCCAACCTCCCCGTTGTCAAACCGGCCGGACACAGTCACCGACTGACGGCCACCCGACTCAAGATACACCGGATCCGACGAAAATCCGCACAATGACGACGACCCGTCCTGATCAAAAATATACACATAGACCGGAGAGGAGTTATAGCCGCTTGTGCATCGCAACGAGAACGAGAACCGCAGATTGTCGCGAGCCGTATCCACCACTCTGAAAGACGAAGCGGACAGGACAGGCGCACCGGGATTCTCTTCAACTTCAACCGGATATATGTCCGACATCACAAGCCCCCGGTCGTTTATCACGATCATATAGTAACTGCCGGGAGCCACCGACGCCGGCACATCGCAGAGCGTCCGGCACTCATAAGTATCGTCTGATGCCAACTCCGCCGGCACTCTGGACAATGTAGCCACGAGCGACAGCGAATTATCGCTGTCATCCACCGAGACCAGACAGCAGCTCACACCTCCGTAAAAATAACTGTCAGACACATTGACCATGGACAAAGTCGTAGGAAACGACGCTCCAGCATAGACAGTGCCGGGCAACTCCTGAAACTCGCACTCAAGCGTGGCATACGACGGAGTGACAAATCGTATGCGCCGGTTGGCCACAGTGGCATAAAGTTCACCGTAACGGCCTATCGGAGCGCGCACATCGAAATACTCACCCCTGGCATTTTTCACCACTGCGTTCAGCACATAAGTGCCGTCGGACAGCGATGAAGGCACTGTCACTTCGTACGATGACACACCATAATCCGTCTGCACGCCGTCATACGGTCCGGAACCGTCGGCATAGGTCACAGATCCGTCGGCTCCGGTGAATCTGATGCCGAATGTCACTTCCTGCACCTCCACAGGCGAGCAATTGTAACTACCGCCACCAAAAGTGACGGAATTGCCCACCACCGTTCCGGCCACCGACGCCGTGAGCGCACCGGTTGCCCTGAAATCAAGCATACCGCGATCATAAGAACCGTCATCAGGTCTCATGCCCGTGATGATATTCTGCGAAAAATTATATCCGGACGACGAACCGCCTATGCCCTGACTTGCGGGATCAAGCGCCGTCAGGGTGAAATATCCGTTGCTCATTCCGCCCCAACCCCAGTTCAGATGAAAGAAACCGTCCGACGAATATCCGTCGACCACAAAAGCGTGCGCCCCGGTATTGGAGCCGTTCACACCATCATAATAGACAGGATGACCGGCCTTCAGGTCGGAATAGATCATGTTTTCCCATGAAATCAGATCAAACCACTCGCGTCGCATCAGGCGCAGCGAAGGTGAATAGCCGAAATTCCGCACAAGGCCGACGGCCAGTTCCGATCCGTATGCCCCGGACATCCCGGTGCCATAGTTCATTTTTGCGCAAACGCCCACAGCATTCATCAGCGTGGCCACGGCATCCTTCTGCACTGCCGTGCCGACACCGCCGGCATAGCTGTCGATCATGGCATCCCAGTTCAGGGTCACTTCATCAAAATCGAGCGACACGTCTATTCCCGCATCATCCTGATGATATGAAAAAGTGCCGCCCGAGCACCTGTCGGGATAACGGTAGACGCTCAGCACCTGAGCCATGGCCGTGGCCACACAGCCGGTCATGGTGGGCTGCCCGCCGATTTTGGGGCATTTGTCATTATAGGGCGCATCCTGATTCCATGCGGCCGACACAAGCGGCGCCACAGGATCACGCTGCGGCCTGCCGACCGCCATATATTTCCCTGTGTTGTCGTCGTCGCCGGCGGCACGCATGGCCGCTATCTCTTCTGCATAGAAATCGAGCCACGCCTTCATATTGGAGGGCATATCGTCCGCATCACACGGTCCGGCGTCGGCATATCCGAGCAGTGGCCGCGCGTCATCATCGGCCGACAGCACCATATATCCCCCAGCTTTATCCCGACTGGAGAACACATACACCGCCGCCTGACCAGATCCGTCGGCGGCATCGACAGTCAGCATCGGCTCCACAGCCGACCCTCCGCGCAACGATGCCACCCGCGAGGGCACAGCCGCCATATCGCGGACCCTCTCCAGCGCCCGCGCCGGAGAGATCACATCCGCCGCAGCCGACAAGGCCACGACAACCGACAAACCGTATAGAACATATCTTTTCATACGTCTTTCCACACGATCCGGTCAATGCCGGTGTTTCTTAGTCATGGAATCACGTATGGTGTCAACAACGTTGATCACATAGTCGCCGACTTTCTCCAGATCCGACACCGCGTCCATATAGAATATGCCGGCCTGATAGTCATACAGTCCGGAATTGATGTTCTGCACGTTCTCCGAGCGCAACTGATTGCGCATGTTGTTGATCTCGCGCTCTTTGTTGTAGGCAGCCATGATCACGTCATCCTTCACGTTCTCGATATTGGCGATCATGTCGATCATTCCGTTCATAGCTTCCGACACAAGCACAAACATGGCGTCGATATTATCACGGATAGTATCGTTGAACTCCACATTGACCTGCTGCTTTCGGGTGAGGACACGGCCGAAATTATTGCATGCATCACCGATAGACTCCACCTCGCTATTGATGTTAAACAGCGCCGCCACACGGCGTTTGCCGTCGTTCGACAGACGTCCCTGGCTTGTGCGGTTCAGAAAATCGGCGATCTCGCGCTCCATGCGGTCTGAAATATCCTCATACTTCTCCAGACGAGAATACAGTTGATTGAACTCCTTGGTATTCGGCTTGGTGTGCAGCAACTCGTGAGCCATACCCACCATACGGTCAACACGCTGGGCAAAGACTCCGACCTCCTTCTCCACCTGAGCTATGTTAAGCTCAGAAGCACTTACCAGAGAAGCGCCGATATATTTGAGAGAGAATTCCTCTTCCTCGTTCTTCTTGGCAGGAATGATTTTCTCCACGATCTTCACATACACCCCGGTCATCCATATCATTATGGACAGGTTGATGATATTGTAGACCGTGTGGAACAGCGACATGCCGAACGACACGCTCACCTGCATGGCGCCGATCCGCGCCATCACCTCATGGCCCGAAGGCAGCGAATTGTCAAACAGATGACTGTAAAGCGCAGGCTGTGTCTTCTCCAGCTCGGCCACATAACCGTAGAGAGCTTCCGGATTGCCCTGGCCTATGGCTTCCGTGAGCCACGCGTTCAGCTCCACAAAAGGCACAAACATAGGCAGCACCCAGAATATGCCGAGCACGTTGAACAGCATATGACCCATGGCCGTACGCTTGGCCGCGGCATTGCCGCTCATCGACGCCAGCAGCGGAGTGATGGTAGTGCCGATATTTGCGCCGAGCACTATGGCACATGCCAGATCAAACGAAATCCATCCCTTGCTGCACATGATCAGGGTGATGGCAAACGTAGCCGCCGACGACTGTATGATCATCGTCAGAAGCATACCCACAGTCAGGAATATCAACACGGAGCCGAAACCCATGTCGGTGTACTGCTGCAGGAACGCAAACATCTCCGGATTGCTCTGCAGATCGGGCACATACTTGCTGATGAGATCAAGGCCCATGAACAGAAACGCAAAGCCAATAAAAAACTCGCCGATCGACTTATTACGCGACGACGAGGCAAACAGCAGCGGCACAGCTATGCCGATCAGCGGCAGCATAAATGACGACATATTGACTTTGAATCCGAACAGCGCTATGACCCAAGCGGTGAATGTGGTGCCCACATTGGCGCCCATGATCACGGCCATGGACTGTGTCAGGGTCATCAGACCGGCGTTGACGAAACTCACCACCATTACGGTGGATGCCGACGAAGACTGGATCAATGCTGTGATAAGAAAACCGGTCATGGTACCGGTAAGGCGATTGCGCGTCATGGCGCCGAGGATGTTTCGCAGGCGGTCGCCGGCAGCCTTTTGCAGGCCCTCGCTCATCACCTTCATTCCATACAGGAACAAGCCTACCGCGCCGAGCAGACACAGCAGGTCGAGAATGCTATAGCTCATTGTTGAGTGATAATGGTTTCAATGCGTCGCAAAGTTAACAAATTTTTACTGATCCGCAAAATCAGTTTGGCACTGGGTTTAGGGGTTAAGGTTTAGAGTTGATAGTGGATGGTTGATGGTTTGGTGATTAGTATTTGCGATGAGAAACCGGCTCCATCACCCCTAAACCCTAAACTTTAAACCATCCACGATCAACCCTAAACCTTACTCCCGGAAAATCCGGTTGACGATAAGGGCGATAGCGCCGTCGCCGGTCACGTTGCAGGCGGTGCCGAAAGAGTCCATGGCGATATAGAGGGCTATCATCAGGCCGTTGTCGGCTTCGCTGAAACCGAGCATCGACGAAAGTAGGCCAAGCGATGCCATGATAGCGCCGCCGGGCACCCCGGGAGCGGCCACAATGGTGATGCCGAGCATGGCTATGAAGCCGGCAAACATAGGCACCGACCATGGCATGCCCTGCATTATCATCAGAGCCAGCGCGCAGGCCACAATCTTGAGCGTAGAGCCCGACATGTGGATCGTGGCACAAAGCGGTATCACAAATCCGGCCACGGCCGGACGCACTCCGGTGGCTTCGCTGCGGCGCAACGTCACCGGGATAGTGGCAGCGGAACTCTGGGTGCCCAGTGCCGTAAAATAAGCCGGCAGCATGAGCCGCAGCATTTTCAGCGGATTCTTGCCGGCCACGGCACCCGCCACACAGAACTGTACCACAAGCAAAACCACATGCATCACAAAAATAACTCCTATGATGCTGACAAACGTCCTCAGCACAGGTCCCACCTGCCCCGCCATGGTCATCTCCATGAATATACCGAAGATATACAGCGGCAGCAACGGGATGATCACGGTCATGATCGTGCGCGTGATTATGTCGCGAAACTCCCCGAATCCGCGGCGCAGGGCCACAGACCCGCAGAAAGCCATGCCCAACCCCATCACAAAGGCCAACATCAGAGCCGTCATCACTCCGAATAGCGGCGGCATCTCCACCGTAAAATAAGGTTCTGGCGACATTCCGCCGGACGCGGCTACCGTCGCGGCCGACACTGATCCGCCGGCTATGAGTTCCGGAAAAATCCACGCTCCGGTAAAGAATGAAAGCAGCCCGGAAGCAAAAGTCATCAGATATGCCAACAGGGCCGTGACGGCAAGCATCCTGCCGGCGCCACGCCCCACCTCGGCTATGGCCGGCGCCACAAAACCCACTATCAGCAACGGTATAATAAATCCGAGAAACCCGGAAAACAGCCCGTTGAATGTCGAAAACACGCTCGCCGCCCACTCAGGCAGCACAAATCCGGCGCCCACGCCCAGCGCCATAGCTATCGCAATCCGGAGAATCATTTCAGTTAGGAGTTAGGAGTTAGGAGTCGGGAATTAGGAATTAGGAGTCGGGAGTCGGGAGTTAAGTTTTTCACGAAGAGTTTTTGTGATGGACGACAGCATTTTATGCAATTCTATGGCATCGGCGTGTAATGAATCAAACTGATCACGGGATATGTACTCTCCCTCCTTTAAAAGTTCAAGCCAATATATTGTCTCTCCACACTCTTTAAATGAGATATAGGCTTTGTTCAAAAAATCCTTCTCACTACATCCACACATTGCTTCAGCAATATTCGCTCCGATACTCGTGCCGGATCTGACTATCTGACGTGAAAGAATATACTCTTTCATATCTTCATTAAGATAGCGGCCAAGTTTCACGATTCTCACCGCAAACGACTTAGCCTTACTATAAACCACGCTCTCCCGTCTCACAGCCCCACTCCTAACTCCAGACTCCTAATTCCTAACTAATTAAACCTATCCCACCGAGCCTTCGAGGGTGATCTGGAGCAGGCGCTGGGCTTCTACGGCAAATTCCATGGGGAGTTTGTTCATCACCTCCTTGGCATAGCCGTTGACTATCAGCCCCACGGCTTCCTCAGTGGGAATGCCGCGCTGGTTGCAGTAAAAGAGTTGTTCGGCCGAGATTTTAGATGTAGTGGCTTCATGCTCGACGATGGCGGTGCGGTTTTTCACGTCGATCACCGGAAAGGTATGGGCGCCGCACGTCGGCGAGAGCAGCAGCGAGTCACATTGGGTGTGGTTGCGGCATCCCTCGGCATTTGGAGCCACCGACACCAGTCCGCGGTAGGAATTCTGGCTGAAACCGGCCGAGATGCCCTTGCTGACTATGGTCGAGCGCGTGTTGGAGCCGAGATGTATCATCTTGGTGCCGGTGTCGGCCTGCTGCCGGTTGCGGGTCACGGCCACCGAGTAGAATTCGCCCACCGAGCCGTCGCCCTTGAGCACGCAGCTTGGATATTTCCACGTGATCGCCGATCCGGTCTCCACCTGTGTCCACGAGATCTTGCTGTGGTCGCCGCGGCAGAGTCCGCGCTTGGTCACGAAGTTGTAGACACCGCCACGACCCTCGCGGTCGCCGGCATACCAGTTCTGCACTGTGGAATACTTCACTTCGGCACGCTCCTCGGCTATGATCTCCACAATAGCGGCGTGCAGCTGGTTTTCATCGCGCATGGGCGCGGTGCAGCCCTCGAGATAGCTCACATAGGCGTCGTCGTCGGCCACGATGAGCGTGCGCTCAAACTGCCCGGTGCCAGCGGCGTTGATGCGGAAATAAGTGCTCAGCTCCATGGGGCAGCGCACACCCTTGGGTATATAGACAAACGATCCGTCGGAAAACACGGCCGAGTTCAGCGCCGCATAGAAATTGTCGGCATAGCCCACCACCTTGCCCAGATATTTCCTTACAAGATCGGGATAGTCCCTCACCGCTTCCGAAAACGAGCAGAACACTATGCCGAGCTGTGCCAGCTTCTCCTTGTGGGTGGTCTTGACCGACACCGAGTCCATCACGGCGTCCACAGCCATGCCGCTGAGCATCTGCTGCTCGGCAAGGGGAATGCCCAGACGGTTGAACGTGTCGAGCACTTCGGGATCGACCTCGTCCAGACTCTTCGGACCCTCCTTCTTGCGCGGCGCCGCATAGTAGCTTATGGCCTGAAAGTCGATCTCAGGCACCTCGAGATGAGCCCATGTCGGCGGCGTCAGCGTGAGCCAGTGGCGGAAAGCCTTCAGCCGGAAGTCAAGCAGCCACTGCGGCTCACCTTTCTTGGCCGAGATCAGTCTCACCACATCCTCGCTGAGACCAGCCGGAATTATATCTGTGTCGATGGCCGAATGGAAGCCATACTTATAGTCGTCGGCACCATCGGTTATTTCATTGAGTATATCGTCGTTGTCGTATTGTTCCATAAAGCGGTGTATTCACTTATATTTATATAATGCCGGCAGCGTAGCCGAAAAGCCACGGCGCCAGATCGGCCGTCGCGGTAACTATGCGCGAACCGTAAACGGGCAACCCGATGTCGGCCAACTGTGCCAGATTCAGCAGGATCGACATAAGCAGCAGCCATTTCAGAGCCCCAATGACCAGCCCGGCCAGACGGTCCACCGCGCCGAGCATGAGCAGATTGGCGGTAAATTTCAGCACCGACGCAATCAGAGAGATGCCGATAAACACCAGTGCGAACACCAGCGTGTAGCCTATCATGGGATTGACTCCGCCAAGCCAGTCAGCCATATCCAGGCCGAACAGTCTGGCCATCAGAAAGGCACACAGAAAAGCGGCCACTGACCCAAGCTGCCTGATGGCCCCGCGCCACATTCCATACACGCCGAAAGCCACGGCGCCACCCAAAATCACGATGTCAGCAATCTGTTGCGCACTCATTCAGCAATTGTTTCGGATTATAAGTTTTCAGTTTCACTTTGCCTTCGCCATCCAGCAGATACATCGCAGGCAACGCGCGGATAATATACAGGTCCTCGGCCTGCACGTCGGTCAGATCGTAGGCTGAGATCCACCCCTCGGGCAGCCCGCCGGAGGTCTCGAGCCAACGCTCCTGAGTGCTGTCCACACACACGGCCAGCACCTTCAGTCCTCCTATGGAGTCCTTGATCTCCCTCATCACCACCCTGCAGTGATGACAGTCGGGATCATAAAAGAACAGCAACACCGGCTCCGCGCCGGCAATATCGCCAAGACGCGCCACCGTGCCGTCTGCAAGCCTGAAGGAAAAATCACACGGCCGTTCCCCGGGAGCATTGAGCGCTATGGCTCCGAGCTTCCATTCGGCAGCGGCCTTTTCGCCCAGCCCTGTCAGAGCGGAAGCGATCACTGCTCTGGCAAACGGCTCATACAGTCGCTCGTCGGCCCTATCCGACGCCGGCTCATAAAGATGGGCGTCGGCCCAATAAGCCATATTATAAAAATTACCGGGACGCGCCTGAGCGGCCTGCATCACCGAATCCACTGCCTGCACGGCCTGTGCCTGCGGCATGTCGGCAATCCCGTCGAGAAAAGCCACAAAAGCCTGCTCGGTCACGGAATCCGTGGTCGCGTCAGCCGGCGACAACGCACAGGCCATCAACGCCGGGCAAAATGCCGACAACAGACTTAAGATTCTTTTCATACTGCAAATTTAAGCATTTTTTCCTCACTCCGCCATAGTCACGCCATCGATTTTGCCCAGACCGGCCACAAGGGCATCCATCATGTCGCGACGGGTGCGCAGAGTCATGCGGCAAGTGTTGTCAAACTCACGGTCGGCAATCTCCACCTGCGGCATCTTGGCAAGAGCCATCACGGAGTTCATGGACTGATACGGGAAATGAAACGACACCTCTGCGAGTTCATGGCGCTCCACCGTTGCAGCAGCGTCCAGAGCAGCGCGGGCAGCCTCGCGATAGGCAGCTATCAGCCCCGGAGTACCGAGTTTGATACCGCCGAAATAGCGCACCACAACCACCACCACATTTGTGAGGTTCAGCGAATTGATCTGCCCGAGTATCGGCTTGCCGGCCGTACCGGACGGCTCGCCGTTGTCGTTGGAATACTGCTCCGCACGGTCGGCACCCGTCACGTATGCCCAGCACACGTGACGGGCGTCGTGATACTCCTTCTGATAACGTGCCGCCACTTCTCTGGCTTCCGCGGCGTCGGCCACCGGCCATGCGAAAGCCAGAAAACGGCTCATCTTCTCCGTTATTTTACCCTCCGCAGGTCCTTGGATCGTAAGATACATCAGCTGAGCGTCTTCCGGTCAATAAGCGTGGCCCTTGGTCACATCCTCGGGAGTAAGCGGCCGGCGGTCCATGCTGCGCCACACATACACTATGTAGGCCAGGACAAACGGTATCACCAGCGACACGTAGCTCATCACCGTCAGCGTGAACTCCGACGAAGAACTGTTGCGTATGGTCAGCGACGATGCGGGATCAGACACCGAAGGATAGTAAGAAGTGCCGTTGTAGCCGAGCACCCAGAAGAGCGACATCACCACCAGCACCGTGCCGACGCCGGTAAACCACGCACCGTGGCGGAAACGGTCCGACACAAGCACGCCAAGCATGCCGCACAGCACCAGCAGCGTGCCGCCCACATAGGCGACAGCCGCCCACCAGAGCGTCATGAAATTTTCCAGATAGCCATTGTCACGCAGCACGAATTCCCCGCCGGCATCCTGCACATACGACGGACTCGTCAGCAGCACGGCGGTAAACGCCAGAAACAGCGCCACGAAAATGCCGCCGCTGTAAAGCACCCTGCGACGCATCATCACCTTGAATCCGCGGTCGTGTGCCGTGGACCCGAGCATAAACACCGCCCCCTGCATACGAGCAAGAAACAGGATTGTGAATCCAAGCAGCAGATTGCGCCACGACACTATCGCCTCAAGGCCGTGCGACCCGTTGTCCCACGTCGAGATCACCGGAGCCGCAGCATCAAGCAGGTTGCCCTTGGCCACCGAGAAATCGGCGCCCCAGATCATGGTGCCCACAGCCACGCCAAGCAGTATGCAGCCCATGCACCCGTTGAGAAACAGAAATATATCGTACGTCAGACAACCGTACAGATTGCCGTGCTTGCGCCTGAACTCATAGCTCACAGCCTGAAGAATGAAGCTGATCAGAATCAGCATCCACAGCCAGTAGGCTCCGCCGAAACTTGTGGAGTAAAACAGCGGGAACGAAGCGAAAAACGCTCCGCCAAACACCACTAAAGTGGTGAACGTCAACTCCCACTTGCGGCCGAGCACGTTGACCATCAGCGAGCGGTCCGTGGCATTGCGCGCCGACAGGATCATGGACTGTCCGCCCTGAACGAAAAGCATGAACACCAACAGCGCTCCGAGCACTGAAATCAGAAACCACCAGTAGTTCTGAAGAAATGTCATCGTTTCCATAGGTTAATCGTTTAATCTTCCGTCTTTTCACTATTATGGACAATCTGGCGCACCATGATCGACATTTCCGCCGCCAGAAGCACCGTAAACACCACTGCAAACATCCAGAACGTCAGCTGCACGCTCGATGCCGAGAGAGCGCTGATAGCCGCACGCGTGGGCATCAGATCCTGTATGACCCAGGGCTGACGTCCGACTTCGGCACACACCCAGCCGCTCTGGCTGCACACCCACACCACCGGAATGCTCAGCATGCACACCCACTGCATCCACCGCTTCATCAGCATACCCGGCAAGCGGTAGGCAAACAGCAGCACGGCCACATAAAGCAGCAGCAGATACCCGCCGGCCAGCACCATGATGTGAAACGCATAGAATGTCAGCGCCACCGGCGGAACCAGATCGGCCGCATCGTCATAGTAGCCGTAGCCGAAATACGGATACGTGGCCCGCAGCGCCGTCAAAGCCGAATCGGCGGCCGCATCGTTGCCCGCGGCACGTGCCGCGGAGAAATCGCGCAAGGCGCTGTGCGACTCAGCTCCGGCCTTCATCCTGTCGGCATAACTCACTGTGTTGACACGCTTTCCTCCCGAGGTGTAGTCCACACCCTCGACTATATCGTATATGCCGGGCACAAACGAATTGAATTCACCTCGTGCAAGAAACGACAGTCCCCCGGGAATACCTACTTTCAGCAGATACGGATCCTCGTCGTTGTGAAACGTCTTGGCCGGATTGAGTATGCCGAAACCTATTATCTCCTGCCCGTGAGCGCCGCGCCACAGGCCCTCCATGGCGGCAAGTTTCATGGGCTGCGTGCGGCTCACCTCCACTGCCGATCCATGGCCGGTGGAGATCGTAAGCAATATGCCTGCCAGGCCGACCCATCCGGCCACCTTGATCGACTTGACGGCAAAATCCGTCCGGCTCTCGCGCATCAGAAAAAAAGCGCTCACGCCGATCACAAACACGCCGGCCAGCGCCCAGCCGCTCATCACGGCATGACAGAATTTGTTGATAGCCACCGGCGAAAGAGCCACGGCCCAGAAATCTGTCATCTCGTTGCGCATCATCTCGGGATTGAAGGTCATGCCGTCGGGATACTGCATCCAGGCGTTGGCCACCAGAATCCACAATGCCGATATCGACGCCCCTATGGCCGTGAGCCATGTCGACACAAGGTGAAAACGCGGGCTCACGCGCTTCCAGCCGAAAAACATCACTGCTATGAACGTGGCCTCCATAAAGAAGGCAAACAGTCCTTCGATGGCGAGAGGAGCGCCGAATATATCGCCCACAAACCAGGAATAATTACTCCAGTTCGTGCCGAACTCAAATTCGAGAATAATACCCGTGGCCACACCGCAGGCAAAATTGATGCCGAACAGCAGCATCCAGAACTTGGTGATCTTCAGCCATGCCTGACTGCGGCTACGAAAATAGATACTCTCCATCACGGCCACTATCACACCGAGTCCGAGAGTGAGCGGCACGAAAAGCCAGTGATACATAGCCGTGAGCGCAAACTGCCATCGCGACCAGTCCACCACAGAAATCAAATCATTCATAGATTATCGGTTAAAGGTATCGGTTAAAGGTTTTTGTTGATGTTGCTGACGTTCAAGCAACGACGACCTAACCGCTTCGGCTCTCTCGGGATCGGAACCGTAGTCCCGCTCAAGCAGATCAGGGAAAAAGAAAAGCTTGAACACGAGAAAAAGCAAAGCCACTTTAACAAGGATCAGCGCCCACAGCTGCCGCCCCACAGTCATGGAGCGGAAACCGTCGGCGTAGAACCTCCAGATTTTCATTGCCAGACGTTTCACGCGGCAAATTTAAGCAAATTTTTGTTATTAACGGCCTTTATGCTGATATTGTGGAAGAAGGGGCACGGGAAATTTCGAAAAAAGTTTATCCACAGCTTCGGCTATCCCTTCGAGATTGCGATACTGTCCCCGACTGCCGTCCACCACCGTGGCCACCGACGACGAATAGAGAGCCTCGCGCTTGTCGAGATCCACCATGTCCATGGTCAGCACACCCTCTTTGTAGATACCGGTGATCACTCTGGCGTCAGGATTCCAGTAATAGGGACGCGGCCAGATGAACGACGGATAGAAACCGCCCCACGGACCGAACACCGGGCCCACAGGACTGCCCGGACCGTATGCCGGTGCGGTGGCCACCTCACGGTGCACGGTCACGGCAATGTTGATCAGCAAAGGCGACGAGGCATCCTCTGTAAAACCGCGGTCAACCATCTGCTCACGTATGGCTGCAGCGATGTTGTAGTAAGTGACCATCTGCATTCCCTTGGGCAGAGCGCCCTGATCTGGAGTGACTATGCGGAAAGTATTGTAGTCGGCCAGATCTGCATTATTGTAAGTCTCGGAACAAACCAGCGTATATGGCGAGCACCCGGCCAGTATAAAAGTCGCGGCCACCGACAAAAGGGCAAGTATCTTCTTCATGTTTATACATTTATGTCGTTTGAAATAAAACGCGCCGGCCGCCGGTTTGGTTTAAAACGACACAATGCCGACAAATTCTACTGTCGCAGGCCCTCCGGCGGGCTTACCTTTGCAGAAACAACCATTAGACAACAGCAACATACAAACATGACATCATTCGATCCTGATTTTTTTGAAAGAGAGGAAATCACCGCCATCGGCGGCGAATTCGGTCCCCTGGGCGAACTGGCAGCCATCAGGCTGCTGTGTGAGGTGTGCCGCCGCGGCTACTATATGCCGTGGGACACGATACGCAAAATGTCGATTATCGGCAAAATTCCCGGACTGACCCCGGATATGCTCGACGCTATAGTAGCACGCATGGCCGAATACGGCATCTTCAGCCGACGCAGGCTCAGGGACACGGACCCGGTGCTCACATCGGCCGATCTGCAGCGACGCCACATCAGGCGCATCGGTCTCGCCCGCGCACGGCGTATCACCTCATGGCCGCACCTGCTCATCGACCTCACCGCCGAATTCGGCATAATCCCCGCCACAGTCTCCGGCGACAGCGAACCGTTCGACACGCCCTTGCCTGTTGACACCCGCCTGCCGCGCAGGATGCAACCGTATCTGAAAATACGTCTGCGCACGTCCGACCCCCGTCTCCACGTCTACCGTCGCATACGCAACCCCGACTATTGTCCCCGCCAGCCGTCATAAGCGCCGGCGTCACACGGGTCCCGCCATTTTGATTTGTTTATTCATGGTTATTCGGGATTTTATACTTAATTTTGTGACGCACAAATATATTTATTCTTAATATGATACTCATTGCTGATGCCGGTAGCACCAAAGTCGACTGGTGCGCCATAGGACCCGACGGTTCCCCGCGAATGTTCACATCCGAGGGCATCAACGCTTTGATGCTCAACGAAGACGAGCTTCACACACGTATTTCGACCGCATTGTCAGAAATAGGCCATATTCCACGTTCCATATACTACTACGGAGCCGGCTGTGTAGACTCCGGAGTGATCGACAAGGTACGGCGGGCTTTCCGCAGCTCCATGACCGAACTCGGCACCGAACCGGAGATGGTGGAAGTGAACTCCGACCTGCTCGGGGCAGCCCGAGCACTGTGCGGCCACAAGCCAGGACTCGTGGCCATTCTCGGCACCGGATCCAACACATGCTACTACGACGGCCAGAAAGTGGCCGACCACATTCCCTCGCTCGGATTCATCCTCGGTGACGAAGGCAGCGGCTCCGCCATAGGCAAACGCGTGATAAACGCCGCCTACAAGCGCCTGATACCCGACTCCGTGCGCAAAGAGCTGGAAACCTTCACCGGCATGACCTACGGCCAGATCGTACGCCACGTCTACCGCAGCCACGGCATCAACACATGGCTTGCATCGCTGGTGCCGTTCATCCGCAAGCAGATTCCGGTCCACCCCGAAGTCCGCGGCATCGTGGCCGACGAATTCCGTCTGTTCTTCAAACGCAACATCAAGCCATACGGCCAGCTCGCCGCCAGCGTGCCCATACACTTCACCGGAGGTGTGGCCGCTGCCTTCTCCGACGTACTCAGCCAGACGGCAGCCATGCTCGGATTCACCAACATGGGCATGATCGAAGCCAAACCGATGGACGGACTGATCAGATTCCACACCTCATCGCTGAAATGACATCCATGCCTACCGCAATACCGGAACTCATCCTCATAAATATCACCGGGCCCGACAGGCCCGGCGTGACCTCGGCTCTGACCGAGATCCTCGGACGCCACAAGGCGACCATACTCGACATTGGCCAGAGCACCATCCACCACTACCTGTCGCTCGGTTTTCTCATCAAGACCGACGCGGCGGCAAGCGGCGAAATCCTGAAAGAACTGCTGTTCAAGGCTTCGGACCTGAACCTCAACATCCGGTTCACCCCCACCACCGTGGACGACTACGAGGAATGGGTGGCAATGCAGGGCAAAAGCCGCTGGATCATCACCCTGCTCGGACGCAGACTCAACGCAGGCCACATAGCCGACGTGACACGCGAGGTCTCGGCCCAGGGACTCAACATCGAGAACATCAAGCGCCTGACCGGACGCGTACCCGTCAACTCCGAACCTTCGCCCCTTAGCAAAACCTGCATAGAGATGGCCGTGCGCGGCAATCCGGCCGACCGCAACGAACTTCAGCGCCGCTTTCTGGAAATATCGTCAGCTCAGGAGGTTGACATATCCTTTCAGGAAGACAACATATTCCGCAGATCAAGGCGCCTGATCTGCTTCGACATGGACTCGACTCTCATCGAGACCGAAGTGATCGACGAACTGGCCGTCAGAGCCGGAGTGGGCGATCAGGTCAAAGCCATAACCGACAGGGCCATGCGCGGAGAAATAGACTTCTGCGAAAGTTTCCGCGAACGGGTGGCTCTGCTCAAAGGACTCGACGTGAGCGTCATGCAGGACATTGCCGAACACCTCCCCATCACCGAAGGGCTCGAGCGGATGATGACCGTGCTCAAACGCGCCGGCTACAAGACCGCAATCCTTTCCGGCGGATTCACATATTTCGGCAACTACCTCAAGCAGAAATACGGTTTCGACTATGTCTATGCCAACGATCTCGAAGTGCAGGACGGCAGACTCACCGGACGTCACCTCGGCGACATCGTGGACGGACGGCGCAAGGCCGAACTCCTGCGGCTGCTCGCACAGGTGGAAAACGTGGACATAGCCCAGACCATAGCGGTGGGCGACGGAGCCAACGACCTGCCCATGCTCGCCACAGCCGGTCTCGGCATAGCCTTCCACGCCAAGCCCAAAGTCAAGCAGACGGCCGAACAGAGCCTGTCTACCATAGGACTCGACGGCGTACTCTACTTCCTCGGCTTCAAAGACTCCTTCATGGAACAATAACCATAAACTATAACCCATAAACTATAACCCATAACCTCCAAAGATGTCATTCATTTCCGACTTCAAGCAATTTGCCATGAAAGGCAACATCATCGACATGGCTGTCGGTGTGATCGTGGGCGGCGCATTCGGCAAAATCGTCAGCTCGCTTGTCAATGATATCATCATGCCCGTGATCTCCATAGTCACCGGCGGAGACGGTCTCGCCAACTTCAAATACGTGATCACCCCCGGACGTCCGGCCGACGGAGACCTCGCTGAGATCAAGGAAGTGGCCGTGAACTACGGCGTGTTCATCCAGAACATAGTCGACTTCCTGATCATCGCCTTCAGCATATTCGTGGCTCTGCGCGTGATCATGAAATTCAAAAAACAGGAACAGGCCGCACCGGCTCCCGCGCCGGCTCCTTCGAAAGAAGAAGTGCTCCTCACCGAAATCCGCGACCTGCTCAAAGAAAAGAAATAACGGCCTTGTCATTCCCTGCTCCCACACCAGGTCCCATAGGCGTTTTCGACTCCGGCTACGGAGGTCTGACCATACTCGAGGGCATACGCAGACTCATGCCCGAATGGGACTATCTTTACCTTGGCGACAACGCGCGTGCTCCTTACGGCACGCGCTCGTTCGATGTGGTCTATCAGTTCACACTGCAGGCCGTGCGCCATCTCTTCGACCGCGGATGCCGTCTGGTCATACTGGGCTGCAACACCGCTTCGGCCAAAGCCCTGCGAACCATCCAGCAGGTCGATCTGCCCGGCATAGACCCGCAGCGACGCGTGCTCGGAGTGATCCGCCCGACGGTGGAAGCCGTGGGCACCGTGAGCCGCACCGGCCATATCGGCGTGTTCGGCACACCCGGCACTATACGGTCCCGAAGCTACAACATGGAGATAGCCAAACTCTACCCAGACTTCGTGACCGTCGGACAGGAATGCCCCATGTGGGTTCCGCTGGTGGAAAACCGCGAAGCCGACGGTCCCGGCGCCGACTATTTCGTGGATAAATACGTGGACATGCTTCTCATGCGCGACCACATGATCGACACAGTGCTGCTGGCATGCACGCACTATCCGCTTCTTTTCAATAAAATACGCCGCTGTGTGCCCCGTGAGATCGAAATAGTGCGTCAGGGCGACATCGTGGCCCGTTCGCTTCAGGACTACCTGCGGCGACATCCGGAAATGGCCGCACAGTGCTCTCGCGGAGGATCATGCAGCTATCTCACCACCGAAAGCGCGGCAAAATTCTCTGAAATGGGTTCACTTTTCCTCTCCAAAAAGATAGAAGCCGAAACCATCCTGCTATGAAGATCGGACCTATTGACCTCGGACCCCGACCCGTCATGCTCGCCCCGATGGAGGACGTGACCGACGGATCGTTCCGCCTGATATGCAAAGAAGCCGGCGCCGACATGGTCTACACGGAATTCGTGTCGGCCGACGCCCTGATACGCAACATAGCCGCAACCACACGCAAGCTGGTCATAAACCCGGCGGAGCGCCCTGTGGCCATACAGATCTACGGACGCGAACCCGACGTGATGGTCCAGGCCGCCAAAATCGTCGAACAGGCCGGCCCTGACATCATCGACATCAACTTCGGCTGCCCTGTCAAGAAAGTGGCAGGCAAGGGCGCCGGCGCAGGACTGCTGCGCGATGTGCCCAAGATGCTTGACATCACCCGGGCCGTGGTCGATGCCGTGAATCTCCCGGTCACGGTGAAGACTCGCCTGGGATGGGATCACGACAGCAAGATAATCGTGGAGCTGGCCGAACGCCTGCAGGACTGCGGCATAAGCGCGCTCACCGTGCACGGACGCACCCGCTCGCAGATGTACACCGGACAGGCCGACTGGGAGATGATAGCCCGCGTCAAGGAAAACCCTCGGCTCCACATCCCGGTGATAGGCAACGGCGACATATCCACACACCGGCAGATCACCGACGCCTTCGACCGCTACGGAGTCGACGGAGTGATGGTGGGACGCGCCACCATAGGCGCACCATGGATATTCCGAACGCTCAAAGGGGGCGACCCGGTTCCTGTGGCCGCGCAGTTCGACCTGCTGCGCCGGCAGATACACGAGAGCATAGAGCGAATAGACCCTCTGCGCGGCATCCTGCACATCAGGCGTCATCTGGCCGTGACCCCGCTGTTCAAGGGCATACCCGACTTCAAGGCCACACGCATCAGCATTCTCCAGGCCAACACCCCCGAATCGCTGCTCGGACTCATAGACCATGTGCAGCGCACATATTACCCATCATCGCTATGAACCTCAACAGATATCTCATCACACTGACATGCCTGGCTGCGGCAACCGTTGTCGCCGCCGCGTCCGAACCACGCCCCTACACCATCAGGCTCAACGACTTCAATGAACTCCGCGTGCGCGGGCCGATCAATGTGGACCACCGCATCAGCACCGATTCCGCCGGCATGGTGGTCTACGAAGCTCCTTCGGAAATGGTGCCGTGGATCGAAGCGTCATGCAAAAAAGGCAAAATGAAAATCAATGTGGAGGTGCCCAAAGAACATGCCGGCGCCACCGGCCTGCCTACAATCCGGGTCTACTCCACCTCGCTGCTGAAAGTGGAAAACGAATCCGACAGCGCCGTGCGTGTGCTCTCCGGCTTGATCTCGCCCACATTCTCCGCCAAGGTCATAGGCAACGGACTGATCTCGGTCAGATCGGTCAAAGCCCCTGATGTGGAGTGTGCGGTGATGGCCGGACGCGGCCAGCTGGTCATCAGCGGTGAGTGCGACAACGCATCCATGTCGCTGGCCGGCACCGGCACCATCCAGGCCGACGCCCTCAAGGCATCCAACGTGTCATGTTACTGCACCGGCACCGGCTCGGTTGGAGTGTCGGCAGCCAAGACCCTCACGCTACGTGGCGCGGGATCGTCGACCGTATATTACACCGGCGACCCCGTGATCAACAAAAAAATCGCCGTGGGTCTAAAACTCGAGCGTCTGGAATAAACCGGAAATGACTCCGCCGTCACAACAGCAACAGCAGCAGCCCGACCTGAAGCAGCGCACCGCACGGACCATCAAATGGAACGTGGTGGACAAGGTGACCACACAGGTACTCTACGCCGCCACCGGCATAGTGCTGATGCGCGAGCTAAGCCGCGAGGCCTTCGGACTGGTCGGCGCGGTGCTCGTGGTCCAGGCGTTCGCCCTTATGTTTGTGGACAGCGGCTTCGCATCGGCGCTGATCCAGCGCAAAGACCCCGACAACCGCGACTACTCCACTGTGTTCTGGTTCAACATCTGCATCTCGGTGCTGATCTACACGCTGCTGTGGTTTGCCGCGCCGCTGATAGCGGACTGGTTTCACGACGACCGGCTGGTCACGCTGAGCCGCGCCATGTTCCTGACCGTGCTCCTGAGCGCTCTGGGCATCGTGCAGACCAACCGCATGGTCAAACGCATGAACGTCCGTCCGGTGACCGTGGCCAACGTGGCCGGACTCGCTCTGGGTTCCGCCGTAGGCATATATCTGGCTTTCACGCGCGGCGACGCGTGGGCGCTGGTGTGGCAGTCGGTAGTGACCACCGGAGCCAAATCGCTGCTGCTGTGGGTCATGGTGCGATGGATCCCCGCTCCCGTGTTCTCCTGGAGCCGGCTGCGCTCCTTTTTCAAGGTAGGCGCCGGAGTGATGGCCGGAGCGTTTCTCAACAACGTGTTCCAGAACATCTACGGCATATTCATCGGCAACCGCGTGGGTATGCTCAGTCTCGCCTACTATTCCCAGGCCGACAAATGGAGCAAGATGGGCACGGCATCGCTCAGCGGAGTGCTCACCTCGTCATTCCTGCCCACCCTGTCGGAAGTGCAGGACTCTCCGGAAAGACTCATACGCGCCACACGCAAGATGAACCGCTTCACGGCCTACCTGCTGTTTTTCGGCTTCGGATGGCTCATCGCCGCCGCCACTCCGGTGTTTCACCTGCTTTTCGGCGAAAAGTGGGATGCCGCCATAATCCTGTTTCAGCTTCTGCTGGTGCGCGGCATATTCACCGTTCTCACCTCGCTCTACAGCAACTACATTCTGGCCATGGGACGGTCACGCCTGCTGGTCGTGGCCGAACTGCTGCGCGATGCCGCGGCGCTTGCCGCCCTTGTGGCATGTTTTCCGGTGCTCGCACTCTCCACCCCAGCCCGTCCCACCTACGGACTGGAACTAATGCTCTACGGCCAGATAGCCGCATCGGCCCTGATGTGGCTGCTCACTCTCATCGCGGCGGCAAAAGTGACCGGCTCCGGAATTCTCGGCTACATCACTGACGCCGGAGTGTATCTGCTGACAGCGGCTCCGGCCGTGGCCGCGGCTGTGGCCGTGCAGGCTCTCGTATCATCACCATTCATGGCCATAGCGGCCGGTGGCATTGCAGCCGCCGCAGTCTACCTGGCGGTCAACGCCATGCTCGGCTCCGCACTTCAGCGCGAAGTGCTCGCACTGGTGTTCAAGCGATAGGAAATTTCAGGGCATCACGCCAAACCGACAGCGCCGCAGGATTGTTTAACCTGCATGAAAACTCACTTCGGCTATTTGTTTACAATGTTTATCTGCCTGCTCGCGGCCAGACCGCAGAAGGCAGCCGCTCAGCAGCAGGCGGAGATAATTGAAGTGACCGTGGACGACATGCCCCGTCTGCCGGGGGTGACGCCGGACTTCAGCACCGACCGCATGCAACTCTCTCTCAAGCAGACCAAAGAGGATCCGCTGCTGTCCATCTACGCTTTTCCACAGTCCCACACGTTCAGCCATCCCGACTGGAAGCGCATGTGGGTCAATACCGCTGTACTCACCGGATGCTTCGTGAGCACCCTGCTGGTTCTGGAATGCCTTCCGGAGGATGCAACCTCATGGAACCGCGCAGCCCTGCAGAAGGTCCCGCTGTTTACCCGCTGGCGCGAACACGTCATCACCCAAGGCCCGAAATGGGACCACGACAACCCGGTGTTCAACTTCGTGCTCCACCCATATGCCGGAGCCGCCTACTTCATGTCGGCCCGCTCCTGCGGATTCAATTTCTGGCAGTCGCTGCTCTACAGCACCTGCATCTCCACCATCGGGTGGGAATTCGGCATAGAAGCCTTCATGGAGCAGCCCTCATATCAGGACCTTTTCATCACCCCCATAGTAGGCAGCTTCATTGGCGAAGGCTTCTACATGCTCAAACACCATCTGGTGCAGAACGACTACCGTCTGTTCGGCTCGCCCGTGCTCGGCAACATCACCGCATTTCTGATAGATCCGGTCAATGAGGTCGTGGGGCTATTTGCCGGCAACCCGGCGCGACGCTACGCCCGGCGCCATGCCATAGAACTGCACTCGTCGCCCGGCACCATCTACACCGCCGACGGCGGCCGCGGCTACGGTCTCAACATCTCCTGCCGCTTCTGATTAGAAATTGAAGTGAAGGCCGATGCGGATGCCCCAGCGGTCGATGGAGGGGTTGCCGCGGTAGGTCAGGCGATACACGTAGTCGACACGGAGGATGCGGAAAATGTTGTCGAGACCCGCATAGACTTCCATGTAGGGGGTGCTGCCGAGACGGCTCACGCGGACATCGGCGGGGAAACGGAGCAGATCGGGGTGACGGTCGGGGTCATTGCGGCCGTCGAGGTGTCCCCAGAGAGCGCGGATGCCCACCACTTCGCGGAGTTTAAGCCGGTTGACATACGGTATGTAGTTCAGCAGGGCACCATTGAGCCAGTATGTGAGTTCAGACGACACGTAGGTGCTGTTGATGAACTCCATAGGGTTGAGCAGAGCGTAGGAGCGCGGCTGAATGATGTATGAGAGGTTGGCGTTGGGTATGAGCAGGTTTGTGAACACTGAGCGGTCCCACACATGTCCTGCGGCCACCGATGCGTCGAGGTATCCCCATGAGGAGAAACGGAAGCGTTTTTCGGCCGAGAATTCGGTTTTGTTGATGCCCCAGCGGTTGCCCAGCACGCCTTTGGGGGCGTAGGTATGGGCCAGACGGAACACAGGGGCGTCGTGGTTTATATCGACGCGCGACGAGTTGCCCTGATAGAATTTTTCGCCCGGAGCATAGCGCAGCTCCAGGTAGAGCGATGTCTGGTCGAAATGCGGGAGACCGGTGCCGTGGCCGTCGATGAAGTCCACATAGCGTGTGGCTTCCTGACGCTCGTGACGCAGACGGGCCTGTATGGAGAACTGGTTGTAGAATTCATAATTGAACTCGAGGTCGGTCTGGCGCATGTAGGTCATGCGGTTGTTAGGCATGCGTTTCAGAGAGAGGAAAAATGCATCGGCGCTGGTGGTGAAATAGCGCTGTCCGAGCATATCGACGTCGTAGAGGTGGCGCAGTTTGATGGAACGCATGGGAAACTCGCGGGGATGCAGCCGCTTGTCGATAAAGGAGTATTCGGCTTCAGCGGAGTATTTCCATTTTCTGTCCTTGAATCCGTATGCGGCATAGCCTGCGGCAAACCACCGGGGCGACAGTCGCGGAGTGGTCATGAATCCGGCCTTGAGCCTGAGCCCCTCGAGGTCGTTGTAGCTTATGGCCGACAGGATGGGTCCGATGTCGACTTTGGAGTCTTTGCCGCCCACTTTGACGTAGCCGCCCACAAGGAGCTTGAGGGTGCGTTCGGTCCAGTAATATATGGGGTCGCGGCGCAGGCGTTCGAGCAGTCCGGCCATGTCGGCCTCGCCTCGCTGGAGTGTGACGGGACGGTAGCGTGCCCAGTAGCCGCTGTCCTTGGAGCGCATGTCGTCGAGCATGATCACCGGGCGTGGATCGTCGAGTATGGAGGAGTCGCGCGGAGCCGTGAAGGAATGGCTGTTGTAGACGGTGGTGCGCTTGCCGTAGACACTCTGGGTGAGCACATTGAACTCGGCGGTCATCTCATCTTTGACCTTCAGGCGTGATCCGTCGTGGGGAGCACGGCGGTATTCCTGATCGATGGTCATGCGGGTGAGAAAGTTGACGTTGGCCACGGAGGGCACATTGAGTACCGCACGCCTTATGAACATGGACGAATCGCCCTTGACCACGTAGATTTTGCCGTTGAACGCCTGCATGGCAGGATTTTTAGGCACGAAGGTGAGCACGACCAGCGAATCGGGGCCTTCCTCGTCGGGCACGGTGTCGGTAAGAAAAAACTTATAGAAATCGACGGCCACACGCCCCAGCGGACTGGGGAAGCGCGTTCGCAGCATGGCCACATCGCTGTCGTAGATGTCGACTTCGCGAAACACGTCGGAGATGAGTGTCTGCACGGATTCATCGTCGTTGGCCAGATCGTCGATGCCATGGCGGCTCACAGCACGCACCACTTCCTTCTCGGCCGCCGGATCGCGACGGAAGTAGTGGTCGCTGAGTTTTTCCTTGACAGTGAGATTGAGCACGTTGCGGCCAGACAAGGCTGATGTGTCCATGTATTCATTGATGAAGCCGAACCGGCGCGCGGTGTCGAGTTTGAAGTCAAGCAGTCCGAGGTTGAAGCGTTCGTATTTGCCGTAGCTGTAATACTGGTTACGCTCGCGTGGATCGGTGAGCCGTCGGGTCTGCATGAGACGCCGCACAAAGTCGACCGCCGGATTGTCTTTTTTCGAATATTTTTCTTTTTTGGGCTTGACCTGAAGCTCTTCGAGCCGCACATGACGCGGATTGTCGCCCATGGCCGACATCACACAGAACAGAGCGGCGGCGCAGAGCATCCACCGTAAAACAATATATTTATATTCAGTCAATATGCGTTTCAGAGAAAAATATTTGCAAAGTTATTAAAGATATGGAGAAAACGTTAACTTTGTGCGGATTATTATTTCATTAAATGTCAAACTATTTTAAAACGGTGCTAAAAAAAACGCTGTCGGCACCTCTGATGGCGGCCTATCGTCTGAAGATAGCTGAACCTGCTGTGATCCTGGCTATGGACGGGGGAATATGCTCCCAGATGAATTTCTATCTGACAGGAGAATATTACCGGGAAAGGGGGCTGAAAGTGATTTTCGACACTTCGTGGTTTGACTCATGCGGTAAAGACCTCGACGGGCGTTTCGCCCGCAAACTGGATCTGCCGCTTCTGTTTCCATACCTGCCATGGGAGGAGACGCGCAGTGTGGTGAAACTCGGGATTTACCGGAAACTGTTTGCCAGCTACGGCGATTATGAACATGACATCTCCACGGCGTGGACAGGATATGACGCACCGCTTTATCTATGCGGCTATCATCACAATCCGGAAGATATGTACAGCCGGCTGTTCCGCAAGACCTTCAGGGTGGATGTCGAGCGTGTGCTCGATGACAGAAACAAGGCCATGCTGGAACAGATACGCCATGCCGGCGCGGGAGCCACGGCCATGCACGTGCGCCGCGGCGATCTGTCGGTCTATAACCCGGTCTACGGACATCCGGCGTCGGCGGCATATTTCAGAGCGGCAGCCGAGTCGGTTATGACCGATTGTAAGGATGCGAAGTTTTTTGTGTTTTCAGACGAGCCGGAATGGGTGAGGAACGAACTGCTGCCAAAGCTGCCGGCTGCCGCCGACGTGACCGTGGCAGACTTAAACGGCCCGGAGCACGGCTACATGGATCTGGCCCTCATGGCCCAGTGCCGCAACCAGATCACAAGCCAGGGTTCGCACGGCAAATTCGCGGCAATGATGCGCGACGACATGTCGGGCATGGTGGTGCTGTGTGACACACCGCACTCGGCCTGCTGGAGCCATCGGTTTGCAAATGCGAAAATTCTTCCCGTTTAACATATTTATAAATTTTTTTTAACTATATTCGCGATGTCGGTTTCCGGGGCAAAGACGCGCGGATAAACAGAGATCCCCACGCGCGGCAGACCGGTGGCCGTTAATGCTATTATTCACAGGACGGGGATCTCTAACGGAGTACAAGTAAATCATGAACAAACTACTGACAGCGGCTTTGTGCGGAGCCGCGGCCCTGACCGCATTCTCAGGCGCCGCCGAAGAGTACAGAAGCGTGACGGTGACTCTGACCGACCACACGGCGGTAAGAGTCAATCTCAGTGACGATCTGACAACCAGATTCACACGCACCGAAATGGTGATAACCGACGGAAAAGAGTTGCGCATACAGCTTGACAAAGCCACAGTGGCGTCGTTTGAGTTTTCGGAGACAGCCGGACTCGAGACGCCGTGCGACGGCCGCGGCACGGCGCCTGCGGTGGCCGACGGAGTGATGACATTCGAGAGCCTGCCTGCGGGAACCGCAGCCCATGTCTACGGCACGGACGGACGACTGCTGAAGAGAGTGGCTGCAGACGCATCCGGCAGTCTGGTTATGGATCTGAAGAGTCTGGGCGGAGGAGTCTATCTGGTGAGAGTAAACGGTATGTCTTATAAAGTAAATGCGAATTAACGATGATGACCAACAGATATATGCTGGCATGCGGCATTGCGGCAGCATCGGCATTAGGTTTGAGTGCGGGCAGCGACCGTCTGGACCTTATCGGCAAGGACGGATCTCTGAAATCGTATATGACAGACCACATCAGATCAATCACATACAGCAGGGCGGAGACGGCACCGGATTCAGACGGCTATACGCACATTGTGGTGACTACAGACCGGGAGACCGGGACGCACGCGATCGGCGGTCTGGCTTCTTTTCTCTACAGGCAGCTCGACTATACCGTGCCGTTTGCCATCACGGTGACGGCGGAGGACGAGCACGCGGCATTCCGGATGCTGTATAATTTCAATGATCCGGACCGGCCCAACTGCATAGATCCCGACAAACCGTACGGATGGCGCGGATCCACGGCCGACGGACCGGTGTTTTATCTGCTGGCCGTAGACAAGGGCTACAGCGCGGAATATACCGTGACAGGAGACTATACCGGAAGGGTGTATTCGGACACCGGAGGTTTCATTACAATCAGCGAGGCCGACGACAACAGGAAGTACGGGATAAATCTGGATTGTTTCCGGTATACGATGCCGTTTGAGCCGGTGTCGATGCACATCCGCTCGACCGAACTTGACACGTATGCGGGAAAAGAGTTCGTGGGCACATACAGCGGCCACCGGATCAATCCGGCGGCAGGCGCACTTCAGGAGAATCCGGCACAGGATTTCACCATCGAGCTGAAAGCCAACGGCACTCTTGTCATCTCGGAGACCGGAGAATCTGCCATAAGCGAGCTGGATATGTTTACCTTCAACGAGGAGAACGGCACGTTCGACTACGTTCCACGCGATACGTCGGAAGGCCTGAAAGGTGAGTATGACATCGAGGTGAAGTACGGGGTGAGCGGCGTGATCGACGGCGATCTGGTGTTTGTGAAAGTGATAGACATCCTGAACAACAAGACGGAAACCAACCGATACTATGTGGCGTCGGCAGCAGGAAATGACCTTGATTTCGCGTCAGGAGCGGCCGAAGGCGGCTACAGGGTGCTGCTGAAGGCGGCCGACCGCTATTTTCTGATCGAACAGTACGGGTCGCGCCGGCATGCCGCCACGGTGGAGTTTCTGTCGGGCACAAGCATAGCCGGGCCGTGCGAGGCGTTGGTGAGCTACGACGGCGAGATACAGTATAAATACACTGTGGCAGCCGGGGCAAAGGAGCCGGTGTTTGCCGCAAAGGGAGCGGAAGCAGGACTGTTTATCGACTCGGCCGACAGTGGCAACGCGATAGAATTAGACGGATTCGGCAGGATGAGCAGCGGAGGGAAAAGCTACCGATACACGGCGGAGGGATCCGTAGTGACGGCGGAGATAGACGGAATTCCCCACATATATCTCCTGGACACGGCAGCAGGAACATATACAGAGCAGATCGACACACAGGAGTGGGACGGCGCCGAGTATTATTACAGCGACAGCGTGACTTTCTTTGATTCCGACACAAGCAGTCTGAAGCAGGGGGCGCGGGTGAAGGTGTGGTTCAACCACACGCCCAACGGCGGAGAGAATCCCGGAGGGGCATCGGTGGAGATTCTGTCGCCGCGGCGCACACTGGTGGCATCGTCGGGCAAGTATCTGTACAATGCCGAGAGCGGGACTGTGGTGATTTCCAATGTGTATATGGGCTTTTCGGAATCCGAAGCCGGGCGGCGCAATCTGGTGATCAAGGTGTCGGATGACATGCAGTCGGTGTGGTTTGACAATAGCGAGATGACGCGTATATATTCGACGGCGAGAGACGGCGAGTATATCCCGACCGGACGCGCCACTCTTCTGCACGCCATGGGGCAGGAGCCGGCCGAATGATTCACATAACCTTCCAAAACGACAACACCTCCCCGTCCGGATTTCCGGCGGGGAGGTGTTGTCGTTTGTTTATATTCGGGGGCGTTTATTCGCCGAGACGGGCGCGTATGGCCGCCGTCTGCTCTTCGTAGCCGGGTTTGGCAAGCAGGGCAAACATGTTGCGCTTGTAGTCCTCGACACCGGGCTGGTTGAACGGGTTGACCCCGAGGAGGTAGCCGCTGATGCCGCATGCCATCTCAAAGAAGTAGATGAGCGACCCGAGCGAATATTCATTGAGTGAGTCGACGGATACCAGCATGTTGGGCACACCGCCGTCGATATGGGCCAGACGAGTGCCCAGTTCGGCCATCTTGTTCACGTGGTCGACACGCTTGCCGGCTATGTAGTTAAGGCCGTCGAGGTTGTCGCTGTCGGCGGGTATCACCACTGTGCGGTGCTGCTCCTCGACGGAAATGACCGTCTCGAAGATGATGCGCTCGCCGTCCTGAATCCATTGTCCCATGGAGTGGAGGTCGGTGGAGTTGTCGACAGCCGCGGGGAATATGCCTTTGTGGTCCTTGCCCTCACTTTCGCCGTAGAGCTGTTTCCACCATTCGCCGAAGAAGTGGAGTTTGGGATGGTAATTTACGAGTATCTCGATTTTCTTGCCGTCGCGATAGAGGGCGTTGCGGGTCTTGGCATAGAGCTGTGCGGGCGATCCGGGGTTGGCGCATGCCGTCTGCATGTCGGCCGCGCCGGAGAGGAGCGCACGTATGTCGAAGCCAGCCACGGCGATGGGCAGAAGGCCCACGGGCGAGAGCACGGAGAAGCGTCCGCCGACGTTGTCGTCGATGACGAATGTGTCGTAGCCTTCGTCGGTGGCCAGCGAGCGGAGGGCACCGCGTGAAGCGTCGGTGACGGCAACAATGAGCCGCGCGGCTTCCGCTTTGCCTACTTTTTCCTCAAGTATGGCTTTGAGTATGCGGAAGGCGATGGCCGGTTCGGTGGTGGTGCCGGATTTGGATATGACGATTATGCCGAAGCGTTTGCCGGCAAGGTAATCGGTGAGTTCGGCGAGATAATCTTCGCCGATGTTCTGGCCGGCAAAGAGAATTTCGGGTTTTGTGGGGGTGAATGTGTCTTTCAGGGCTTCGATGACGGCTTTGGCGCCAAGATAGCTGCCGCCGATGCCTATGCACACCACCGTGTCGCAGCTGGAGCGCAGACGTGAGGCCGTGTCGCAGATTCTGTCGACCAGATCGGATTTGAGAGTCTCAGATGGAAGCCGCACCCATCCAAGGAAATCAGAGCCGGCACCTGTGGCCTGCAGCACTTTGCCGAGCGATTCGTCGGCTTCGACGGTCATGGCCGCAAGCTGCGATTCACTGACAGCGGCATTGCTGATGTCAAGAGAAAGTGAGTTCATAACTATGTATATGGTTGTTAATAGTAATTACAATTGAATAACAAACCGGAAGCGGAAAGGATTGCATCAGGTGAATCTGAGAGACATGCGCGAGACGGCCCGGCGGGGCAGGCATCCTTCGTAGAGTATGGAATAGATGCCGTCGAGAATGGGCATGTCGACACCATAGCGTTCGTTGATTTCACGGATACATTTGGTGCCGTAGTAGCCTTCGGCCGTCTGCTCCATTTCCATGATGGCGGCCTTTACCGAGTAGCCTTTGCCGATCATGGAGCCGAAGTTGTGGTTGCGGCTGAATTTGGAGTATGAGGTGACGAGCAGGTCGCCGAGATAGACGGAATCGCAGATATTGCGGGTGCGTGGATCGACGGCGTTTATAAATCGCTCCATCTCACGGACGGCGTTGCTGACCATCATCGCAGTGAAGTTGTCGCCGTTTTTCATGCCATGGATGATTCCGGCCACTATGGCGTAGACGTTTTTGAGCACCGCGGCGTATTCTATGCCGGCCACGTCGGACGAGACTATGGTGCGTACGGTGTGGCTTCCGACGCAGTGTGCAAACCATCCGGCGCGTTCCATGTCGGAACATCCGATGGTGAGATAGCTGACGCGGTCGAGGGCAACTTCCTCGGCGTGGCACGGGCCGCCGACAACGAGCATGTTGCCGGGGCTTACGCCATATCGGCGGACCATATAGTCGGCCACGGTGAGATTGTCTTCAGGAACAATGCCTTTTATGGCCGATATGACTATCTTGTCGGCGAGCGGTTCGGTAATCTTGACCATGTGGGCCTTGAAATAGGGCGACGGCATGGCCAGCAGCACGGCATCGGCGCGGCGCACGGCCTCGTTGATGTCGGAGGTGAAGTGGATGCGGTTGACGTCGAATTCCACGTCGCTGAGGTAGACTGGATTGTGGCCCGAAGCCTTGAAGTCGGCTATGCGGTCGTCGCGCCGCATGTACCACGTGATGGTCTCGCAGTTGCGCAGCAGCATCTTGGCCAGGGCGGTGGCCCAGCTTCCGCCGCCCATTACGGCAACATGGATCGCGCTGTCGCGTTGGTGCACGCTCATGACTGTGTCTTTTCAGGCTTCATCTGAGGGAAAAGGAGCACTTCCTGAATGGCTACCTGTCCGGTCATGAGCATGACCAGACGGTCCATGCCTATGCCCATGCCGGATGTGGGGGGCATGCCGTATTCAAGAGCGCGGATGAAGTCGTGGTCGATGATCATGGCTTCGTCGTCGCCTTTGTCGGCCAGACGCATCTGCTCGACAAAGCGTTCGTACTGGTCGATGGGGTCGTTGAGTTCGGAGTATGCGTTGGCCAGCTCCTTGCCGTTGACCATAAGCTCGAAGCGCTCGGTGAGCTCGGGATTGGAGCGGTGGCGCTTGGTGAGCGGCGACATCTCGATGGGATAGTCGGTGATGAATGTAGGCTGAATGTAGCGACCTTCGCACTTTTCGCCGAAAATCTCGTCGATGAGCTTGCCTTTGCCCATGGAGGGAGCCACGTCGATGTGGAGCTGACGGCAGACGTCGCGGAGCTGCTCTTCGTTCATTCCGGCAATGTCTATGCCGGTGTGCTCGCGGATGGCGTCGATCATGGTGACACGGCGGAACGGGGCTTTGAAGGATATGACGTTGTCGCCGACGCGGACCTCGGTGGTACCGTTGACGTCAAGGCATATCTTTTCGAGCATCCGTTCGGTGAAGTCCATCATCCAGTTGTAGTCCTTATAGGCCACATAGATCTCCATGCATGTGAACTCGGGGTTGTGAGTGCGGTCCATGCCTTCGTTGCGGAAGTTTTTGGAGAATTCGTAGACTCCTTCGAATCCGCCCACGATGAGACGCTTGAGGTAGAGTTCGTCGGCGATGCGGAGGTAGAGGGGGATGTCGAGCGCGTTGTGGTGGGTGATGAAGGGGCGCGCCGAGGCTCCGCCGGGGATGGACTGGAGGATGGGGGTCTCCACTTCCATGTAGCCGTGGTCGTTGAAGTAGGAGCGCATGGAGTTGAACACTTTGGTGCGCTTGATGAAGATGTCGCGCACGCCTTCGTTGACCACAAGGTCGACGTAGCGACGGCGGTAGCGCATTTCGGGATCGTCGAACGAGTCGTAGACCACTCCGTCCTTCACTTTGACAATGGGCAGCGGGCGAAGGGATTTGCTGAGCACCAGAAGGCTCTGGGCATGCACGGTGATCTCTCCGGTGCGGGTGCGGAACACGAAGCCGTTGACTCCGATGAAGTCACCTATATCGAGAAGTTTTTTGAATACGGTGTTGTAGAGTTCCTTGTCGTCGCCAGGGCAGATGTCATCGCGCGAGATGTAGACCTGAATACGGCCGTGGCTGTCCTGAAGCTCGACAAATGCGGCCTTGCCCATGATGCGGCGGCCCATGATGCGGCCTGCGACAGCCACTTGGCGGGGTTCCTCGAGGGTTTCGTCGAAGTTTTCCTTTATGTCGTCGGCATGTGCCGTCACGATAAATTCGGCTGCGGGATACGGCTCAATGCCGAGATTGCGCATCTGCTCCATGGAGTTTCTGCGCACCTGTTCCTGTTCGCTGAGATTCTGGTTCATTATTTATGGTGTTAAATAAATCGTTTTGTCAGGGATTAAAATCGGAGAGTTCAGATAGTGCTGGACTTCAGTGCCAGCCCCACGCGTTCGTGCAGGCCGAAGAGTAGGTTCATGTTGTGGACGGCCTGTCCGGCTGCACCCCGGAGGATGTTGTCGGCAACGGCCGTGATGAGCAGCTTGCCGTCGACTTTTTCGAGGTGGAGGAGACATTTGTTGGTGTTGACCACGTCCTTGAGGTCGGGCCGGCGGTCGACTATGTAGGTGAACGAATGGTCGGCGTAGTATTCTTCGTAGATGGCCCGCAGCTGGTCGAGTCCGACGTTCATGTCCATGTAGATGGTGGCGAGCATGCCGCGGGCGAAGCTGCCGCGCATGGGGATGAAGTGGATGGGGGCGTCGAAGGTGCTCTGCAGGGCGGTGAGCGCCTGGCGTATCTCGGGCAGGTGCTGGTGGGCGAGGGGTTTGTAGAGCGACACGTTGTCGCGGTGCCATGCGAGCTGGTCGGGAGTGGTTTTCTCGACAGCCGATCCGGAGAATCCGGTTATGGCCGTGATGTGGACGGGGGTGTTGAGCAGGAGGTTTTTGGCCAGCGGAAGCAGGGCCAGCTCAACAGCCGTGGCAAACGATCCGGGGTTGGCCACACGGGTGGCTCCGCGCACGATCCGCTTGCGGTTCAGCTCCGGCAGGCCGTAGACGAAGTCGTGGGTGCCGTCCTCGATACGGTAGTCGCGGCTCATGTCGATGATGCGGAGCGTGGAGGGGAGTTCGGCAGCGTCGAGCAGTCGGCGCGCATGGCCGTGGGGGTAGCAGCAGAAGAGGATGTCGATGTTGTCGAAATCGGCTTCGTCGGTGAAGCGCAGATATGTCTCGCCCTCCATGCCCTGATGGACTTCGGTGAGCATCTGGCCGCAGTGCAACGGACTGTGGACCCATGTCAGCTCCACGTCGGGATGGTTGATCAGGAGACGTATCAGCTCTCCCGCGGCAAATCCGTCGCCGCCCAGAATACCCGCGCGTATCATGATTCGGCAGGCAGCTGTATGGTTTCTATGCCGCGGCGTATGCGGGCAATGGTTTCGCTGCGGCCGAGAAGTTCGGTGATGTCGAACATGTGGGGGCCTTTGCATTCGCCGACGACGGTCAGGCGGAAGGCGTTCATGACGTTGCCGAGGTGGTAGCCGTTGTCGGCGATCCATGCGAGCACGGGGGGCTCGGCAGCGGCAGCGGAGAAGTCGGGGAGCGACTCAAGCACTCCGATGAGTCCTTCCATAATGGCGGGGGTGTCGGCGCTCCAGCGCTTTTTGACGCTTTTGGCTTCATATTCCTCAGGAGCCATAAAGAAGAAGCGGGCGGCGTCCCAGAGGTCGCGCACGAAGTTCACGCGGCTTTTGACAAGGCCGACGGCACGGGTTATGTAGTCGTCGGAGAAGTCGGAGGGGTTCACTCCGTGTTCGGCAAGGACGGGGCGGAAGAGTTCGGCGAGACGGCTGTCGGGCAGCGTCTGGAGGTACTGGTGGTTGAACCACGTGCCTTTTTCGTAGGCGAACTTGGCTCCGGCGCGTGAGCAGTGGGCGAGCGAGAAGCGGTCGATCAGTTCCTGCATGGACATGATCTCGGTGTCGTCGCCGGGGTTCCATCCGAGCAGGGCGAGGAAATTGACCACGGCCTGCGGCAGGTAGCCGTCCTCGCGGTATCCGCGGGATATTGCCCCGCTCACGGGATCTTTCCAGAGCAGGGGGAAGACGGGGAAGCCGAGACGGTCGCCGTCGCGCTTGGAGAGCTTGCCTTTGCCGTCGGGTTTGAGCAGCAGGGGCAGGTGGACAAAGTCGGGCATGGTGTCGGCCCATCCGAAGGCTTCATAGAGCAGGACATGGAGGGGAGCCGACGGCAGCCACTCCTCGCCGCGGATCACGTGGCTGATTTTCATCAGGTGGTCGTCGACAATGTTGGCCAGATGGTATGTGGGAAGGTCGTCGGCGCTCTTGTAGAGCACTTTATCGTCGAGTATATCACTCTTGATCACCACTTTGCCGCGGATAAGGTCGTTGACTTCAACGGCACGTCCAGCATCGACTTTGAAGCGCACCACATACTGTGTGCCCTGTGCTATAAGGCTATCGACCTGATCGGCCGGAAGGGTGAGCGAGTTGCGCATCTGCATGCGGGTGGACGCGTCGTACTGGAAATTGGGCGTGGCGGCGCGTGCGGCGTCAAGTTCGGCCGGGGTGTCGAAGGCTATGTAGGCCTTTCCGGCGTCAAGAAGCATTCTGACGTGCTCACGGTAGATGTCGCGGCGCTCGCTCTGCTTGTAGGGTCCGTAGGGTCCGCCTTCGCGCACGCCTTCATCGATGCCGATGCCGAGCCATGCGAGGGCCTCGTTGATATAGTCCTCGGCTCCGGGCACAAAGCGCTGGGAGTCGGTGTCTTCAATTCTCAGGATCATTTTGCCCCCGTGCTGGCGGGCGAAGAGGTAGTTATACAGCGCGGTGCGTACACCGCCAATGTGCAGCGGCCCCGTGGGTGACGGAGCAAAGCGTACTCTAACTTCTCGGTTCATAAATTATGCGTATATAATTTTGCGCAAAGGTACGAATTATCTTTTATATAGCGAAATCGGATGTCTGACATTGCCGGCACGCGCCATTTATTTGCGGATGTGGGTTCAAAACCGTAAATTTGCAGACAGAACAAACCATTACCTGAATCTTGCTTATGAAGAGATTGAACTTTTCGTCCGTCCGGACTCTGGTCTGGGCGGCAACATTGTTTGCGGCGGCAGGCACAGGAGCTTTCGCCCAACCTTTTGCCAAAGGAGCGCTCTATGAGATCACGCCCACCTCGGGATCGAAGGCGGTGACTCTGGGCGCCGACGGCAAAATAACCGTGACCCCTTCGGCCGGACATCCCGGCGAGGGATCGTGCTGGACTCTGAGTGAACTCTCGGGGTCGTGGCGCATCATCAATCCGTTTACAAACATGGCCCTGCGCGCCAACGGCACCACCGTGGAAGCCGGGGAAAACAACGGCTCCGACGAGGCCCAGCTCTGGAAGGTGGAGAAAACGGGGCCTGACTCACGGGTGCTCGTGCCGGCCAACAGGCCCGACATGGCGCTGAGCATCAGCGGCAACCGCGTAGGTCTTGTGAGCAAGAGCCGCGGCACGCGTGTGATCATCAAACCTTCGGCCATGGCCGGATTCGACAGCGAGCTGACCTACAGGATACGGTCGGCGGCCGACCCCGGCAAGGTGCTCGGCAACGGCGACTCCGGCGAGAACAATGCTGCGATAGCGCTCGAGACCGCCGACAATGGCAACCGCGGACAGTACTGGAGCATCACCATGCTCGGATTCGAGGACCGCGCGGTGGGCGGAGCGTTCTACAACCAGAATTTCGACGACGGCGGCGACAACAAGCAGATCGACCGTCTGATCCAGTGGCCCGCACAGAAGGGCGTGTGGAACAACGCGCGTTTCCGTTTCGTGCCTGTGGCCGGAACGGATCCGCAGGCCTACGTGATCATGTCGGCCCAGAAAGAGGGCATGATATATGCCCCCGACAAGGACGGCGTGATGCGCCAGAGAGAGTATGCCGCAGGAAAGGATGCAGGCAAGGAGATCATGTTTACGTTCGAGCAGGTGGACAAGCCCAAGTTCGAGTCGCCGAGATGGGAAGACGAGACCGTGTTTGCCATCAACAAGGAGAAAGGACGGGCCACGTTCATGCCATATGCGTCGGCAGCCGAAATGCACGCCGACAAGGCATATTACGACACTCCTTGGACCCGGCCGGAAAGCTCGCTGCACGCGTCGCTCAACGGCACGTGGCGCTTCAATCTGGTGAGCGAGCCCTCGCAGCGTCCGATGGATTTCTGGCAGGAGGGCTATGACGTGTCGGGATGGGACACTATACCCGTGCCCTCAAACTGGGAGATGTACGGATATGACAAGCCGATATACTGCAACGTGGAGTATCCGCACTCCAATACCCCTCCGTATATCAAGGCTCGTCCGGGCTTCAACGACGGCGGCGCCAACTACGGAATAAACCCCGTGGGATCGTATGTGCGCACGTTTACCGTGCCTGACGGATGGCTTGGCGACAACCGCCGCACCATCCTGCACTTCGGCGGCATATACTCGGCCGCGACAGTGTGGGTGAACGGCCATGAGACCGGCTATACGCAGGGAGCCAACAATGTGGCGGAGTTTGACATCACCAAGTATCTGCGTCCGGGAGAGAACACTCTGGCCGTGGAGGTGATGCGCTGGAGCGACGGATCGTATCTGGAGTGTCAGGACATGTTCCGCATGAGCGGCATATTCCGCGACGTGGAGCTGCTGAACACGCCGTCGACGGCCATACGCGACCATTATATCACGGCGTCTTTCACCCCCGACTTCTCGAAGGCCGAGATGAACGTGGCGCTGACCCTTGACGACCGCGACCGCACTATCCGCTGCAAGCAGGTGACCGTGAGACTCGTGGCGCCCGACGGCACTCCCGTCGGCGAGAAGACATGCACCCTGACAGGGCATGACCGAACGGAAAACGTGAGGTTTACGGTGGAGAATCCCGAGCTATGGAGCGCCGAGACTCCGGCACTGTACACCGTGGAGGTGATCCAGCATGACAACCGTGGCAAGGAGGAGATGGCGTTTTCGACGAAATACGGTCTGCGCGAGGTGAAGATCGACGGTCCGCTGCTGTATGTGAACGGCAAACGGGTGTTTTTCAAGGGCGCAAACCGCCACGACACGTCGCCGCTGCACGGACGCGCGGTGACCACCGAGGAGATGCTCACCGACGTGCTGATGATGAAGCGCAACAACGTGAACACGATCCGCACGAGCCACTATCCCAACGCGGCGCGGATGTATGCCATGTTTGACCACTACGGGCTATATGCCGTGGACGAGGCCGACCTCGAGGACCACGCCAACCAGTCGATCAGCGACCGCGAGAGCTGGATACCTGCATTTACTGACCGCATCGAGCGGATGGTGCTGAGAGACCGCAACCACCCGTCGGTGATTTTCTGGTCGCTTGGCAACGAAGCCGGCAACGGCGAGAATTTCCGCTACTGCTACGACACGGCCAAGGCTCTGGACTCGCGTCCGGTGCATTATGAGGGCACCCGCGCCGACGGATCGTACGGCGGCGGACGTTTCTCGGATTTCTACTCCAAGATGTATCCCGGACAGAAATGGATGCGTGAGAACACCAGCGGACTGGACAAGCCGATGTTTATATGCGAGTATGCCCACGCCATGGGCAACGCCATAGGCAATCTCAGCGAATACTGGGAGATAATAGAGAACAGCGACGCCTGCATAGGCGGATGTATATGGGACTGGGTGGACCAGGCCATCTATGATCCGCAGCTGCTGAAAAAGGGCGAACGCCGCCTGACCACCGGATATGACTATCCCGGACCGCATCAGGGCAATTTCTGCTCAAACGGAATTCTGCCCGCCACACGCGACGAGAGCGCCAAGCTGGCCGAGGTGAAGGCCGCCCACCAGTGGGTGAAGTTCGGCCCGGTGGTGGTGAACGGCAACGGGCGCAAGGCGTCGGTGGCCCTGACCAATGCGTATGACTTCACGTCGTTAGAAGGATTTGATCTGGAGTATGACGTGCTTGCCGACGGCCGTGTGGTATTCTCCAGAACAGTGGCCATGCCCGCCCTTGCCCCCGGAGAGAACGGAGCGGTGGAGATCAAGCTGCCCAAAGCGAAGAAGGGCGTGGAGCAGGTGCTGGCAATGCGTGCCGTGCGTCGCGACGCGTCGGTATATGCTCCTGCCGGACATGTGGAGGCGATAAACCATCCCGTGATCCTGACAAAGCGTCCGGGTCTGGCTCAGGTGACGCCCAAAATGCCCAAGAAGGGCATGAGCAGGTCGACCGTCTCCGACAACCGTCTCAGCGCCCTGATCCATGGCAATGTGGAGCTGGCGTTTGACGGAAACGCACGCCTGACCTCGCTCAAGATCGGCGGACGTGAGTTTATAGTCGACGGACAGGGTTTTGAGTTTGACAACCACCGCTGGATCGAAAACGACCGTTATGACAAGACGGACAACGGCCTTGGGGGCGGCACAGCCGTTCTGGACAACACATCGCTGCCCAATGCCATGATAGTACGCACCCACCGCAAAGGTTCGATAGCCGACGCCGACATAAACTATACGGTGTATCCGCAGGGAATCGTCGACGTGGATGTGACCGTGACTCCGAAAAGCGGCGATCTGCGCCGTGCCGGGGTGAGCGCGGGCATTGACCCGGCTCTGAGCCATGTGGAATATTATGCACACGGCCCGCTGTCGAACTCCAACGACCGTCTGGACGGCGCCCCTCTGGGCCGCTACTCCACCACCGTTGGCGAAATGGGCGAGCATTATGCCAAGCCGCAGAGCACCGGCAACCGCGAGGGCCTGCGCGAGCTCATGCTCACCGATGCCGAGGGCCACGGCCTTCGCATAGAGACCGAGGGCGACGTGAATTTCTCGGCTCTGCCATGGACCGACGCCGACCTGATGAACGCCATGCATGAGTGGGAGCTGAAGCCGCGTCCATATACCGTGGTGCATCTCGACGGCGCCATGCGCGGCATAGGCAACGCCAGCTGCGGAGCCGACGTGGGCACTCTGCCGCAGTACTGCGTGCCGCAGACTCCGGTCAGCTACCGTCTGCGTCTGACCAAGATTTGATTCCCAGAGGAGAACATACAGAATAAAGAGCAGAAGCGGTGGCATCCATGACGACGGATATCACCGCTTCCGTATATGGTCGCGGAAAGGAGATGATGCCGGTTATCTGGCGGCGGCGAGGATGCCGTCGAGCACGGACTGCAGGCGACGCTCGTGGTCGGAGTGGTCGGCAAACATGGCATCAGCAAGGCGCGATGTGACAGGGTCGCTGCCGCGGGTGTTCTCGGACAGCTCCTCGTAGCGCTGAGCCAGACACGAGATGCCGATAACCAGCGACCGCAGCAGTTGCGGCGAGTCGTAGGACGTGGGGGCATCGTAGACACAGCGGGCACGCTGAAGCCATTCGCCGGGCGTGAGGGCAGGCACTCCGCCAAGCTCGATGATGCGTTCGGCAAGAATCTGGGCATGGCGCAGCTCGTCGTGAGTGCGGTTGATCAGCGACGCCCGGATCTCGGCATGGCGCGGTCCGCGGATCATCTGGGCATAGACCCACTGCTGGTAATAGGCTATCCACTCTTCGGAAAGGGCGGCGTTGAGAGTATCTATAAGTCGTGCGTTGTCTGTCATAACAGAAGAAGGGATGATATATATTGTATTGTGTATGTGTGGTCTCGATCATATTAACACGCAGGCAGGCGCACCTGTTCACCGGCCGCAACCGAATAATCGGCATAAACTCCATGCTAAGTTTTATTTTTTTGTAACTTTGCAGGCGTGAAAGAGTACAGTCCCGAATATCTGGAGCTGATCCGCGAGATCATAGACCGCGGGGATGTGGAGGCCGCAGCCAAGGAGCTGTCGAGTCTCCATCCGGCCGATATTGCCGAACTGTATCAGGATCTGGATCTGGACCAGGCCGAGTTTCTCTATAAGCTTCTTGACGAGGAGACGGCGGCCGACGTGCTGCTCGAACTCGATGAGGACGACCGGCGAAAACTGCTTGACAACCTCCCCAACGAGGTCATAGCCAAGCAGATCGACCACATGGAGACGGACGACGCCGTGGACCTGATTCAGGAGCTCGACAAGGAGGACCAGGAGGAGGTGCTGTCGCAACTCGACGACGTGGAGCAGGCCGGCGACATCATCGACCTGATGAAGTATGACGAGGACACCGCCGGCGGCCTGATGGGCACGGAGATGATCGTGGTCAACGAAAACTGGTCGATGCCGGAGTGCATCAAGGAGATGCGCAAGCAGGCCGAGGATATGAACGATATATATTACGTGTTTGTGGTGGACAACGAGGAGCGGCTGCGAGGAGTGCTGCCGTTGAAAAAGATGCTCACGCATCCGTCGGTGTCGAAAATCAAGCATGTGATGGAGGTGGATCCCGTGGCTGTGAAAACCGACACTCCGATCGACGAGGTAGCGCAGGATTTCGAGAAATACGACCTTGTGGCCATGCCCGTGATCGACTCGATAGGCCGTCTGGTGGGACAGATCACCGTGGACGACGTGATGGACGAGGTGCGAGAGTCGGCCGAACGCGACTATCAGCTGGCATCGGGTCTGTCGACCGACGTAGAGACCGACGACAGCTGGTTTGCCCAGACCAAGGCCCGCCTGCCATGGCTTCTGATAGGCATAGCCGGCGGCATATTCAATTCACTGATTCTCGGCAATTTCGAGCAGGGCTTCGCGACCAATCCGGCAATGGCCCTGTTCATTCCCCTGATAGGCGGCACTGGCGGCAACGTGGGCATACAGTCATCGGCCATAGTGGTGCAGGGTCTGGCCAACGGATCGCTGGAGATAGCGCGCGCTTCGCGCCAGATATTGAAGGAAGTGGGCGTGGGCCTGCTCAATGCAAGCATCATAGCGCTGCTTGTGTTCGTGTACAACTGCCTAACGCTGGGGGCCACGCAGGTCACCACGGTGGCCGTGTCGCTGTCGCTTTTCGCCGTGGTGATATTCGCTTCGGTGTTCGGCACGTTCGTGCCGCTGACGCTCGAGCGGTTGAAGATAGACCCGGCGCTTGCCACCGGTCCTTTCATATCCATCACCAACGACATTATAGGCATGGCCATCTACATGACCATCTCGTCATGGTTTCTGTCGCAGTTCGGCACTGCTATTTAACTTTATTTAACTCTGGAATGGCCACGCGCATAATTGTTTGTTGCGGAAAAAGCCGTAACTTTGCGCCGCTCTAAAGCATATTTTTTTCGCTCGGGCACGAGTAAGCAGGCGCTGCGGCAACGTGTGCGCTTCGCCCGACGGAGCTAACATACAAAACGTCACAACAAACAAATGTACGTAATCGTAGAAATTCAGGGCCAGCAGTTCAAAGCTGAAAAGGACAAGTTCCTTTATGTCCACTATCTCGGCGACAGCGCCACCGAAGGCTCCACAGTAGAGTTTGACCGTGTGCTTCTGGTAGACGCCGACGGTACCGTCAAGGTAGGCGCACCCACCGTAGAAGGCGCCAAAGTAGTATGCGAAGTCAAGCGTCAGCTCGTCAAGGGCGACAAAGTCATCGTGTTTAAGAAAAAGCGTCGCAAAGGCTATCGCCGCAAAAACGGCCATCGTCAGTGCTTCTCGCAGGTAGTTATTAAAGATATTGTTGCATAATTAAAATTAACCCCGGTTAGAAAATGGCACATAAGAAAGGTGTCGGCAGTTCTAAGAACGGCCGCGAATCAGAAAGCAAACGACTTGGAGTTAAGATTTTTGGCGGCCAGTTCGCTAAGGCCGGCAACATCCTGAAGCGTCAGCGTGGCACCGTTCACCACCCCGGTCTGAACGTTGGCATCGGCAAGGACCACACTCTCTATGCCCTCATCGACGGCACAGTAGTGTTCACCGAAGGCCGCAACGGACGCCGCTTCATCAACGTAACTCCCGTGGCCGAGGCTTAAAGCCGTCGGTCCACATGACCCTTACCACAACCAGAATCACAACGGGCTCCGCGGCTGACGCGGAAGCCCGTTTCGTTTGTTTCAGACACACTAATCAGTTTTCGAGACTTTGAGAACCACAACATCAGACTTTACCAGAGAATGCTGCCGCGGCGCATCGCAGGTGATGCTGCAGAACTCCACAGTGGCCGGGATGCTGTTTTTATCGGGCATAGCGGCAGGCTGCCTTGGCATAGGCGGCGCAGGGACAGCCGCTGTGGCGGCCGGAGCGGCGGCAGCACTGACCATAGCAACAGCCGCAGGATTCATGCGCAAACGCCGTGCGACAGAAGGACTGACAGGATTCAATGCCATTCTGACGGGATGTGCGGTTTTCACGTTTCTTCAGCCCATGGCGGCCACGTGGGCGTTGCTTGCGGCGGCTGCGCTGCTCACATTGCCGCTCAAAAGCGTTCTGGACCGCGCATTCATCAAAACGGGATGCTCTTCGCTGACACTTCCTTTCATCCTTGCCACATGGGCCGTGCTGCTGACGGCACAGACGGCCGGCATCGACCCTGCGGAACCGGCGATAGCGCCGACTGTGGCAGCGTCAGCCGTCGCAATAGGCCAAGGAGCGCTTAAAGGATTGTCGCAGATCTTTCTGATCGACTCATGGGTGGCCGGATGCATCTTTCTCGCAGGGCTGTGGGCCGCGAGCCGAAGGGCAGCGCTGTTGGCGCTGGCCGGATCGGCAGCAGGAATGGCCGCGGGATACTGCTGCGGCTGTCCGTGGCTGGAGATATCGCAGGGACTGTGGGGATTTTCTCCAGCGCTGACCGCCATAGCCGTCGGTCACACTTTCAGAGACGCCAAAGCCGGATGGCTGCGTAGCGCCATGACCGTGACAGCGGCCGTGATGCTCACCGTCGTGATCCAGATGATCGCGGCGCCAGCGCTGGCCGCAGCCGGCCTGCCAGTGCTTACCATTCCCTTCTGCGCGGCCACATGGATCATGACTGCCGTCATGTCGTTTCCAAGACGCAAACGCCCCGAAAATTAATTTTTAATAATTCGAGAAAAAGCCTTAACTTTGAAGGCTGAAAAAGTTTATATTCGACACAGACAAGCAATGTACAGGACAAATACTTGCGGTGAACTCCGCATCGACGCTGCCGGACGCACGGTCACACTGGCCGGATGGGTGCAGCGCGCCCGCAAAATGGGCGGAATGACTTTCGTGGATCTCCGCGACCGTTACGGCATCACCCAGATAGTGTTCAACAACGACACCGACGCCGCGCTCTGCGAGCAGGCCAACCATCTCGGACGCGAGTGGGTGATACAGGTGACGGGCACTGTGGCAGAGCGCACGGCCAAGAACCCTAATCTGCCCACAGGCGACATAGAGATCATCGCATCGGCTCTCACAGTGCTGAATTCAGCGATGACCCCGCCGTTTACCATCGAGGAGGAGACCGACGGCGGCGATGACCTGCGCATGCGTTACCGCTATCTGGACCTGCGCCGCCCGAACGTGCGCCGCAACCTCGAACTGCGCCACCGCATGACCATTGCCGTGCGCGACTATCTCGACAAGCAGGGATTTCTGGAGATCGAGACTCCGATGCTGGTCGGCTCGACCCCGGAGGGCGCGCGTGACTTCGTGGTGCCCTCGCGCATGAATCCCGGACAGTTCTACGCTCTGCCGCAGTCGCCCCAGACTCTCAAGCAGCTGCTGATGGTGAGCGGCATGGACCGCTATTTCCAGATAGTGAAATGCTTCCGCGACGAGGATCTGCGCGCCGACCGCCAGCCCGAGTTCACCCAGATCGACTGCGAGATGAGCTTTGTGGAGCAGGATGACGTGATCAACCTGTTCGAGGGCATGGCCAAATTCCTGTTCAAAGAGATACGCGGCGTGGAGCTGACCGAACCTTTCCCCCGCATGAGCTGGGCCGACGCCATGAAATATTACGGCAGCGACAAACCCGACACCCGTTTCGGCATGACTTTCGTGGAACTTGACAGCGTGCTGAAAGGCCACGGATTCTCTGTGTTTGACAACGCGGCCTACATAGGCGGCATCTGCGCCGAAGGCTGCGCATCCTATACCCGCAAGCAGCTCGACCAGCTCACCGACTACGTGAAGCGTCCGCAGATAGGCGCCAAAGGCATGGTGTATGCCCGAGTGGAGCAGGACGGAAACGTCAAGTCGTCGGTCGACAAATTCTACACTCAGGAGACCCTTCAGCAGCTCAGACAGGCCATGGATGCCAAGCCCGGCGACCTGATCCTGATCCTTAGCGGCGACGACGTGATGAAGACCCGCAAACAGCTCTGCGAACTTCGTCTGGAAATGGGACGCCAGCTCGGCTTGCGCGACAAAAATAAATTCTCCTGTCTGTGGGTGGTGGACTTCCCCATGTTCGAGTGGAGCGAGGAGGAAGGACGCCTGATGGCCATGCACCATCCCTTCACCCACCCCAAGGACGAAGACATACCGATGCTCGACACTGATCCGGCGGCAGTGCGCGCCGACGCCTACGACATGGTGATCAACGGCGTGGAAGTGGGCGGCGGCTCGATCCGCATACACGACAGCGAACTGCAGGCCAAAATGTTCGAGATACTCGGCTTCACGCCTGAAAAGGCGCAGGAGCAGTTCGGCTTCCTGATGAACGCCTTCAAGTTCGGCGCACCACCCCACGGCGGCCTGGCCTACGGTCTGGACCGCTGGGTGAGCCTGTTTGCCGGTCTCGACTCCATACGCGACTGCATCGCCTTCCCCAAGAACAATTCAGGCCGCGACGTGATGCTCGACGCCCCGGCACCCCTGGATGCCCGGCAGCTGGACGAACTGCAGCTTGACTTACGTCCCGCGGCTGAATGACCATAGCCGAAATCATCGACGCCATTGAAGCCGCCGCCCCACCCTGCCTGCAGGAAGAATGGGACAACAGCGGACTTCAGACCGGCACCCGCCATGCTGAATGCACAGGCGTGGCCGTGTGTGTGGACGTGACCGACGAAGTGCTCGACCGCGCCATAGCCGCAGGGTGCAATCTGGTGGTGAGCCACCACCCGCTGCTTTTCAAGGGCGCCAGACGCATCACCCCCGACGAGCGGCAGGGCGCGCTGATATACAAGGCCATACTCAACGGCGTGACCGTCTATTCGGCCCACACGTCGCTCGACAACGCGCCGGCAGGAGTGTCGCACGCCATGGCCGAGATACTCGCCCCGGGCGCTCCCCGACGGGTGCTCGTGCCCCAGCCGGGCCGTCCGGACTGCGGCACGGGAGTGACAGTTACCCTGCCACGGACAGTGAGCGGGACCGAGCTTGCGGCCATGGCCGCCAAGGCATTCTCGGCCGGCGGAGCACGTGTGTCGGCCGGCGGTTCAACGCGTGCCATAAACACCGTGGCACTCGTGGGCGGCTCCGGCGGACAGTTCATAGCCGACGCGGTGAAGGCCGGTGCCGACGCCATAGTGACCTCCGATGTGCGCTATCATGATTTTCTGGATCTTTCACTTGAGATCTTCATAGTCGACATCACACATTTCGACAGTGAAAAATGTGCGGAGGACATTTTAATTCACATTATATTGGAAAAATTTCCTAACTTTGCACCTTGCATTCGCGGGGTCGAAACAAACCCGATTAACTACTTGTAAGAGAATATAAGCATGGCAACTACAAAACAAGACCAATCACTGAGCGTGGAGCAGCGCCTGAGCAACCTCTACCAGCTTCAGACTATCCTCTCCGAAATAGACCGCATCCGCACTATCCGCGGCGAGCTTCCTCTGGAAGTGAAAGACCTGGAAGACAACATAGAAGGTCTGCGCACACGTATCGACAACTACAAGAAGGAGATTGAAGAGCTACGCCGTGCCACAGCTGCTGAAAACGCTTCCATAGCCGAAGCAAAATCAAAGATCGACAAGTATCAGGCACAGATCGACACCGTACGCAACAACAAGGAGTACGACATCCTTTCAAAAGAAATAGAATTCCAGTCGCTGGAAGTGGAGCTTGCCGAAAAGCATCTCGGCGAATTCGCCCGCGCCATCGACACCAAGAAAGCCGAGATCAAAGCCACCGAGGAACTGGTGGCTGATTCAAACCACATTCTTGCCGAAAAGCGCAACGAGCTTGACGAAATCGTCAACGAGACCCGTCAGGACGAGGAAAACCTGCGCGACAACGCCAAGAAACTCGAACAGCAGTTTGACGACGAGCGTCTGCTCAACGCATTCAAGCGCATCCGCAAGAACGCACGCAACGGTCTCGGAGTGGTCTACATCCAGCGTAACGCCTGCGGCGGCTGCTTCAACCGTATCCCGCCGCAGAAGCAGGCCGAGATCAAGATGAGGAAAAAGATCATCGTGTGCGAATACTGCGGACGCATCCTTATCGATCCCGCTCTGGCCGGCGTCGAGGAAAATTAACCGATTCATCACCACATCGCATTTCAGCAATACATGAAGCTTCTTCAGAAAAAACTCGCCCAATATACAGTACCGCAGGAAGCTAAGGCCGCCGGTATATATCCTTATTTCCGCGCCATATCTTCCGAACAGGATCCCGAAGTGATCATCAACGGCAGGAAGGTACTCATGTTCGGGTCAAACTGCTACAGCGGTCTGGTCAACGACCCCCGCATCAAGGAAGCGGCCGTGGAAGCCACCCGCAAATACGGCACGGGATGTGCCGGATCGCCGTTTCTCAACGGCACCCTCGACCTTCACAAGCGCCTTGAGGCACGCATAGCCGAATACATAGGCAAAGAGGACGTGATGATCTACTCCACAGGCTTCGGAGTAAACCTCGGAGTGGTGAGCTGTCTGACAGGACGCGAGGACTACATACTCTGGGACGACCAGGACCACGCGTCGATCATCGAAGGACGGCGCCTGTCGTTCAGCCAGTCGCTCAAATACAAGCACAATGACATGGAATCGCTGGAAAACCAGCTGCGCAAGTGTGCCCCCGACAAGGTCAAGTTCATAGTGACCGACGGTGTGTTTTCCATGGAGGGCGACGTGGCCAACCTGCCCGAGATAGTGCGTCTGGCCAAGCAATACGACGCGACGGTGATGGTGGACGAAGCCCACGGCATCGGAGTGTTCGGACGCGGCGGACGCGGCACCTGCGACCATTTCGGCGTGACTAAGGACGTGGACCTGATCATGGGCACGTTCTCCAAATCATTCGCATCGCTCGGCGGCTTCATCGCCACCGACAAGGAGATCACCAACTTCCTGCGCCACCACTCGCGCTCATACATATTCACGGCGTCGATCACTCCGGCCTCCACCGCGGCGGCCCTCAAGGCCATCGACATCATGGAGCAGGAACCCGAACGTCAGGAAAACCTCTGGAAACTGACTGAATACGCGCTCGAGGGATTCCGCAACATGGGCTGCGAGATCGGCAACACGTCCACTCCGATCATACCGCTCTTTATCCGCGACAATTTCAAGACATTCAAGGTGACCCGCGACCTTTTCGAGGAAGGCATTTTCGTGAACCCCGTGGTCTCGCCCGCCGTGGCTCCCCACGATACGCTGATCAGGTTCTCGCTCATGGCCACCCACACGATGGACCAGGTCACCACAGCGCTGGAAAAGATACAGAAAGTGTTTCGCGCGCACGGCATAATAGCATAACCCGCTTAGCAGTGGCCGCAAAAAAGCGAAAACACGAAGCAAATACATCGCAAACCCCACCGACAAAGCGCACCATCCCCGGCGGGGTTTGGGTGCGCTTTGCCATTCTGGGCGCACTGTGGCTCTATATGTGCGGACTTCTCATAGCCACAAGGCAGCTCTCTTTCTGGCTGCTTTTCGTGATCATAGCATCGGGCATAATCATTTTTGTGCCTATGTACAAAAAATATATACGCAATGCCAACCGCCGAACATAATGGCTCCGCCGCCGTGATCAACTCGCCTGAAGAACTGCGCCGGCTCAGACCGGAGGATCTTCCGCAGGTGTGCGAGGAGCTGCGACGCACGCTCATAAGCCACCTTGCCGTCAACCCCGGCCACTTCGCCTCATCCATGGGTGCGGTGGATCTGACCGTGGCGCTGCACTATGTGTTTGACACCCCACGCGACCGCATAGTCTGGGACGTGGGCCATCAGGCCTACGCACACAAGCTGCTGACAGGCCGGCGCGACCGCTTTGCCGCCAACCGCACTCTGGGCGGGCTGTGCGGCTTTCCCACTCCCGACGAGAGCGAATACGACACATTTGCCGCAGGCCACGCGTCCAATTCGATATCGGCGGCTCTGGGCATGTCGATAGCGTCGGCTCTGGGCAACGAACAGCCGCAAAGGCATGTGGTGGCCGTGATAGGCGACGCTTCCATTTCCGGCGGACTGGCCTTCGAAGGACTGAACAACGTGGCCAATACACCCAACAATCTGCTGATCATTCTCAACGACAACGAGATGTCGATAGCCCACAACACCGGGTCGCTGTCGCGCTATCTGTCGCGACTCAACACCTCGAAGCGCTATAACCGCATGCGCTACAGGTTTTTCAGGATGTTCAGAAAGTTAGGTATGGTGTCAGACAGTTCGCGCGGCTCCATCATCAGGTTCAACAACAGCGTGAAATCGCTGATAAACCATCAGCAGAACATATTCGAGGGGCTTAACATACGGTATTTCGGTCCTGTGGACGGAAATGATGTGGAAAAGGTGGTACGCGTGCTCTCCGACATCAAGGACATGAGCGGACCAAAGTTGCTGCATCTGCGCACGGTCAAGGGACGGGGATTCGCCCCGGCCGAAGCCGACCCGTCAACTTGGCATGCACCCGGCAAATTCGACCCGGTCACGGGCGATCGCAAAACATCAGGCGGCTCCGACGCCCCGAAATGGCAGGACGTGTTCGGCGACACCCTGCTGGAGCTTGCGCGCAGAAATCCCCGGATTGTGGGAATAACGGCAGCCATGCCCGACGGCACATCCATATCGACCCTTCAGCGCGAAATGCCCCACAGAGTGTTTGACGTGGGCATTTCCGAAGGACATGCCGTGACATTTGCCGGCGGACTCGCCAAAGACGGCATGCACCCGTTTGTGGCAATCTACAGCTCGTTTCTGCAGAGAGCCTATGACCATATGATACACGACGTGGCTCTGCTGCGCCTGCCGGTGACTTTCTGCATAGACCGCGCCGGCATTGTGGGCGAGGACGGCGCCACCCATCACGGCGCCCTTGATCTGGCCTATCTGCGCACGATACAGGGCATGACGATAGCCGCACCGTCGACCGCGTCACAGCTGCGCGGACTGATGCGGACGGCATCGGAGCTTGACGGCCCCATGGCCATACGCTATCCCAGAGGATCGGCCGTACAGGAAACCGGATCAATCTGCCAGAACGCGCCTGAAGCCATGGAGATAGGGCGCGGGCGCAAGTTGCGCGACGGATCGCAGATAGTCTTCATGAGCATCGGCCCGATAGCCGCCGAAGTGGCCAAGGCCATAGACTCTCTGAACGCCGAGGGGATCTCGGCCGCACACTACGACATGATATTCCTGCGCCCGATCGACAGCAGCATTCTGGCCGAAGCGGCAGCCAAAGGCGTGCCGGTGATCACTGTGGAGGACGGCATAAGCTCCGGAGGACTCGGCAGCGCCGTGACCGAATGGATGGCCGACCACGGTCACTCCGGCATCAGGGTGAAGCGGCTGGGCCTACCCACCGACTCGTTTGTGACCCAGGGCACTCCGGCTCAGCTTTACAGGCTCTGCGGACTCGACCCGGACTCCATGGCCGCCGAAGCAAAAAAATTGCTCTCTTTATGAAAATAGTGATAGCCGGAGCCGGTGAAGTAGGCTCACATCTGGCCAAACTGCTCTCGCACGAGGGACAGGACATAGTGCTTGCCGACGCCGATGCCGCCAAACTGGACCCGCTTGACGCCAACTACAACCTGCTGACGGTGTGCGGCAATCCGACGTCGTTTGCCACACTGCGCGAGGCCCATGCCGGCGACTGCGACCTCTTTGTGGCCGTCACCCCTTACGAAACGAACAATCTGACGGCCTGCTCGATAGCCAAATCCTTCGGTGCACGCCGCACGGTGGCCCGCATCGACAACTATGAGTACATGACGCCGGAGGTGCAGCCGTTTTTCGCCTCACACGGCATAGACCGGGTGATCTATCCCGAATATCTGGCGGCGGCCGAGATAGCCACTGCCCTGAAGCGCACATGGGTGCGCCACTGGTTCGAGATGTGGGACGGGCAGCTGATCCTCGTGGGGGTGAAACTGCGCGACAACGCTTCGATCGTGGGCATGCAGCTCAAGGACTTCGGCCGCTTGGGCCACAATTTCCATGTGTCGGCCATACGCCGCCGCCATGACACCATCATACCCCGTGGCGACGACAGGATACTCGACGGCGACATTGTCTACTTCATGACTCCGCCCGACCATCTCGACGCCCTGCGCACGCTCTGCGGCAAGAGCCAGCATTCGGTGCGCAACGTGATGATCACGGGAGCGTCGCGCATAGCCATACGGCTGGCAGCCATGCTCGGCGACCGCTACAAACTCACCGTGATCGATGCCGACCGCAGCCGCTGCGAGCACATGGCCGAGCGGTGTCCGGGGGTGAACGTGGTCTGCGGCGACGGACGCGACAACGATCTGCTTGCCGACGAAGGCATAAGCGGCATGGACGCGTTTGTGGCGCTGAGCGACAGCTCCGAGACCAACATACTCACCTGCCTTACGGCCAAGGAGTTCGGCGTGGCCAAAACCATAGCCGAAGTCGAGAACATCCAATATATCGGAGAAGCGGAGACCCTGAACATCGGCACCGTGGTCAACAAGAAGCTGCTTGCCGCCGGAGCCATTTTCCAGCAGATGCTCGACTCCGACTCGTCCAACGCCAAGTGCATGGCCCTGCCCGACGCCGAAGTGGCTGAACTGGAGGTGCGGCCGGGCAGCAAGATCACCCGTGCCGCAGTGAAAGACCTGAAACTGAGCCACGACATGACCATAGCGGGTCTGACGCGCGACGGACGCGGCCAGCTCGTCGGCGGCGACACCGTGATACTCCCCGGCGACAGGGTAATGGTGTTCTGCCTGAACGGCGCCATCCATAAAGTAGAACGTCTTTTTTACTGATGCGCGACTCCCGTAAAATCAACTACCCGATGGTGGTGCGTGTGATCGGCTTCCTCCTGCTGATCGAAGCCGCATTCATGCTCGCCCCTGCCGTCACCGCCATGATATGCGGCGAGAATGGAGCCATGCGCGCCTTCGGCATCTCCACGGCCATCACGGCCGCGGCCGGCGCCGTGTTCTGCAGGATCCGTCCGACCCACACCGACATGGGACGCCGCGAGGGCTTTCTGCTCACGGCGTCGATATGGGTGGTGTTCTCGCTGTTCGGCATGATTCCGTATATGCTTGCGCCCACCACCCGTCTGGATCTGTCGGCCGCTTTTTTCGAAGCCATGAGCGGATTCACCACCACCGGCGTATCGCTGGTCGAGCACACCGACCAGCTGAGCCGCACCATCAACGTGTGGCGGTGCATGAGCCAGTGGCTCGGCGGCATGGGTATCATCATCTTCACTCTCGCCGTGATCCCCATGCTGAACCATTCGGGCGGCATGCAGATGTTTAACGCCGAAGCCACGGGCATCACCCATGACAAGATACGTCCACGCATATCGTCGACGGCCAAGCAGATGTGGGGGATATACACATGCCTGACCGTGCTGCTGTTTCTGCTGCTTTGGGCAGGGCCGATGGACGCGTTCGACGCCGCCTGCCACGCCATGGCCACCATGAGCACGGGGGGATTTTCCACATCGTCGTCGGGGATCAACGCCTGGCCCGGCACATACGTAAAGGTTATACTTACCGTATTCATGTTTCTGGGCGGAGTGAACTTCGCGCTGATCTACAAGGCAATGCACGGACAGATGCACGCTCTACGCGACAATGACACATTCCGCACATATCTGCGGGTGATCGCACTGAGCACGGCGGTGTTCATCGTGTGCATCGTGGTCAACGGGGCATTCATCGAATGGTCCAACGTGACGATCGACCCGCTCTTTCAGGTGGTCAGCTCGATCACTTCCACCGGCTATTCGCTGTCGGCGTTCAACTACTGGGGCGTGGCGGTGGTGGCCCTGTCTTTCATACTGATGTTTTCCGGAGGATGCGCCGGCTCCACCAGCGGCGGCGTCAAGGTGGACCGTCTGGTCTGTCTGATGAAATTCCTGCACAACGAGGTGAAACGCCTGCTCAGACCCAACTCGGTCACGGCCGTGAGGGTCAACAGCCGCACGGTGCCTGCGCACGCGGTGAACAAAGTGGTGGCGTTCGTGTGTATCTACACTCTGGTGATAGTGCTGGGCGGACTGCTGCTGACGGTGCTCAATGTGCCGATGCACACGGCGTTTTACTCCGTGTTTTCCTGCGTGAGCAACGCCGGATTCGAAGTCGAGGTGACCGAAGGCACCTTCAGTCTCATACCGCCTGCCGGACGGTGGATCCTCGCCGCCGCCATGCTCATAGGCCGTCTGGAGATATTCACCGTACTTGTGCTCTGCACCCGCTCATTCTGGCGTCGCTGACAGCCGCCAAAACTATCATTTCTCGGTGTAAATCTATTAAGGGACTTGACGCCGGTCAGGGGAAATGAGGGCGGGCGAAGTGCCAGATGGCTATGCCGGCCGTGACGGCAACGTTGAGGGAATGTTTGGTGCCGAACTGCGGCAGCTCGATGCTGTGGTGGCAGGCGTCGACCACAGCTTGATCCACACCGTAGACTTCATGGCCGAGCACCAGCGCGTATTTGCGCGACGGATCCACCTCAAAGCGTTCCAGAGAGATGCTCTGATGGGTCTGTTCCACGGCACACAATGTCCATTCCGGTCCAAGCGAGCGCAGGGCCGAGAGGGTGTCGGGGAAGTAGCTCCAGTCCACACTGTCTTCGGCGCCGAGGGCCGTCTTGTGGATTTCGGGCGAGGGGGGAGTGGCGGTAATGCCGCACAGCAGTATCCGCTCCACGCAGAAGGCGTCGGAGGTGCGGAACACTGATCCGATATTGTTGAGCGAGCGCACGTTGTCGAGTACCACAGTGATGGGAAATTTCCGTTTGGCGTGAAATTCTTCGGCGGTGTCGCGGTGCAGGTCGAGTATGGTTTTCTTTATCATTGATTCAGAGTTTTCAGGTAAACGTCGATGAGTCCCTGACCGAAATTGCCGGCGCGGAAACGTGTGATGTGGTCGCGTCCCATGGCCACCGTGTGCCGGCGCAGGGAGCTGTCGTCGAGCAGCCGGCGGGCGGCATCGGCAAAGGCTTCATCATCGCGCGGATCGACATATAGAGCACCGGGACCGCCGGCTTCTTCCAGACATGAGCCTGTGGCGGCAACCACCGGCGTACCGGCGGCAATGGCTTCGATCACAGGCAGTCCGAAGCCTTCGTAGAACGACGGGTAGGAGGCCATGACGGCGCCGGCATAGAGTGCCGGTATGTCGGCCATCGGAGCGTTTTCTATGAACATGACGCGTCCGTCAAGGCCAAGACGGCTCACGGTCTCGTCAAGACGGCGCGCATAGGCAGTGCGCCGGCCCACCAGCACCAGACCCAGATCCCGAGGAAGCGATGCGAGCGCCCTGACGGCCAGCTTCTGGTTCTTGCGGCTCTCGACGGTGCCGACGCCCACGATATAGGCGTCAGGCAGGGAGTAGCGTGCACGCACGTCGCGTATGCTCTCCGGAGAGACAGGTTTGTGAAATAGGTCGGCACAGCCCTGATAGACCACGTCGATTTTCGATGGGTCGACGCCGTAGAACTCGCAGATGTCGGCGCGCGTGCGCTCCGAAATGGCTATGATGCGGGTGGCCGCCCGGGCGGCATAGCCGAACTTGCGGTCGCAGATGCTCACGTCAGCCCGATGGTAGAACTCCGGATGACGGCGGAAAATCACATCGTGGATGGTCACCACCGACGGGATGCCGCTGCGGCCGATGCCAACGGGCAGCTCGTTGCTCAGGCCGTGATAGAGGTCGACGCCTTCGCGACGCAGCTGCCGGGTCAGCCCGCGCGACCGCCACAGCGCGCCGAAAGCGCGTCCGGCGACGGTGTCGGGGGTGCGCAGCCTGAGCTGCGGCCATGCCGCCAGCATGGGATCCAGCCGGTCGTTGCTCCGGGCCGAAGGGGTGTAGAGCAACAGCTCATTGTGCGGGGCGATGTCCAGGATGCTCTGCAGCGCCAGACGCGAATAGTTGCCGATGCCGGTATAGTTTGCCACGGCCCGTTTGCCGTCGAAACCGATTTTCAGTCCTTTCATAGCGGCAAAATTAACAAAAAAGCGGGAATACGCCCCAACCGGAGCGCAGGAAAAGAGCCTGTGTCATTGCAGAAATTTTTCATTAAATTAATTGTGCTATTTCATAAAAATATTCGTAAATTTGCGGTGCCAAATTCGAGCAAATCAAATCAACTTCAAATTAATAATTAAAAAATTTGTTATGACAAAAGTAGGTATCAACGGCTTTGGCCGTATCGGTCGCTTTGTTTTCCGCGCTTCCACCAAGCGTAACGACGTTGAGGTTGTTGCCATCAACGACCTTCTTCCCGTAGACTACATGGCTTACATGCTGAAGTATGACACCATGCACGGTCAGTTTGACGGCACCGTGGACTACGACATGGAGAAATCCGAACTCATCGTCAACGGCAAGCACATCCGCGTGACCGCCTGCAAGAACCCCGCAGAAATCGCATGGGGCGCAGTAGGCGCAGAATACGTGGTTGAATCCACCGGTCTCTTCCTCACCGAAGAAAAAGCCCAGGCCCACATCGAAGCCGGCGCAAAATACGTGGTTATGTCCGCTCCTTCCAAGGACGCTACTCCCATGTTCGTAGTCGGTGTAAACGACAAGACATACGCAGGCCAGAAGTTCGTTTCCAACGCTTCCTGCACCACCAACTGCCTTGCTCCCATCGCCAAGGTCCTCAACGACAAATGGGGCATAACCGACGGTCTGATGACCACCGTTCACTCCACCACCGCAACCCAGAAGACCGTAGACGGTCCCTCCATGAAGGACTGGCGCGGCGGCCGTGCAGCTTCCGGCAACATCATCCCCTCCTCAACCGGCGCAGCCAAGGCAGTGGGCAAAGTTATCCCCGAACTCAACGGCAAGCTCACCGGCATGTCCATGCGTGTCCCTACTCTCGACGTGTCTGTAGTTGACCTCACCGTCAACCTGGCCAAGCCCGCCACCTATGCAGAAATCTGCGCTGCCATGAAGGAAGCTTCCGAAGGCGAACTCAAAGGCATCCTCGGCTACACCGAAGACGCAGTCGTTTCCAGCGACTTCCTCGGCGACGTCCGCACCTCGATCTTCGACGCAAAGGCAGGTATCGCCCTGACCGACACCTTCGTTAAGGTTGTAAGCTGGTACGACAACGAAATCGGCTACTCCAACAAGGTGCTCGACCTCATCGCAGTGATGAAGAAATACAACGGCTAATCCTCCGGAAAACCGCAAAATTTCAGTAGAGATGCTGCCCAAAAGGTAGCATCTCTTTCTATGTTTTTACTATTACATTAAAATAATTATTGGGTTTTGAGCTATTCCAATACTTTTCAGGATGCTAATTTTTTCTTAACTTTGTGAAATAATTGGAATTTTTTCAAACATAAATTTATAATACCTTAAAAACCAGGCATGAAACCAATCATCAAGGCTTATGCTTTCGGTCTGATTGTCGCCCTTGGATCCAGTGCCACCGCACAGGAACAGCTGACCATCATGCCGCAAACGCTTTCAAACCCCGACAATGAACCGGCGCCCGTCCATCCGGTGCCCCACGACCGTCAGGTAAAATGGAACGAGACGGAATTCTACGCTTTCTTCCACTACGGCATGAACACATTCACCAATAAGGAATGGGGCTACGGCAACGAACCGGAGACCCAATACGCACCTCTCGGCAAACCCGACCCCCGTCAGTGGCTCGAAGCCGTGAAAGCCGCCGGCATGAAAGGCGGCATAGCCGTGGTGAAGCATCACGACGGATTCTGCCTGTGGCCCACCGAGACCACCGAGCACTCGATCAAGAACTGCGGCAACACCAACGGCCAAGTCAACATTCCCGAAGCATTTGCCGACGCCGCACGCGATCTCGACATGAAATACGGATTCTACATCTCGCCCTGGGACCGCAACTCGGCCTACTACGGCGACGGAACAAACCGTTATGTCAAGGACGTGTTCCTGCGCCAGTGCTACGAGCTGACAGCCTACGGAACCGACCAGTTTGAAATGTGGTTTGACGGAGCAAACGGCGGCGACGGCTACTATGGAGGCGCGAACACCACCCGCCAGATAGACGCAGACACCTACTACGACATACCCAACCTGCGCGACTCCGTGCACATCACCATGCCCGACTGCGTGATGTGGGGCGTGGGCGGCGAAGCCCGCTGGATCGGCAATGAGGCCGGATGGGCCGGTGAGACAAACTGGTGCTTCGGCTCAGGAACCAGCGGCAACGAGAACGCCGTGGAATGGAATGCCGGCGAGTCCGACGCCAAAGCCACCACTGCCGGATGGTTCTGGCACTCCAACGAATCCGTGAGATCTCTCAACGAACTCTGGAAATTCTACATGGAGACCGTGGGACGCAACGCCACGCTCATTCTCAACTTCCCGCCAAACAAATACGGAGTGCTGCCAGACTACGACGTGAACCGCCTGAAAGAATTCGGCGAACTGCTTCAAAGCCGTCTTGGCACCGATCTCGCCCCCAGGGCTACCGTAACGGCATCCGCCACCCGCAAGGCCGGCGCAAGCCGCAACTATGACGCCAGCAACCTCATTGACGGCGACAAGGACACATACTGGGCCACCGACGACGGAGTGACCGACGCCACGATCACATTCATGTTTCCGGAAACGACCAACGTGCACTATGTGGCCATGCAGGAATACATCAGACGCGGACAGCGCGTGAAAGGTTTCACCATAGAGACCACAACCGACGGATCCAACTGGACCCGCCAGGCCTCGTCCGTGCTGACCACCACCATCGGCTACAAGCGCATAATCCCGCTTAACGGCTCCACTACAGACCACGGCAACGGCTACAACATCAAGGGCGTGCGCATCCACATCACCGACGCCAAGGCCTGTCCGCTGCTTCACACCGTGTCAATCTATTAATTTCGTCCAACACACATTTTCAGAATAAGATATCAATGAAAACGTTTGCCAAATATATCGGTCTGGCGGCCGCCATAGCCATGCTGCCGTCGGTCAGCTCAGCCACCGACATTGATTTTGAGTCCGAGAACGGTTATAAATCCATCGGCGTCTACGACGTGTGGGAAGAGGCCGCCATAGCCATGCTGCCGTCGGTCAGCTCAGCCACCGACATTGATTTTGAGTCCGAGAACGGTTATAAATCCATCGGCGTCTACGACGTGTGGGAAGAATCGCCGTTCCGCACAGGAGTGCTCCAGGGCAACTTCGCCGTGACACCCAATCCGGACAAGTCTGACAACGAAGCCACCGGCGAACCAGGCAACAGCACCGACATGGTGCTGGGCGCCCAGCGTTCGCGCTTCGGCTCAAACCGGTTCGGAGTGCGCGTGGACCTGAACGAGACATTCGAACTGACTCCCACGGTGAAATACGTCCATGTGCTTATCCACAAGCCCAAAGCCGGACGCGTGATGTTAGTCGGTCTCGGATCACGCCAGGAGCGCTTTGGACAGAACCCCTACTGCGAACAGTTCTGGACCCTCAGCTCAAATTCGATCATCGAGAATCAGTGGTGTGACGCCGTATTCGCCATAAAAGGCGCCGGCGGCATCGACATACGCTCGCTTGTGGTCGTGCCTGACTGCGAGTCACCCCACGATCTCGCCGAGGATTTCCTGTTCTATGTGGACGAAATCATTATCAACAACTCGTCCACACCCCGAATCACCACAGAATATTATACCATCTGCGGCGACAAAAACACATTCGCGCTGAACCGTGAAGACCGCTACTCCACCAACATACAGCTGAAAGGATCGGCCGACGGCGACCAGACCATCAGCCTGGGACAACAGGCGGACAAGCTCGTGTACCAGAACCGTCTGAACGAACAGTTCACAGCCAAACCCGGCGAGACCGTCACACCCGCCATCAGCTTCAACGGATCGTGGATGCACGCCTACTGCTATCTGGACCGTAACAACGACGGACGTTTCGACGCCACATTGCAGGAGAGCGGAGTGCCGGCCGAAGGATCGGACGTAATGTCGTTCTCGGCATACACAAACGCAGCCGGCAACAAAGTCAACTCCAAAGGCACACGTGTCAATGACCAGAACTTCACCATGCCGTCGTTCACCATACCCGCCGACATCGAGCCCGGTCTCTACCGCATGCGCTTCAAAGTCGACTGGGACTGCATTGATCCCGCCGGCAATGCCGAGGGCAGCAACATGATCAACGCCAACGGAGGTGTGATCGCTGACGTGATGATCAACATTCATAATGACAACGTGACGGTCAATGACCATCAGCTCAACGGCGAAGTACTTGCAGCCGACGGCACCAAACTCAACGCCCTCTCAGTACCCTTCGGACGCGACTTCACCATTATGATGAACCCAGAAAAAGGATTCGTGCATGACGGCGTAGTGATCAACTACGGCTACAATCTCGACGGCAAAGCGACCGACAAATACGGCAATCCGCAGTATCAGACAGTCAGAGTACCAGCATCCAGATTCACCGACGACACCTACACCATACCTGCTGCACAGATGCGCGGCAACGTGCTGATCAACGGCCAGATGCTTGAAGATGGCACCGAGATACCTGATGACGACGTATATGCGATCAATTTTCCCGAAGATCTCACCATCTCACGCACTGACCGCTCACTGAATGCCCTCACTCTGAACCCGTCGGAAGGCCGCCTGTTGACCATTTCATGCGAGGACAACACCGCCCGCCGAGTCTACTTGGACAAACTGGAATCGGAGCTCAACGCCCCCGCCGGAGCGACAGTCATTCCCACCGTGAACTACTCCGGATCGGCCATGCACACGTATTTCTATGTGGACCTCGATGACAACGGCAAGTTTTCCAACGAGCTGAACAACGACGGTACCCCCGCCGGCGAGCTGCTGAGCTATTCACACTACAACGGCAAGAACTCCACAGGTGCCACACAGGTGCCGGGCATAACCCCCGCCACAAGTTTCCCTTTTGTGATTCCGGCCGAGACAAAGCCCGGAGTGTACCGCGCTCGCTTCAAGATCGACTGGTCAAACATTGATCCTGCCGGACAATACAGCACCGAGCCAGGCGCAACCAACCAGATCAACGACAACGGCGGATACGTGATGGACTTCATGGTCCATGTATATCCCGAATCAGTAGCAGTGACCGCAGTAAATGACGAACAGCACGGCCTGCTGCGCACAGCCGACGGATCAGTGATAGGCGAAGGATTCACCGCTCCCCGCAGCACTGAGTTGCAACTGTCGGTCACCACAACCGAAGGTACTCCCGTGAGCAAGATCACACTTCGGCGCGGCTACCGCATGACAGGCACGGCCGAATTCATGGGCAACACCTACTGGAGCGAAACCGAAATCGCTGCCACCGACGACGGCAAGATCACCATACCTGCCGACATGATGGACCGTCCGATGATGATTACCCCCGCCTACGACATGTCTGGAATCTGTGGCATGAACACCGTGGTAGATGAAACAGAAGCCGAAATCTATGAACTGACAGGCCGCCGCGCGGCTGCCGAGCCTACCAAAGGTCTCTACATCGTCAACGGCCAGAAAGCCGTGATCAGATAAGACACATTCTTAATATTATATATGCACCAGATCAACATTCCTTCACTCGATGCGCTGACGGAAGCAGCAAAAGAATTCATCAGCCTGATGGGCGACCGCACTGTAGTGGCTTTCCACGGAGAAATGGGCGCCGGAAAAACTACGTTTATCAATGCTCTATGCCGCGAACTCGGCGTGGAATCGGACGACACGGCATCGCCGACGTTTGCCATTGTCAACGAATACCGGTCGGACACCACAGCCGAGCTCATCTACCACTTCGACCTCTACAGGCTTGAATCTCTCGAAGAGGCTCTGGACGTGGGCGTGGAGGATTATCTGGACTGCGGAGCCTTGTGTCTGATCGAATGGCCGGAGAAGATCGATCCGATCCTGCCGGCCGACACCATCGACCTGACCATCACGGTGAATCCCGACGGATCCCGCACCCTGACGTTTGAATAACAGACTCAGAGGTCACTTCGTCAGGACCGACTGACAAGTCACCACAAAACAGAGTGTCCCCTTGCCAATTCCGGCAAGGGGACACTTATATCTATATATATTTACGGGATGGCCTCGTAGGCCGCGAGTGCCTGCTCGAACCGGTCGGCAAGGTCGGCCATGTCGTACAGCCCGTCGGCATTGCGTTTAAGGCCCTTGAGATTCAGCGGGTAGATCATGGGAGGATTGTCAAGCGACAGCAGCTCCATGTCGCGCAACTGGTCCACTGACTGATAGACGATGTTGATGTCGGCATACTCGCGTCCGTCGGGTCCGGCAAATTTTTCGATCACTATCTTAGATCCGATGGGAGTTTTTTTCTCTATGGCTCCGGGCAGCTCATATTCCTCGACGCCAAGCGCCGTGGCCACACTCGAGAGGTTGCTGTCGTGACCCACAAGGAAAGTGAACCGGCGGTCGGGCGACAGAAGTTCGTCGTACATATACTGGATAAGCGGACGAGCCACGTTGACAGCCACGATGGGAGCCGTGAAGAGCACGTCCTGATACGTGTCCTTGACATGCGCCAGCTGCTCCCACTGGTCGCGGGTGAGATTATGTCCGAACGCCGCCTTTACGCTGTCGGGCTCTTCATAAAACTGAAGGATAAAGGCATCGCTGGCCGCATTAAGCTCCTTTAGCGCCGACCCGGGCTTCATGTGCGGCTCCTGAAACTTTTCAAGAACAATCTCGGTGTTGTAATTGCCGAGAGCCTTGAGTTTCGGGTCATTGTCACGGGCCATGGGCGAGCGGTCCACATCAAGCACCTCGGTCATAAGTTGATAGTCAGGAGCAATAGACTCGTTGATGCCAACAATGCCGCGCTCACCGCCCATAGCATTGATCTGGCGCATGGCCTCGGCCACAAATTCCGGGCTGACCTTGGTCAGTTGTGGGTTGAACAGCGGATCCATCTTGCTGGGAGTGTAACGGTGCCACACGGTCACATCGGCTACAGGCATGAATCCCGATGCAAAGCACCGGGCCGTGGCTATGCAGCGCTGCATGGAGTTGGCCACCATGTTCACATCGTCGGACGTCGGCTGGTAATTTTCGGGAAACATTCCGGCGTCAACCAGCCATTTGCGGAAATACTGGCCCATCATGGTCTCCAGCACGCCGCCGCGCGATGTCAGCTCGCTTTTGGCCGCGCTCCAGTCGGTCCAGCTGTGGGGAGTCATGCGCCCCAGGTCGCTTTTGCTGTCGGAAAGTGGCGAACGGATGTTATGACGGCTCAGCACCACCGCTTCCTTCAGCTGATACTTGTCCTTGAACTCACGGCTGCGCTGCGCCTGTGCCAGAGTGACCTCCGTCATGCCTGCCGCCAGAATCACCAGAATTGCAGAAATAATACCTTTCATGGGATATATTAATTTTAGTAAGTTGATAGTTTCGCTTCTCGCGTCATACATCAACAACAACCGCGCTACAGCTCCGAGGGTTTGCAAATATGTTTGATAACATTTTATCACAAATTTGTTGAAAAACCTTAAACCTTTTAATCACGGCCGCCGTTGGAAATACGTACATCGCGTACTACTCTCTCCTTACGTTAAGATCAACTAACCTCAAACACCATGAAAAACTTGATTATCAAAGCTCTGGCAGCGACAATGGTCATGAGCGCGACAATGGTCCGGCCGGCAACAGCCCAGACGGAAAACGAAACCAGATTCACAATACGTCCCACAGGCCGCGTGCTTGTCGACGGGGCTGTGTTCGGGCCCGACGGCGACGGATTCTCCGACGGGGTGTGCCTGCCCGACATACGAATGGGAGTAAAGGCCACCTATGGAAAGTGGTATGCCAAGATCGACGTGGGATACTCGTTTGGCAAGATAGGCATGAAAGACGTGTACATGCAATATAGTTTCAATCAGTCCAATCTGCTCAGGCTCGGATACTTCGTGCACCAGTTCGGACTCAACGCCGCCACCTCCAGCTCGATGAAGCCGGCCATGGAAGCCCCGGTATCCGACACTTACTTTGCCGCCACAGGGCGTAATTTAGGGCTGATGTATGTACTCGATAAAGAGAAAGTCTTTCTTGGCGCCAGCGCCATGGTGGCAGGCACATCCATGACCACCTATTCCAACGATCAGGGCAAAATCAGCGGCGGAGCCATAGGTCGTATCGTCTATCGCCCGTTTACCGGACAAGGATCCATAGCTCAGGCAGGCCTGTCGCTATGGTATCAGTCGGCCCTGCACAAAAAGACCGAGGACGATCAGGGGCGCAAGGTCACATCGCCCGGCTATTTCGACTTCTCATGCGGATTTCCCACCAGAGTATGCAAAGTGGGCATGCTCGGAGCCGACATAGAGGATGCCCGCGGCGTGTTCAAGCTCTCGCCCGAGCTTGTGCTCTCCAAGGGACGTCTGGCACTCGAAAGCCAGTATTACTTCATGAACGTGAGCCGTGACGGCGGCAGGCCGTCATATCTCGCCCACGGCGTCTACGGACTGCTGCGCGGGCTTATCATAGGCGACCGAGAGTATTCCTACTCACATGCCGACGCCGGGCTGGCCACTCCAAAACCCGGATCGCTGGAATGCGTGCTCGGCTACAACTACACCGACGCATCATGCAGCCATTCGGGGATATACGGCGGCAAGTCCAACGATTACTCCGTGACCCTCAACTACTACATAAACAAATACATGATAGCGCGCCTGCGCTACTCCTACACGGACGTGCGCGGCAGCAGCGTGCAGCGCGACCGCCACGTCAACACCCTTCAGGCCCGCGTGCAGTTCCTCTTCTAGCAGGGTCCTTTATATCGGCCGGCCACACTTCCTTAAACGCGAACGTGCGGCCGCCGATAACGATATGGCCGGTGGGCATCACGCCGTCGACAGAGCCGTCGAAACGCTCTCCGCCGTCAGTGATCCACGGCCATATCCCCTGTCCGCGCCAAAGCCGGGCCATGTAGGCGGCATGCAGCCCTTCGGAGCCGAAACGCTCCAGAACGGACAGGGCCAGGGAGCGGGCCGTGCTCTCCACGTCGAGATCGCGGCCGAGCAGCTGACGGAGCGACACCGGATTGGGTGCACCGCCCACAAACTCCCGCTGGTTCACATTAAGCCCCACCCCGGCCACCGAGCGCCCCACCATGGTTCCGCACAGCGAATTCTCAATCAGAATGCCACAGACCTTGCGGTCGCCCACATAGATGTCGTTGGGCCACTTAACCCTCGCGCCGTCCACTCCGAGAGAGTCGAGCAGATCCACCACCCCCATGGCCACGGCTTCGGAAATGGCAAACTGAGCGGCGGCAGGCAGACCTTGCGGGCGAAGCATCACCGACATGGTCACGTTCATGCCCGGAGCCGCTTCCCAGGAGTTGCCGCGCTGACCGCGTCCGGCGGTCTGCTCGCGCGCCATGAGCACATAGCCGTGGGGGGCATCGGAAGGCATGGACGCGTTGGTCGAAGCGCAGCTATCAATAAATTCAAATATCATGATGTAGCGTTGTCTCCTTATTATTTACCGTCACCGCCGTTGCCCCAGCGGGCTTTCTGCAGATCGTCCATACGGGTCTCGGCGGAATTGTCGGCCGGATGCCAGAATCGTGTGCCCACAAGCATGTCGGGCATGAACTGCTGGCGCACGAAGTGGCCGGGATAATTATGGGCATACTTATAGTCAGCCCCATAGCCCATCTCTTTCATCAGCGAAGTGGGAGCGTTGCGCAGATGCAGCGGCACGGGCAGGTCACCGCTCTTCTCCACCTGGGCCAACGCACTGTTTATGGCCATATAGGCTGAATTGCTCTTGGGCGACGCGGCCAGATAAACCGCGCATTCAGCCAGCGGGATGCGTCCTTCGGGCCAGCCGATCTTGCGGATCACGTCGAACGTGGCATTGGCCAGAAGCAGGGCGTTGGGGTTGGCCAGACCAATATCCTCGGCGGCCACAATCACCAGACGCCGGGCTATGAACTCCGGATCCTCGCCGCCGGCCACCATGCGCGCCAGCCAGTAGACTGCGGCGTCGGGGTCACTGCCGCGTATGCTCTTGATGAAGGCAGAGATGATGTCGTAGTGCATCTCGCCGCCTTTGTCGTAGGCACTCGGATTTTCCTGAAGGCGCTCCGTCACCACGGCATCGCTGATGACCAGCGGCTGCCCGGCGGGGGTTGACTGCTCAAGCAGGTCGAGTATGTTGAGCAGCTTGCGGGCGTCGCCGCCGGCAAACCGGAAGAGTGCGTCGGTGCCCTCGATCCTCACATCCATGCGCCCGAGCACCTCGTCAGTGGCCACCGTGCGGTCGAGCAGCACCTGCATCTCGCCGGCATCGAGCGGCCGCAGAGTGTATACCTGCGCACGCGACAGCAGCGGACGTATCACCTCAAACGACGGATTTTCCGTAGTGGCACCTATCAGTGTCACCACCCCGCTCTCCACAGCCCCCAGCAGACTGTCCTGCTGCGACTTGCTGAAACGGTGGATTTCGTCGATAAACAGTATGGGCCTGCCAGAGGAGAACATGCTGCGGGAGTCGGCCTTGCAGCGCTCAAGCACTTCGCGCACGTCCTTCACGCCGGCATGTACGGCCGACAGCGTGTAGAACGGCGATGCCGTGGTGTTGGCTATGATCCGGGCCAGAGTGGTCTTGCCCACTCCGGGCGGCCCCCACAGGATAAAACTGCTCACACGCTGCTGCTCGATCATGCGGCGCAGGATGGAGCCGGGCCCCACAAGATGGGTCTGCCCTATATAATCGTCGAGAGTAGCGGGACGCATCCGCTCGGCTAATGGTGCCTGCATATCTTTATTCTACAGTTATCGGTTATTGTCAGTTCATTGTCGTCGGCCATGCGGCGCACTTCGGCCACAATCTCCGTGTCGGACACGGCGGAAACCTCAGCGATTATGTCGGCCAGAGACGCTCCGTCGGGACGCGAGCACACATGGAGGATGCCACGCCGCATAGCAGCGATCCTGCCGGAATCCGCATGCACCCCGCCACCCGCTGCCGCAGACGAACGACACACGTCGCAGCTGCCGCAGACGCTTTCAGGCTCTTCGCCGAAATAGCGCAGGATGCGGTTGGACCGACACTCTCCGCCGTCAAACACAAACGCCCTCATGGCACGGATGCGCTCATCCATGCGACGGCGCATGTCCTCATAGACCGCCACCGGCAGCTCCACATGGCGCGCCTGCACCCTGCGCGACGGGAAATAAAGGCAGGGATTCTCCCTGCGCGGCACATAGTGCAGGGCACGCGTGCGCCCAAGCCCCAGCAGGGCATGATAGACGCGATCGGCCGTCATGCCCAGACGCGACGCTATCACCGTCTCGCTTATCTGCACATAGTCGGCGAAGATCCCCGAACAGTTGCGCAACAGGTACTGGAGCACGGCATCCTCGTCGTCGGACAGGCGCAGGTCGTACAGCTCCCGTTTGTCGGCACGAACAATCACGCGCGCCCTCGCATCGGCATCCTCCATAAACTCCACATAACCAGCCTGGGATAGCAGCCGCAGAGCACTCCGCACCGTGCTTCGGCGGAGCGAATGCACGGCGCAGAAGCGTTCGAAATCGAAGTCAAACACCTGATTGCAGCCCTCGCCCATACAAAGATCAACAAACACGCAGGCGCGGTCGTAGACCTCAGCTATGAACTCTTTAGGCGGAAAAGCGTCGGCAAGACGTCTGGCAAGCACGGCCTTGTCGGCCGGCGCAGCGAGCACCACGGCAAAAGCCGGCAGTCCGTCGCGTCCGGCACGCCCTGCCTCCTGATAGTATTCCTCGAGCGAGGACGGCAGATCGTAATGCACCACAGCCCTGACATCGGGTTTGTCTATGCCCATGCCGAAAGCGTTGGTGGCCACCATCACCCTGACGGCACCATCCTTCCACAGCTGCTGTCGCAAGGTCTTCTCCTCGGGTGCAAGGCCGGCATGATAGGCTTCGGCGCTGATGCCCTCGGCCTGCAGCACGGCCGCGATCTCGCGAGTGCGCTTTCGCGACCTCACATAGACCACGGCGCTCCCGCCGGTGCCGCGCATTACCCGAAGGAGCCGTTCGGGCTTATTGTCGCCGTAACGCACTATATAGCTGATCTCGGGTCTGGAGAAACTGCGGCGGAACACGGCCGACTCCCGTACGCGGAAGCCGAGACGGTCCATGATGTCGTCCACAACCTGAGGTGTGGCGCTCGCCGTCAGAGCAAGCACGGGAGCAGACGGAAAAAGGTCGCGCAGGCCGGAGATTTTCAGGTAACTCGGACGGAAATCATAGCCCCACTGCGATATGCAGTGCGCTTCGTCGACCACGATCAAGCTAACGTCCAGCCCCTTGAGCGACTGCACAAACCGCTCGCCGCACAGTTTCTCCGGACTCACATACATAAGGCGCGCACGTCCGGCCTCTGCTTTCTGCATGGCCAGAGTATGCTCGCCGCGCGTCATGCCCGAATGCAGGCACACGGCGCCGATACCTATGGCGCGGAGATTGTCCACCTGGTCCTTCATCAGCGAGATCAGCGGCGTCACCACCACGGTGATGCCGGGCATAAGCATGGCCGGCACCTGAAAGGTGACCGACTTGCCCCCGCCCGTGGGCAACAGACCGAGCGTGTCGGCGCCCGAAAGCACCGACTCTATTATCTCGGACTGCATCGGGCGAAACCCGTCGTGGCCCCAATAGCGCCGCAATATGTCGAGCGGAGATTCCGCCTGCCGCCTGTTCATGCTGAAAAAAATGGGTTTTGCTCTACATCAAAATTACACAAATTCCCCGACATGACAAAACCCGGGCCTGTGAAGGCCCGAGCAGCAGTTATTGTAAGTCGTGAATCAGAGACTGTCGGTGAGCACCCTGACCACATCGGCGCGTGTGAGCACCTTGTAGCCGCCCTCGTTGATGGGGCATGCGTCGGCCATGCCTTCAATCAACTCCGCCCGCGCGCCGCAATCGGTGATGTTCATTGCCAGTCCGAGCTCGCGCATCCACGTCTCCATGGTCTCGAGCCCCTCGTAAGCAATCTCGCGGTCGGTCTTGCCCGCGGGATCGACGTCCCACACCGCCACAGCCAGCCGCCGGAAGCGTGCCACGGCATCGGCGCTGCTCTCCAGTAGCAGACGGTAGTAGGCGCCGCTCACAGCCGATAACGTGTGGCCGTGGGTGGCGTCGGTATAGGCAGCCACGGCCTGCCCGAGCATGTGGACCATCCAGTCGGTCGGCTTACCTTGCGCGATGAGGGTGTTGAGCGCCCATGTGGCCGTCCACATGATGTTGCTGCGCGCTTCATAGTCGCATGGGTCGGCGAGAGCCTTCCGGGAGCTGACAATCAGAGAGCGCATAAGCCCTTCGGCGATATAGTCCGATGTGTTGTCGTCGGTGCCCGACAGATACTGTTCGAGGATATGCGACATGGTGTCGTAGATTCCGGCCACCATCTGATACCGCGGCACGCTGAACGTGAACTCCGGATTCAGGATGGCAAACTCCGGATTTTTGAAGTAATAGAACATCTTGCGGTTTTCGGAGTGACGGGAGATGACGGCGCACGCGTCCATCTCCGACCCGGTGCCGGCGAGGGTGAGCACACAGCCCACAGGGATATAACGGCACCTGAGCTCGCCGAAGCCCTTGAAATAGTATTCCCACGGATCCTCTTCGCAGTATGCCGATCCGGCCACAGCCTTGCAATAGTCGCAGGTCGACCCTCCGCCCACGGCGAGAATCAGGTCCACATTTTCGCGGCGGGCGAGTTCAGCGCCCTCCATCACCTTCTCGATGGTGGGATTTGGCATCACTCCGGGCATTTCCACCACCCTTTTGCCGGCAGCGGCGAGGATGGCCGTCACTTTGTCGTAAATGCCGTTGCCCTTGATGCTTCCGCCGCCATAGGCAAGCATCACTGTGGGTCCGTAGTTTTTCAGTTCATCGGCCAGACGGTCCAGCGACTTGTCGCCGAAATGCAGCCGAGTGGGATTGTGAAAGGTGAAGTTTCCTAACATCTGCTTGATTTCTTGAGTTGAGATACGTTTTTTTGTACGATGCAAAGTTACATCCGGCCGCCGTGCCATCCATTACACAAATCAACGGATTTATAACCTTTATTACGGCCGGCGGCGACGCATCGTCATCCCGTCGTCAGGCAGGAGATGCGTCGCCGCACGGCGTATATTATATGAGACTTCTGGGCGGCGTGCTCTTATTCGAATATGATATCCTTGATGAAGAGCTGTATCGGCGATCCGGCGGCACGGTGCTTGTTTTCCTCGATGGTGTAGACCACAGAAAAAGTCTCGCCGGCCTGTATGCGCGCGAACTCCTGAGCACGGCCGAAGGCTATGCAGTTCATTTCGGTGGTTCCGTCGGTCACGTCGAGCTTTATGTGTTCCAGCTGTTTGCCCACGACCTTGCTCGTGCCCGTGTCGCGCACGCCGCGGGTTATGAACTCAGGCTTGACATTGCCCGGACCGAAAGGATTGAACCGACGCAGACCGGCCATAAGAGCAGGGGTGATGTCGGACAACTTCAACTCGGCCGCTATCTCCAGACTCGGTCTCATCTGCTCGCGGGTGATGTGGGCCGACACATATTCCTCAAACCGGCGTGTGAATTCCGGGATCATCTCCTCTTTCATCGACAGGCCCACGGCATAGGTGTGGCCGCCGAAATTTTCGAGAATGTCGGCACATGACTCCACGGCGCTGTATATGTCGAACCCCTGCACCGACCGGCTCGATCCGGAGGCAAGGCCGTTTATGAGGGTTAGCACCACCGACGGCTTGTAGTAAAGCTCGGTGAGACGCGACGCCACGATACCTATTATCCCCTTGTGCCAGTCCTTGTTGTAGATCACAATGGACTTTTTGGGCGATCCCACCTCGTTGCGCGCCTCGAGAATGGCGTTGGCCTCGTCGGTGATCTGCTTGTCAAGCTCCTTGCGGTCTTTGTTGTACTGGTCTATATCCTTGGCCTTCTGGCAGGCTTCGGCAAGATCGCGCGCGGTGAGCAGCTCCACGGCTTCCACCCCGCTCTGCATCCGTCCGGAAGCATTGATGCGCGGGCCGATCTTGAAAATCACGTCGCTGATGGTGATCTCGCGTCCGCTGAGTCCGCATATACGCATTATGCCGCGCAGGCCCATGTTGGGGTTGGTGTTGAGACGCCGCAGACCGTGATAGGCGAGAATGCGGTTCTCGCCCACTATCGGAACTATATCGGCAGCGATACTCACCGCCACAAGATCGAGCAGCGACTCCAGCTGCGCTGTGGGCAGACCGTTGCTCAGGGCAAACGCCTGCATCAGCTTGTAGCCCACGCCGCATCCGCTCAGGTGGACACACGGATAAGTGCTGCCCTCCAGTTTCGGATTGAGTATGGCCACGGCGTCGGGAAGCTCTTCCCCAGCCACATGATGGTCGCAGATAATGAAGTCTATGCCGAGAGTGCGGGCATAGGCTATCTCCTCGTTGGCCTTGATGCCACAGTCGAGTATGATGATCAGATTCACTCCGGCTTCGGCCGCCTGATCCACCACGGCCTTGGAGATGCCGTAGCCGTCATCGTAACGTCCGGGAATATAGTAGCTTATCGCCGAGTAGAACTGCGACAGATATTTGTAGACAAGCGACACTGCCGTGGTTCCGTCCACGTCATAGTCGCCATACACCAGTATTTTCTCTTTTGCCCCCATCGCCTCATTGAGACGCTCCACGGCCTTGTGCATGCCCGGCATCAGAAACGGATCATGAAGAGAGGAAAGCGACGGTGCGAAAAACGCGTCGGCCTGCTCCGTGTCCGTGATGCCGCGCTGCCGCAGCAGTTCCGCTATCACCGGAGTAGCCGCAAAACGCTCATCCAGCGACAACAGCGCGTCAGCGCCCGGTTCACTCTCGCAAATTTGTCGTTGCTCTTGCGGCGGCGGGGTTGAATTTTTCCATTTATCGGTCATTTATATTTGTTTTTTTATATTTCAAGCCATAACGACAACCCGCGTAGAATCACATCACGCTGGTCACCTGCCACATAGCCCGACCGAGAAGAGCAGCCTTGTCATGCTGTGCGCTATGTTCACCCCCAAAGTTACCAAAAATACTCCATTTTCCCACCCTCCTTAACGAAATTTAGCAATTGTCCGTCCAAGCGGTCAGACCCGCATTTCATCTGGTCCAGAATACCCTGTAGTCAAACCTTCTGCTATGATCGCCATAGTCAAATGTACGAGAAAAACGGTCTACTGCAAATCCGTCGGACGAACCGTAATTATAAAGGATTCGGTAACTCTCACCATAAAAACTGCAATAGCGCTCCTCGGCAACCAGATGACGGGGCAACACGCCGAAACATCCCGACAGCTGTAACGGGTAATATTGCGGCATGATCACGAAAGGCACCGAAAACCATGCGTTGTTGCCGATCCCCGTATAGGAATACTCATGCACTATGCGCGGCGACGTGGCGCCGGCATTGTCCTCATATCTGACCAGATCGCCGTTTCGCCACACAAGCGAGCACGTCCACTCCCACGGATTGTACGGACCATCATATATAGCGTCGCCGCGCCACTGCCGCCAGCGTATGCCGGTGAGCTGGCCCTCATAGTTATAGCGGAAACCGATATTGTAGCTGATCACACCCTCCGGATAGCCGTCGTTATAGATCGTACGCCGCCCCTCACTCCACTCCGCCAGTCCGTCGGCTCCGAAATGGACCACGTCCTCATACTCACTGACCTCGCCATTATTGTAGACCGTTGACGACACATGCGCCACATTGCCGGGTCCGTAGTCAATGTCGCAACGATACACCTCAATGCCGTCGCGACGCGTCCAGCGTACTATCCGGCCGTCTGACGCGCGATCGAAATACTCATCAAACCCGTCGCCCGACACCCGGCTAAGCAACGGCACAGGCCTGTAGCTGTCCTGCCACGGATCATACTCGTCACACGAACAAAAAGCCACGCAGCAGCACACCGCCGCCGCCAACCATCCGGCACATTTCCTCATCATCTCTCGCATAACATTAAATTTATGTTAATAACGGGATTTCACCCCGCAAAATTGCCCTCCGCAAAACATTAGTCCAATCAAGGCCCGACAAACAAAGACATAATGTTTGCTGTTTTTAACTATATACAGCACCAAAACCTAATATTTAATCTATTTTAACCATACGATAGGACTGTTTGCAAAATTTAATAGTTGATAGCGGCATTTTTTGCCGAAAACATTAGGTCTATCTGATTATATATTTCTACCTTTGCCGAGCATTTCCGCTTCGGCGGAACAAACCATGTCTATATAAATATCACTAAATAACAACTTATTTACTTATGAGCAATTCCACAGTGAAACCCGCCGAAGGCAAACTCGGCGTGCTGGTGGTTGGTCTCGGCGCCGTGACCACCACATTCATGACCGGCGTACTCATGGCCCGCAAGGGTCTTGCAAAGCCCGTCGGATCAATGACACAATACGACAAAATCCGCGTAGGCAAAGGCAACGACAAGAAATATCTGCTGTATAAGGACATAGTGAGCATGGCATCGCTGGACGACATCGTGTTCGGCGCATGGGACGTTTATCCCGCCAACGCTTACGAATCGGCCATCAACGCCGAGGTTCTGAAAGAAAAGGACATCAACCCCGTCAAGGACGAGCTTGAAGCCATCAAGCCCATGACCGCCGCTTTCGACAAGAACTATGCCAAGCGTCTCGACGGCGACAATGTGAAAGTAGTCAAGAACCGCTGGGACATGACCGAGCAGCTCCGCGAGGACATCCGCAACTTCAAGGCCAACACCGGCGTGAACCGCGTGGTGGTGCTCTGGGCCGCATCGACCGAAGTTTATGTGCCCGTTAACGAGAAGGTGCACTACAAGCTCGCCGATCTCGAAGCAGCCATGAAGGCCGACGACAAGGAAAACATAGCTCCCTCCATGTGCTACGCATACGCTGCTCTGGCAGAAGGATGTCCCTTCATCATGGGCGCTCCCAACACCACGGTGGACATTCCCGCCATGTGGGAACTCTCTGAGAAGACCGGCATGCCCATCGCCGGCAAGGACTTCAAGACCGGCCAGACTCTGGTTAAATCCGGCTTTGCACCCATCATCGGCACCCGCATGCTCGGTCTGGCCGGATGGTTCTCTACAAACATCCTCGGCAACCGCGACGGTCTGGTGCTCGACGAGCCCGCTAACTTCCGCACCAAGGAAGTGTCCAAGCTCTCCACACTGGAGTCGATCCTCGTGCCCGAAGAGCAGCCCGATCTCTACTCCAACTATTACCACAAGGTGCGCATCAACTACTATCCCCCGCGCAACGACAACAAGGAAGGCTGGGACAACATCGACATTTTCGGCTGGATGGGCTATCCCATGCAGATCAAGATCAACTTCCTCTGCCGCGACTCAATCCTCGCAGCTCCCCTGTGTCTTGACCTCGTGCTGCTGAGCGATCTCGCCGCACGCGCAGGCCGTCATGGCATACAGCGCTTCCTCAGCTTCTTCCTGAAGAGCCCAATGCACGACTACACAGTGAACGAAGTGCCCGTGAACCACCTCTTCCAGCAGTACACCATGCTCAAAAACGCCATCCGCGAGATGGGCGGTTACGAAGCCGACGAAGAGATCGACTGATCCCGAGAACTTCACAAACAAACCATATAACACCGCAGGGTGCGTCAGACAATGATGCGCCCTGCGATTTTTTATCAATAACCGCTCTCCGGTGGCAATGACAGAATCACGGCTCCCTGGGCCGACCAGTATCCCAGACCATTGCTGACATTGGTGGGCAACGACGACGCCTGACTGACAAACTGCGAGCCGCCAAAGGCCGAAGCGGAATTGAACATATTCCAGAAATCATAGATCTGACGGGTCACTCGCTCGACTTTAATCATGACGGTGCGGTTGGAAGGGAGCTGCGGCATATAATCACCGTCGGAAATACTCGTTTTGCCGCGATAGACAGGGATCTCAACCTCCTCACCGGGCACATCGGCCCTCACGCAGCCGAAAAGGGCCGGCAGATAGCGGAGCTCGTCGGGCAGAACCTTAGTTGAGACGTGATAATATGCAGGACACCCGTCGGCAGGCGCCCTGACCGTCACCGTGACAGAGCGGAGAGTGTCGGACGTCGCAATTTTCCGCGTGGCTACGCCGGCAATCACCGGCGGCTCCGGCATGGTGGCCACGGCTGTGGCGCGCAGATTCCTGTATTCGGCCGTGACCGTGTAGGTCCGGCCCGGGCGTCCTTTCATACGATAGCTACGGTAGACGAACGGAGGAAAGAAATCGTCGCTCATTCCTCCGGTCAGCACTACAGTGTCCGAGCCGTCGCTCACCGTCACCTTGCCCCAGCGGATCAGCTTGTCGGCAACCGACACATCGGTCTCTTCCGGGCTGTAAGCAACCGTGAAGATGACGTTCGGATAGCCGTCGGAATCAATCCAGCCCTCGATCACGGGCTGCGGATCAAGCGAATAATCGGCGGGCGTATCGCAGGCGGCCAGCATCAGCAGCAGCGGCAGCACAATGAAGTTCCGGAGTTTCATGTCTAAAAATCTATTGTATAGCTTATGGAAGGGAGAAAGCGGTAGAGCGAGCTTACCTGCCGCAATCCCAGCTTAGCGTTGGCTATGTCGAACGTATATGTGCTTATCTCCACATTCCTGTGGCCGTAGGCGTTGATCAGCGCCAACGAGACCGTGTGCCGGAAGCGGCCTGAATGGAATCTGTAGTTGGCTCCGAGATCAAGCCTGTGGTAGGCCGGAAGCCGCCGGGAATTGCGCCGGCCATATTCCACCATGAGCCGCTCGCCGATGAAATAGGCCGCGGTGACAGGAGTGACGGGCCGACCGTCGGCACAGGCCCACGACGCCGACACCGACCAGCGGCCGCCGTGAAAACGGTATGCGGCACTGATGTTGACGGAGTTACGGATCTCGGACGAGGACGTGAAATATTCCTGACTGCCGGGCATCCTTCTCTTGGCCACCGTATAGCCATAGGCCGCCGAAGCCGTCAGATTATCGAAATCTCTGGCAACGGTAAGATTAAAGCCTGCGTTATATCCGTCGGTGACATCCACATGGCTTTCCGCCACGTAACCGGGATCAAGAAGGTCGATGACCTGTCCGGAGTATTCCGGCATGTTGTCCACAAGCTTGTAATAGACGCCCGCATTGGCTTTCAGACCGAAAAAAGGAAGCCGCTGCGACACTTCGGCCGCAAAATTCCACGATTGTGCGGGAGGGATGCGTGACGAGGAGTTCAATTTGAAATTGGACGCCATACCGATTTCCGACAGGCCCACCTGATGGAGATACTGATGATAGCGACCGGCATGGAGGGTGACGGCCGACGCATCATGCCGCCATGACACGGACAGTCGGGGGTCAATGTGAGTCAAGTTGTAGCCGCCGGCACCGAAATAGCCGTTGGCGTCAATGCCGGCATCAACCGACAGATGTTCAAAAAGGCCGAAAGCGGCCGACAGAGGAATCTTGGTCAACAAGGCATGCGACCGGCAGGCCGCGCTGCTGACATCTCCATGTCCGAAACCGGTCACACCGGCTCTCTGAGGATCGACGGTGATATATTTGACCGCAGCTCCGGCCGTCATCCTGACAGCGCCGACGGCAAATCCATACGATCCCGACGCCGTGGTCACGGAATGGCCGGAGGGCACCATGACCGACAGCGGCGGCATAAGCAGCGACAGCCTGTCGGTCATCGCGGAATAGCCTATGCCGACCGAGACATTGCGTCCCGACCACTGCACGCCGCCGAGCAGATTGTGCCATCGCAATGATGTGGTCATGGCATAGTTGCTGTCGTCGTAGTTCAGCCGATCCTTGTTATAATGCCCCCAGATTCTAAGCGTGTCGCAGTCTCCGGGACGATAAGAGACGTCGAGATCTATGTCGTGGAAGCCATAGCGCGCGTCTGTATGAATGGTCTTCAGCAGCGACTGGTATAAGAAATCAATATAGCTGACGCGGGCGGAAGCCGTGACCGTGATCCTGTCGCCCAACGGCTGGCGCAGCGTAGCCGACGACGCCATCATGCCGACGTTGACCGTAGCCGAAGTCCTGCTCGGAAAACGATCGGCGGCACAGGTCTCCACGATTCCGCCGAGACAATCCTCCGACCCTGTGGGATGAATGCTTTTCCATAGACAGGCATGAGGATAGTGGGCGGAGTTGAACGTGGAGAAGATTCCACCGAAATGATACGGGAAACCGACCGGCACTCCGTTGATCAGATAAGCGTTGTTGGCATAATCCATACCGTCGATAGAGACGCCCGAAGAATAGTCGCTGACAGTGGCCACTCCCGCAGAGCCTAAAAGGCCGAATATCAAGTCGGTCTCTCCAAAAAGCCGAGGAGCCAGACCGGCTGCGGCGGCATCGATGCTCACACTGCCGTCGGCTGCGATACGCGCGTTGGCCCCGGATAGAGCGGTGACCGAGAACTCTTCGAGCTCTTCAACCCTGACAGAGTCGGCATCCGTCGCGGCAAATGCCGCCGGCAATACTGCAAAAAGACAAAGGACGGCCCAAAGCCTGTAGCCGGCGAGCCGTCCTTTTATCCTATCGTCATTTATTTCCAAAGGTTCTTGTAACTGTTGTAGAGAATATCCCACTGACTCTCTACGGATGAGAATCTGGAATTGCCGAAATAGCTTTCGAAATCGTATGTGGTGCCGTCGGCTGTGAAATAGAGCACAGGCAGGACCGACCAGTCCCAATAGTAGTAGTGATTGCCTGAATAGCTGTCAAAATAGTCGTCTTCATACAGTTCAGGCTGAAAGCGCAGTTTGGCCTGCTCCACGGAACTGGAATAATAGACTCCGACATTGACATCGGCGTTGAGACGCTTGCAGTCATTCTCTATGGCCTGCTGAGCCTGATCTTTTGACAAGTCATCATAACTGTCATAGTACGCGTCAAGATGATCGGCAATGTCTCCAAATGAGCCGAGATTGCCCTTGAACTGCAACCGGCCGAGCACATCGACGTTGACTTCTCCTTTATCGACAAGATCATATAACCGCATGTCGTCTCTGATCAAAGGCTCGACCACGCTGCGGTTGCACATGTCATGGCCCGTAAGAACGGCATTAACCTTGACAAGCGTACGGCCCGACACCGTAACGACCGACAAATTGGTCACACGGGTGTCGGTGGCATTCAGATCCGACGATACAACGATGTTGGCCGACGACGCATTGACCTTGGCTGTAGCCGTATGGACCTGTTCGTTGATATCGCTGAGTATCTCGGCGTCAAGATGGGTAGCGGTGCCCTCGGTCAGAGTGACTTTGACATTCTTGGGCAGGCGCCCGGTATAGCCGTCGACGGTGCCGGACGATTCTCCGCCCGAACCCTTTGCCGTTGCCACACAGACCACGCCGCCGGCATTTCTGAATTTGAATACGATGTCATCGCTGTCGGCCGTGCGCACCCAGCAATACTGACCCGGCTCATATACACCGGAGAAGCGCTCGAAATCATAGACATAGTTCACCGCACGGGTCAGCGAACCGGCATCGCGGCGCACCACCGAACGAAACAATCCGTTCATGAGCTTGCGGGCGCTGAAATAATCATTGTCGTTGCTGTCGAGTTCCCACTCCTCAGGTTCGTCAAGATTGCCGTATGTATCGACAAAATATTTGCACAGCGTTATGGTCGAGGCCTGATCCTGCGGGTCAAAGCAGCCCATCACATCTTTTGCCACGCTTTCCATATAGGCTTTGGAATCTTCAGGCGACAAGGCCTCGACCGGAGCTCCGGGATTGCCGCCGCCGGTTCCCCCGTCGTCAACACCTGAACTGTTGTCTTCCGAACATGAATTAAAGCCGATCATGGCCGCAGCCATCACAGCTGCCACTGTGGCCTTACCCAGAATGGCATCGAATTGTTTGAACATGATAATAGATAGTTGAATTGGTTTATAATATTAGTTAGATAAACAACTGTGTGCTGTGTGAATTCAAAAGCATTGCAAATATAGCAATTTTTTAATCCGCAACGTAACTCTATTGAATAAATATAATTATTCTTATTCAATAGACCGCATATGATTCAAGTATGCTAACGGCCATCGGACGGCAAAAGCCGATCCGCCATATTCAGCGGGATGATGAAAAAAGGCGTACCACAGCGTAGACAGCCACCTGCAGAAAGACGATGACGGCCGCGGGGGGAACATTGACGGCCGTGGTGAGCAGCAGACCTCCGGCGCTTGTAAGCAACGAGACAGCCACAGAGATCCACATCATGTCGCGGTAGCGTCGCGAGATGGCTTCCGCCGTCAGCTGGGGCATGGTGAGCATCGACATCAGCAGCATGATGCCCACACACCGGATCATCAGCACTATGCCCACAGCCACAAACACGGTCATCACCGTAGTGATCGTTCTTACAGGCAAGCGATTGACAGCAGCAAAGTCACGGTCGAAAGCACAGGCTACGATCTTGTCAAACAGCAGCATTACAAACGCTGTCAGAGCTACGGTGAACAGTGCGAAAGCCCAAAGATCGGCCGACGTGATGGTCAGAATATTGCCAAAAAGAAAAGAGTTGAGTTCCGGCACGGCCCCCGGAGTCATGAATACAAAAAACACGCCTACGGCCATGCCTAATGCCCATATCACGGCTATGGCGGAGTCCTCGCGGACCCGTCCGCGCCACGACAGTCCCTGCACTCCCAGCGCCGACGCCACCGCAAAAACCGACGCCATGAGCAGCGGCGAGAACCCGAGGAAGTAACCCAGTCCAAGCCCTCCGAAACAGGCGTGTGTGATGCCGCCGGCTATTGAGACCATGCGGCGGGTCACGATATAAGTGCCGAGTATCCCGGCCCCGATGCTGAGCAGCAGCACCCCGGCCAGGGCATTGCGGAAAAATGAGTATTCAAGCAGTTCGAGCATGCGGTGGAGATTACAGCAGGATAATGAATCAAAATTTACCGGAAGTGTTTACCTTGTCCTGCTCGACCGACTCGATTTCATCCTTGCTGAAATTCTCGATAACACGCACGGTGCTGAGTGTGGCGAAATCGGTGAACAGTTCCACCGACAGAGAATAGAAATTGTCGTCATCGTCACGCTTGTGGCCCACGACACGGCCCACCGGAATCCCTTCGGGAAACACCACGGAGTAGCCGCTGGTGATCACCGTGTCGCCGAGCGCGAACTCCACATGGCGGGGCATCTCCTCGAGCAGTGCGCGGCGTGGCGATTTTCCGTCCCACACAAGCGATCCGAAAGCGTCGCTGCCTTTGACTTTGCAGGAAAGCCGCAGATCGCTGTTGAGCACCGAGATAAGTCGTGCGGTATGCGGACCCGTCACATTGACTATGCCCACCACGCCGTTCTGGTCGACAACACCCATTTCCGGCCGCACGCCGTCGGACTCGCCGCGGTCAATGGTTATGAAGTTGTTGCTGCGGGCAATGGAGTTATTGATCACATGGGCCATGATGAAACGGTATTGACGCAAGGCGGAATCCACCGGCACAGAGTCGCCGTAGATCTTCTCGCCGGCGGCACGCAACTGCCGCCGCAGGTCTATCAGCTCCATCTCCAGCTGTGCCGTGCGCTGCTGCAGGTCCTCATTGATGCCGCGCAGGTGAAAATATCCTGTCACGGAATTGGAGGTGCGGTAAACAGCCGATGCGACAGCCCCGGCCGACGTCATGTAGACATGCTGCTGGTAGGGGTTGCCGCGAAACAGCATCACGCAACTCAGCGTGGCAAACAGCAGAAACACCGCCCACCCGCTATGGCGCACGAAAAAGTCAATGAGACCTCGCACTTTGTCAGCGGCTTACCGGATCAGGAACGAGAACTTGTCGATATTTTTCAGGGCCACGGCCGTGCCGCGGGCCACTGAAAGCAGGGGATCGTCGGCCACATGAAACTGAATGCCGATCTTGTCGGTGAGACGCTTGTCCAGACCGCGGATGAGGGCACCGCCGCCGGCAAGCCAGATGCCGTTGCGCACGATGTCGGCATATAGTTCCGGAGGAGTCTGTTCCAGGGCGCTGAGCACAGCGGCCTCTATCTTGGAAATGGATTTTTCAATGCAGTGCGATATCTCCTGATAGCTTACCGGCACCTCCATAGGCAGGGCCGTGATGTGGTTGGGGCCATGGACAATGTAGTCTTCCGGCGGGTTCTCCAGCTCGGTAAGCGCGGAGCCCACGTTCATCTTGATAAGTTCGGCGGTGCGTTCGCCCACCTTCACGTTGTGAGCGCGGCGCATGTGGCCGATTATATCTTCGGTGAGGTCGTCGCCGGCGATCTGGATGGATTTGTTGGTGACGATACCGCCCAGAGAGATAACGGCGATCTCGGTGGTGCCGCCGCCTATGTCGACTATCATGTTGCCGGCGGGGGCCTCCACATCCAGACCGATGCCGAGGGCGGCCGCCATGGGTTCATAGATCATGTAGACATCGCGGCCGCCGGCATGCTCGCTGGAGTCGCGCACGGCGCGTATCTCCACTTCGGTCGATCCCGAGGGTATGCCCACGACCATGCGCAGCGAGGGGGAGAACCATCCGCGGTTGCCGCTCGATTTTTTCACCAGGCCGCGAATCATGAGTTCGGCGGCGTTGAAGTCGGCTATCACACCCTGACGCAGCGGCCGTATGGTGGTGATGTTAGGATTCTCGCGTCCACGCATCTGCTGGGCTTCCTTGCCCACGGCCTTGAGCTTCTGGGTGGTCTTGTCGATGGCCACGATGGAAGGCTCGTCGATGACAATTTTGTCGTTATGCAGGATGATAGTATTGGCCGTTCCAAGGTCAATGGCTATCTCTTTTGTCAATGAAAACAATCCCATTTGTTATGTTGCAGGAAATAAAATTACAGGGGTTTGGAGGTGGCAGGCCGAGAACATCAATGCTTGAAGTGACGGATGCCGGTGGTGACCATGGCCACCGAGTTGGCGTTGCAGTAATCGACAGTCTCTCCGTCGCGGATGGAACCTCCGGGCTGGATCACGGCGTTGATGCCCGCTTCGTGGGCTATCTGCACGCAGTCGGCGAAGGGGAAGAAAGCGTCGGAGGCCATCACCGCGCCGTTAAGGTCGAAGCCGAAGCTCCGAGCCTTGGCAATGGCCTGCTTCAGCGCGTCGACACGCGAAGTCTGGCCCACGCCCGAAGCGTAGAGCTGACATCCTTTGGCAAGGACTATGGCATTACTCTTGGAGTGCTTCACGATCTTGTTGGCAAACAGCAGGTCGTCTACCTGCGACGGATCGACGGGAGTGACGGTGACCTGAGTAAGATCGGCGGAAGTCTCGGTGTGGAGATCGCGCTGCTGCACCAGAGCTCCGTTGAGACATGAGCGGTACTGCATCACAGCTCCGTTGGGGCAGTGCTGCACCAGGATTATGCGGTTCTTTTTCTGCTGAAGGATCTGCAGGGCGCAGTCGGTGTAGGCAGGCGCAATGATCACTTCAAAAAATATGGAGTTGATCTCGCCGGCAGTCTCTTCGTCGACAGTGCCGTTGGTGATGAGCACTCCGCCGAACGCGCTGACAGGGTCGCCGGCCAGAGCGTCGCGCCATGCCTGGGCTATGGTGGAGCGGGTGGCCACGCCGCAAGCGTTGTTGTGCTTGAGCACCGCGAAGGTCGGGTCGGAGAATTCGGCGATCAGACTCACTGCGGCGTCGATGTCAAGCAGATTGTTGTAGGATATTTCCTTGCCGTGGAGCTGTGTGAACATTTTCTCGAAATCGCCGAAGAAGTATCCCTGCTGATGGGGATTCTCGCCATAGCGCATGTGCTTGGGAGTGTCGACGGCCACACGCAGGGCCGAGGGACCTTCCTCGCGGTCGAAGTAGTTGAATATGGCTGTATCGTAGCCGCTGCTCACGGCAAAGGCTTCCTTGGCAAACCACCGGCGCTGACCTTCGGACGATGCCGCGCCCTGAGCCTTGAGCATGTCGGCCAGCGGGGCATACTGGGCTTTGGAAGCCACGATGATAACGTCACGCCAGTTTTTGGCGGCGGCACGTATAAGCGATATGCCGCCTATGTCTATCTTCTCGATGATATCGGCATCGGGGGCACCGGACGCCACTGTGGCTTCAAAGGGATACAGGTCAACGATCACCAGGTCTATCTCCGGAATCTCATAGCGGGCTATCTGCTCGCGGTCGCCGGCGTTCTCGCGGCGGTTGAGTATGCCGCCGAACACCTTGGGATGAAGAGTCTTCACCCTACCTCCAAGAATCGAGGGGTAGCCGGTAAGATCCTCCACCGCATCGCATTCATATCCAAGCGATTTTATAAACGACTCCGTGCCGCCGGTAGAAAGGAACTTCACGCCGTCCTTGTGGAGGAGGGCCAGGATTTCGTCCAGACCGTCTTTGTGAAACACGGATATTAACGCTGTTTTGATTTGTCGGAGATTGTCTGCCATGAACGTATCAATATCTAAATGATTGTAATGAAAGTGCAAAGTTACACAAATCAAACGGAATATTTCCCTTAAATTTCACAAAAAATCCGTATAAATCCATGGGAGAGTTCCTGACATACATAATGCGGACAGCCGCATGCTCCATAAGGATGCACGCGGCTGTCGTTTTTCGGATTAAAATGTTTCCGGAAGGGAAGATTTATTTCACGAGAACTTTCTTGCCGTTGATGATATAAAGACCGCGCACGGGGTTCATGACGCGACGGCCGGAGAGATCGTAGATCACAGTCTCGGCGTTTTCTTCCACTGCTTCGATCTTTTCTACGGATGCGGTGGGTTCGAACACATATTCAGTTACGGCTTTCACACCGATCATGCCAAAGTATTTTTCGAGCGAACCGAACAGACCCACTTCCTTGCCGAGGATGTCTTCATTGGCCTGAAGGCTGAGTGCGGTGCGCACGTCGCCAGCGGGCAGCTGCACAGCCACGCACTTGGCGTAGTCTGTTTCGGAAGCGGAAGCGGCGATGAAAATGTTGGTGTTAGATGCGTTAGCTCCTGTCTCGGTGGTGAAAGAATCGGCGCTCTTGCCGGGAGCAGAGCCAACGATATAGCCCTTAACCCATGCGGTGGTTGCGGGAGTCGGGTTGTTCAGAGCATACAGGTCGGCCACGGTGTAGGGGTTGGCCTGTGTGCCGTCGCCTACGGTAGGAACGGAGGGATCGACAGGATCGGGGTTCTCACCGCCTTCGTCGGTGCCGAGCTTGACGTTGTCGATGCAGTATGTACGGTAGCCGGTCTGTCCTTCGGGAGCAGAGTAGCAGAAGCCGATGTAGATGGTGCCGGAGAATGACGAGAGGTCGATGTCGCCAGAAGATTCAAAACCGCTGTAACCAGAAGCCGGAGGTTCGGCGATGTGGCATTCGAGCTTGGTGAGTGTGGCGGTGGCGGGATCGGCCGATGTCATCACATACACGTTAAGTTCGTCAGATCCGCTGTAGGCGGCCTGTGAGTCGAATGTGAGGGTCTTGGGGCTTACTTTGGCCATGTCGATGGCTGGAGTGATGATCCAAGACTCGTAGCCTTCGGTGGATGTACCTTTATAGCCTGTGCAGGATGCGTAGGTGTTGTTGTCGAAAGAGGTGAAGAACCAGGGTTTGTTGCCCTTGACGTTCACCAGCGACCATCCGGGCAGACCGGAGATGGACGACACTCCTTCGAATGTGGCGTTGAGGGACGAGACGGGAACGCCCGGTTCTACGGGGTCGGGATCGACGGGAGTCTCACCTTCGCCGATCTGCGAGTCGCCTTCGTAGGTCACGGTGATGGATTTGAGATACATGCCGAGTTTAGGTTCCGACACGTTCTTATAGTCGATGAGCAGATCGCCGGAAGCATTGCCTTCGAATGAGAGCGATGTGAGATCGCGTTCTACAGTGTTGGTGCCGAACGACTGGCCGCCGACGCTCACTGTGATTTCAGCCTTTCCGCCGGATGCTGTGGCGGATTCGAGCACGACTTTGGTCACATTCACGCCGGCGAATGCGGAAGTAGAAATGGTCCAACTGTCGGCGGGTTTGTTTTTGGAACCGATCTGCAGACCTTTCTTGAAGTCGCTGGTGTCAAAACCGATGTATGTGGCTGCCGCTGCGGTCCAGTCCACGCCGGAGAGAGCAACAGCACCACCTTCAGCCTTCACTTCGCCGGCAGCGAAAGTGTGGGTATAGGTGAACGTCGCGGCGGAAGCCACCATGGCAGCTGCACCGCACAGAGCTGTGAGTAAAAGTTTCTTCATAGACGAAAAAATTGGTTTATAAATAGATGGTTTAGTTAGCAATTGCAAAGGTAGTAATTTTTTCAAACGTATGTATGCACACCTTGCCGTTTATTTCAGGTTGACAATGGTGAAAGGCGCGCGGCGCAGTCGCGCTTCGAGATATTCGGTAAACTTGCGTTCCTCGGCGCTGGTCATGGCCCTGCCGTATTCAACCAGAGCCACATTGAGTGTGTCGATACGGGAGGAGTCTACCGAGCAGACAATGCTGCGGTTGATGGCGATCTCCCTGATCTGCGGGAACAGCACCTTGATTTCCGGCGCCACCATGGCGCTCATGGAGTCGGTGCGCGCCGTGACGGCACAGATGCTCCTGAGAGAATCAATGACGGCCTGCTGAGACGATATGGTGGCCTGGGTCACGGCGTACATGTCGCGCAGCATAGTCGATGTGGCACGGCTCACGTCGAAATCGCCGCCCGTGTTGCCCTGTATGATATTCAGCGCGATGCCGGTGAGGTTGTACTGCGGCAACCGGGCCGACATAACCGACAGCAGGGAGTCCTGCGGGAGGGCAGCACCCATGAGGGTCACCGTGAGCGACGGATCTTTTTTGCTGAACCGGGCCTGATAGTTGAGCACCTGGGTGTTGCGGAAGGTAAACTCCTCGGTCACGAAGCGCGAACAATTGTTGACAAACGTGTTCTGCACATACATGTTGTATGTCAGATAGACAGCGGGAATCATAGTGAGCACGGCAATGGTATAGACCGAACGTTTCACGCGGCGTGCGCGTCGCGGATCGGCAAACACGTTGCCTTTGTATTTCATCAGCTTCACACCGGCATATGTGGCCACGGCGATAAACACCGAGTTGATAAAGAAGAGATACAGGGCGCCGAAAAAGAAAGCCGGCTGAAATGTGGCCAGACCGTAGCCCACGGTACAGAGCGGCGGCATCAGCGCGGTGGCGATGGCCACACCCGGGATCACGTTGCCCTTGATCTTACTGCCGATGGCGAGTATGCCGGCCGCACCGCCGAAGAATCCTATCATCACGTCATAGATGGTAGGCGAGGTGCGCGCCAGAAGTTCGGAGTGACCTTCGTTGACCGGCGACAGCAGAAAATACACGCACGATGTGGCCACACTGAACAGAGTGGCCATGGCCAGATTGCGGAACGACCGTTTCATCAGTTCGAAATCGTGTATTCCCACCGCAAGACCGATGCCGATGATCGGACCCATGAGCGGGGATATGAGCATCGCGCCTATGATCACAGCCGTGGAGTTGGTGTTGAGTCCGAGCGATGCGATGAATATGGCCACAATGAGGATCAGAATATTGATGCCCCTGAACGACACACCCTCTCTGATGGCCTGTTCGGCTTCTTCCTGCGGTATCAGAAATGCGTGGAGGGCGAAAAAGTCACGTACTTTATCTCTTACTGCGTTTAAATCCATAGCTGACACAAACTTTGACATTGATAAATCGCCGCAAAATTAGTGCTTTTTCCCGATTCTCCGAACAATCCGCCGTCAGATAATTTCCAACGAATGCAGACTTGCCGGAGCGGTGACAGTGCCCGACACCGCCACAGTGACATATTCTCTGCGGGGAGAAAAGAACCGGGCTGCGACAGGAGCGTTGACACTTCCGCCGACGGAGAGTTCCACCACACGGCGCAGACCGCCGCCGCTGTCGGCCAGCAACGACAGGACCAGCACGGCCTGCTCGGCATCAAGAGTCCACCGCATCAGCCCCGACCCGAGGGGATGCGGCACCCGACACCGGAACGAGACATTGACATTTTCCGGACGCAGCTCGTCACCGGCATCACGAAGCCGTCCACCGGAATCAAGAAAATGCAGCGGCCCGCAGCCTTCCGTGCAGAAGGTCAGCACGGCGACGTCAGTGCGCGAGAAATATCCGCCGCGGGCAGTCAGAACCGTCACCCGGCCTGCGGGATCGGCTGTCCACAGCTCTCTTTGGACACCGCTCCATCCGGCACAGACGGCATCTGCCACCCCGTCCATAGCCGTTGCCCTCGCTCCGGTGAAACGCATGACACGTCCCGTGGACATGACGGCATATATGCACTCCGGAGCCACAGCCACAGCATCGGCCCGCGACACACCCGGGCTATGAACCAGCGATGCGGCGATAGAGCGCAAAGCGCGGTCGGCCGACACGGCATATACCCCGTCGGCGCCCCATGCCATCAGGTGATGGCGCCCGTAATTCCATCCTCCCGACGAGCCGACGGGCACCGTGAGCCGGAATATGCTCCCGGGACATATCACGGCAGCCGATACGGGGGCAAGCGGCCGGGACATGGGAGCGGCGAGAATCATGCCGGGATAAAACCGACCGCTGTCGGTGGACCTCATGCCATCGCTCCACGGGTGTGGCCGACCGCTCCAGCGCACGGGCTTCAGATCCGGCGACAGCCAATAGGAATAGTCGCCCGCCGGCGATGGCAGAAGAGGAAAATCCATACATCCGTCAGCAACTTGCAGCCGAAGCGACTCGGCCCGTGCCGACGGATAGACCAGCATGGGAGCAAGCACTGCCGGCACCCTGTCGCCGCCGGCCGACCGTGTCACCCTCACCGTGCCGCCGGCCATATCGGCCACGGTCATCATGCGGGCGGAGCCGCTGTCCGCCGACTCGACAGCATAGGCCAAAGGCGACGGACCCTGTGCCGGCACCGAGCGGATGCCGGCGTGAAACACAGCGGAGCCGAGTCCAAGAGTGGTCATGGCGGAAAACCCGCCCGGACGACACAGTTCCGGATCCATGCCGGTGGCCACGGCTTCAGCGGCCTGACCCGGCTGTGAGGGAAACACCAGCGGAATTTCCGTGCCCGAAAGCCCTGCGCCGGCAAAAGGACGGTTCACCACCGCCACGACACGCGCACCGGAGTCAAATCCCGCCAGACGGTTCACCAGCAACCGACCCAGTCCGGGCGTGTCGGTGTCCATGCCGGACGCGGCTCCCGGCATGAAAGCCCGCAGCGACGAACCGGCAGCGGCCACGGCAGAATCCATGCGAGCCGCGGAGACGGTGTGTCCCTCGGTGAAATCGGCCTCGTCCACGGCCAGAATCTCAAGAGCGGCGCAGTGTTCACGCCAGTATGCGGAAACTCCGTCGGCCGACACACGTACACGCGGAGTCCATGTGTCGGCACTGACATAGAACGACGCTACCTGAGAATAATTGCCGTCGGAATCCGCAGCAACCGTCGTGGAGCATGGTCCGGCAAGCTGGAATCCGGTGGATGCGGCAAGACAGAAAGGCGTACTGCGGAACAGGACCCGTCCGCCGTCGTCGCGCAACTGCCATGCAGCGAGCACCGGCTGCATACGCGCCCCCGACATGGCCGCCCTGAGCGCCAACGACCGATAGGCCGAGAGCATGGCCGCCCCTACAGATTCGGAGTCCGGAGCGTCGAGCACACCCTGTCCACGTCTGTAGGATCCGCCGAGAGTCACCGCAGGGACAAGAGCGGAAATCCGAGAAGCCCCGTCGGCCGACAGAGCCACGGCACTCGCCGGCGGCAACGGTCCTGTCAGCACATAGCGGCCGGAGGACTCATCGCGGACCATCGACTCGGGCCCGCTGTCGGTGAGCAGCCAGAAAAATCCGTCGCCGTCGGCCACCACGCTGCGTATGCGGTCTACGGTGCGTCCGAGCGGCACTTCCGCGCCTGCGGCCGTGAGATGTGTCAGACCCAAGCCGTCGTGGCCTACAAGCAGCATGCCATCGCCGCCAAGATGGTGTGCCGCACTTGATTCCGCAGCCGCGACAACAGCCGGCGGGCCGACTGGCGTCAGCACCTTACGGCCGGCCTGAGACGACTGGCGGAGATTGACAGCCGACGTGCCCTCACTACTGCCGTCGGCGCCGGGAAGCTGAAAAGTAATTTTCATGATATGTTGGGTTATGAAATGGTTGACAGCGCAAATTTAAGTCTCGTCAAAACCCTCAAAAGGAAGAATTTGTCGGCGGAAGGCTAAAAGTTATATTTTTTGTAGTAATTTTGCCGCCATGAATTTCACGCCGCTGGCACGCCCGTACTTCACGGCCATACACCGCAGTCTCACCAAAGAGAAGATGCACCCCGACACTTCGCAGGAACACCTGCTGAAGCGCCTGCTCCATGACGCCGCCCGGACAGAGACCGGACGCCGCTATGGATTCGGCAGCATCAGCAGCTACGGAGAATATGTCGCGAGGGTGCCCGTTCGCCCATACGAGGAGATACGCCCCGAGGTGATGCGCATGGTGGCCGGCGAAGCCGACGTGCTGTGGCCGGGAGTGACCCGGCGGTTCGCCCAGTCGAGCGGCACGTCCGACGGACGCAGCAAATTCATCCCCGTCACCTCCGACTCGCTGCGCCGCTGCCATTACCGCGGAGCCGCGGCTGTGGTGGCCGAATACCTTCACCTGAATCCTCGAAGCAGACTGTTTTCCGGCAAGAGCTTTATTCTCGGCGGCAGTTTCGCCACATCGCTCCAGGACCTGCCCGACGGGGTGAAAGTAGGTGATCTTTCAGCCCACCTGATAGACCGGATCAGTCCGCTGGCCAACCTTATGCGCACACCGTCGAAACAGGTGGCCCTGATGCCGGACTGGACCGACAAGCTGCCGCGTCTGGTCGAGGAGTCGCTGCGCAGCGACGTGATCAGCCTGAGCGGGGTGCCCTCGTGGTTTCTGACGGTGCTGCGCGACGTGATAGCCACGGCCGGAGCCGACACGATCCACGATGTGTGGCCGCATCTGGAGGTATTTTTCCACGGCGGCATATCCTTCGAGCCGTATCGCGAGCAGTACCGGTCGATCACCGACCCCGCCAAAATGAAATACATGGAGACCTACAACGCATCGGAAGGTTTCTTTGCCGTGCAGGACGAGCCGGACTCCACACGGGCCATGCTGCTGCTGACAGACTGCGGCATATTCTATGAGTTTCAGCCGGTCGACGCGCCTGATGCCCCTCCGGTGACATGCCGCGACGTGGAGCCGGGACGTGTCTATGCCCTGATTATATCAAGTTGCAACGGACTGTGGCGCTACCCCATAGGCGACACCGTGAGGGTCGAATCGGTGTGTCCGCTGCGCATCACCATAGCCGGCCGCACCAAATCGTTCATCAACGCGTTCGGCGAGGAGCTGATGGTCCACAACGCCGATGCCGCCATAGCCGCGACATGCCGCGAACTTGGATGTGCCGTGGCGGATTACACGGCCGCGCCGGTCTTTGCCGACTGCCGCACCAAGGGCCACCACCAGTGGCTGGTGGAGTTCTCCTGTCCGCCGGAGTCGACCGAGACGTTTGCCGCCATCCTCGACCGTCATCTCTGTGACGAGAACTCCGACTATGCGGCCAAGCGGGCTGGCGACATTTTTCTGGCACCACTGGAACTGCGTGCCGTGCCCGCCGGCACGTTCACGGCCTATCTGGCATCCACAGGCAAGCTCGGCGGACAGCGCAAAATGCCGCGCCTGAGCAACGACCGCCATATCGTGGACGCCGTTCTGAAGATTTTAGGCGCATAATCATTTTGACACAAGAAGTAAACCATAACATCAAGTTTATGGTTTAAATGTGGGGGATGGGTGATGGTTTTTTCGTAACTTTGTGACCTTATGACGAAGACCGTACTCCAGTTTGCATTGATGTTTGTGGTGCTGGTCATCGCACAGTCGGTGATATTCAACCACATAGCCCTGTTCAACGTGGCTTTGGCGTTTATATTCATATATTTCATCCTGCGCCTGCCCGTCACGCTGAGCACCGGAAAGGTCATAGCTCTGTCGTTTCTGATAGGATTCTGCGTAGACATATTTTCCGACACTCCGGGAATCAATTCGCTGGCATGCACGTGTCTGGGCGGCACACGCCTGACGGTGATAAGGCTCTATGTGCCGCGCGAAGAGGACGTGAACCGCAACCAGCCGTCCATACGCTCCTTGGGTGCGGCCGTCTATGCCAAATATGTGCTCACCATGTCGCTGATATTCTGCACACTGGTGTTTATGATCGAAGCGCTGTCGTTTTTCAACTTCCCCAACATGCTTATGCGCATAGGCGCATCCACCCTGCTGACATCGGCCCTGCTGTTTGCGGCCGACAGCCTTACCTACCGGTCGGCCAGTGAGAAAAGACTATAAACTCGAGAAACGCAAGTATGTGATCTGCGGATTCCTGCTTGCCGTGATGGCTATCTACATAGTCCGTCTGTTCTCGCTGCAGGTGGCCGACGACAAATACAAGACGTTTGCCGAAAACAACGCTTTTCTCCGCAAAGTGCAGTATCCCAGCCGCGGCCTGATGTATGACCGCAACGGCGAGCTGGTGGTGTACAACCAGCCGGCCTACGACGTGATGATGATACCGCGCGACATGAAGGGAGTGGACACACTGGACTTCTGCCGCACAGTGGGCATAACCCGCGAGCAGTTTGACGAACGCATGGCGGAAATCAAAAAGGGCGCCGGCTATTCGTCATACACCCCGCAGAGGTTCATGACTCACCTGACAGCCCGCGACTACGGCCGCCTGCAGGAAAAACTGTACCGCTATCCGGGATTCTATATCCAGAAACGCATATTGCGCCAGTACAACTATCTGGCGGCGGCCAACGTGCTCGGCAACGTGCGCGAGGTAAACAAGCGCGATGTGGAACGCGACCCGTATTATCAGGCCGGCGACTACACGGGCGATCTGGGTGTGGAGAAGAGCTATGAGGAGTATCTGCGCGGCGACAAAGGCGTGGAGATACTGATGCGCGACGCATACGGACGCATACAGGGCCGCTATGAGGACGGAGCATACGACATGGCGCCGAAATCGGGCCGCAACCTCACGCTCAGTCTCGACATAAAGCTGCAGCAGTATGCCGAGTCGCTGATGGTAAATAAGATCGGCGCCGTGGTGGCCATCGAGCCGAAAACGGGCGAGATACTCTGCATGGTGTCGTCGCCCACCTACGACCCTACCCTGCTGGTGGGCCGCGAACGCGGAAAAAACTATCAGAAACTCGCTTCGCCTGACAATGAGGACCATCCGCTGTTTGACCGCGCGCTGATGGGCACATATCCTCCCGGATCGACATTCAAGCCCGGGCAGGCGCTGATCCTGCTCCAGGAGGGGATCATCACGCCAGACACGCCATATCCGTGTTATCACGGATATATAAACGGCGGCCTGAAGGTGGGATGCCACGGACACTATTCGCCGATTCCGGTGAAACCCGCACTGCAGACATCGTGTAACGCCTTTTTCTGCTGGGGTCTTAAAAACATGGTGGACAGGCGAAGCAAATACGGATCGAGCGCCAACGCGTTTGAAGTGTGGAAAAACTATCTGGTGCAGCTCGGCTACGGCTACAGACTGGGCGTGGACCTGCCGAGCGAAAGCCGCGGCTTTATCCCCAACGCTAAATTCTACGACAAGGTGTATGGCGAAAGCCATTGGAGCGCCAACACCATCATATCCGTGTCGATAGGCCAGGGCGAGGTGCTCGCCACCCCGCTGCAGATGGCCAATGTATGCGCCACCATAGCCAACCGCGGGCATTTCATCACCCCCCATGTGGTCAAAGCGATCGAAGACACAGTGATGCCTGTGGAGCTGCTTGAGCCGCGAAGGCCCGAGATAGACCGCAAATGGTTTGAACTGGTGGCCGAAGGCATGCGCATGGCCGTGACAGGCGGCACGTGCCGCACAGCAAACCTGCCCGACATAGAAGTGTGCGGCAAAACCGGCACGGCGCAGAACCCCCATGGCAAGGACCACTCGGCTTTCATAGGCTTCGCCCCCTACGACGATCCGCAGATAGCCGTGGCCGTGTATGTGGAAAACGGCGGTTTCGGAGCCATGTTCGGAGTGCCCATAGGGTCGCTTGTGCTTGAGAAGTATCTGAAAGGAGAGATTTCACCTTCCAGAAAATATCTGGAGGACAATATGTTAAATTCCAACACCAAACAATTCCGTGCAATTAAGTCAAAGCCGCGTGGCTGAGCAGTCGGTGTTCAGGTCACTGGACTGGATGACCGTGATAATATATGTCCTGCTGGTAGCGGCGGGAGCAGTGAGCATATATGCGGCAAGTTACGATTTTGACCACGCGAGCATATTTTCATTCGCTGAGTTTTCAGGCAAGCAGATACGGTGGATAGGCCTGTCGACTGTACTGGCTCTGGCCATTCTGCTCACCGACTACCGCACATTCGAGACTTACGCCTATCCCATATATGCGCTGATGCTGGTGGTGCTCGCAGTGACCATAGTGGTGGCTCCCGACATCAAAGGTTCACACTCATGGCTGAAATTCGGGCCAGTGAGCCTGCAGCCTGCCGAATTCGCCAAGGTAGCCACGGCACTGGCGCTGGCGAAACTGTTTAACGGCTATAACTTCAGGCTGAACGCGTCGGCCGGCAACTATGCCAAGGCCATAGGCATAATCATGGCGCCGATATTTCTGATCTTCCTGCAGAAGGAAACTGGGTCGGCTCTGGCCTACATGGCACTGTTCTTCGTGCTATACCGCGAAGGCATGAGCGGCCTTGTGCTGCTTGCCGCGCTCGCGGCCGTGGTGGTGTTTGTGGTGACGGTCAAGTTCACCGACTCCACCGTGCTGCTCATGCCCAAAGGTGAGTCCATAGTGCTCATGCTCATCATGCTCGCCACCCTGGGACTCAGCGGCATCTATGCCCGCAGTCTGGAAACCATGCGCAATATGGCCCTGGCCTTTGTTGCCGCGACAGGGGCGGCGTTCGGCCTGAATGCCGCGGGACTGGAGTTGCCGTATGACTGGATACTCATAGGCATCATCGTGCTGGCATGTGTCTACATGGCTCTGATGAGTCTGCGGCTACATCTGCGCAAACTCCTGATATGCGCGGCATTCGCATTAGGCTCGGTAGGATTCATGTTTTCGGTCAACGTGCTGTTTGAACACATGGCGCCGCACCAGCAGAACCGAATACTGGTGGCGCTGGGCATCAAGGCCGACCCTCGCGGAGCCGGCTACAACGTCAACCAGTCCATGATAGCCATAGGCTCCGGAGGGCTGACAGGCAAGGGCTTTCTAAACGGCACACAGACCAAGCTCAAATATGTGCCTGAACAGCACACAGACTTCATTTTCTGCACCATAGGCGAAGAGCAGGGATTTGTGGGCACTTCGGCCGTAATACTGCTGTTTCTGGCCCTGATCCTGCGGGTGGTGACGCTTGCGGAGCGCCAGCCCACCACGTTTGCCCGCGTCTATGCCTACTGTGTGGCATCGCTGCTGATGTTCCACCTGTGTATCAATGTGGGCATGGTCATCGGGCTATGTCCGGTCATAGGCATACCCCTGCCCTTTTTCAGCTATGGCGGCTCATCGCTGTGGGGATTCACCATACTGCTGTTCATACTGCTGAAACTCGACTCAGCCCGCAAACTCGTGCGCAAATAACCCTAAACCATAAACCATAAACCATAAACTATAAACAAACCCTAAACCCCTAAACTCATGAAACATTACGTATCCGCCCTGCTCATAGCATTGGCCATAGTGGCTCTCGGGGCAAGCATCAGATCAGGCATGAACAGCATCGCTTTCCGCGACCGCACCGTGACCGTGCGCGGACTGGCCGAACGTCAGGTGGAAGCCAACCTTGTGACATGGCCCATATCATACACCATCAGCGGCGATGATCTCGCTTCGCTCTATGACAAAATGCAGGCAAACAACAGCATCATAGTGTCGTTTCTCACCGCCAACGGCATAGACCAAAATGAGATTTCAGTGAATCCGCCGGATGTCTACAACGCAGCGGCCAACGTGTATGGCGGCGAGCGCGCACGCTACAAATACAATTTCACCACCGTCATCACCGTGAGCACATCGAAAGTCGACACCGTGCGCTCGCTTCTGACCCGCCAGTCGGAACTGCTGCGTCAGGGTGTGGCGGTGAACAACAATTACATCAACTACCAATACACCGCGCTCAACGACATCAAGCCTGAAATGATAGCCGAAGCCACCCGCAACGCCCGTCAGGCAGCCGACCAGTTTGCAGAGGACTCCAAGTCGAAAGTAGGCAAGATCAAGACGGCGGCTCAGGGACAGTTCTCGATCGAGTCGACCGATTCCTCAACCCCGCACCTGATGCGCGTGAGAGTGGTGTCGACTCTGGTCTACTATCTGGAAGACTGATCTACCGCAACGCCACCGATATAAAAAAGTTATCCGGCAGGTCTGATGAGCATTCTCAGCCTGCCGGATAACTTTTTTATATGGCGTCCAAATATCAGCGACGACGGTTGCGCACACTGCGTGTGGCCGACGACGATCCGCCCGAACTTTTGGCTTTCTTGGGCTCTTTCTTGACTTTGACGCGCGAACGCGACGAGGTGCGTGTGGATTTGGCCTTTTTTCTGACCGGAGCGGCCACTTCGGCCACAGCGCCGGTGGAATCGGCGGCAGCCGCGGCAGCTTCGGCCGCCTGACGCGCGGCAAGTATCTCCTCGCGCGAGGGCACCCAGAGATTGTCGGCATAGTGGTCAAGACGGTTCTGTATGCTGTCCTGCGCGCGCTTCAGGTCATCGGGATCGGGATAGAGCTGCGCCATGGAGCGGTTGCGCAGGTTGCGTGTCTTGTAGATATTGCCCTTGTAGAGATTGAGGGTGAAGAAATCGTCGTAGGTGTAGCGTGGAAGATTGTTGTCGTCGTCGGTAAACACATACTGCGACTGCAGATACGGTTTCAGGTCGTCCATCCTGATCCAGCAGATCGGGAAGGTGCGCACGCTGCCGAAGTCATCGGGGCTATGCAGCACGGGGCATATGGCCTCGACGGTGGTGCGCATGGAGTTGGTGCGGTTGTCGAAACGCCACCGTTCGATGATATAGTATGACAGGAGTTGGTTGACCGGCACGTCGTTTTCGTCGATCTCCACCACAGGATTCTTTTCAGAGTATCCCTTGGCCTGCTTGTAGGGTATGTAGAAGCGGTCGAGCGTCTCGGGCACGTTCACTTTGTACTGGTCGGTGAAGATCTCACGGCCGTCGAGATATTCGTAAGCCGGAATCTGATTATTGGCCAGCAGTCGGAGGATTATGCGAAACAGGTTTTCATTTCCGTCCACCACATCCTCGGGAAAATAGAGGGCGGCGTTGCGGTCTTCTTTTTCAAGGTCGAGATGGCGGTATATCACCCTCATCCAGCGCGTGTCGGCGTCAGAGACGGTGCTTCCGGAACCGTAGTGCTGCTGCATGCGGGCCGAAATCTGTGGGGCGCCGGCCGCGGTCTGCTGCTGTCCCGGACGCACACGCGGACCGCGTCGCACGCCGCTGCTCACCGATTCCTGTGCCAGAGCCGAGGAGAAGCCTACTACTACGGCCATGGCTGATATGAAGATTATTTTACGGATATTATTCATGATCAAACGATATATTCATCAGTTAATTATGACCTCGAGAGGGGAAAGATCGCGGGTGATTCCGTCGGGTCCTACGGCCTTGACGGATGTGATGTAGAAGCGCTTGCCGCGCTGCAGGCGCTGGAACTGGCTTTTCTGGCGTGCGGAGAAGTTGGCGCCGTCGGAGTTTTCGGGTATGGCATTGCCCATCGAGTCGAAAAACATTGTCTGGAAGCTCAGCACCTTGAAGTGAATGTTGAGCAGTTCGTCGTCGATGGCGGCACCGATGCCCGGCGAACTCTGCAGCACCGACTTGGCCATGGGCCTTCCACCGCGGTAGCGGTCGGGATTGCCCTGCGCATCGGTTATATTTATATAAGGTGTGGGATCAGGCAGCTTGCGGGTCCGGAATTTGGTGGTGGCCATGGTCTGCTGCCGCCCGTCAACATTGGCCGTGACCGTAACCACAGCTTCCACACCGACCTTGGAGGGGCGGGCCACCCAATGGTCGCCCTGGCGGGTAAGCGTGCCGTTGGTCATGGACGCCGACACTTCGCTGTTGTGCACTCCGGGCACAGAGATGCTCATGGGATTGTCGATGCCGGCATAGAGCACGTTCATCATCGTGGCGCTCACGGTGGCGGTGGGTTCGAACACAGTGTAGCTCGAAGAGAAATCGTGGTTTGTGACAGTGCCGTCGCCGTGGGTCACCTGCAGGTAGCCCTTGTAGTCGAAAGTGCCGGTGGACGAGGTGGAAAACTCATAGAGTCCGGAACTGTCGGGCAGCTGTTTGTCGCCGATGAATATGAGCGGACGCTGTGTGGTGTCCACGGCTGCCAGCACGATATTGGCCGAATAGGTGCCGCCGCGCATCACCGAACGGCTGCGGGGTATGACAAAGGCATTGAGTTCGTTGACGCGCACGTCGCCTGCGTCGATGGCCGAATAGAGCGTGGCCAGAGCCTCGCCCTCGGCGTAGCGTATGTCGTTTTCAAGTTTTGCGAGCAGGGTCACCGCCGCAACCACGGGTTTTGATTCGAAATTGGTCTCCTCCCACGACTGCAGGCGGGCCTGGCCGCGCGCGTCGAGGTTGGCGGTGGAGAGAGCGCCCTCGATGGTGGCACGCTTGAGCGAGTCGGGCATCAGGGTGACGATGAACGTGCGGTAGGCGTCGATGTTCTGGCGCAGGCGCTGGCCTTCGAGAGTGGCGGGATTGAGCATCACCACCGACGACGACTCGAGATCGTCGCGGTTGCGTATGTTCAGCGGATCGGCGTCGTCGCCGTCGGCTTCGCGTATGATGGCGAGCTTCAGGGAGTCGACCTGCCGGTAGAGTTCGGTGGTGAATTCACGGACTTCCCCGGCCTTAGCGAGCCACTGTGCGCCCTTTTCAGGATTTTGCGCGGCAAAATCCGCAAGCCGGTCAAAAATGGCCTGATTGCGGCGCGCCACATTTTCGTTGGAGCGGTTTAGTCCGTCCTCCACCTGCGTGAAGCCGTCGAGCACATCGGCGCTGACATTGAGGGCGAGCATCGCCGTCAGCACGATGTACATCAGATTTATCATCCTCTGACGTGGTGAGAGTCTGCTACTGTTTGCCATATCGTTGTGGTCAAGCTAACGGGGTGTCAGATCTTTTCGCCGTCGGCGGGAGAAGTCGGCACCGAAGGAGCCGCGCCGCCCATCATGTTCAGCGTCATGGCATGGATCATCTTCTCATACACGGAGTTCAGCTGCTTCATGTAGCGGGCCATCTTTTCCGTCTCCTCGCAGTAGAGCGAGGATGTCTCGGCCGATTTCTCGTACATGTCGCGTATGTCCTTGATGCCGCGGTTCACCCGGTCGATAGAATCGAGCTGCGAGCTGACGCTCTTGAGCTGGATCTCGTAGATGGTGTTGAGACCGGCGATGTTGCGGTTGAGCGACGCCATCTCCTCCACATAACCGGTGGAGGAATCGGTGATTTTTTCAGAATTCTCGGTAATCGAACGATAGCTCTCGAGAAGTATGCGGCTCACTTCGTTGAGGGCTTCGGTGCTCTGGCGCAACTGCTGCATCTGTTCGCCCAAGGCGGCTATCTGGGCAACATAGTGCTCCGTAGCCTCCACTGCAGTGGCATTGGATGGGAGCGGAGCCACCTGCTGGGCAGGAGCCACGGATCCCGCAGCCTGCTGTACGGCCGGCATCGCCATGCCGCCGGCAATGACCACGCCGCCGGATGCCTGTCCGGCTCCTGATAGGTCGGGACGGTCGGACGCCTGATGGGAATCAAGCACCGGAAACACTTCCTCCCAGTGATACTCGCGCGCGGGACGGTCGAACGCCGTGAGGATAAACATCAGCACCTCCGTGCCCATGCCTATGCAGAGCAGGGTGTTGCCGCCGGGCAGGTGAAGTATCTTGAACAGAGCGCCCCAGATCACGATAGCGGCGCCTATGGAGTAGGCGAAATTGAAGAAGCGCTGGCCGCTCTCGCCCGAGAGAAACCGTTCAACGGCATTCTTATATCGTTTGATTGTTGTCATATATTCTGGCCTGTATGAGTTGTGATGTTTTGATTCGTTTATTTACGTGATTTCTGGCCGCGCGCAAAGCCGATCTGGGTGCGCACGCAGCGGAATCCGATGTAGGAGCGCTGCTCGTTCTGATATTCCCACATGCGGATGTCGGAACGGATGTCGGCGGCAACGTCTTTCCACGATCCGCCGCGCACGATCTTGCGCTTCATCTTGTAGGGGTCCTCCAGTGCGGCGTTGTAGCGATATTCGGGATTCATGTCGGCCGTGAGACGGTCGATCGACTCTGTGTAGGCCGTCGATGTCCATTCGCTCACGTTGCCGGCCATGTCGTAGAGTCCGAAATCATTGGGCGAATATGTGCCCACACGCGAGGTGATGAGATGTCCGTCGCGCATGTAGTTGCCTTCGGCCGGCTTGAAGTTGGCATAGAAGCATCCCTTGTCCTCGGTGATGGGCATGTCACCCTCCCAGGGATAGGGGTTGTTGTCCTCGCCGGCACGGGCTGCGTATTCCCATTCGGCTTCGGTGGGAAGCCTGTAAGGCTCCACATACACACCCTCCTTGCCGAGGGAGCGTCGCAGAAACTCGGTGCGCCAGTTGGCAAAAGCCGACGCCTGCTCCCAGCTCACGCCCACCACGGGATACTCATTGTAGCCGCCGTGGCTGAAGTAGAGACGCACGTATGGTTCATTGTAGGCGTTGTCGAAGTCGTTGATCCATGCGGTGGTGTCGGGATACACATTGACGATGTAGGTGTTGAGGAAATCGTAGTCACCGGTGAGCGCGCGGGTCACGGTCTCACGCACGATTACGCCCTCGTCGTTGATATATGCGGTGTCCTTGGATATCACGGGAGCTTCCGTGGGCACGGGGCGGTCGGTGTTGTACTCGCGGCGCGCAGGATCCAGCCTGTTGCGGCGGCGTGCGGCTTCGGTGTGGTTGTAGACCTCATAGCGGTAGTTGAGCTGCGTGTGGTCGAGTTCGCGCTGTCCGGTGATGGGGTTCGTGCGATACACGCTCTCGATGGCTCTGAGTTCGTCTTCATTGGGGTTGCGCCAGGGTATGGCCTTGGTCCAGTTGATGAACGGTCCGATGGGGTTGCCTTCGCGGTCTTCCTCAATGCGGAACTCGTCGTTACCGCCGAAAGCGGGGTCGGCAAGGCGTTCGCGTATGATGGAGTCACGCACCCAGAACACAAACTGCTTGTATTTGCTGTTTGTCACTTCAGTCTCGTCCATCCAGAACGACTCCACTGAGATGCCGCGGGGATTCGCTTCGATCCCGCGCAGGGAGTCGGCCTTGGCCGGGCCGACTTTCATGGAGCCGCGGTCCACGAGCACCATGCCGTAGGGCGTGGGTTCTGTCCATGACGATCCGCCCACTCCGGTGACTTCGCCGCCGGCGCCCGACGATGCGGATCCGGCACAGGAAGCCAGTCCAAGAATCATGGCGGCCACTATCGGGATAATCAATGAGGTCAGTCGTTTCATATATGCGATTTCGTGTTTTTTATGTCGGTTGGTCTATTTTTTCAGGTCGTTTTCCTCACATTATGCGGATGCTTTTGTGGCGGTTGCGGTTCTTTTCGCTGAAATCGAGCTTCAGGCTGTAGCCGAGCCACACCTCATGGCTGCCGGAGGAGGCGCGCATGATCGCCGAGGTGGCGTAGTCATAGCTGTAGGCTATGGTTATGCCCTTGAATTCAGCTTCCAGAAGCACCGACACGGCGTCTTCCGTACGATACCCCACACCCACGCCCAGAAACTTTTTCCACCGGAGCCGGGCAGTCACGTCGGCCTGCACCCGGTTGAAGTCGCTGCGCAGCATAAGCGACGGTATCACTTCAAATAACGTGTTTTTTATGGGAATATTGCTACCTGCCATAAAATATAATGTGCGGGAGAATTGAAATTCATAGTTCTGTTCCTCGGTGTTCTCCGATCCCTCACGTTTCATTTTGATGACTGGGGCGGTGAGATGCGAGCACGACAGACCGGCATAGAATTTGGGATGGGTGACCCACAGGCCGGCCGCCAGATCGACCGACGATCCTGTGACATCGGAGGTGGGGATGGCCTCGTCGGTGCTCTCGTGAAAGTCGTCATCGTCAGGGATAAACACTTCCGAGCCCTTGAACGACTGGGTAAGATAGCCCACCTGCACGGCACCAGACAGCGTCAGCCCTTTTTTGCCGATCTTGCGTCTGTAGGCCAGCTGGGCCGATACGTTGAGCGTGGAGTAGAGACCGATGGTCTCCTGAAGCATCACGGCGCCGGTGCCGAACCTCTGGCCGAACAGCCGGAACGGAGTGTCGGCGGCTACGATGAAGTCGCGCGGCGCACCGTCGATGCCGAGCCACTGCATGCGCGATCCGGCCCGCAGACGGATGAAGTCGGTGTCGCCCGCAGCTGCCGGGTTGAAAAACGACGGCACTCTGAAATAGTCGGTGAGCACAGGCTCGGTCTGCGCGACCATCGCCGCCGGCAGCACAGCCAGTGTCAGAATCAGTATCAACCGTAGCAATCCGCGCATCGTCATGTCGTCGTCCCGTATCAATTTTATTCGAAATAGAATGTCAGCACAAACATTTTCGACGCGGCGCGACGCACCGACTGCGTGTATTTCAGCATCGAAGGATCGTCGGCAAGGTCCGGACGGTCATGCCGCAGCAGGTCGGTGAGGCCGAAGCAGAATTTCACTTCAGGAATGAGTTTGAAAAACGGCAGATAGAAGTCGCAGCCGAATCCCACGGTGAGAAAGCAGTCGGCCACGTTGAACTGGAATATGTCGGACCGTCTTTTCGACACATCGAACGTAGGCATGACACCCGCGGTGACATACGGGCGGCTGTTGCGGTATCTCATCGACGAGAATTTCAGATCAAACGGCAGCACCACCAACGTGGACTTCACGTTCTGTGTCTCGGTGGCCCCGGCAGTGGTGTCGTGGATGCGCAGCACCTTGTTGCCGAAATAGAGTCCGGGGGTGAAACGCACGTTGAAATAGGAGTTGAGACGCAGGTCAATGAGTCCGTTCACGCAGAATCCGGGACTGTAGGAGGGCTGCTCCACAAACCAGGTCTCGCCCTGATCGGTGACCAGACCGGTGTGGGAGAACGATAGCGACTGTGTGTGCACACCCACCGAAAAGCCCAGATGCCAGGCACGATTGTCGGCATACGGGCGGTTCATCACTTTGTCGTTCAGCCGTTTGGCCGATCCGCAAAGGGCTGTGGCAAATATCAGCAATATGGCAACGCTGCGTTTAATCACAAATGATTAACGCATGTCACGGCGTGTTTATTTTATTTCAGGCCCATTTATTTGACGTTGAAAAGACTTGAGCCCGACGAGTTATAGCGCTGCACGACCGAGGTGATATAGACCGTAAACAGCGGGAAGATCATCACACCCATGCATGCGAGCACCGCGCTGACAATCTTGCCGGTGACGGTGACGGGCTGTATCTGGCATCCTATGGTGGTGGCGTCCATACATGCCCACCACAGAGCTTTCCAGTAGGACGTCACGGCATGGTTCACCCCGGCTTCGGCATTGAAGAATATGAGCGACCCGAAGTAGACGAACGCCACAAGGATGAGCATATAGCCGGCAAAGAGCGATGTGACCTTGTTTTTCGACACATAGCCCACCACAATTGCCATGGCCATCACGGCGCGGGCGAGCGGGATGAATCTCACCCAGTAGATCTGACTCTCGTCCAGAGGGATATGATAGTGGTCGACCAGATTGAGATAGGGCACCGAGAGGATCAGAAACAGCCATCTGCGCCTGATGTAACGACCACGGCCCCCGTCTGCGTCAAGCAGCAGCCCGACAAAGAAATCGACGATGAACAACACGCATACCCAGAACTGGAAATCCATGTAGGCGCGGTTTTGCAGAAATGGCTGTCCGGTGAATGTGTCGACCGAAATAAACACGATAAGCATGGCCGACAGCACAAACACCGACAGGCGCATCACGTCAAGCAGTGCGCCGCGCAGGGTCATATGCGAAAGTCGAAACGCTGTCATCATCGACATGATAACAGCGCCGGCATCATAAGTGTTCGGAATTATGTCTACAGAACGGTTTTCACAGCGACCGGCTGAACGCCACCATGGTGAGCGCCGTGGTGGCCGCTTCCACGCCTTTGTGGCCGGCCGGGCCGCCGCAACGGTCGAGTGCCTGCTGCTCGTCGAGCACGGTGAGCACCCCGAAAATAACGGGCACGGGGCTGTCGACGTTGAGCGCGGTGACACCTTGTGTCACGCTCTGGCACACGTAGTCGAAATGCGGTGTGTCGCCCTTGATCACGCAGCCGAACACGATCACCGCATCATAGCGTTCTGTGTCGATGAGCGACTGCGCGGCAAACGTCAGCTCCACGGCTCCCGGCACCTCAAACACCTCGGCTTCGGCACCTGCCGCTTCAAGAGTATTCACGGCTCCGTCGGCAAGCACGGAAGTGATATGCGAGTTCCACTGCGCGCGCACTACGGCCACTCTGACCGGTGCGTCAAATTCCACGGGGGCTGGGGCGTACTGTTTCATGTTGTAACGATTATTTCATGGGTGAGCAGTCACGGAGCTTCTCGCCGAGCGAGCCGCCCTGATGGCGCAGGGCATACTGCTCTCTGGTGAATCCAGTGCGGTTCATCATTGCGATCACAAGCATGTGGCCTATCACGGTCATGGCCGTGATGGACGATGTGGGAGTCAGCCCGAGGGGACACACTTCGTCGGGATTGCCGGTGAAGAGCGACACCATGCCGGGCACGTTGGCCAGCGGCGATCCGGCTTCGCCAGTGATGGCGATGGAGGGCATGGAGGGATAGAGCAGAGATGCGAGCCGGTGGAGCTGCACGATTTCTTCAGTACGTCCGGAATTGGAGATGAGCAGCAACACGTCGTTGGGCTGGATCACTCCAAGATCGCCGTGCTGGGCTTCGGCGGGATTGATGCTTACCGCAGGGATGCCTGTGGAGGCGAAAGTAGACGCGATGTTGGCTGCGATCTGACCGGCCTTGCCCATACCCGAGGCCACGACCTTGCCGCCTTTCTGACACACTTGCCGGTAGATCAGGTCCAGAGCCTGCTGATAGGCTTCGGTCAGAGGAATGGAGTTCACCACCCGGCTCTCGGCATCAAGTATATCACGAAGTGACTGAAGTAAGTCCATGAAATGTATATAATGAAAATACGGTTATTCGATACGGCTGCACAAATTGCAGTGCAAAGTTAAGGAGTTTAAGCCAATTTAACAAATGATTTTCGCCAAGAGATAAAAAAGCTATAAATTTGCATCCGTTTTTTCAATCAACAGGACCGATCATGTCGTTTGCCGAATCACGCAGAAAACTGAAACCGTGGATGCTGCCCATAGCCATGGTCTCGGGTGTGGTGTTTCACGATGCCATCGGCTGGCTGTCGCCGCTTTCACCGGCGCTCATTTTCGTGATGCTGCTGCTCACCTACAGCCGCCTGTCGGTGCGCGATTTCCATGGCGGAGGATTCATCGGATGGCTTTTAGCGGCCCAGATAGGCGGAGCCATTGCGGCCTACATGCTTCTGAGCCGTGTCAGCGAAGTGCTGGCACAGGGCGCCTTCATATGCGTGATATGCCCTACGGCCACCGCCGCGCCCGTGGTCACCGGCATGCTCGGCGGCTCGGTGCCGCGGGTGGCCACCTACTCGCTGTTCAGCAATCTGGCGGTGGCCGCGGTGCTTCCCCCGCTGCTGTCGTGGATCAATCCCGGAGCCGACGTGCCGTTTGCCGACACTCTGACAAAAATCTGCCTGACCGTGCTGCCGCTCATCAGCGGGCCGCTCATCGTGTCGGCACTGATGGCACACACCGTGCCTTCGCTGCGCCAGACGCTGGCCCGGCATCAGGCGCTGTCGTTCTACATCTGGGCATTCTCGCTGATCATAGTGGTGGGCAATGCGGTGAACTTCGTGATGCGTGAGCCAGCTGAAGCGGCGGTGGTCATGTCAGCACTATGCGCGGTGTCGCTGCTGGCATGCGTGATCCAGTTTGCCGTCGGGCGCGCCATAGGCCGACGCTACGGCGATCCGGTGTCGGGATCGCAGAGTCTGGGGCAGAAAAACACGGTATTGGCCGTGTGGCTGGCCCTGAGCTATCTGCATCCGCTGGCTTCGGTGGCTCCCGCGGCCTACATAGCCTGGCACAACCTGTTCAATTCCCTCCAGATCTATCTACACCACCGGCGGCGGGAGCAGAGCGCTTAGACGCTCCATCCCTTCAGTGGCTCTGAGCGGCAACACCGTGACCCCGTGCGGCACCTGGGCAGGGTGCGGGTCAATATAAACTACAGGCACTCCGGAGCGCGCATAGTGTATCAGACCCGCGGCGGGATACACGGCCAGCGACGTGCCTATCACCACGAGCATATCGGCCTGCTCCACGGCTTCAGCCCCCTTTTCGAGCATTGGGACCGGCTCCTGGAAGAACACTATGTGCGGACGCACCGGATCGCCGCCGATGCGCGTCAGTGGTGTGGTGTCGAGATCGGGAGGAGCAAGGGTAAACAGGCGGTCGGGATGTGTGAGCGACCTGACCTTCATCAGCTCGCCGTGGAGGTGGATCACCCGCGCAGGGTCCATGCCGCCGCGCTCGTGCAGGTCATCGACATTCTGGGTCACCACCGTCACGTCATAGCGGTCCTGCAGGGCGGCTATGGCTTTGTGGGCCGAGTTGGGCGAAACTTCAAGCAACTGCCGGCGGCGTTCGTTGTAGAACCGATGGACCAGCGCCGGATCGGCCCTGAACCCGTCGACGCTGCATACCTGCATCACCGGATACTTCTCCCAGAGTCCATCTGCGTCGCGAAAAGTCGATATGCCGCTTTCGGCACTGACGCCGGCTCCCGTAAGAAATACTATTTTCCTCTTCATGATCCTGACAATGTCTTTAGGTTTGAGATTGACTCCGCAAATATACGGATAAAAACAGTTCCGGCAATATCCGCAATAACGGACTGCCGGAACCGAATCACATTATATAATCTATACTTCCGCAGGAATCAGAACTGCACACCGAATTTCACGCCGAACATGCCCCACTTCGATGTGAATTCATACCAGTCACCATAGTAAGAGTCTTCCCATTTGGCGGAATTGCCCTCCCAAACCAGACCGAGCGACACATGTTTGTTTAACACGAAACCGGCTCCGATCTCGTAGGCAAACCCGCCGCCTTCCACTCCGGTGGCATAGTCATAGCCTAAATCGAAATTGGCATAGAGGGCTTTGCCTGCTATGAACCGCGGCGAATGATAGCGCACGCCTGAGGTGAAACGGATGGCGAGGAGATCGGTGAAATGCGACGCGCCTGTGTTGAAATTCATTTTGATTATATCCCAGTAGACGCCCTGGGCTATGTGCCACCGGTAGCCTATGCCGACGGTCCAGCCGAAATCATTGACACAGTCGCCGGCGGTGACGCCTATGCCGGTCTCGATAAACGCGCTGGAATGGTTCCAGTCCTCTGATTTCTTTTCTTCAGGCACAACTCTGATGGTCGATTTGCTTGATGTGGACTGAATGATCTGAGCCTGCGCACCGAAGGCCAGACAGGCTATCACAAGGGTAAACAGAAACTTTTTCATTTCGTATAAATAAAAGTTAGGATAATCGTTGGTCAATTAATATCATCGCCTTGTCCTGACGGCACATATCCGCTGCGGGGAGTAAGTTCCGGCATCACCGCTTGCTTGCCGCCCCAGTTGACAAAGTTGGCCGGATAGCCCACAACACGTATCGTGGCTCCCTTTTCCGTAATATGCACATCGAATGTCGCTGCCACAAGAATATCGAAATCATACTTGTCGGAGAGTTTGAAAACGGCATAGCTACGCAGGTTTTTCACGGTTTCCGCATCGTTGCCCTGAATGAACGGGGCCAGATGCTCAGCATCGAGGGTCACGGTCTTGCGGATACGCTTTCCCACGATCTCCACGTCCACATCCAGATCATTGGCTCTGACCTTGGGGGTGACGTCAAGCAAACGAGCCTGCGACGCCTGATAGTCAAACGAAGTCACCACATCATCCGCTCCGGCCGAGAAAACTGTGCCAAGCGCCAGCACCAGACCGGCTACAAGATTCTTTTTCATACAAATAACAATAAGGGGTTAAAATGTAAATTCCGCCACAAATTTACACAGTAATTAACTAATTACCCCCCCAGAGTTAAATATTGTTAATCACAAATTCCAGCGGTGACAGATTCTCCTGTCAAAGGGGGTTCGGCGGTATTAATTTTGCAGTATGGGAAACAACACACAACTTTATATTGCCTGCGCCACGGTGATGGCGGGCATAGGTCTGCTCATAGCGGGTTTCGCGGCCGATCCCACAGGCCAGATACACTCGTCGGTGCTGGTGGGGTTCGGAGAGTGCATGACATTTGCCGGCTCACTGCTCGGCATAGACTACCATTATAAAAACAAACATTGATCATGATCTACAATCTTATCAGACGGCATGAGGGGCTGAGACTTCATGCCTACCGCTGTGAAGGCGGGGTGTGGACCGTAGGCTACGGTCACACGGCCGACGTCAATGCCGGCACCACGGTGACGGAAGACGAAGCCATGCGGCTGCTCCGGGAGGATGTGGCCGAAGTGCGCGGACGCATAGAGCACATGTGTGCGCAGGATGGAGTGACGCTGTCGGCCGTACAGGCTGACGCTCTCACAAGTTTTGCCTTCAATGTGGGCACGGAAGCGCTGCGACGGTCCACACTGTGGAGCCTTGTAAAACGTGATCCCGGCGATCCGGCCATTGCCCGCGAGTTTTCTCGATGGGTCTATGGCGGCGGACGCAGACTGCCCGGACTGGTGAAAAGGCGCGAAGAGGAGGCCGCGCTCTATTTTTCATGAGATACCGCTGGGCAATAGCGGCGGCAGTATCGCTCGCCGCCGGAGGATGCGCGTCGGGCAAGAAGTCAGTGGCCGAGGAACGCATGCAGGTAAGCGGAGCCGCCACGGGCATAACCAACACGTCGGCAAACACAAGGGTAAAGACAGAGATACTCAATCTGGAGGTGCTGCTTCCGGGCGGAAGCAGCGACGGAGACGGCGACCCGGTGGTGTGGCATGCGGACAAGGTGGTGATCGACAGCCACGGCGACATCACCTCCGACAGCCGCACAGAGTCGCTGACTGTAGCCGATGCCGTGGCGGTCGAACGGTCGGAACAGAAACCGGCCGGAGGGGGTCAGTGGCGGACCACGGCCGTGATGGCGGTCATTCTGGTCGCTGTGGTGTGGATGGCGTTAAATCGCCGACGATGATTCCGGCGGCAGTGGCCGCGGCGTCGGCTGTGCCGAGCCTTTGGCGGATGACCCCGTAGCCCTCGATCTGCCGCGCGCGGCCTTCATGTCCGGGCAGCAGGGGCACTATGTGGCGCAACACCGACAGTGGCGTGCACTTATGCATGAGCAGCTCGGGCACCACCTCACGGTCGGCTATCAGGTTGGGCAGCGACACGTAGGGGATCTTGAGCACACGGCTCATCACCGCGTATGTGATGCGCGATGCGGTGTGGCGGTAGCATATCACCTGCGGAGTGCCTATCAGCGCACATTCCAGGGTGGCGGTGCCGGAAGTGACCAGAGCCACAGTGGCATGGGCCATGAGCGGAGTGGTGCAGTCGTAGAGTACCGGAAGGTCCGTGAGACCTTTGTAGAATTCAGGCTCAATGCCCGGAGCGCCGCCCACCACGGCCTGATACTTGGTGCCGAGCACCCGGGCCGCTTCGGCCATGACGGGCAGATTGCTCTCGATCTCGCTGCGGCGGCTGCCGGGCACCAGAGCTATCACCGGCATGTCGGGCAGGCCGTGACTGTGGCGGAATTCAGCGGCTGCGGGCATGGCAGCCAGCCGACGGGTCATCTCCGTGACGCTGGGATTGCCCACATAGTCCACCTCCATGCCATGACCGCGGTAGAACTCCACTTCAAACGGCAGGATACTCAACACACGCCGGCAGAGCCGATCTATTGCCTTGACCCTGTGTTCTTTCCACGCCCACACTTTCGGCGATATATAGTAGTCGACGGGTATGCCGAGACTCACGGCATGCGATGCCACCCGCAGGTTGAACGACGGATAGTCGACGGGGATGAACACATCGGGGCGCAGCCTGTCGAGCAGACGCCTGGCTATGTCCAGATTGCGGGTCACGTCGGGCAAGTGGCGCACCACCTGTCCGAAGCCCATATAAGCCATGTCGCGATAGTGTACGGCCGGTCTGACGCCCGCAGCAGCGGCCATCAGATCGCCGCCGAGAAAGCAGAAACGGGCTTCTGGATCACGGGCTTTGAGTGCCTTGATCAGTTCCGAGGCATGAAGATCGCCGGATGCCTCGCCGGCACAGAGCATGTAAAGCAAGTTTCGGGTTTAGGGTTTATAGTTGATAGTTTAGGGTTTATGAGGAGGGGTTAAAGGTTATGGCAAAGGTACAGAGAAATTTTATCCTGACCATATAATAGTAGAGAAACCCTACATTCTCCCCACTCCTTAAACCTTATCCCATAAACTATAAACCCTAAACTATCAACTATAAACCCATAAATCCGAAAAACTTTTTGTCATATTGGTTATTATGATTATATTTGTGGGTCGAAAATACACATAGCGAAATCTATACCATACCAACAATTGATTAATATACAGATAATTACCCCCCCCCATACACATATCAGCCTGTTCCATATAGACCCGTCTGACATGTTATCCGGCCGTAAGCCTGACGCCCGGAATCATTATCCGTATATACTTTTAAAGCACGACGGCTGCGCGTTTGCTCCATTTGGAGGTCAAGCGGGCAGCCGTCGGCCGTATTGTGTCAGTAATCCATCAATCAACAGTAAAATAAACTAACCTTTTCAATTCGAATGAAACGAGATCTACTATCAGCAATGGCCGCTGTGCTGCTTGGAGCTACTCCGGCCCTCGCTGCCGACGGCGACATCACGGTCACCGTCGACACCTCTACCGGCACCGCATCAGGCACCACATGGACCAGCGCCGATGCCAACGGTGTGGTAATAACCAAGTCATCGGGCAATATCATAACAAACGGAGCTACCGAATGGCCCGACCAAAATGTAGGCATTTCACTTATATTCGGTACTAACGGAGCTAATACAAACGGCCAACCCGTCACCGTGACAATATCGCCTAAAAACAGCGAATACTACGTGTCATCGTATTCGATGAGCGTACGTGGCATCTCCGGCGACCCCGTGGTTTTCACCGCAGGCAGCACAACAGTCACATCCGGCAATGACGAGCAGACTTTTTCCGTCAGCGACATCGCAGAAGGCTCTACGGCTTCGTTCACCATCGTGTCCGGCAATTCCGAAGAACTTAATCACGACAAAAAAGCGATTCTGTCCAGTTTCACCGTAACACTCTCTGCGAAAAGCACAAACAGCGTTTACACTCCTATCACCCGCAATGCGGGCTGGTCAGTGACAGGGTGTTCGTCAGCGGCGAACGAAAACGGCAGCGCCAACAAAACCGGCGATATCTCCAACGTGATCGACGAAAATCCCGCAACATACTGGCACAACGACTGGAACGCATGTAGCGGCGTGACAGACCGCCATTTCTTCATACTTGATCTCGGAGAGGAATCAGAGTTCGACGCATGCTCGTTCCTGCAGCGTTCCGACGATGTGGCATGGAACGGCGCTTTCGCGGAAGCCAAGATATTTGTCAGCAGCGAAGCTTTTGCCGATATATCGCATAGCACGATCTCATCATATCTTGAAGCCAACACTCCGTCTCTGACCGCCACAATCCAGCCGAGTCTCCGCAACGAGGTGCAGTATTTCGACTTTCCTGAGACTCAGACAGGACGTTATCTGCTGGTAGTGGCCAGCCAGACATCAAACCCCGGCAACGGCACAAATCCGGCAAACAAGTTTGCGTGTCTGGCAGAGTTCAACCTCTACACTCTTGACAAATCCGGATTCATTCAGCCTGATACCGCCAATGCCCAGCTCAGCGCAAAGAAAGAGGGAGCATTGGCCGCACTCAGACTTTGGAACGGTATTTTAAGCACCGAGGAAATCGCCACATTCACCTCTGCGATCAATTCCGTACCGGCATTTGAAAGCCCGGTGAGCCAGACTGCATTGACAGCAAGGCTCGACGAGGTAGAAGCGGCCTTCTCCACCACGCAGGCCGTGACATTGGCCGAAGGACGTGTGGTGACCATCAAGAACGTACGCCGCAACGAATATCTGACCAACCTCGCTGCCACGGGCAAGAACAACACCATGACCACCGTAACCGAACGCGGCAAGTGGGTGATCCTGCGCGACAACGCCGACTTTATCCTGCTCAACCCTGAAGCAGGCGCATTTCTTGCAGCAAACGACGTGGCCACCACAACCACAGGCAAGGCCGCAGCGGCACGGTTTCAGCTCGGCAGCCACTCCGCGGAAGGCGCAGTCGCGATCAAATTCACCAATAACAACAACGGACTTAACGTTGATACCGGCGGGAACAATCTCGTCACATACGACGCCGCTGACAACGGATCATCATGGGTAATATCCGCCGCAGGCACGAAAGCAGCCGATCTCGCCACCGACGGCACAAAATACTATCGCATCCGCAGCAACCGCGCCACATGGGACAACGGATCATGCACCCCTAACGGATCGCTGCTCGGAATCCTCACCGTGGCAGGCGGCGACAGCACGGGTGCCGAGGCACAGGTGCGCTGCAGCAAAGATGGAATCGGATCCCTCTGGACCATCGAAGCCACCGACACCGAGGGACAGGTATATCTGCGCAACGCGGCCGCAGACTTCACCGGCCAGGATGCCTGCTTCGGTCTCTTCGGCGACGGAAACACCTGCAAGACCGGCGCCACTCCTTCCGCAGTAATGGTCGAACAGGCCAAAGGCGCTGTCGGAAGCGAATACACCAGAACCAACCCTTATGCTTTGAGCATACGCACCACTCCCGGGCAGAGCCAGTTCCTGGACATGTCAAACGGAAAAGAGCCGAAGTTCAACGGTTGGTCAAAAGTGGACAATAACCAGAACAACAACGGCGGTATATTTTACTTCGAGGAAGCCACCGATGCCGCCGAGGTGATCAACGCTTACATAACAGGTGTGACCGACGCCATCCCCACTGCCGAAAACGCTAAAGCCACAGTGGCAAGCTACGGATCGGTGTCAGCGCTCTGGGACGAGCAGGCTGTCGAGCAGGCCAACAGCGCCATCGATGCCCTGACATTCCCCACAGCCGCCGCAAGCTCCGTCAAGGAAGCCAACGACATCTACAGCAATCCCACCGTGGAAGGTCTCGACGAGATCATAAACGCACTGATAGCCAGCGCCGACGGCAAGATGGTGCAGTTTGAGAACGCCGGACGCAACAACGGCACCGGACACTTCATGGGCTACGGCTCATGGACCCGCGGCACCCAGACCAACAATGAAGTGGTCAACATTCTAACTGACCGACGCGACCTCAACTCATTCTGGATCGTGACAAAGCAGGAGAACACCAACAGATTCTACCTGCAGAGCCATGGATCAAACCGCTACATCGGCTCACAGAGTTCTTTGGAGACAGCCATCCCCACCACCACAGACTTCACACAGGCCTATGGATATGACCTGCGTCCGATATCAGACGGTCTCATCGCAATCTGCGACGACCATGCAAGCTATCCCGCCATCCACGACGGCGACACCGACAACTCGACATTCCACGTGGTGAAATGGAATACCGCCGGCGCGGCATCGCAGTGGCGCGTGGCAGAATTCGAGGACCTTGCCGACCAGATCAGCGTATCGGTGGACGGCGGATCAATCTATTTCACCCACGAGACCGAAACACTCGCCAAACACGAATCATATTCCGAACATCATGTAATAACTGTGACAAACGCACCTGAGGAAGAAGGCACCGAACCTGAGGGAGCATACGCCCTGGAACAGCCCCTGACAATCAGCGCCAACCAGATCTACGCCAACACGAACCCGGCAGGCTTCATAGCTGTTGTCAGCGCCCTTCAGAACGACGGCCGCTACACAGTGACCGTGCCCGCAGGCTTCTTCAAGGTCGGCGATGACAAGCTCTCGGCTCCCGTGGCAGTGACATTCGAGGTCAACAACGGAGAGACCACCGGCATCTCAGACATCACCGCAGCCGGCAATAACGCTCCGGCCGAATACTTCAACCTGCAGGGAGTCCGCGTGGACCGTCCCGAAGGCGGAGTGTTCATCATGCGCCAAGGCAACACCGTAAAGAAAGTCTACGTAAAATAAACGTAGCGATTTAGTTAAGTTTTAAGAATCAGTAAGGCCGGGCTTGTGACAAGTCCGGCCTTATGCCTTGACAACGATTTGGAACGTGCGGATTTTTTTCATAACTTTGCAACGATTTTTCGATATATATCAAGAAAATGATTAACATTACATTTCCGGATGGCGGCGTGAAGCAATTCGAAGCCGGCATCACTCCTTTACAGATAGCTGAAAGCATCAGCCCCAGGCTGGCACAGGACGTGCTGGCCGCATCGGTTAACGATGCCGAATGGGATCTCACCCGTCCGATCGACGGCGACGCCCGGATCAAACTCTTCAAATGGGAAGACCACGAAGGAAAGCATGCGTTCTGGCACAGCTCGGCCCACCTGCTGGCCGAGGCCCTGCAGGAACTCTTTCCCGGAGTGAAATTCGGCATAGGCCCCGCCATTGAAAACGGTTTCTACTACGACATCGACCCCAACGGCCACAGCATCACCTCGGCCGATTTTCCCGCCATCGAGAAAAAAATGCTCGAACTGGCCCAGAAAAAACAGGAGATCGTGCGCGCCGACATCAGCAAAGCCGACGCCCTGAAACTCTTCGGCGACCGCGGCGAAGTCTACAAATGCGAGCTGATTTCCGAACTTGAGGACGGCCACATCACCACCTACACGCAGGGCGCGTTCACAGACCTGTGCCGCGGACCCCATATCCCCACCACCGCCCCCATCAAGGCAGCCAAGGTGATGAGCCTGGCGGGTGCATACTGGCGCGGCGACGAGAAGCGCCAGCAGCTGGTGCGCGTGTACGGCATCACCTTCCCCAAGAAAAAGATGCTCGACGAATATCTGGCTCTGCTTGAGGAAGCCAAGAAACGAGACCACCGCAAACTCGGCAAAGAGATGGAACTCTTCGCCTTCTCGGCCAACGTGGGCGCAGGACTGCCCCTGTGGCTCCCCAAAGGCGCCGCCCTGCGCGACCGTCTGGAGCAATTCCTGCGCAAGATACAGAAACAATACGGCTACCAGCAGGTGATCACCCCGCACATAGGCAACAAGAACCTCTATGTGACCTCGGGCCACTATGCAAAATACGGCAAAGACTCCTTCCAGCCCATCCACACTCCCGAGGAGGGCGAGGAATACCTGCTGAAACCGATGAACTGCCCGCACCACTGCGAGATATTCAAGGCATTCCCGCGCAGCTACCGCGAGCTGCCGCTGCGTCTGGCAGAATTCGGCACTGTGTATCGCTACGAACAGAGCGGCGAACTGCACGGACTCACCCGAGTGCGCGGATTCACTCAGGACGACGCCCACATCTTCTGCGCTCCCTCTCAGATCAAAGACGAGTTCCTGAAAGTGATGGACATTATCCTCTACATTTTCAAGACCCTGAAATTTGACAACTACGAGGCCCAGATATCTCTGCGCGACCCTGCGAACAAGGAAAAATACATCGGTTCCGACGAAAACTGGCATCTGGCCGAACAGGCCATCATAGAAGCCTGCGCCGAAAAGGGCATCAACGCCCGCACCGAACTGGGCGAAGCCGCCTTCTACGGTCCAAAGCTCGACTTTATGGTCAAGGACGCTCTGGGACGCCGCTGGCAGCTTGGCACCATACAGGTGGACTACAACCTGCCCGAACGCTTCCAGCTGGAATATACCGGCGCCGACAACCAGAAGCACCGCCCGGTGATGATCCACCGCGCCCCCTTCGGCTCAATGGAGCGTTTTGTGGCCGTACTGCTGGAGCACACCGCCGGACGCTTCCCCCTGTGGCTCGCTCCGGAGCAGGTGATCATACTCCCCATATCCGAGAAATTCAACGACTACGCATACTCCGTGGCCAAAACACTGGCAGAGTCCGACATACGCGCGTCTGTCGACGACCGCAACGAGAAGATAGGCCGCAAGATACGCGACAACGAGCTGAAACGTGTGCCCTACATGCTCGTGGTCGGAGAAAAAGAAGCGGAAAACGGCGAAGTTTCTGTAAGAAAACAGGGTGAAGGTGATAAAGGTTCGGTAAAAATTGCTACCTTTGCAGCCGATTTGACTCGCGAAGTCAACGAAATGATTAATCAATAACCCCGCTGAATGGCAAAAAAACCTTTCTATCGCCCCAAGCCCGCGGCTCCTCGCCCGGCATCGTCCAACAATCCTCAGCAGCGCCGCCAGCAAGGCCCCGCTTCCAAGGAGCTCCACGCTATCAACGACCGCATCCGCGCCCGTGAAGTCCGCCTTGTCGGCGAAAATGTGGAACAGGGCATCTATTCCATTCAGGAGGCACTGCGCATAGCCGACGAGCTTGAACTGGACCTGGTGGAGATCTCGCCCAACGCCGAGCCGCCGGTGTGCAAGATTCTGGACTATCAGAAATTCCTGTATCAGCAGAAAAAGCACCAGAAGGAGCAGAAAGCCAAAGCCGTGAAAGTGGTGGTGAAGGAGATCCGTTTCGGACCGCAGACCGACGACCACGACTACAACTTCAAGCTCAAGCACGCCATCGGCTTCCTGCAGGAAGGCGCCAAGGTGAAAGCCTACGTGTTTTTCAAGGGACGCTCCATCCTGTTCAAGGAGCAGGGCGAGGTGCTTTTGCTCCGGTTTGCCAACGACCTCGAGGAATACGGCAAGGTCGAGCAGATGCCGGTGCTTGAAGGCAAGCGCATGATCATCATGCTCACCCCCAAAAAGAAATAAAAAAGACACCAATTATAATTTCATTAAAGTAATTCATTAACTCAAATGCCCAAGATTAAGACTAAATCCGGTGCCAAAAAGAGGTTCGCCCTTACCGGATCAGGAAAAATCAAGAGAAAACATGCGTTCAAGAGCCACATCTTGACCAAAAAGGCCAAAAAGCAGAAGCGCAACCTCACCCACAACGGTCTGGTGGCCACATGCGACGTCTATGAAGTCAAGCAGATGCTTGCCCTGAAGTAAGACGAGTCCGCGTTTTCCCTTGACACACTCACTTTTCGAGATTATAATAACCAGTTATTTAACCGAACGCATTAGCTCCAAAAGCGTCTGAACCCGCAGGCCGCTAACGTTCACAACACCAGCATTAACCATGCCAAGATCAGTAAACCACGTCGCATCACGCGAACGTCGCAAAAAAATCCTGAAACTTACCCGCGGCTACTATGGCGCACGCAAAAACGTGTGGACCGTTGCCAAAAACACCTGGGAAAAAGGTCTCACCTACGCCTATCGTGACCGCAAGGACAAAAAACACAATTTCCGCTCACTGTGGATCCAGCGTATCAACGCCGCCGCACGTCAGGAAGACCTCAGCTACTCCAAGCTCATGGGCCTGATCCACAAAGCAGGCATCGAGATCAACCGCAAGGTGCTCGCCGACCTCGCCCTCAACAACCCCGCCGCTTTCAAAGCTGTGGTAGAGAAGGTGAAGAACGCATAACCCACTGCGCGAGTTATCTCCGATAAATAACCGACATTGACATGAAGCCCCGCGCAATCCGCGGGGCTTCGTCTTTATTCACCGACATAGGGAAACATTACATGGAAGAATCATATTTCGACCGTTCGGAGCTGCTGCTCGGGCCTGAAGTGATGCGACGGCTTGCCACGGCCCGTGTGATACTCTTCGGCACCGGCGGCGTGGGGAGCTGGTGTGCAGAAGGACTCATACGCACCGGACTGCGCCATCTCACCATAGTGGACTCCGACACCGTGGCACCGTCCAACGTTAACCGCCAGCTGCCTGCCACATCCTCTACCATCGGACAAGCCAAGACCGAGGTGCTGCGCCGCCGCCTGCTCGACATAAATCCGGATGCCTGCGTGACGGCACGCTGCGAACGGTTCAATGCGCAGACGGCCCACACCTTCGCTCTCGAAGAGTTTGACTACGTGATCGATGCCATCGACTCCGTGGCCGACAAGGCCCTGCTGATCCTGCGCGCCACCTCGGCCCGCGGGGTGACCCTGCTGTCGTCGATGGGAGCCGCCCGCAAGATAGACCCGCAGCAGGTCAGGGTGGCCGAATTCTGGCAGGTGAAAGGATGTCCGCTTGCCGCGGCCCTGCGGTCGCGCTTCAAGCGCACGGGAGAGTTTCCCGCACGCAAGTTCAAGGCGGTGTTCTCGCCTGAAATACGCCGCAACACCCGCGAGGGGGCCGGTGCCAACGGTTCGCTGGTGCACATCACAGCCGTGTGGGGCATGACTCTCGTGTCGCTGCTCATACGACATTTGGCCGACACTACCGTCCACCCCTCGGCAAAATAGTTGCGCCCGCAGGATTTTTTGCTTAATTTTGCAACCGGAAAAACTAATCTGAATGGCAAAGCGAAAGAAAGAGCTGCCGGTGATCGCCGGCGTGAAGATAACCGACGTGGCCGCCGAGGGCAATGCTCTGGCGCGCGTGGACGACATGGTGGTGTTTATACCTTTCGGTGCTCCCGGCGACGTGGCCACGGTGCGCCTTACCAAAAAGAAGAAAACGTATGCCGAAGGGCGCATAGAGGAGCTCTCCGAGCCGTCGGCCATACGTGTGACCCCGCCGTGCGAACACTTCGGAGTGTGCGGCGGATGCCGCTGGCAGCACCTGCCATACAGCCTTCAGCTCGAATGCAAACGCCGTCAGGTGGTCGACGCTCTGGACCGCATAGCCAAGATTCCACACCCTGAGGTGATGCCAGCGCTCGGATCAGAAAAGATCTGGGACTACCGCAACAAGATGGAATACACCTTCTCGGCCAAATCATGGCTCACGGCGGAGCAACTGGCTTCAGGCCAGGAATTCAACGAACGCAGAGCCGCCGGATTCCACATACCGGGCGCCTTTGACAAGGTGCTCGACATAAACCGCTGCCATCTGCAGGACGCAGGCATCGGCAACGAGCTGCGCAATTTCGTCAGGGAATTCGGCAAGAGCGAAAATCTGTCGTTCTACGATCTGCGGGCCAACTCCGGCCTGCTGCGCACACTGATGATCCGCACGGCATCCACCGGCCAGGTCATGGCCGTGATGTGTTTCGGCGAGGACGACCCTGCCGGCATAAGCAAAGTGATGAACGCCATCGCCGACCGCTTCGGCGACCGCATCACCTCGCTGCTCTATGTGGTCAACCTGAAGGTCAACGACACCATTTCGGACCAGAACGTGATCACATTCCGCGGCACCCCCTTCATCGAGGAAGCCATGGAGGGTCTCAGATTCCGCGTAGGACCTAAATCATTCTATCAGACAAACTCCCTGCAGGCCCACCGCCTGTATTCGGTGGCACGCGACATGGCGGCTCTGACAGGCGGCGAGCTGGTCTATGACCTCTATACCGGCACCGGCACCATCGCCAATTTCGTGGCGTCGAAGGCATCGCACGTGATAGGCATAGAATATGTGGAGGAAGCAATAGCCGACGCCAAGGTCAATTCGGAAATCAACGGCATCGCCAACACTGAATTCCATGCCGGCGACATGAAAGACATTCTCACCGATGAATTCATCGCCGCCCACGGGCGTCCGGACGTGATGATAGTCGATCCGCCGCGCGCAGGCATGCACCAGTCGGTGGTCGACGTGATACTCAACGCCGAGCCAGGGCGCATAGTCTACGTGAGCTGCAATCCTGCCACACAGGCGCGCGACCTCGAACTGCTCCACGCCAAGTACGACATAGACAGCGTGCAGCCCGTCGACATGTTCCCCCACACGGCCCACGTGGAAAACGTGGTGCGGCTCACTCTGCGGAACCCGCAAGCATAGAATTGTAATAGCGCGGATCGCCTGTGACCTCGGCGCCGACCCATGGCGGCAGCGGGCCCGGATCGTCGTGCTCGCCGCTTAGCTCAACCTCGGCCACCGTAAGGCCGGAATGCGGCGCATGAAATTCGTCGACCTCCCACACATGATCCCCGACAGGGACCATATGGCGCGTCTTGTCGATCACCACACCGTCACACAGCAACAGCATCTCCTCGGCATCGGCCGCCGGAATCTCATACTCCCATTCCTGCCGCACCATGCCGCTGTTTTTACTTTTAACGGTCAGATACCCGCGCTCGCCGCACACCCTCACCCTCACCGTCGATTCAGGTCGCCGCGACAGGTAGCCCTGCCGTATGCGCACAGAATCAGTGGCCCCGGAACGGTAATCGTCCGAGGCCACCAGAAATTTGCGTTCTATTTCCAAAGCCATGGCTAAGCCCTGTGTCTGTCAATGCAATGTGTCAGGCTTCGGGAGCGGCAGCTGTCTCGCCGCCTTCCGTCACTTCGTCATCCTTGAACGAAGTGATGCCGGCCGCAAGCAGCAGATTGTACCACGACAGCAGCTTGCGGATGTCGGAGGTGTGCACGCGCTCGCGGTCGAACGCAGGAAGAACCTCGGCAAACATCTCGCGCACTTCGGCGTCGGCCAGAGCCTTGGAGTCGACAGCCTTGCCGCCGGCCACTGCAGAGAGCGAAGTCAGCACGTCGGCCAGAGCCACGTCTTCCTCGACGGTGTACATGGCCACGTCGGCCAGTGAGATGATTCTATCGCGTGCCTGCACAGGCATACGCTTGCCGGTGGAAAGCGATTCGACGATTATGGAGTTTTTGCCTTGCGACACAAGGCGGAACAATCCGGGCTTGCCGGAGATCGAAAGAATACCTTTGAGCATAATTGAATATTTCAGACGTGATTTATATGGCAAATTTACTGCTTTTTGAGGGAATACTGAAATTTTCATGACCATTACTGACAAATTCTCCCTTTTTGGCAGCAGGAGCCATGCTACCTTTGCACTGTCGACAACAAAACCACACACACTATCAACCAACATCATTTTGACCTATGGACGAAACCACGCCCTCACCACAACCACCACAACCCGAAACACCGTCAGCGACACCCACAGCCGAAGAGCTGATAGCCGAAGCCGAAGAGCGGGGCTACAGGCGCGGTCTGAACGAACGGATCGAACGCGAGATGTCGTTGCCCGGAGTCTGGGAAAGCGGCCACGAACCGCCGGCTGGCGGAACCGCCACAGTGACCATCCTGTCATCGCCGCGCCGCAGCATCTGGGACATGTAACGACGGCATCTATCAACCAGCATTCATCAACAAATCACACAAACATTAAAATCCATGACTCACACACAGATTCCAGGCCGCAACAACGGCAAACACGCAGGCGGCATACTCACCACCACCGCCGCCGGCGAACTCTCTCCCGAACTGCTCCGCAATGAAGTGGACAGCCGCATTGTGAAACTCCGGCCCATGGCCACGCCCATAGACCAGATAAGCCGATATGCGGCCAACAGGCCGGCAGGAAGCATGACGGTGGAATATTATGCCGTCGACACCCGCGCCGAACAGACGCAGATCATGGCCGAAGTGCCTGGTGCCGCAGGCACCGCCACCGACCATGCCACGGTGACTCTGAAACTGAAGGACGCCGCGGTGTTCGACGTGAGCGAGACGATAGTGGTGCCCGGCGTGGCAGGCGATGATGGCGCTCCGGTGACTCTCTATGTGATGGAAAAGACAGACGAGGACACCATAAAGGCCATCACCGTATACGGCATCAGAAACCAGTGGGGCACAATGGACTGTCCGGTCATCGGCGCCGGCAAGACGGTGACCCGGCTCGGGCGTGCCGCAGGCGAGCTTGACGTGCAGACGCCGCAGTTCGAGGCACTGCCGCGCAAGTCAAACAACAACTGTCAGATATTCAAGGCCCAGATCGAGCAGTCCACGCTGATGCGCGCAGCCAACAAAGAGGTGGGATGGACTTTTTCAGACCAGGAGGAGATAGCCGTGTACGACATGCGTCTGGGCATGGAAAAGACTTTCCTGTTCGGCCACAAGGCACGCATCACTGATCCCAGGAAAAAATGCGAGGTGTTTTTCACCGAAGGCATCTGGTATCAGGCCGGCCAGAGCGCGGCCTACCCTTACGGCAGTCTCGACGGCGCCACATGGCTCAACATCATGCGCACGGCATTTACAGGCAATGCCGGCTCGAGCCGCAAGATACTCGTGGCCGGGTCGGGACTGATCGAACAGCTCAGCATGCTCGACGGAGGTCAGCAGCGTGTCATGCTGAGCAATGACGTGGTGACCCGCTGGGGTCTGGACTTCCATGAGATACACTCCAAATTCGGCACACTGCTGGTGCTGATGAGCGAGGTGTTCGACATCTGCGGACATTCCGACGACGGTCTGATCATAGACCCTGAATATATCACCAAATACACCCACATGCCGTTCTCGGCCACCACACTCGACCTGCGCACAAGCGGCCAGCGCAATACCGACGCGGTGGTGATGACCGAAGCCAGCTGCCTGGTGCTGCGCTATCCGGAAGCGCACACAAGGATAACGTGCGAGTTTGAATAGACCACATGAAAATCACACTTACCCGCGAGGAAATGCTCGCCCTGTGGCGGCGCATGCGGACGGTCGAGCCACTGCGGCTCGACTGCTCCGTGGGCCGCACCGACTCGGTGGACATCGACGCCATTCTCGACGGCGAGATGCGTCTGTGGTATCTTAATCTGCTCGACAGCGCCGATCCTGATCTGCTGCCTGTGGAAAACGTGGCCGACGCAGCCGACTGCTCCACTGCCGCACCGTCGTCTGTCATGACCGTCAGACTGCCTGAACAGGTGCGGCGTGTGGTCAGCGTGCGGTTTTCGCAATGGGAGTCGCCGATCGCCCCCGACGCTGATCCGGAACAGGTGAGACGGTGCGCGGCAAATCCGCTGTGGCACCGCCCGCTTGCAGGCGCCATATCCCGCCACACGCTGACCGTATGCCAACCCGGCGGTTCCTTGGAAGAAATCATGGCGGTAACCGACCCCGGACCCGAGACTTATATTTTCGACGAATCACTACTAAACACCGTAGCCGATCATGCAACCTTTTGAAACACGCGAGGACATACTGACAGCAGCCCGGGAGTGCTTCAGTCGCGGCGCTACACTGCGCACCCGCCGCGAGCGATACAAGCGCTTCACCTTCGGCGACCAATGGAGCGATCCTGTGGCCGACCACACAGGACGGATCATGACGGAGCTGGAATTGGCATCGCGCAAAGGGCGCACACCGCTGACCAACAACCTCATACGAAAACTTGTGCGCACCGTCGTAGGCCGATTCATCTGTGAGCAGGCCCACAGCCACGGCATCAACAAAGCCACAGCCGAGCGCAACTCTCTGGCCGAAATCGACGCCCGGGCGCTGGAGGAATTCCTGATCAGCGGCATGGCCATACAGAGAATATCGGATGAACGGCGGCCTGCCGGCAGCGGAGTGTGGATAGACAATGTCAATCCGGCCCGCTTCTTCTGCTCGATGCCATCCGATCCCCGGTGTTCCGACATCGAACTGGCCGGAATGCTTCACGACTGGAGCATGGCCGAAACGGCGGCAAGGTTTGCCGGAGGAAACCGCAGCAGAGCCACAGAGATCATGCGTCTGTACGGCGACATAAACCAGAGTGTGGCAACCTTTGCCGCCACTCCGCAGAGCACTGCCGCGGCCTTCGGCCGTGGAGAATCCAGACGCTGCCGCGTGATCGAGATATGGACGCTGGAAGCCACCGAGCAGCTTCGCTGCCATGACAGGATGTCGGCGTCCTACTTCATCGCGTCGCCCGACCGGATGCCGCACATAGACTCTCTGAACCGCCGTAGGGCACGGCGGCGCCAGCCTGCGGTGTCGGTGAAGTGGGAACTGTCCACAGCGTGGCACGGACGGTGGATCACTCCGCGGGGCGAGGTGCTCGGGAGCCGTGTGGAGCCGCGCCATCCGTTTGCCCTGAGATTTTATCCCTTGGTGGACTGTGAGGTCCACTCCTTTGTGGAGGATGTGATCGACCAGCAGAAATATGTGAACCGACTGATCACACAGGTCGACAACATGATGAGCACGTCGGCCAAAGGCGTGCTGCTGTTTCCTCAGGACGAACTCGGCGACGGGGTGGAGTGGAGCGACGTGACCCGCGAGTGGACCAGCTACGACGGGGTGATCCCCTACAATCCGCGGCCTGGATCTCCGGGGCCGCATCAGGTCGTCACCAATGCCGCCGACTGCGGGGCCTACGAACTGCTGGCACTTGAAATGAAGATGCTGGAGGAGGTGAGCGGAGTAACAGGCGCCTATATGGGCAAGCATCAGGGAGGGTCGGGCAATTCGGCCCAGCTCTACGAAGCGCAGGTGAGAAACTCGTCGGTGGCGATGGCCGACATCATGGCTTCGTTTGCCGCCTTCCGCGCCGACAGAGACGCGCTTGTCATAGACAAGGAGTCTGCCGCCGCACCGGCGGAAGGCATATCATAAAAAAGCCCGCGGGGCATGCCGCATTTTCCGGCAAGCCCCGCGGCTTTATGCTGTGTCAGTTTATTCTGTATGCTTTCCGCTTACTTGGCCAGCGACTCCGCTTTCAGACGATGGCTTTCGGCAGCTGTCTGACGGCCGAAATTGGGATATTCGGTCTCAACGGTCTTGTAGGCAGCGGCAGCATCGGCATATTCGCCCATGGCTTCAAGGATGTGGGCGCGTTTGGTCAGGAAATAGGGAGTCAGCACCGGATTGCCGTCGGCCTTAGATATGGCACTCTTGAATGCCTTCGACGCATCGGCCAGACGGTCGAGGTTGGCCAGACAGTCACCCTTGAGACCTTCGGCACATGCACCGATCACTTCGTCGGAAGTGGAGAAGTCACCGAGATAACCCAGAGCCTTCTCGTACTCGCCTTTGTCGTAAAGGATGATGGCAGCCTGAAGAGCGGCGCGATTGCCTGCGGCGAAACCATGGTCGGCAGCCACCTGCTCATACATTGCCAGAGCCACGGAGTCGTTGCCCATGATCATCTCCGAGTCGGCGGCGCCGATGGCGTCATTGCCGGAAGCGATGGCGGGCTGACGATAGCCGTAGATGTAAGCGATTGTCCCCACCACGATGGCGGCCAGCAGGATAGAGCACCACATCATGATTGAACGGATGCGCTTGTCGTTGCGCACTACGGGTTCTTCGGCCGGCAGGATAGGTTCGGCCACGTGCTTGGGTTGTTCGGTTGACATAAATATTTTCTAAAAATCTGGTTTTTTGTTTTCTAAAGCGCAAAATTACTTTTTTTCCCGGCAATTGCCAAAAAAATCCATAAAAATTGTGTCGAAATGAACGAATTCACAACTGAAATGGAAGCTGAAAACGTCCGCAGGAACACCGTGCGGCTCACTCCCGCTCCGGACCCTCTGAGACCGTCGGCAATGACCGAGACGCAACGCATGGCCACCGACTTCGAGTACTGGGCCGCACGATGCGTGAAAATCAAGGACAAACTCTCGGGAAAGCTCGTGCCGTTCAGGCTCAACCGCCCGCAGCGCAGGGTGCTGTCGATGCTCGAGGAGCAACGTCGCGGCGGGCGTCCCATACGCATGATCATGCTCAAGGCGCGACAGTGGGGCGGCAGCACGCTGGTGCAGATGTACATGGCGTGGATCCAAATGATCCACGCCGAAAACTGGCATTCGCTGATATGCGCCCACGTCAAGGACACGGCGTCGACCATACGCGGGATCTACTCCGTGATGCTCGAGAGCTATCCTCCGGAACTGGCCGGCACAGGCGACGACGGACGCCCGCCCGTGATGAAGTTCGCCCCGTTCGAGGGGGCGCGCAATGTGCGCACCATAGCCCACCGCGGATGCCGCGTGGCCATATGCTCAAGCGAAAACCCGGAAGCGGTGCGCGGCGGCGACTATGCCATGGCCCATCTGAGTGAAGTGGCATTCTGGGCCGACACACCGCAGCGCACACCCGAGGGGCTTGTGAGGGCAATATGCGGATCGGTGGCGCGCGCTCCGCTCACTCTGATCGTGATGGAATCTACGGCCAACGGTCCCGGCAACTTCTTCCACCGCGAGTGGCTGAGGGCCACCACAGGCCGCGGCAGCGACAAGATGCCGGTGTTCGTGCCGTGGCATGAGATCGACATATATGCCGAGCAGCTTACCATGCCTGCGGCAGAGTTGTGGGAACAGCTCGACGACTATGAGCGGGCATTCTGGCACGAGGGACTGACACTTGAGCAGATCAACTGGTATCACCACAAGCGTCTGGAATACAGCTCACACAGTCAGATGATGGCAGAATATCCGTCAACGGCACTTGAAGCGTTTGCCAACTCCTCGTCGCCGGTGTTCCATCCCGACAGAGTGGAACGCCTGCGGCGGAATTGCCTGCCGCCCGCGGTCACAGGCGACATACAGGGCCGGGAGCCGGCCGGACCGGCAGCGATGACAGAGCTGCGCTTCACCGAAAGTCCGGCCGGAGCGCTGGAGATATGGCAGATGCCATGCGGCGAGGAGGAGCTGACACTGCGGCCTCAGTATGTGGTCACGGTGGACGTGGGCGGCCTGTCGGCAGCCAGCGACTGGTCGGTGATAGCGGTGAGCCGCTGCCACAGCGACGGCTCATGGGAGACCGTGGCACAGTGGCGCGGCCACATCGACCACGACCTGCTGGCATGGAAAGCCGCGGCCATAGGCCGATGGTATCACTGGGCGCTGCTTGTGGTTGAGAGCAACACACTGGAATGCCGGGGAGAGTATGTGCTCGACCGCCTGTCGCGCCACTACCGAAACCTGTATCTGCGCACGGCGCTCAACTCGGCCACCGGAGCAGTGGAAACCCGCTACGGATTCCACACCAACGTGGCCACAAAAGCAGCGGCGCTTGCCGACCTCACTGCGGCCCTACGCGACGGCAGGCTGACAGAACGGTCGGCCGCCGCCGTCGAAGAGTTCAGCACCTACGTGAGCCGTCCGTCAGGCGGAGAGGGGGCGGCGCCCGGCTGCCACGACGACATGCTGATGACCCGCGCCATCACCGCCAACGTGCTGGCCACCATGCCGCCACGCCGAATCAAACCGATAACAGTCGGCGCGTCTTCGTCTTGAATTGGCTGGTGGAATACGCCCTGAAAGTAAAAGCTGTTTAGGGAATATGTCGCTTGGGCGGTTACATTGAACCGATTATAAGACTTGCAGTATATACCGGTAGATTTGTAGAAGGAAAGCGCTCATACCGAAAGCGTTTGTCGGCATCCATGTATAAGAAATATTTAAGGTTACATGTCTGCTGTTTTTTAGCAGCGGATTTCCGGTTATATACATGTATTCATTTTCTTGCAGAATATCAGACGCTTTCTGGTTTATACCCGGATTACTGGAGACATATTGGAAATAAGCAGAAAACGCATTTTTGAGAGAGTAAATGCCTTTTACAGTATTGCCGATGTGGTGGTTGTTCAAATTGTTCGCGCCCGCATAGAGGTCGTAAGTCATTTTATTGAACGAGAACATTGAGAAAATGTTGTTGCTACTTGACAAGCCAACGAGGAAGTTTTCGTTTGTAGTCAGTTTGGTATAGCCGCCATAGGCATATTCGTGAACTATGATGTTGACAACGCGCTGCGCTCCCCGAAAGCGTGGGTCTGAGGGAAATTCAAATTAGCAAAGACAGCATCTAAAATATATGCTGCAATTGCATTGATAAAATAGTCAGATTTTGATGTAGATGCGGCGCCGGAATAGAGGGAGACCTACAGCCCAGCAGAGAGTCACGACGAGCAGGGAGTAGACAAGCGACGCAAGGCCGGTGGATGTGCCGCAGACCGGGGCGAGGACATTGGCGTAGAGCCACGCGGGCAACGCCTGTCCGGCAACGGTGATTTCCCACATGACCACTCCGGCTATGGAGCTGAGGATGTAGAGAAACAGAGGATTCACACCGAACACAGTGAAGAATTCGAGCGACCGGCGTCCATAGCCCCTGATGTCAATGGCATAGATGAGCAGACCGAGAAGCAGGGCACCCATGCCGCATGAGACCATCACGAACGTTGGCGACCAGACTTTTTTGTTGAGCGGAATGCCATAGCTCAGCGCGAATCCGGCTATGGTCAAAGCGGCTCCGGCAAGCAGCAGCGGAGTGATGCGGCGGTAGGGGTCGCCGCCGGCATGTTCCATGAGCGATCTGCCGCAGAGGTAGCCGATGAGCACGTGGGCCACAGATGGCAATGTGCCGAGCAGTCCTTCGGGATCGAGGGCTATGCGTCCTCCTGGCACCCAGTCATGATAGATATGGTTCTCGCCGAGCAGGGCCACGTCGACTCGCGACACAATATTGGCCACAGTAGGCTCGAATCCTTTGAAGGCAAGAAGCACCGCCGCATACACGGCAAGCATGGCGACAACCGCCCACATCAGCCCGCGGCGGCCTATATAGAGGGCAAGGAGCGACGCCACGCCATAGCTCAGGGCCAGACGCGGCAACACCCCGGTGAGCCTTAGCCGGCTGAAGTCGAGACCGGAGCTGACTCCGGCAATGCCTTTTTCCACATAGTCGAGCGCCAGACCGACAATAAAGATCAGCAAAGTGCGGCGCAGCACTTTCGTCACAGCCGTGCGTGACGGGGTGTAATCATAGCAGCGAAGCGAGAAGCTGACACTCACGCCCATCATGAATACGAAGAGTGGAAACACGAGATCGGCCGCCGTAAGCCCGTTCCACAGCGCATGCTGCAAGGCTTCATATACCGGAGTGCCCCATACCGGGGTATTGACAACGATCATAAGCACGACGGTCAGGCCGCGCATCACGTCCAAAGCTCTCAGTCGGTTCATATTCAGGGAGAGGGGGGATGGTTTAGGATTTAAGGTTTATAGTTTATGGTTCAGCGGATGCCGCGGCGGTCGAGGGCTCGGCGGTAGCGTGCGGCATTGCGGCTGTGTGTAGCGTAGTCGGTGGCAAAATTATGAGTGCCGGAGAAGTCTTCTTTGGCACACATATACAGATAGTCATGCGGCCGAGACTCCAGCGTGGCCTCTACTGTGGCCCGTTCGGCCATGCGTATGGGACCGGGGGGCAGGCCGGCATGAATGTAGGTGTTGTAAGGCGACTCGGTGCGCAGATGTGCTGCCGTGATGCGGCGCAGGCCGAAGTCTCCGACGGCAAATTTCACCGTGGGGTCGGCCTGTAGCTTCATCCCTTTGCGCAGGCGGTTAATATATAGACGGGCCACGGTGGCGCGCTCCGTGCGCGACAGGGTTTCCTCCTCGGCTATGGATGCCACGGTGGCAACCTTGACCGGATTAAGTCCGAGGGCAGCGGCACGTGCGCGGCGGTCATCGTTCCAGAAACGGTTGCGGTACGACAGCAGGCGCTCCACAGCATCCTCGGGAGTCACTGTCCAGTAGAACTCGTATGTGTCGGGGAAAAAAGCCGCTATATATTCAGGGCGGCGGAATCCCGCCGCAGGCAGCACGGAGTCACATGCCGCAAGAAACTGCGGTGCCGACAGCTCGAGCTGATCCCCCACCCTCGCCGCAAGCTGGTCCATGGTGCGTATGTTGTGGAAAGTCACATTCACGGGTGTCTGACGGCGGTGGAAAAGCCTTGCGGCCACATCCTTGGCCCTTTCGCCGGAGCTGATGCGGTATGCGCCGCGGGCCACCACGGAATCAGGCGCCACGCGGTCGTAGACATTATAGACCTTCGACCCGAAATCACCCAAAGCGGCCTGCAAAGAGTCTTTGACAGCCGCACGGTCTATTCCGGCAGGCAGATAGACCCACCGCGGCTCTCCGGAATATTCAGAAGTGACATAGCGCCACCCGGCCCATCCTGCCACAACTGCCGCAACGACAGCCACGACTATCCACAACGTCCATTTTTTCATAGCTTTCATAAACAAATCGGTCGGTTTATTTCAGAGTGAGCCGGCGCAAAGGCGCTTCGGCAAGTCTCACGGCAGCATCGCGCAGCGACTCCGGCGTGACGGCATTGATGCGTTCGGAAGTGACGGCGAGCGACGGCGGCATCAGTCCGTGGAGCACGGCGCGTGCCGTGGACAGGGCCAGCTGCTCCTTATTGTCGCCGCCCAGAGTGACCTGGCCGAGAAACTGCCGCTTGCAGGCATCCAGTCGCCGCGGGGTCAGTCGGGACGAAGCCAGAGAGTCGAGCACGTTGGACGACAGACGGGTGCAGAGAGCCGTGTCCTCATGATCGCATCCGAAATATACGGTCATCAGTCCGCAGTCGGAATAGAGAGCCGAGGAAGCGTCGACCGTGTAGACCAGTCCGCGACGCTCACGCAACGCCACATTGAGCAGAGAGTTCATGCCCGGACCTCCGAGGATGTTGATGGCCAGAGCGGTGTCAAAACGGTCGGGGGCATGCAGCCCGCCGATCAATGCGCCCATTACGGTGTGGCTCTGGTGGGCACTGCCGTCCTGCACGTCGACACACGGGGTACACAGCGACGGAGCCACGCGCGACTTCGGCGCTCCGTGCGCGGGCAGCCCCTCAAACGCCCGTCCGGCCGCGCGAAACACCCGGTCAGGCCTTTCCGGACCAAGATAGAAATAGACCATGTTGTCGGCGGTGAAATGCGAACGCATGAAACCGCGGCAGACATCAGAGTCTATCGCCGCCACCGACTCCTTGGTGCCGAGAATATTGTGGGCAAGCGGGTTGCCGGCAAACACCATCTCGTCAAAGAGATCGAACACGCCGTCGGCCGGAGAGTCGAGATACGAGTCGATCTCGTCACAGATCACCTCGCGCTCACGGTCGATGCGACGCGACGGAAACTGCGAGTCGATGACGAGCTCGGCTATCAGCGCCGTGGCCCGGCGGTAATTGCCCGCGGGCATGGCGGAGTAGACCGACGTTTCCTCCTTGGTGGTGTAGGCGTTAAGCTCGCCGCCGACAGCTTCCATGCGGTTGAGCACGTAGGAGTCCGACCGGCGGGATGTGCCCTTGAAGAGCGTGTGCTCCACAAAATGCGCCAGACCATAGCGTCCGGGCGTAAGCTCGTCGCGCGAGCCCACACCGGCCGTTACACCGCAGAACTCGGTGGCTCCGGCGCAGTGGCGGTGGACCATAAGCAGGCCCGACGGCAGCGTGGCTACGGTCACTTCGGGTCTTTCCAATCGCCGTGAAGCTTAATAAGGTTAATAAGATGATCGATGGCTTCCTCCTGGGGTATATTCTTGGCCACACACTCGCGCCTGCGGTAAAGGCTGACGCGTCCGGCGGCGGCTCCGACATATCCGTAGTCGGCGTCGGCCATTTCGCCCGGGCCGTTCACAATGCAGCCCATCACCCCGATTTTCAGCCCTGAAAGGTGAGATGTGGCCGCTTTGACGGCGCGCAGGGTGCTCTGGAGATCGAACATGGTGCGTCCGCACGAAGGACAACTGATAAATTCCGTCTTGCTGACGCGCACTCTCGCGGCCTGAAGTATGCCCAGAGCCAGAGAGCCAACGGGCAGTCCGGCGGCGGAGACGATCTCTATGCCGTCGGCATGGCCGTTGAGCAGCAGAGTGCCGAAATCGGCGGCAGCCTTTATTGCGAGGTCAGAAGGATCGGTGTCGGCATACTCCAGCCGCATCACCACGGGGTTGTCCACACCCTGACGCAGCATTCGGTGGCGCGCCGCCTGAAGCTCGCCCACGGGGTTGGGATGCGTTGACGTCATCACCACCACCGACACCCTGTCCAGTCCGCGGAAATCGACCGTGGAAGCGTCAACACAGACTGTCGGGGCGCCGAAATCGTCAATTCCGGCCACCACCGCCTGATTGTGGCCGCCAACACGGCCCACCGCACGCGACGGCAGACGTGACGGCGCCAGCGGATCGTAGCCCTCGGCATATTCATAGTCGATGCGGGGAGCGGCGGCGCGCGAGAGGATATGGTCGAGAAGCGTGCGGGCCACCGGCACCTCCAGCTCGGGATCCTCGCTGAGCGACACCCTGATGGTGTCGCCTATACCCTGAGAGAGCAGAGCGCCTATGCCCACGGCCGATTTGACACGCCCGTCCTCGCCGTCGCCGGCTTCGGTCACACCGATGTGAAGCGGATAGCACAGGCCCTCTCGCTCCATGGCTTCTGACAGAAGGCGCACGGTGCGCACCATCACCACAGTGTTGCTCGCCTTGATGCTGACCACCACGGCGTGGAAATCATGGCGCGCACACACGCGCAGAAACTCCATGGCGCTCTCCACCATTCCCTCGGGAGTGTCGCCGAAACGTTCCATGATGCGCGACGAGAGCGATCCGTGGTTCACGCCTATGCGCAGCGCTGTGCCCTTTTCCCGACACAGTCCGAGCAACGGCAGCAGCGACTCCTCGATGCCGGCTCCGGGGCGGCAGAAGTTTCCGGGGTTGATCCTTACCTTGTCGACCACGGCAGCGGCGGCCATCGCGGCCGCAGGGTTGAAATGAATGTCGGCCACCAGCGGCACATCGACCATGGCGCGCATGCGTCCGATATTTTCAGCTTCGCGGGTGCCCTGCGCGGTGAGCCTTACGATCTCAGCGCCGGCACCGGCTATACGTCTGATCTGGGCAACGGACGCTTCGGTGTCCATCGACGAAGTGGAGGTCATCGACTGGATCACCACAGGCGCGCCGGCTCCCATACGGACTTTTCCGCCTATGACCACTTCGCGGCAGTCGCGGCGGCGGTAATTTATCAGATCCATAGACATTGAGGAAGAATACGGTTCGGTTACTTAAAGATCAGTTTGTCTTGTACTTGTATTCAACCGTGCGCAGCTCCTCGTTGGCCTTGACGATCTTGTCGCTCAACGCGGCACGATAAGCGGCAAAACGTCCTGCCAGTTCCTTGTCGCCAAGAGAAAGTATCTGCACGGCGAGTATGGCGGCGTTCAGGCCGCCGTTGATGCCGACGGTAGCCACAGCCACACCCGGAGGCATCTGCACGATCGAGAGCAGCGCGTCGTTGCCGTCGAGGGTCGAGTTGATCGGTATGCCGATAACGGGCACTGTGGTCATGGCTGCGATCACGCCCGGAAGGGCGGCCGCCATGCCTGCGGCGGCGATTATGACCTCGAGTCCGCGGTCGGCGGCTCCGCGGGCAAACGTTTCGACTTCGGCCGGAGTGCGGTGGGCGGAGAGCGCGTTCATTTCAAAGGGCACCTCCATGGAGTCGAGGAATTCGGCGGCTTTACGCAGGATGGGCAGATCGGATGTGCTGCCCATGATTATGCTTACCTTTGGTGTCATCATATGTGAGCTATGGTAAAGTTGAGAAAAATCGGTTTATAAATTAAAAAAAAGGCGCCATGGCGGCGCCTTTCATTTATTTCGCAGCTGCGTCCAGCGCGGCCTGCTCGGAGGGCTTCAGGCGACGCTCCTTGATGCGGGCCTTCTTGCCGGTGAGTTTGCGCAGATAGTAGAGTTTTGCGCGGCGAACCTTACCGTACTTGTTGACTTCGATCGAGTCAATGAACGGAGATTCGATGGGGAAGATACGCTCCACGCCGATGTTGTCGCTCATCTTGCGTACGGTGAAACGCTTCTTGCTGCCTTCGCCGTTGATTTTGATAACCACACCGCGATACTGCTGGATACGTTCTTTGTTACCTTCCTTGATGCGGTAAGCAACGGTGATGGTGTCGCCCGGCTGAAAGCGGGGATAGGTCTTGTTCTGGGCAAAAGCCTCTTCTGCAACCTTGATTAAGTCCATTGTGATGACTGATAAATAGGGTTTTACATTCGTCCGCAACATAAACGCGCACCTCTTCGTCGCGCCAGCGATTGCGAAATCCGCCGCAAAGATACTAAAAATCCGTTATTCCGGCAAATTTTTGTCGGCGGCTTTCGGCAAACGGACTTCAGATGGCGTCGAGTTGCGTCAGGGCATAGTTATAGGCGCCGATGGAGATGGCCTTGGACGCGCCTATGCGGCTCACTGCCACGCCGGTGCGCTTCATCGGATCATAGACCACGGTGCGGTCGCTGCCATAGATCTTGATCTCGCGGGAGTCACCCATGACGAATGTGGAGAAGTCGCCTTCTTCATCGAGGTCGAACACTCTCATCTGCACTCTCGGAAGGGTCTCGCCGGAGATGGTGAGGATGTTTTCGCGCATGGTGCGCAACAGGGAGGGCTTGATGTATTTCATCGCGCCGGTGAGTCCGCCGCCCACCACCACTATGGCGTCGAGCAGGGTCACGGCCGTGGCGAAAACATCGCCGGCCACTTCGCCGAACATCTCAAAGGCTTTTTTGGCCGCAACGGGGTCGCCCTCTTTCTGTCCTTCGGCAATGAGAAATATGTCGTAAGGGGTAAGACCGTGGGACGGATTGCCGGTGAGCGTGCCGTATTCGCGGGTGATGGCGCGTATGGCGGCTCCGTCCTCGGCGATGATCGAGGGATTGCGGGAGTTTTTCAGGCAGAAGGCTTCGACACAGGAATTGTTGCCGGTGTTCAGACGGCCGTCGATCACTTCTCCTATGCCGAGTCCGGTGCCGAAGGTGAATCCCACCAGGTTCGTATAGTGTTTATGTCCCCCGAGATCGGAAATGCGCTTGTTGATCCACGGGAGAATGCCGCCGGTGGCTTCACCGAAGGCATAGAGGTCGCCGTCGTTGTTGATGAACACAGGCAGACCGAATTTTTCCTGAAGGAACGGGCCGAGGGCCACGCCGTCGCGGAACGATGGGAAGTTGGGCAGGAAGCCGCCGATGATGCCGGCGGGATAGTCGGCCGGACCGGGGAAGGCGAAGCTGATGGCCACGGGCTTCTCTTCGAGCGAGGATATGATCTTCGTGAATCCGTCGACTATGGTTTTGAGACAGAGATCAAGATCGTGGGAATTGGATGGCAGAGTGACTGTCTCGCCTATATACTCGCAGCCGCGCATGGCTCCGAAAACAAGGTTTGTGCCACCGGCGTCGAGGGTGGCTACGATACGGTTGTCGTGACTGTACATTGCTATAGTAAGGTTTATTTTAAGGTTTTCGATTGCGTGTCGGGGGTGTCGGACATCTCGAACCGGAGCGTACCTCCGGAGGTGATGGCATTGTGGTCGAGGAAATTGCCGCCGAGACTGCGGCCGTTGAGACTGGCCGAGCGTATATAGACGGCCGAGGGCGAGTTGCCCGGGGCCTCGATGGCGAGCCTGCGGCCGTCTTCAAACGTCAGCGTGGCCCGGCGGAACAGCGGGGAGCCGACGGCATACGACAGAGATCCGGGCGTGAGCGGATAGAATCCGAGGGCCGAGAACACATACCAGGCCGATGTCTGGCCGTTGTCCTCGTCGCCGCAATAACCGTCGGGGGCCGGGGAATAGAGCGCGTCCATTACCTGACGCACGCGCCGCTGGGCTTTCCACGGGCGGCCTACAGTGTCATAGAGGTATATCATATGCTGGATGGGCTGGTTGCCGTGGGCATAGTTGCCCATGTTCATCACGGTCATCTCGCGGATTTCGTGGATCGGGAAGCCGTAATAGCTGTCGTCATAGAGCGGCGGAATGGCAAATACGGAGTCGAGCATGGCGTCCATTCTGTCAGGGCCGCCCATGAGAGCGGCCAGCCCGTCAGGGTCGTGAAACACCGACCATGTGTAGTGCCACGAGTTGCCTTCCGTGAAGTCGCCGCCCCATTTCAGCGGAGAGAAAGGCAGAGCGAACGATCCGTCGGCGCGACGGCCGCACATGAGAGATGCCGATGGGAGGAAAACATTGCGGTAGTTGCCGGCACGGCGGGCATACGGCTCCAGTTCGCCGGCGGGGCGGCCGAGAGCGAGTCCAAGACGGTAGATGCACCAGTCGTCGTAGGCATACTCCAGCGTGCGGGCCACGCTTTCATTGATGCCAACATCGCACGGCACGTAGCCCAGACGGTTATAGTAGTCGAAACCGAGACGGCCTGTGGAGCGCACCGTAGGATGCTCGGCATTGGTCCCGTGGACGACACCCTCCCAGAGCGTGGCGGGATCGGAGACGCGTATGCCTTTGATCCACGCGTCGGCCAGAACCGATGCGGAGTTGTTGCCCACCATGCAGTCGCGGTGGCCCGGGCTGCTCCATTCGGGGAAAAATCCGCTCTCGCGGTAGGCGTTAAGGAAACCTTCCTGCATTTCCAGACTGACCGACGGATAGAGGAGGTTGAGCAGCGGGAAGAGGGCGCGGAATGTGTCCCAGACGCCGGTATCGGTATAGAGGTAGCCGGGCATTACGCGTCCGTTATAGGGACTATAGTGCACCGGGTTGCCTGCGGCATCCATCTCGTAGAATTTGCGGGGGAAGAGTGTGGAGCGGTAGAGACAGGTGTAGAACGTGCGCAGTTGGTCGGGGTCGGCTCCCTCGGGGTCGATCTCCACACGGCCGAGCACGTCGTTCCATGCGTCGCGACCGGCGGCACACACGGAGTCGAAGTCAACTCCGGCCACTTCGCCGAGATTGACAATGGCCTGCTCCGGGCTTATAAACGACGAGGCCACTCTGGCCGTGACCTGCTCTCCGCGCTTTGTGCGGAATCCGATCACGGCTCCGGCATGTTCGCCGGCATAGGCCAGAGAGTCGGGGTGCAGTTCCTTTCCGTCGGCGGTGGCCACATAGTCGGGGTCGCGGTCGAACTCCACCACGAAATAGTTGGCGAAATTGTCGGGCACACCGCCGCTGTTGCGCGTGGAGCGTCCTGTGACACGGCGTCCGGAAATGCTCACTTCAGAGCCGTGGTCGAACGCATCGACCACCACAAACGACTCTCCTTCGGGGAAGGTGAACCGCATGACGGCTGCGCGGTCGGTGGGTGTCATCTCGGCAACGACATCGTGGTCGGCGAGATACACCTTATAATAATATGGCGTGACCGTCTCGGCCTTATGCGAGAACCAGCTCGCGCGGCTGTCCTGATCGAATACCGGAGTGCCGGTGACGGGCATCAGCGAGAACTGGCCGTAGTCGTTGATCCACGGGCTGGGCTGATGGGTCTGCTTGAAGCCGCGGATACGTTTGTCGGTGTAGGTATATTGCCATCCGTCGCCCATCTTGCCGGTCTGGGGTGTCCAGAAATTCATGCCCCACGGGCGCGCTATGGCCGGATAGGTGTTGCCGGCCGACAGGTCAAAAGTGGACATGGAGCCCATGAGAGGGCAGACATAGTAAGCAGGATCTGTTGCTGCGGCGGCTACGGGCCGCAGCAACAGAAGAGCAAATACAGCTTTGGTGAGTTTCATGGTCTCAAAGCGAGTTGAGCAGATCAGTCTTGCCGTCTGCGACAAGTTTTATGATCAGTTCGCCGAACAGGGTGTTCTGCCATGCGAACCATTCGCGGGTGAAGTCAGTGGCGTCGTTGACGTTGAACGACTCGTGCATGAAGCCTGTGCCGGCGTCAGTGTCCATAAGCATCTTCAGGCAGTGGCGCAATTCGTCATCGTCGGTGGCCGTGAAGGCTTTCATCATTATGCTCATGGGCCATGCCATGTCGTAGCCCACATGCGGGCCGCCTATGCCCTCTCCGGCGGGGCCGCTGAAGAAGTATGGATTGCTGCGACTCCAGACAAAACGGCGGGTGTTGGCATAGACGGGATCGTCGGATGGCACATCGCCCAGATAGGCCATGCCGAGCAGACTCGGCACGTTGGCGTCGTCCATGAGCATGCGGTTGCCGAAGCCATCGACCTCGTAGGCGTAAATAGTGCCGAATTCGGGATGTTCGTATGTGGCGTATTTGCGGAGCGCCTGCTCCACCTCATCGGCCATCGCCGTGCACCGCTGGGCACGTGCGGCATCGCCATTGACCGCGGAGAGTATCTCGGCGGCCTTGCGCAGCGAGCTGACAGCAAAGAAGTTTGCCGGCACAAGATATTGCAGCGTGGTGGAGTCGTCGCTGGGGCGGAAGGCGGAAGCGATGAGTCCGCATCCGCTCACCGGGGCACCCCATCCGGCATTGTTGAGAGTGTCGAGCGCACGGTCGGTGACACGGAGAAACCGGTAGGCTCCTCGAGAGCCGTCCTTGCGCTGCTGGTCGGCAAAGGTGGCGAGGATGCGATCCACGGCCGTGAGCCACATGTCGCTGCGGAATATGCTGTCGTCGCCGGTGACCTGCCAGTAGCGGTAGGCCAGACGCAACGGGTAGCACAACGAGTCGATCTCCCATTTGCGCTCATAGACTTCGGGGATCATGTCGGTGCCGTCGGTCTGCCACTGTCCGCCGGTGGGACCGTCGTTGAAAGCGTTGGCATACGGGTCCAGGACTATGCAGCCGAGCTGGCGGCGGATAACCCCCGAGATCATGTCGCGCAGGGCGGGATCCGTCTTTGCCAGCGACACGTATGGCCACACCTGGGCCGCGGAATCACGCAGCCACATGGCATGGATGTCGCCGGTGTAGACAAAAGTGTCAGGGGTGCCGTCGGCATCGCGGCGGAAATGCACGGTGGTGTCGAGTGTGTTGGGAAAGCAGTTTTCAAACATCCATGCCAGCTTAGGATTGGTCAGCAGGGCCTTGATTCTGGCTATTTCCGACTCGACGGCGTCGGATCGGAACAGGCGGGCGTCGACGGCCGGACGCTTCGAGACATAGACAGCGGTATTGTCGGCGCGGCACTCCGATGACGGACGCGCGGACACTGCCGCGGGACACAAAACCGCAGCAGCACAGAAAACACAGGTAAATATTATTCGTTTCACGTGACTCAAGGTTTATTTTACCCACAAATATAGCACTTTATTTCCAAAAAGGCCTAAAACGGGATATCCGCACGACCCGGTCGCATGTCATTTTGAAGCGATTAATCCGAGCAAATAATCAAAATGATGTGTTTTTAACGAAAAAACTGAACAATTGTTAGGATTTAACAAAAATATACGTATATTTGCGATGTGTTTTTCATAGTATTAAATTAAGATTAAGGTTAGCGGACTGCTGCGCAGTGATTGTGCGGCAGTTTTTTTGCAATACTCTATCATACTATTGTATATCTATAAAAACAATGATAATAATTTAAAAATTTTGTATCTTTGCAGAGGATAAAATCAGGGATTGAATCCCGGCTATGACTATCCGGACATCCGTTTTTCAGAAAAAAACGAGAAGCCATAAACACACGGTTTCCCGCACACACAAATATCAAAATACACAAAACACATGGTACAAAAACTACTTGTTACAGCTGCACTGCTTGCCGGAACGGCAATGACAGTGGTTCACGCCCAATCTGCCGAGCCGCCTGCCGGGTCTTTTGCAGAAGGTAATCTGCGGTATATACCCACAAGCGGCACCACATGTGCCGTCAACGGATATGAGTCAGCTCCTAAAGGAGAAATGATCATTCCGGAAACAGTAAAGAACGGGGCATATACCGTCACATCCATAATTTCATCCGCCTTTCAGAACTGCAAGGCACTTACTGCCGTAACAATGCCATGCAGCATGAATCTGATAGGCCCTGACGCATTCAGGGGATGCTCGTCGCTAACAAGCGTGACACTGTCCGACGGGCTGACCGACATACAGTCGTCGGCATTCGCCGAATGCACGTCGTTGACAGAGATCAGCATACCGGGCAGCGTGCTCAATGTGAGACTGTATGCCTTCAGCGGATGCGAGAGTCTGAAATCGGTGACATTCGAGAGCGGTACAGAAGGCCTTGACATAAACAACGACGCGTTTCTGAACTGCAACATCACGGATATCACTTTCGGACGCGCTCTGGGCGACAACGGCTCCAACACCACCAGCCCCTTCAAAGCGATCAGGACTCTGGAAACGGTGACATTTACAGAACCGGCCAATTGTCTGCCCATAGGGTATTTCATGAACTGCACGGGACTGTCGAGTGTCATTCTGCCCGAATCACTGCAGACGATCGGGGCAGAAGCATTTGAAAACTGCACGGCGCTGGGCCGTCTGACTATACCGGGATCGGTGAGCACAGTGGAAACCGGCGCATTCGCCGGATGCACCGGCATAAGATCCCTAACAATCGCCGACGGCCATGAGCCGCTGAATCTTCCGGCCGACGCATTTACCGGATGCGACATAGTCTCTCTGACTCTCGGCCGCAATATCAGCACTCCGACATTTGCCGGATACACAAGCATAAATACACTCAATATAACCGAAGCGGTGACTTCGCTCTGCGCCGGCCTGTTCAGAGGATGCACAGGGCTTACAGAAGTGACCGTGCCGGGATCGGTCACCTCGTTCGGTCTCGGCGCTTTTGCCGGATGCACCGGTGTGACCGATGTGGTTTTTGAACCCGGCGATGAACCTATTGAAATGAGCGACGTGGCATTTGCCGACAGCCATCTCAATTCACTCACATTCTCCCGCAAGCTAAGTTCGACAACCATTCCGTTTGCCAACCGGGCCTACCTGAAAACGCTGACGGTGGGAGCTCCCGTATCCGAAATACGCGACGGCGCTTTCAGCGGATGCGCCAGTCTAAGCACAGTCAATCTGCCTAACACCCTCACGTCAATCGGGCGGAATGCGTTCCGAGGCTGCTCATCACTGACCGAAGTCACTCTGCCGGGATCGGTCACTTCGATAGGAGCCCGTGCGTTCGACCGATGCGACGGGATAGCCAAGGTGACGGTCGAGAACGGCGAAGGTCCCATCTCAATACATGAAACCGCCTTTTCCTCAGATATACGTGAAGTGTACATAGGACGCGACATGGCCGAATCGCCATTTGCCGGGCAGACAGAACTATCGGATGTGGCATTCGGCAACAATGTGACATCAATACCGTCATACGCGTTTGAAGGCTGCGGAAAGCTGTCGCGGCTGAATCTGCCCGAATCATTGTCCGACATCGGGGCATACGCGTTTGCCGAATGCACAAGCCTGACAGAAGTGACAATTCCCGGCAACGTGAACAGCATAGGCAACGGTGCCTTCCAGCAATGCAGTCTCCTGACCAAGGTGGCAATAAGCAACGGCAGCGGAATGCTTGCCACGGGCAACGAGACATTTCAGCATAGCCCGCTGCAAAGGGTGTACATGGGCCGCGACATGACGGGCTATCCTTTCTCCGGACACGGCGCACTGACCGAACTGACCATAGGAGAAGGTGTGACGTCGATAGCCGACAATGCGTTTTCGGGATGTACGGGACTGTCGGCCTTGAATCTGCCACCGTCGGTAGCCAAGATCGGCGCAAACGCATTCGCCGGATGCACCGGTCTGTCCTCACCCCTTACCATTCCGTCATCGATCACACATATAGGCGCAAGCGCATTCAGCGGATGCACCACCGTGGAATCGGTGGTGATCGAAGGGAGCGACAGCCCACTGACAATGGGCAACAACGTGTTTCTGGGCAATCCCATATCAACCGTGTCCATAAACCGTGATATAGCCGGAGCGCCGTTCAAGGGCTCGGGCATACAGCGTCTGACTCTGGGAGACAAGATCACAGCCATCTATGAGTCAGCATTTCAGGGATGTGTCTCGCTAGCCGAACTGACCCTGCCGTCATCGCTAAAGTCCATAGGCAATTATGCGTTCAACGGATGCACCAGCCTGACAGAAATCTCCATCCCGTCCTCAGTGACGTCACTCGGCACACAGGCATTCGGCGGCACACAGATCGCCACGGCGCGACTTGAAGACGGCACAGAGCCATTGTCGTGCGGCAACCTGACGTTCAAGGACTGCCCCCTGACCACACTCTATATAGGCCGCAACATGACCGGATCGCCATTTGCCGGACACACAGGGCTGACGGATCTGACGTTCGGAGAGAATCTGGAAACCATAGCCAACCGCGCATTCCAGGGATGCACGGGGCTGACAAACCTTACATTCGGCAAAAGTCTGAACAGAATCGGCGCGGTGGCATTTTCAGGCTGCACAGGGCTGACGGAGCTGACCATACCGGCATCTGTGACTTTCATCGGAAACAACGCTTTTGAAAACTGCAAATCGATGACCGAAGTAACAATCCCTTATACAGGCGACCCTCTTACGTGTGACGCCGGGGTATTTTACGGCACTCCCGTAGTGTCGGCCACAGTGAACCGCGCCATCAGCGGAGCTCCGTTCCGCAACTGCCAGACGCTGGAAAGCGTGTCGATCGGCAACAACCTTCCCGCCATTGATGATTTCGCGTTCCAGAACTGCACGAAACTGTCGGCGATCACTTTTCCGGACGCTCTCTCGTCAATAGGACAGAGCGCGTTCCAAGGATGCGTCGGACTGACCGAAGTGACACTGAAATCAGACACGCGCGACATAGGCGATCAGACTTTTGAAGGATGCACCAACATCACGAAGGTGACATTAGGGAAAGGACTGGATCAGATAGGATATCAGGCGTTTGCCAACTGCGGGTCTCTGGCAGAGATCAATCTGACCGAGATCGGCGTCGGATCCATCGGCGAGGAATCATTCATGAACTGCACGTCGCTGCCTGCCACACTGACCCTGTCAGGCTCTACGACCCTTGTGGGCGCACGGGCTTTTAAAAACTGCAGCCGGATATCAAGCGTTCATCTGACAGCAGGGACTACTGAGATGGTGTTGGGTGACAACGCATTTGAGGGAACATCAGTCGGCACATTAATTCTGGAGCGCGACTTCTCAGGGACAGCATTCGCCAACAATGCCGGTCTGACATCCCTGACAATGCGCGGCGACATCAGCGGTATACCCGACGGCGCGTTTACAAACTGCACAGGGCTGAAATCGTACACGGTGGAAAGCGAGAGTCTGTCATCTATCGGCGCCCGGGCATTCCAAAATTGCTCAGGGCTTGCCGAGGTTATCATTCCGGCAACAGTCAGAAACATTGGCGACTATGCGTTTGCAGGAGTGAACCCGCCGCTTCCCGCGAGTTCCACTGACCAGTCGACGGGTGACGTATCCGATCTGAACGGTGTGGCAAACGCTCTTGATTTCAGCAAACTGTATGATCTGACCGATATTGGCGAAGGCGCATTCCAGGGATGGCACAATCTGAAACTGGTATATTTCGGACCGGCAATGACGGCTCTCGTTCACGGAAGTGCGTTTACCGACTGTCCGAACCTAAACAAGATAATCATACCCGAAAACCTTTCGGAAATAGCCGATGGATATTTTGCCACAAATCCTATCGACACTGTGCTGTCGCTCAACCAGAATCCACCGTTCATATACGATAACACATTCTCGGAAACATCGTTCGCCAATGCAAAGGTAAAGGTGCCGGAAGGAACCGAAAACCTCTACAAGGCCGACCCCGTATGGTCGAGATTCAAGGATCTGGAATCAGGCGACGGCGGAGTAACCGGGCTGGATGTTCCGGCAGGCGCGGCAGTGGCCATAGTGTCGGCCGACGGCTGCCTGAAAGTGACTGGATTGAATGACGGCGACACCGCCGAGGCATATGCCACCGACGGTGCTCTGACAGCACGCGGCAAGGCTTCGGCCGGCGAAGTGGACCTGATGTTGCCGAAAGGCGTCTATGTGGTGCGCATCAACGGCGCAGGCGCGTGGAAAGCAGCTGTAAAGTGACAACGCCCGCGGTATAAAATCCGTGACGCCCGGCAATTTCCGATTGGTGAAATTGCCGGGCGTCATTGGTTTTATGCGATGTGGCAGGAGGATCAGCTTTTGAAGCGGTCGTCAAATCCGCGCTGAAGCATTTTGAAGCCAAACACGTTGAATAGTCCCAGCAGGATCAGCAACAGACCTATGGCAGCGGAGTAACCGGCTCCGGCACCACCTCTGAGCCGGGCTATGATCATGTAGACTCCGGCAAACTCGCAGAGCGAGCCGAAGGCCAGAAGGATGTAAGCGATCAGTTTCATGGTTTGACGGCAGTGTAGATGCAACATGTGCCGAAAGTGAGCGCGCGCCACCGGCATCCGGAAAATCCGGCCTGCTCCATCAGGGCACACATGGCGGCACGCTGCGGCACGGCGGCAATGCTTTCGGGAAGATAGGAATAGGCACGCGGATCTTTCGATACCAGACGACCGACGGCCGGAATGATACACCGGGTGTAGAAGCGATAGAGCGGGCGCACCAGCGGACTGGAAGGCACCGACAGTTCGATGACGCTGAGCATGGCTCCGGAGCGCATGACGCGGTACATCTCGCGATAGCCCGCCAGAAGATCGGCAAAGTTGCGCACGCCGTAGGCCACGGTGACACAGTCGAACGAGCCGTCGCCGTAAGGCAGGGCCAGACAGTCGGCCACGTCAAGGGATACACGGCCGGAGAGTCCGGATCTGGCGACCTTGCGGCGGCCTATGCCGATCATGCCTTCGGAAAGGTCGGCACCCGACACCCGCGCCTGCGGCAGACGCCGGGCCAGGAGTATGGCCAAATCGCCGGTGCCTGTGGCAATGTCGAGGATGTCGGCGGGGTTGCGACGGCATATTTCCCTGACGGCATCGGCACGCCATATCTTGTCTATGCCCATGGTCATGGCACGGTTCATGAAGTCATAGGCCGGAGCGATGGAGTTGAACATCTCCTCCACCTGTTCCGACTTCGGGCGCTGTGGGTCGTATGGCTTGATCCGCTCGGCCGCTATGTCGCCGGCACTCATCAGCCGTTGATGCGGTTAAGACAGTCGAGCACGTTGGCGGCAATGCGTCCGGTGAGATCACCTTCGGGCGCGGGCACGAATTTCTCGCCTGTGATGTGTTCGTAGAGTTCGATGTAGCGGCGCGACACGCTCTCCACGAATTCGTCGGTCATTTCGGGCACCTGCTGTCCGGCCTTGCCCATGAATCCGCGTTCGATAAGCCACTGGCGCACGAATTCCTTTGAGAGCTGACGCTGGGGCTGTCCGGCGGCAAAGCGCTCCTCATAGCCTTCGGCATAGAAGTAGCGCGAGGAGTCGGGAGTGTGGATCTCGTCGATAAGGATCACCTCACCGTCAAAAAGGCCGAATTCATATTTGGTGTCGACGAGGATCAGGCCCTTTTCGGCAGCCATCTCCGAGCCGCGGGCAAAGAGGGCGCGGGTGTATTTCTCGACCTTGGCATAGTCGGCTTCGCTGACAAGGCCCTGTGCTATGATCTGCTCACGCGAGATGTTTTCGTCGTGGCCGGCATCGGCTTTGGTGGTGGGGGTGATGATCGGCTCGGGGAATTTTTCGTTCTCACGCATGCCGTCGGGAAGTCTGACGCCGCAGATTTCACGGCAGCCGGCGGCATAGTCGCGCCATGCCGACCCGGTGAGGTAGCCGCGTATGATCATTTCCACCCTAAGGCCTTCGGCCTTGCGGCCCACGGTGACCATGGGATCGGGAGTGGCGATTTTCCAGTTGGGCACGATGTCGGAGGTGGCGTCGAGGAATTTGGCCGCGATCTGGTTGAGCACCTGTCCTTTGAAGGGTATGCCCTTGGGGAGGACTACGTCGAAGGCCGAGATGCGGTCCGATGCGACCATGACAAGCAGGTCGGGGGCGATGTCGTAGACGTCGCGCACTTTGCCGTGATACACGCTCCGTTGACCGGGGAAGTTGAAATCTGTTGTAAGCAGGGTGGACATGATGGTTTATATGTGGTTTATGTGGTTATAGGTTTCATTCGGTTTCCGGATCATGGTGGGCCTTTAGACGCTCGTCGCTGTCCCAGCTGTCGTAGGCCTCCACTATGCGCTGGACCAGACGGTGGCGCACGATGTCGGCACGGCCGAACTCCACACGGCCTATGCCGTCGACGTCGCGCAGCACGCGCAGAGCCTGGACAAGGCCGGATGTGACCGAGCGGGGAAGGTCGATCTGCGATATGTCGCCGGTGATGATCATTTTGGCATTCATGCCGAGACGGGTTAGGAACATCTTGATCTGCTGGGTGGTGGTGTTCTGCGCTTCATCGAGCACGATCACCGCGTCGTTGAGCGTGCGGCCGCGCATGAAGGCCAGAGGGGCTATCTGTATGACCTTGGTCTCCATGTATTCCTTGAGCTTGACGGCGGGGATCATATCCTCGAGGGCGTCGTAGAGCGGCTGCAGGTAGGGGTCGATCTTGTCTTTCATGTCGCCAGGCAGGAATCCGAGTTTCTCACCGGCTTCGACAGCGGGCCGCGAAAGGATAATCTTGCGCACCTCGCGGTTTTTCAGCGCCCTGACGGCCAGAGCTATCGCCACATAGGTCTTGCCGGTGCCGGCCGGACCGAGGGCAAACGTGAGGTCATTGGCGGCAAAGGCATCGACCATTTTGCGCTGGTTGGGCGAACGGGCGGAGATGGGCTTGCCGTTGATCCCGTAGATGATCACGTCGTCGCCGCGGAGTTCACGCGGCTCCTCGCCTTTGACGATGGAGAGCACAGCTTCTTCGGTGAGTTTGTTGAAGCGGCCGCAGTGTTTTTCCAGTTCCTTGATTTTTTTTTCAAATTCAGCGGTCTCGGCGTCTTCGCCGATCACTTTTATCACCGAACCGCGCGCCGCCATGCGGAGCTTGGGGAAGAGATTGCGTATCAGCTGCATGTTGCAGTTATTCACCCCGTAGAAGCTCACCGGGTCCACGTTGTCGATGATGATGATGCGTTCTATCATAGCCACAAAGTTACAGAAAATTATATGACTATAACAAATATGCGGACCACTTTCGCCGACGGCGCGTTGAAATTATCCTTCCCCTTGCGGAAGCAGGGGAAGGATGTCGGCCGAAGTGAGGCCGAGCACGCGCATCTGGGCGATGAATTCCGGCAGCGTGACGTCCATGAATTCCCGCCTGCGTCCGGCCAGGATCAGACTGTTGGCTTCGGCGGAGATGAAGTAGCCGAGACCACGTTTCTGGTAGATGACTCCGAGATCGTGCATCTCGTCGTAGGCCTTGAGCACAGTGCGGTTGTTGACCGCCAGCGTCACTGCCAGCTCCTTGGTGGATGGTATGCGCCCGCCTACCTCCCACTCTCCCGAAAGGATGCGAAGGTAGCAATACTCGATTATCTGCCGGAAAATAGGCTTGGTGTCGCTGAATTCCATTTAATATTGCTTTCGGCATACGGCGCGGCATGCCATCCAGAGTGCAAAGATAGCATAAATTGCCATAACCGGTATGATAATATGTGACATCCATGACTGCATATCGCCAATCAACCCACTGGTGAATTCTTCTTTGGACATCTGTCCGGCCGCATCGACATTGCCGGCGACATACATTATGCCGGCCAAAGCGGTAACCATGCCTAAAACCATATTGAGTGACAGCACGCCGGCAACCGCACGCAATGCCTGCCGCGAGGATGATGCGACGACGATCCACAGGCAGGTGGCCGTCTGCGCCAGCATGGACACCATGCCCAAGAGTTGGGCAGTGTCGACAAACATGTCGGTAAACCCGTACCGCAGGTAACCCGGGTCGACCATCGCTCCCATGGATGGATCGCCAAAATATAAGTATCCGGCAATCTTTGCCGGGAGATATACGATGGCCGGCACCACCGCAAAGCAGTATATCAGCAGGAACGCGCACTTCTCAACGCCGCGGACAGGGAGCACGGCGGAGATACGGCGGTCACTCCCACCGGCAGCAAACGCCAGCGGGGCGAAAACAACCAGCCATGAAAGCCAGCTGAAAGCCGACGCCGCCAATGTACCGGACCAGCCTGCACTGTCGGCTACCGCAGCGATGCCGAATACGGCCAGTGAAACGATCGGGTAAAGTATCATCTGCATGCGCAGGCGGGGCCGGTAATAGCGGGCCACCATAAGTATGCGGCTCCATGAGAAATGGGAGTTGCTGACAGGGGTTTCAGAGGTTTTCATCGGTGGCGAGGTATTTTATAAGGTTGTTGACTGAATCTGGATTGTGCAGTGCGGTGTAAAGCAGCCGGAAATCGATATCGGTGTCGGCGCCGCCGTTATTGGGCACTATGCAGTGCCAGCGGCCGAGACGCTGCTCGCAGTGAAACGCATGGCCGGCAGGCTCCGCAGCAGTGACAAACGACACTCTCCGGAGAATCCGGTCTGTCGGCGAGGCGAGCTGCAGGCGGCCGTGGCGCAGCACTATGACACCGTCGAAAAGGTTGCGCAAGTCGTCGATGGTGTGGGTGGACACGATGACGGTCTGGGTGTCGTCGATGCAGCGCGCTATCATTTGCTGCAGCGCGATTTTGGACTCGATGTCGAGCCCGTTGGCGGGTTCGTCGAGCAATATCACCTCCGCCCTGAGCGACAGCATATATGCCACCATGGCCTTGCGGCGGTTGCCCAGAGAGAGGGAGCGTAGTTTCTCCGATCCGTCGAGGGCGAATGTGCCAAGGTTTTCGGCAAGCATTTCAGCAGAGAAGCGAGGATAGAAAGGCGCGTGTATGCGTACCATCTCATTGATGGTTTTGGCTGGAAACTGCATGTCGTCGCCAAGGAAGCACACACGCGAGGTGATGTCCGGCCGGCGGAGCCGTGTGTCGGTGCCATCGGCCAGACAGCAGCCAGATGAGGGGAAACGCAGTCCGTCGATGAGATGCAGCAGGGTGGTTTTGCCGGCGCCGTTTTCGCCAAGGAGCAGGTGAATGCCGGGGCCTATGACAGCCGTGATACCGTCGAGAGCGGCCGGCTTTTTGCGGCCATAGCGCACAACCGCGTCTTTCAGTTCAATAAGCATAGCAGAAAGGATATGTTTTTATTTTACAGGTGAAACTTCATAGCCGACGCCGCGCAACAGCTCAATCAGCCCGGGAAGGTGGCCGGCCCCCACTGCCGCCAATATCCGCTTTTCGGCCATGATGGACGGCAGCAGCTCAGCCCAGCGGCGGTTGCGCCCGTCGATCAGGCGTTCGCGCGAGATGGGATCCATCATATCCTCGTCGTCCATTATCGATGATATGAGTCCGAGATCTCCGCGGCGGTAGGCATCGGCCAGTCTATGGGCCATCTCAGCGCCTTTTGGCGACCCGTCCTCACGCACCTGCTTCATAAGTTTGTCCACTTGCCGCGCGATGGGATCGCCCATGAGCAGTGCAAACTGCTCGTCATACGTCTCCAGAGCCATCACTTCCTTGCCCTGCTGCAAAGCCCTCTGCTGAATGACTGCGTCGAGTTGCGCATCGGGCCGGAATTCAGGAAACGCCTTGGCACTCTGAAACACGGCAATGGTTGTGGACAGCATGGCAGGCTTCATCATGGCCATATTCTCCACTGCATTGGCCAACATGCCGCCGGTGTAGCGTTCCATCAGAGCATTGACCGAATCGGTCTGAGCAGGCGTCAGCACCATTGTGAGCAGACTGTCGGCCGGCGCCATACACCATCGGCCCATAGCAGCCTGTGCTTCCTCGCCGGAAGATTTGCCCATGTCGATCTCCCCGACAACAGCGTCAACCGAAGCCATGGCGGCATTGAACCCGGGCAAACTGTCGAGCATCTCGACCGGCGCCACATGATGAGTGCCAAACAGATATGAGGTCCCTGCGGCGCCGTTGCCGCCGACCGTCCAAAGCAACTGTGCGTCAGCTCCAGTCACAGCTGCCGCAGCTACTGCCAGAGATAGAATAATACGTTTCATACAAATCGAAAATTAAAGTCAAGAAAAGAAGTGCAGTGATGTACACCGCTATCACGCAGCAAAAGTATATGTAAAAAAGTTAATCTCCAAATAAAAAATAAAAAAATTTGCAGGCAGCCGCCAAAATTCGTATCTTTGCAGTGATTACCAATCGACTGACACACGGGGTTGACCGGCTTTGACAGCGTGTAGAAGTGGTGCGTAAGCATGCAGAGCAATGATGGCTACGCTCTTTAATCTGGGACATCAAAATTTCAAATGGCGAAAACAACTACGCTCTCGCTGCTTGATTGAAGTATAGTAGATCAGCTTTATCTCCGCAATAGTTGCAGAGACGAGACATCGCCCGAGAGTCGTCGTCCCGAGACTCCTCGATCAGGCGGTGCAGTAAAATCGGGAATAGGAAACCAAGTGCTCCGCGCGGCTTCCGAAATCCACAGGAGCTAAGGTGACGGTTGGCGGCCACGGGCCTGCCGGCACACGAAAACCAATTCGCGGCTAAGCATGTAGAAAACTCATTAGTTCCACGACTGGACGGGGGTTCAAATCCCCCCAGCTCCACCCCTACTAAGCACCAACCGTTATATTAAAGGTTGGTGCTTTTCTAAAATTGAGATAATCAACAAGTTGCGTATAATTCCAATGTGACTTTTTAAATTTAGTTGATTACGTCGGGTTACTAAAAAGACACTCAAACAGTAAATTTATTAGTGAATTTATTAGAGGGTTTAAAAGTAACTAATATCGTTATTCACTGCCAAACGATATAAAACAAATGGCAATATTAACTTATTCTTTTACATTCTCACTGCAAGGCTACCCGAAAGGCAAATTGGGTATCGCTGTGGGATTTAAGGGCAAAACCAATAGAACCCCTTTCCCAATAGAGAAACTAAAGCCCTATGATGTCAAGCACTGGGATAAGAAAACAAAACGTTTTCTTGGTGGAACTCAAAACGATGTTGACAACAACAAATTATTAGAGGAACTTGAAAAGAGTTGTGATGAACTTCTGAAAAACCCTCAAATCACCACGCCCCGACAATTCATTGACGCTCTAAAGACTGGAGAAACACCCAAAGATACATTTGGGGCTTTTCTTGAAAAGTTGATTGATGAGATGAGGAACGGCACAAACAACAAACGCCCCTCACGCAATTATCAAGTTTATATTAACCTCTTACACAAACTGGAAAAAGAGGGCAATATAAAAAACGTTCCTCTCGCAGATGTCTGCAACAAACATTTCATTGCGTTTAGTGATTTCATTCTCTCTCTTCCCGATGATGAGGGGCGAACAAATTACTATAACCTTATGAAACTCTTTAAGCAAGTCCATACAAAAGCAAGCAAAAGAGAGCTAAATCAATATAGACTGGTATTCCCATACGCGGAATATACTCCAGTTAAAGACAATGAGAATGAAGAGAAACGCCCCTCACTCTCACTTGAACAGTACGCCCAGTTTGTCAACTTAGACCTCTCAAAGATTTATCAAAGTGGCATAAACGTGGACTTTTACAAGTCGCTCTATCATAACTTTTGCGTGTTTCTCTATGAGATGAAATTGCGTCCAGTTGACGCGCTGAAACTCCATTCCAGTAACATAGTTACCCGAAATGGCAAACAATATGTCAAGTATGTTGCTGAAAAGAAAAAGAACTCCAAGGAAAAAAACAAAGTGACGCACGTTCCCATAACTTCCAAAGCACTGGGCATTATCAACCAGTACAAAGGAAAGTCCAGCAAGGGCTACATATTCCCCTTTTCCCTTAATGAATATGATTGGGATTTTAATAACGCTACCAGTTGGAACAAATGGAACAACCGCAAACAACGTGCGATTGATATGGTCAATCAATGGCTAAAAAAAGTGGCGGTTATACTGGGGCTTGATTTTCCGTTGGTATGCTATACGTTCCGACACTCAACGCTTTCACACGCTTGCATGAGCGATGGGGCTAATTATATGCAAATCGCTTTAGAAGCTGCCACATCGCCCGATATGCTACTAAAGCATTATGTTTCAAACGTGATATAACCACTTGTTTTAATCGTGCTTGTGTGGCTCTGACTTTCCAGTTATCCACACAAGTTTTTAAAATCATTCAATTATGAATTTCTTTACACTTGACACCTCGGCACTGATAGGCTATGCAGTTGCCTACGACAAGGAAACAAACACGGTTTTCTATTTCCATGTAGATGAATTGCCTTCGCTTGAAGTGCTACGACAAATAAAGCAACTCTATCCAAACACTACAATTGTGCTTACTGACAGCATAGACGACGCAAAACGTTATATGGGCGTGTGTGACGCTTTCCGTGATGTTCTTATGATTGCAGGTGAACCGATTGACAGAATTGGGCTGAACAACGATTGATATTGTGCTCTGGACTGTGAAAGAGCCGTTGCGGGATTTCCCTGTCGGCTCTTTTACTGTATATTAGCGTTGATATAGATGTGATTTCAGAAAATTTGGGCCAAGCCGAAATGCCTTATATGAAGCTCTTAATACTGATAGGGCAAACGGAAAGCCATTCACAGAAACTAAGATATACATCTTTTGGAACGATTACAAATATAATTTTGAAAGTCGATATTAATCATATAACAAAAGCCGTGAAACGTGCTGTAATTGCGTTTCACGGCTTTTTGTCTTGTCTGTGAGTTATGTTTCAATCTTCGTTGAATAAGTCCTCTAATTCGCTTGTATTTTCGTTGTAGTCGTAATCTACATACATGTCATGTTCAGTATCTCCGTTGTATGTGTCTAAATCTTCCATATTGATTGCTTTAATGATTATACCGCAAAGATAACGCTTTATTTTGTCTTTGGGTGTGTCACTGGAAGATTGTGGGCGTTGAGATAAGTTATAAGTATGCCTATTGCGTCCGCTTGGTCGTTGTCTTTGTTGCCATTGCGGTCTGTCTTTAGCTGATACCCTAAACGTTCAACGGCTCTACACATACGCGCTTTTTGCTCTTGGCGTGTCATTGTTTTGTGGTCGGCTCTTGCCGTTGTGTAACCCCACATTACACGTTTTGCCCTGCGTGGGTCTATAAGTGTTAATGGTATTTGTGTTTTCTCGCTGATTAGGTTTAACACTCCGTGGCATTTACTCAGTGTATCAAAAGCACTTTGTAAACGTGTGTCTTGGCTCTTGTAGATATTTTCGGCTACTATAACGTCAGCTCCATGTTTGGCTATTGCTGTAGTTATTTTGCACTCTAAGTCGCTGAATGGTCTTAACTGGTTGATTTTCCACGCTCCGTGTGTCGTTATCTTTCCGTCTTTATACACAGCATATCCAGTTTTTCTACTTGCAGTATCTAAAGCTATTATTGTCATTACATAAGAACATTATAATTAATAATTAATAGGGGTTGCAACATGGGTTGTCATAAGTACATATAATGACATTGAGTAACAACAAGTTACAATTATATTTATTGCTTTATTCTATTAATTCGGTGTGTAACGTATGATTTTACACACCGCCGTGTAAATCTATGGATTACACACCGCTGTGTAACGTATAGTTTTACACAGCGTGTGTAAGCTATGATTTTACACAGCGATTTTTTAGAAAATTTTCCCAAAACTCTTGTTGATAGTCATAATTGAAATTGGGCGGTTTTTCTTGAATTTCAGTAAATGCAAATTGGTTGACTTTATCCACATTGACAATCACAACAGTCTTATTTGTTTGGTTATTTCCTTTGTCTATGCTAATCCATTCTTCGTGTTCAAGCCATTTCATGCCATTATATACAGTCTTGGCGTTCTTTGCTCCTATCTGTGTAGCAAGTTCACGCACTGACAAACTAACACCTATTGTTTCATTTTTATTCTCGTTATATAGGTTGTTGCGTTGCGTCCAGTCACAGAGATATAATAAGAGTGCAACTGCATGTTTTGGCGGTCGCTTTGGCATTTGCTCAAAATGCACTATCAATCGTGCGCTAAATCCACATGCCAAAGTTGCAAAAGCGTTGCCGATTGGGATAATGTTATGATATTGTTTTTTCTCTCTGTCTTGCATTACTGGATAATTTTTTGAAATGCGTAACGATTCAGCGTGTGAGTTACGCCATTGACACGCGCACCCATTTCACGCGTAGCGTACCCCATACGTTCAAGTGCTTTCCAGTATGAAATTATTGTCATAAAGGAAATTTTCACGCCATTCTCGGCCAGTTCATTTGATAACTCTACATATCCCACTGGGATTACATACCCGTAGCCGTGTTTTGTCAGTAGGTCAACTGCAAACTGCACGGCTCTTTTCTCTTGAATGGTTTTTGGCTGTGTAAGTCTTGGTTTCTTTACCATAATTAGTAACGATACCGATTTTTACAAAGGGTTGGTTTCTCTCCCTTTGTTTTGGTATTCGTGTACGAATAGCCATACTTTTAATATGAGGTTTAATTTTCTGAGGAAAATTTTTCTGATATTTCGTTGGCTGTCTATCTTTTTGGCTACTTTAATTTGTGATTGTGAAGTGAAAAGTAAGAACAATTGACTATCGTTCTAAAAAATTACCTTGTTTCCGTGACTGAAAATAATGCGCTTGGATTGTACTTGATTACTAACCACATTTTGTAATCTTATGAACTACAAATAGCACTGAATATCACTACATTAGAACTTGATGGTGATTGATAAGTGAAACACTGGAGTTTTGATTAACAGCAAAAAAACGACTACTTTTTATAACCATTTTCCAGTCGCACAAAAATGAGATTGAAAAAATATAGGCCGACAATACACACAGATACCGCACCCGACACCATACCCACCCACTTATTTTTTTCTTTCTTTGCTGTACCATTAATCTGATTTGACATGTTTCCCCAGTCGTTTTGCGTCTTGTCGTTCCTATATGTGGAGATAGTTGCATAGCAATAACTTTCTTCATACAGTTATAAAAATGCTGAAATATCACCAATTATTAGACTCGTTTATGAGTCTTTTTCCAGTGATTGAAAATATATAGGGCGAATTTCAAAAGATTTCCAACTGATGAGGTCAAAAAATGTCACTTACAGATATTGGACTTTTAATTTATTTGTGTAACTTTGCCGATGAATTAACCACGCTTTGAGTAGCGGTTATTGGTTACTTTTATTAGAAAAATTTATTAGTTGCTCTAAAGATTTTAGAGATAACCAACTGAATACAAAACGGATAAGTGCGAGTGCGGTTGAACACCCCCCAACTCCACAAAAGTCTGATGAACGACAGCGAACGATCCTGCAGCTCAAAGAGTTGCAGGATCGTTGTTATACAACAGAACCACTAAAACGTTAAATATATAACTTTTTTTGGGTCAATACAGGAGAGATGATATATTGGTGCTGTAATATTTGGCTTATCCTGTTTTCTATTTTTATTTGTACCTGAATGACAGATATACCATGCACTGCCTTTACCTCCAGGCTGTGTGGCATTGGGTATTCTGCCGGCCCGCAACAGTCTTCGTAACAGTTGCCCTTTTGTAGAGCGGAATGCTCCGTTCTTTTCAAGATAAAAGTAAACTTCGCTTAATTTAACACAATTGAGTCCTTTTGTTTCAAGGTAAGCATCAATCAAAGCAATTATTCTATCTATATTTAACATCTCTATTTGATTCCAAAAAACTGTTTGACAATATCATCATCTTCCTCGTCGTCTTCGTCATAAAAGAGGTCGATTTCTTTTTCAAGACGGTCTATCTCGTTGTTTAGGAAAATGAGCATGTCCAACTCTCGGTCAGTCGGGAAGTTGTAGTCTGCCGAGCACATAATGTTTCTGAGCTGGCTTTTGCAAGCTTCAAGATGTTCTTCAAGCGCCTGTCTATCTTTATCCACAATTAATAAATTTTGTATTGCCGATATACCGGCAACTACCCACGCGTTAAAGATCGTAAATTTTAGTCTAAATACCAAAAACAGACTATGATAAAATAGAGTGTCCCGACTATTTAGCCTATAGCCATCTTGGCTATATGGATACATCTTTTTATCTTTGCGGTTGAGAATCTTTACGTCTGGGCAACGATGTAAAGAAGAACGCGTACAAAGGGACGCGGAGCCTACTCTGCCACTCAATATCAGGAAGGGAGAGACGCCGGATGATGCCGTTTATAAACAAAAAGCGGCCGGCGGTTGTTGAGATTATGGAAAAGTAGGTGTGCGGACCACGGCGGACGCACCATCAAGACACGTTTGCAACTGAAATATATGGATGATATAGTTATTATTGTAGCTCTGATTCTTTTGAACGGGATTTTTTCCATGTCGGAGATCGCTTTGATCTCGGCACGAAAGTCCAGGCTGAGCACCGACGCCCGCCAGGGCAGCAAAGGCGCAGCCACGGCGATGAAACTGGCGGAGGATCCCGACCGTTTTCTGTCGACCATACAGATCGGCATAACGCTGATCGGAATCCTTACGGGTCTGTATTCCGGAGCCGCCATAGCCGACGAGGTGGGTGCTCTGTTGCAGCAGTGGGGCCTTCAGCCGCGTCTGGCCCACACAACAGGCCAGATATTGATTGTGGCCGCAGTAACGTATCTGTCGATAGTCGTGGGAGAGCTGGTGCCTAAGCGCATTGGTCTGGCGGCGGCCAACAGCGTGGCCAAGGTGGTGTCGCGCCCGATGCACCTGCTGTCGGTGGCGGCGATGCCGCTGGTGTGGCTTCTGTCGGTATCGACCGCTTTCTTCGTAAAGTTGCTGGGTCTGAAGAAAAACGCCAACAGCGTGACGGAAGACGAGATAAAATCCCTGATCCAGGACGGCACCGATGCCGGTGAGGTGCGGGAAGTGGAACAGGAGATCATGGAGCGAGCGCTCATTCTCGGAGATCTGAGGGTGTCGTCGATCATGACACCCAAAATAGACGTGGCCACTTTAAGCATGGACATGAGCGCGGAGGAGATCAAGCGGCAGCTTGCCGAGGAGCTCCACAGCTCATATCCAGTGCGTTGTCTGAGGGAAAAGCACGATATATGCGGAGTGGTGTCGTTGAAACAGCTGATTCTGACCATCGACAATCCCGGTTTCAGACTTGAGGATGTGACAAGCGACCCGCTTTTCTTTCCTGAAACTATGACTGTGTATGACGCTCTCGACCGACTTAAATCAAAGAACGAACATTTCGCACTGGTGTGTGACGAATTCGGGGAACTGGCCGGAGTGGTGACTCCCAGCGACATCCTTGAGGGACTGGTGGGAGTGCTGTCGGCCCAGACCGGGTCGCAGTACATCAGCCCGGCCGACGGCAACGACAAGTGGTGTGTGGACGCACAGATCCCGTTTTATGACTTTCTCCATCATTTCGAGCTGGAGGATCTATATCGTCCTGCATCATATTCCACATTAGGCGGATTTTTGCTTGAGGAGCTGAAATATCTTCCCGCGGTGGGCGAAAAGCTGACATGGAACAACATCAGCTTTGAAATCGCGTCGATGGACAGCGCAAAGATCGGCAAAGTCATTGTGGAGATAGACCGACCTGAACCCTCGGATGTGGATGACAACGCCGATTAGCCAATCACTCTGGATCATATAAATAAATCGCCGTAGTCTATTTTCAAGACTACGGCGATTCATTTGAGTGTCAGCTTCAGTATTGTGACGGATTCGGAGCTACCATCGGTATTCAAATCTCTCGATGTCTCCTTCTTCCAGTTCTGAGCCGTGTTGCACTTCGATGAGAGTCAGTGCGGTGATTGCCCTGATGGCATGGAGCTGTCCATGCGGAATGGATATCACATCTCCCCGCTTTACCGGTCGGCGTTCTCCTTCGACGACGATTTCTCCCATGCCGTCGATAATTGTCCAGGTCTCGTCACGAAGGCTGTGGCGCTGATAGCTTATCGAGCAGCCGGGCTTGATAATCAGCTGTTTCGTCAAAGCGCAGAATCCATCGGGAAAATCGATGAAGTCTATGACCCGGTACTCTCCCCAGCGACGTTCCTCATACATGGGCCGCTTGCCGATACCGTCAACGAGATGCTTGAGGTTCTCGCTCAGTTTGCGTTCAGAGACGAGGATACCGTCGGGCGATGCAGCGATGACAAGATCTTTGGTTCCGATGCAGACAACGGGCAGTTCAAGTTCATTGATTATATAGGTGTTGTCGGTAGACTCTTCATGGACGTTGCCGTATGTGTGTACGTCAAGCTCATCGGTCAGCGTGTTCCATGTGCCGAGATCTTTCCACTGGCCGGAGTAAGATACCACAGCAACCGATGCCGCTTTCTCAACCACGGCGTAGTCGAAGCTTATTTTAGGCAGATCGCCGTAGTCTTTTCGCAAAGCCGCGAAATCGGCATGGGGTTTCACGGTTTCAGTGATGGCCATAAGGTAACCAAGCCGGAAAGCAAATACGCCACCGTTCCACAATGCCCCTTGGGCGATCAGCCTTTCGGCAGTCGGCACGTCGGGCTTCTCGGTGAAGCGTCTTACAGGCATAGCGGCAAGTCCAACGCATTGTGAGTCACGGTCCGGCACAATATAACCGTATTTAGAAGACGGATATGTCGGCTGCACTCCCATAAGGACCATATCGGCGAGACCTTCACAGACTGCTCCGGCCATCGTTGCTATCGCGGTGAAATAACCGGTGTCGGTATATGAATCGCACGGCATGACAATGACCGACTCGTCCATCGGAGTGCCCTGGCCGGCCAGATAAGAGCAAGCCAGCATAATAGCCGGGAACGTGTCGCGACGACATGGCTCTGTGACAACCGTTATGGAATCACCGAGCTGATTCTCTATCGAATCCTTCTGATTGGTTCCTGTGGCAATGACGATATCATCGGTAAGACCGGCGGCCTGTATCTGGCGTACAACCCGCTGTATCATGGATTCTTTCGTGCCGTCGGGTGCCGTGAGCAAACGCAGGAACTGTTTGGATCTGGCGTCATTCGACAATGGCCATAAGCGTTTGCCCGAGCCGCCTGAAAGAAGTATGATTTTCATCTCTCAGCCCGTAATGGATTTGAAAGGAAATCTTCGTAGGCTAAACGAATGCCATCGGCCAGTTCTGTCTGATATGTCCAGCCGAGCTTTGTGGCTTTGCTTACATCGAGGAGTTTGCGTGGCGTGCCGTTGGGCCGCGAGGTGTCCCATTTTATCTCTCCCTCATAACCTACAGTCTCGGCAACAAGCTCGGTCAGCTCTTTTATGGTCAGCTCCTTGCCTGTACCGGCATTGACTGTCTCGCTGCCGCTGTAGTTGTTCATAAGAAACACACACAGGTTGGCAAGGTCGTCGACATAAAGAAACTCACGGAACGGGCTGCCGTCGCCCCAGCATGTCACGCTTTCAACTCCGGACTCCTTCGCCTCGTGGAAACGGCGGATAAGCGCCGGCAGCACATGGCTGTGTTCAGGATGGTAGTTGTCATTCGGACCGTAGAGATTGGTCGGCATGACAGAGATATAGTCAGTGCCATACTGCCGATTGAGGTATTCGCAATATTTCAGCCCGCTGATCTTGGCGAGGGCGTATGCTTCGTTGGTCTTTTCCAACTCGGATGTCAGCAGGCAACTTTCGGGCATGGGCTGCGGCGCCATGCGGGGATAGATGCACGACGAGCCGAGGAATTCGAGTTTTTTGCACCCGTTTTTCCATGCGGCATGGATGACGTTCATCTCCAGCATCATGTTGTCGTACATGAAGTCGGCCAATGCGGTGGAATTGGCGATGATACCTCCGACCTTTGCCGCCGCAAGGAAGACGTATTCCGGTCGTTCGGCGGCAAAGAAATCATTGACTGCCTGCTGATTGATAAGATCCAGTTCCTGATGGGTGCGAGTGATTATATTGGTGTAGCCCTGTCGTTTCAGCTCCCGCACGATGGCGGAACCGACCATTCCACGATGGCCGGCCACATAGATTTTGGAATCTTTCAGCATCATTTCACAATTCCTTTCTCAAGATATTCGGCCAAGTTGGTACGCACATGCTCTCCGGCACGTTCAACGGCAACTTTAGCCATGTCGGCGTCCACCATGAGGTTGACAAGCTGTTCAAACGACGTCTTTTTGGCCGGATCCCATCCGAGCTGCTGTTTGGCCTTCGTAGGATCACCCCAGAGATTCACGACATCGGTGGGACGATAAAAATCGGGAGAAACCTCGATCACAACTTTTCCGGTAGCTTTGTCGATGCCTTTCTCGTTTTCGTCTTCGCCCACGAAGTCAAGCTCGATTCCGGCACGACGGAAGGCATAGAGACAGAACTCGCGCACAGAGTGCTGCTCGCCGGTGGCTATGACGAAATCTTCCGGACGTTCCTGCTGAAGGATGAGCCACATGCACTCCACATAGTCCTTGGCATAGCCCCAGTCACGGAGCGATGAAAGATTGCCAAGATAGAGTTTGTCCTGCTTTCCCTGCGCGATGCGTGCAGCCGCAAGAGTGATCTTGCGTGTGACGAAAGTCTCGCCACGGCGCTCGGATTCGTGGTTAAACAGAATGCCGGAACAAGCGAACATATTGTATGCCTCACGATATTCCTTTACAATCCAGAAACCATAGAGTTTTGCGACCGCATAAGGGCTGTATGGGTGAAACGGGGTCTTTTCATTCTGCGGCACTTCCTCCACCTTGCCGTAAAGTTCCGAAGTAGAGGCCTGATAGAACCTGCAAGTTTCGGCAAGTCCGCACTGGCGGATGCCTTCAAGTATACGAAGCACGCCGGTGGCGTCGACATCAGCGGTAAATTCAGGAGAGTCGAAGCTGACCTGCACATGGCTCTGGGCAGCGAGGTTATACACTTCATCGGGCTTCACCTTGTTCAGCACCTGGATAATCGACATTGAGTCGCCAAGATCGGCGTAATGAAGATGGAAGTTCGGATGGCCCTCCAGATGGGCAATGCGCTCGCGAAAATCCACCGACGAACGGCGTATGGTGCCGTGGACGTCATAGCCCTTGTCCAATAAAAACTCAGCCAGAAACGAGCCGTCCTGGCCTGTGATACCTGTGATTAATGCGGTTTTCATTGCTATTACTAAGTATTTGGTTTGTTATGAATATTTTATTTTTTATGCAATAGATGCGTTTTAGAGATCAACAATTCTGCTATTTTTAATGGATAACGCATAACATCAAGTCCGTAACCTATTTTTATGTGATGTTTTGCATAAGCCTTATAGTGATCTGAAATAATACGTCTATGGCTATTTATACCGTTGGTTGACGCACCACCCGTACGCATTGTGACAAAATCCAATGGCAAATAGATGGCATTAATTCTGTTGATATAAATCAGACGAAACATGTGCTCGAAGTCGGCAGCAATCCTGAATTCTGTATCAAACGATCCATAGCGGTCATAGACCTGCTTTCTGCAATAAAAAGACGGATGAGCCGGCTGATAACCCAATAACATCATCCAGCGTCTAAAATAGCGTGATGAATAGTAACGAACACATTTAGCTAGATTGTAATCATTTACAAAATGGATATCTCCAAATACAGCATCAACATTTTCGGCTGCCATTGCCACGGCAATTTTGTCCAAGATACCGGACGAAGTATAAAAGTCATCGGAATTAAGTATGCCTATCACGTTGCCCGTCGCCATAGCGATGCCTTTATTCATGGCGTCATAGATGCCACGATCGGGCTCGCTTATCCATTTCAGACGTCCAGCGTATCGTGATTCCATCTCACGGATAACTTCCACTGTATTGTCTTTAGAATTTCCGTCAACAACGATGTGTTCCCAATCGGGATAATTCTGTCTGAGAACACTTTCCATCGTGTCCCGCAGCGTCGACCCACTATTATATGCAGCAGTGATGATAGAGATTTTCATAGATAACCGGATATAGTTTCGATAAATATAGTTTTATGCCATAATACTCACGGAAAAATGAGGTGGTCACTCACCAGATATGGGACACCCAAGAGAGCGAACAAAGTTAATAAAACTTGATGAAAGGATCATTGTTAAAACATACGGTATTGATCATTTGATGATCAATACCGTATGTTTTAACAGGACATCTCACCGTTTTACACCAAAGTTCTAAATTGCTACTCAATATCATAATAATTGACGTATGTTATCCAGTATGACAAAATACGTCAACATATTGTCGTTAAAAAGCCTGCGCCTTTCTTATCTGTCAGTCCCGTCTAAATAAATCACGCGTATAAACTTTATCAACGACATCATCAAGAATACATTCATATCTGTTAGCGATGATCGCATCACTCCGCCTTTTGAACTCCTCGATGTCATTTACCACCCGGCTCCCGAAAAATGTCGTTCCATCCGTAAGTGTAGGCTCATATATTATCACCTCCGCTCCTTTGGCTTTTATGCGCTTCATGACGCCTTGAATTGAAGACTGGCGGAAATTATCGCTGTTTGATTTCATTGTCAGCCGGAATACACCAACGACACACCGATGCTCGGCGTCGACATCGAACTGTCCATCCTCCCGATAATATCCGGCCAGATGCAGTACCTGGTCTGAAATAAAATCCTTACGGGTACGGTTGCTTTCGACGATGGCCGTCATCATGTTCTGCGGCACATCGGCATAATTAGCCAAGAGCTGTTTGGTATCCTTCGGCAGACAGTAGCCGCCATAACCAAATGACGGATTGTTATAATGGGTGCCTATGCGCGGATCAAGACCTATGCCCTCGATTATCGCCTTCGAGTCAAGACCTTTGATTTCCGCATATGTGTCCAGTTCGTTGAAGTAGCTTACCCGGAGCGCAAGATAGGTGTTGGCAAAGAGTTTGACAGCTTCAGCGTCTTTCATCCCCATTAGAATGGTCGGGATATCCTGTTTGATGGCACCCTGCTGAAGCAGCGAGACGAACTCCCGAGCCTTGGCTTCCAAGAAACCGACATCAGCAATCTTTTGTATTGCCTCATTTTCTTCCGTAAACTCCGGATTGCCGATCATCTTGGGATAACCGACAATGATTCGTGAAGGATACAGATTGTCATACAGAGCCTTGCTCTCGCGAAGAAATTCCGGCGAAAAAAGCAAATTCAAACGCTTCACACCCAACTTCGCGTATTTGACATACAGACTGCGACAATATCCCACCGGAATAGTGGACTTTATCACCATCACAGCATCGGGGTTCACTTTCAAGACAACATCTATGACATCCTCTATGCAATGAGTATCAAAATAGTTTTTGACTGGATCATAATTTGTCGGTGCTGCTATCACAACAAAATCAGCATTAACATAGGCCGATTCCCCATCAAGCGTTGCCGTCAGGTCAAGCTCTTTCTCTGCAAGATATTTCTCGATATACTCGTCTTTAATCGGTGATACCCTGCTGTTGATCTTATCAACCTTATCCGGTACGACATCTACTGCCACCACTTTGTTATGCTGAGCCAAAAGCGTGGCGATGCTGAGTCCCACATATCCTGTCCCGGCTATCGCTATTTTCATTTTTTCGCTATTAGATTTTAATTAAATACTATCAATGAGGTAGCATGCACCCTCAAAACTAGATGGTTAAACATTATCCAGCTACAGAGAAAGAGAGAGAGATTCCGGATATATATATTTTACACAAAGTTATGCCTTTTACGGTAAACTCTTCTACAATCTATTATTTTTCTTTTGTAGTATAATTATATTACCGGATTCCTCAACGACCATATTTTTCATAATTTCTTATTAAAAATATATGTCGTCTATACGTAGGACACCCCAAAAGTTTTGTGTCTAACTTTTGGGGTGCAGTTCACAAAACAATATTATTTTAATTATATAACTCTGTTCCGGTGATTTCTTGACGACGTCGGATGGCACGCGAGAGGATGACATTAGCGACAATCCAGATGGTAATGTCAAGTGCAAACAAAAGCGTTATGTTAACATACGAGCTTAGCCAGAAATTGAGCAATGAAAGCGCCAGACTCGCGCTTAAAACAGTAAGCATTGCCACCCTCTGGTGCATGCCAATAGCGAGCAGCTTATGGTGTATGTGTGATTTATCGGGTAGAAAAGGATTGCGATGGGCTTTCAGTCGATGAAAATATACTCGAACTACATCGAAACAGGGGATGAGTAACGGAGCGAATGCCACAACTGCCGGATTGGCGTCGAATACAGTGGTGCCGTCAATCTGAGTCATATGTATGCTAAGCACACTTAGGATCAATCCTATCGTCAATGCTCCGGTATCACCCATGAAGATTTTGTTGTGTTTTTTGACATTACCGAACACATTGTAGTAGAAAAACGGCATCAGCGCACCTAGAGTGGCAAAAGCCGCCATTGCATAAATGTGAAGTCCGGCCTTGAAAAATATAAATCCATAGAAAGCACATGCTATCGCACTTAATCCAGAAGCCAGCCCGTCTATACCGTCAATCAGATTGACCGCATTGGTAATAAAAACCGTAAGCAGTATTGTAAGAGGAAAAGCTAATAACAACGGGATTGTGTATATCCACAGAAACCCATGAAAGTCTTCCATATAGACTCCTCCTATGACTATAAGGGCCGATGCAAGAATCTGTGCAGCAAATTTTGCACAATATTTCAATCCGATAAGATCGTCAGCCATACCGACAAGATACAGCATGATGACTGCGCAGGCTATAAAGCACAAGCCAGTCAGACTGCTTTGAATAACGCTGTCCAGCAAAAACGGATAAAACTGACGGCAGACTCCGAACATCATCAGCAATGAGAACAATATAGCAGGGAAAAATGCAATGCCACCAAGACGAGGAACTGCACCCTTGTGGATTTTTCTCGGATCGACCTCGTCAAAAAGGTTCTTACGGAAAGCAATAAGCAAAATCTGCGGGATTATGAACCCGGTAATCGTCACAACGACAAGAAAAACGACGATATCAACGTAAATCCAGTGCATTATTAATTATATGTGTAATAAGATTAGAATAAGTCAAGTCAAATCAGCAAGACGTTCCATAATGGAACGGGAGAGCTTCATGTCACAGATGATTTCTATGTGTTCTTTTCTGTGGCAGTCACTGCCGATGCATTCATACATACCTTCCGACAGTAACTTTTGTGCTTTATCTTTAACAGCAGGTCCGTAATAGCCGCAAAGTGACATCAGATTCAGCTGAAACCGAACCCCCTGTTCTCTCAATTTTCGGTAAGAAGATATTGAATCTATATAATCATAGCGCTCAGGATGAGCCAACAATGGGAAATACCCCTTAGACTTTATAGTCTCAATTGTCTGATTCAGCTTTATAGGGGCATTGAAATAAGAGGTCTCCACAAGCAGTGTCCTGCCATCGTTGCCAATCGGCAGCACGTCCCCGGTCTCAAGCCGTTCAAGCAACAGATTGTCCATCATGTTCTCAGATGCAAGATGAAGTCTGACCTTGCCACTATACGCTTTCTCCAGATCCTGAAATCTGGCCCTCAGCATAGCGGTCGTGTTAGGCACATCCTCCATGACATGTGGAGTAAGCCAAACCTCTTTTATTCCAGCCATTTCATATACATCGAGCATCTCCAGCGATTCATTCATCGACCGGACACCGTCATCCACTCCCGGCAATATATGGCAATGCCAATCAACAAAGCCCTCAAGGTTCAGAGGACAGGAGCGATTGAACAGACCTGAAAAGAAAGACATTATTTTTTCTTCTTTTTACCGTCAGTTCCGTAACCGTATCCGTAACCGTAGCCATATCCGTAACCGTAGCCATATCCGTAACCGTAGCGATAGGAATAGCTATAGCCGTATCTGCTCTGCTCATTGCGGGTGCCGTTAAGCACAAAGGCCATATTCCGGTATTTCTTTTCTTCATACAACCGGTCAAGTTCAGGAAGCATGAATCTTTCGAGAAGTCCGGCACGTACAATGAAGAATGTACGGTCTGTATACTGGTCTATAATCTGAGCGTCGGCAACCACCTCGATAGGAGGACAGTCTATGATTATATAGTCAAATTGCTCTTTGATTGTGTTAAGCAGTGCGCCCAGACGTGGAGACTCAAGAAGTTCCGTAGGATTTGGGGGCATGGAGCCGACAGGCAGGAAGAACAGAGAGTCGCATGAGCCGTCTTTCACAATCACTTTTGAAATATCGTTCTCAGCTCCGCTAAGATAATTGGACAGGCCCGTATCGGGTGAACCGATATATGAAGACGTGGAGCCATGACGCATATCACCGTCAATTATAAGAACTTTTTTATTCTTCAGAGCAATTGACATGCCGAGATTCACCGATATGAACGACTTGCCGGAACCAGGATTAAACGACGTGAAAGCTATCACCTTGGCTCCCTGCACGGAGTTGCACATAAAGTCCACATTGGTACGCAACACACGGAAAGCTTCATTTATGATGTCGCGTTTTCCTTCCTTTACCACGATTGTGTTTGTCTCACCACCATTGTCAGTCTTGCTGTTATGGCGCGAGTCTTTCATGTTCTGCGGTATTTCCCCGAGGAAAGGCACGGCAAGATGCTCTATATCCTTGCGTCCGCGCACCTTGGTATTGCTTGTCTCTTTGACGTATGTCACACCAAATGGAATCACCAGACCTATCAAAAACGCCATTGTGAGAATCTTGCGTCGGCCTGGAGTCGGAGGTATGCCTGAAGCTCCCGGCTTGTTCACAATGCGAGTATTGTATGCCGTAAAGGCCTGTGAAAGCTCGTTTTCTTCACGCTTCTGAAGCAGGAAGAGATAAAGCGATTCTTTGACTTTCTGCTGGCGTTCTGTCGAAAGCAGGTTTTTGGCCTGTGTGGGGTTTGATGCGATCCTTGACATAGTCTGAGCCTCGCTGTCGCGCAAGGATTTCAACTGGGTGTTGAGGGCTATGATTTCGTTGTCGATTGTGTGAACGACAGCCTGCCGCTGTGCATCGAGCTGTCTGTCGATCTGGGCTACAAGAGGATTCTTTTCTGAGGACTTGGCCACAAGAGAATTCCTTTGCAGCAGTTTATCGTTATATTCGCCAATGAGCGACTGTATATTGCTGCTTTGCAGACCGGTGTTGGCCGGAAGCAGCTGATCTCTATTGCCTTCAGAAGTAAGATATGATCTTATATATCTGGCCATAGACAACTGATTGTTGACTTCCAGAATCTTCGCTTGTGCCTGTTGGCTCTGATTCATGTAAATTGCAGCGGCCGCCTGGACATCAGGGACAAGATTGGCACTCTTGTAGGAGGATATATCTGAATCGACATCTCCGAGCTCACCCTCAATCACGCCCAAGCGATCATTGATGAAGTTAGACGTCGAGACCGCAATCTGGTTCCTGTCACGTATCCAGTTTTCATTATAGACACCGATCAGAGTGCTGAGCACATCATCCGCCCTTTGGGGTGACTGATCTGCAAAAGTGAGTCTAAGCACAGTACCCTTGTCATTCGACATTGCAACCGCCAGACGCCCGTTGTAGGAATCTCTTGCCGCACTTAAAGGCATCTTCGTGACGATTAGAGAAACCTCTGTTCCATTTTGATAGTTACCGGACGGCGATACTATCATCTTACCGACCGGCGTCGCGACCGTATCATTCAACCAACCGGTAAATGTCTGTTTCAGAGCATCGTGATTACTTTCTTTAAGATCTTTTACCGACACTTTTCCATCTTTTGAAACCGACAGATTCATCGACAGACTCCCTTCGTCGGGGTAGTCTAAAAGAGTAAGTTTGACAGGAAGGTCATATCCGTATGCCACCACATCGTGAAAACGTCCGCTATGATAATAATTTATATCAAGGCCGAGACGTCTTACTACCTCCTCCATGAGGTCTTTGGCCTTTAGATTAGACATCTCGTTCTGTATGTTGGTGTTGGACTGGAACAGGCCAAGATTGGCAAATTCCTCAGCGCCCGCCGAATTCCCTTTGGCATCATCCTTGATAAGAATCTCGGCCGAACGACTGTAAACATTAGGTGTACGCAACAGATACACGTATGCAGCACCAACACAGACCAACACAGACAGCAATATCCACGGCCAGCGACGCAGGGTCATAAAGAATATGTCGGAAAGTGGTACTGTGCCCGACGCTATGCTGTTCTTTCTGCTTTTATTGATGGGTTCTTTGATTTCGGCCATGGCTTTATCGTGTCAATGTTAATATTAATGTGGCTATGGTCAATGCAAAAGAGCCCATCGACACCCAGAAAGAAGCAGTGTATGGAGTGTTTCCATTGGGTGTTGTTTCGCGTTTTGCCTTATTGTTCGGCTCAACATAGATAACGTCATCCTGCTGGAGGTAGAACACCGGCGACGAAGCCAACTCTTGAGCATTTAGAAGGTTGATGCGATAGGCCTCGTGTCTGCCGTCGCCTATGTTACGCATCACGAGAATATTCTCACGAACACCGTTTAACGTCAAATCTCCCGCCATCGCAATGGCATCTATAATTGTAAGACGATCCTTGTTGAATTCATACCTGCCGGGCGACTTCACTTCTCCGATAATTGAGATCCCGGTATTTGCAAATTCCACAGTCACTATAGGATCCTTTACAAGATCGGCTTTTACCAGATCCGCCGTAATTTTTTCAGCGACTTGCTCTCGGGTCAGCCCCTCAATATGAAGTTTCCCCAATATAGGGAAATTTATATCTCCATGAGAGTCAACCATATAAAGCGACGCCTGACCGCTACCGTTGCTACTTGCACCGCCTACTGTGGTTGTGGACGATGTCGTCTGTCCCAATCTGTTTTGAGTAGTGACCAGATTGAACATATTTGAAAGACTCGGATCCTGTGTGCTGACTATTACCGATAGCTTATCCTCCGGTTTGACTTTGATCTCAAGCATATTCTCCGCCTGAACAATCGAACCGGTGTTTAACTCCGGAAAATAGGCAATATTTTTCGGAGTCGAACATGAGCCTAAAAGCAATGTCGCAACAATCAGGCCAGAAGTGAAATATTTTATGCGCATAATGTAATGTTTATACTATCTTTTCAAGAAAGAGGACCAATGTTAACCGTTTGATAATGTGGCGATTATACGCCACAAATCATAATTTCAGCTTTCATGTCTCTTCATAAGTTGGAGATTTATGGTTTCAATGGTCACCTTGGCAGCTCCCAGAAGTTCGATTCTCACAATCACCTCGCTTTTGCCATCGCAGGCTTGGATCACCTCTCCCTCAACCCCCTTGAGATTGCCACGCACAACAACGACCTTATCATGCTGTCTGAATGGTGTTCCGACAAAGTTGACCGGAATATCCGACTGCCCCAGCATAAAGCGCAGGGTATCGATCTGTTTCTGAGGGATTGTTACCAGAGGTTTATGCAGACCATTGACAGATGCCAAAGCCCTGTTTACCATAAACCGATTGATAAAAGGGAGTGAGACTATTGACTTACGCTCTTTCTCGGTACATTTGACGAACACGACGGATGGTATGACCACCTTGTCAACCTTGGCCTTTCTGCCGTTCTTCCAAACACGCAAAACGACCTGTTTGGCAACATATGTCTCATAATCGAGACTGGACATTCTTTCCTGCACGGCTTTCTCGCTATTGTTATTCACAATAGCTACGAACCATTTGCGACAGTCTACGCCTACGGCGTCGCCAACGCCCGAAGACACTGCCGAAATGTGTTCAGTATTAGTATTTGTACTCATCTATAAATGAATGCAAATTAAGTTTTTAAGCCATACATTCTCTGCATGAGAGACCTAATCTAATCGCAAAGGTACAAAATTTTTCCAAATACACATATTTATTATAAAAATTCCAGGAAAACAATAAATAAATGTTATTATATATAGATACGGGCCCACCATGGCGGAAGTGATACATAATCCATGCGATCATTTCGGCACGCTCTGCTTTCCGGCATACGCGCCAAACGACTATCACATTCTGGCCCTCCCATATTCTAACTACAGCCGCACCATCCGGTAGCTGATAATTGGCGGGATTTTATTAATTTTGTACCTCGTTTTGAATTTTTCTGTCAATTTATGAGCAATCACACCTTCAAAGAATGGTTTTTGGCCACACGCCCGTGGTCATTTCCGGCATCAGCCATGCCGGTGGCCGTAACCATGGCCTATTGTTTCTATCTGACTTCATCAGGAGATTCAGCTCCGGTAGGCCCGTCGCAATGGGCATATTCCATCGTGGCTCTGATATCTATGATACTGTTTCAGGCCGTGGGCAATGTGTGGAGCGATCTCCGTGATTTCAAACGCGGAGTAGACACAGCCGACAGCTACGGAGTTAAGATTCTTACTTCCGGCCAGTTCTCTACAACTGAAGTACGCAATCTGGCCATAGCTCTTTTCTGCATCACCTCATCGTTAGGAGTGCTGTTGGCCGTATGCTGCGGCCCTGTGATTCTGGCGCTCGGCATAGCCGGAATAGCGCTCACCGTGTTCTATCCGTTTCTAAAATACAACGCATTGGGCGATGTAGACATTTTCCTGACATACGCCCTGCTGCCCACCGCAGGCACATCATATCTGATAACCGGCACTTTTGTTCCTGAAGCTATAGCCATTTCAGTACCCGTAGGACTGATAACGGTGGCCATACTCCATGCCAACAACACACGCGACGTGGCCACCGACCGCCGTGCCGGAATCAGGACTCTGGCCATGATCATAGGCAACCGTGCATCGCGCACGGTCTATGTGGCGGAGGTTGTCCTGCCGTTGGCGATAACAGGCGCACTGATTCTATCCGGCATTCTTCCCGCGGTAGCAGCAGTGGCATGTGCCGCCGCTTTACTGCCCACAGTGCGCAACATACGCATGATCGCACATGCCACTCCCGACAATCTGATCTCGATCGGCAATCTCGACGAGCACACAGCCAAACTGCAACTGGTTTTCAGCCTTTCGCTCAGCGCTGCGCTCACACTATACGCAATCCTGCTGTCCCACACCTCATGATGAAACGGATATCTATAGCCATACTCACGGCTCTGGCGCTATGGACCATGATGTTTTCGCCACTCACGGCCCCTGCATTGGACCTATGGCCTGTCATGACCGTAGCAGCCGTGATTCTGACCTGCATGGCAACGGCGTGGGGCCGGTGGTACCGTGGCTTTCGCATCACTGCATCGGATATCGGTCTCGGCATAGCCAGCGCCACACTGCTGTGGGGTATATTCTGGACCGGCGACAAGCTGTCGCAGTTGATGTTCGACTTCGCCCGGCCGGAGGTAAACCACATATATGATTTCAAAGGCGACACCTCGCCGTGGCTCCTGTCTGCACTACTGTTATTCGTGATAGGACCTGCGGAGGAAATATTCTGGCGGGGATACGTGCAACGCACATTTTCTGCGAAATGGGGACCCGTCAGCGGATTCATCGCGGCAACAGCCGTATATTCGCTGGTCCATGTCGGCTCATGCAATTTCATGCTTGTGATGGCCGCACTTGTCGCAGGAGGATTCTGGGGACTGGCCTACAGGTTCCGCCCCGACCGTCTGGGCGCTTTAGTGGTGTCGCACGCCGTATGGGACGCCGCTGTTTTCGTCTGGTTTCCTATATAACTCAATCCAGCATAAGGGAGAAATGCGGCCGACCTCCCGGCAAGCCCGTCACAGCCGCTACAGGATTCGAACTGAACATCATGGCTGCAAGCACGTCTGGGGTAACATAAAGATCCGGCTCCTCCGGGCCGCATCCCGCGTCACTATGCCTGACAGATCCTCCTGAAACCACATATACACCGCTTTGATCCGGCAACGTCTCATCGGTCAGTCTCACCGTGAGTCTCAGCCCGGGATCTGCTTTGGCAATAATGCCGAAAGCCGCCGCAGGATCAGTGATCCGGACCATGGCACCGGGGATGAAACCGCCACCAGCCACATCATCCTCAGTGGCAGCCAAAACAGTCAACGGAGACCCGGGCGCCTGTCGCTGCAATGCCGACAGGACCGCATTAGCGGCATCATACGAGTCCGACAGAAGTTCCGTCACCACAACATCGCGCCTTGCTCCGCACCTTTTAGCCCATGCCATTGCGGAAACCCGACCGGACCCTACGGACGATACTGCGGCAAACAGGCTGCCGTCACTCATCGCCACATCAGCCATAACAGTAAGAAACTGCTGCAACGAGTGCCGCACGCCACAGCGCATCGATTCACTCTCCATGCGTGAGAAATCGGCATACAGATCAGTCGCGCAGACCGAAGAAACGTCATCGTATGCCCCGTCGGTCACAAAACTGTGTCCAGCCGTGTAGCGTTGCTCCCGCCGATAGCCCACGGTGGAGAAACCGAACCGGCTGTAATATTGCCTGAGCCTGTCGGATGCAGGAACAAGACCGACAAATACATCACCGCGCGCCGCCGCTTCATGCAGCGCCATACGGATCAGACGGCCCATGTGGCCCTTCATGCGGTGGCGTGGCAAAGTCCCGGCGCCATATATATAAGACATTTTCGTCTCCGCGCCATGAAACCTCATGACATAAGGGAGCAACAGAAGCGAACTCACCGTCAGCCCCGAGCTGTCGGCCACAGTCAGCGCCACGTCTTCGGAATAGACGGCGTCGAACAACATGTCACGCCACTGAGGAGTGTCTTCTGGGAAACACTCCCGCCAGATTTTCAAGATTTCATCTTTTCTGCCCATATCTCACCGGATAAACGCATGCAGCACGCCTGAGGTTCGCTGCATGCGCCCGGAAAACAGGTCAGACAGACAGATCGTGACCCATGCGCACGCGCTTGGTCTGGAGATACCGCAGATTGAAATCGTTGGGGGTCGTTTCCAGCGGAACGGTTTCCACGATCTCAAGTCCGTAGCCCTGCAGACCGATGCGTTTCATGGGATTATTGCTCATCAGGCGCATTTTCTGCACACCTATGGCCTGTAGAATCTGGGCACCCACCCCGTAGTCGCGCTCGTCTGCCTTGTGACCCAGGCAGATATTTGCGTCTACAGTGTCCATACCCTCCTCCTGAAGTTTATATGCCTTCATCTTCTCCATCAGACCGATGCCGCGACCCTCCTGCATCAGATAGACCACGGCTCCGCGACCCTCCTCGTCAATGCGGCGCAAAGCCGTGTGGAGCTGCTCGCCGCAATCACAGCGGCGGGACGCGAATATGTCGCCTGTGGCGCATGACGAGTGCACGCGCACCAGCACCGGATCGTCACCGCCAAGGTCACCCTTGATTATGGCTATATGTTCCAGCCCGTTGCTCTTCTGGCGGAAAGGGATGGCGCGGAAATGGCCGTAGGCCGTCGGCAGATCCACCTCCACACCCTGCTCTATGAGACTTTCGGTGCGTGTGCGGTAGGCCACCAGATCGGCTATGCTTATAAGTTTCATGCCCCATTCGTCGGCTTTCTGACGCAACTCCGGCAAACGCGCCATAGAACCGTCGTCGCTCATGATCTCCATAAGCGATGCCGCGGGCTGCAGACCAGCAAGACGCGCCAGATCCACAGATGCCTCGGTATGGCCCGTACGGCCGAGCACTCCGAAATCATTGGCATAAAGAGGATTCACATGACCGGGGCGGCCGAAAGTGGCAGGCGTGGCCTGCGGATCGGCAAGCGCACGGATGGTGGCACAACGGTCCTGTATGCTCACCCCGGTCGAACATCCCTCGAGTTTGTCCACAGTGACCGTGAAGGGGGTGCCGAGCACCGAAGTGTTGACCTGCACCTGAGGATCCAGTTCAAGTTCACGTGCACGGCTCATGGTAATCGGCGCACACAGCACTCCGCGGGCGTTCTTGAGCATGAAGTTCACCTGTTCTGGCGTGATTTTCTCTGCGGCCACAATGAGGTCGCCCTCATTCTCACGGTCCTCGTCGTCAACCACTATCACAAATTTACCTTGACGGAAGTCTTCAATAGCTTCCTCTACGCTGTCGAGCTTTATCATAAATTTTCGAGTATCTTGTTTATTTCCGGAATAAGTTTCAGTACGGTCATGAGTTTGCGGCGGAAACGTCTCTGCCACACCTGCGCCACAATCCATGCCGGAACGCCTGCGGGCACAAACCAGCACATTGCCTTGCTCAAAGCCGAATCCGGCGCAGGATGAAGTATGCGGTAATTGTGGAGCAACGGCACCGAATTCAACGCGGCCACCAAAGTGCCGGAGCGGGAATTGGCCATATAGCTCACGGCATGCTCAAGACGGGCTATGACCTCCTGCACCGTTCGCGACGGATATCCGCCGGCCCAATACGCCCGATAGTCCTGCCTACCGGGATAAGCGGCAATAAAGCCGGCACACGACTCACGCAGCTCTTCCAACATCTGCGCCGCACGCTGCGGATCCATATCCTCGATTACCACCTCTTTCACAGCCAGCTCACGCTTCTCGCGGTTGAGCAGCGCCCGCCACAGATTCTTATAGGCGTCGGCATTGAACACCCCGGAATCATTGACGGCCTTGTATGTCACGAATATGCCGAGCGGCAGAAGTATGGCCGAACTGAGCCACATGCCCTGCCATACGGGCAAAGCGCCGTCGCGGGCCATCTTCATGCCCGTGTTGTCTATTATATAATACACAATAAACAGCATTACGGAGATCACCAGCGGCATTCCCAGCCCGCCCTTGCGTATTATGGCTCCGAGCGGTGCCCCTATAAAGAAAAATATCAGGCAAGCCAACGACAGGGTGAACTTTTTCTGAAGTTCGATGCCGTGGCGGCGCAGTATCTTCGACTCATCCTCCATATAAAGGCTACGGCCTATGTTCTCCATGCGCTTCTGGCGGATATTGGCCTGAGCCATCGTGAAAGTGCGGCGGCGCGGTTCTATCTGCCCGTCGCCATAGAAAATCGAGTCGACATCAAGCGGACGGTCCATGACCACGGGCGGATTCTCGGTCACTATCTCCGATCCGTCGGGATACACATGGGTCACATAACGGTCCACCCCGAGCATCTTGGAGTCGGCCAGCGAACGGCCCACATCCGCGCCGATGCTGTCCAGACGCGCTTTCAGCGAATCTATCGAATGCGTCAACTCGCTCACGTTCTTTCCGATATATAACGACCTCATGTCGCCTTCGTCCATGCGGTTGAAGTTGGCGTCGAACGCCACCATCACCTGTTTCATGTCAAACTCCTCGCTGCGATAGAGCTGATTGCAGGCTGTGGTATGGACTCCGGTGGCATCACGCAGGTTCTCGAACATTTCGCCCGAGTGCATTGTCAGATACAGATGAGTCTTGTCAGGCGTCATGGTCAGAGTGGCCGAATCGGCCAGTATGACGCGCGACCGCTCGAATCCCTGCTGAATATCATAGATCATCACTCCGTAAAGCACACCGGTGTCACGGTTCTTCTCCCGCACGAAAATATTGATGTTAGGCAACTGATAATTGAACTCACCCTCAACTATGTCAAGCTCCGGCGACTTCTGTTTCATGGATTTGAGCAGAGTCCACATTCTGGCCTGGGCCACAGGCAAAGCATTATTCTGAAAAAAGAAAGCACCTATGGCAATAGCTATAACCAGCCCGATCAGCGGCTTCATCACCCTGAACAGCGAAATTCCTCCCGCCTTCAGCGCCGTAAGCTCAAAACTCTCGCCGAGATTTCCGAAAGTCATCAGCGACGCCAGCAGAATGGCCAACGGCAAAGCGAGCGGCACCATCGACAACGCCGCATAGAAAAAAAGCTCGGCCATCACGCCCATACCCAGTCCCTTGCCTACCAGATCGTTGATATGCTGCCACAAGAACTGCATCAACACTATGAAAGTGCATATCAGAAACGTCATGGCAAAAAGCGGCAGAAAACTGCGTAGCATGAATCGGTCAAGTTGCTTGAACTGAATCATGCCACAAAGTTACACAGAATAATCCGCGCGCGCAATATCCCGCCACGCTACGTCATCATTATTTATCCGCACACTATCGCATCAAAATTCTTCTCCTTTCCTCAGGCCGACCCCACGTATTCCCTATTTGGTCCGAGCGCAATCCGAAGACCTTCAAACCATTATAAATGCTGACGATCACCCTTATTTTATAAACTGATCTTGTCCATTCAAAGAATTCTCCGTATCTTTGTAATTAAGACAACAATATCAGCTCAATTATTAACCGGCAGCACCACAAGTCTGTCACACATTCCGTTAGATATGCAATGAAAAAACTGGGTCTTTTGCTCTCCGCCATCATAGCGGCCGCTATCAGCTCGGCGGCCCAAACTCCTGCCGACACCACCGCGGTAATGGAAGCCATCACACAGCCCATCCACCCCAACGGTTACATGGGCGAAGCAAGCATCGAAGTACTTGCCACAGGCGCATATCACTCGGCCGACATCGGCATCACCACCACTCACGGCGTGATGTTCAAGGACCGCTACTTCTTCGGTGGCGGCGCAGGCTACCTGCGCGACTTCAACGCCAACCAATATCTGATACCCATCTACATAGACGGCCGTATCTTTTTCAAGTCCGCAGGCAACAAACGCATATACCCACACGTTGGCCTGAGACTCGGCGGAGCCTTGGTCTCAGAAGGCAGCAGCGGATTCTATGGCGCGCTGTCGGGCGGAGTCAGGGTGCCAATAGGGCGCCATCTTGGTCTGAGCATAAACATCGGCCCACATCTGATCACAAAATACGAACGCCCGTCATACGGCAAGGCATTTCATGCCAACGGGTATAAAATCGGATTCTTCGGACGGGTCTCAATGGATTTCTGAAATCAACAGAAAAAGTCGCCGGAAAGCGCCACTCACACGCATTCCGGCGGCTTTTTCTATACCAATGAATGTATTTTTTCGTAATTTTGCGGCCGAATTTTCCATAACCGACATTCCACAGTAGAAAGAAATGAGATTCATAGCCGGAATCCGCAGCCTGACAACCATGCCTACCTTTCCGGTGCTTATGGCATTGTGTGCCGCGCACTGTCTGAACGATCTTCTGCAATCCGTCATCACCGCCGTCTACCCCATGCTGAAGTCCGACCTTCATCTCGACTTCACTCAAATCGGCCTTATCACTCTGGTCTACCAGATAGCTGCATCCATATTCCAGCCGGTGGTGGGATATGCTTTCGACCGGCGCCCATTTGCATGGAGTCTGCCGGCCGGCATGTGCTGCACCACCGCAGGCATAATCATGTTTTCCTACTGCAACACCTTGCCGGGCATACTGGCGGCTGTGTTCATGGTAGGTGTAGGCTCGGCCACGCTACATCCTGAAGCCTCGCGTATCACTTCGCTGGCCGGACATGAACGCCGCGGCTTCGCACAGTCGGTCTTTCAGGTCGGCGGCAACTTCGGCGGTTCAATAGGCCCGCTGTTAGTAGCGCTGATAGTGGCACCCCACGACCGCCGATATGTGATGTGGTTTCTCATCGTGGCCGCACTATGCTTCGCGGCTATGACTCCTATATGCCGGTGGTACAAAGGCTATCTGGCCATGCAGCGCAACAACCCGCCGGAATGCCGGACCGTGCCGTCCATGCCGCTGTCGCGCCGGCGCACGGCACTGGCCATAGCCGTCATAGTGGTGCTGATATTCTCGAAATACATCTATATGGCAAGTCTGTCGAGCTACTACACATTTTACCTCATCGAACGGTTCGGAGTATCAGTGTCGCAGTCCCAGATATTCCTTTTCATCTTCGTTGTGTCTACCGCGGCAGGCACCCTCGTCGGCGGACCATTCGGCGACCGCTACGGCCGCAAGCCCGTGATATGGCTGTCGATCCTCGGCACTGCTCCGTTCAGCCTGGCTCTGCCATACGTGTCGCTGCCGCTCACCGCCGCGCTGAGCTTCTGCGCCGGCTTCATGCTGTCGTCGGCATTTCCGGCCATTCTGCTCTACGCACAGGAACTGCTGCCGTCAAAACTCGGCATGATCTCCGGATTGTTTTTCGGATTTGCCTTCGGAGTGGGCGGTGTGGCATCGGCCGTGCTCGGCAGATTCGCCGACAGCTACGGCATCGAGACGATCTATCATGTCTGTGCCTACATGCCGCTGCTCGGCGTAGTCGCATTCCTGCTGCCCGACCTCAAAAAAGCCGCAGCTGCCAAACATCACGCCTGAGCCCGGACCCGCTCCACCTCAAGAGTCAGTTCGATAAACTGCTCCACCGAAAGTTGCTCGGGGCGCATCTGCGCCAGAGGATGTCCGGCGGGAAAATCCGGACAGACAGCCCGGATGCTGTTGCGTATGGTCTTGCGCCGCTGGCCGAATGTCACCTTCACCACGGATTTAAGAAGCTGCTCGGAGCAGGGCAGCAACCGCCGGTCGTTGCGCACCAGCTTTATAACTCCGCTTTTGACTTTCGGCGGCGGATTAAATACGTTTTCACTGACCGTAAATAGATAATCCACCCTGTACCATAACTGCAGCAACACGCTGAGTATCCCCCGGGCCTTGGTGCCCTCCGGCGCAGCCAGACGCTCGGCCACCTCACGCTGAAGCATACCAGAACAGCACGGCACCATATCCTTGTAGTCGAGGATACGGAAAAATATCTGGGAGGAAATATTGTAAGGATAATTGCCTATCACGCAAAACTCCCTGCCCCGGGTCAGTTCCGCCAGATCAAGCCGCAGGAAGTCGGCTTCGACAATACGGCCATGCAACTGCGGGAAATTAGCTTGCAGATACTCCACACTCTCCCGGTCAAGCTCCACCACCGTCAGATCATGACCTCCGTCAAGCAGAAAACGCGTCAGCACTCCCATGCCGGGTCCGACCTCGATCACAGGCACGCCCACATAGTCCGACAATGTGGCGGCAATCCGCCCGGCCACCGAGAGGTCGGTCAGAAAATGCTGCCCGAGCGCTTTTTTAGGTTTAACTTTATCGACCGTCATTTCACAAGGGTGTCAAGAACTCGGTGTATCTTCTCGTATGTGGTGATGCGTGTCGGCACCAACGGCAGACGCAATTCATTCTCCATAAAGCCCATGGCGTGAAGCAGACACTTGACACCGGCCGGATTGCCGTCGACAAACAGCAACGAGAACAATTCCGTAAACCGATGGTGAATCAGCAGAGCGTTTGCATAATCTCCTTCCAGAGCCAGCCGCACCATGCGCGAGAATTCCTTTGGGAACGCATTGCCTATCACCGAAATCACCCCCACGGCCCCGAGAGTTATCAACGGGAAAGTAATGCCGTCGTCGCCGGAAATGACCATGAAGTCGGCCGGCTTGCGTTTGATAATATCGTCTATCTGTGTGAAATTGCCCGACGCTTCCTTGATGGCCACTATCTTGTCAGGGAAGTCATTTGCCAGACGCAATGTGGTCTCGGCTGTCATGTTGACCCCGGTGCGTCCGGGCACGTTGTACAGCACCACCGGCACCGGCGACGCCTTGGCAATCGCCGCATAGTGTATGTAAATGCCCTCCTGCGACGGCTTGTTGTAATACGGCACCACCGACAGCACAGCCTGATAGCCGCTCAGATCAAGCGTCTGAAGCTCCTCCACCACAGCCATGGTGTTGTTGCCTCCGACTCCGAGTACCAGCGGCACACGGCCGGCCACTCGGCCAGTCACAAACTCGCGCACCTGTCTCTTCTCGTCGGCCGAGAGAGTCGGTGTCTCCGCCGTGGTGCCAAGCACCACCAAAAAGTCTATTCCTGATTTTATCTGATACTCGATAAGGCGCGACAAAGCCGTAAAATCTATTGATTTGTCAGCTTTAAAAGGCGTGACTAGAGCCACGCCCATTCCCTTTAGATCGACACGGGCCATATAATAACAAACGGATAATTTCTGTTTTTCAATCGACAAAGATAACAATTAAAACCGGAATTAAGCAAACAATCCGGTGTGAAGATTACCCCTGCCCACACTTCTTTAATAACAATTTGCGGCTCATTCAAACATTTACGCCAAAATTTTGTAACTTTGCGCGATAAAAATCAACCAATACAGATATTTCCAACTATCTATGCGCACTGCAAAAGAAATACGCGAATCATTCAAAGCATTTTTTCGCTCTAAAGGACACCAGATCGTTCCTTCGGCCCCCATGGTCATCAAGGACGACCCCACATTGATGTTCACCAACGCTGGCATGAACCAGTTCAAGGACATTATTCTGGGCAATGCCGCCGCAAAATACCGCCGCGTGGCCGACTCACAGAAATGTCTGCGAGTGTCCGGCAAACACAACGACCTCGAGGAAGTGGGAATGGACACCTACCACCACACCATGTTCGAAATGCTCGGCAACTGGTCGTTCGGCGACTACTTCAAACAGGAAGCCATCGACTGGGCCTGGGAATATCTGGTCGACGTACTCGGCCTTGATCCCGCCCGGCTCTATGCCACAGTGTTCGAAGGATCGGACGACGACTCACTGACGCGCGACGACGAAGCCGCCGCGATCTGGGAGAAACATCTGCCCTCCGACCACATAATCAACGGCAACAAACACGACAACTTCTGGGAAATGGGCGACACCGGACCCTGCGGACCCTGCTCTGAAATCCACATCGACCTGCGCTCCGACGCAGAACGTAGCGAGGTGGACGGACGCGACCTGGTGAATCACGACCACCCGCAGGTGATCGAGATATGGAACCTCGTGTTCATGCAGTACAACCGCAAGGCCGACGGATCGCTCGAACCGCTGCCCGCACGCGTGATCGACACCGGCATGGGATTCGAGCGCCTGTGCATGGCCCTGCAAGGCAAAACGTCCAACTACGACACCGACGTCTTCACTCCCCTGATCGACAAAATCGCGTCACTGTCGGGCAAAAAATACGGAGAAAACGCCAAGGTCGACGTGGCAATGCGCGTCATAGCCGACCACGTCCGCACCATATCATTCTCCATTGCCGACTCCCAGCTTCCCTCCAATGCCAAAGCCGGCTACGTGATCCGTCGCATACTTCGCCGCGCCGTCCGCTATGCCTACACCTTCCTCGACCAGAAGGAAGCATTCATGTATCGTCTGGTCGACACCCTGATCGAGTCTATGGGCGAAGCCTATCCCGAACTGGTCCACCAGCGCGAGCTGATCATGAAAGTCACCAAAGAGGAGGAAGACTCTTTCCTGCGCACTCTCGAAAACGGCATACGCCTGCTCGAAAACGCCATAGCCGCCGCACGCAAAGAGGGCAAGACAGAGATTTCCGGATCGGAGACATTCGTGCTCTACGACACTTACGGATTCCCCGTCGACCTGACCGAACTGATCCTGAAAGAAAACGGCATGACACTCGATCAGGCCGGATTCGACAAGGAAATGGCCGCCCAAAAGGCCCGTGCACGCAATGCGGCCGCTGTAGAAGCCACAGACTGGGTAAGCGTCTACGAAGGACAGCCCGGATTCGGCGAATCGACATTCGTGGGCTATGACTGCACGGAAGCCGACGCAGCGATCCTGCGCTACCGCAAAGTCAAACAGAAAAACAAAGAATTCTATCAGATCATCTTCGACCGCACGCCTTTCTACGGCGAGATGGGCGGACAGGTTGGCGACCGCGGCACCATGACACAGCCCGGCGGCGAACGCATCGACATATTCGACACCAAACGCGAAAACGGAGTCACCGTCCACCTCACGCAGTCTCTCCCGTCAGACGTAAACTCCAGATTCACACTGACCGTCGACCAGAACACACGCATGGCCACCTCATGCAACCACACAGCCACACACCTGCTGCACGAAGCCTTGCGCGAAGTGCTCGGATCGCATGTGGAACAGAAAGGATCGCTGGTCACACCCGACATTCTTCGCTTCGACTTCTCACACTTCCAGAAAGTCACACCCGAAGAACTCCGCAAGGTCGAACATCTTGCCAACGAGAAAGTGCGCATGGCCATAGCTCTCGACGAGCACCGCAACATGCCCGTCGACCAGGCCCGGGCCATGGGAGCCATGGCCCTGTTCGGCGAAAAATACGGCGAAGAGGTACGCGTGGTGCGCTACGGCTCCTCCATTGAGCTGTGTGGCGGCACGCATGTGGGCAACACCGGCAACATAGGCATGATCCGGATTGTCTCCGAAAGCAGCATCGCCGCAGGCATACGCCGCATAGAAGCCATTACAGGCTCACGCGTCGAAGAAGCGATCGACAACATGTCGGACACACTGCGCGAGATAGCCCAGATGCTCCACAATGCCCCCGACGTGGTGGCCGCGCTGAAAAAATCCATCGAAGAAAACACCGAACTGCGACAGCAGGCCGAAGAATACATGAAAGAGCGCATAGCCACGCTTTCCAAATCGCTGATCGACGCTGCTCCTGTCCGAAACGGCATCCGCATGGTCACATTCGGCGGAGTACGCGTGCCCGACATTGTGAAAAATATTGCCTTTGCCGTGCGCGCAGCATCACCCCAGTCCACTGCATTCATCGGCGCCACTGTGGATCTTGCCGGAAAACCGCTGCTCACCGTCATGCTCACAAATGATCTTGTCGAAGAAGGTCACAACGCATCGGCAATGGTCCGCGAGGCCGCCAAAGCCATAAAAGGCGGAGGTGGCGGCCAGCCCGGCTTCGCACAAGCCGGCGGCAAAGATGCCGAAGGGATATCAGCGGCAGCCGATATCCTCACCTCCATTCTGCTAAAATAACTCTCCCGTCCTCTTTATGCAAGAATCCATCCTCACCCTGATCCAACAGGTGATCCGCACAAACTGGGAGCATCTGGCACTCACCGATTTCAACGGTGAATCACTGCAATACAAGGATCTCGGAAGAAAAATAGCCAAACTCCACCTGCTGTTCGAGCACACGGGAGTGAAGCCAGGCGACAAAATCGCCATCTGTGGCAAAAACAGATCACAGTGGGCTGTGGCCTTTCTCGGCACACTGACCTACGGTGCTGTGGCCGTGCCCATACTCCATGAGTTCAAGCCAGACAACATACACCATCTGGTGAACCACAGCGATGCCCGGCTCTTTTTTGCCGACACCAGCATCTACGAGAACCTCGATCCGGACTCCATGCCTAAGCTCGAGGGCGCCGTGCTCATCAAAGACTTCTCGCTGCTGCTCTGCCGCAACGAGAAACTGATGCACGCTCGCAAGCATCTCAACGAATATTTCGGCAAGAAATATCCCGAGCGCTTCACCCCCGACGACGTTGACTTCTTCAAAGTCACGGATGATATGCAGCCCTGCATCATCAACTACACGTCTGGCTCCACCGGATTCTCCAAAGGGGTGATGCTGAGCTACCGGGCGCTGTGGAGCAACGCACGCTTCGCCATAGACCGCCTGAAGCATCCGAGCGTGGGGGAATCGACTGTGTGCATGCTCCCGCTGGCCCACATGTACGGTCTGTCCATCGAACTGATAGCCTGCATGCTCAAAGGATCGCACATCCATTTCCTCACACGTGTACCCTCGCCGAAAGTGCTCGTCGAAGCCTTCCAGACCACACGTCCCGGACTGATCATCACAGTGCCGCTGGTCATCGAGAAGATCATCAAGACCAAAGTGTTCCCGACTCTGGAGAAGCCCATAATGAAACTGCTGCTGCACACTCCCTTCATCGACACCAAGATACTGGAGAAAGTGCGCGAGCAGCTCATGCAGGTGTTCGGCGGCAATCTCGACCAGATGATCGTGGGCGGAGCCGCGCTCAACAAGGACGTGGAAAACTTCCTTCACGAGATCAACTTTCCAGTCACCGTAGGCTACGGCATGACCGAATGCGCTCCGCTCATATCATACGCCTACTGGACCGAAAGCCGTCCGGGATCATGTGGCAAGCCGGTGGACAGGATGACCGTGAAAGTCGACTCGCCCGATCCCGAAAGAATCCCCGGCGAGATTATGGTGAAAGGCGACAACGTGATGCTCGGATACTACAAGAATCCGCAGGCCACGGCAGAAGTGATGACACCCGACGGATGGATGAAGACCGGCGACATGGGCACCATCGACTCCGACGGATTCATCTATCTGCGCGGACGCAACAAGACCATGCTGCTCGGCCCCTCCGGACAGAACATCTATCCCGAGGAAATCGAACAGAAACTCAACAACATGCCCATGGTCAGCGAATCCCTCGTGGTGGACAACGGCGATGGCAAACTTGTGGCTCTGATATATCCGGACTTCGACGAAGCCACCCGAGAGCAGCTAAGCCACGCCGACGTCAAGAAACTGATGGAAGAGAACATAGCCGAAGTCAACACAATGCTTGAAAGCTATGCCCGCCTGTCAGATTTCCGGATCATGACCGAGGAATTCGAAAAAACGCCCAAACGTAGCATCAAACGCTATCTATATTCCAAATTCTGACCATAATATCACTCCTTCGCGAATTACACGAAACGAAAAATGAAAAAAGTATCAGCCTTGATCTTCAGCGCTCTCATAGCGCTCTCTGCTTCGGCTGTGCCGGCCAAGCGCGGACTGCGTCCGGTGCGGCAGGCCGACGGCACCACCGTAATGGTGGAACGTGTCGGTGACGAAAACCGACACTTCACGCTCAATCAGGACGGCGCCCTGCTGCGAAAAGTCAACGGAATCTATCGTCTTGCCGACATCAGCGACAACGGCACACTCATCGATGCCGCCGCTCCCGTATATTTCAGTTCCGAAGATGTGCAGCGCCGCATCGCCGCCACCAATGTCGCTGCAACCGCCACAGAACAGTCCGGACCGAAAATCCATCGTGTAGCCCAGATCGGCAAATTTCCCGACAGCGACTTTCCCGGACAAGGCAGCCCAAAAGCCTTGGTGATTCTGGTAGAATACTCCGACGTGAAATTCACGCTCGACGACCCGCACACCTACTTCTCGGAGATGCTTAGCAAAGAAGGCTTCTCATCCTACGGAGCCACCGGCTCATGCCTTGAATACTTCATCGAGTCGTCAATGGGCAACTTTGCCCCTGAGTTTGACCTTTACGGACCTGTGACCCTGTCACGCACCCGCAGCTACTACGGCGGAAACGACGCCTACGACCAGGACTCACATCCCGAACAGATGGTCATCGAAGCATGCCGCCAGCTGGACGCTACGGTCGATTTCACCCAATACGACTGCAACGGCGACGGCTATATAGACAATGTGTTCGTGTTCTACGCCGGACAGGGCGAAGCGACCTACGGCGACGAAGACACCGTATGGCCGCACTCGGCCAACATCAGCGACTGGGGCTATAACATCAAACTCGACGGCGTGCGTCTCGGACGCTATGCCTGCACAAACGAATGGGAACAGAACCGTCCTGACGGCATCGGCACCTTCGTCCATGAATTCTCCCACGTGCTCGGCCTGCCCGACCTCTACCACACCGCCGCCATGGCCAACTTCACCCCTGGCACATGGTCAGTGATGGACTACGGCCCCTACAACAACAACGGCATGACCCCTCCGGCCTACTCGTCGTTCGAGCGCAATGCCATGGGATGGATCACCCCCGAGGAACTCGTACTTGAGGACGGACAGGTGACACTGCCCGACCTGCGCACGTCCAACAAAGCATACTGCCTGACAAATCCGTCGAATCCGCGCGAATTCTACCTCTTTGAAAACCGTCAGCAGCAGGGATGCGACAAATATCTGCCCGGCCACGGCATGCTCATCTGGCATGTGGACTACAACGCTACCACATGGACCCAGAACACCGTCAACAACGACAAAAGCCATCAGGGCGTAGACCTCTGCGAAGCCGACGGACGCGATTCCAAAAACCAGCGCACCCAGGGCGATGCATTCCCCGGATCGGCCAACGTGACCCGCTATCAGCCGCGCTGGTGGACCGGCGGCACCGCATCGATCAAACTGTCCGGCATAACCGAGACCGAAGGCCGTATTTCATTCGCAATGGAGGAAGCCGAGGCTCCCGGCGACTATCTGTCCGTCTACGACGTGGTCAACGGAACATCCAACACCACTACCAACGTAAAAGTACGCGGCTACATAGTCGGCTATGCCAAGAGCACATTCACCGAGAAAAGCGTGGAATTCTCCGCACCCGCCACTGTTGAATCCAACATCGTTCTCGCCGACTCCGAAACCGAAACCTACTACGCAAACTGCATACCCGTACAGCTGATGGCTGCATCCGATGCACGCAACGCGCTCAACCTCAAGACCAACCCCGGCATGCTTGGAGCATACGTGGAACTATACGGCGACCTCGAACGCTATATGCTGGTCAACGGCTTGAAATCAGTGCGCGAGTACACCATTCTGAGCAACGGCAACGTGTCCATTGACGAGATCGAGACGTCTGCCGACAACAATGACAACGACAATGCCGAATGGTTCAACCTGCAGGGCATGCGCGTGTCTCCCGAGAGCACGTCTGACGGCATCTACATACGCCGCACAGCCAATTCTGCAGAGAAAGTCACAATCAAACGCTAAATAAGAGCGACCGTCCACAACGACGACGTTCAGTAAGCAATTAAACAGACCGGAGCCGCGTGATTTACGCGGCTCCGGTCTTGTCTTATAATCTATAAGCCGTGATCCGGCTCTCTTTCTATCTACTCCGTCAAGGTACCGATCTCACGGATTCCGCCTGTGACTGAATCAAAAATAACGTACGACGGTGCTTTCTTTGATGTGAACAATGCCGGATCCAGACCGTAGACCACTCCGAACTGCGCCACGGTCAAATCGACCGAATCCAGCGTGCGTCCGTCGGCACTGACCGTCACGTTGGCCGAGCCGGGTATACAGTAAGCCACACCGCCCTTGGGCATAGCCTTGGTCTCGCCCTTGTCATTGACGGGCATCTTGCCGCGCGAAGTCACGTCGACCGATATATAAACAGGCACACCGCGCAGATCGTCGGCATCCACAATGCCTTCCGTTCGGCTCAGGCGGGCTATCACCTCGTCGGTCACATCGGCCTTGGGCATATAAGTCAGCGTGACCACCTCGGTCGACGTGCTCTGAGTGCCCAGAAACATCGCTGTCAGCGCCTCCTCCTGAGCGTCAAGATTGCTCAGAATGAGTTTCAATGCCGATCCGTCGGGCATCTGGTCCGCCTGGCCGGTAAGATAGTCATTGCGACTCGACCGTATCTCCATTATGCGGGCAGCGGCCAGTTCGGCGCGCTTGGCCGTAGAGGAACTCTGAACCATCTCGGCCGTGACCGCCTGACGGGCCGCCGGGCCGTCCAACGCCGTCGGCGAAGCCGGACGCGGCTCCGGCAACTCCACCGTCTCCTTGGCCATGACCTGATCAGTGTTCAACGCAAGCGGCAGGCCGTTTTCATCAATAAGCAAAAACGGGTTTGACGCCGATTTAAGCTGCATCAGATATTTCTCGGCTCCGGTATCTATCACTCCCTCGGAAGTGACTGTGGCCCCGAGCAGACGCCACTGGACAGAAGGTGTGGCCACAGCGTCAGAAGTGCCCAGATAACGTCTCGCATATTTATAGAATTCGCCGGGATTGCACTCCGTACGCTCGGCTTCGAGAGTAATTTTAAGGACTGTCGCGGGAAGCGAGTACATAATCCCATAGTCATTGGCTTTGGACGCCGACAGTTTCTGGGTCGACTGCGCCGACGCCTGACAACACAGCATGCCGCAGCAACATACCGAAAACAAAAATCTCTTCATATACCTCATAACTTAACGGGGTTATTTAAAATGCTATTGTCTTTATCGCACGCCCGACATTGGCCGCTATGTCGGCAGCAGTAACACCATACTGACCCTCTGTCTCGGCAGCCATGTCGCCTGCCACACCGTGGATGTAGACTCCGGCAAGCGCAGCCGCTTCCGGACGATAGCCCTGTGCCATCAGCGCCGCTATGATGCCGGTGAGCACGTCGCCGCTGCCGGGAGTGGCCATGGCGGCATTGCCGGATGAATTGAAATACAGGCGGCCGTCCGGACGCACTATGGTGGTGTAGCGGCCTTTGAGCACTATGAGGATATTATGATAGCGCGACATCTCTATGGCCTTGACCAGACGGGCTTCGGCACTGGGCTGCGGCCCGAATATGCGGTCAAACTCTCCGGCATGCGGAGTGATGACCGAAAGCACCGGCACCAAATGCAGCAACGACTGCCTGCGGGCCATGCAATTCAGAGCATCGGCATCGAGCACCACCGGCTTTTCCTGCAACTTCAGGAAATTCTCAAGCGCGTTGATCGTAGCGTCGGCCGTGCCTATGCCCGGACCGATGGCAATAGACGAATACTCCGACCGGGGGCGTATCTCGTTGATATATATGTCGCTGTTCGATGCCTGATACATTGCTTCCGGCACCGCGCCCTGAACCACATCATAGCCACACCGCGGAGCATAGACCGTCACCTTTCCGGCGCCGGCCCTGAGGGCGCCGCGGGCTGAAAGGACAGCAGCCCCCATCATTCCGTAGCTGCCGGCCACCAAAAGAGCTGACCCGAAATCGGCTTTAGAGCTGAACGGCGCACGCGGCTTCAGAATACGTTTCACATCCTGACGCTCCACAAGATAAAAAGGCGCCGGAGTGCGCCGTATGGCACTTTGGCTCAAACCTATGTCTATAACCTTCCACTCACCCACAAGCTCGGCGTTGTCCTGCATCATGAATGCCGGATGAGGAAACTGCACGGCCATGGTCACCGTGGCATGGATTATGTTGCGGTGCACGGAATTCGGATTCCAGTCGCCGAACAGACCCGACGGCACGTCGATCGACACGATCTGCGCGCCGCTGTCATTGATATATTTGACCAGTTCACGGAAACCTCCGGTGAGCGGTTCGCGGAGTCCGGACCCGAAAAGGCCGTCCACCACGATATACTGCGGAGAAAGCAACGGCAGATTGAACAGTCCGGTCACCTCCGTGAAGTCCACATCGGCGCCGAGCGCCAGAAGCTGACGCTTGCACTCGGCACAGTCAACGCTCAGACGATTGCCGCCCTTATTGAACAGAAACACCTCCGGACGATAGCCCTGCTCGGCAAGCATACGGGCCACAGCCAGTGCGTCGGCCCCGTTATTACCCGGACCGGCAAACACGGCTATACGCATATTGGCACACAGCCGGCTGATGACTTCGGCAGTCACTCCCTCGGCCACACGCTCTATCAGCTGCAGAGACGACACGCCCTCCTTCTCAATGGTCACGCGATCTATCTCCCTGATCTGTTCGGTAGTGAAAATCTTCATGTTGCGACGGAAATAATTTACACTACAAAATTACACAGAATTATTCAATTCCCACCCACCGCCTGAGCTAAATTTCCATAACGGCATCAAGCACCGTCATGGCTGCCATGGCCTCGACCACAGGCACAGCCCGCGGAAGCACACACGGGTCATGGCGGCCACGGGCCTTCAGTTCCTCCACTCCGCCGCAGTCGGTCGCCGCACGCAACGTCCGCATCAGAGTGGCCACCGGCTTGAAGGCCACGCGAAAAACAATATCGGCGCCGTTGCTTATGCCCCCCTGAATACCTCCGCTATTGTTGCTCAAAGTCCTGAATCCGGAGCCAAACTCATCGACTGTCTCCGAACCCAGACGGCAGCACCCGTCAAAGCCCATGCCGAACTCCACACCCTTGGCCGCAGGAATACCCATCATGGCAGCGGCAAGAGCCGCATCAAGCTTGCCGAACACAGGGTCGCCGACTCCGGCAGCCACACCCGAGATCCAGCACTCGGCTATCCCTCCAACACTGTCACCGTCCGCACGCACCGACTCGATCAGACGCACCATTTCCTCGGAAGTCACGGCCTCCGGACACCTTACCGCGCTCAGCTCCACAAGGCCGGGCGAGACATCAACGGAATCCGGCATCTCCACTCTTCCTATCCTTCTGGTAAACGCCATCACCCTGATGCCGCGCGCTTCAAGCACCTGACGGGCAAACGCACCGCCCACCACCCGGCAAGCGGTCTCACGGGCCGAAGCCCGTCCGCCGCCGCGATGGTCACGGATGCCATATCTGGCGAAATAGGTGTAATCGGCATGCGAAGGCCTGAACACATGCCGAAGGTTCTCATAATCCTCACTTCGGGCATCCTTGTTCTCAATGATGAACCCGATCGGTGTGCCGAGAGTAAGTCCATCTGACGATATGCCCGAAAGAATCCTCACTATGTCCTCTTCTTTCCGGCCTGACGTCAGCGCGCCCTGTCCTGGGCGCCTTCGTGTAAGCTCGGCCTGCACGCGGTCCATATCTACCTTCACACGCGGCGGCATGCCGTCGATCACACCGCCCACCGCCGCTCCATGGCTCTCGCCGAAAGTGGTAAGACGGAAATTTCGTCCGAACGTATTCATCAGTCCTTTATCAGATCTGTTACGGCAGCACCAGTATAGGCGATCAAATCGGCCGGATCCACTGCAAGCTGAAGCCCACGCTGACCGGCGCTCACAAAGATCTCGCTGAAACCGGTGGCTGTATGATGAAAAAACACCGGAAAAGGCTTTTTCATGCCAATCGGCGTACACCCACCGCGTATATATCCGGTAAGCGGCAAAAGTTCCTTCATGGGAATAAGGTCGGCTTTCTTGGCTCCTGCCGCACGGGCCGCCTTCTTCAGATCGACCTCGGCATTGCCGGGCACCACACAGACAAAATGTCCGGCCCTTTCGCCAGACAGCACCAACGTCTTGAACACCCGGTTGATATCCTCGCCAAGAGCATCTGCCACATGCTGAGCTGCAAGGTCATCCGGATCATACTCATACGGGATAATCCGATAAGACACCCCGGCCTTGTCAAGCAGCCGGGCGGCATTTGTTTTCATATCTTTTGCCATAACAATGACAAAAGTAGCAAAAACCACAGAAATTGCGTATCTTTGTGTGGATTTTTATAAAAAACACAACATACTAAATACTAAGTTTCCAAAAAGTACAAACCTAATTTTCTAACAAAAAACAATCACTAATGAAGCGGATTTCTGTCCTAAAAACTCTACTTCTACCGGCCGTTCTGGCGGTTGGAACGCCTGGCGCAAACGCCGCCGTACGTCCCGACCGTGACGCCATACGCAAGGCCAAACAGCAGGCGACAATGACCATGCCGAAAAAGGCTCCGGCAATACAGGCCGCCGCAAGTCTCACCGGTGTCAACTTCCTGGGTTACTTGTGTTACTCCGATTATAGCAATCTGGGACTCTATTCAATCTCAGGCACCAACTTCCGGTTCTCGTACACCGCCGACCTCAACGCATCCGGCGGCGGCACATACGGCAACGGAAAATACTATGCCGTCGACATGGATAACTTTCCCGACGGACCGGCACAGCTGTCCGTCTACGACGCCAACTCATGGCAACTGCTGAACTCAGCAGAAAACCAGTCCGCGTCAAGCGTATCGGCCGATCTCACCTTCGACCCTACACAGAATGAAGTCTACGGAATCTTCTTCGACGGAGACTACAGCATATTTTGGGATTCATCGCTCAGCACCGGTCTCGGCCTGCTCAACACCGAAACCGGCCGCAGCACCCTCATCGGCGACTCTTTTGCCGAACGCATGGTAGCCATAGCATGCAACGCCGACGGACAGCTCTACGGCATCAGCATCTCCGGCGACCTCTACGCCATCAACAAGACTAACGCCCGGACCACTCTGATCGGTGCAACCGGCGTAACCCCCGACTGCGACATGCAGTCAGCCGTGATCGACTACAATACCGGCAAAATGTACTGGAGCGCCGTCTACGACGACTATACCACCGGCCTGCTTGAAGTCGACCTTTCCACAGGCCGTGCCTCACAGGTCAAAGAATGGACCGACAGCTACGGCTATCCGACCATGGACATGGTCAACGGCCTGTCTCTGAAACAGGACATCCAGACCAGCGGCATACCCGACAAAGCCACCGGACTTGCGGCACAGTTTGCCACCGGCATGCTCTCCGGAACCTTCTCATTCACTCTCCCGTCTGCCGACATAGCCGGCAATCAGCTCTCCGGCACTCTTGACTACGCCGTTACCGCTGGCGAGATATCCAAATCAGGCTCAGCCAAGGCAGGCTCCACAGTCAACGTGCCCATGACTCTTCCGTCAGCCGGCGCCTACACATTCTCCGTCACCGTAAGCGCTGCCGGACAGACCGGCCCCGCCACCTCCATCGAAAAATGGATCGGATACGACGAGCCCAAATGGGAAGGCACACCCACAACCCGCCCCGACGGCAACGACGCATCAGCCATGATCATCGACTGGACTGAAAGCGTGCCCGTATCCGGCATCCACGGAGAAAGCATCGGCCGACTGACATTCGACGTTGTGCGCTATCCCGACGTAAAGACCGTGGCCACCGGAATCTCCGCAACCACCTGCACAGACAAGATCGATTCAAACGTGCGCACCGAATACTGCTATAAGATCACCGCAAAGACAAACGGCGGCACATCGGCAACTGCATCGACAAACACCGTTATCTACGGCACCACCTGGCCCGTACCCTTCAACGAAGACTTCTCGCAGCCCGGAGTGGAACGGCTCTACACCGTGGCCGACGTCAATAAGGACGGCTCGACATGGAAACTTGAAAACGGCGCTTTCGTCTACGGCTACAACCAGAAGAACAACGCCAACGACTGGCTCATCACTCCCCCCGTACGTCTGGAAACAGGCAAGCTCTACACCTTCAGCTTCCATGCCCGCAACAGCTACCCCGACGAACGTATATGCGCATCCTTCGGCACAGCCGCCACACCCGAGGCTATGACCACACAACTCGTGGCCCCCATAGTGATCTCCGGATTCCAGACCCAGACAAAACCAGAGACCAACTTCAGCGTAAACACCACTGGCGACTATTATTTCGGCATCCACGCATGCAGCGATGCCGACGCAAGCGATCTCTATCTCTACGGCATCACCGTCAAAGCAGTGCCCGTCACCGCGCCCTCTTGCCCGCGTAACCTCACAGTAACCCCCGGCTCACAAGGCGCATCAGAAGCGACTCTAACATTCGACATGCCGTCGACAAGCATCAACGGCGACCGCCTAAGCGGCAATCTCGACGTCAACATCTACCGCAACGACAGCAAGATAGCCACCCTCAACAGCCTGACTCCGGGTGCCGGCAACATCACCTGGAAAGACGAAAACATCGACTTCCGTGGCCTTTACACATATAAAGTAGTGGCTGTCAACACTGAAGGCGAAGGAGAATACGCCACCGAGACCGCATTCATCGGCATCGACGTGCCCGGTCCCGTTCGCAATCTCACCGCCAAAGAGGACCCCACATCCGAAGGCAACATCATAGTCACCTGGGACGCTCCCGAAAAAGGCGTCAACGGCGGCTACATCAACCCCGACGAACTCACCTACTACATCTCACCCGGTCTGGGCGGAGACGAGATCAATAACGGCCGCTCCACCATCTACCGCGACAACCTCAACGCCACCAAATCGCAGATATATCAGGGCTATAACGTCTGGGCAGAGAATGCATCCGGATCCGGACGACAGAACTGGAGCACAGTCACCACCATCGCCGGACCGGCCCTCAAACTGCCCGTCTACGAATCATTCGCCAACCAGACGCAGCGCAGCGGTCCATGGCTCAACAAAATGATTGCAGGCGAAATCGGCGAAGCATTCTGGTTTATCTCCGACGGCACAATCTCATCATCCGGCACACAGGACTCCGACGCCGGCATCATGCTGTTCTCGGCAAGTGCCACCGGCCGCGCCTCACGCATCGAGACTCCCAAAATCGACATACGCGGCGCCAAAAACCCGTATCTCACATTCTGGGCTTATCTCACAGGCAAGAACGACCGTCTGGAAGTGATGCTGTCACGCGAATTCGGAGAATTCTCCACTGTCCTGACCATACCCATGAACTCGGCGCCGAAAGGATGGAAACGCTTTGAACTCCCTCTTAGCGAATATGCCGACGCACGCTTCATACAGGCCGGCTTCGCCGCATTTGCCGTAGAAGCCACCGACTACATCATCGCCATCGACAACATCTCCGTGCGCGATCTTGTGGACCACGACCTCGAGCTGATGACACTCACCGCACCCTCCGACCTGAAAGTCGGTCAGAAAGGCGAATTCACAGTCTCCGTAAGAAATGTGGGACGAAATGACGCTCAGGCCGGCTCATACACCGTTAATCTGATCAAAAACGGCAAAACCGTGGCCACAGCCGCAGGCAAAGCCGTCAACGCTGAATCACAGGTATCGTTCACAATGAACGACACACCCACCATCGACGACAGTGAAGAGACCATCTACACCGCATCGCTGACCTACGAAGCCGACCAGAACCCCGACAACAACACCTCAACAGGCAAACGCGTGCGCATCGAACTGCCCGTCTACCCGTCTGTCACCGACCTCGACGGCGAAATCACCGCCAACGGCATCAGCCTGTCGTGGAACGAACCCAACATCGCCGACATGCCGGCAAAACCCGTCACTGAAACCTTCGAAAGCTATGCTTCGTTCATCATCTCAGGAATCGGCGACTGGACTCTGGTCGACGGCGACGGACTCAAGACCATACAGATGACCCTGAGCGGCCTTGACGATCCCCTGCAGTACGACAACGTGGGCAAGCCCATGGCCTTCCAGGTATTCAACCCCGAAAAAGCAGCCATACCCTTTGCCACATGGGATCCCCATTCAGGCAAACAGATGCTTGCCGCATTCCGTCCCACCGACGGCGTCAATGAAGACATCCCCAACGACGACTGGCTGATATCGCCCGAACTCAGCGGCAAGGCCCAGACCATCACTTTCTACGCCAAACCCGGTGCATCCATTCCCGAGACCATCGAAGTACTCTACTCTGAGACCGGACACGATGTCGACGACTTCATCTACGGCAGCGAACCCTTCATCGTAGCCGACGTGCGTGACTGGGAACAATTCCGCATAATGCTGCCCGACGGCGCCAAATACTTCGCCATCCACTGCATATCCGACTCACCCAACCACTTCGCGCTCCTGGTTGACGACATCACCTACACTCCCGCAGGCGCCCTGCCCGAGGAAGTGTCGCTGATGGGCTACAACGTGTATCGCGACGGACGCCGTCTCAACAGCGAGCCGATAAGCGAATCCGTATTCGACGACAATGACGTCGAACTCGAGAACACCTATAAATATAAAGTAACCTCCGTCTACGACAAAGGCGAATCACTCTACTCCAACGAGTACACCGTGCTCTATACCCATGCCGGACTCGGATCCGTGGAAATCACCCGGATCACAGTTCAGTCCGACAGTGAAGGCTTAGTGATCAAGGGTGCCGAAGGAAAGAAAATAGACGTCTACACCCTCTCCGGAATCAATGCCTACAGCGGCATCGGAGACAACGTGACCCGCGTTTCCCTCCCCAAAGGCATCTACGCCATATCGATCGACGGACACATGTTCAAACATGCTGTAAGATAACCATCTATGAAGCAAACCGCAAAAATCATTGCGATGCTGGCGATCGGCATGCAGGCAACCGGCCTGCATGCCGTTCCTGCCATGCCAGGTGCCATGCGCATGACGCAGCCAGACGGCACCGAGATCACCGTAAGACTCTACGGAGACGAATCCGGCCACTACTACCTGAGCGACGACGGCTACCCTCTGAGACGCGACGATGACGGATTCTTCTACTACCGTACCGGCTTCTCCGGCTCTACCGCATCCGTCAGGGCTCACGACAAATCGGCCCGCACACCGGACGAACAGGCGTTTCTCGCCACGATCGACAAGAAATCAGCCGTAAACCACACCGTGCTGCGCACCGCGGCCACACGCCGCAACAGCCCCCTGCTCAAGGCTTCGTCCACCACCACCTATCCCACCAAAGGCAAACAACGCGCCCTGGCCGTGCTCGTGGAGTTCCCCTCCGACGGCACCAACGACGAAGAAGTCACGTTCTCAATGGAAAATCCCGCCGGATTCTTCAACGACCTGCTCAACAAAACCGGCTTTGACGCTGACGGAGCCACAGGCAGCGTCCACGAATACTTCTATGAGAACTCGTCCGGACAGTTCGACCTTCAGTTCGACGTGTACGGCCCCGTGACCCTCTCGCGCGACATCAGCTTCTACGGCCAGAATGACCCGCAGGGCGGCGGCGACCTCAACGCATGGAACATGACAGTCGAAGCATGTCAGCAGCTCGACAACGTGATCGACTTCAAAGAATACGACCGCGATCTGGACGGCTACATCGACAACGTCTACGTATTCTATGCCGGACTCGGCGAAGCATCCGGCGGCGAACGCTACACCGTGTGGCCGCACGCCGGCGACGTGGAGCGCATCAGCGGCCAGCAGTTCACCTTCGACGGAGTGCGGCTCAACCACTATGCCTGCTCCAACGAACGCCGCGTGATCTTCAACGAAGAAACCAACACCCGCGAATCCCATACGGAAGGAATCGGCACCGTGTGCCACGAATTCACCCACGTGCTCGGATTCCCCGACCTCTACGACACCAAAAGCCAGGGAGCATCATTCACTCCCGGATCATGGTCGGTGATGGACGTAGGTTCCCACAATAATCTCAGCCGCACCCCGCCGCTGTTTTCCGCCTACGAACGTTTCTTCCTCGGATGGCTCGAACCGGAAGTCATCTCCGGCACCGAGAGCGTCACGCTCAACCCTCTGTCCGACAACGTGGCCCGAATCATCCGCACTAAAAACGAAAACGACTTCTTCATCCTCGAAAACCGCCAGCAGAAAGGCTGGGACGAATACATCCCCGGCCACGGCATGCTGGTGTGGCACATAAACTTCGTGGCCGACCTCTGGGAAGCCAACCAGGTCAACAGCGGACTGCAACACATCGACCTGATCGAAGCCGACGCCATCCTCAGCGAATCAACGCGCGCAGGCGATTCCTTCCCCGGCACCGCCGGAGTGACCTCATTCACATCCGAGACACACCCGGCCATGCTCACGGCCACCGGCGAACCTGTGGACATGCCGCTGACCGAGATCGAGGAGCGCAACGGCATCATCTACTTCAAGGCAGGCGACGGCCACGTCTCGCTCGAACAGGTCACGGTGCTGCCCGCCGCCGACGTGACCCCCGTGTCATTCACCGCACGCTGGGAGCCGGTCGAAGGTGCCGAAGCCTACAAACTTGACGTGTACACCCTCGGCGGAGGTGGCTACAACTTCGTCGACGGCTTCCAGAACCGCATCGTATCCTCCACATCACAGCCGGTAGAAGGTCTCGCCCCGCAGACTCTCTACAACTATAGAGTCCGCGCCATCGCAGGCAACAGCGAGAGCGCCCTTTCGGAAGTGATGCAGGTCACCACCCCCGAGGCATCCTTCGAATTCACAAGACCCGAACCGCTTGCGGCGACCGACGTCACATCGACCTCGTTCACCGCCAACTGGTCGGCACTCGAAGGCGCCGAAACATACCGTGTGGCTGTCTACACCAAAGCCAAAGGAGAACCCGACAGGACCACAGTCGACTTCACCGCAGGAGTGTCCAAACTCCCCGAAGGCTGGAAAAGCAACTGCACCATGGGACTCTCCATGGCAGGATACTTCGGACAGGCCGCCCCGTCGATGTCCATGCCGTCAAACCTCAGCTACATCCAGTCGCCGTCGTTTGAGGGCAATATACGCGGCATCAGCTTTTGGTACCGCGAGCGCAACAATCCCTCGGGCACCAACAAGATCCTCGTAGAAGGACTCGTCGGCAACGAATGGCAGCTTATCGACGAAGTACAGCTGACCGTACCGGCAACCTCCGGCACAACGGCCCGCTGGTCCGACAACGACGCCGACTGCAAGATACCGGCCGGCTGCAAATCCGTCAGGATCACCTACCGTCTTCTGGGCAAGGGCGCCCTGGCCATCGACGACATCGAGATAGCCTACAACGACAAGCTCTATCCCGTCAGCCTGCCCGGCATGGACAACCTTGATGCCGGCGACGCCCTGTCGCTTGCCGTCACCGGCCTTCAGCCGCTCACCACATATTACTATACCGTCAGAGGTGTGGCGGGCGACATTGTCACCCTCCCCAGCAGCGAAACCGCCATCGTCACCCTGCCCTCCGGAGCATCGCTCGACGAAATCGGATCCGCTACGGCTGAACCGGCCATCGCCCTCGACGGCCGCACTCTCACAGTGGACTTCAGCGGCCACGCTGCCGATGCCACGGCCACCGTCAGCGACATGCAGGGACGCATCATAGGCAGCCTGTCGGCTACCGCAGGCACGCCGACGGCATCGCTCACCCTGCCGGCTCGCGGCATCTACATCGTCACCGCCGCAGGCCGTTCACACAAGATCGCCGTGCGATAATACTCTTATACAACTGCAACCTATCCTTGGGGGGGAGACGCCGCAACACGCGTCTCCCCCCTCTGTTTCATAAATTTTCCGAATCTCGCTTTTTATACGTAACTTTGCATTCATATAAACCAAACGTCACACCGGCCATGAACTCAATCACATCCACCGGCCTTCAGGCCGTCAAGCAAAGGCTCGGCATTGTGGGATCATCGCCCGCTCTGCTCGATGCAATAGACCGCGCATTGAGGGTGGCGCCCATCGACCTTTCTGTCCTCATCATAGGCGAGAGCGGCACCGGCAAAGAATTCTTTCCGAAAATAATCCACTCGGCCGGAGCACGCAAACACGCCAGATACATAGCTGTGAACTGCGGCGCCATACCCGAAGGCACCATCGACAGCGAACTCTTCGGACACGAGAAAGGAGCCTTCACCGGAGCCATATCCTCCCGCAAAGGATACTTCGAGGAAGCCGACGGGGGCACGATCTTCCTCGACGAAGTGGCCGAACTTCCCCTCACCACACAGGCCCGCCTTCTCCGCGTGCTCGAATCGGGCGAATTCCTCAAAGTGGGATCAAGCACCGTACAGCGCACCAACATCCGCGTCGTGGCCGCAACCAACGTCGACATGGCCAAAGCCGTGGCCGAAGGACGCTTCCGCCAGGACCTCTACTACAGGCTCTCGACCGTGCAGATCAACGTGCCGCCGCTGCGCGACCGCGGTTCGGACATCACACTGCTCGCGCGGAAATTCGCCGCCGACTTCTCCGAACGCTACTCCACCCCCGAAATATCGCTCAGCGACGACGCCCGCACCCTGCTCGCATCCTACCGCTGGCCCGGCAACGTGCGCCAGCTCAAAAACGTGGTGGAGCAGCTGTCGCTCTTCGAAGCAGGCGACGAGATCACGCGCGAACGTCTGCAAAAATACCTGCCAGCAGCCACATTCTCCCCGGTCGTGGCCGCCGCAGCTGCGCCCAACGATCCGTCAGAACGCTCCTACGCACGCGAACGCGAAGTGCTCTTCAACATGATCTTCCGTCTCAGAGAAGAAGTGGACTCCCTCAGGGCCGAACTGTCGGAGAAAAAAACGGCCGCGCCCGCCATGGCTGCGGTCACATCGGCGGCAATGGTGCCGGCCACCCAGCCACAACCGCCCATTTCTCACCACAGAGCCCTGATAAACCTGCCGGAAGAAACCGCCGCCACCGAAGTGGAGACGCTTCAGGAAATCGTCATCCCAGCCATCAAGACCCTCGAGGACACCGAAAAAGAAACCATACGCGAAAGTCTCGAACGCAACGGCGGACGCCGCAAAGCCGCCGCCGCCGAACTCCGCATATCCGAACGCACCCTCTACCGCAAAATAAAGGAATATGGCCTTGAATAACTCCATCAGCCACACCATACTCAAACGGCTCCTGCCGCTTGTGGCTCTGCTGCTCATCCCCACCGGATGCCGCATCAGCTACAAACTCAACGGCTCTGCCCTCGACTACACTGTCTACAAATCCATAGCCATAGGCAACTTCCCGATACGCGCCGCTCTGGTATATCCGCCGCTACAGCAGACATTTGAAAACGCCCTGCTCGACTACGTGCAGCGCAACACCCGGCTGCAGACCACCGACAACACCGGAGCGGCCGACCTGCAGATGGAAGGCGAGATCACCAACTACAGCCTGTCGCCGCAGGCTGTCGGTGCCGACGCCTACGCATCGCAGACGCGCCTGACCATCTCCGTCAGAGTGCGCTACACCGACAACCGCGACGACTCAAAGGACATTGACCAGACCTTTTCGGCTTACCGCGACTTCCCTGCATCGGAAATGCTCACCGACGTCCAGGACCAGTTGTGCACGGAAATCTCCGACGAACTGGTAGAACTGATCTTCAACTCCACACTCGGCAACTGGTGATCATGAACGGACTAAGACAAGAAATCACACGCTGGCTCGACCACGGAGAGACCCCATCACCGGAAAGAGTCGAAGAATTGCACCTTGCCTGTCCTTGCTTTCTGCTGCCGGCCGCATTACTGCTGCGCAACAAAGCAGAGGAGCTGGACGACTCCACACGCGCCGCTCTCACACGGCGTCTGGCCGTTGCCGCTCCCGACATCGAAGAAATGAGCCTGGCCACAGATGCCGACCTGTCCGGCGAATTCTGCGGCTTCTACCCCGAAGAACAAAAGGCCACACCATCCACCGACGCCGCAATCGACAGATTCATATCGGCCTACGGATCCGAAAACCCCGAAGAGGAAGCCCTGCTCACCCGCCTGATCTTCAATCCCACGCCAGACTATGCACAGATACTCGCCCGCGAAGAGGAAGATAGCATACCCGACGGCGACGAAGCGCCCGACGGCTCTCAGGACCAGCTCATCAACAGTTTCATAATCAAAAGCAAAGCCGCAGGCGGCCAATTTCCGTCGGCTGCCGCCCCGGCCGCATCCGCAGAACAGCCCGCACCCGTCTCCGCAGTCGGAAAACCGGCAGCCGCCGACGACTCCCTCCTGTCCGAAAGCCTGGCTCATATCTACATACGCCGCGGCAACTACGCCAAAGCATACGAAATTATAAGCCACTTAAATTTGAATTTTCCCGAAAAAAGTATTTACTTTGCAGACCAATTACGATTCCTTCGGAAACTTATGCTTCTGGAGGGATCTATCCGTGAATAAATGAATTAAAACCATAAATCACATAAACACCTTATGAATCTGCTTCACACAATTGTAATAATCCTCACACTGCTCGCAGCCATTCTGCTCATCGGCATCGTGCTTATCCAGAAATCCAAGGGCGGCGGTCTGTCATCGTCGTTTGCCGGAAGCAACCAGATCATGGGCGTGCGCCGCACCAACGACATTGTCGAGAAGACCACATGGTATCTCGCCGCGGCTGTAGCAGTTCTGGCAATCCTGAGCGTGTTCACGGCTCCCTCCATGACCCACTCCATACGCACCCAGATGGAAACCTCCATGCCCGCCGACCTCGACTTCAGCGCTCCCGCAGCATCGCAGGAAGCTCCCGCAGTTGAAGCCGCAGCATCCGAGACTCCCGCTCCCGCAGCCGAATAATAATCGCGCCGCCACAGCCGGAGCCACAGCCGGCAACCGAATCAGACAAACCAAATCACGCAACACTCTCACCCCCTATATTCCCGATGATAACTCAGGAACAGCTAAAAGAGACCTTTGAGCGCAAGCTTGCGCTGAGGAGGTATCTTTGACATCGACAACAAGAAAATTCAAGTAGAGGAAGAAGAACTCCGCACCCACGTGCCCGACTTCTGGGAACACCCCAAAGAAGCTCAGATACAGATGAAGAAGATCAAGGATCTCCAGGCATGGATCCACGGATATGAAGACGTGGAGAAAGCCGTGGAAGAGCTTGGTCTGTCGTTTGACTTCTACAAAGAGGAACTCGTGACCGAAGAAGAGGTCGACGCGCTCTATGCCGAAGCCATAGCCAAGATCGAAGCCCTGGAGCTGCGCAACATGCTCCGGCGCGAGGAAGACAAGCTCGGAGTGGTGCTGAAAATCAACTCCGGAGCCGGCGGCACCGAAAGCCAGGACTGGGCATCCATGCTCATGCGCATGTACCTGCGCTGGGCCGAAAAGAACGGCTACAAGACCTCCATCGCCAACCTTCTCGACGGCGAGGAAGCAGGCATCAAATCTGTCACCATAAACGTCGAAGGCGACTTTGCCTACGGCTATCTCAAAAGCGAGAACGGCGTGCACCGTCTGGTGCGCGTCAGCCCCTATAACGCTCAGGGCAAACGCATGACCTCGTTTGCTTCCGTATTCGTCACCCCGCTGGTCGACGACACCATCGAGGTCAAGGTCGAGCCGGCGTTGCTGTCGTGGGACACCTTCCGATCCGGAGGTGCCGGCGGACAGAACGTCAACAAGGTGGAATCCGGAGTGCGCCTGCGCTACCAGTTTACCGACCCCTACACAGGCGAGAAAGAAGAGATCCTAATCGAAAACACCGAAACCCGCGACCAGCCCAAAAACAAAGAAAACGCCCTGCGGCAACTGCGCTCGATCCTCTACGACAAGGAGCTGCGCCACCGCATGGAGGAACAGGCCAAAGTCGAAGCTTCGAAAATGAAAATCGAATGGGGATCGCAGATACGAAGCTACGTGTTCGACGACCGCCGTGTCAAAGACCACCGCACAGGCCATCAGACGGCCGACGTGGGCGGAGTCATGGACGGCGACATAGACGGCTTCATCAAAGCCTTCCTGATGGAATTCGCAGGCAATGAAGAATAATTGAACTCATCATTTTGGCACTTTGATAAAAAAATGTATCTTTGTGCGCCTGAAATCACGTAAAATCAGTTAAAAGACACAAAATATTCAATGGCAACACTCGAAAAAATCCGCAGCAGATCGGTGCTCCTCGTGAGCGTCATTTTCGTTGCACTTTTCCTGTTCATCATCACTATCGTGGACAACCCCATGGGACTTGTACAGGACCACACCACAGTGGCCAAAGTGAAAGGTGACAAAATCGACTACGAAAAATATCAGAACCGTGCCAACCAGCTGCGCGAACAGAACCCCAATGCCGAAGGCGCCGACGCCCAGGCACTTGAGGGACTCATCATGGAATCGCTGATGAACCGTGAGTTCGACAACCTCGGCATCACCGTCACCGACGCCGAGATAACCGAAGCGATGGTAGGCGAGAAAGCCGCCATGATGACTGCCTACAGATTCCAGCAGACCCACAACGGCGTCACTCCCGAAGAATTCTACTCATACATGACCGATCCCGACTCCTACGGCATCCCCGCAGAGCAGGTACAGGCCATGGAAGCAGACTGGATGAACTTTGAAAACGAAGTCGAGCAGATGCTCAAAAGCCAGAAACTCTACTCGCTGCTCGTCGGCACCATCAAAGCCAACAAGGTAGACGCAAAAGCCATGTTCGACGAAGGCAACACCACCTACACCATCGTTTCCGTAGGCAAAAGCCTTTACTCACAGCCCGACACTCTCACCGACGAGGACATCAAGGCCTACTACGCCAACCACCGCGCCGACTACGCCATCAAGGAGCCGCACCGCTATGTGCGCTATGTCAACCTCGACATCAAGCCCTCGCAGGCCGACCGCAACGCCGCTCTCGACGCTGCCGCGATGGCAGTGGCCGACCTCTCTGAGAAACCCGCCATGGAAGGTCTCGCAGGCAACTCCACATTCGTTGTCGACTACATCACTGCCGACGCCGACGAACTCACCGCAAAGCGCCAGCCCACCCTCTCCGAATTCCTCAAAGGCGCAGCCATCGACAGTGTCTACGTGATCAACAACGCCGTCTACTCTCCTGCCAACCCCTCTATCGTCATCGCCAAACTTCTTGACCGCCAGACCAAAGTCAACGGCGCCAAGATCACACAGTTCCAGATCGACCCCTCCTACAATGCCGACTCTGTAGTAGCCCAGCTCAACTCCGGCGCAGACCACGCTTCGATCAAAGGACTCCTCGGCGAAGCCCAGACCTATCCCGTAAAATACTCACAGCTCCCCGACGAGATCGCCGACACGCTCAACGCTGCAGGCGTCAATGTCTACCTGCCCCTCTCCGGTCCCAACGGATCCGTGGCTGTGGCTGTGACCGCCTACGACGAACCCTCTGAAATCTACGAATACGCTACCGCCACCTACAGCGTCGAGCCTTCAAAAACAACCATCGACGAACTCAAAGGCCGCATGCGCTCATTCCTTGAGAAAGTATCATCTGTCAACGACTTCAACGCCGAAAACGCCATGATGGACGGCCTTATGGTCAACGACGAGATCGTCAACGCATCGTCAAACTCCCTGGCCAACCTTACTGACAGCCGCGGCATCGTGGCATGGGCAATGGAAGCCGACAAGGGCGACGTGAGCCACGTGTTCACCGACAGCCGCAACAGCCGTATGACGGCAGTGGCTGTGGCCGACATCTACGACGGAAAATACATCCCCGTATCCTTCCCTCAGATCCGCAACTCGCTTGAAGTGCTCGCACTCAACGAAAAGCGCACCGACATCCTCGTCAAAGAACTCTCCGGCAAAGGCACCACACTGGCCGACTACGCCAAAATCATGGGAGCTACCCCTGACACCGTGCGCAACGTGAACTTCGCCAACAACTCCGCCCGCTTCGCTCCGCTGGCCGGCATACGCGGCCACAAGCCTGGCGACGTGGTGGGTCCCCTCCGCTGGAACTCATCGGTAGTTGTCTACGAAGTTATCGACGCCACCGAAGGCACCATGCCCTACGACGAAAAATCCAACCTCATCAACATCAACAACCGCATGCAGGGCATCGTGATCAACGACCTCAAGAACCTGCTTCTGGGCGATGACGTGGTTGAAAACCGTATTCTCAAATTCACACGCCAGTAAACCAAGCGCGACAACACAAAAGCGCCTCTCTCCCGAGGCGCTTTTTTAATATCCACAGACTCCCAACTACTCCTAATTCCTAACTCCCAACTCCTAACTGAATATGTCACTGCAATGCGGTATAGTGGGCCTGCCAAACGTAGGCAAATCCACACTCTTCAACTGTCTCAGCAACGCCAAGGCCCAGTCGGCCAACTTTCCCTTCTGCACGATCGAACCAAACGTAGGTGTGATCACCGTGCCCGACGACCGTCTCACCAGACTCGTAGAGCTATGCAACCCCCGGTCCGTTGTTCCTGCCACAGTAGAGATCGTAGACATTGCCGGACTGGTCAAGGGTGCCAGCAAAGGAGAAGGACTCGGCAACAAATTCCTGGCCAACATCCGTGAGACAGACGCCATACTCCACGTGCTGCGCTGCTTCGACAACGACAACATAACCCACGTGGACGGATCGGTCGATCCCGTGCGCGACAAAGAGATCATCGACTACGAACTGCAGATCAAAGACCTCGAGACCGTCGACAGCCGACTCGCCAAAACCCTCAAACAGGCCCAGACCGGCGGTGACAAGACCGCAAGAATGCAAGCCGACGTGCTTCTGAAATTCAAAGAAGCTCTCGAAGCCGGCAAAGCCGCACGCACAGTCACATTCGACACACCCGACGAACAGAAATTCGCCCGCGAGCTGTTTCTGCTCACATCCAAACCGGTCCTCTACGTGTGCAACGTCGACGACGCATCGGCCGTGAACGGCAACACCTACGTCGACGCCGTGCGCCAGGCCATTAAGGACGAAAACGCCGACATACTCATCGTAGCCGCGCAGACCGAAAGCGAGATCGCCGAACTCGACACCTACGAAGAGCGCCGCGAATTCCTTGAAGAGATCGGACTGGAAGAATCCGGCGTGGCCCGTCTGATCCGCGCCGCCTATTCGCTGCTCGACCTGCAGACATATTTCACCGCCGGAGCGGACGAAGTACGCGCGTGGACGTTTATCCGCGGCAGCAAAGCGCCGAAATGCGCCGGAATCATCCACACCGACTTCGAAAAAGGCTTCATCCGCGCCGAAGTCATCAAATACGACGACTATGTGACCCTCGGATCCGAAGCGGCCGTCAAAGAAGCCGGAAAAATGAACGTAGAAGGCAAGGAATACGTGGTGCAGGACGGCGACATCATGCACTTCCGCTTCAACGTATAAGACCTGCCGCCGCACCGTCACCACCATAACAACACAACCTGCATCACGGCCACATGAACACGATGACACGGCGCATCACAACAGCCTTCACAGCGGCCGCCCTGTGCGCGGCCGCCGCATGGGCCGCCGACTCCTCCTCCCGCGTCAGATTCCATAACGAAGCGGCCGACACCACCCGTCTCAACGAACTGATAAGTGCCGCCGCCCGGATCGACAGCCACTCCCGACGCATCGAATGGCTCGGACACAGATTCATCGGGGCCCCTTACGTCGCAGGCACACTCAACTGCGACGGCACGGAGGAATGTATCACCGTCAACCTCGACGAATTCGACTGCACTACACTTGTGGAGACTGTGCTCGCCATCAATGCCGCCGCGGCCGACCGAAGGCTGTCGTGGCGTGACTTCCTGTATGCGCTTGAAAACATGCGCTATCGCTCCGGCACTATGGCTGGATACGCGTCCCGTCTGCACTACATAACGGACTGGGCACTCGACAATTTCCACCGCGGCAACCTACGCGAGATCACCTCATCCATGCCCAAAGCTGTCTATACGGAAAAGAATCTGGACTTCATGTCGACCCACGCCGACGCCTATCCGCAACTCGCCGACTCCGCCCAGCTCGCCGGAATCAAAGCCATAGAACGCAATTTCCGTCATATCAGGATATACTACATCAAAAGCGCAGACGTAGATACTCCCGAAGTGCAGAATGCCCTGCAAAGCGGCGACATTGTAGCACTGTCCACCAAAATAAAAGGTCTCGACGTAACCCACATGGGCATCATAGTCAAAGAACCGGGCAAACCGGCGGGACTGCTGCACGCGTCAAGCAAACACGGCAAAGTGACGGTGGATCCGCTGTCGCTCGCCGACTACCTCCGCCGCTCCCGGTCAGTGACGGGCATAAGGATCTTCAGACCGTAAAGCCAGCGGCGCACGCGGGTGCGGAAAGCAAGGCGAAGCGACACAGCACTACACGTACGGTCCAGTGCGTCCACCGCACACGGGTCGCCCGACGCTATGGCCAGATACATGGCGTATGCCCCCAGTTTTCTCAGACCCGGATCAATGAGCCGGCGCGACACCCCGGTTCGCGATGCCAGAGCTGCCGTCATCCCTATGCTCGCTCTATAGAATCCGGCGGCCCGAGAGAGCCTTGCCGGATTGCTCACGGAGTCGCCGCCCACACTGTAGCAGAGAGTCACCTGCGGCATATACGCCACCTTCCATCGGGCAACCAGCACAGCCATGATAGGCAGGTCCTCGGCACACTGGGAACGGAAAAACTCACGGTCGGCAGTATATTCGGCCATAATCGCATCGCGCCTGTACATCGCCGTGCACAGATGCACCGGCTGCGGCTTGTCATGTCGCAGCAGCCTAAGAAGCACATCCCTGCCGCCGGCCACCGGCGGATAGTCCAGACACACTGTCTCGCCTGCACTGGTACGCCATGCGGTGTGCACCAACGCTATCTCCGGATCCGAATCGAGCACCGCGACCTGACCGGCCAGCTTGTCGGGATCAATCCAGTAATCGTCGCCTGCACAATCGGCCACATACTCTCCGCAGGCCGATTCCAGACAATCGAAATAATTGCGTGTCACACCCTTGTTAGGCGCAGCCGGCATCAGCCGCACCACCTCCGGATAACGGCGCGCATACTCCTCACACACGGCCCGCGTGCCGTCGGCCGACGCATCGTCGCCCACCACTATCTCAAACGGAAAATCCACCCTCTGCGACAATATATGGTCAAGCGTGCGCGAGATGCTGTCACGCTGGTTATATGTCACCACAATCACCGAAACCTTCTTCTTCATGGCACCAGTCCCCTTATTTCACGCGCGAAGGCGCGACGCAACGGCTCCGCGTCAAGATCACGGCGCCACCGCTCCAGAGCTGCGGCCCGCATGGCCTGACGCCGCGGCATGGCCGCATCGGCCGCCGACACGAATTCCTCAGGTACCGGCGCCGGCGACAGCAACGCCCCCACCTCAGCGTCGATTATCTCAGGCACTCCGCCAACCCCCGACGCAATCACAGGCACCCCGTAGCTCAAGGCCTCGCACAAGGCTATTGGCCTGCCGCCCTCTGAACGGCTCATCATCACCACAAAGTCCACATGACGTCCGCCCAGTATGGCCCTGACTCCTGAATTGGGCAACGCGCCGCAAAGCTCCACATCGAGGTTGGCCGGCACATCCTCCGCAGCCTGACGGCGAAGACTCTCCATCTCCGAACCGTCGCCCACGTGAATCCACCTCACCCTCCTCTGCGGATACAGACGCGCCCAGTGCTTCACGCACCCGAGCTGGCGCAACACCCCCTTCTCAGGCTCCACACGGGCCACGCTCAGCAGCGTCACGTCGCTGTCGTCCGGCAGGGCAGGCGGATTCACCCCGTCCGGCGCCACGCTGCCCAGATGACGTGTGGCCACCTTGCCGGCATGAGCGGGATAGTCTGCACGTATGTATGCCGTGCCGCTGTCCGACGCCGGGTAGCATGCCAAGGCACGGCTGAGAGTGTGTTCCCGCCACGAATGGCTCAGAAAAGGCGATTCGGAATCATATATGTCATGACCATGGGCACGGGTTATGAACCGCGCGCCACTGATTCCGGCCAGCGCGGCGGCCTGATACTCGAACCAGAATGTATAGAACAGCGTGGTGCGAAGATCCAGACCGTATTTGGAGATAAGACGGCGTATTTTTGTCCGGTAATGCACCGTATATGCCGAAAAAGCCACAGCCGACCGCAGCTGCGCCACAGTGTGTATATAGGCATAGTCGCAGGCCAGATGACGGTAGAGCGACGGACGCGCCAGAGCCGCTGCCTTATCGACTGCACCGGGCCTGCGGGTCAGCGAGGTGTCCACCGTCACATTCGCCGGCAGCCCGCCGGCCATCGGACCGCGCACAAGCACCGGCGCGATGATCACCCTGTCAAACTCCGCGGCGAGCGCGGCTATCTCCGGACCCACGAAATTCGGCTCCGTATATCCTCCGAAAGGATATGATTCGGTAAAAAGTACAACAACGGCCATAATGCTTATCTGAAAATTCGGGCAATCTCCGCTACCCCGCGGCCGCCCGCGGCCACATACCGTCTGATCAGGGCCATGAGCCACGGGCGGTGTGTGACCCTGACGCCAGCGGCAAGATCAGGACGACCCTCGCGCAGATAGTCTCCGGCCAATATGGCCCGACGGTAGTCTGTCAGAGAAGCGTAGCGCCGCGGCAACTCTTTGTCACAACAGTCCAGCGCGGCTTCCCACAGGCCCGCCTTGGGGCTGAAAGCCGTGCCGGTGATAGAATCTCCATGGCTCATTATGGTCACCGGAGCGGTCAGTTCCAGCCTTTTCACTCCCGCACCTCGGGAAAGCAGACGGACTCCCAGCTCCAGATCGTCCCACACCCGCAGCGACGCATTCCACCCTCCGCAACCACGGATCACAGAGGTTTTCACCACCATGCGCTGTGTCGACAGCACTCCGTGAAACAGATGGTTGAACATCACGTCCCCGCGGCGGAAAGGCTTCGGCATCACAGCGCCCGAATCCGTGCGGATCACAGCGTCGAACGCACCTATGTCAGGCAGACCGTTGTCCCGCAGACCGCGCACCACATCGGCAACGTGGCCGGCGGGCATCACATCGTCGCTGTCGAAAAACATCACATACTCCGAATCAACGGCAGCCAGACCGCAATTGCGCGCTGCTGCGGCTCCAGGCACGCGTTCACACACCACCTCCACGTCCTTCCTCCCCATGGCCCATTGCCGAAGCACACGTGCCGTATCGTCGGTGGAATCATTGTCGACCAACACCACTCTGTCGGGCCACACGGTCTGCGCAGCCAGCGACTCAAGCGTTCGGCCCACCATCCCGGCGCGATTCCACACCGGAATCACCACAGATATCATCCGCGGGCCTCCCCGGCCAGCATGCCGCATGCTGCCTGGATATCCTCTCCGCGCGATGCCCTGATCGTGGCCGTCAGGCCCGCTTCGTTGAGCCTGTCGCGGAAAGCCGTCATCACCGCTTCGGAAGCGGTGCGCAGCGGCGAGCCGGGCAACGAGTGGTAACGGATCAGATTAACGCGGCAGTCGAGTCCGCGCAGCAGCCGCGACAGAGCGTCGGCATGGCGCAGATCGTCGTTCACGCCCCGCCACATTATATATTCAAACGACAGACGTCGCTGATGAGCGAAATCATATTCTCTGAGCAGCCCTATCACATCCTTGATCGGATAAGCCCGCTCCACAGGCATCAGGCCCTCGCGTTCGGCAGGATAGGGTGAATGAATGCTTATGGCCACGTGCACTTTGGTCTCGTCGAGCAGACGGCGCAGTTCACGGATCTTGCCTATGCTCGACACCGTGATGCGCTTCGGACTCCATGCCAGGCCCCACGGCGAGGTGAGCACCTCCACCGCCGCCAGCACCGCATCCACATTGTCCATAGGCTCACCCATGCCCATGAACACGAGATTTGTCAACTCGGCGCTCTGGGGGATTGAAAGAACCTGATTGACAATGGCTCCGGCTGAAAGCTGCCCGTGAAAACCCTGCCGTCCGGTCATGCAGAAAGTGCACCCCATGCGACATCCTGCCTGCGACGACACACACAGCGTGGCGCGGTCGCGGTCGGGAATATAGACCGACTCTATATCACGGCCGCCGGCTCCGTCAAACAGATACTTCACCGTGCCGTCGGCGCTGCATGCGCTTGCCTTGGGGGCGGTGCGCCCCACACAATACGCTTGGTCAAGCCGGCGGCGGCCTTCGAGCGATATATCGGTCATCTCCCCGACACTTTCCACCCTCTTGACATAAAGCCACCTCGCCATCTGGCCTGCGGCAAAACGCGGCAGCCCGCACTCGGCAGCCACCTCGCGCAGCCCGGAGAGCGAAAGCCCCAACAATGGTTTTTTGTCCATAATACTCATAATACGCAAAATTACAAACTTTTTCGGTAATTCCGGTATAATTTACAACCTCATTGATTTTAGGCGACTTGAAAGTATAAGTAACGAATTGGCGACATATCTATTTCTACTCCTTGCCGTTAGTTACCATCCATGCTGCCCGTCGTTGACTAAAATTCCGCAGGATGTATCGCAGGGAAATGATTCCGAACATCAGTCCTATGCCGGTGATGACCATGAAGACCGGAGCGACGATATTCACCGCTGCAATGCCTTCAGGCCCCACACCCCGGCCGACAAATATACCGTCGATGACCGTCAATACCGAATTGAAAATCATTCCGACGAGCGTCGGGAAAAACAGCGACCGGAACATAGGGCCTATATTGCCAGTCGCAAAATCGAATCTGTCTCTATTCAGATTTCTGTCTTTCTTCATCGGTGTTGATATGTTTTGAATATAAACTGCAAATTTAAAGATCCCACGCGGAACTCAAAAGGTGTTTTTGCGGCCACTTATGGTAATTTTCAATACATTCCACTCACCGGCGATGAGATTTTTCTAATTTTCAGTAAATTTGCACTCATGGAACAAAAACAATTGAAAGTACTGTTCGTGTGTCTCGGCAATATATGCCGGTCGCCGGCCGCCGAGGGAGTGATGCGCGCCATGGTTCGCGAGAATGGCCGTGAGGGTGATTTCCTGATCGACTCGGCTGGGACAATATCCTGTCATGCCGGCGAACTGCCCGACAGACGCATGCGCGTCCATGCCCGGGAACGCGGACTCACGCTCGACCACATCAGCCGCCCGGTGGATGCGGAGGATTTCGGATATTTCGACATAATCGTGGGGATGGACGCGTCAAACCTGTCGCGCCTGCGCCAGATGGCACCGAGTGTTGAAGCCGCACGCAAGATACATGCCATGGCGGAATATTTCAGCCCCGGAAGCCGCTACGACCATGTGCCCGATCCCTACTACGAAGGGGCGGAAGGCTTCGAGCTGGTGCTTGACCTGCTTGAAGACGGATGCCGCAATCTCTACAAGGCGCTGACTGCACAACAACCCGCTGACACACAATTTTAGACTGTGGCGGAGCGTTATCATCTGTAGATATGAAACGCTTACTACCGATCATGATAGCGGCGGCAACAGCCGCCACCGGCTGCATCGAGGACGGATTCGAGACTTCGCCGTCGGCACAGCCCGCATTCTCCACCGACACCCTGAAACTCGGCGAGCAGTTTGCCGACGAGCCTTCGCCAACTTTTGCCATGAAGATCTACAACCGTCATGGCAAGCAACTCAATCTGCAGTCCGTGAGGATGCGCTCGGGCAAGCATTTCCGCATAAATGTGGACGGCATGTCGGGCACGGCATTCGCCAATGTGGAGATCAGGCCCAACGATTCCATCTACGTGTTTGTGGAGACCACTCTGCCCTCCACAGGCCTTATCGGACCGCAGGACGTGACCGACTATATAGACGTAGTGACCAACGGGGTGAGCCGCTCGGTGGTGGTGACGGCCCAGTCCACCGACGTGGTGCGGCTGAAGCGCGCGGCACTGAGCGCCGACATGACCCTGACGGCCGAACGCCCTTATCTCATATACGACACCCTGTCAGTGAGCCCCGGCGTCACACTGACCATAGAGCCGGGCGCCCGGCTACTCTTTCACGACAAGGCCGCAATGGTGGTGCACGGCATCTTGCGCAGCTCCGGCACCGCGGAAGCTCCGGTGACCATGCGCGGCGACCGCACCGGCTCCGTTGTGGCCGACATATCGTTTGAGGTGATGTCCAACCAGTGGGAGGGAATACGCTTCGCCAAGGGATCTGCCGGCAACGAGATGAGCCACACCGACATAGCCAACACATGTCAGGGCCTGCGGCTCGACTCGCTGGCCGACCTGAGCATGACCAACTGCCGCGTGACCAATTCCGGCACGGTGCTGATCACCGCCGACGCAGCCACTATGACGGCCGCCGGATGCGAGCTGAGCAACGCGGCCGACGCCATAATTCTGCTCAGCGGCGGCAAATACCGCCTTGACCGCTGCACTCTGGCCAACTGGTATCTGTTTTCCTTCCCGTCCATGGCCATAGTCCAGATTCAGGATCCGCAGACTACGGAGCTTGACATCACCAACTCGATCATCTACGGCCGCGGCATTCCCGCAGGATTCGGTCCGATGGACGACGGGGAGGAGATCACATCGCTGCCTATATACTTCCGCCGTTGCATGTTCCGCTATGGCGGGGAAGACGACGAGAACTTCATAGGCTGCATCTGGGACACAGACCCGATGCTCCAGTACTCGCTGACGGAGTATACTTTTCCCTACACTCCTCTGCCCGACTCTCCGGCAATCGACGCGGCCGATCCCGCTCTGGACCTGCCGCAGCTGCCCGCAGCGGATATGCGCGGCAATCCGCGCGGAGCCACCCTCGGAGCATACGGCGCCACGGACGAAAGCGAAAACTGACACAGACACTTTCCCCGGATGATATAACGAATCAAGGCGACCCCGAAATGCGGGGCCGCCTTAATTTCAGTTTATAGCAGTTGTGACGTTTACTTCACAAGAGTCTTTACACCGTCGATGATGTAGAGACCGGGAGTGAGTGCGCCGTTGACACGACGGCCCATAAGGTCGAACACAACGGTTTCAGCAGGCTCGGCAACAGTAATGTCGGAGATGCCAGTAGTGCCGGTGTCGTCCTTGGTGATGAGGGAAGAAACCGCGCCGGACACTTTGTCGGAACCGATCTTGAAGAATGCAGCGGGAACATTCACCATATATCTGCCTTCGGCAAGATCTTCAGGCAGAGTATAGCCGAATGTGCCGTCGCCATTGTCAGTAAGGTCAGTAGCGGAGATTGTGAGAGACTGTTCGAGAGCGTAGGTCTCTGTGCCTTCTTCCTCAGCATCGGGAGCATTGTCAAGAGTGATGACGATATTCTCGGGATAGGCGGCATGCATTACAAGCCCGTCGGTATGGCTGAATGTCACAGTTCCTTCAGCAACATCGACAGCAACATCGCCTGTCATATCTTCAAAGGCATACACAGACCAGCCTGAGGCTCCAGCTCCAGAGGTCACCGTCTTCCATTTCACCAGATACTTGCCATTATTGCTCTCATGCAGGAAACTGTATGTCGAGTGGCCAAGACGGTCGTTGATATCGATCACGCTCTGACCACCAGCGGTCTGCGGTTCCAGCGCGAACACATGTCCATCAGTCTCAAGAGTGGGTATCTTGGTCTCGCCGGTGGTGACATTGCCCACCTGACGGCCAGTGCTGTAGTTGGTCAGGGTAAACGCGTTGCCTTCACCTTCAACATGGTTCACAATCCAGAAGGAGGCGATGTCCTGACGGTCAGTCACCGTGAGCACATTGTTCTGTGTGCCTACAGAACCTTCCGCCATAAAGTCATGACCTTTGGTTCCGTCAACCTTATTGCGCTCGATATTGGCAAACTGCACCATCCGGCCGTCAGCAGTGGCAACAAGGTCGGAGATAATAGCGGCAACCTGCGTGTCTATATCAGTATTACTGTTTCCGGAAGCATTGGCTTCTTTCACAGTCGACGGAATTTCATCGGGTATTTCAAGAGCCGCTACGGCATCCTTGGCCTCCTGTACGGCATCGGCAGTCCACAAGGCGGAAATAGCGCCGTAGTAATCAATAGACTCATTGATCTGGTCAGAAGTAGAGCCGCATGAGGATATATAAGCCGCAATTACAGCTTCCGCATCGGTGGCTTCTTCAAGATAGTAGATCGAACCGTTGTTGAAGTCGGCATTGTCAGCCGACCATTCAGACAGCACTGCATTTCCGTTGCCGGCAATGTCCATCATTTTGTGGTTTCCGTTGCCGGACAAGTCGGGAGAAACTACACATACCGAATAGGGCAGACGGCCGGAATAGGTTGAACCGTATGCTTCCTTGGCTTCAGATCCGACAGCATAAAGAATCTTCAAAGCAACCGGATCAGCAGATTTAACACATGCTACACGGCTGGTGCCAGATGTGGTACCAATGGCAAAGAGTGCTTCCTGGCCTTCATAGTCGGCAGCGGCATTGCGAAGATATACTGTGCCTGCTTCGCTGTCCACGGTCTCGATGCGCCAGATGGTGCCTAAGCCGTCCTTGCTAAGATGAACACTCTGGGGAGACTGGGGCTCAGCGCCATGACCAAGCACGGTATTGATGCCCAGCAGAGAGCCGGCGGTGTTGGATACAGAACCGGTCCACGCGCCGCGGTTGCTGCGGATTCGATAGTACGAGTCTGTGGAGATCTGACTGAGATCAGTTTCGCCGATAAGCTCGATATGCCACAGAGAACCATCGCTGTCATCGCCGGAGAAAGCCCATTTTGTAAGGTTGCCTGTTGCGGTGTCGACATTCAGACCGTCGGATGTGTCGCCTACCTGAAAAGCTGTGCCGAGATTGTAACCGACACCGCCCTGTACAAGATGGAGCAGGGCAGCATTAGACATCGATGTGGCAACCTCTGCTACTGTTGACGACAGGAATGCACCGGCTTCAAGATTGAGCAGACGGAACTGATTGGTGTTGCCATTTCGGAGCACCATCCACTTGCCGCGCTCGGAGAGCGTTGCCTGTGTATTGTTTTTGCCTGTGGCGGCAATGTTGGTCAGATAAGGATTGTTGTAATAGCGTACATCGCTCTTGATGGCGATGATACGTCCGTTGACCGCAGTAAGCGCGATATTTTCCGAGAAAGCAGCGTCAACTTCCGCCAGCTTAGCTTTAAGATCCGCTTCGGTAACGGTGCCGGCTGAAGCATCGAAAGTGGTCACATCATTAATGGCATTTGTGTAATACTCCTTCTCTGTGGCCATAAACATGCCTTTGTAGACTTCAAGAAGAGCCAAGGCAGCATTTTTACGTGCTGTGACTTCGGCGTTTGCTTCCTCAACGGCAACATCCGTGGGCACCTCTACCGATGTGTCATGATATACGTTGATGTTTGCGATGGTAAAGCATGTGGCGGAAGAAGTGGTGGCACTGTTGTAGCCGGAATGCCCTACCAGATAGAAGTGACGGCCCACAACAGGAGAATCGAACATTATTTTGGCTTCGTCGCCAGTAGACAGATACTCAAGTTCTCCGGAACCGGCTGCAGTGAGATCGCTATAGTCATAAGAGGCAACCGCACTGCCGTTGGTGTTGGATTCTGCGGTGACCACCGATCCTGTCACGGGTACAGGGGTGTTTGTTACGTAAACCGTCCATGATTTCAGACGGTCGCCGGCATTGCCATCCTGACGCGGCATGTAGGTGAATCCTGATACGGCTGCTTTTGATCCGAGATCTATGTGGAACGTCTGGGGGAAGCCGTTTGTGGGGCTCTGCCATGAGCTGCCCCAGAAAGTGCTGGTATCGTCATCGATGGCACGCGAGGGATTGCGTGCACCGTCCTGACTTACGGAGGAGGCTTCCACAGTCCATCCGGAACGGCCGAGTTTCACATTGACATCAGGTGTGACTCCGCCTGTTTTCTGATAGAGATCAAACTCGGCAAGGCTGCCATATATGTTGTCGGCTTCGGTTCCTCCGCCATTGGCCAGATTTTTGGATGTCTTGATCACCACAAGGATGTATCGGCCGGTCTGTGTGGCGGGAAAATCGATGCGTTCCGACGCTCCGATACCGAGAGTCAGAGTGGTGGACATGACCGGGGTGCCGTAAGATGTGGCGTTGTCAACGGTAACGGTTGAAAAATCGTCGTTTTCACTGACATAAACGTCGATGTCACGGGGTATGCCGTTCACCACACTGTGATTGCGAGTGACAAACTCGCAGGCGTCGAATGATTCCGACTGGCCGAGATCGACAATGAAATAGTGAGGGCACTGGGGTTTGCTGCCGCTCCATTTCGAATGCCAGAATGTGGACGCATCCTCGTCGACGATATTGGCTGCGAGACCCTGCCCGTTGCCTTCGGCCGGCTCTTCGGTGTCGGCGGTACAGGTCCAGGTGGCATTACGTGTTATTTTCGTGTAGGTAACCCCTGTTCCGGCAGCCGGCGACAGAGTCACAGTGAATTCCTTGCAGATAGCTTTCTTGGCATGGCCATCGGTTCCGGGAGTGATGGTGAAAGATGCGGCGGTGCCTTCTTCGATACCGGTCACAGCAAACTGCTTATCGGAAGAATCGGTCACAACCGATGTACCTCCCGCTGTAAAGGTGACCACATCTGCAACGGAGCCGCCACTCACCATCATCGAATAAGCAGACACATAATATGCTGGATCGGACGATGCGAGAGTGACCGTGCGGACAGTCCCTGCAGTGTTAAGTTTCAGATTATCGCCGGCCTCCGCATCACCTGTGATAATTGCGCCGCCGGATGAAACGGTCAGTGTGACGACCGGAGATTCCGACCGGGTCCATACGTTGCCGGCTACAGACCCTGTGGTCGTATTGACAGTCACCGAGAGGTCACCGTCGGCTGCAAACGCCGGAGTGAGCCCCATGAACGCGACGACTGCCGAGAGGAGCAAAGTTTTTTTCATAAAATAGTGATTTAGTTAAGTTTATATGATATTAGTTTAAAATAGAATCAAATCTGTGTGCTCTGTTCCGAGTAAAATTTAATATAAAATACACCGATTTAGTTAAGTTGCAAGAATATCGAGAGCAAAAATAGTGAATAATTCTTAATTCAACAAAGAAAATTATTGATTTTGACACTATTTTGTAAAGCGTGGTACCAGCTGGGTATCAGCGCCAAATAAGCCACATCAAATAAAAGACTGCTGCAGCGCCCCGGGAGTGCCTGCAAGGATACGGCGCAGGCGCGACATCAGACCAGACGACTCGGCAGCAGCGACATGTCCGGGCAGGGTCACGGCAATGGTACGCACGGCCACAGCCTGCTCCAACAGAGACACAAACAGTGCCGGCTGCGTCAGGCCTGGAGCCGACAGGCTCACAACGGCACGTGCGGAATCCTGAGCGGAGTCGGCAGGCGGCAGCGAAATATCGTGGACATACGGCACAAGGTCCATACACACGTCGCAGACACAGTGGCAGGCCACAGCAGAAAGAGCCGCAGCGGCATCACGGCCAAGAACGGCCGGAACGGGTTCCGACGACTGATAGGCGGCAAGAGCCGACAAAGCATAGATGCGTTCAAGAATCTTGCTTATGTGAAGTTCACAGTTCATGATAAAGGATTTTTTGGGCAGTGGCCGGTGAAAGAAAATAACGTGATGCTGTGGATGACTGGAGCACGTGGGCTATGGCATCGACGGCCGTGCAGCCTGTGGCATGACGCCGTGCAATGACTTTGTCGGTTATCTCGAGCCACATCTGGCGCCGCATTGGCGACAGCCACGCGGGGAGTTTGCCGGAAATGGCCCGGCGAACCATGGGCAAAGCATGGTCAACAGAAACGAAATAACCTTGAGACACAGGGCGGTGGAGCACACGCCGGAGAGCCTGCCCGTATGAAAGACGGCGGCCTGATTGCTCCGCACGGCGGCATTCGCTGCGCACGTCGGCACGCAGTCTGGCGTTACGGATCTGAGTGAGGGTGAGATAGGTCATGTAAATTTGCTTGTTAGACTGTCAATATTTAACAATGGCAAATTTACAACCCAACGTGGGCAAAAAGCCTGCACACTGAAAGTTTTTTTTAGTTAGGAGTGAGGAATTAGGAGTGAGGAGTTGACATTTGCGGCAATCAGATTTCGTACTGAAGAAAAAGACTCCTCACTCCTAATTCCTCACTCCTAACTCCTAACTCCTAACTACCTGTATGAGTTCAAGTTTGGTAGCGGAGGAACTGATTATGCGGAAACGGTATGGGGAGATTTCCACTTCGTCTCCCTGGGTGGGAATGGTACCGGTGCAGTAAAGTATGTAGCCTGCAAGGGTCTGATAGTCGTCGGATTCGGTAATGTCGATGCCAAACTGTTCGCGCATCTGCTGGATCTCAACGCGTCCGGAAAATTCAAACAACCCGTCGGAAAGACGCCGGGCCACCACATTGGAGCGGTCGTGTTCATCCTGTATGTCGCCGAGTATCTCCTCCACAAGATCTTCCAGAGTGACCATGCCGGATGTGCCGCCAAACTCGTCGACAACCACGGCAAGCGACCGTTTCTCGGCAAGCAGCCGACGCATCATCTTGTTGGCCATCAGACTCTCCGGGGCAAACAATACGGGCTTGAGACTCTCGGCCCAATCCACGCCGGGACGCAGGAGTTCGGACACGTGGATGTAGCCGAGCACGGAATCAATATCGTCGTCATAGACCAGAATCTTGGAACGTCCGGAGGAGGTGAACAGCGCCGATAGCTCTTCGCGCGAGGTGGATTTGATGGGCACGGCCACGATCTCATTGCGAGGAATCATGCAGTCGCGCAAATGGATCGATGAGAAGTCGATGGCGTTGTGGAAAATCTTGACCTCGTGCTCGATCTGGTTGTCGCTGTCGGCCGACGACGAAGCCTGCTGCTGGTCTATGGTCCGCTCTATATAGTCGTTGAGATCGCCCACACTGAGGGCGCTTTCGGTCTCGCCGGAATGCCTGACTCCGGCCAATCGCATGAGCATGCGCGAGAGCCAGGTGGTGAACAGCGACACTGGATAGAGCAGAAAATAAAACAGCGACATCGGCACCGAGGTGATCCTCAGCGAGGTGTTGGGATTGATGCGGAACAGGGTCTTTGGAAAGAATTCGCCTGTGATGATAATAATGCCTGTGGTGATAAGGGTCTGCATCAGCAGCACCAGAGCCTCGTTGGCACAGAAAGTCTTTAGCCATGGATCCAGCAGGGCGGCTCCGGCCATGCCGTAGATGACCAGAACAATGTTGTTGCCCACAAGCAGGGTGGATATGAAAAAGTCGGGCCGCGAGAAATAGCGGTCTATGATCTTGGCCGAGAGTCCGCCTTTGTGAGTGTCGAGTTCGGCACGGACCCTGTCGGCCGACACGAATGCTATCTCCACACCGGAAAACATTGCGGAGAGTAGCAGGGATATGATAGCTATTATCAGCCAGGACATTTTTAGTTAGGAGTCTGGAGTTAGGAATCAGGAGTTGGGAGTTGGGAAGATGCCGGTGGGACGGCGCACGGTGTAATCGGTCATCTGCTCGTTGGAGATGAAACCGTGGCCTTCGATGATGCGGTCGGCGCGGCGTATGTGGATGAAGGTGTCGTTGTAGACCTTGTGGGTGTTCTGATTCCAGTAGACCCTGTTGGTCAGAAAGCGGTCGCCGTCGAGGTTGCGCATGCGCACGTTGCCGTCGAGCCGCCAGATTTTGTCGCGCGTTAGGTAGAGGGCGGAATCACACACCACGGTGGCTGTGACGTTCATGTCGTCGTCGAAGCGCTCGAGATATAGCCCGTCGGGAAATTTCCAGTTGGGATCGTCGGCATTGTCAAACATAAGCCACACCGGAGCCACTATGTGATAGCGGGTTATGCCCGAATCGCTGACAAACGAGTTGACGCTGTCGGTGATCATGGTGGGCACCGTGTTGCCGTCGACAGGTTGCGGCGGCACACGTGTCTGGTCGTCGCCACAGGCCTGGATGAGTGCGGCAAGGCATAGTCCGGCAATGGGCAACAGCCGCTTCATTTATCGTATCTTGCTGGGCATAAACCAGTTTTCGCTGATGTTGATGCCGAGGGTAAAGGTGAAGTAATTTTCAGTGACGGTGGTTACAGGTGACGAGAACCGGTGTTTGTATTCAAAGCCGATGTTCAGCACCGAACGCAGCGGCGTGGGCAGGCCGAAACCGAACGACAGACCGTATTCATTGACATTGTTGCCCATCACCATCTGATAGTCGCGGCCATAATATCCGCCAAGGCGGTAAGTGATGCGCTGGGCATAATTGCCGCGCTGACGCGGCAGGAACTGTGCGCCGAAAGCGCCGCGGTAGCGGTCGGCAAAAGTCAGTGGAGCGGAATAGCCCTCAATGCCTGCGAATTTAGCACGCGACCAAGGCTGATAGGTGAAATCGGCTTCGAGAAACAGCCGGCGGTTCCATTCGTAGGCCAGACCGGCACCCCAGCAATGTGGCATGGTGTAGCGTCCGCCGAGTTTGGCATAGCCGTCCTTGATGCCGGTGTTGTTGGCGCCGTTGTCCACATCGTATGCCTCGCCGTATGACTCTCCGTGGAAGTCTTTGCCGAGGGTGTAGCTCAGACCGAGGGTGAGACGGTTGGTGCGGTTGATGTCCAGACCATACTGCGCGCCGAGCTGCAGATTGAAATCGCGCACCTTGAGCACTGTCTCGTAGAGAGAAGTGCCGCCGGAGCCGGAGTCGTAGACATAGACATCGTTGAGCACGTTGCCGAACAGGTAGCTGATGTTGAAGCCAAGGCTAAGGCCCTTGGCGGGCGAGCCGGCAAAGCCGACGTATGCTTCGGTGATGCCGCCCGATCCCTGATACTGTGTCTCGCCGTTGGGCACGGTGGACCCGAACGAATAGCCCACGGTGCTGTAGGGAAGCAGACCGGCCGATGCGCCCATTCGGCGGCCTATGGGCACCTGCAGGGTGATGTAGTCGAGTCCGCCGAGAGTCTTGTGGCCCGATCCGCCGGCTTCGGTGGCACGGTAGAGCGACACGTCGGCTCCTATGTCAAAAAGAAACGTCATAGAGTCTATGGCGGCATAGCTGGCGGGATTCATCACATTGATCTGACGCGAGTTGCGCATGGCATATCCGACTCCGCCCATCTGGCGCTGAGATGCCGACACATGGTCGTTGAGCACTCCGTAGCCGAGCATGGAGTATGGCGAATCCTGGGTCTGGGCCCAGGTCTGTGCGCACGTTGCCGATGTCAGCGCAACGGTGGCGAGAATCAGTAGTTTTTTTATAGGGTTGGTCATTGGCGGTTGTAAAGCAATATGCTGATAAGTCCTTGGTTGACAAGGTGTGGATGAACTGTGACGGTCGGGCGCACCGACTCCGGCAAAAGCCGCGACAACTCCGGGGCCCATCCCCCGGTGAGAATCACCCGACGTGGCGAGTCCACGCCGAGTGAGCGATAATAGAGCACCTCGGCGACCACGCCGCGTAAGGCTCCGCATATCAGGGCATCGGTGGTGTCGGACCCGAACATCGACACGGGCGTGTCGACATGAGCGTTGACCAGCGGCAGGCGCTCGGTGTAGTGGTGAAGCGCGCGCAGGCGCATGCCCACACCCGGGGCTATGTTGCCACCGAGGAAGCAGGCGGGCGAGCCGGAGACCACGTCGTAGGTGCAGGCAGTGCCCAGATCGCACACAAGCAGATCGGCCGACGGTTCAAGAGCGGCAGCTCCCACGGCCGCAGCCATGCGGTCGACCCCGAGGGTGGCCGGAGTGGCATAGCCGTTGGCCAGAGGCACGGGAGAGGAGTGTGTCAGCTCCATTTTCACCGGCGCATCTACCGCATTGAGCAGCGGCTCTACGCTTTTGGCCACGGAACACGCTATGGCCGCCCCGATGGGACGTCCGCCGATAAAATTACCCAGACGGTTCACTATGCCCGGTCCGCGTAGAGTTGTAGCGGCAACTTCCGATGTGCCGTCGGCTGAATATATCACCACTTTGGTGGAGCTGTTGCCTACGTCGATTGTGAGGTTCAGGTCCATATTATCGGGCAAAATTACGAAATAGGCCTAATATTCCGAGTGTTAAAACGTTAAAATTTATCAATTGGCCTTGTTCTTGCGCAATGCCATGGCAATCATGACCGAAGATACGATCTGTATGGCGGCGCCGGCCAGGGTGAGGGCTATGAAGTCGCGCAGCGAGGTGCGGTCGTAGAATACGAAGAAGGCCGCCGTGCAGTAAAACAGTGAGCTCCACACCGGCATACGCGACAGGCGTTTCAGCCGCTGGTCGGCTCCCTGGTATTGACCTGAAAAAATCCGGCCCACTAATGACATGACGGCGCCGGAGGCATATACATAACGGAAAAGATCGGAGTGGATCGAGTGGCTGATGCTCGGCATGGAAAGACCGGCCATGACGAGAAGCAGGCCTAATGTGGCCAGAAAGTCGGCCCAGGAATTTTGTTTCATACGGAAATGATGGTCATTCGAATATATAGACGTCTTCGCTCTGACGCTGCATGTGGTAATGTTCGCGCACGATCTTCTCCAGCTCGGCAGGATCGGTGTCGAGACGCATGTTCAGGTCGCGGTAGAGACGCAGGGTGTCCTCACAGCGGGCTATCTGCTGCTTGAGGTCGCGCACCTGCGTGGCATATTCCATGCCTGCCATCATGGAGTTGTCGTTGAAAAACAGCACAAAGGCCATGAAACCGATCACAAGCATGAGCGAAAGCGAGATGTAGCGTCTGAGCCAGGACATATATATCAGTCAGGAGTTAGGAGTTAGGAGTCGGGTGTTAGGAATCGTGGGGTGCAAAGTTACGGAGAAATTTCTATATTCTCACATTTTCGGCGGAGTGACGGCTATGCCGAACAGCGCGAAGTCGAGCAGAACGGGATCGTCGGGACAGATCTCACGCATGCGGCAGGTGATCTCCACGGCGGTGCGGCGGTCGTTGGCCTTGCGTGTGATCAGTCCGAGGGAGCGGGCCGTGTCGCCCACATGGACGTCTACCGGAATGAAAAGCTGGGCCGGGGAGAGCGAGCGCCACACGCCAAGATCAACTATGCCGTCGCGGCGCACGAGCCAGCGCAGGGCCATGTTCAGGCGTTTGAGCGCGGTGGTCTGCAGGTTCAGCGGCAGGCAGCGGCAGTCGGATGTCCCGCCGTTGGCCCGGGCCAGTTCGTCATTGATAGCCGCGGCAAGATGCCATGCGGGAAACTCACTGTCGGGAGCGCCGCAACTACGGCAGAAATCGTCGAGAGTGGCATGACGCGAATAGATGGCCCTCAGCCCGCGCATGAAATGCTTGAGGTTGCGGCCGAAAAAGGTGCGATGGATATTGGTGGTGTCGGAAATGGCTTCGTAGGCGCCTTCCATGACAAAAGCGTGCGGCTGTCCGTCCATCATCTCCAGCATGCGGTCGGCGTCGCGGCATATCATCTTGCGGTTGCCCCAGGCTATGTGGGCGGCAAGCAGAGAGACGATCTCGGCGTCGGGCTGCGACGAGAGGAAACGCCGCGGAAACTGCACGGGATCGGCGGCAATGAATTCGGGAGAGTTGATGCGGGCGGCTTCGGAAAGCAGAAGTTCGGTTATTTCAGCGTTCATACCAGAATTTAAGCATGGTGCGTCTGATGGACAGCGCGTTGACAAATGTGATGATCAGAGCCGACAGTATGGCGGCCATAAGTACGGGCAGCACCGTAGTAGCCGCAGCCAGGCCCATGTCGGATAGTGCTCCGAGCCACAGACCGCGCATTGCTATGGCCACTACGGTTGCCACCACGGCCACAATGCCGTTGACGGCCGCAACAAGCCTGACGTAAAGAGCCGACACGGCGCGGGGTGAATAGCCCAGAAGCATGAGGTTGCGGAGAGTGGACCGCGATTTCTGCAGCAGCAGATGGACGCCGAGCAGCAGAATGCAGACCGACAGCAGCAGTATGACCAGACCGATCGACGCGGCCACCGAGGTGACCACGGTGAAAAAGCGCAGCGCGCGCGATGATTCGGCCTTGTCGCCGGCCGTTTCCCAGCCGCGTTCGCTCAGATAGCGCCCGATCTCGGGGCTGCCGGGCGACGTGACCTCCACGATCAGCCGTGACGGAAGGGCGGACGAACCCGGTGCATAGCGGGAGTTGGCCCAGTCCATGAACGACTGCGGCACGGCAATGGTGTTCAGCCGCGATGAAAAGCCGACCACGTAGGCCGGAAACGTGTCCGAACGTCCTGCACCCGACAGGTACAGGCGCACAGGCACGGTGCCTATCAGGGCCTCGCTGAGCTGCGGCAGACCTCGGGTGGCTGCAAAGCCGAAATTGTAGAGAGCGAGGTAGTCTCTGGATATTATCACGGGCACAAATTCAGCCGTGGCAGGGTCAAAATGCCAGTCCGAGGGCCTTATATCGAAAAATTCATCGGGTATGGACTCGAAAAACAGATAGGTGGACATGCCCCGTCCGCCCATCTCCACGGAAGCCGACACATTGAACCGCGACGCAGTAAACGCTCCCACCCTGCGCACCCAAGGCTGAGAGCCTAAATCGGCCGTCTCCTGTTCGGAGAAAGCCGGAGGAACGGCCGAGATGCCATCGACCCGCTTGGAAATCACCATGAAGTCACGGGCAATAAATCCGTCGGACTCCTCCGAAGGTCCTGACGGGGTGACGTCGGCATAGAACTGTATGGCCGTGAGTATTATCGAAAGGCCGAGCAGATTGGCCATGGCATAGCCTGCAAGCTGCGCCACCGACAGATTGCGGCGCAGCAGCCGGTAAAGCGGGCCTGCGGTGTACAGAGTCAACCTTCTCATAGGCGCATCACCTCGGCATTGTCGAGGAGCAGAGGATTGCCCACCGAGGTGGATATGATTCCCGCGCCACGCTCATCGGCTTCCTCCTGAAGCAGGGATGCGAGTATGCGGTTGTTTGTCTCGTCGAGATGGCTCACAGGCTCATCGAGCAGCAGAAAGTCAAACGGCTGACACACAGCACGCACAGCGGCCACCCGCTGGCGCTGCCCAAGGCTCAGCCGGCCCACAGGCTCATGGAGCTTGCCGGAAAGACCTGTGCGCGCGAGCATGTCGATGATCCGGGCCGTGGTCTTGGTCGACGTGAGCCTGTTCTTTATCTCGATGTTTTCCATCACCGTAAGCTCAGGGAAAAGACACAATTCCTGCGGCAGAATCGCCAGACTGCGGGTGCGCATGTCACACCAACGGTCAACGGAAAACGAACGGATGTCGGTGGAATCAAACAGGATGGTGCCGTCGTAATCGTCACGGCTTCCATACAGAAAGCTGATGAGCGACGATTTGCCTCGGCCGCTTTCGGCCGAGATGCACACGCGGCATCCGCGCCGCAATTCCACACGGCCGGCAAGCCATATCTCCGACTCGGCGGGCACATCGCCGCGAAACACGGCAGGAAGCACCCCGCAGAGGGTCACAGATTCCACCAACGGCATCACTTTAACCAGCGGTCCACAGCGTCCGATGCTTCCATACAGCACTTGGCCGTGCGCTCTATCAGACCTTTGGCATCACCGCCTTTGAGGGTATAGACTAATATGGATTTACCATCCTTGCTGCCCGACAATTCTACCGACAGCTCATAGTCCATCCTGAGATCAGACACGATTTTGTCAGATTTGTCGAGCACCAGACCGATGGCGCCGGTGTAGCTGCCCCAAGGCAGAGCCGCCACAGTGCGATTGGCTCCCGAACGGTGCAAAGGATGGTTGGCCACTATGATCATGCCGTCATGTTCCTCTACATAAATGGTGTTTGACTGATCCAATGCCAGCGAGAAGCCGCTGTCGGTATTGGTCATGGACATGCCGCTGAGCTGGGCCAGTCCCTTGAGCTGCATAAGCTGATCGGCGGCACGTTCTTCTTTCAGCTGCACCAGAGCGGTGAACGACAGGCCCGACAACGATTCGGAACCGTTGCCGTTTATGATCTTGCTCACGGATGTCATACCGTCGGCAAAGCCTGCGCCTACGGCCACAGTGCCGTCGATGGCATTGAGATAAGGCTGGATCATGACTAGCGATGCCCGCTCCGAACGCGACAGGCCCGCTCCGGCCAGTTCCATCACGCGGTTCCAGTCCACTCCCTTGAGACTAAAGGCCATAACCAGCGATTCATCGGCCGTGAGATATTTCAGGGCTTCAGAGTCGACAGTCGAGAATCCGCCGGAAACCACATCGTCCATCATCAACATCTTTCCGTCGGAATCCAGACAGGCAGACTCGGCTTTAAGTTCTGTGCCGGTCAGGTCGGCGTGCAATAAAAACATACTGCCCTCCGGCATACCGGGAATAGTCATGTTAGACACCCCGAGTTGAGAAGCCGACGGAATGGCAGCTAACATCGACACGGTGTGACCACCGATTTTTTTGCCTGCGGGCGTGGATGTGATATCTGATTTGGCCGCGCTTGACAGCATGCCTTTAACCTCGGTTATAGGCATGAACACCGGATTGCGGACACCGTCATAGATATATGCCTGATTCTGCCCGACCACCACACGGCTCCCGCCGGCATCGCCATAGAGGGTGTAGCCGTCTTCGGCCGACATCTCGTCATATTTTCTCACAGAAAGGTATTTCACAAACTCCTCACGGCTATTCAGGGTGAAGAAAGCCACAGGCGACGGATCGGAATAATTATAGGCTATTACCACTGCCTTGGCATCGACACACTCAAGCGCGGCGGCTTCGGCAAGATCTTTCATCTGACTGTCAGACAGCTTATCTGCTACATACTGCGGCACTTGCAGCGAGCCGTCGCCGGCCACAAATCCGGCACTTTCCAGAATGGCCTGCGCATCTATAAGCGCGACAAGATCGGTGTCGGCTGGCACCTGTTTGAGCAACTCCGGTTTATTGTCCGAGCACGATACCGCCATCAAAGTAACTACAGCGATCATGACAGTTCTGAAAAATTTACTTCTGATCATACCTTTAAAAATTTAGTTTCCGCAAATTTACACATTTTACCACACAAAACAATACAAAAAAGCATGCGGCCCCGCAACGGAACCGCATGCCCTGATTTTAGTTATGAGGGAGGGAAAAATATTCTTGGTTCAGATCACATGCCGCTCTGACCTGCAACAACATTGTCGATGCAGTAGGTGCGGTAGCCGCTCGCTCCGGCAGGAGCTGTGTAGCGGAAGCCGATATAACCCACGCCGCTGAATGACTCCAGCGAGATCTCGCCGAAAGCCTCGAAGCCGCTGTAGCCGGTAGCCGGAGGTTCGGCGATGTGGCATTCCAATGCGCTCAGGGTAGCGGTGGAGGGATCGGCTGTGGTCATCACGAATACCTCCAGCTTGTCCGTGCCGCTGTAAGCAGCCTGGCTCTGGAAGCTCAGCACCTTCTGGGCCATGGCGTCAAAATTGAGCGGAGGAGTGATCAGCCATGACTCGTAGCCATCGGTGGAGGTGCCCTTATAGCCGGTGATGGCTGCGTAGGAATTCTCCTCGAACGATGTGAAATACCATGACTTGTTGCCGATCACGTTTTTCAGGCTCCAGCCGGGAAGCTGACTGATGGCGGTCACGCCCTCGAATGTGGCGTTGAGCGACGAAACGGGGTCAACCGGCTCGACGGGAGGTTCGGGATTCTCGCCGCCCTGTCCGTCAAGTTCATATTCGGTAACGGTCTTCACGCCGGGCAGACCGAAATATTTCTCAAGCGAGCCGTTGAGCGTCACCACCATGCCCAGATTGCCGGGATTGGCCTGAAGGTTCAGGGCTGCGCGAATGGCTCCGGCGGGAAGCTGCACGGGCAGACACTTGTTGTAGTCGGTCTCGTCGGCTGTGGCAGCGATGAAGATGTTGGTGCCGGATGCGGACGCGCCGGTGGCTGTGGTGAACGAATCGGCAGTCTTGTCGGCTGCGGAACCCACAATGTAACCCTTGACCCACGCGGTGGTTCCAGGGTTGCCGAGGGCCATCACCTGAGCCGGGCTGTAAGGAGACTCCTTGGAGCCGTCGCCGTCGGCAATACCGTCCGAAGGCTCTTCGGGCAGATCCACGCCCTCGATGAAGAATTCGGATGCTCGGCCGTCATATCCGGTCACACCGTATGTGGTGTACACGTCCGACACAAAGCGGCCGCTGATGCCCATCTTCTTGCCGAGATTGCCCTCATTGTCAGCCAGATTGCCGGCCGACTGGAGCAGCGAGCCTTCAGGAAGTTCAAGAATAAGGCATTCGGTATAGTCCCTGCAGTCGGCCGAGTCGGCAATCACCAGTGTATTGGCGAGCACGAACGGAGCAGTCCACTGAATATCGCTGTTGCTCTTGACCTCGGTAACTTCGGGAGCCACGGCACCGACAATGTAGCCGCTTACCCATCCGCTCATGCCTGTGCCGGCCTGTGCGAACTCTATGCCTTCGGCCACGGTATAGGGATGCTCCCTGTCGCCGTTCACTGTAGCTTCCATGATACCGGCGGCGTCATTGAGCACAAGCTGCCAGCCGTTGAAATAGCCGAGCATGCCGACCACATCACAATTGCCGGCGGGCACGGGCATGTTCCAGAACTTGGCATAGCCGCTGGTGCGCACGTCAATGGAGCCGCCCTTCACATTCAGGCTCTGGTTATAGCCGCTGGAGTGATATTCGTCGACCAGCGTTCCGTTGCCGGCGTTGGCAAACTTGGCGTTGTTGAATCTCACAAGCTGTCCCTGCCACTTGATCAGCTCTTCCTTGCTCGAACCGAGCTGGCTGAAGTCGGCCACGAGCACGGTGTCGACTTTCGACAGATCGGGCAGGCCGTTGAGCTGCGTGTGGCGGTTGAACAGCTCCGGAGCCATGAACGACGTGGTGATGCACTGGTCGCGTTCAAACCACGAGGGAGCGCCGAGCTGCATCATGCCGTTGTATTTGCCGATATACATACCGGTCAGGTCCATGACCAGCTCCTGGCCGATACGGTGGTCCAGATAGAGGTTATACTGGTTGATGGACATCGACAGAGGAGCTGTCTCGTCCTGAATGTAAAGAGTCTTGAAGATATTGCCGTCATAGTCCGACGAAGTGACACGGCCGGCGATTATATAGTGGTCGCCGTTCTCTTTCACTCCGATCTGATGACAGTAGTTGGTGGAATCATTCCAGAACAGTGTCTTCAGCTCCTCTATGGTGGTGTTGGGCTTGATGTCGGCCACAGGCACCAGCACTTCCGGATTGTCGAAATGATCCTGACAGGCGGAAAATCCGGCCACGGACAGCAATGACGCGGCAGCCAGTCCGAAATATTTGCTTATTTTATTCATGATCTGCTATTGTTTGCTTGTTTTAAAGGACTGTGTACTGGCTCACCGACTTCAGTCCGGGCAGGCCGAAATACTTTTCAAGAGTGCCGGAAAGTTTTACTTTCTTGCCCAGATTATCGGGATTGGCCTGAAGGTTCAGCGCATCGCGCACCGCCCCGGCGGGAAGCTGCACAGGCAGACACTTGTTATAGTCTGTCTGGTCGGCTGAATCCGCGATAAACAGATTGGTGGCCGATGCCCCGGCTCCGGTCTCGGTCACAAACGAGCTGGCGGCCTTGCCGGGAGCGGAACCTACAATGTAACCTTCAACCCATGCAACGGGCTTGTCGGCGGGATTGTTGAGAGCAACCACATCGGCTACAGTATAGGGCGACTCCTCAGAACCGGCTCCGCCGGCCACAGGGGTGTCGGGTTCGTCGGGATCGGGAGTCTCACCGCCCTGTCCGTCCTGACCTGCAACGACATTGTCGATGCAGTATGTGCGGTAGCCGCTCGCTCCGGCAGGCGCAATGTAGCGGAAGCCGATATAACCCACGCCGCTGAATGACTCCAGCGAGATCTCGCCCGAAGTCTCGAAGCCGCTGTAGCCGCTTGCGGGAGGTTCGGCAATATGGCATTCCAATGCGCTCAGAGTAGCGGTGGAGGGATCGGCTGTGGTCATCACAAACACTTCCAGCTTGTCAGCGCCGGTGTAGGCCGCCTGGCTCTGGAAGCTCAGCACTTTCTTGGCCATGGCGTCGAAATTGAGCGGAGGAGTGATCAGCCATGACTCGTAGCCCTCCGTGGAGGTGCCTTTATAGCCGGTGATGGCTGCGTAGGAATTCTCCTGGAACGATGTGAAATACCAAGGCTTGTTGCCCTTCACATTCTGAAGGCTCCAACCGGGAAGCTGGCTGATGGCAGTCACGCCCTCAAATGTGGCGTTGAGCGACGAAACGGGATCAACCGGGCCGACGGGAGTGTCGGGCTGGCCGCCTTCCTGGCCGTCAATAATATACGAAGTGACGGTTTTGAGGGCGGGAACGCCGAAATATTGCTCCAGCGAGCCGTTGAGCATCACCTCTTTGCCGAGGTTGACAGGATTGGCCTGAAGATTCAGCGCAGCGCGCACGTCACCCACAGGAAGCTGCACGGGAATGCACTTAGTGTGGTCAGTCTCGTCGGCAGTGGCGGCGAGCACAAGATTGGTGGCCGACGCATTCTCTGTGCCGAACACAGTCTCTTCATAAGCCTTTCCGGGAACGGATCCCACAATGTAACCCTTGATCCATGCAGTGGTGCCGGGATTGCCGAGAGTCAGAACCTGATCGACAGTGTAAGGATCTTCCTTGGTGCCGCCGTCGGCGGGCACATCGGGCTTTTCGTCAGACTCGAAGCCGATACATCCATTGCGGTCGATCAGCAGCAGCTGCCAGTCTGTGCCGTAATAGCTGAGTATGCCCACCACGCTGCCGGTGCCCGAAGGAAGCAGATCCTTGGCAAACGAAGCGTATGAAGAGTTGCGCACATTCAGGCGGTTGCCATAGGCATCGGTGACATAGCGGTTGGTAGTGGTCTCGCCGGCAAAAGGCTGCCCGGCGTCGACAAACGACACATCGACGATTTTCACCAGACGGCTCTGCCAGCTGATGAGACCTTCAGTGGTCTCCTTGGCGGCCAACACATCGGCCACAGTGGTGACCAAGGTGTCTACCTTGGCAGGATTGCTGAGCCCGTTCTGCTCAGCATGCGCGGCAAACTCACTCTGCTCCATGAAGGTCATGGAGGGAGCGCCGTTGTATGTGCCCTCGCCGCCGAGCTGCATCAGACCGTTATAGCCGCCGAGCTTCATGCCTGTAAGGTCGATCACCAGCTCCTGACCGAACTGATAGGTCTGATAAAGTTTTGTGGCGTTGATGGCCAGAGTCAGCGACGCGGTGCCGTCGGATATGATCACCGACTTGTAGATATTGCCGGATTCGTCCGACGATACCACGCGTCCCTTGATGTAGATGTGACTGCCGTCCTCGGTGACGTCGACAGTGTTGACATAGTTGCGCTCAGTAGACCAATATGCGGTCTTGAGATCGAGTATGGTAGTGTTCACGTCCTTGAGGTGAGGAGCCTCGGGCACGATCATGGGGGGGAGTTCGGGATCCTCTGTACAGCCCACCATGGCAGCGGCTGATACGGCGAGCATGGCGAACGCCGGAATATATTTATGCAGTTTCATGTGTCTGGTTAATATTTATATGTGAGTAGAGAATATCAGAAACGCACACCGATGTTGAGGAACGCCTTGATTCCCTGCGCGTATGAATAGCGGTTGGGATATTTGTTCATGTTCCAGTCCTTGCGGTCGATACGGCCCTGCTGGTAGGCGTTGTTCATGATGTTACGGTTGTTGGTGATATTGTCAACGTTGAGGTTGATGTTCAGGCTCACCTTTCGGTTTATGTAGATCACCTTGCCGACAGATGCATTGAGCACAAAGGCGTTGTTCATGCGGCCCTGTGCGGAGATCTCGGCGATCTTGGCCTGAAGGGCAGGCTCTGTGGGATAGGACTGCCACAGCTCAGGCAGCGCTTCATGATAGGCGGGAGCGAGCTTCACGTACGACTCGCGCATCCACGACGCATTGACATTGAAATACCAGTTTTTGGGAGCGGCATAGTCCACGCCCACGTTGAAAGCGGTCTGCGGAGTGCCGCCGATACGGTAGTTCTTTATGTAGATCACCTGGGTGGTGTCGGGGTTAAGTCCGTTTTCAAATGAACGTGTGCCCTCGGGGTTGTTCTTATAGCGGTAGGAAGCCACCGTTCCGGCTGCGGTGAGGGTGATGGACGGGGTGATCTTGAAGGCCATGCCGATCTCTACGCCCTTGTTGCAGCGGCGCACTCCGGAGAGCACGTAGTTGGTGAATGCCGAATAGTTGTCGTCGTAGAAGGCCGTGCGCTCCACAGCATCGTAGAATTCGGTCCAGTAGCCGGTGATAGTACCGCGGAAACGGCGGTAGTTCCAGCTGTAGGAGAGATCGGCCGACAGGATGCGTTCGCTCTTGGGATCGGCGATGATGTCGTCCTTGATGCGGGGCGAGATGTAGACGCTTTCGATCAGCGGAGCATGGGTGCCGTATTCGGCATGGGCCATGATGTAGTTGCGGCCGTCGATCTTGTAGGTGGCGCCCACCTTGGCCACGGCATTATCAAAGCGGTGTGTGGCGCCGCGTCCCAGAGAGTTCTGCGGCGAGCGTCCGTTGCGCATGTGGCCGTAGCGGTAGAACTGGGTGTAGCTCATGTCCACACCGTAGTTGATGTCCCAGTGGGCCAGATTGATCATGTTCTGGATCCAGGCATTGGCCTTGATGGCGTGGATATCGTAGTTATATCCGAACTTGTCGCCTTCGTAGACCTTGCGGTTGGGATTGTCGAGATCGTTCTGGAGCAACTCGGGCGCGAGGGTGATGTCGCGGTCGGAGAAGGGGTCGATGTCGAGCCAGAACTCGCCGCCCATGAGGTCGCGCACGGTCTTGTAGTATGAAGCCTTGGTGTAGCTTGCGTTCACGCCTGCCTGAAGGGTCATGTAGGAGTTCAGACGGTGGTTGAGCACCGAGTTGATCATCGCCTGCCAGTTGTTGCTGTGGCGGTTTTCCAGAATATAGCTCGAGCCGATCTGCTTGCCGGCGTTTCCGGGCTGTGCGTTCTGGATGTTGTTCAGCTCGTTGATATGATACATGCGGTCCCAGTTGAGCTGTCGCACGGATTCATCGTTGCGCCACAGATTCTCAATGTAGTCGCTCTGGGCCGTGGGCATGCCGTTGTCGTAGAAGTTAGACGGCAGGTTGCGGTAGTAGTCAGGACGGGGGTCAAGCGCGTTATACCAGTTCAGGGCCGAAGTGGAATAGTTGACCCAGCGCCACATCACACCGGTGTTGAGCGTGGTGCCGCGGTCGGCCTTATAGAGCCAGTTGAGCATCATGGTGGGGTCGAAGGACTCGACTATGCGCGAAGCACGCTTTTTGCCGTCATACCAGCCCCAGTTGGGGTTGTAGAGGTTTGATCCTGCCAGATCGTAGGCTTCCTGATAGGTGGCGGAAGCGGTGGCACGTTGTGTGGGGGCACCGTATGCGGTGAGCGTGAGCGAGTGTTGGTCGTTGAACACCTTTTCGCCCGACAGAAACAGGCCGTACGAGTTGTAGAACGTGCCGGGGGTCACGCCTTCATTGGCATAACGTCCTATGGCCGACACGGTCAGGCCCCATCCATGGCTGTTGATGCCGGTGGAATATGTGGCCATGGCGCGAAGCATATAGTTTGAGTTGGTATATGCCACCGAGCCGTTGAAACCGGGTGAATAGTCGGAAGTGATGGTGGAGATGCTGCTCGATCCTCCCAGACCGCCAAGGCCCACACTCGATGCCTGCAGACCGATGGTGTTGGTGCGGTTGCGGAAAGCGCGCGATGTCATGCCGCCCAGACTTGAATAGTTAAAACGGCCGCGGATGGGGTCATTCATCCGGAAACCGTTGATATAGGTGGTCTGATATTGCGAGTCATAGCCGCGGAAGCGGAAATACATGGTCGAGAAGCTGTAGTTCGACGCATTATAATATATATTGTCGCTCGCACCGGTCAGAGCAGACACGGACTGCGATGCGCCCTCCTCGTCCTCAAGGGCCGATTCGTCGAAAAGCAGATCGGCCTGCTCTTCGTAGAACTCGGGATTGAGCGAATTGGTCATGGAAATGCGGCCGGCGTCGACAGTCTGTCCGTCAACCAGAATCAATGATCTCTCATCATCGTTAAATCCATAGGCGAGAACCTGCAGGAAATCAGCTCCTGCCTTAGCTCCGCCGATGCGGAAGTCGCCGGCAGGTCCGGATGTGGCTGACAGACCTTGATCTCGGAGAATCACGGTGGCACCGCTCACGGGCGCACCCGTGGAAGCATCGACCACAGAGCCTATGACGGTGGCGTTCTGAGCCAGCGCCGGCACTACAGTGGCGAGCACGAGTAGCATTAAAAATTTGAATCTCATAAGATTATAATTGTTGATAGTATTACGTTAGCAATTCCGTCAGACCACAGTTGGTCAAATTCGCTCCAAAGATAGTGAAAAAGGCTCAAATAATGCCAAAAATACTTTAAATTAACATTATGGCGCCGCATCCGGTAAATATAGCCCGAAAAAAAGTCCGGCCGCTATGGCCGGACTCTCATTGTTTCCACTAAAATTATATAGGCAAGGCGATCAGCGTATCACGGCCTTAGCGCCGTTGACGATATAGACTCCGGGACGGGAAATGGCATTAAGCCTGCGACCCTGAAGATCATAGATGCCTTTCACTGACCGGTCGCCTGCGGGAGCCACGATGGATTCCAGACCTGAGCCGTCGGGCACATAAGTGACCGTGATCTCTATATTGCCCTCCACCTTGTCAAGGCCTTCCGCTCCGGCAATATCAGACACGGCCATGCCTTCACGGACAGGAGCGACGAGTGAGAACGACTCGCCTGCCGGCACATAGTTCACATTACTGAACAGCTGGACCCCTTCATTGTCGACACCTGTCACGGTGACGGCATAGTGGGGCAGCACCTCATACTCGAAAATCTCGTATGGATGGCCGGGAGAGTTCCAGCCAACCATCATCAGGCTTTCCAGACCGTCCCAGCAGATGGCGTTGCCGCTGTTTTTGATGGTCCAAGATTCGTTTGACGCGGAATAGGTGAAGGTGAACGACGACGATGTCTTGGACAGGGTCACCGGAGTGGTAGCAGTGGTCACCGCAGGAACATACTGACCGTAGCCCACATTCTTCACCGTGAAGTTGCGGCCTTTGGCTCCGAGCTGCCACACATAGTAGGGCGACTCTCCGGCGCCGCGTGTGCCGGAAACCTGACGCGCGCCGTTGGCATAGCGGTAGGCATGGCGCACTGTGTGTGCGTCGCGCAGCAGATAGTTATGGCCGTCGGCAAGAGAGGTGACCGGATCGCCGACAGCGCGCACGCCATGAACGGCGTCAGTGGTGTAGACGGGCGAGAATGAATAATCCTTGTCAAGAGCCACCGTGGTGTCCTGACCGTCAAATTCCGACAGTTCGAAATACGGCAGTTCGGGCGCCGACACCTTGTGCTCGCCACCGACAGGCAGAGTCTCCTCTACACGACCGGCAATGGCGCCTTCGGGCGTGCGGCACACATAGCTGACCGACACCGACACGCGGCGATAAGTGGCCGTGATGGTGTTGCCGTCTATCTGGCCCGACTCAAACTGATGATTCTTGATTGTCGGCAGAAGCGAACTGAAACTTTCGCCGATGGCGGCGGAGCGGATGAAAGTGCCGAGATCGTCACCCGATTCATCACGGCATATGTAAGTGAACAGCTGCACTGGGGTCACGCTCCACTCGGCTCCTTGACGGGGTGACACCTGAGCGTTCTGGTCAACGTTTGAACCGGCGCGCACCGAGCCCGGCGCCGACAGCGAATTGGCGGGAACAGGCCAAAGGCCATGACCGCCAACAGACACTGTGTAGTTCCTGTTGTCGCGGTTGCGACACACCACCACGTCGGCCGCCGTCGATCCCAGAGCCACCGGGCGGCCCATACGGGCCGTATAGTCGCCCACAGCACCGATTGAGCGGGAGCTGACGGAGTTCTGCAGCCGCAGAGTGTGGGAATTGTCGGCATTGACGGTCTCGGCGATTACGGTCCAGGCATCGGCTGCCCACGGATCTGACGAATGTCCGGGAGAAGAAGCCAGACCGGTGTCGGCCATGGACGAGCCTTCAAAATCATCCGACATGTTGGTGATTCTCACCATCGAGCCTACTCCAAGTTCAGGAAACGCGGGATACTGGTCGTCGGCAAGCTCACCGCCTTCGGGATAGAAATGAAATATGCCGCCATTGCCGTCGGCAGGATCATTATAGCAGTTTATGGCGAATCCCTGACCGCCCAGAGCAGTGTTCATCCACACTCCTTCGGCGGTGCGGGCGCTGCGTATGGCGTAGTGATACACGCCTTCGGATGTCTCACCGTAGTATGTGTCCGTGTCAACGATAAAATCGTAATGCCTGCCGGAGCGGTCATAGTCCCACCGTCCGGTATTGTTGGCGGCCGTAGGCACGGGGTTCACCGAACCCTCCGGGGCCGCCTGACACACCATTGCATAGCGTCCCGATCCGGCGGGATCAGGAACGAATGCCCAGAACTGATAGGGATAGTTGGCCGCATTTTCGTCGGCCTGAGCATTGGACCACAAGCGGTCAACCTGTGCATTATTGGTCCCGATCTTCGGAGAACCTTCGGCCAGCAGCTCCACGCAGAGTCCTTCGCGGTTTGAGGCCTGAGACACAAGGCGATACCATTTAGTAGGGTCCGGCGTTACGGGTTTGGGCTCCTCACCGCCCTGATTCAGCAGAAAATAGGGCGCATAGAGATAGCCGCCGTAGTCAAGCAGTTTGGTGTCGGCTGATATACGCTTCTGGAAGTCGGCGAAATTCTTGCCGTCCTGAGGGGTCCATCCGGCTTCGGCAATGGCTATCAGGCGCGGCAGCGCAAGATACTCCATATATTCGCGGTCGCTCACGTGCTCGCACCAGAAAGTGCCCTGCACACCGTAGCAATACTCGCGGTCCTTTGATGCCACAGTACTGAAAGGCACAGTATCGTATGTGCGCTTCACATGGTCGAATGTGCCGCCGTTGCCACCGGCTCCGGGAGGATCGTTGGCATCCTGCCTGCGGTTGATGTAATACGGTCCCCAGGGGGTATAGATGCAGCGCAGGCCCAGAGCAGTGCCCTGTTTGGCAGCGGCGTCGGCCGTGCCCACGGTCCAGCAGTAGATAAAGGCGTCGGTGCTCTTGACCATATCGGTGTCGGCGCCGGAAGCCGAAATAGACTCGTCCCAGAGAGAGAGTGTGCGGCCGGAAGCCTTGACATGTTCGTCGAGTTGCTTGATGAAGTGGGACTGGAGCTGACGGTAGCTGGTCATGCCCAGCTTGCTGTAAAGAGCCTGACACTCGGCATTGCCCTCCCATGCTCCGGTGGGACATTCGTCACCGCCGATATGAACAACGGGATAAGGGAACACCTCCATGACTTCGGTGAGCACATCCTTGGCAAACTGCACAGCGCCGGGATTGGCCACATTGAGCACGTCGGACGATATGCCGCCGTCGCTCCATACTTCATGATTGCCGTCGGGGTTGCATGAAAATTCGGGATATGCAGCCATGGCGGCGCAGAAATGGCCGGGCATATCAAACTCGGGGATTATCTCTATGTGGCGTTCTTTGGCATATGCCACCACGTCGCGCAGCTCGTCCTTGGTGTAGAAATAAGGACCGTAGGGACGGTTGATCCAGTATTGCGTCTTGGTCCACATGTCGGTGAAACGCGAATTGGGGGCGGTGGCGCCGACAGTGGTGAGTCTCGGATACTTCTCGATCTCCATGCGCCATCCCTGGTCATCGCTCAGATGCCAGTGGAAGCGGTTGAGCTTATAGTAGCTCATCACGTCAAGCATGCGTTTCACCTCGTCGGTAGTGAAGAAATGACGGCTCACGTCGAGCATGAATCCGCGGTAGCCGAACCGCGGCTCGTCGGCTATCTCCACCACGGGAAGCGCATATTCGGTCACAGACGCGTCTTTCACTCCGGCCATCACATTGGCGGGAAGCATCTTCTTCACACTCTGGAACGCATAATAGAGCCCTATGGGAGTGGACGCAGCCACCGACACGCCGTCAGTTGTGACAGAGAGCGTATAGCCCTCTTCCGGCAGCGACTTGTCGACACTCACAGTGAATGCCGCCGTTCCGGAAGCCACGGCTGCGGCATTGAATCCTGTGGCCCCGTTCAGATCCGCCACAAAGCGGCCGACCTCCTGTGCCATGTCGTCCGGCAGCCCGGTCGCGGAGACCTTCAGATCGGCGGGTATCACATAAGATCCCGCTCCCACAGTCATGGTCTTTGGCTTTGGAGTGAGATTGACAAACGGCGCCGTCTCCTGGGCACGGAGCATTCCGCACGATGTCAACACCACTAACAAAAACGTAAGCAAATGTTTCATGGAAAAATTGTATGAATTTGATATTTGATATGATATTATTTCAGTATCATCTTCTGGCCGTTGACTATATACACGCCCGGCACGGTGGCGGCGCGAAGCCTGCGGCCGTTGAGGTCGTAGATACCGTCAGAAGAAGACCCTTCGGATCCGGCACAGACGATCTCATCCAAATCCGAGCAGTCGTTGAAAGTCACAGTGATGACCTTGTTGCCCGACACGGCGTCAAGGCCCTCGGCGCCTGTGACCGAAGTCACGCTGTAGCCCGGGCGGAGCGAAGTGGCAAACAGATATTCACCGCCTGCGGCGACAAATATGGACTTCTCGCCGAGCAGATTGCCGTCCTGATCCTTGTCGACCACGGTGACCTTGAAAAAAGGTTCGCCGGTAAACTCATGGAAACGGTAAGGGTGGCCGCCGCCGGTCCATCCGGCCATGGTGAGATTATTGCCTTCGTTGCCGTCCCAGTACTCACCGTTGCCTGAATTCTTCACCTGCCATGAATCGGTGGCCGAACGGTAGCGGAAAGTAAACGCGTAGGGATCGGCGGTGAGCGGCGGCACGGAGCCATGGCCCACAGCCGGCATATACAGGTCATAGCCCAGATTCTTCACTGCGAAATTGGATCCGCGGGCTTCAAAGAGCCATGTATAGAAAGGCGACGCGCCCTCTATACTGTTGGATCCCCATATCTCCTTCGAACCGGAAGCATAGCGATAGGCGTGACGTTCGGCATGGGCGTCATAGATCAGGTAGGCATAGCCATCCTTGAGTTCGGTCACGGCATCGCCCACGGCCTTCACCCCGAAGTAAGCGTCGGAGGAGTAGACAGTCTCGATCTCCATATCGGCCGACGGTGTCACTTCCGTCTCCGTGGCCGACATGGAAACGTATGTGCAATAAGGCAGCTCGGGAGCCTTCACGGCATGGGTCTCGCCCACCTTCACCGCCACGGGCACGCGGTCGATGACAATACCGCGGGAATCGCGGCACACATATGTGACATTATGCGCAACGCGCTCATATGTCACAGTGACCGTGTTGCCGCTAACCTTGGCCGACTTCACCGTATGATTTTCTATCTCGGGCAGACCGGACTTCAGATCCGTGCCGGCACCGTCGGCCACGGAGCGGTGGAAAGTGGCGAGCGACGCACCGCCGGCATCCACACAGTTGTAGGTATATACGGTCACGGGCACCAGAGTCCATGCCGCACCCTGGTTACGGGTGGCATTGGGCGCCGATGTGGAGCCGGAAGCCACAGTGCCGGGGAGCACCATCGAGTTCACACTGAGCGGATAGAGATTCTTGCCGCCTATGGCCATCACAAAGTCATCGGTGTCGTCATATCTGAAAATATCCACATTGGGGACGGCAGGCGCTGTTTCCGCCATATTGACGGCATAGCCGGCATTGCCGTTGAAAAATCCCGTTCCCGAGGTCGAGGTGGTGGGAGCAGACGCCACGGAGCCTATGTAGCGTCCAGTGGCGGCATTGCGCAACGTCACGCTCTGCACGTTGGCAGCGGCATCATTGCCGGTTTCTTCGATAATCCACGCATTGTTGCCCCATTCTCCCGAGCCGTGACGCAGATAGCCGTCGGCGGCGGCATCGACCAGACTGATTCCGGCATATTTGGGCATGGCGTCGGTAATCATATAGGTCTGTCCGGTGGCAAAGAAGTCAAACTCCGGATGAACATCGGCCGCACCGCCATCCTCAAGCATAAAGGTCCACAGGCCGCCGTTGCCGTCGACCGGATCATTCCAGTTGTTGACACTCAGATTCTGGGCCGCCTGCGCGCAGTTGAGCCACCACGACCCGTTTTTATCAGAACGCACCGAATAGTAATATGACCCGCCGTCCTGTCCGAAATGCTCTCCGAGCACGAAATTATAGTGTTTGGCGGTGTTGTCGTAACTCCAGCGCGCATTGACCGACGATCCGGTCATGGCCGGGTTGACCGACCCGTCCGGCACAGCCTTGCACACCATGGCGAAACGCGACGGATCGGAGGGATTCGGTTCAAAGGTCCAGAACTGCCATTGATATGCGGCATCGTCCTGCGCGGCCTGGCTGTTGGTCCACAGACGTCCGACAGCGGCACTGTTCGAAGAAATCAGCGGCGATCCGTCGCGCACCAGCTCGATACAGCGGTCACGACGGTCGGCATCATGGCTCGCACGGGTCACCAGACGGTAATACGTGCCGGCCTGAGGATAGACCAGTTCGGGCGTTTCCGACGAATTCTCCACATAGTGTCTGCCGTATGTGTAACCGGCCAGATCCAGCATCTCGGTGTCGGCGTTGAAACGCGCCTTGAAATCATTGAAATTCTTGCGGGAATCAGGAGTCCATCCGGTCTCGGCTACGGCTATCATGCGCGGCAGTGAATTGTATTCCACATGTTCCGGCTCAGAAATATATTCGGTCCACAGGTTGCACTGCACACCGTAATAATATGGCAGCAGCTTAGGATCGGACGAGGTGGAAGGCTTGACGTTATACATTGTTTCAAGCGTGATGGGACCACCCATCGACTTGGGTTCCGAAGAGCCGCTCCACTGCGAATAGTCGATATAATAATGGTAGGTGGAACACCATACCGAACGCAGGCCAAGCTTTGCGGCCTGATATGACGGACCGTCGGCCCTGGTGCCGCCGAGCCAGTCGTAGATGAGCACGTCGGCATCCTGAAGCATCTTGGTGTCGGCGCCCTCCGATGTCAGCACCTCGTTCCAGCAGATCAGGCGCTTGCCTTTGGGCTTCACGTAGTCGGCTATCTCCTTGGTGAGCCATGTCTGCAACGCATTGGGCGAATCCAGCCCCAGACGCGCCATCATATCCTGTACTTCGGCAGAATTCTGCCATGCCGTCTTGGGGCACTCGTCGCCACCGATGTGGATATACTCGTAAGGAAATATCTCAACAAGCTGATCCATCACATCCTTGCAGAACTGGATCACGGCCGGATTGGCCACATTGAGAATATCGGTCGACACTCCCGGCCAGTAGCGCACCGAGTGAGAGCCGCCGGGATCGCACGAAAACTCAGGATAAGCCGAAATGGCCGCTTCCATGTGGCCGGGCATATCCACTTCCGGAATCACCTCGATGTGGCGTTCCTTGGCATACGCCACAATATCCTTAAGCTCGTCTACCGTGTAATAGAACGGTCCGTACGGCTCGTTGAGATAATACTCGTAGTGATTTTTAAAATCCCACCAGTAGGCATTGGGGGCGGTGGCAGCCTTGGTGATGAGTTTGGGGTATTTGGGTATCTCCAGACGCCAACCCTGGTCGTCGGTCAGATGCCAGTGCAGACGGTTCATCTTATAGAAGCTCATCACGTCTATCATCTTCTTCACCTGATCCGTCTCGAAGAAATGGCGGGCACAGTCAAGCTCATATCCACGATGCTCGTAGCGCGGCTCGTCCTTGATGTCGACAATAGGAAGCGAATAGACGGCATCATGGTCGGCCACATTGACCATCACATTGGCCGGCAGCACCTTCTTCACCGTCTGAAACGCATAATACAGGCCAGCGGATGTGGCCGCCTCGATCGTCACGCCGGAGCCTGTGACCTTCAGATTATAGCCCTCGGCGGCAAGATCGCCGTTGACCGACACGGTAAACAGCGCTCCCTCGCCCCCGCCTTCGGCAGGAGTGGCCCTCAGCCCTGTGGCATGATTGAATGTTTCTGTAAATTTTGTGATCTCCGCGGCCATCTCGTCCGACAGGCCGGAATAACCGATTGTAAATGAAGCCGGCAAGGTCAGTGACCCGTCGCTCACTGTCATCTGCTTCGGTTTGGGTGTCAGGTTCACAAACGGTGCGGCTATAGCGGCCGGCGCATACAAAGCCCCCAGCACAGCCAGACATAACAGTTTAATTTTCATGTGATTATGATTTAGGCGTATGATTCATTCCGATTAGTCGGACAAAGATAATATTATTTTCGGAACCAACCCCCAAAATATCAGACTTTTTTAGACAGACACACCAGTGGATATAGTTGGTTTTTCACCGGAATTTTGTAATTTTGCCAACATTATGAAACAACTTTTCATCGAAACATACGGATGCCAGATGAACGTGGCCGACAGCGAAGTCGTGGCCGCCGTGATGCAGATGGCCGGATACGAGATGACCGAATCCATTGACTCGGCCGACGCCGTCCTGCTCAACACCTGCTCCATCCGCGACAACGCCGAACAGAAAATCATAAGCCGTCTGGCTGCGCTCAACGCCCTGCGCCGCAAACGCGGATCACTGATCATCGGAGTGATCGGCTGCATGGCCGAGCGCGTCAAAGACGACCTTATCGCCAATCACGGTGTCGATCTCGTGGCCGGGCCGGACAGCTACCTCGACCTGCCCGCGCTGTTCGCATCGGTGGAAGCCGGCCAAAAAGCCATCAACGTGGAGCTGAGCCGCACCGAGACATACCGCGACATAATCCCCGCCAGACTCGGAAGCAACCGCGTGAGCGGATTCATCAGCATAATGCGCGGATGCAACAATTTCTGCACCTACTGTATCGTACCCTACACACGCGGCCGCGAACGCTCGCGCCAGCCCCACAGCATACTCTCCGAACTGGCCGACCTGCGCGCCAAAGGCTTCAAGGAAGCGGTGCTGCTGGGTCAGAACGTCAATTCCTACAGGCACGAGGACACAGGATTCGCCACACTGCTGACCATGGTGGCCGACGCCGCGCCCGACATGCGCATACGCTTCACCACCTCCCACCCCAAGGACATGACCGACGACATCATAGCCGCCATAGCCTCGCGACCGAACATAGCGCGCCACATACACCTTCCGGTGCAGAGCGGCAGCAACGACGTGCTCCGAGCCATGAACCGCCACTACACCCGCGAATGGTATCTTGACCGCATAGCCGCCATACGGCGCGCCATGCCCGACTGCGGCATATCCACCGACCTGTTCACCGGATTCCATGGAGAAACCGAAGAAGACTTCGCCAGGACACTCGACCTGATGCGCGAAGTAGGCTTCGACTCATCCTTTATGTTCAAGTACTCGGAACGTCCCGGCACGGTTGCCGCACGCACCATGCCCGACAACATCGACGAGACAGTCAAGATCGAACGCCTAAACCGCATGATAGCGCTGCAGAACGAGCTTTCGCTCACCTCCAATACTGCCGACATAGGCAAAACCTTCGACGTGCTGATCGAAGGCGTGAGCAAACGCAGCACCAGCCAGTGGGTAGGCCGCACAGGCCAGAACAAAACAGTGGTATTCGACCGCCTTCCCGGCCAGACCGTGGGCCAGACAGTCGCCGTGACCGTCACCTCCGCAACCTCCGCAACCCTCCTCGGCCACTCCTAACTCCTAACTCCTAATTCCTCACTCCTGACTCCTCACTCCCGCCCCATGCTCCTCTCCCCCGACAACTTCAACGCTTTCCTGCTGACCATGTCAGCCGTGGCAGTGATCGTTTTCATAGCGCTCCACGCCATCGAGGCGGGCTACGGCATAGCCTACAACGGCAAATGGGGACCGTCGCTGCCCAACCGACTCGGCTGGGTGCTTATGGAAGCGCCAGTGTTCGTGGTCATGACCATACTCTGGGCCGGATCGCCGCGCATGCTCCACACGGCTCCATTGGTCATGTTTCTCATTTTCCAGCTCCACTATTTCCAACGCTCGTTCATATTTCCACTGCTCATACGCGGCAACAGCCGCATGCCGCTGAGCATCATGATCATGGGCATGGTGTTCAATACACTCAACGCCCTGATGCAGGGCGGATGGATATTTTACGTAAGCCCCGACGGACGCTACCCCGACTCGTGGCTGACGAGCTGGCAGTTCATCGTCGGCACAGCCATATTCATAGCCGGCATGGCCATAAACCTCCACTCCGACCACATCATACGCCACCTGCGCAAACCAGGCGACACTCGCCACTACCTGCCGCGCGGAGGAATGTTCCGCTACGTCACCTCGGCCAACTACTTCGGCGAACTCACCGAATGGACAGGATTCGCCATACTCACATGGTCATGGGCCGGTGCCGTGTTCGCCCTGTGGACATTCGCCAACCTCGCGCCGCGCGCCCTGAAGATACGCCGGCGCTACATCGCCGAATTCGGCCCGCTTAAACAAAAAAGCATCATCCCGTTCATATATTAAGGTCTGCGCGCGCGAATCAGACAGCTGCCAAGCCCGAAATATCGAAAAAATACCCATACCACAGACTGTATCGGATTTTTTTCGTATATTTGCGCGCTATTTGTGCGCATTGCGCCCAATCCGCAACAACAAAACGAATTACTCAAATAAACCTCTAACATTATTTTTCACTCTAATCACACATGAACAGCAAAGGTTCCTTAGGAAGCATAGTGGCCGGTGTTATCGCCATCTTCCTTGTCATCATCTGCGTGTTCTATCTGTCGTTCACCTGGAAAGGCGCGCAGATCGAAGAGCAGGGCGAGGCTTACGCCACAATGGTGGCCGGTGAAGACGACACTACCGACGCCTACACTTCCGCCTACAAGCACTACATGGATTCCGTAGCCCAAGAACCCGTTTATCTCGGCTACACCTACAATGAAGTCCAGCGCTGGGGCGTGGGTCTCGGTCTCGACCTCAAAGGCGGCATGAACGTCACGCTGCAGGTCAACATGGGCGACATGCTCAAATCCATGGCAGGCGACGATAACAACGCCACACTGCGCCGCGCCGTAATGGCAACCGATTCCATCGCGGCAGCAGCTCCCGAAACCGACTACGTTGAGACATTCATCTCCCAGTATAGCGCCATATCCGGCAACCCCAACGTGGACTTCAACGTCGTGTTTCCCGATGTGATCACCTCCGGAGGAACCAATCACGGCGCCGTGGCTGCCAAACTCAAGAGCGAAGCCCAGGACCGCGTAAACAACTCCGCGACTAACGTGCTCCGCAACCGTATCGACGCTTTCGGCGTAGTGTCGCCCAACATTCAGGTGCTTCAGGGCAAACAGGGACAGATCCTGCTCGAGCTCCCCGGCGTGAAAGAACATGAACGCGTACGCGACCTGCTCCAGCGCTCGGCCAACCTCGAATTCTACGAAATGTACAACCTCGGCGAAATCGCGTCGGCCCTTCAGAAAGCCAACGAAGCGACCGAAGGTGCTCTCTTCACCCTCCTGCAGCCCTCGCAGTACAGTGGCGCACCCCTCGTAGGCTACGCCCGCGCCAAGGACAAGGACGCCATCTCTAAGCTCCTTGCCGACCCCAAGGTGCGCACCTACCTGCCCGCCAACCTCAAGCTCGCCTGGAGCAACAAGGCCCAGAAGCCTGAAGTGACCGGCGGTGCCAAAGACATATTCACCCTTGTGGCCCTGCGCACCGACATCGACACCGAAACCGGCGCACAGAAGCCCCGCATGAACGGCGACAACATCACCACTGCATCCAGCGACTTCGACAACATGCGCGGCAACACCGTGCACATGAACATGAACTCCGACGGCGCCCGCGCATGGGCCGCAGTGACCCGCGCCAACGTCGGCAAGCCCGTGGCCATCGTGCTCGACGACCTCGTTTACTCCTATCCCACCATCAACACCGTCATAGAAGGCGGCCAGAGCGAAATCACCGGTGACTTCACCCTGCAGGAAGCTCAGGACCTTGCCAACGTGCTCAAATCCGGTAAGATGACAGCACGTGTGAGCATCATATCCGATATGGTTGTGGGTCCGTCGCTCGGACAACAGGCCATCAACGACGGTCTGCTCTCGTTCGTATTCGCCCTGATCCTCCTCATGGTGTTCATGATCGCCGTATACGGCGTGATCCCCGGTCTGGTGGCCAACCTCGGACTGGTGCTCAACATCTTCTTCACCTTCGGCATCCTCGCTTCATTCCAGGCTGTGCTCACCCTTTCCGGTATCGCCGGTATCGTGCTCGCACTCGGCATGGCCGTTGACGCCAACGTGCTCATTTTCGAACGCGCCAAAGAAGAACTCCGCGCAGGCAAAAATGCCCGCAACGCCATCGCCGACGGCTACTCCAACGCTTTCTCTGCGATCTTCGACTCCAACCTCACCTCGATCATCACAGGCGTGATCCTGCTCCTCTTCGGCACAGGCCCCATCAAAGGCTTCGCCACCACACTGATCATCGGTATCTGCTGCTCGTTCTTCACCGCCGTCTACCTGACACGCATAGTCTTCATCCTCGGTGCCAAGAGCAAGGCATTCCAGAACCTCACATTCACCACCGCTCTCAGCCGCAACCTCTTCAACAGCTCTAAGTTCGACTTCCTCGGCTGCCGCAAGATCTCCTTCGCCCTCGTGGGCCTGATGATCGCTGCCGTAGTCACCTCGCTCTGCCTGCGCGGCATGAACCAGGGCATCGACTTCTCCGGCGGACGCAACTATGTGGTGAAATTCGAACACCCCGTCGACGCACACAAAATCCAGGAGACTCTCGCTCCCCACTTCCCCGGAGCCAGCGTAAGCGTGATCACCATCGAAAACGCCAACCAGGTGCGCGTGTCGACCAACTACAAGATCAACGACACTGACCCCAACGTCGAAAGCGAAGTAACCGGCATCCTCTACAACGCCCTTGCCCAGGAACTCGGCGGCATCACCCCCGAACAGTTCTCAACCGCCAATGTCGACTACGGCCTGATCTCATCGCAGAAAGTAGGACCTTCGGTGGCCGATGACATGAAACGCGACGCATATATCGCAGTGACCATCGCCCTGATCGCCATGTTCCTCTACATCCTGATCCGTTTCCGCAACGTGGCCTTCTCACTCGGCGCCCTCACCGCAGTGGCCTTCACCGCACTGACCATCATCGGCTTCTACTCCTTCTTCTGGGGTCTGGTGCCCTTCTCCATGGAGATCGACCAGACATTCATAGCCGCGATCCTCACCGTGATCGGCTACCAGATCAACGACACCGTGGTTGTCTTTGACCGTGTGCGCGAAAACATCCAGCTCTATCCCAAGCACAACATGTTCGACCAGATCAACCGGTCCATCAACTCCACACTCGGACGTACGGTGATGACATCGCTCTCCACTCTGCTCGTGCTCGTGTGCATCTTCATCCTCGGCGGTGAAGCCATCCGCGCATTCACATTCGCAATGATCAGCGGCGTGGTTATCGGCACACTCAGCACCATCTTCGTGGCCGCACCGGTGGCATATCTCGCCGACCGCAAAAACGCCGTGAAGAAAGCCTGAGAGCGAGCCGGACACTGATCCGCTTGACTTTTGACAACAAGCATACAAAAAAACAAGGCTCTTTAAAACGGAGCCTTGTTTTTTAACGTTATACTCACAGACACTCATACTTTAATGATAACCGTAACACTCAACGACAAAAGTTTCTCCGTGTCGCCGCTCACCTCCCTCGGCGACTTCATGACACAGCGGCAGATCACCCCCGCCGGCATAGCAGTGGCCGTCAACGGCACAGCGGTGGCTCCGGCCATGTGGAGCTCCACCCCCCTGCGCGACGGCGACTCCATCATAGTGTTCAAAGCATTCTACGGAGGATAAACAGCCATGCTGCAATACATAACCCACACATCCGACCGATACACCATACCCCAGCAGGTACGCATGGTCATCGACGGCGGCTGCCGCTGGATACAGCTCCGCATGAAGCACGCATCCGACGACGAAGTCGAAGCCATGGCCCGCCAGATCATACCCATGTGCGAGGAATCAGGAACCATACTCGTCATCGACGACCGCGTGGAAGTGGTGATGCGCACCAAGGTCCACGGAGTCCATCTCGGCAAAAACGACATGGATCCTGCTCAAGCCCGAGAATATCTCGGCCCGCACGCAATCATAGGATGCACAGCCAACACAGCCGCCGACATAACATCTCTCGCCGGTCTCGACATAGACTACATAGGTCTCGGTCCATTCCGCCACACCGACACCAAAGCCAACCTCGCCCCCGTGATCGGGCTTGAAGGCTACCGCCGCATCATGGCCGAGATACGCGCGGCCGGCATCGAATTGCCCGTCGTGGCCATAGGCGGCATAACATCGGCCGACGTCACCCCACTACTTCAGGCCGGAGCCAGCGGAGTAGCGGTGAGCGGAGCCATACTCCGCGCCAACGATCCAGTCAGGGAAACGTCAACTATTATTAATGGAAATTAACCCATACGGGCATTGTTTCCGCCCGCAAAAAGCGGTAACTTTGCATCAACGAACTTAATTTCTTCACAACAAACACCATTACTCAATTATTATGGCAAAAAAAATCACCCCCGCCGCAGCCGCCGCCGATCCCAAAGCGGCCAAGCTCGAAGCCCTCAAGCAAGCCATGGGCAAGATTGAAAAAAGCTACGGCCGCGGTGCCATCATGAAGATGGGCGACGAAATCGTTGAAGATGTAGATGTGGTTCCCACAGGCTCCATAGCGCTCAACATGGCGCTTGGCGTGGGCGGATATCCGCGCGGCCGCGTGATCGAAATCTACGGTCCCGAATCATCCGGTAAAACCACTCTCGCCATCCACGCCATTGCCGAAGCGCAAAAGGCCGGTGGCATCGCAGCGATAATCGACGCCGAACATGCCTTCGACAGATTCTACGCCGAAAAACTCGGCGTGGACGTCAACAGTCTCTACATCTCCCAGCCCGACAACGGCGAACAAGCCCTCGAGATAGCCGAACAGCTCATACGCTCCTCGGCCATCGACGTGCTCGTGGTTGACTCGGTGGCGGCCCTCACTCCCAAAAGCGAGATTGACGGCGACATGGGCGACCGCAACGTCGGCCTGCAGGCCAGGCTCATGTCACAGGCCATGCGCAAGCTCACAGGCGCCATAGCCCGCACCAAGACCACCTGCATATTCATCAACCAGCTGCGGTCAAAAATCGGACAGATGTTCGGACCGGCCGAAACCACCACCGGCGGCAACGCCCTGAAATTCTACGCATCCGTGCGTCTCGACATCCGGCCGAGTTCGGCTATCAAGAACGGCGACGAGACCATCGGACGTCTCACCACCGTCAAAGTGGTCAAAAACAAAGTGGCTCCCCCCTTCAAAAAAGCCGAATTCGACATCATGTTCGGCGAAGGCATATCCCGTTCAAGCGAGATCCTCGACATGGCCTGCGACTACGACATAATCCAGAAATCCGGATCATGGTTCAGCTACGACGGTTCCAAACTCGCCCAGGGACGCGAAGCCGCACGCAACGTCATCTCCGACAATCCCGAACTGGCCGACGAACTCGAAGCCAAGATCATGGAAGCCATCAAGGCCAACCCTGACAAAAAACGCTCGTCGCGCACGCCTAAATTCAAACGCGCCGACTCTTCGGCCGCCAAGGACAACGACGCCCCTGCCGACGAACCCACCGACGCCGACAGCATGCCCGACACCGAGCTGCCCGACGAATTCTCTATCGAAGAAGACGCATAATACAAATATACATAATCATCCGAAGCCCGGCCGAACCATCCATCGGCCGGGCTTCAACGTTAAATTAACAAAATACCCGCCGCGACTTCCATATCTGAAATTTTTGATTAACTTTGCACTGCAAACATAACCCAAAAAACCAACGACTACACAAATGGCAACTAACGAACTTGACTGGGCTAACCTATCGTTTGGCTACGTGCCTACAGACTATAACGTGCGCAGCACCTTCCGCGACGGCAAATGGAGCCCGATCGAAGAAACCGACTCGACCACCATCGACCTCCACATCGCCGCCACCGCCCTCCACTACGGACAGGAAATATTCGAAGGACTCAAGGCATTCCGCGGCAAAGACGGCAAAATCCGCATTTTCCGACTCGAAGAAAACGCCCGCCGCATCGCCGAATCGGCCCGCGGCCTGCTCATGGCTCCGGTCACCGAGGAGCTCTTCAAGGAAATGGTGATCCGCGCCGTCAAGCTCAACGAACGCTTCGTGCCACCCTACGGATCCGGCGCATCGCTCTACATCCGCCCCGTGGAAATCGGACTCTCCGCACAAGTGGGCGTGGCCCCGGCCAAAGAATACGCGTTCATCGTGTTCGTCACCCCCGTAGGTCCTTACTTCAAAGAAGGCTTCAAGCCCACCAACATCTGCATAATGCGCGAATATGACCGCGTGGCCCCCAAAGGCACCGGACGGTGGAAAGTAGGCGGCAACTACGCCGCATCTCTCCAGGCCGGCATGAAAGCCCACGAACTCGGCTACAGCGCCGTGCTCTACCTCGACCCCAAAGAAAAGAAATATCTCGACGAATGCGGCCCGGCCAACTTCTTTGCCATAAAAGACGGCAAATACATCACCCCCGCATCCGACTCCATCCTCCCCTCCATCACCAACAAGAGTCTCATGACCCTTGCCCGCGACATGGGCATGGAAGTCGAGCAGCGCCACATTCTCCTTGAAGAACTTGCCGACGTCACCGAAGCCGCCGCCTGCGGCACCGCCGCCGTGGCATCGCCCGTGGCCGAGATCGACGACCTCGACACCGGACACAAATACGTAATCCTCCCCGACCGCAAACCCGGTCCCGTAGTAACCGCACTCTACGACCGTCTGAGGGCTATACAACTTGGCGAATACCCCGACGAACATGGCTGGAACACCGTCCTTTGACACCATCATCGACAAATACTATCCCGCGGGCACACGCCTGCGGGATATTTATATGCAGCATGCCCTGCAGGTGACCGACGAAGCCCTGGCCACGGCACGGCGCAAACAGCTTCCGCTCGACGAAAACGAAATACGCGCGGCAGCCATGCTCCACGACATAGGCATATTCATGACCGACGCTCCCGGCATCGACTGCCACGGCACAGCCCCCTACGTGGACCACGGCCCCCTCGGCGCCACCCTGCTCCGCAGCGAAGGAGCACCCGAATCATGGGCGCGCGTGGCCGAACGCCACACCGGCTCAGGCATCGGCACCCTCGTGCCCGAGACACTGCTTGAACGGCTCATCTGCTACGCCGACAAATTCTACTCCAAATCCGGCACCATGCTCCGCAAGTCACCCGACAGTATCAGCCGGTCCCTCTCCCGCTTCGGTCCCGAATCCCTTGCCCGCTGGCAATCACTCCTCCACGAATTCGAATAACCTGCCGGCCCATCCCCTACGACAACCTTTAAAATTTTTAAATTCCGGCATCCTTCAGAAATTTTTCACTAACTTTGCGTTGACAAACTAATTTTTTTTGCACGCGCGTGAAAATCTCTAAAATCTTAATGGGCAGCATGGTCTCCATGGCTGCCGTAGCGCTTATGGCACATGGCGCCACCGACAATGTGGCCGAAGAAGTGGTGTGGATGATCGGCGACCAGCCAATCTGGAAGTCGGAAGTCGAAGAAGCATACCAGCAGATGCAACAGGAACGCCACAACATCATCGGCGACCCTTACTGCTATGTGCCGGAGCAGATTGCAATGGAGCGTCTGTTTCTGCATCAGGCCGATCTGGACACCATAGAAGTGTCGGCAGGCATGGTGGCATCGGAAGTCGACGCCCGCATCAACGACTGGATCGTGTCGGCAGGCTCCCGCGAACGGCTTGAGGAGATGATCCACAAGCCCCTGCCCGAAATCCGCTCGTGGATGACGGAGATGATGACCAACAACTACCGCGTGCAGCAGGTCCAGCAGAAACTCACCAAAGACATAAAAGTCACCCCGGCGGCCGTGCGCCGTTACTTCAACACTCTGGAAACCGACAGCATACCGTTCGTGCCCATGCAGGTCGAAGTGCAGATCATGACACTCAACCCCGTCATACCGCGTCAGGAGATCGACGACATCAAGGACCGCCTGCGCGGATATGCCGATAGAATCAACTCCGGACAGGCCGAAATGTCGACTCTCGCCGTGCTCTACAGCGAGGACCCCGGCAGCGCACGGCGCGGCGGCGAGACCGGTTTCCTGAGCCGCACACAACTCGATCCGGAATACGCAGCGGCCGCATTCGCCCTCAACGACCCCAGAAAAGTATCGAAAGTAGTGGAATCCGAATACGGCTACCACATCATACAGCTGATCGAAAAACGCGGCGACCGCATCAACACCCGCCACATACTCCTCCACCCCCAGGTCGACGACAAAGACCTGATGGCGTCGGTGGCCAGACTTGACTCCATACGCGCAGACATGCTCGACGGCCATTTCACTTTCGAAGAAGCCACAGCCCTGCTCTCGCAGGACAAGGACACGCGCAACAACCGCGGCGTGATGATGAACTCCAACAACGGCACCACCCTTTTCGAAATGGGCGAGCTGCCGCAGGAAGTAGGCAAGACTGTGGCCACGATGCAGCCGGGCGACATATCTCCCGCCTTCATCATGAAAGACCCCAGACGCTCGCAGGACGTGGTGGCGGTGGTCAAACTCACGGCTCGCCACGAACCCCACAGGGCAAACATGGCCGACGACTATCAGCTGATCAAAAACATGTATGAGGCATCTGAGCGGCAGCGCATCATCAGCGACTGGGTCACAAAAAAGATCTCCGAGACCTATATCCGCATCGAAGACGGCTGGAACAACTGCGAGTTCCGCTACAACTGGCTGAAAAACAAAAATGCCGCTAAGGAATAGCCGCTTCGCCGCAGTCATACTGGTGATCACCTGCCTGACGGCGGCCATGGCCGGCACTCCTACGGCGCCATCATCGGCCGCTTCCGGTAGCCGTGGCGACAACGATGATCCGTCAGGGCCGGTCAGACCGACAGTGCCGGCGGCCGACCGCCACACACCCGGACGCGTTTTTCTCGAACGCGCCGACTCGCTGATGGCCAACCCCAGAGTGCCCGACGCGCAGATTCTGGTGGGCGATGTGGTGTTTCGCCGCGGCGACATGATGATGTACTGCGACAGCGCCATATTCTTCTCCACCGCGGCATCGGACTCGATGGAGGCATACGGCAGCATACGCATGGAGCAGGGCGACACCCTGTTTCTCTATGGTGACTGGCTTGAATACTCCGGATCGCTCGCTCTGGCCACGGTCTATGCCGACGACGGCAACACTGTGCGCCTGATCAACCGCGACGTGACCCTCACCACCACCGTGGTAAACTACGACATGAACATCGACCTGGGCTATTACAACGTGGGCGGCACGCTGACAGACCCGCGCAACACCCTGTCGTCGGCCGAAGGCGAATACAGCCCGTCGACCAAGGATGCCAACTTCTACCGCCACGTGCGGCTTGAAGGCATCACCGAAGCGGGCGACAGCGTGTGGGTATTCTCCGACACCCTTTCCTACAACACCGACACCCGCATAGCCACCCTCACCTGCCCGTCGAGAATCATAAGCAAAGACGGCGAAATTCTTACATCAAACGGCATTTTCAACACCGCGACCAACCACACCTCTCTTTTCGACCGGTCGATAGTGAAGACCTCAAACGGCAACACACTCTGCGGCGACACCCTGTTCTACGACCGCACCGCAGGGCGCGGAGAAGCCTTCGGAAACATGGTGCTGACCGACTCGGCCCGACAGATCACCCTGGAAGGCGACTACGGATTTTACAATGAACTGACCGACTCGGCCTACGTGACTGGCCGGGCGCGCGCCCTCGAGCACTCACGCCCTGACACACTCTATCTCCACTCCGAAGTAATACGCAGTTTCACGGTGACCGCCGATTCTGCCTGCACCGACACCACCCACCTGCTTGTGGCCAATCCGCGTGTGCGCTTCTTCAGAGCCGACCTACAGGGAATATGCGACTCCATGACATTCGTGGAAACCGACTCCACACTGCACATGAACATACATCCGATCGTCTGGTCCGACAACCGTCAGATATTCGGCAACGTGATCAAAGTGTTCATGAACGACTCCACCGTAGAGCGCGCCCACCTTCCCGAATCAGGGTTCATGGCCGAACATATCGAAGGCGATTACTTCAACCAGCTCAGCGGCAAGGAGATGCTTGCATATATGGAAGACGGTCACCTGCGGCGTCTCGACGTCAACGGATCCGTGCAGGGCATCATCATGCCAATGGAAAACGATTCCACCTACAACAAGGTGGCCAACGTGGAAAGCTCCTTCCTCATAGCCATGTTCAAGGCCAACCAGCTTGAACGTGCCCGCATGTGGGACGCCACATCAGGCACCGTCACCCCACTTTATCTGGCCAGACGCTCCCTGTTCAGACTCCCTAAATTTGCCTGGTACGAGGTGCTCAGACCCACATCGCCCGATGATATTTTCCGCTATCCGCCCGAAATGGAGCAGCTTATGGCCGCACCCGACAACACACGCCACACCTCAAACGCATCACAGCAACCATGACCGCCATCCAGAATCAGAACAGCCACAACGATCTCAGCACCGCCACTTACGGGCAGACCCGCCATCGCGACTACGACATGGCCATCCTGCCATGGGGCGCCACCGAACCTCACAACCTCCATCTGCCATACCTGACCGACTGCATACTGTCGCATGCGGTGGCAGCCGACGCCGCCGATGCAGCACATGAAAAATACGGCATAGAGTGCATGGTGCTCCCGCCGGTGGCCATGGGAGCGCAGAACCCCGGACAACGCGACCTGAAATTCTGCATCCACTACCGCTATGAGACCCAGAAAGCCATCCTCACCGACATCGTGTCGTCGCTCCACCATCAGGGGCTCCGGCGTCTGCTGATAGTCAACGGCCACGGCGGCAACTCGTTCAAACCGATGATACGGGACCTTGCTGTAGACTTTCCCGACATGACCATAGCCGTGAGCGACTGGTTCACAGTGCTCCCCGCACGCGACTGGTTCGAACGTCCCGGCGACCATGCCGACGAACTCGAGACATCGGTGATGATGCACTATCACCCCGGTCTGGTCGACCTCTCCACAGCAGGCTCCGGCGCGTCGCGCCCCTTTGCCGCCGAATCACTTCAACGCAAAACGGCATGGATCCCGCGCCACTGGCTCAAAGTGTCCGACGACACCGGCATAGGCGACCCCTCGCTCTCCACAGCCGAAAAAGGCGCCGCCTACGTCTCTGCCGTAGCAGGTCTCTACGCCGACCTTATCCGCGACCTCGTGCGAGGCCCCATCTACTCATAAAGACATAGAAAACATAAAGAACGACAGGCCATCCGTCTACAACGGATCGCCTGTCGTTCTTCTGTCTATTCACGTAGGCCGCCGTGTCAGCGCACCATCACCTTGACAACGGTCGAACCGACCCGTACTATGTAGATGCCGCAAGGCACGGCTATCCGCTCCCGCTCACAGGAAGCCACAAAAGCCGCAACCGTCCTGCCGTCGGTCGTGACTACCCCGACCATATCGCCAGAAGCACCGGCAACGTCGATATAACCGCGTCCGGCAGTGATTACCACCTCACAACCGCTGTCAGAACCAACTTCAACCACAGATGTCTCCGGCGATACCTCAACCGGGGCAGACGGCGCGGATTCTCCCCTGTCAAACACGGCCGTGACACAATAACTATGGGCTTCAGCGGCGTCGGCGTCCAGATACGAAAGCCCCGGCACAGGAGACTCCGTGAGCAACTCTCCGTCGCGATACACATTGTAGCCTTTCAGCTCCGCATTCAGATTAGGATTGGCGCGTTCGAAAGTTATGTCATCCACAAACAGGGCGAACTGGCGGTTTGACACACAGCGTATGGCAAAGCGCTCCGCACCCTCAGGAAGAGTATATGTATATTCCGTCCATTCCGCAGGCACTTTACTCTGGCGGTCAAGCAGAACAAAGTCGGAACCGACTGTACTTCCTGTGGAATAAAGCACCTCGAACTCCTCATTATAGTCCTGTCCGACAGACTTGGCATAAAAACCGACCGTCTGCGCTTTGCCCGACAGCCGCGGTGAAATCATCCAGTCGTCGTTGGCATTGGTGGGAGCGCACAGACACACGAACGCCTGCTTGCCGGAACGTGGCTGCCATGCCGACGCAACAATGCCAAGTGCTGAAGGATTGAACACGACGAAACTGAGCGACGCTCCTATAAAGATATTCGGATGGCCGAATCCATAAAGACCGGCAGAACCCTCACGGTCCCCGTCTTCCATGATCCAGCCGCCGGTCAGATCATTTTCAAGCACCGACGATGGGAAACCGGTGGAGAAGGGCACACAGCGCTCCACATCATCGGTCACCATCTCGGACTCCCCTCCGCGGTCAGGCTCCGGCCATGTCAGTCTCACCGACTTGCCGAAGCGCTCGGCCGCAAGCCCCGACACTGCCGGCACATCGGAATGTATGAGCAGCACCTGACATTCAGGACTGACATTGTCACCGGCATTCTCATCATCATAGACAATCTCGGCCCGGAGCACGCTGCGTTCAGAATCAGCATTGGACAATGCGACATCAAATGCGACCATAGCCTTTTTGCCCGCATCCAACGCAGGCATATCTGTGGATACAGCCACCTGGCCGTTGATAACCAGATTCACACAATAATCGCCGGAAGCACTGTTGCCGAGATTCTCTATTTCCACACTCACCGGAAACACACTGCCGGGTGTGGTTCTGGACACAGCCTTCACGGATTTTGCTGCAAGATTGTCGCCATAGGCAGTCACCACACGTATATTGTCGATATAAAGAACATATTTCTTGACTATGTACGACAGGCGGAACTGCACACTCTTGCCTATATACCGGTCGATCGGCATGGCGAACTTCTCCCAGTGCTGGTCATCGCCGCCCTGATCGAGCGCCACAGAGCCTACTTTCTCAAATCCGGTGCCGTCGTTGATCTCAACCACTATCTCTTCGTCGGGATGGGCCGTAGGTATGCTCCAGAACCAGAATGAAAACTCCGGGCTGGGTCCTGACACGGTGATCTTGCCTGTGAACATCATCCCTTTCTTGTCAATGGCCCCGCTATAGAACAGACTGCCGCCGTCGCCGTCCTGGTCCTTGGTGTAGACAATCTGCCATGCGGCACTTTCATTCTCGTTATCCTCTCCGAGCACACCGTTAAGCGTGGTGCCGCCAAAGGTCTCCACGTATGGCATCGGATACGGGTCTCCGATCGTTATCACTGGCACCTTGGCAAAATCCGTCTCGTTCTTCCCCTTGACTGTCTGGGCAAACACTCCGTACCTCACCATCACCTGATCGCCGTTGCTGATTGCCTTATGAGTGAACGAAGTGCCGGCTATGTCCGACGCCACCGGCACCCATCCGGCCTGCAGACCGCCGTAATAAGCCACCGTATAGCTGACATTGTCAGGATTCATCGGACATCCGTCACGGTCGACAACAGGCGCATCCCAGCTCACGGTCACGGTGCGGCAGTCAGGGTGCTCGCGTACCATGGCGTTAGTGGGCGCACCAGGCACATTTATACCGATATATGCCTTTGCTTCAAAGCTCTTGCCTTCGCCGCTACCGTTGAAAGCCACAGCACGATACTCGTGCAGACCATCTGCAAGATCGCGATCTTCGTACACAAACGTTACTCCGGGCTCCGGTGCGTTATAGCTCCGGATGAGACTATCGCCGCGATAAAGTTCCATCTTTGTAAGCGAAGTCAACGTCTCACCACTGACCAGCTTTGTGGGAGCAGTAACCTCCACAGTCACCGTGCGTCCGCCATCGAGATCGGCCACAGGCTTCAGACCGGGGGCGTCGGGCGCGGAATCGACAGCATCCGCGTCAACCGACATCCCGTATGCGTAAAGTCCGAACGAATCCGGCTGGCTACAACCGTGTATCGCCACATAATACACTCCCGAAGTGTCGACCTTGAAAGTTTCGGAGACATCCTGGCGGCTTTTGTCGATCACAACATTGGAAACTATCGTTTTCACGCAGGCATCGACAGAAGGCGCCGTGGCCAATACCATATCTATGTTTTCAATATTGCCGTAGCGCACATAGCGTGCGCCGGCCGACACCGTAAATCTATAGAGTCGTCCGGCCTGCAGATTCAGCGGAGCAGAAAAGATATAATCGTGACCGGGAGTGATGGATGTGGGATAAAGAAACAGACACGGCTCATCAATATCGCTCATATACAGAGTCCACTCACGTCCGTCGCTATTGGCATCGAGAATGGTCAGGAAGGTCAGATCATCCGGTTCGCGGAAGCTCACGGAATATGGCAGACGGGCCGTGCCATGCAATCTCCGGCTGCTCTGTGTGGCATTAGCCGCCATGCCACGATGCACAGCGGTCACCGTATAGTAAAGAAAACGAGGGCCATTGCCGTTGTCGGGCACTTTCTCCGTGAAAGTGGTGCTTTTAAACCCCTCGGCCACAACGATAGCTTCAGGATAGCGAGTGAGAGTATATGTCACGTCGGCGGCATCAAACATTCCTCCGTGGGCCGACTCTGTCACTGCAGGCCACGACAGCGTATAGATGTCGTCGGCAAAAACCATGTCGATCTCACTGACAGACGCAGGAGTGTCCACACCAGCCCATACCTGCAGATATGTCTCAGGACTTCTGCCGGTCTCGTTTCCGACAGTGACAATGAACGTATATTGTCCTGATGCACCGAACGATACCGGAACCGTAACCTTTTCACCCCACCCCACAGTGCCGACGGCAACATCGACACCATTGAGCGAGACAGTATATGACAGCGGGCCGGACGTCCCGGCCGCACCGTCCGCAGTGACCACAGGAGCGGTGAAAACCACAGAACCCTTCAGCGTTTCGTGGTCAATGTCAGCCGCAAGACCGGTCACTGCAGCAGGTACCTGCAAGTTTTGCGAAGATTCCGGGAAATACAGGCCGGCCAATTGTTCTCCGTCCTGCATCAAATACACAGGCGACGCCTTTGCCGTTGCAAGATCTATGGCATACAGCCATGCCGGCTCATCAAGTACCGGCAAAAAATAAAACAAACCCGTATCATGATCTATAGTGCCGGTAGTCTGATACTTTGACTTCAGACCGGTGTCTCCGATCTCGGTCATGGCTCCCGTGCTCTTGTCCACCTTATAGAGCACACCCGAGTGGCTGATTGCATAAAGATTACCGTAGCGGTCCACCGACAGCGCGTCCCATCCTTCGGAAAGCCGGGAAATAACTTTCCGCTCCTTGGTCAGATCATCGGGATCGATAGTGCCGAACACATATCCATCGCCGCCCTCACCGCGAAAACAGCCGAACAGAGTGGCAGTGGTGTGGTCCCATGCCAGATCACGAGCTATGCCGGTCACCTCTCCGCCATATCTTTCAGATGTCCATGTCGTAGTATCGGCCACATAGTGCCAGACTGTGGTGAATCCATACATCGACACATAGTATGTCCAGAAAAATCTGTTGCCGCCGATGTAGGCTGCGCCACCACACGCATCCATATCGCCTGACAGATTCACCGCCGTGCTCGAGTAGGTCCCGGAAACGGGATATTCATACATTCCGAACTGCTGACGTGCTGCCGCAATCCATGAATCCTTGCTCAAAACCGCGGCACGCAATACTTTTCCACCATCTGCCACCGCGTCAGCAGGCATGGCCACGGATTGCCGACGCTCGACTGCAGTTGTGACAGGAAACGACGAGAGAGTCCGTCGGACCGGAGCGTCTCTTTTCAACAACATCTCATGCTGTCCGGAGACACACGGCTCCGGCATCCCGGCAGAGACTCTACCATGACACCCGACAGCCATGATCGCAACAGCTACCAATTGATACAGATACTTCATACTCGATAAATTATAGATAAACAAACAGTTTCCGCGTGATTGGTCTTTATGATAAAAATCCCGATAAGATTCTCCGCCCCAATATATGAATTATATTTCGAATCATCAGCATTGCATCCGCAGAAATTCAGCACGGAGAGAAAAAAAGACGGCCCCGCTTTCAGTGCGGGGCCGTCTGATGGAATAAAATATGTGTCAGTATCAATTGTTCTTGATAAAGTCGATGATCTCGGAGATGCGTCCGAAGGCCATGCACACAGTAGTGTCGGCGGCACCGTAGTAAACCGATACCTTGTCCTGCTCCAGGTCATGCAGGGCGGCGCAGGGAAACACCACGTCGGGCACATCGCCGGCCAGTTCGTAAGGAGCCGCGGGGGCAAGCAGATAAGCCATGGTGCGGTGCAGCACTTTCGTAGGATCGTTCTCATCGAGAATGGCGGCGCCCATCGAGTAGCGGAAACCGTTGCAGGTGTTGATCACACCGTGATAGAACATGAGCCATCCTTCGCCGGGCACGAGGAAAGGCACCGATCCGGCACCGATCTTGGTGCACTGCCATGCGCTCTCTTCAAACGGGGTCACCTTCATCACGCAGCGGTGTTCGCCCCAATACTTCATGTCGGGGCTGAAGCTCATGTATATGTCGCCGAACGGAGTGTGTCCGTTGTCGCTCGGACGCGACAGCATGGCATAACGTCCGCCTATCTTCTGCGGCATCAGCACTCCGTTGCGGTTGAACGGCAGAAACGCGTTCTCGCACTGGAAAAATTCCTTGAAATCAAATGTGTAGGCAATGCCGATGGTGGGTCCGTGGTAACCGTTGCACCAGGTGATCCAGTAGCGGTCCTCGATCCAGGTCACACGGGGGTCATACTTATAGTCCGACTCGATCATGTCGGTGTTGCCGGCCTTGAACTTGATAGGCTCGTGGTTGATCTCCCAGTTCACGCCGTCTTTGCTGAACCCGGCGAATATGTTCATCTGCACGCGCTTGTTGTCGCAGCGGAACACTCCGGCAAATCCGTCGCCGAAAGGCACCACGGCACTGTTGAACACACTGTTGGACGTAGGTATGGCATAACGGCCTATAATCGGGTTGCGGCTCGAACGCCACATCGGATCATTGCATCCTTCCGGACGCTCTTCCCAGGGAATCTGAGTTTTGGTCATATTAATATGTATTTATCAGCTGTTATAAAAAACTATTGATCAGTCAATATCCGGAGCCTTATCGGCATCGGCCACGGCAGTCTCAGCCTCACCGGCAGTTACACCGTCGGGATGCGAGAAAGGCAGGATCTTCACCAGAATGAATGCCGGCACCGACACTGCAAGCGCAATCAGGAAGAAATTAAAGTATCCTACTTGCTCGCACAGCCAGCCGCTCACCATGCCCGGAAGCATCACTCCGAGATTCATTATGGCGGATGCAAAAGCATAGTGGGCCATGGAATGCTCTCCCGGAGCCACCTGCTGCATCATGAACATGGTCAGCCCCACAAATCCAAATCCGTAGCAGAGATATTCGGCCACAAGTCCCGATCCAACTATCCACAGATTCTGCGGAAGATATGCCGCGAAGAGAAAATATATGACAAAAGGCACATTAAATATGCACACAAGTGAGAACAACACCTTTTTAAGCCCGAAATGTGCGATATAGTATCCGCCCAGAATCGAGCCGACAATAAATGCCACCGTGCCGAACAGGCCGTAGATCGTGCCCATGGCTTCGGTGCTGAGCGCAAGGCCGCCTTCTTCCACAGGCGCCTGCAGAAATATCGGCACCATCTTCATGGCAAAGCCCTCGGTGAGCCTGTAGCACACGATAAAAAGTATGTACAGCCATATATACGGCTTTTTGAAGAAAGCCATCAGCACATGCCAAAGCGACGACATGGCCTGACCCATGCCGGAAGGAGCATCCTTGGTGCGCGATCCTGAAGGCAGCATGAAGTAATGATAGACCGACAGGGCTATGAGCAATGCGCCTATCAGCCCCATGATGATCATCCATGCATAAAACGGCGCACGCTCAGGATTCTCAGCCTTATAGTGACCGATCAGATATCCTGCCAGCCACACAAGTCCGCCATTTGCAAGCACTTTGGCCATATTGTAGAAAGCACCCTGCCAGCCGATGTAGACAGCCTGGGTCTTCTTGTCGAGAGCGGTGAGATAGATGCCGTCGGTGGCAATGTCGTGGGTGGCGCCTGAAAAAGCTATCACCCCCATGGCGGCTACTGTATATGCAAAGAAGTCAGGCAACGGCAGCAGAAACGCGATCAGCGCGAAGCAGAATCCCGACAGCGCCTGAGTGGCCACCACAAAATTTTTCTTCGTCCAATATATCTCAAGCAGCGGACTCCATATAAATTTAAGAGTATAAGGGAGAGTGAGCAGCGAGGTCCAGAACGCTATCTCGGCCTTGCTTACACCGAGATGGTTGAACATGATCACCGACACAAGGTTCAGGGCGACGAATGGCAGACCCATCGCAAAATATACCGACGGCACCCATGTGATAGGATTTCTTACTTTATTACTCATGGACTGAAGATTGGTTTCAATACCCCAAAGTTAACACCGTTTTTTCACAAAACCGCCCTTTTTCCCACTTTTTCTACGGCACGCGTAAGTCGCTCATAACCAGCGCATCACCGTATACGTAAGATTCTCAAAAACTTACAACATTAGATATCAGCGGTTTACAGTGGGCCGTTGTAAGCCTTTTTATGCCGTTTTTGTTATTATATAAAGGCTTTTGCGCTTAAATTTGCAACATGAAACGACCTCTGTCCATAATCATCATAGCCGCTCTGACGGTGGCGTCGTGCACCGGCAATCGCCGCCAGTCGGCACAAACCGTCTACGAGACCGCAGTCAGCCACTATCGCGACGGCAACTACGCCGAAGCGCTGATAGCGGCCATCGACGCCTCCGAAGCCGATCCGGCCGACAGCACCCTGGCCGGCATACACGCACTCATATATGAATGTCACCGCATCACCGGCAACCACACTATGGCGCTGGAGTCGGCGCGGCTCGCCGCCGGGATGTCGCCTGACGATCCCACGGCACGCCACTCTCTTGTGGAAGCCATGATAAGCGCCGAAAAACCCGACGAAGCACTGGAGATCCTTGCCGGAGAACCGGACAGACGGTTTCGCCTGGAGCAGACAGCACAGGCTGCAATGGCGGCGGGCAGACACGATCTTGCCAAAAATGCCCTTTCGTCCATGCTTGCCGACTCCGCATATATGGACATAGCCGCACAGGCCACTCTGGCCACTCTGCTCACGGAAGAAGGCAAGCATGACAGCGCCGCCACTGTGCTGGCCGATGTCAATGCGGCGCTCTCCTCCGATCCTGACGAGCTCAAGGCTCTTGCCGCCTATTATTCCGCCGCCGGCATACGCGACAGAGCCATAGACGCATACCGGCAGCTGGCCGCGGTTCAGGACTCGATGATGGACAACATGGTTTCACAGGGAGTCTACGAAAAACTCTACCGGCATGAACGCTCACGTCTGGAGAACGAACAGCGTCGCGCACGCAAGCGGGCCTTCATGATGGCGGGCGGAATAACGGTCACCACCCTGCTTGTGATCACCCTTCTCACCCTCATCCTCTACAGGCGGACCGCGGAAAGCCGCCGAGCCCTCCAGACACAGACCGACATGCTGCTCCTGCACGAAGAAATGCGGCAGATCAAGGAAAGTTCCGACCGCTCGCGTCTGGCCATGCGCAACCTCATGAAAGACCGCTACGAAAAAGTGGAAATGGCGGCCAACCTGCTGCTCGACAACTCTTTTTCAAAAAATTCCGACGCCAACATCACCTCGGCCCTTCACGACGAAGTGTCGCGCTGCCGGCAGCCGCAGTTCCTCAGCGCCCTTGAAGACGCCCTCAACAGATACTGCGACAACGTGATAGCGCGGCTACGCACATCGGTGCCTTCGCTCTCGCCACAGGAAATGACCCTCGCGCTCTACTGTGCGGCCGGACTGTCGGCACGGGTCATATCAATGCTCACAGACCGATCCGCGGCATCGCTCTACACCGCACGCCACCGCCTGCGTAAAAAAATACAGAAATCTGGCATTCCCCAGGAAACAATCGACGAATTTCTCTCATTAATCCATTAAAAACAAAACATCGACATCATGAACACAAAAAAACTCCTGCTGCTTCTGGTCGCCATGACCATGGTATTCTCCCTGACAGCACTCGCCGCCAAGGCACCGGCCACCGTGACATCCAAAACAGTCAAACTTTCCGGCAAATTCGACAAAATAGCCGTATCGTCCGGACTGGAAGTGGACTACACAGTCAACCACAGCGCTCCGGAAGCCGTCATCAGCGGACTCAAGGAATATGTGGACCGCGTGGAAGTGAAAGTCTCTGGCGGCACACTTTATGTGGGCTTCGACAACTCAGGCATGCGCAACGTAAGGATCAACGACAAAGAGCTGGATAAAATCATAATCAACGGTCCGGCCCTCAGCAAAGCCGATGCATCCTCAGGCGCCGAAATAGACATAGTGTCGTCAATGGAAACCGACGGCGGCCTGTCGGTCAACATCTCCTCCGGAGCTGAATTCGACATGAAGGGCGCCCTGAAATGCCGGTCGCTCATAATCAACGCGTCATCCGGTGCCGAAGCCGATATACGCTCGGCCGTGGTGACCGACAAAACGCATATCGACGTGTCAAGCGGAAGCGATTGCTCAGTTGATTTCCTCGACATGAAACACGGCGCGCTCATAATCAACGCATCATCCGGTGCCGAAGCCGACGTAAAAGGAATGGCCGGATCGGCTGTGTTAAACGCATCGTCGGCCGCTGAGATCAAAGCGGGAAAACTGTCGGCCGGAACAATCACAGCCAACGCATCGTCGGCCGCATCGATAAAATGCAGCGGTCGGAACGTGCAAAAATCCGAATCGACGTTAGGAAGCGTCAAGATAGTAAAAGAGGGCCGTTAAAGCCCTCTTTTACTATCTTTTTCCGCCGGCAATATCGGCAACGTGATGCAGAACACCGTGCCGACACCCGGCTCGGACGATCTGACAAATATGCGTCCGCCGTGATACTGCTCCACTATGCGCTTGGCTAAAGTTAGCCCCAGCCCCCACCCGCGGCTCTTGGTGGTGAATCCGGGATTGAATATTGTCTGAAAATTCTTGCGGGGTATGCCGCGTCCGGAATCAGCCACCTCAATCACTGCCGACTGGCCCTCGACCGCGGTGGTCACCGCAAGACGCCCGTGGCCCTCCATGGCATCCACTGCGTTTTTTATCAGATTCTCCATAACCCACTCCAGCAGCGGCGCGCTTAGACTCACTGTGAGCGGCTCGGACCACAGCGACACGCTGAATTCCACAGCCGACGAAATGCGGCTGCTCATATAGCCGGTGGCCGAACGCACCACCCCGTTAAGATCGGCGTGCACCATGGCCGGCGGCGATCCTATCTTGCCGAAGCGCGACGCTATCGTGCCCAGACGCTGCACGTCCTTGTTCATCTCGTCCACCGTTTCCTGATCCACGCCGTAGACCGGAAGCATCTCTATCCAGGCCATGAGCGAAGATATCGGAGTGCCGAGCTGATGGGCCGTCTCCTTGCTCAGGCCCACCCACACCTTGTTCTGCTCAGCCTTCTTGGACGAAGTGACGGCATAATAGACCACCGCCACAAAAGCCAGCATGACCAGCAGCTGCACATACGGATAAAGGCTCAGACGCTGCAGCAGCTTCGAATCCTCGTAATACAGATGCTGCTCCACCCCGGGAGCTATGGAGATGTGGATCACGTTGGTCCCTGACTTTAGCCGGGCCAGCTTAGACCGCAGATAGGCTTCGTTGGCCGGGGTTATGACCCATGGCGGCAGAGAGTCGGCCGATTCCGGCAGATTGAAATTACGCTGGTCTATGATGCTGTCGCGGTCGTCGGTCACCAGCACAGGAATGGTCCTGTTGGCCGCGATGATGCTCAGCAGGAAGTTTATGTCGGAATGGTCGTCGGCGTCAAACGGATCGGCACTCACGATCTGGCGGGTGGCATCGGCCCATATCTGCATCCGGGCACGCTCCTGCTCCGCAAGATCGCTGACCAGAGAATCGCTGACCCACAAAAACACCGCCACCACGACCGCCGTGATAATCAGAAATATCACGGTGCCGCGGCGGCGTATATCATATATATTGGACATCAGGCTGAAGCTATCGCTGAAGCTATACGCTCCATCTCCTCAGCCGGGAGGGAGAGTTTCGGCGCACGGAAATCCATGTCGCTCTCGCTCTGAAGCGGCACCAGATGGATGTGGGCGTGCGGCACCTCCATGCCCAGCACCGCCACACCGACCCTCTTGCACGGCACAGCCTTTTTCAGCTTCAGGGCCACCTCGCGGGCAAACGCCCACAGATCGGCATACTCCTGCGGCGTGAGGTCAAACAGATAGTCCACCTCACGGCGGGGAATCACCAGAGTGTGGCCCGGAGCCATGGGATTGATGTCGAGAAAAGCGAAATGTCTGTCGTCAGCCGCCACCTTATACGAAGGTATCTCGCCTGCGGCTATCCTGGAGAATATGCTCATAGCTACGTAACGGTCAGAACGTGATATTCACAATCTCAAACTTCATCAGACCGGCGGGCACTTTGATTTCCACCACATCGCCGAGACCATGCCCGAGCAGGCCCTGAGCAATCGGGGTGGATGTGCCGATCTTCTTCTCCTTGAGATTGGCTTCGGAGTCGGCCACGATGGTATATTCCATCTGCATGCCGTTGGCCATATTCTTGATAGTGACCCGGTTCATTATCTGGACTTCATGGCAGTTGAGCTTGCTCTCGTCGATGATACGGGCATTGGCCACAAGATCCTTGAGCTGGGCTATCTTCATTTCCAGCAGACCCTGTGCTTCCTTGGCCGCATCATACTCGGCATTCTCCGACAGGTCTCCCTTGTCGCGTGCCTCCGCGATGGCCGCAGATATTTTAGGACGCTCCACGGACTCCATATATGCTATTTCGTCCATTTTCTTTTTATATCCTTCTTTGGTCATGTAAGTAATAGCCATGGTTGTTTTCGGTTGTTTAAAGGTTTAGATTTCAAAAAATAATAAAAAATAAAGAATCTCGGCCGGGAAAAATGCGGCGAGACCCCTGATTGTCTGTACTCGATGTTAATGCCGGACGCACAATGGCTGTCGGTGTCCGACTCTGCAAAGGTACGTCTTTTTCCGTATCTCACCAAATTTTGCCTGACATTTTAGGAAGACGCAGAAAAACGGCTGTCATCCCGACAGACCGTTAATCTTTAACCTTAAATCTAATATCAAAAAAACACAGTGCAAATACAGTAAAGACATAAGTAAAACATCTGCTTTGCGATAAGGTTCTGAGGGTTAACTTTTTTTAACTTTGTCAGTCCCCCCGGGTTTTGTAATTTTATTCCCGCAAACAATAACCAAAACTCCTGATGAGAATAAAGATATTAGTCATTGACGACGAAGAGTCGATCTGCGAAATCCTTAAATACAATCTGGAAAAAGAAGGATACGAAGTAGACACAGCATTGTCGGCCGAAGAAGCCCTCACATTCGACCTGCCGTCATATTCTCTCTTCATCGTGGACATAATGATGGACCAGTTGAGCGGATTTGACTTTGCAAAACGGCTGAAAAACAACGACGACGTGGAAAACACGCCTATCATCTTCTGCTCGGCGCTATCCGGCGAGGACGACACCGTGATGGGACTTAACATCGGGGCCGACGACTACATAACCAAACCATTCAAGATACCCGAACTGCTGGCGCGCGTGCGCTCTGTGCTGCGGCGCAGCCATGTGACCAAAGAGATCGCCCAGATACGCAAGGAAGGACGCTACGAGTCCGACATCGTGTTCCGCGGGCTTCGGATAAACCGCAACCAGAAAGAATGTTATCTCGACGGAAAGCCACTGTCGCTCAGCCGCACCGAATTTGACCTGCTGATGTTTTTCCTCACTCACCGCAACCGCATCTACTCGCGTGAGGAGATCATCAACGAAGTATGGGACAAAAACGTGATTGTGACCAACCGCACAGTGGACACAAACCTCACACGCCTGCGCAAAAAACTCGGCGAATACGGCAAGCATATCGAAACCCGCGTGGGATTCGGCTATGGTTTCAAAGAAACGGCTTAACTACCACTGGCGGCTGTTCATTCCGCTGACCGCCATGCTCTGGCTAATAATCGGAGCCATGGCGTCGTATCAGTACAGATGGGAGCGGAACTATCGCATGGACAGAATCAAATGGCAGCTCGACAACATGCGCCAGAGCCTGATCCGGGCCTATGATTTCGGAGACAAAGACATTGTCGAATTCGTCAAGTTCATCGACAGGTTCTTTCAAAACTCCATGTACGACGGCGTGCACATAGCCGTCTACGACCGTCGCGGACATCTCATCACCCAAAGTGCCTACGGAGCGCCCGACATAGATCCGCACGCCACCGGCCAGGAACCGATGCCGTCCACCGACGAGATCGCCACCATACTGCGTTCATCGGCCGACAAAGGCAACAAGCCCTACTTCTATTCCGCCGAACGTAGCGACGACGGTAATATCTGCGTGCACACGTCGATGCCATATTCCGCCACAATAGAGAAAATAGTCAATGACGTGTCCATTATCTGGGTGCTGGTGTTCAGCATGGCCATAGCGGCCACTCTGATGGCATATTTCTCCACACGCCACCTGAGCCGGAGCGTGTATCTGCTGCGTGACTTCGCCAGACTGGCCGCATCGAGCAAACAGTTGCCCGAAAAGGTGGGCACAATGGAATTTCCGCACGATGAACTCGGCGACATATCCCGTCAGATAGTCAGCATCTACCGCGCCAAGGACAAGGCTCTGGCCAGAAGCGTGCACGAACACAAAATAGCCCAGAGGGCAAACGAAGAGAAGGCCCGCATCAAACGTCAGGTGGCAAACAACCTGAACCATGAGCTGAAAACGCCCGTAGGCATCATAAAAGGCTATCTGGACACCATCATATCAGATCCCGGCATGCCAGACGAGCTGCGCATCAATTTCCTGAAAAAGACGCAGGCCCACACGGACCGTCTCGCCGAACTGCTCAGAGATGTGAGCACCATAACGCGTCTGGACGAAGGCGCATCGCAGGTCGAGCTTACCGATTTCGACTTCCACGACCTGGCATACAACCTTGCCAATGATCTGGAGATAAGCCACCTGAACGGCAATATGGATTTCGACTACGACATTCCGTTCGACTGCTATATCAAAGCGAACTACACCCTTGTCAGCGCCGCATTGCTCAACCTTGTCAAAAATGCCGCCGCCTACTCGAAAGGCACGGAAATCACTCTGAAAATCACCGGAGAAGACGAAAAATTCTACTGGTTCTCATTTTCCGACAACGGATGCGGAGTGCCCGAGCAGCACATACCGCACCTGTTTGAGCGCTTCTACCGCATTGACGAGGGAAGAGCGCGCAAAAGCGGCGGCACAGGTCTCGGACTGCCCATAGTGCAGAGCACATTCACCACCATGGGCGGCACCATCTCCGTGCACAATATCAAGCCTTCAGGACTGGAATTCAGATTCTCCCTGCCAAAAGGCAAATCTCCCGACTGACAACCATACAACACCTCCATACAATCATGAACATAATCGACAGATTTCTGGACTACGTGAAGTTCGACACCCAGAGCGACGAACTCACCAATATGACCCCGTCGACACCCGGACAACTCAAATTCGCGGAATATCTTGAGGGGAAAGTGCGCGAACTCGGACTTACAGAAGTGACTCTGGACGAAAACGGCTATCTTATGGCCACCCTTCCGGCCAACACCTCGGAGCCGCTGCCCACAGTGGGATTCATAGCGCATCTCGACACCTCGCCCGACATGAGCGGACGCCACGTCAACCCCCGCATAGTGCCGGCCTACGACGGCGGCGACATCACCCTCAACGCCGAAGCCGGCATAGTGCTCTCGCCCTCGGAATTTCCCGAACTGCTCCACTACAAGGGACAGCAGCTCATCGTGACCGACGGCACCACCCTGCTCGGAGCCGACGACAAGGCCGGCATAGCCGAGATTATGGCTGCGGTCGAATATCTCATACAGCATCCCGAGATCAAACACGGCAAAATCCGCATCGCCTTCAATCCCGACGAAGAGATAGGCCGCGGAGCGCACAAGTTCAACGTAGAGCAGTTCGGCTGCGACTGGGCGTACACGATGGACGGCGGCGAGATCGGCGAACTGGAATACGAGAACTTCAACGCCGCAGTGGCCAAGGTCACTTTCTGCGGACGCAACGTCCACCCCGGCTACGCCAAACACAAGATGATCAACTCCCTGCGTGTGGCCACACAGTTCGTCATCATGCTGCCGCGTTGGGAAACCCCCGAACACACCGAAGGCTACGAAGGCTTCTACCACTTGGTGGGAATGGAGGGATCGGTCGAAAAAACAGAACTCACATATATAATACGCGACTTCGACCGCGACCGCTTCGAGCGCCGCAAAAAAGAGCTTCAGCATCTCTGCCGCAAGATCAACAACGAATTCCCCGGATGCGCATCCATCGAGATCAGCGACCAGTATTTCAACATGCGCGAGAAAGTCGAACCGGTGTCACACATAATCGAGATAGCCGAACAGGCCATGAAAAATGCCGGAATAACGCCACGGGTAGTGCCCATACGCGGCGGCACAGACGGAGCGCAGCTCTCGTTCAAAGGACTCCCGTGCCCCAACATCTTCGCCGGCGGACTCAACTTCCACGGACGCTACGAATTCGTGCCCGTACCGTCAATGGAAAAAGCAGCGCAGGTGATAGTCGAGATAGCCAGATTGGTGGCATCAAGAAACTGATTTACGCCATAACTAACCACCGACAGCGGACGACCCTGACAACGACAGGTCGACCGCTGTCGCCTTTAACGGCCTTGTTTTGGCATAATCGGGATTTTTAGCTACTTTTGTACAAGGTTTTTATGAGACATTCCATCCCTGCGATACTGCTATCCCTGATTCTGGCCATCGTGCTGCCGTCGTGCCGCGAAGTGCCGGAGCCCGCCCTGCCCACACACGAGCATGCTGATCGCACCGTGGTGATATACATGGCTGCCAACAATTCTCTGGGCAGCAACGGAGCCGACGTGGACGACATGGACGAGATGTCGGCGGCGATGACCGGCGGACAGTTTCCGGACAGCACAAAAGTGGTGGTGTTTCACGCGCCATATACCAATGGCAAAACCCACTCCCTGCTCCAACTCGAACGCGACGGATCATGGACCACACTGAAAACATACCCTCAGGGACTCTCCTCCGTATCTCCCGAACGCATGCGGCAGGCTCTTGCCGACGTCATTACACTCGCTCCCGCCGCACACTACGGCCTGATACTGTGGAGCCACGCTATGGGATGGACCAACGGTCCCGATTCAAAGCCGGCATCCGTGCTGCGCAGCTTCGGGCTCGACAACCGGCAGGAAATGACCATCACCGACATGGCATCGGCTCTGGCCGGATTCAAATTCGAATACATCTATTTCGACTGCTGCTACATGGGCTCGGTGGAAGTGATCTACGAACTGCGCGACAATGCCCCACTGATCGTGGCATCGCCCGCAGAAGTGCCGTTTGACGGCATGCCGTACCAGACCACCCTGCCACTGCTCGCCAAAGGCCGCCCCGTCGACGCGGCCAAAGCCACGGCCGCCCACTACGAAGGCCGCACCGGCAGTTACTGCCCAAGCACATTCGGAGCCATACGCACCGGCGCCCTCGACGCTCTGGCCGAAGCTACAGCCGACGTCTACCGCACAGCCATTCAGGGACCGCTGCCCGACACTTTCACCCCGCAGCGCTTCTCGGTCAACAGCAACAACAACTTCCTCGACCTCGAACAATACGTAGAAGCCATAACCACCGACCCGGCGCTGCTCGACCGGTGGCGCAAGGCTCTCGACGATGCCGTGATCTCGCAGTCACACTCCCCCGCGATGTGGGGCGCGCCGCTGCTGCGCCACTGCGGACTTTCCACCAACATACTCCTCACCCGGGCCGACTACCGGCGCCACGGCTACAACCGTCTCTCATGGCCCGCACGCGTCCGCCCCGTCACCCACAACGAACCATAACCCATAAACTGTAACCCATAAACTGTAAACCATAACCCCCACATGCAAGACTCAATAGCATCGGCAGCAGCCGAACTAAAAATCGCCCCGGGCATGGCCGTCGACGACTTCATCTCCGTCATGGGCCATAAGATCATAGACTTCGCTATCGACATACTCATAGCGATGGCCGTGTTCTACACCGGACGCTTCATCATCAGCCGTCTCTACAAATTCGTCAACCACCTGCTCGAAAAGCGCAACGCCGACCGCTCCCTCTCCACCTTCCTGCTCTCGCTGGTGCGCATCACACTCTACTTCCTGCTCATAGTCGTGGTGATCGGCATACTCGGCATCGAGACCAGCTCGTTCATAGCACTCTTCGCATCCGCCGGCGTCGCCATAGGCATGGCCCTGAGCGGAACCCTGCAGAACTTTGCGGGCGGCGTGCTCATCCTGCTGCTCAAGCCCTACAAAGTAGGCGACTTCATCGAAGCCCAAGGCTTCACCGGCACCGTGAAGGAGATACAGATATTCTCCACTATCCTCACCACCGGCGATAACAAATCCATCATCATACCCAACGGACCGCTGTCGACAGGATCCATCAACAACTACTCGCGCGAAGAACGCCGCCGCGTAGACTGGACCGTGAACCTGAGCTACGGCAACGACCTCGCCACCGCCGAAAAGGCCATCATGGATATGCTCAAGGCAAATCCTCTGGTGATCAACGACGGAACATCGCCCGAGCCGATGGTGCGTCTGGCATCCCTCGGAGCAAGCTCGATCGACTTCACCGTGCGCGCATGGGTGCTTAGCGCCAACTACTGGGATGTGTTCTTCGGCATGAACGCCAGATTCTACGAAGAACTTCCCAAGCACGGACTCTCCTTCCCCTTCCCCCAGCTCGACGTCCACATCAGCCAGAACAACTGACATTGAGCAAATTCGCCGTCAACATACTGGGCTGCGGATCCGCAGTGCCCACGCTTCGACACCAGCCGTCCGCGCAGGTCATAGACCACCGCGACCGCCTGTTCATGGTCGACTGCGGTGAAGGTGCCCAGTTGCAGATGCGGCGCATGCGGTTGAAATTCAGCCGTCTGAACCATATATTTCTCTCTCACCTCCACGGCGACCATTTCCTCGGTCTGCCGGGACTGCTCTCCACCATGGCGCTCCATGAGAAAGGCTCGGCGGTCACAGTCCACACGTTCCGCGAAGGAGCCGAGCTACTCGGCTCCATGATGCGGTTCATCTGCGGCGACACGCCGTTCGAGCTGAACTTCCACATACTCTCTCCCGGACAGCACGGAGTCATCTACGAAGACGACTCGCTCATCGTGGAATGCTTCCCTCTCTATCACCGTGTCCCGACTCTCGGCTACATATTCCGTGAAAAGCCGAAGCCCCGCCATGTCCGCGGCGACATGATCCGGTTTCACGGAGTGCCCCACTACAAAGTGCCTGAAATCAAGGCCGGAGCCGACTTCATCACCCCCGAGGGCAAAACCATAGCCAACGCATTGCTCACATCAGCCCCCGAACAGGCCATGAGCTACGCCTACTGCTCCGACACGATCTTCGATCCACGCGTGGCCCGGGCCGTGGCAGGTGTCGACACCATCTACCACGAAGCCACCTATGCCGAAGCCGACGCAGCCAAAGCGCGGCCCCGCGGACACTCCACCGCCGCACAGGCAGGCAAAACCGCCGCACAGGCAGGAGCCAGACGCCTGATACTCGGACACTTCTCCAAACGCTACCTCACCGAGGAACCTATGATTCACGAAGCCGCACAATTCTTCTCAGGAGAAATCACAGCCGCCGACGAAGGAATGAAAATAAACCTGCTATGACCTCCACAACCTCACCGTATGCCGACCCCCTGGAGTCCGAAGACCTGCGCATGATGGCAGCCGCCCTGCGCGAAGCTCGGGCCGCTTTCGACGCCGACGAAGTGCCCATCGGAGCCATAGTGGCTGCCGAAGGCCGCATTATAGGCCGCGGCCACAATCTCACCGAAACCCTGCGCGACGTCACCGCCCATGCCGAGATGCAGGCCATCACGGCAGCGGCAGCCACCCTGGGCGGCAAATACCTGCAGAAATGCACACTCTACGTCACCGTGGAGCCGTGTCTGATGTGTGCCGGAGCCATAGCATGGAGCCAGATAGGCCGTCTGGTCTACGGTGCCGCCGATCCGCGCCGCGGCTACACGGTCCTGACCCGCGGCGCCGACCGTCCGGTCCTGCACCCGTCCACCGTGGTGCGCTCTGGAGTCCTTGCCGAGGAAGCCGCGGAACTGGTCCGCGCCTTCTTCATGTCAAAGCGCTGAGACTCCGCGCCTTCCGGATTTAAAATATTTTCGCTTAAATATAGATTATTTAAAAATTAATATCTATATTTGAGCGACATATTTTATAATTTTTAATCACACACACATTTTATGAACAAATTTCTTTCAATGGTGGCATGCGCTGCGATCATATGCGGCATGACCTCATGTGGCGACAGCGAAGTACTATCGGTGTCAAGCGCAAAGAAAGCGCTGAAAAAAGAAGCGTTTTTCGCCAAAGACTACGCCACACACAACTTCAACACAGGATTCTATGAAGTCGACGAAACCGACCTCGACCGTCTGGCCAAGCTCCAGACAGCAGGCATGGTGACGTTTACAACGCAGAATGTGGTTGAAAAACAGCAGAAAAGCCGCTACGAATACTACCGCGGCTATGTCTACTACACCATTGACATCGAACACACGTTCGCATCCGTCAAACTCACCGAAGCCGGCGCCAAGCTGATAGTGGCCGAACCCACCACCATGCGCAAGGACATTGCCGACGACATGAAGGACAACAAAGACTACACGGCAACGATGCCCGACTACATGAACGCCGTCTACACGGCCACCTCATCACCATCATCACCGGCCACCGAAACAGAGGAAGAGGAAACATTCCAATCCGACGATTCACTGCAGACTACCAAAGACCCCAACGATCCCAATGCCGCCTACAACACCATTCTGGCCCGCGTCAACATCACCTCTCAGGCAATGCTGCTCGGCCACTTCGAGCTTGTCAAGGTCAAGGAAGTGTTCTGTCCGGCAGAATACGTGAAAGAAGGCAAAGGCACATGCAAATACATCTACAAATTCGTCGACAAGACCCCGTTCGGCTATGTGTTTGACGCACCATCAGAAGGATGGCTCAGCCAATCATCCGCAACCCTGCGCCATTATCAGGATCTCGGATGGGTGGTAACCGACTAAACCGCAACCCCCACACATAGTATATGAAAAACAGCGAAGGCGGACTCTGTCAAGGTCCGCCTTCTTCTACCTGTAATGGCTTACACGGTCATTTACGGCCGAAATCAGCCGGGATCTCACCCCAGGTCTCCGTCTCCCACTTCAGCACCGGATTGCTCCACCGGTGAGTCATCACCCAGCGGTTAGCCCGCTCAAGCAACTCAAACACCTTGGCATTCTGCGGCGTAGGCTCTATCTTTGTGTTGCTGTGACGGCGGCGCAGCCAGCTCAGGGCCGTGCGCGAATCCGAATAGACGGGCGTCGTGCGGTCTCCGTTGCGGTCAAGCAACGCCAGAGCATGCACCAGCGCCAGATACTCTCCGATATTGTTCGTGCCGCCTGCAAGAGGACCTACATGAAACAGCTCGCGGCCCGTAGCCACTCCCACCCCGCGATACTCCATCGGCCCAGGATTAGACGAACAGGCCCCGTCCACGGCTATCGCGTCGGAACGTATCTCAGGAAACGACGACAGATCGGTGATCACAGGCTTGCGCCCGGCCAGCGCTATCAGCAGCGTGGCCTGATCCTCATAGCTGCCGCGAAAGGCTGCTGTGGCATCCTCGATGGAGCCGAACGCCTTGTAGCGGGCACCTGCCACACCATCCACCTGTGCCTTGCACTCCTCCCAGCTGTCGTAGATACCGGGCGAAAGCCCCTGCCACACCACATAATATTTACGTCTCGGTGCCATATCAGCTCAACGAAGTAAAAAGGTTTATATCCATACAACTCACTCCGAGAATGCGAGCCAACTCTCGGTCGACCACCTTGCCGAACATAGCCAGCACAGCCGGACGCATGCCCGGAGCCGTCAGAAACACACTCTCGGCCTTGTGGGCCGAAGTCATCGACATCAACTCGCCGGCAAAACCCACTATGGCATTGCTCAGGGCCATAGCTGCCGTGCGCGGCACCTGGCAGCCCACATTCACATAGCAGGCACGGTCGGTAGTGGCCGCCTGCTCACGCTCGGCTATCTCACCGAGATTAAACGTGGACAATGACGGAAACACACGCCCCGGACAAGGGTTGAGGTCAAACACAAGCACCCGGCGCTTCATCACCGACACCAGATCGGACGACGCAACAAACGGCGACGACATGGGAGTGGCCACCACCACATCGGCCGTGCGCAGGGACGACTCCAGCACATGAGAATGCAGAGCCGAGCCTATGACCTCGTGACGGAGCACACGGGCGGCCTGCCGCAACGAATACAGATCGTTGTCAAACATCCTCACCGTGGCCCCCAGCCCCAAAGCATTGTGGGCGGCCGCTATGGCCCCCATGCCTGAGCCCAGCACCGTAACCTCACAAGGCACTATTCCGGTCACTCCGCCCAACAGAATCCCCTTTCCGTGGACAGGATCGGTCAACAGAGCCGACGCTATGGCCATAGAAGCGCATCCGTCGATCTCATGGAGTATATCGGCTATGGGACGGTTCGACCCGCGGTCCTCGATCCGCTCCACAGCCACGGTCAGCACACCCCTCCGGAGCAGGGCGGCAGCCGATCCGGCGTTATCCATCACCGACTGTCCAAGCGTCAGAAGCACAGACCCGCGGCGCATCCCCGATACCTCGGCAGGCGACAAAGCGGCCAGACTTATCACCACATCGGCCCTAAGAGTCTCCGCGCGAGTCACGATCTTCGCCCCGGCCCTGGCATAGGCCGCATCCGTATAATGTATGGCACCTCCAGCACCCTCCTCCACCTTCACGTCCACCCCTTTTTCAGCAAGCAGAGCTGCGCCCTCGGGAGTGAGCGGAAAGCGACGCTCGCCACACCCCAGCCCCGAAGGCAGACCGAGTGTAAACCGACCGCCCGGCGCTGTCGCCGACAATGGCTGCTCCATCGTCTCCAGCTGTCTGTCTGTATCGGCTGCTATCATAATCCGTTTTTTATAAACATATTCACAAAATCCGCCACAGTGACATCAATCTGGCGGCGGTCCTCAAGCAGCTCGCCGCTGAAACGATGGGCCGCACGCGCATAAAAAGGCTCACGCTCCGCAAGGGCTCCGGCTATGAAGCCGCGCAACTCTCCGTCGGTCATGCCAGCTATCAGAGGACGCCGGCTGCGGTTGCGCCTGAGCCGCTCGAAAATACACTCCGCCGGAGTGTCGAGCCACACGGTCACGCCACTGTCGTTCATCAGATCCATATTGTCAAAAAAGCATGGGGTGCCGCCGCCGCAGGCTATCACGGTGTTTTCGAATCCGGCCACCTCCTCAAGCATAGCCTTCTCGGCCATCCGGAATCCATGCTCGCCGCGCTCGGCGAACAGCCGGCTCACGGTCGAGTGGAAACGGTTCTCGATATACAGGTCCAGATCCACGAAATCCAATGCCGCGGCACGGCCTGCGGCACGTCCAAGAGTAGTCTTGCCGCTACCCATATAGCCTATCAGAAAAATCGGTCTCATGTTCAATTCACAAATTTACTTGATTTTTCTCAATTAGACCTTGAAACTTCAGAATTTAATGCACAAACAGATGCGACCTATAAGACCAAACCACCCAATATGTATAATATAAATAATTAATTTTTAATATTCCGCAACATATCTCATTTCTTTTGTATATATTTGCAACATTATTTAACGCACATACACATTTTCACACAATTATGTCAAACACCAACACACTACTGCCGGCATACGTGATCGGCGCCGCGATGCTCTGCATGACATCCTGTACTCTCGACGACCCATACGGCGACACCGGCGGCGAAATGCCCGCACAGGAAAGCCGCATAAGCTCCATCAAGTCACTCGGCATGCACATGATCTACACGGACTACGACGTCCAAGGCCATCTGACCCGCATAGAGCTGCGCGAAGCCATCACCCACAACCTCACATGGACCGACGGCAAGCTCACACGCATAGAGACAATCGAGTGGACCCAGCAATATGACCACTCGACCGAAAAAGAGATAAACGTGCCCGCCTACCGCGACATCTTCACCAACATCACCGTCGACGATCGAGGCTACATCACAGGATTCGATTCCGAGGAATTCAAATACTCATACACATACAACCCCGATTCGCAGCAAAACGAGAATACCGTCACCGGTCACACATTCTCCAGCTCCTCGATGAGCTACGACTCCGACGGCCACCTCTGCCGGTCTGTCAACGACGGCGAAACCGTCTCTCTGACATGGACCGACGGACTGCTCATGCAATCGGTCGACCTCTCCGACGGCGAGACCCATATATACGAATACAGCGACGCCGTGAACACACATCTGCAGTGGGATCCGATGCTTCCCGCCGCCGGAGGTCTTCTCAACATCACAGGTCTGTTCGGCACCGCTCCGGCCCGATTCGTCAAAAAAGTCACCATGACCGACGACCGCGGCTACACCGACACGCAGCAATACTCCTATCGCCTGCAGGACAACGGACTGATCCACACATGCCGTTTCCTCAGCAACGACAACGAGGAAATCCTGCCCCTCACATACTACTACGAACCCGGCATACAGTCTGTAAGATAACCATCAGTCCACCCAATTCATTCACACACAGATCAAGCTATGAAACATATCATAATATCAGCGGCACTGCTCTTTGCAACAGCATTAGGAGCCACAGCACAGACCACAGCGGAAACACAGCAGCAGCGGGAGTCTCGCGAGCAACAGGAAGCCATAGACATACTTCTCAAAGAAAACAAAAAACTGAAACAGAAGGAACAGGAGCGCAAGATATGGGGCAAAGGCCGCTTCCTCAAGCTCGGATACTCGCTGGCGCAGACCGGCGCAGACATGCAGCCCGTTGAAAAAAGCAAATACGGCTTCTTTCTATCGAAAGGCACCACATACCGCTTCCCAACCATCGCCGGCATGATCAAGATAGGCATTGACGCCGTATGGTTCGACGCCACCTTCGCCAAATACAAATCGCCTTACGAGGATCTGATGTCTGGAGCATGGACCTCCGAACTGGAAGAAATCAACGGTAGCGACTACAATGATGATGATGACGACGACCTGCTCGAAAAACTCAACGTCGGACGCATGTCAGTGACCTTGGGAGCCTTTGGCGTAGGCCCCAACATCAGCGTGGCCCCCTTTGCGTTTCTCAACAACGGTCTCAGTTGCCTGCGCGCTTCGGTCTACTTCCACTATCAGCCCGCCATGTCGCTGTATCTCAAGAGCGAGAACGGCGACATCGAACTGGCTCCTGCATTCTGCAACATGTTCGACTTCGGCGGCATGCTCACCTACCGCGCCATCTCCCTTGGCGTGGAAGGGCGCTGGGGCAAAGGCAAATTCAAGCCCATCGGCTTCAACACACTCTTCATAGACGACTCCGAAGAGAAAGTGACACGCAAATTCGCCAACACCCGTCTCTACATCTCTTTTGCCTTCTGACATCAGACCATAAACCACAAAAAAGCAGATAAAACCGGGCCGACCGCAGTTTTATCCGCTTTTTGTATTTTTTATCAAAAGTTTTACCTAACTTTGTGGCTGACAATATCTACAGCCAACTATACACAACTAAATACCACATTCTCCATGAAACTCAAGCTCTCTGCCCTTTGCGCCATAGCCCTTTCCACAGGACTGTGGGCCCATTCACAGCAGGTCGAGGTATCCCCGGTGCCCCAGCAGGTACAATGGGGAGCCAAAGCCTTCAACACCTCCGATGCGCACTATTACGTGTCCGGCGATCCCGACTCCGACGCGCTGCGGGAGCTTGCAAGCAAAGTTGGCATACAGGAAGGTGGCAACGTGCCGATCATCGTCGGCTCACGCGGCGATGCAGCCGTGGCCGCATACGAGTCTCTGATACCCGAAAAGGCCGAAGGCTACTATCTGAAAATCGAGCCGGGCAAAGTCATCATCGCCGGCAACGATGCCCAAGGCACTTTCTATGGAGTAAAAACCTTCCTGCAGATAGCATCACAGCCCGAGGTAATGTCGGTCACCGTAACCGACTGGCCCCTGACATCGCTCCGCGGTGTGGTGGAAGGATTCTACGGCAACCCCTGGAGCCACGAAGACCGTCAGGACCTCTTCAGATTCTACGGCGACAACAAGATGAACATCCACATCTACGGCCCCAAAAACGACCCCTACCACCACTCGCGGTGGTATGAGCTGTATCCCGAGGAAGAAGCCGCCAAAATGGCCGAACTCGTGAAACACGCATCGGAAAACAAAGTCAGGTTCGTATGGGCCATGCACCCGAGCAACTCCATAGCGTCATCGACCGACCGCTCCAACGCCCTGAAGAAATTCGACCAGATGTACAGTCTCGGCGTACGCGACTTCGCCATATTCTTCGACGACATCTCGGCCGAAAGCGTCGACAACCAGATCTCATACCTCAACTTCCTCACCACCGAGTTCGTCAATAAACACGACGACGTGGCTCCCATGATCGTATGTCCCACCCAGTACAACCGCGGATGGTCATCCGGCGACTACCTCTCCAAAATGGGCAGCCAGCTCGATCCCGGAATCCGCATAATGTGGACCGGCAACAGCGTGGTGGACATGATCGACAAGGCCGACTGCGCATGGTTCAAGGGACAGACCGGACGCGACCCGTTCATCTGGCTCAACTACCCCGTCAACGACTACGGCCAGCACAATCTCCTGATGGGTCCCGTCTACGGCAACGAAGCCGACATCTACGACAAGGTGAGCGCCTTCACATCCAACCCCATGCAGTATGCCGAAGCATCCAAAGTGGCCCTCTACAGCATTGCCGACTACTGCTGGAACCCCACAGCCTACGACTCCGACGCCGCCTGGGAACGCTCGTTCGCCTACCTGGTGCCCGGCCACGAGAAGGCCTACCGCACATTCTGCATCAACAACGTCGATGTGGCCCCGAGCGTGCACGGACTCCGGCGCTATAACGAATCGCCTGAATTCAAGGCCATCATGGACAAGTATCCTGCACTCACCGAAGCCGCAGCCGACGAATATGCCGCCTGCTTCAACGACATGAAAGCCGCAGCCGACGAACTGCTCAACAACACCGACCAACCCCGTCTGACAGCCGAAATCCTCGAATTCCTCCAGTATTTCAACTATCAGGCCGAACGCGGACTGCTTGCCATGAACCTGTTCAACGACCTTCAGACAAAAAATGTGGAAAACTTCATCTCACACTACAGAAGCTACACAGAAAAGACTGAAGCCGCCGACAAACTCATGAGCCGCAACTTCACCGGATCCATACAGTCCGTAGCGCCCCGCACGGCCACACTCTACGTCGAGCCTTTCATCAAAAGCACCGTTGGCACTCTGGTGTCCGAATTCAAAAGCTCAGGCTTCGACTACCCGTCCGACCTGTTCCCCGCACAGGTGCTTGAAAACGGCACATATTACATAATGCACAACGGCAAATACCTGAGCAACCCCTCAGGAAGCTCCAACCCCGTATTCCAGTCATCAATCGACGACATCAACCCCGGCCGCCAGCAGTGGATCATATCCGTCGACCCCGAGACAGGACGCTACAAGATCGTCAACGAATGGGACAAACGCTACCTCAACGAACTGGGCAACTTCACCGTGTCCGACGATACCAACCCCTACGAAGCCGCATGGCACTCATATAAGATCACCCGTCTCGACGGCAAATTCGCCATACAGAACGGCGGATCGGCCGGCAACAACTACTGGACTGCCAACGCCACACGCATCAGCAAAGGCTCCGTCACGGCATACCACACCGACAACTTCATATTCGACATTGTGCCCGCCGACGGCTCACAGGTGACATATCCCAGCATCATAGGCAAAGAGCTGTATATTATCGACGAACAGGGCCGCGCCCTCACCGGCAACGGTTCCAGCGGACAATACGCCACATTCAAGACAGTGAAACGCCCCGCCGACAAAAACCAGCTGTTTCTGATCGAAGGCGCATCGTCGGTCGGCCGCCTGAAAGTCACCCACGTCAAATCCAAAAAACACTTCGACGAAGTGGGTCGCATAGGCTTTTCCGGAGGCTACAGCGACGTGTGGAACACATTCTGCATCACCGAAGTGGGCGGGCTGTACTCCATTCAGAACGCCGCCGAAGCCGGCACTGACTTCTGGTTGCCGGGCGAAAGCCAGATGGAATACAAAAATACGGACATAAGCGACAGCTACCGCCTGCGTCTCATCCCCGAAGACGAATACACCGGCATCGGCGAAATCACCGACAACACCTCAGCCCAAAGTCCGGACACCGCCGTGGCCTACGATCTGGCCGGGCGCCGTGTCAGTAATCCACGGCATGGATTCTACATCGTCAACGGCGAAAAAATGATTATGCAGTAAAGAATTAACCATCACCCGACACCTGAATATACGCAGGGGCGCACACACGCGTCCCTGCTACACGTTAAAAACCCCAATTCCCATTAAAGTACCAACACTATTAAAGTAAATGATGAATCGACGCTACAACATCATCAATAACTCGCTCGGCTGGCTCTGCTTCCTGATCGCCGGTGTGAGTTATCTGCTGACAATCGAACCCACGGCATCCTTCTGGGACTGCCCTGAATTCATCTCGCAAGGCTTCAAACTTGAAGTAGGACACCCGCCGGGCAACCCCATCTTCATGCTCGCCGCCAGATTTGCCATAAATCTGATCGGTGGCGACGTGACCAAAGTCGCCATGGCTGTCAACTCCATGAACGCCCTGCTCAGCGCCGGCACCATCATGCTGCTCTTCTGGACCATAACCCACCTGATGCGGCGGCTCATCGTCAAAGACGGCTCGGAAAGCATCTCCACCGCCAAAATCATCACCATATTCGGTTCCGGACTCGTGGGCGCCCTCGCCTACGCCTGGAGCGACACATTCTGGTACTCGGCCGTGGAAGGCGAGGTTTACTCCTTCTCATCCTTCTGCACCGCTCTGGTGTTCTGGCTCATCCTGAAGTGGGAAAACAGAGCCGACATGCCACACAGCGACCGCTATCTGGTGCTGATAGCCTACATCATAGGCGTCTCCATAGCGGTCCACCTGCTCAACCTGCTCTGCATCCCCGCCATCGTCCTTGTGTTCTACTACAAGAAATGGGCGGCCCCCACGGCCAAAGGCTCGCTGATGGCCCTGCTGCTGTCATTCGTCATCGTGGCGCTGATCCTCTTCGGACTCGTGCCCGGATTCATCGAGGTGGCTCAATACTTCGAGCTGTTCTTCGTCAACACCCTCGGACTGGGCTTCAACACCGGCGTGATAGTCTACACCATACTCGCCGTAGTCTCGTTCATCTGGTCGCTGCGCGAACTCTACGCCCAGAAATCGGCCACACGAATCAGCGTCAGCTTCATCGCCGCCATCTTCTTCAGCGGCGTTCCCTTCATTGGCCACAGCCTGTGGATTCCGGTATTCGTACTGGCCGGACTGGGAGTATATCTCGCCACAACGCGCAAACTGCCCGTGCGCATACTCACCCTCGTGACCCTCAGCGTCATGGTGATCTTCGCCGGCTACTCGTCCTACGCGCTTCTGCTCATACGCTCATCGGCAAAAACACCCATGAACCAGAACGCTCCCGACAACGTGTTTGACCTCGGATCATACCTCAACCGCGAGCAGTACGGCGAAACCCCGCTGCTCTACGGCACAACGTTCGGCTCCGACGTGCTCCGCACACCCGACGGCTCGCCCGCAGGCACCGAAGAATACAACTATGCCAAGCAGGTGAAACAAAAACCCGGCGACCCCGACCGCTACGTGAAAGTCCTCTCACGCACCCGCTACGACTACATCCCGCAGCTCAACATGGTGTTCCCCCGTCTCTACAGCCGCGACCACCGTGCCGAATACATGAAATGGGCCGGAATCACCGAATCCGACCTCCCCACAGTGGCATGCAGCTCCACCGTGGGCTACGACGGCAAGGTCGGCCCCGCCACCAAGCGCATGAAGCGTCCCACATTCGGACAAAACCTCAACTACTTCATAAACTACCAACTCGTCCACATGTATTTCCGCTACTTCATGTGGAACTTTGCCGGACGCCAGAACGACCTTCAGGGCAACGGCGAGGTAAACCGCGGAAACTGGATCAGCGGCATCCCCGCCATAGACAACGCCCGCCTTGGCGACCAGTCGCTGCTGCCGCCCGACCAGGGCCGCGACAACAAAGGCCACAACGTCTTCTACATGCTCCCTCTGCTGCTCGGCGTGGCCGGACTCCTCTGGCAGTCCATGCGCGGACAACGCGGCATCGAGCAGTTCTGGGTGGTGTTCTTCCTCTTCTTCATGACCGGCATAGCCATCGTGCTCTACCTGAACCAGACCCCCTCGCAGCCACGTGAACGCGACTACGCCTACGCAGGCTCATTCTATGCCTTCGCCATCTGGATAGGTCTGGGAGTGGGAGCCATAGCCGAAGGACTGGAGAGTCTGCTCAAAAAGAAAGACTCCACAGCGGCCGGGGCCATAGCCTCCGTCATCGGGCTGATAGTGCCGTTGCAGATGGTCAGCCAGACATGGGACGACCACGACCGTTCCGGACGCTACACCGCACGCGACTTCGGCATGAACTACCTGTCGTCGCTCGACGAAAACGCCATCATATTCACCAACGGCGACAACGACACCTTCCCCCTGTGGTACGCACAGGAAGTCGAAGGCTACCGCACCGACGTCAGAGTGATCAACCTCAGCTACCTCACCACAGACTGGTATGCCGAACAGCAACGTCTGCCGTCATATCAGGCCGCGCCTGTGCCCATGACGGCCACGGCGCTCGACCTGGCCAACGGACGCCGCCAGTCGGGCTACCTCATGGAAGCCGACACCGTGGTGCCTGTGTCGGACTTCCTGCGCCACTACTACAGCAGCGAGGCCGACATGCCCGGAATGGGTTATGCCGTCGACGTGGCCGGATCCATATCCTTCCCCGTCGACATAGACGCAGCGGTGGCTGCCGGACGTATCAGCCCCGAAGAAGCGGCACATGCGGCCGACACCATCGAAGTGGATATGATCACGGCGCTCAAACGCAAAAATCAGGGCCAGAGCATCATCACCCAGGGCGACGTCCTCACCTACGACATCCTCGCCGCCGCCATCGACGGCGGATGGAAACGCCCCGTCTACTTTGCCAACACCGTGCCCGACAGCTATTACCTCGGCCTGCAGCCCTACATGTACACCACAGGCATGGCTCAGGAAGTAATACCCGTCTACAACGCCGACCAGATCAAGGAAGCCAACACCGAGAAGGCCTACCGCAACGTCATGGAGCGGTTCCGCTGGGGCGGACTCGACGCCGAAGACTCCGGCGACGTCTACCTCGACGAAACCGTCAAACGCATGCTGGCATCCACGCGCAACGCCATGCTCTCGGTGGCATCGTCGCTCATAGCCGAAGGCCAGTCGCAGAAAGCCCTCGACGTGCTCATGACCATGGACACCAAACTGCCCATGTGCGTAATGCCCTACGGGGTGCAGGTGGGCGACGCCGTGGCCTACTACATGATATCGCTCGGCGAACAGCTGGCCAACGATCAGGCCATCGAACGCGGCGAAGAGATCCTGCGTCAGGAAATAATGACCGCCGTGCACTACATCCCCTACATCCGCTCGCTCACACCGGCACGCCGCGCCACACTTCAGGCATCAGACCGTGCCATGGTCGAATACGGCGACTACAGCTACCTCTTCGACCTGATAGTCCGCTACGTCTACTCCGTCGGAGCCGACAGCGCCACCGACTATCTCAACGAGGTCAGAGACAAGACCGGAGTGGACCTGATCCGGATGTTCAACCTCGACCGCATGGACGACTCGTCCGACGACCCCGAGGTGGCGGAGACAGCTGTCGAGACATCAACCGACTCAACCATATCCTGACCCGTTACCACACGGCATGCTATCACTGATCGAACAGCCGCCGCTGATCTACCGCATACTGTTTCCGGAAGCGATATGGCGCATCAAATACAAAGGACGGAAAGTGGCTTTCGTCACCTTCGACGACGGCCCCGTGCCAGAGGTGACACCCTGGGTGCTCGACACACTCGACCGCTTCGGCGTCAAAGCCACATTCTTCATGGTGGGCGACAACGTGCGCCGACACCCCCGGCTCTTTGACGAGATCAAGCGGCGCGGCCACAGCTACGGCAACCACACCATGCACCACATACAAGGCCTTCACACGTCGCGCAGGAAATTCCTGCGCGACGTCAGCGAAGCCGGCGCGCTGATCGACTCCGTACTCTTCAGAGCGCCCCACGGCCTGCTCACATGGAAACAGACCAAAGCCGTCCAGCAACACTACAATCTGGTGATGTACGACGTGGTCACACGCGACTACTCGCGCAAACTCACCCCAGACCGCGTCCTCGACAACGTGCGCCGCTTCACCCGCAACGGCTCCATCATCGTGTTCCACGACTCGCTGAAAGCCTGGCGCAACCTCCGCGAAGTGCTCCCGCAGGCTCTGCAGTGGCTCATCGACCAAGGCTATGAACTGCTCCCCATCCGCCCGTGAACTGCGGCTGATGGCCGCCGACGCAGGCGCCGCGCGGCTCGGCATAGCCGCCGCCGGCACAGTAGACCCCGAAGCCGCCGCAATCTACGACCGCTGGATTGCCGCCGGCCACCATGCATCCATGACCTATCTGGAACGCTACGCCGACATAAGGCTCTCCCCGCAGCTGCTCCTGCCCGGCACCCGCACCCTGCTGGTCTGCGCCTTTCCCTACTACACCGACGAACCGCTCAGACTCCCCATAGCGCTCTATGCCCGCGGACGCGACTACCACGAAGTCGTGCGAGAACGCCTGCTGCAGCTCTCTCAGGCCGTCACCTCACGCTGGGGCGGAGAGACCCGCGCGTGTGTCGACACCGCCCCGCTGCGCGAACGCTACTGGGCCGTGCGCTCCGGTCTCGGCTTCACAGGCATCAACAACCAGCTCATAGTCCCCGGAATAGGAAGCTACGTGTTCATAGGCACCCTGCTATGGACCGTCGGAGTCACACCCGACAACCCTTGCTCCGACCGCTGCATGCAGTGCATGCGATGCGTAAGCGCATGCCCGGCCGGCGCCATCAACCCCGACGGATCGGCCATCAGAGCCGAAAGATGTCTCAGCTACCTCACCATCGAACACCGCGGCGACCTGCCCCCCGACACAGACCTCTGCGGCCACCTGTACGGATGCGACGAATGCCAGCGCGTATGCCCGCACAACACCACGGTCACGCCAACCCCCATCGCCGACTTCCACTCTGGCGAAGACCTCCGCAACCTCGACACCGACGCTCTCGCCACACTCACTCCCGAGAAATTCAACGCAATTTTCCGCCACAGCGCCGTGCGCCGCACCAAACTCACAGGACTCCGGCGCAACCTCCACGCCATACTCGGCAATCAGCCCCGTGACACCGATTTTTTGGAAGTCAGAGAAAAAAGGAGTAACTTTGCGTGATTTTAAAGAAGAAAGAAAAAAATCATACACACTAAAAACGTTTTTATGTTGAACCCTATCAAAAAAACCATCACGCTGCCCGACGGCCGGGAAATAACCCTCGAGACCGGCAAACTCGCCAAGCAAGCTGATGGAGCCGTTGAGCTGCGCATGGGCAACACCATGCTCCTGGCCACCGTCGTTTCGGCCAAGGAAGCCGGCGAAGGAGTGGATTTCATGCCGCTCACCGTCGAGTACAAAGAAAAATTCTCAAGCAACGGACGTTTCCCCGGCGGATTCCTCAAACGCGAAGGACGCGCAAGCGACTATGAAATCCTTACATCCCGCCTGGTGGACCGTGTGCTACGTCCCCTTTTCCCAGATAATTACCATGCCGACACCTTCGTGACCGTCACCATGTACTCGGCCGACGGCGTGGACTTCCCCGACGCACTGGCCGGACTCGCCGCATCGGCAGCGCTCACCGTCAGCGACATTCCCTTCCAGGGACCCATCTCTGAAGTACGCGTTGCCCGCATCGACGGCCAATTCGTCATCAACCCCACCATGGACCAGCTCGAAAAAGCCGATCTCGAACTCATGGTAGGCGCCACCTACGACAACATCATGATGGTTGAAGGCGAAATGAAGGAAGTGAGCGAACAAGTGCTCCTCGAAGCCCTCAAAGCAGCCCACGACGCCATCAAGCAGCAGTGTGTCGCACAGGAGGAACTCGCACGCGAACTCGGTGTGGTCAAGCGCGAATACTGCCACGAGGTCAACGACGAGGACCTGCGCAAGGACGTACGCGAAAAATGCTACGACAAAGCTTACGCGATCGCCAAGCAGGGCTGTGCCGACAAACACTGGCGCGCCGAATCATTCGCAAAGATCTGCGACGACTACATAGAATCCCTCCCCGAAGAAGAACGCGACGAAAAGGCCCCTCTGGTCAAGCGCTACTACCACGACGTGGAAAAAGAAGCCATGCGCCGCTGCGTACTTGACGAAGGCGTCCGTCTGGACGGCCGCAAGACCACCGAGATCCGCCCCATCTGGTGCGAGGTAGACTACCTGCCCGGACCCCACGGATCAGCTGTGTTCACACGCGGCGAAACCCAGTCGCTGGCCACCGTGACCCTCGGCACCAAACTCGACGAAAAAATTGTGGACGACGTGCTCGACCAAGGCCGCGAACGCTTCCTGCTCCACTACAACTTCCCCCCCTTCTCCACCGGTGAAGCCCGTCCCGCACGCGGCGTGAGCCGACGCGAAGTGGGCCACGGCAACCTCGCCCACCGCGCCCTCAAGAGCATGTTCCCCGACGACTTCCCCTACGTGACCCGAATCGTCAGCGACATCCTCGAGAGCAACGGATCGTCATCCATGGCCACAGTCTGCGCAGGCACCCTTGCCCTGCTCGACGCCGGCGTGAAAATGAAAAAACCGGTGGCAGGCATCGCCATGGGACTCATCTCCGACGGAAGCAAGTATGCCGTGCTCTCCGACATCCTCGGCGACGAAGACCACCTCGGCGACATGGACTTCAAAGTCACAGGCACCACCGAAGGCATCACAGCCACACAGATGGACATCAAGTGCGACGGTCTCAGCTACGAGATACTTGAAAAGGCCCTCATGCAGGCACGCGACGGACGTCTCCACATCCTCGGCATCATCAACGACACCATACCCGCACCCCGCGAAGACTACAAGCCCAACGTTCCCCGTATCGTCACCATGACCATACCCAAAGAACTCATCGGCGCCGTGATCGGCCCGGGCGGAAAAGTCATCCAGGGCATCCAGGAAGAAAGCGGAGCCACAGTAAGCATCGACGAGATCGACGCCGAAGGCTACATCGAAGTCGCTGCCGCCAACAAAGACTCCATCGACAAGGCTCTCTCCATGATCCGCGCCATCGTGGCCCAGCCCGAAGAAGGCGAGATCTACACCGGCAAGATCGTCACCATTCAGGACTTCGGCGCATTCGTGCAGTTCATGCCTAACCGCGACGGACTCCTCCACATCAGCGAAATCTCCTGGGACCGCATCCCCGACATGGAATCATCCGGCCTGAAAGAAGGCGACGAAGTCACCGTCAAACTCATCGAGATCGACAAAAAGACCGGAAAATACCGCCTGAGCATGCGTGCACTCCAGCCCAAGCCCGAAGGCTACGTGGAACGCGAACGCGCACCCCGCAAACCCCGCGAGGACGGCGAACGCTCTCCCCGACGCGACCGCGGCGACCGTCAGGACCGCGGACCACGCCGCGACCGCGGTGACCGTCACTGATCTACGATCTCCGACGGAGACCTCATAACCAACAAAAAAACACGGACCGGATCACTCAGCCCCGAGCTGACTGATCCGGTCCGTCACTTTCTCCCCGCCATCTTGATTTTAATCGGGAAAATACGTAATTTTGCCGTCAGATATGAGCGACGTTATAAAACTCCTGCCCGATTCCGTGGCCAACCAGATTGCTGCCGGCGAAGTCATCCAGCGGCCCGCATCGGTGGTGAAAGAACTCGTGGAAAACGCCGTAGACGCCGGCGCCACCGAAATCAAGATAATCATCAAAGACGCCGGACGGACGCTCATACAGGTCGTTGACAACGGCACCGGCATGAGCGCCACCGACGCACGCCTGGCCTTCGAGCGCCATGCCACATCCAAAATCACCCGTGCCGACGACCTCTTCGCTCTCCACACCATGGGATTCCGCGGCGAAGCCCTTGCGTCGATATGCGCCGTCGCACAGGTCGACATGCGCACCATGCGCCACGGCGAAAACGTGGGCACCCGCCTGATCATCAACGGCTCCAAAGTCGAGTCGCAACAGCCCGAAGCCTGCGCGCCGGGCACCAACCTGATGGTACGCAACCTCTTCTACAACGTCCCCGCACGCCGCAAATTCCTCAAAAAAGACTCCGTGGAAATGTCAAACATACTCCACGAATTCGAGCGGCTCGCACTGGTCAACACACAGATCGAACTCTCGCTGATCCACAACGACGTCACCGTCCACTCCCTGCCCCGCGGCAACCTCAAGCAACGCATAGTAGCCCTGTTCGGCAAATCGCTCGACTCGCAGCTCATCCCGGTAGAAACCGACACCTCGCTCGTGAGAATATGCGGATTCGTGGTCCGTCCGGAGCATTCCCGCAAACGCGGAGCCCTGCAATACTTCTTCGTCAACGGGCGAAACATGCGTCACCCCTACTTCCACAAAGCCGTGTGTCAGTGCTACGAAGGTCTCATACCCGCCGACACACAGCCCACATACTTCATCGACTTGACTGTCGAACCAGGAAGTATCGACGTCAACATACACCCCACCAAAAACGAAATAAAATTCGAACAGGAACAATCCATCCGCCAGATCCTGTTCGCCGCCGTCAAGGAAACCCTCGGCAGATTCAACGCCGCCCCCTCCATCGACTTCGACACGGCCACCGACGAAGCCGCCGACATCGAAAACCACATACCCGCACTCGGCTCATCGGCATCTCCCTCCTACAACAGCACCCCTCACTCCACCCCGCCGAAAGCCGCCGATACATCCTACAACCCCTTCCGCCAGAACGACTTCGCCCAACCGCCGGCATCGCTTCACAACTGGGAGGAACTCTACAAAAACTTCACTGCCGAAAGCCGTCTTGCCATTGAAGAACTCGAAAGTTCCAGACTCAACATCGACAACGGCAGCGACGACGACATTAACCCCGACGACACCTCAACCGGCTCCGACGCCAGCGAGCTGATGCGCGTGCAGAACCGCTACATAGCTATGGCCGACCCACGCGGACTCCGCCTGATCGACATACGCCGCGCCCACATCACCGTGCTCTACGAACGCTACATGCAGGCCACTCCGGCCACATTCGCGTCACAGCGCCTGATCTTCCCCGAACAGGTCACCGTCAACCCCGACAAAGCGCCCCTGCTCGAAGAGATACTGCCATCGCTCGAATCCATGGGATTCGACATGGCCCCTCTCGGCTCAAACATATGGAGCATAAACGGAGTCCCCTCCGTGGCCGACGATCTCAACCCTGCCGAACTCATTACCAGCGTACTCGCCGACATAGCCGACGAACGCACCGACGACGCGTCCTCCACCCTCAGATCACTCCTGTCGCTGTCGCTGGCACGAGCCACGGCCTTCCGCCCCGACCGACCCCTCTCCGACGCCGAAATGCACCACCTCTCGGCCGAACTGATGTCGCTCAAGCTCCCCGGATTCACCCCATCGGGCCAACCCACATTCATCCTGCTCACCCCCTCCGACATAGAAAAACTCTTCTGATGGAAGAAAAACGCTGTCTGCTGATCATCAACCCCGTATCCGGCACCTCGTCCAAAGAACAGGTAGCCTCGGCCACTGCCGAAGCCATAAGCGCGGCCGGCATGCGGCTCGACACCGTCTACACCCGCCACGCAGGCCACGCCACCGAATTAGCAGCCACAGCCGCCGCACAAGGCACCTACGCCGTCATCGCCGCCGGCGGCGACGGCACCGTCAACGAAACCGCCCGCGCCCTCTGCGGCACCGACACAGCCCTCGGCATCATACCCATGGGATCGGGCAACGGACTCGCACGCCACCTCAACATACCCGTGTCGCTCCACCCCGCCCTCGACATCATCACCCGCGGGCACACCGTGGCATGCGACCACTGCACCGTCAACGGGCTTCCCTTCTTCTGCACCTGCGGCGTGGGATTCGACGCAGCCGTAAGCGACGGATTCGCATCACGCCCCAAAAACCGCGGCATGATCAACTACATGCGCAGCGCCGTCGAACAATTCGTCAAATACAAATCCGAACACTACGTGATCCGCTCCGAAGGACACGAAATCGTCGAACAAGCATTTCTCATTGCATGCTGCAACGCGTCGCAATACGGCAACAACACCTTCATCGCCCCACGCGCCAGCATCACCGACGGACTCATGGACGTCACCGTGGTCCACGCGGGCACACGGCTCGAATCATTCCTCACCGGCATAGAAATCATGGCCGGCACACTCGGCGACAGCGCCCGGGTACACACCTTCCGCACCTCGCACCTTACCATCGAACGCACCTCGCCCGGATCCGCCCACATCGACGGCGAGCCCGTCACACTCGACCGCATCCTCGAAATCAGATGCCATCCCGCCACACTCAAAGTATTCTCCCCCGGCGAAATGCGCGTCCGCCCCATCATCACCCCGGTCGACGCCGCCGTCAAAGGCATAGCACTCACCATCGGCGACATGATCCACCGCTGACCGCAATGATTCACTGCTGCATTTTGATTGTCAGCAATTTCAGACTCCTGTAGCGTCCCTGTCATAAAATTCCGTGATCCCGGCCGGAAATCCAAAAATTTCAGCAACCGTGATTTGATAATCGTGGAATTATGCGTAAATTTGCATTTGTAAATTATGATCACTTTCCTCAAACAGACGCTTCAGTTGCTGCTTGCCCCGACAAAAGGCTGGGAAGACGTGGCCAGCAACTCCCCGGACGCCCGCAGATCGCTGATACACGGGCTGCTGCCTATCATCGCGGTGGCGGCCATATCGGTGTTTGCCCGCGCTATATGGGAACATCAGTCTTTCCTGATGCTGTTGCTGTCGGTGCTCACAACATTCGCCCAATATTTTCTCACATACTATGTGGCCCTGCTGGCCATGGTCACGGCCCTGCCGTACATCACCATCAGCGGCGACACCCCCGACGAAAACCGCATAGCCGTGTTTCTGTGCTATTCCGTCAGCATGATGGCCTGCATAGCGGTCATAGGCAATTTTCTGCCCATGGAACTGACCCTTGTCCAGTTCCTGCCCATATATGTGGCCGTGGTCATGGCCCAGGGACGGATATTTCTCTCGATTGATCCGGAATCCATGGGTAAATATGTGGGGCTGACAGTGGGATCTGTCATAGTGCCGGTCTACCTGATCGAATATCTCCTCGACAAAATCACACTTTAACCTATGAAATTCAAAGAAATCAACATAAAGAACCGACGCGCCACCTTCGACTACGCGATCGGCGACACATTCACTGCCGGAATAGTCCTGACCGGCACCGAGATCAAATCGGTCAGACTCGGCAAGGCATCTTTGGTCGACACGTTCTGCTACGTGGACCGCGGAGAAGTGTGGGTGAAAAACATGTATATAGCCGAATATTTCTACGGCACCTACAACAACCATCTCGAACGCCGCGACCGCAAGCTCCTGCTCAACCGCAAGGAAATACGCCAGCTTGAAAAGGAGGGCAAGGAATCCGGATTCACCATCGTGCCGCTGCGGCTGTTCATAAACGACCGCGGTCTGGCCAAACTTGTCATAGGAATCGGACGCGGCAAAAAAGAATTCGACAAGCGCCAGAGCATTAAAGAACGCGACGACAAACGCGCCATGGCCCGCGCCTTCTATAAATAAACCCGCCACAACATTCCCCCCTACAGCCAACATGCCACCCCGCTCTTCGGACTACTATAACCCATATCAGGACGAACCTCAGAACTCGCCCGACGAACAGACTGCTGCGGAAACAGCTCCGGCACCGGAAACCTCGCGCCAACGCCAGAACCGCACCCGCCAGAGCCGCGACACCGCAGCTCGCGCCGCCGAGCCTGCCGCCGCCACTTCCCGTACGTCATCATCACGCACAGCTGGTGGCAGTCTGCGTCGAGTGCTTTCCGACAGACGCCTGCGGCTCTTCACCGGAGTAGTCCTGATGCTGCTTGCGCTGTTCGCTCTGGTGTCGGCCTTCTCCGCGTTCATACACAGCGGCGAGGACCAGGCCAAAGTCCTCTACAACTCCGTGGGCCAGATCGTCGACTCCGGCGCCCAAATCAAAAACGCCGCCGGACCCGCGGGAGCCTTTCTCGGCAACCTCCTGCTCACCGAAACCCTCGGCATAGGCTCGCTTGCCGTGATATTTTACGTGGGAGCCATAGGCGCATCGCTTGTAGGACTCATGCGTTTCCGGTTCTGGTCGCTCACATTCAAGTGTCTCATTCTCGCCATCACACTCTCGCTGGTCATCGGACTGATCACCTTCGGATCGTCAGGCGTGATCACCTGGGGCGGCCATCACGGCTACTACGTCAACAAACTGCTCATAGACTACACATCGCCTTTCGGCGCGATATGTGTCAGCTTGGCAATGCTCACGCTGGTCACACTCCTGTTTCTCACCCAGCTGATCAGGCTGATCAACGCCTACCGGCGCAAAATGGCGTCCATACGCGAACGCCGCGCACAGGCCCAGTCGCGCGCCGAAGCCAAAAAGCGCCGCGTGGAAGCCGAGATGCAGCAGTCGCCAATAGCCGACGGTGACGATACGGCCACGACAGCCGAAGATGTGCGGGAGGAACAGGCGGCCGAAGAGACCACAGATCCGTTCGAACTCTCTGAAGACCCCGAAACAGACGAATTCACCTCTGAGTCCAACTCCTACGAACCCGTCTTTGCCACCACTTCCCCGGACAACGTCCCGGAGCAGCAGCAACAACCCACTCTGTCGCCCGCCGACGAGTTCATCGTGGAGACCAACGCCATAGAAGAAGCCGAAAGCATAACCACCGACACTTACGACCCCACGGCCGAACTGTCGCACTTCCGCTTCCCGTCCATAGACCTGCTTGTAGACCGCGCCGGCAACACGGTCACCATCGACACCGAAGAGCAGGAAGAGAACAAAGAGCGCATCATCAAGGCTCTCGAACAGTTCAACATCAAGATCTCCTCAATCAAAGCCACTGTCGGACCCACCATCACCCTGTTTGAGGTGGTGCCCGCCGAAGGCCAGCGCATAGCCGCCATCAAACGCGTGGAAGAAGACCTGGCCCTCGCCCTGAAAGCCCACGGCATACGCATAATCGGATCCACCGGCAACGGCACCATCGGCATCGAGGTCCCCAACAACGACCCACAGATCGTGTCCATGCGTTCGATCATATCATCCAGGAAATTCCAGGAATGCAGACACGAGCTGCCCATGGCCCTTGGAGCCACCATCAGCAACGACGTATTCATAGCCGACCTCACCAAAATGCCCCACCTGCTTGTGGCCGGCGCCACCGGACAAGGTAAATCAGTGGGACTCAACGCCATCATCACCTCCCTGCTCTACAAGAAGCACCCGGCGGAACTTAAATTCGTGCTCGTCGACCCGAAAATGGTGGAATTCAGTCTCTACAGAGTGCTCGAGCGCCACTATCTCGCCAAACTGCCCGACGAGGAAGACGCCGTAATCACCGACCCCAACAAAGTGGTGGCCACTCTCAACTCACTGTGCGTGGAGATGGACCAGCGCTACTCGCTGCTCAGTGCCGCAGGATGTCGTGGAATCAAGGAATACAACCAGAAATTCATCGGCAAGCATCTCAACCCCGAGAAAGGACACCGCTACATGCCCTACATCGTGCTCATCGTCGACGAATTCGCCGACCTGATCATGACTGCCGGCAAAGAAGTCGAAGCCCCGATATGCCGTCTGGCACAAAAAGCCCGTGCCGTGGGCATCCACGTCATCATAGCCACACAGCGCCCGTCGACCAACGTCATCACCGGCCTGATCAAGGCCAACTTCCCCGGACGCATAGCCTTCCGCGTCAGCCAGATGGTCGACTCCAAGACCATTCTCGACCGCTCGGGAGCACACCAGCTCGTGGGCAAGGGCGACATGTTCTTCTACACCAACGGCAACCTCGAACGCGTCCAGTGCGCCTTTATCGACACACCGGAAGTCGAAGCCATCTGCGAATGTATCTCCGAACAGCCCGGCTACCCCACACCCTACCTGCTGCCGGACTACGTGCCTGACGTGGCCGAAGGCGGCGCCGCCTTCGGAGGTATGCCCGGAAGCTCCTACGACCGCGATCCGCTCTTTGCCGAAGCCGCACAGTTCATAGTCCAGAGCGGCACGGCCAGCACATCGTCGCTCCAGCGCCGCTATGCCATCGGCTACAACCGCGCCGGCAAACTAATGGACCAGCTCGAAGCCGCAGGAATCGTCGGGCCGGCATCCGGATCCAAGCCGCGCGCCGTGCTCGTCGACCCCATGACACTCGACCAGATGATCTAACCCCCAACAACCATCGTAAACAATGATAAGAACCATCATAGCCGCCCTGTTATCTCTGCTGTCGCTGCTGCCGGCATTGGCGGCGTCGCCCGTCGACACGGCAGCAAGGAAAGCCGCCGGAGCCCCTGCGCTGAAAGCCGTGTTCACACTCAACGGCGCTCCGGGATCACTACTGATGTGCGGCAAAATGTTTGCCGTCGACCTGCCGGAAATGAAAATACACTTCGACGGCACCACCCAATGGACCCACAGCGTCCCCGACGCCGAAATAACCATTGTCACCCCCACGGACGCCGAAATAGCCCAGATCAACCCTCTGGCATTCCTCGGATCCCTACGAGGAGAGTTCAATGTCAGCGACCTCTCCGGCGGCAATGTCCGGCTGCTGCCCAAAGACACCTCGTCGGGCATAGACGAGATAGTGGCACTCTTCAGCAACTCCACCGGATGGCCCGTACAGATCCGCATGACCTCATCCGGCCACACGGCCCTGATCGACCAGATCACCGTCACCACCCTCGACAAGCCGCTGCCGCCATCCACCTTCACCGTGACTCCCGCCAAAGGCGTCACAGTTGTCGATCTGCGCTGAATCCCGAATAAACCCCAAATCTAACCCCAAATCATAAATTAAATTATGGACACCACCGAAAGACAGCACACCAGAACCCTCATAATCGGTTCCGGACCGGCCGGATACACCGCCGCCATCTACGCCTCGCGCGCCAATCTCTCGCCAGTGCTCTACGAAGGACTCCAGCCGGGAGGACAGCTCACCACAACCACCGAAGTGGAAAACTTTCCCGGCTACCCCGACGGAATCACCGGACCACAGCTAATGGACGACCTGCGCCGTCAGGCCGCCAAATTCGGCGCCGACATACGCCCCGGACGCATCGCCCACGCAGACTTCAGTGTCCGCCCCTTCTCGCTCAAAGCCGACGACGGCACTGAGATCTCTGCCGACACCGTGATCATAGCCACCGGAGCCACGGCCATGTATCTCGGACTCCCCGACGAACAGAAATTCGCCGGCCTTGGAGTGAGCGCATGCGCCACATGCGACGGATTCTTCTACCGCGGCCGCACGGTGGCTGTGGTGGGTGGCGGCGACACCGCCTGCGAGGAAGCCCTGTATCTGGCCAACCTTGCGTCAAAAGTCTACATGATAGTGCGCAAACCGTATCTGCGTGCATCGAAAGTGATGCAGCAGAGAGTCGCCGAAAAAGAAAACATAGAAATCCTGTTCAACACCAACACCGTAGGTCTCTTCGGCGAGGAATTCCTCGAAGGGGCACATCTGGTCGAACACCTCGGCACCGATGACGAACGCCGGTTCGACATAGCCATTGACGGCTTCTTCCTCGGCATAGGCCACAAACCCGTCACCGAACTGCTTGACGGACAAATCGAACTCGACGACCACGGCTATATCAGGACATTCGGCGGCACCACGGCCACATCCGTGTCGGGCGTCTTTGCCGCAGGCGACGTAGCCGATCCACGTTACCGCCAGGCCATATCAGCCGCCGGAACAGGATGCCGGGCCGCACTCGACGCCGAAGCCTGGCTGCTGGAAAATCTCTGAACAGTTTGTTCAATCGCACACACGCAAGGGGTGAATAGGTCTCCACACGACCAATTCACCCCTTGTTGATGACGAATTTGCGGATTTTTCACTAAATTTGCAGTCATAATAAACCGACAACCGACACAATCATGGAATATAATCACAGAGAGATAGAAGCCCGCTGGCAAAAGTACTGGAAAGACAACGGAACATACCGTGTGGAAACCGACCCGTCAAAACCCAAATTTTACGTGCTCGACATGTTTCCCTACCCCTCCGGCGCGGGACTCCACGTGGGCCATCCCCTTGGTTATATAGCATCAGACATATACGCGCGCTACAAACGTCTGCAGGGATTCAACGTGCTCCATCCCATGGGCTACGACGCCTACGGACTTCCTGCCGAGCAATACGCCATACAGACCGGGCAACACCCTGAAAAGACCACTTCGGTCAACATCGACCGCTACCGCTCGCAGCTCGACAAGATCGGATTCTGCTACGACTGGAACCGTGAAGTGCGCACATGCCGTCCGGAATACTACAAATGGACACAATGGGCCTTCCAGAAAATGTTCGGCAGCTACTACGACACGGCCGCAGGCAAAGCGATGCCGATAGAAAACCTCACCGAAGCATTCGCCAAACACGGCACCGAAGGAATCCACGCCGCATGCGGCAAAGAAATGGAATTCACCGCCGAGCATTGGAACTCCATGACCGAAAAGGAAAAGAGCGACACGCTCATGAACTACCGCATAGCCTATCTGGGCCACACCATGGTCAATTGGTGTCCGAAGCTCGGCACCGTGCTCGCCAACGATGAAGTGAGCGAAGGTCTGAGCATACGCGGCGGATATCCCGTGGAACAGAAGCTGATGTACCAGTGGTGTCTGCGCGTCAGCGCCTATGCAGGCCGCCTTCTCGACGGGCTCGACAGCCTTGACTGGACAGACAGTCTCAAAGAAACCCAGCGCAACTGGATCGGTCGGTCGGAAGGAGCCGAAATGCGCTTCAAAGTCGACGGAAGCCCGCTGGAACTGGAAATATTCACCACCCGCGCAGACACGGTTTTCGGTGTCACCTTCATGGTTCTCGCCCCAGAAAGCGCCTACGTTGACCAGGTCACCGCGCCCGAGTGCCGAGAAGCAGTGGCAAACTATCTGGCAGAAGTCAGACACAAGACCGAACGCGAACGCATGATCGACAAGAAAGTCACAGGTGTGTTCACCGGATCATATGCCATCAATCCCCTGTCGGGCAAGCGAATACCCATCTGGGTGAGCGACTACGTGCTCGCAGGCTACGGCACAGGCGCCATCATGGCCGTGCCCGCCCACGACAGCCGCGACTATGCCTTCGCACGCCATTTCGACCTGCCGGTCATTCCTCTGATAGAGGGCGCCGACGTGAGCAAGGAGAGTTTCGACGCCAAGAGCGGAAAAATGATCAATTCCTGCTCCGCCGAGCTGGATCTCAACGGCATGGAGGTGAAAGACGCCATTGCCGCCACAAAAAAATACATCACCGAAAAAGGAATCGGCAAAGTCAAGATCAACTACAGGCTCCGCGACGCCATTTTCAGCCGCCAGCGATACTGGGGCGAACCGTTCCCCGTCTACTACCGCGACGGAATCCCCTGCATGCTACCGCAGGAATCGCTGCCGCTGCAACTGCCGGAAATCGACCAGTATCTCCCCACCGAAAAAGGCGAGCCGCCATTGGGCCGCGCTAAAAACTGGACCACACCCGAAGGCTATCCGCTTGAACTCAACACCATGCCCGGATTCGCCGGATCAAGCGCATACTACCTGCGCTATATGGACCCGCACAACGACCGGAAACTGGTAAGCCCCGAAGCCAACGGCTACTGGCGGCAGGTCGACCTCTACATCGGCGGCACCGAACACGCCACCGGACACCTTATCTACAGCCGCTTCTGGAACAAGTTCCTCTATGACCTCGGCGAGATATGCGAGGACGAACCCTTCCGCAAACTCATCAACCAGGGCATGATCCAGGGACGCAGCAACTTCGTGTACCGCATCAAGGACACCAACACATTCGTAAGCGCCGGACTCAAGGACCAGTACGACACCACGCCGATACACGTGGACGTCAACATCGTCACCAACGACGTGCTTGACACCGAAGCCTTCCGCAAATGGCGCCCGGAATTCGCCACAGCCGAATTCATTCTCGAAGACGGCAAATATACGTGCGGCTGGGCTGTGGAGAAAATGTCGAAGTCTATGTTCAATGTGGTCAACCCCGACGACATCGTGGAAAAATACGGCGCCGACACCCTCAGACTCTACGAAATGTTCCTCGGCCCGCTCGAACAGAGCAAACCGTGGGACACAAACGGCATCGACGGCGTGAACCGCTTCATCAAGAAACTCTGGAAACTCTACGACAACGTCGACGCATCCGAACCCACTCCCGCCAACCTCAAGACCATCCACACGCTCATCCGAAAAGTGACACAGGACATCGAGAACTTCTCGTTCAACACCTCCGTGGCCGCTTTCATGATATGCGTGAACGAACTCACCGCACAGAAATGCCACAGCCAGGCCGTGCTGCACGATCTGGTGATACTTCTGGCTCCATTCGCCCCCCACGTGGCCGAAGAACTCTATCACACGGCGCTCGGCCGGAATGAATCGGTGGTCGACGCACACTGGCCCGAATTCAACGAAAAGCATCTTGTGGAGGACAATGTGACCTATGCCGTGTCGTTCAACGGCAAAGCACGCTTCAACATCACCGTGGCCGCCGACATGCCACAGGCCGAAGTAGAAAAGACTGCTCTCGACAACGAAGCCGCCGCAAAATGGATGGAAGGCAAGCAGGTGGTGAAAATAATCTTCGTGCCCGGCAAAATCGTCAACATAGTCATAAAATAAATAGACGTACCCTGCGTTAAATAAACAGATTATGATAGTTTTCGCCACCAACAACCAGCACAAGCTCTCTGAAATCAGGCAGATTGTGGGAGACCGCATCGACGTGAGATCTCTGGCCGACATAGGATGCACGGCCGACGACATTCCCGAAACCGCGGGAACCCTCGAAGGAAACGCCGAGCAGAAAGCACGATACGTATCTGAACGTCATGGTGGCGTAGACTGTTTCGCAGACGACACCGGACTCGAGGTCGAAGCCCTCGGGGGTGCTCCCGGAGTCTATTCGGCACGATATGCCGGACCGGGTCACGACTCCGCGGCCAACATGGCCAGACTCCTCCGGGAGATGGAAGGAGTCACGGACCGCAGGGCAAGATTCCGCACGGTCATAGCCCTGCTGCGCGGCGGCAGGCTCACTCTGGTCGAGGGCATAGTGAACGGCACCATAGCCACATCTCCCTCGGGATCCGACGGATTCGGCTATGACCCGGTGTTTATCCCTGAAGGATCAGACCGCTCGTTCGCCCAGATGAGCGCCGAGGAGAAAAACGCCATAAGCCACCGTGGCCGCGCCATGAAGAAATTAATTGAAATACTATTAACCGAAGAATGTTCAGAAACATAATAATCTCTCTCCTTATCTGTGCGGCCGTGGTTGTAAATCCCGCGGCTGCACAGCAGATTGTCGGCACATGGGAATCCGTGGCGTCCTACGGCGGCACTCCGCAGAATCTCATCGACACGAAAGACAAGGTTTTCGTGCTGGCCCAGAGCAATCTATCGTCCTACGACAAAAAATCCACAGAAATTCTGGCATACGACAAGTCCAACTTTCTGTCAGACCAGAAAATACTGAACATTTTCTACAACCACGACAAAAAATACCTGTTGGTGGCGTACCAGAATTCAAATGTCGACGTTATATTCGACAATGGAAAAGTCATAAACTTTCCCGAAATCATGAACGCGCCGCTCACTTCCACAAAGGATATCAACGACGTGGCGTTTAGCGGCGACAGGGCATATCTGGCCACAAATTTCGGTCTCGTCGTCATCAACACAAAAAAAGGCATTGTAGAGGAAACCGGAATATACGGAGCCGTGATCAACGCAGTGGCAGTGACATCCGACAGAATCTTCCTGACCGTACACTACGACAAGCAGTCTCTCACACGCGGCACTTACGTGGCTCCGCTTGAGGGTTCACACACACGCTTCAACGTGTTCACCTACTGCTCAGAAGGATCTGTGCCCAACCTCGAGGCAGCAAGCGGCAACGTGCTCTACGGCGCAAGCGGCTCTCTCTGGAAAGCCACATTCAACCCCGACAATAATTCTCTGACATACCGCCAGATCACTCCGTATTCCAATCTCGACAACATCAAATTCCAGCGCACCGCCACAGGATTTTCAATCCACACGCGCACCAATGCAAGCTCTTCATCCAACTATCTGATCCTTCTCGACAAGGAAGGCAACGTGATCAAGGACCAGGCCATTCCCGCCGGAGAACTCCGCCAGAACGCTTTCGGCTGCTACGAAGGCAACCTGAATGCCGTATGGGCTGCAAACGGCGACGGATTCGGAAAATACGACTTCAGCAGCAACAGTTTTGCCATACGGCGCATGATACCCAACGGCACCTCGGGTCCGAACGTAGGCCGCATACGCCAGGCTCCAGACGGCAGCATCTACTTCATGACTCTCGGCGGAAGCAACGACGCCAACGCCAGCTATTCAGGATGGATCTACGTCAACCGTCTCAAAGACGGCAGGATCACCAATATGTCGCCCAATCCGCTGATCGGCACCGGCTATAGTTTCGTGCCCGATGCGCTCAACAGCGACTACTATACCTTGTGCACCCGTGCCGGCATATACTCCGTGCGCGACGGCAAACACACCCTTTACAACAGCAGCAACTCCACCATCACCCCCGGAATCGTGCCGATGATAGTCGAAGCCAACTTCGACAAGGACCAGAACCTGTGGTTCATGCTCCACTGGGACGATCCGGGAGCTGATAATCTCTACGTGGTGCCGCGCGACAAATGGGCTGCCGGTCCTGAAAAAAACGACTTCATAGCCACCGATTTCGGAACAGAAGCCACATGCCACAGCTCCACATTCATGATCCACAGCAGCGGCCTTATCATCTACTCAGGCACCTCGTTCATAGGAGCATACGACACCAAAGGCACTCCGCTCGACATAAAGGACGACCGCTATACAAACCTCCAGCAATCGGTCGACGAAGACGGCATGTCGCTCAACGGCGCATACATCAACACCATGGTCGAAGACCACAACGGATGGATCTGGATGGCTTCGACCGGAGGAGTACGCGTGATCAAGGATCCTAAAAAGATATTTGAGTCCGGATTTCACGTCTCACGACCCAAAGTGCCGAGAAACGACGGCACAAACCTTGCCGACTATCTTCTGGACAATGAGAACGTGATGGACATAAGTGTGGATGCCAACAACACAAAATGGTTTGCCACAAACGGATCGGGACTCTACCGCACCAATGCCAACGGATCGATGATACTCGACCACTTCACCACGGCAAACTCCGACATCATATCCGACAATGTCTATGCGGTGTTTGCCGATCCGGGCTCAAACAAAGTATATGTGGGCACGGATGTGGGCGTGTGCATCTATCACTCTGCCAACGCTCCCGCAGCCGATGACTACTCCGATGTCTACGCATATCCCAATCCGGTCACACCCGACTATACCGGCGACATTACCATCACCGGACTTATGGACAAATCGCTGGTCAAGATAGCCGATGCCGCCGGCAACGTGTTCCATCAGACAGTCTCCGAGGGAGGTATGGTCACATGGGACGGCTGTGATCCTTCGGGAGCACGCGTGAAATCAGGCGTATACTTCGTATTTGCTTCTCAGAATTCATCGGGCTCGTCCGGTGTAGTAACTAAGATTCTGGTTATCAACTAATGAACAACGACTCTATCAAATATACCGACGAAACCGACAAGAGTTTCGGTCTCGCCGGAATGGCCATCAGCCTGATGGTATGGGATGCCGAAACCCTTCTTGATCACATAGACATAGACTCCGGACCAGACAGCGCCATGCACATGGCTCCGGAATTCTACCTGTCGCCCACCGTGTCGGCCAAAGCCATGTGGACCCACAATCTACGCCGGTTTGAAATAGTGTCTGCAATGCTTGTGGCCAATGTGGCATGCCGCCATCTGGTCAACAGACATGTCGGCTCACTGCCGGCCGATGTCGACTCCGCACTGCGCAGATTCATAATAGAGGAAGGCGAGAGCCTGTGCCAGCTTCAGGAAGACGAGTCCCTGCGGGCCTACAGCAAGGCCATGAACTATTGCCGCCGTTTGTTCACCCACAATGCCGTGGCATCCATGGCTTCACAATTCTCTCAGCTGATACTTGAACGGCGCCGACTGTCGTCATCCGAAATTTTCCAGTTCCTGGAACCTCTCGCACGCATGTAGTCGGGCTATTAATCTGATAGCGGCCGCAACAGGCTGCGGTTGCTGTCCATCACCTCCGTAGTCACGTCCGCCGCATCCAAGACGGTGTGAAACACGTAGTCCGTGAAATGCAATGAATCTCGCCGGCTCTCAAGTCCGGCGATTTTGTCGCCATATGTAGCCTTGTATTTGTCGGAATACCATATAAACGCCGCCGGCCAGTGCAGTTCTTCCGTCTCCTCGCCATGCAGATACTTGCCGTTTTCTCCAAGCGACTCGCCGTGGTCCGACTGATATATCACCACGGCCTTACGGTCGCGCAGCATGTCGATCACCTGCTTCATGAACCAGTCCGTATAGACTATGGTGTTGTCATACGAATTGACCATTCTCTGACGGCCGTTTTCAGATATGACCTTACTTTGAGCCAACGGAGTGAACACGGCCATCGAATCCGGAAAATGAAGGTTGTACCACCAGTGTGATCCTATGGTGTGCATCACCGCAATCTTTTTGTCTGTTGCCGGATCCGACAGAACTTCCGCCAACGGTCCCAACAGATCGCCGTCGAGCTTCTTCTGGCTGAAATTATACAGATTCACGCCAGGCTGATTTTTAACGAGCGTGTCGGCTTCATGCATGAAATAGGTATATGTGTCCACCTCGTCCTGATTAGAGAGCCACGCGGTCTTAAAACCTGCTTGTGCGGCCAATGTGAGAAACGACTGCTCGCTGTAGCCTGCCGCAGGATTATCCCGGTCTGCTCTGGTCACCAAATAAGGCACGCTTTCGTGAGTGAACACCGGTATGGAATACACACGCGAAAGCACCACAAGATTCCCTTCGCGCGAAAGATACGGCATGGTGTTGCGGTCATAACCGTTCATGGGCAGATGATCAGCCCGGAGCGACTCCCCTATCACCAGCACCACATCTATGGAATCAGACGCTGCAACGGCATCTACGGAGTCAAACGTGTCTCTTGTCTCGGCCACCACCTTATTGAGCCTGCAATACTCATTGATAGAATAGATCACCGAAAACGGCGCGCGCGAATACACGGGATTGGAAAACCTGTCGACTTCAGGCAGACAGGCCATAGCCACCGACAGCACCCCGCATGCATACCATCCCGGGCCGTGAACGCGGCTTACATATTTCCACCTCAGCCACACGCACACGGCCGAGACAGCAAAAGCCGTCACCATCCATACTACAAGCCGCATGCTCACCAGATCGGCCGACGTGGCCGCGTCGTTGACCATACCCAACTCTATTATGTCTGGGGTAAGCGACACGTTCATCGAGAGCCTGAAATAGGCCAGAACCGTGCTTACCGTTACAAGTACGGGAAAAGCCACACACATAATCCGGCGGCTGATCACACTCAGTCCTACCAGTCCAGACGACGCCACGGCCACCACGCCCCACTGTGCGGCAAGAGTGGCCAGTCCCCTGATTCCCGATACCGGGAAACCTGAAAACTCAATAGTAGTGAATATCAGGGAATACAGTGCCGACAATATCAGCCAGCAGAGCCACAACGGCATCCGTTTTCCTGTTCCCTGTGCGGAGATCAATGCGACAGCGTATAAGTGAAACCAAGCGATATCAGCTCTTTCAACTGAAATTTATGCCATTTCGAATCCTCAAGAGGCATGGCCGACGTATCGTAGCGCATGTCCACGTTGAGATTGGCCGTAAGGAACTTGTTGATGGTAAACATAAACGAGTTCTGCCAGTCGGCCTGAAAATATTCGTAGTTGGTAAAACCGAACATACGTGAACGCCACCTCACATTATAGCATATCTCCCAGTTCCATGTAAGTTCCACGCTCGAACCGTATGAACTGAGCGACTTGGTGCCCTCTTTCAGTCCATGCTGAGTCTCGCTCACCTCCTTGTTGATCACAGTCTTCAGATTATAAGACAGGGGCGATATGGTGGCATTGAACTCAAACTTGTCCTTGAGCGCCTTGGTGCTGAACGTCATACCGACACCGATGTTCAGTTCTCCGGGTGAGAGAAATGATGCCGTCATCGTTTCCGAATTTGACTTGTAGCTGTTGAACACCGGAGTCTTGAACAATCCGGTAATGGTGTAATACCATTTCTTGCTGGCACGGTAACCGAACTTCGAATTTATCTGCAGCCTGTTTTCCGTGATGCTGTATGCCCTGTACTGGTCGTCGGGCGAGCTGGCCAGAGCCGTACGCCACTGGAAGCTGTTTTCAAACAACAGATTCGGATGAAACTGAGTGTTCAGATTCGTGTTATAAAGAAAATCGGCTATAAGATTCAGCGAACTGTTGCCGCCCTGATACCAGTTGGGCGATATATAAGCCTGCGAAAACTGCAGATTCACCCCGAGCTTGTTCTGCCAGTGCTGCTTTGTGATCTCCACAGCCTTCACTCCGGCATTGCCGGTAGTAGCCACTATTTCGGCAGACACCACAGCCATCGACGGATCGTGCACCACCACTTTTTCCTGCTTGGGAGGTTCGGGAAGATCTTTAAGATTATACGGCACATCGTCGGGATGACTTATGGCGTGACGCTGGCGCAGCTGCTTGGCAAATCTGTTCATTTTTCGTTCGCGCTCCAGCCATTTCATGGCCTGATGCCCGTTGGTCGGCTTGAAAGAAGCAACAGAAGCGGTGTCCAGTATCTCATACGGAGTATAGACAGGTGTGACAAAAAGAATCTGTGGCAACTCCACAGCGTCGTAGGCACACGCCGCACTGTCAGCGGCGGTTATGGAAATGGAATCCTGTGCCGACACAGCCGACGTATCGGCCGGAAGTGTGTCAACGGTAATCTGTGCGTGTGATGAAAAACCTAAAAACAATACTGCCGGAAACGTGAAAAAATATCTGCTGCTCATTCTTCTATTCAATTTTTTGCAAAATTAGTAAAAAAGTAGCTATCACACCAATCCAACCACGTCAGCTGTTCTGAAATTCAGTAGGCGACATTCCCGTAAGATGCTTGAAATATTTTCCAAACGACGACTGGTTGGGAAAATTCAGCTCGTATGCCACCTGCTGCACATTCTTTCCCGAAAATCTCAGAAGATTCTTCGCTTCAAGGATCACATACTCGTCTATGATCTGCGCAGCCGAACGGTTGGTGGCCTCCTTGACCACCAGCGACAGATATTTCGGCGATATGCAAAGTTTGTCGGCATAGAAACCAACGGTCCTCTCATAGCGGAAATGTTTCCTGACCAGACGCACGAACTCATGGGTGTAGATCACCTTTCGCGACCGCGGACGCTTCACCTCCTCTTTCTCGCTCATATCGCCTATCCTGCGCATGCCGAATATCATGAGCTGATAGAATGTGGCGGTAAGCAACGAACGCGATATGCTCTTGGGCAGATGCTTGTCGGCATGCGACTCGTTGTGCATGGCGTTCATGTCGAGAAGATTCATGTAGGAAACTATCATCTCCATCTCGCATGAATCGAGAATCATGCACGGATCACTGTGCTCCGGCTTGAACGGCAGCGTGTTCAGCACCACTATCTCGAAATTCAAATCATGCAGGAACTCCGACGACACAAACAGCACGTATGCTTCCAGATCCTCTATGGAATCCACATCCACGTCTATGATCGAATTCGGTCCGAGAAGAAAAAGCGATCCCTTCTTCAGATGATAATACTCCATGTTGACGGTGGCACACATGCTACCCTTCACTATCAGGACTATTATCATCCCGTTGAACCGGAAAGCCTTCTGAAGTTCATTGACCATATTGTCATCCGGCACGACATGGACAAACACATAGTCCATCTCATTGGCCTTCTCATACTTGGCGAACTCATGGAGCCGCTGCATCTCACGCAGCGATACCGATTCTATCATATATACGATGCTTAAATTTGTCGTTATGGCTTATTATTTTCGCAAATTTACAAATATTCTCGCAAATAATGCCATAAATGTAAAATTGCAGACTAACTCAGCGACAGCATTCTCTCTATAGGCCGGCGTGCTTCGGCAGCAACGGCCGGATCCACCTTCACCTCCGGGGCCATCCTCTCCAGACACTCCGCAAGTTTCTCAAGAGTGTTGAGCTTCATGAACGAGCAGTCGTTGCACGCGCATGTGCTGTCGTCAGGCGGAGCAGCTATAAACCGCTTGCCGCTGCATTTTTTCTGCATCTCATGCAGAATGCCGCTCTCGGTAGCCACTATGAACACCGAACCTTCAGGCGCGTCCATGGCATACTGGAGCAGTGCGGCCGTAGATCCCACCTTGTCGGCAATCATGAGCAACGGTTTCCTGCACTCCGGATGAGCCAACACCAGCGCCTGAGGATTCTCCTTTTTCAATTCCACGATCTTCTCCACCGAAAATTTCTCGTGGACATGACATGCGCCGTCCCACAGAAGCATCTGCCGCCCGGTCACCGAATTTATATAATTGCCGAGATTCCTGTCAGGACCGAAAATAATCTTCTCATCCTCCGGAAGCGACTCCACGATCTTTCTGGCGTTCGACGAAGTCACCAGCACGTCGCTCAGAGCCTTCACCTCCGCCGAAGTATTGACATAGCTCACCACCGTATGGCCGGGATGCTCACTGATGAAACGACGGAAATCACCGGCCGGGCAACTGTCGGCAAGCGAACATCCGGCACTCTCGTCAGGCAGCAGCACCGTCTTGTCCGGACAGAGTATCTTCACGGTCTCACCCATGAAGTGCACACCGCACATCACCACCACCGGCTCCGTCAGCTTCGTGCCGATCTGGGCCAGCGCCAGAGAATCGCCTATATGGTCGGCCACATCCTGAATCTCCGGACGCGTATAATAATGGGCCAGAACCACCGCCTGTTTCTCCTTCTTCAGTTTTTCGATTTTTGCTTTCAGTTCCTCTATATCCGCCATGTCTTTTTTATTTTTTAGTAAGTTTTTTAAAAAGAATTTTAAAGAAAAAAGTATAATGCCTGTTGATAGCCGTGATAACTTTTCGGCAATACTCTTGCTTTATGTTGTTATCAAATCATATCAACAACTTTTTACAGGTTATAAACATATTATACTTCTGATTCAAAGCATATTAGTAACGTTATCAACATCATGTTGACAACGTGCAAAGTTAATAAATTTTTGTCATTGCCATGGTCAATAACATGGCGTTTCTCTGTTGATAGCAGTTAACAGCTTGTAAATTAGATTTTCACTATTGGAATTATCAACATTTTTCAATGGTTATGAACATACTTTTCCACAGGTTTTCCACATGTTATCAACAGCTCCTGACCTATGTGTCCGCACCATCTTTAAGCGTTGCGCCATCTTGTTCCTTATCCGGCTGTAGCGACATCCTTGAAGAACCTTTGACATCCGCTCCGGAGACATCGCAGCCCGCCGCTTGCTCTGATCAGGAACATCGCATAACGCCTGAAGAAGCTCGGGTGGTTTCTTCAGACAGAAACTGTCATATTCCTGATATTGTTTTCAGGATGTTCTTCACGAGTAGTCTCTGACCACCGCATAGGCTTGCCCGGTAGGATGGCTATGGTCTCGCCTTATCCATGCAATATGGATCCCGATGAGTGTTGTTACAGAAATAGAATGTGTGTGATCAAACCTGTAACTGACCAATGGATACTTCGTCATATCTGTTTTGATGACACACTTGCGTATGTCTGCAATTTCTCAGGCCAATCTCCGTCCTTCCTGTTTGAAAAGGAGTGGCTTAAGGTTGAATATCAAGACAAGACGCTTCGTATCTGTGCCACGGAAGAATATTCTGATATGAATTGTATTACTTACGATGGCCGTTACCCAGAACCCCGCAAGGCAGAATTTGTGTTTGACAACGGATATGAAACAGAAGTCTTCACTTTCATGCAGGAAATGGAGACGGGGCTGTTTGGTGGAAACTATATAGTTCCAAAGCCATGGACAGTGCATTTTCCCAAAGAAGGCGGCAGTATTACCATCCACACCCGTCCGTCAGAATGGTATTTTGTCGAGCTTCGTCTTGGCGACGGTAATCCCTATTTTGGCAAGAGATATTCATATGGATCACCCTATCCGGAAGATCAGCTCGAATATATGTATCCTATAGAAGAAGTTTATACAATAAAAGAATACCGAAAACAGGAACGCTATTGTTATCGTCCCTATTCTAAAAAGATTGAATGGGTCACAGTTGAACGCACCGACAGCATCAACTTCACATCTTTTACCATCACTGTTGACTCCAATACCACTGGTAAAGACCGCTCCTATGCTGTGATGCTGGAAAGTGCTGCCGTCAGCGGAACACAAAGCGGCAATTAATTATTTTTAACTAAATTATTTCTTAATATCAATATTTATTAAATACTTTTGAAAAATCTAAAATTATTAACCGATACATTACCATGAAAAGTAGTACTATTTTAAGCCTGTTGGCCGTAGCGGCGGTCATTTCTATTCCGTTGTCAGGCTGTTCGTCCGATGAAGAGCCGCAGTCGGCTGTTGCTCCCGATTACCGGATAGGATTGTCAACAAAATCAGTGATATTATATGGCGGAAATGATTCGGAGGAGATTACTGTCGGTAGTCAAGGATGGAAACTCAGTTATATATCTTTTGATGACAGCCGCAGTACATACGTGTGTGATTTGTCCTCTTCTTCACCGTTCTCCATAACGAAAGAGTGGCTTGTTGTGGATTATTCAGACAAAAAACTGACTCTTTCGGAAGCATGTGAAAACATGGATGATGCCCGTATGGCTAAGATTGTGTTGTCCAATGGTCATGTAAGCGACACAATAATCTGCTATCAGGATTACAGTGGCATAAGCGGTTTTCCAGTCGGAGTGCCTGATCCTGGTTATGTAGAATTTCCACGATCAGGCGGCACTGTTACCATTAGTGTAGGCATGTCCGGATATCTTGGAGGATATGAAATATGGTGGTTTGATAATGTTATGCTTGACAATCAGAAATTCATGTTTCCGGAGAATACTCCTTACGACCCCATTTCTCACACAGTCGAATGGATTTCTGTTGACCGCAAGAGCAGTGACCATCAGTTTGTACTGACTGTATCTCCCAATGAAACAGGCTATGACCGTACATTTGACATCGAGGTAAAAACGATCGCCCCGTTCCACATCACAGGTCGTCAGTCAGCTGACTGAACATATTCCCGCATGCCACCGCGGGGTTGAATAAACCTATTTAATATCATTACCATGAAAAGTAGAACTTTTTTAAGCCTGTTGGCCGTAGCTGCGGTCATTTCTATTCCGTTGTCGGGCTGTTCGTCCGATGACGAGCCGCAGTCGGTTGTTGATACTCGTATAGGATTGTCGGCAGAATCTGTCTTCGTAGGCAATGATATGGGTGATTCGGAGGTGATCAGTGTTGAGAACAACGGATGGAAGCTCAGTTATGTGGCTTTCGGTGACAGTCATAATGCGTATGTGTGCAATTTGTCGTCTTCGGATCCTTTTTCCTTTCAAAAGGAATGGTTGTCGATCGAATATGCCGATAAGACACTGAAATTTACAGCCGTTTCGCCTAATTTGGAAATAGAGACCCGTTATGCCCGTATAGAGCTTGTCAACGGCTCTGTCACGGAGACGGTGGTCTGTGGTCAGTCCACGAGTCTGTTAGGAGTCTATCCGGAGGTCAAACCTGATCCGAACCATATAGTGTTTCCAAAGGATGGCGGCAGCATGACTGTCACTACCGATTGGGACCGTTGGACATTCGGTCATGTTGTGCTCGACGGTCAGACGTTCACCTACCCTGAAAACTCTCCTTTTATCTCCATATCCCATACTTTTGACTGGTTGACTGTTGACCGTAAAGGCGGTAATGAAGAAAACGGAAGCTATGATTTTGTTGTCACTGCCGCTCCTAACCTCACAGGCCGTGAGCGCACTTTCGACATAAAGATCAGCTATATATGGAATAACAATATTCATGTGACCGGGGTTCAGGCTGCCGAATAAGAGCAAAAAAAAGGCACAATAATATGATATGGATGTGCGGGCTGCTTATGGAGATCCGCACATCTTTTTTGTATGGCTCTGCGACAGATTCTCTGTTTCTGCGTAGCGTGGCGTCGTAATTTTGTCGGAAAAACAATGAGTGTTATGAAACTTGACCCTGAATTTTTCGACAGAGAGGATGTGGCCGCCATAAGCGGCGAGTTTGGTGCTATAGGCGAGCTTGTGGTGATCAGGCTGCTGTGTGAGATACGCAAGGCCGGCTACTATATACGCTGGGACATCATGCGTAAAATGGCGTTTGTGAAACTGATCGGCGGATTGACACCGGACACTCTCGACAGGATAGTGGAGAGACTTGTGGAATATGGCTTTTTCAGCCGGTCGAGATACAGGGGCGTTGGCGGTGCGGCCGGGGTGCTGACGTCGGCCGACATACAGCGCCGTTACATCAGGGAAACCGGCGCGGGCCGCCTTCGCCGCCGCACCCAGTGGCCCCATCTGCTGATAGATCCTGTGGAGGAGGGTGTGGTGCCGGCAAAGGTTGATGCCGGCAGTGCCGACGAGCCTGAGGGTGTGGCTTTGCGCATCGACCCGGTCAGGCCGTTGAGTTCGCAGAAGTGGATGAAAGTGAGGATTCGCACTGCCGACAAGGCGTTGCACGTCTATCGGCGTGTGCCCAATCCCGGTTATAAGGCGGCTTCGGCAGTCGATGCCGGCTCGGGCTTGTTGACGGGGATGGTGAATAGAAAGCGTGCGCCCTGCTTGTAGGATTCGTCGAGACAGATCGAGCCGTTGAGCAGCGTGGCTATGAGCCGGCTCACGTGCAGCCCCAGACCAGTGCCCTCGGCTTCGGGATCTATCTGACGGAAGCGTTCAAAGATTGTTTTGCGTTTTTCGGCAGGCACACCGATGCCTGTGTCTGTCACGCTGAATGTCACGGTGTTGTCTCCGTTGACGTCATAGTCCAGAACGATAGAGCCGGATTCGGTGAATTTGACAGCATTGGACATCAGGTTGAGCAGTACGATCTCCACACGGTAGGGATCAGTGTTGATGCTTGTATCGGGGGCGCCGGCCTTAGAGAATTTAAGCTCTACTTCGGGCTTCACGTTGATTCTGACGCTGTCCACCACCAGTGTGCATATATTTTTTAGCGATGACGGACGCAGCTTTATGGACATCATGTTGTGTTCCATAATGGAGATTTCCTGTACGTCGGTCACAAAAGTGCGCAGCATGCCGGTGTTCAGTCTCAACACCTGCGAGAACCGGTCGAGATATTCGCGTTTTGAATCGTCGGCCGAGTCTATTATCATCTGTGAGTATTCGATGACGGTGTTGAGCGGGGTGATGATTTCGTGGCTTATGTAGTTGATGAATTCGGTTTTCTGGTTTTCGGCCGTGCGGGCTTTGTCGCGGGCCACGATCAGCTGATCGCGTGTTTCCTTCAGCTGGTCGCGCTCGTGCCGCAGATCTCTGTTGGCGGCCGAAAGCTGTTTTGAGAGCTTGCGGAATCTGAAAAATAGAAACACGAAGATGCAGGCCACAAGCAGAAGCACGCCGGCGGCGCCGATGCTTATGTTCATGATGGTGTTCTGGAAATTGTTTGTCTGCATCTGGCGCTGCAGCTCCATGCTGGCGTTCTGCTCTTTGAGTCTGCTGATTTCATATACTATCTGTAGCTCGCGGTAACGCTCGCCGTTCTTGATCTTTACATATTTCTCCAGAGTGTCCACATAGTCACGCGAAGCGTTGATCAGCGACTCGTCGTCGTCGGTCTTCTCGGCCGCTTTGATGAGATTGCGTAGCAGAAAGCGACGCTGGTATATGTTGATGTTCTTGTTGTCCGACAGCCGTTTCTTCAACATCGGTATGGCTTCCTTGTATCGGCCCTGTTTAAGCAGCAGAAACACATGCGGATCGTTTGATTCGGTTATGGCGCGCTTTATGTCGGGCACGGAGTCGGCCAGAGTCATGATGCAGCTGTAGTATTTCTCGGCTTCGTCGAGGGTAAGAGCCGGAAAGTTTCTGAGCATGCGTCTCAGATACAGGTAGCGGTAGGTGTCGAAATTGCGGTATATGCGTCCTTGTGCGGCATAGTTGCTCTGCATGATGTCCACGATGTCCATGAGCTGACGGTCTGACTTCACGGCCTTTTCATATTCGCCGTTGTTGGTGAACGTGATGGATTCCTGGCTGAAAAAGAGGTTGCGCAGAGCGTATGTCGTTACGGGCAGTTGCTTGATTTTGTTTTCAAGAATGTTGAAATAGCTTTCGAGCAGTTCGCCCTGTGTCTCTCCGCCGAGGTTTATGCACAGTATGAAGAGTTGCACTACCTGATCGTATGGATCGTCGCTCGGTGTGGAGTTGAATTCTTTGATCAGATCCACTACATGCGTCTGACGGTCATCTTCATTCATGGAACCTGATGCCTTTATCTCTGAAAAAACCTTGACAAACGCAAGTGTTTCTTTCTGAAGGTCGGAAGGATCAAATGATTGTGTCATTTCCAACAGCTCGGCCATTATTGAGTCGTTGCTGAAATGATAGTTTGCGAGATTTCGTATCATCTCCAGACACAGTTCGTCGTTGCCATGGCGCATGCCGAAGTCAAGAAGCGTCGAAGCGGCTTCGGCACGGTTGTCTATGCCCGAAAGATCAAGAATATTATATAGGGCGGAGAGACTGTCGTCGGGATTGGTAAGCCGGGGCAGAGAGTCGATATACGTTTCTCTCAGCCTTTCTCTTGCTGAATCCTTGGCTGAAACTCCTGTGCACACGGACAATGTGATCATTATCCATAGCAAGTTTTTTATTGCATACATGAATGATCGACTTTTGAGTTCTGATGTTGAACTGCAAAAGTACGCATAATTCCCGCATAAAGGAAACAAAAATACAAAATAATTACAAAAAGTTCACAGCGCGTGTAATTTGTTTGTAATTATTTTACCGTTTTTTAATATTTTCAGGAGTTTTTTCTATTTGAACTGGCGCCCTATCAGACGGGTGAACGATGACGGCAGGGCGGAGGTGAAGTGCATGTCCTTACGGGTCACGGGATGGACGAAACGCAATGTCAGGGCGTGCAGCGCCATGCGGTGTATGGCTGAAGGATGGCCGCCGTAGCGGCGGTCGCCGCTTATGGGAGTGGAGAGTTGCTTCATGTGCACCCTTATCTGGTTTTTACGTCCGGTGTCGAGCTGACATTCCACCAGACTCAGCCCGCGGTTGGTGCCGAGAGTGCGGTAGCGTGTCACGGCAAGCTGCCCGCCGGAGTCGGGATTGTCGGTCGAGTATACCTCATGACGCGAGTTTTCAAGCAGATAGGATCTTACCGTGCCTTCAGCCGGATCGGGAGTGCCCTCGACCACACATACGTATTTCCGCTCCAGAACCATATTGTTCCAGTTATATTGCAGGGCTTCCTTGGCTTCGGCGGTCTTGGCAAACAGCATCAGGCCGGAGGTGTCGCGGTCCAGACGGTGGACTATGAATATCTTGTTGGCGGGATTTTTCTTTTTCAGATATTCGCGCAGTATCGAATAGGCCGTGATCTGCTGCTGTGGACCGTCGCCGGCCATCGACAGCAGTCCGTAGCCCTTGTGGACCACGATGATATGTTCGTCTTCATAGACCAGGCGCAGGCGCCTGTGCTGGAATTCCTGAAATTCACGCGTGAGGTTCACGCTTACGGTGTCGCCCGGTTCGAGCGGCAGGTTGAACTGGCTCACCACGCTCTGCCCGGCCTTGACCTGACGGTGTGCAAGCATCTGTTTCAGACCGGTGCGCTTGATGTCGGGAAGTTTGGCGGCGAGAAACTGCATCAGTTCGCGCGGATCGTCTTCGGCCACGGTAAAATCCCTGATCACATCGGGTTTGAACGCTGATACTTTTGTATTGGTCGCGGTGGTCTTGGCTTTCATCATTTATTGCTTTTTGCGGGCTGCTGTTTTGCGTGTGGCAGTCTTTTTGGGCTTGGATGCCTGTGCGGCTATTATTTCGTGGCATTGCTCTGCGGTCAGTTCTGCTGGCGATTCCACGGTTTTGGGTATCTTGTAGTTCTCTTTTTTATAGACTATGTAAGGTCCGTAGCGTCCGTTGAGTATCTGCAGGTCGGTATCCTCGGCGAAGGTTTTGAGGGTTTTGTTCTTTTCAGCCTCGCGCTTGGCCCTGATCAGCTCCACGGCTTCGTCGAGAGCGATTGCCGCGGGCGACATGCCGGCCGGGATCGACGCGAAGCTGCCGTCGTGTTTCACATATGGGCCGAAACGGCCTATGGCCACTGTGACATCCTTGCCTTCGTATTCGCCGATCACACGCGGGAATTCAAACAGCTTCAGGGCGTCCTCGAGGGTGAGATCGGCCAGCGACTGTCCTTTCAGCAGGGATGCGAACTGGGGTTTCTCGTCGGAATCCGAGTCGCCTATCTGCACTAACGGTCCGAACCGCCCGATCTTGACGCTCACCACCTTGCCGCTCTGGGGATGGGTGCCGAGCACGCGCTCGCCCACGCGGTGTTCGAGCCGCATGTTCAGGGCATGGTCCACTTCGGGGTGAAATACTGAGTAGAATCGTGCTATTTCGTCTTGCCAAGGCAGTTTGCCTTCGGCTATCTCGTCGAATTTTTCCTCCACCCGTGCGGTGAAGTTGAAATCCATGATGTCGGGGAAATATTCGCTCAGGAAGGTGTTGACCACGGTGCCTGTGTCGGTTGGCTGGAGTTTGCCGCGGTCACTTCCTGTGGTTTCGCTGCGTGTTTCGGAGGAGATTTTTTGTGATCCTGCCTGAAGAGTGAGCACGGTGAAGTTGCGCTCGGTGCCGTCGCGGTCGCCGCGTTCCACGTATCCGCGCTGCTGTATGGTGGATATGGTGGGGGCGTAAGTCGACGGGCGGCCTATGCCGAGTTCCTCCATTTTTTTCACCAGCGACGCTTCGGTGAAGCGCGGGGGATTGGTAGTGAACCGCTGTGTGGCCGTGATGTCGCCGGGGGTGAGTGTCTCGCCCTCGCTGAGCCGCGGCAACAGTCCGCCCGTGGTTTCGTCTGACTGACTGTTGTCGTCGTCGCGGTCCTCCATATAGACTTTCAGGAAGCCGTCGAATTTGATCACTTCGCCCTGTGCCATGAAACGTTCGTCGCGTGTGCTGACGGATATTTCAACTGTGGTCCTTTCGATTTCGGCATCGGTCATCTGCGATGCTATGGCGCGGCGGCGTATCAGCGTGTACAGGCGCTTCTCCTGCGAGGTGCCGTCGATGCTCTCTTTGTCGGCGTATGTGGGGCGTATGGCCTCGTGTGCCTCCTGCGCGCCTTTGGAACTGGTGTGGTAGTGGCGCACTTTCAGGTAGCCTGCTCCGAGGTCGTCGGTGATGACTTTGGAGATGGTGTTGATGGCCAGCGAGGAGAGGTTGACGGAGTCGGTACGCATGTACGTGATATGTCCGGCTTCATATAGACGCTGAGCCACGCTCATGGTCTGCGCCACGGTGAATCCGAGCTTGCGCGCCGCTTCCTGTTGGAGTGTGGAGGTGGTGAACGGCGGCGCAGGTGTCTTTTTGGCGGGCCTGACATTGATGGCGCTGACGGAGAAATCAGCGTTTTTGCAGTCCTCGAGGAATTTTTGTGCCGCTTTTTCGTCGGTCAGTCGTTTGCTAAGTTCGGTGCGCAGGGTGGCTCCGGAGGGAGTGGTGAATATGGCTGTGACGCGGAAATATTCTTCCGACCGGAAGTTTTTTATCTCCTCCTCTCGCTCCACTATGAGCCTTACGGCCACCGACTGTACGCGTCCGGCCGAAAGGGCGGGCTTGATTTTTTTCCACAGTACGGGGCTAAGCTCGAATCCCACTATGCGGTCGAGCACGCGTCGCGCCTGCTGGGCGTTGACACGGTCTATGTCGATGCCCCGCGGGTTGGCTATGGCGTTGAGTATGGCGTCTTTTGTTATTTCGTGGAACACTATGCGACGCGTGTTGCCGGGGTTGAGTCCGAGCACTTCATAGAGGTGCCAGGCTATGGCTTCTCCCTCGCGGTCTTCATCGGAAGCCAGCCAGACCGTCTTGGCCTTTGCCGCGGCTTCCCTTAGCTCGCGCACCCTGTCGATCTTGTCGTCGGGTATTTCATAGTGCGGTGTAAAGTCCCGGCGTCCGTCGCCGTTCTCTTCGAGCGAGAAGCTTTTTTTGGCGAGGTCGCGTATGTGGCCGTAGCTCGACAGGACTTTGTAGTCTTTGCCGAGAAATTTTTCTATTGTCTTCGCCTTGGCCGGCGACTCTACTATCACGAGGTTCTGCATAGGGCTGTTGAGGTTTTATGCCGCAAAATTAACGAAAAAAATTGTGGCGTCAAAAGACCAACGCCACATTATCTATCCACAGTTCCATTCCCACTTGCCCGACATATGCGGTGCCGCTGCCGGCCGAGGCCATCACTATCAGGTGTGTGGGTGTGGCGTCGGGCGAGTCCCACCCTTCTTCTTGCACGGGCACCATTTTTCCTTTGGAGTTGCGTGCGTGGTAGGATTTGTCGCCGTTGAGCAGGCCCATATAGTCGCGGTAGGACGGGTTTTTGGACGCGTCGCCGTAGATCACCGGTATGCGGTGTTTTTCTTTCCACGGTGATGAGTGGCGGAAGCGTTCGCGTCCGGTGCCTACGCGCGTGGCGTGGATGTTGCCGTCGGCGTCCTCCCATCGTCGCTGGAGGTAGATGAACACGTCGGCACTGTCTTCGCCGGGATATGTCTTTTTGGATCCTGTGGTGGCCCGCGTGAGCGTTCCTGAGCCGGGATCGACGAGTTTGTAGTCGAACTGCAGGGCTGACGGACGCGATGTGAACGGTATGCCCATGTTCATTTTTCCGTAAGGGTTGGAGGTGCTGGTGATCGGTTCGATCATTTCACCGAGGAATATGGAGCCTGACACGAGCACTTCGATGTTCATCATGCCGAGCACCTTGCAGTGTTCGAGTACGGTGGTCAGGCGTGCGCATTTGCCGTTGCCGTGGTCGGCAGGCACCACTGCGTTGCTGGTTTTGACCACGCCCATGACTTTGGCATAGACGTTGGACGTGGCCCATGGCGAGCCGCCGAGGTTCACGTAAGGCCTGGAGCCTTCGATGGTCTGCGTGGGTCCGATTTCATAGACGGTGCGGGTGTTGCCGCCCAGCACTTTCGACTCTTTGATATGGCGTGTGATCCATTGGTCCATGTCGCCGTATTTGATGGGCGCCACAGTCTGGGCTGCGGCGCAGACGGTCAATGCGGTTGCCGCCAGTGTTGCTGTGAGAATTTTTCGTGTAGTCATATCTAACTGCAATAACTTTCAGGCGGTCCCGATGGTTCAACTCCAGGTGTAATATTCTTTGCGGCGCTGTCGCGCGAGACATTTGTGGCGCAGGTTTGTGAACGGTCGCCGAAGCATCATCCACGGCACTGTGAGCGTGGCTGGACGTGCGCGTAGCGAGAGCAGGGTGCGTCGCCATGTCAGGCATATCGGAAGCCACAGCAGCGCTATCTGTGCGCCTACGGCCCCGCATTGTGTCCAGTCGCGATTGTAGACGGCTGCTGCTGCGGCCGTGACGGTGAGCAGGACGAATAGCCATGTCATAAGCGAGCTGAATCCGAAGAAGCGGGCCGATCCTTTGCGCAGCGACCGTGCGGTGTGGAAGCGGCGGGGACGCCGCTGGCGGTATTCATGGCGCGATGAAGGATGGCTGTAGGTGACCTGTGCGTCGCGGCTGACCACTGCTGCCGTGTTGTCTCTGGTGGTCACGCGGTTGATGAATATGTCGTCGTCGCCGTCGCGCAGGTTGAGGGCGGAGCTGAATCCGCGGCTGTCGAAGAACAGGCTTCGGCGGTAGGCGAGATTGCAGCCGTGGCCACGGTAAGGGCGCCGGCGTATGGCGGCCGAAAGCCACATCACGGCGTCGGCGGCATGGGTGAACGAGCGGTAGCGACGGCCATGGCGGTGTTTGTCGGCTTTGTGGTCAGGCAAGGCCGATCCGATCACCACCTGTATTTGTTCGTCGGCAAACGGTGCCGTCATCCTTGCGAGCCATAGGTCGGATGGCAGCTGTGCCTGCTCGTCGACCATGACCAGCAGCGGATGGTGGGCAGCCTTGGCCCCGAGTGTCACGGAGAGTTTGCGCGGCGAGATGTTGCGCACCACCGGCGGGGTGAACGTGATGTAGAGATTGTCGAGCCGGCGCAGGTATTTCATGCGTGTGACCACGTCTTTTATCTCTTCGTTTTTGCCGTCGTTGACCACGATCACCTCCATCTGTCCGCCGTATTGCTGCGAGAAGAGACTCTCGAGCAGACGGCCGAGGTCGTCCGCATTGCCCGAGGAATGTACTATGACCGATACGCCTTCAGGCGTTTCGGGCAGCGGGTATGTGTGGCGTCGCACGGCGCGAGCCACCGATGCCACCCGCCGTGTGTAGAATACGAGCAGCCATATCATCGGGATCGCCGCGGCGGCCATAAGCGCCCACACGGTCAAGTTCAGGTCAATGTTTTCCGGAAGAAGGTTCATCGGCATATCTGTCAGGGAACGTGAGGTGTTCTTTGGGTCTGGTCATTGCCCGGTACACCAGATAGATGCCCGCGAGCACAAAAGGAACGCTCAGGAGCTGGCCCATGTTCAGAAGCATGGTGTCTTCAAAGGCTTCCTGATTGTTTTTGACAAATTCTATGATGATGCGCGGCAGGAATATGCCTATGAAGAAGACTCCGAGGATTAGTCCCGGGCGTTGCTGCGCGTTGCGTTTCCAGTACATCCACATCAGCAGGAAAAACAGCGCCAGATAGCAGGCGGCTTCGTAGATCTGGGTGGGATGGCATGCCGTGTCGGGGGCATAGAGTTGCTGCCATTCGCGGCTGAGCGGGAACATAAAGCCCCATGGAAGTGTGGTGGCATGGCCGAATATCTCGGAGTTGAAGAGGTTGCCGAGCCTGATGAGACATCCCACAAGGGCTATGGCAGGCACCAGACGGTCGAATGTCCACAGCGGGGGCTTGTGGGCTGTGTAGCGGTTGAATCCGATGACGCAGAGAATCACTCCTATGGTGCCTCCGTGGCTTGCGAGTCCACCTTCCCAGAAAGCTATGATCTTTTCGGGATGGGCGCTGTAGTAGTCCCATTCATAGAAGAAACAGTGGCCGAGACGGGCGCCGATTATGGTGCCGGCCGCCACCCATATCAGCAGTGACGGCATCCAGCTCTGGCATGCACCTTCGTGACGGAACATGCGGCTGACGATCCAGTAGCCTGCGGTGAATCCCGTGAGAAACATCATTCCGTACCATCTGAGCGATATGGGGCCGATTGATATGCCATGGGGGTGCGATGGTATCTGCGACACGGTCCATAAGGCCAGCGCGCCGAACACCAGAGCGTTGGCCCAGCTGTTTTCGGGTTTTCCGCCGGCAGGTTTTCCGTCGGCTTTCCACCGGGCCATGGCTTTGGACAGGGCCACACGGTCCAGTATTATTATCAGGGCACATATCGCGGCGAATATCCACATACCTGCCGTGCCGACCGTGAACGGGCCTGCGGTGAAGATTTCGGGTCTTACCGTCCAGTAGATATAATTGACTGTCATTTCTTTTTATTCGGATTTTCGGGAAACCATCCCCGTTTTACTCTCTCTTCCTGTTCGAAAAGTTCTTTTATGCTCCAGAACATGCTGAATGCCCATACCCCGAGCAGTGACGACCAGAGCACGTCGGACACCCATACAGCTGCCGCGAGACTCACGGCTCCCGCTATGAGAAACACCCACCAGCAGCGTGTGCCGAAATAATATTCACCTTTGATGACCAGCGGGTGACAGATTCCTATGACCAGAAACGTGAGCAGGCCGATGGTGAGTCCGAGCAGGTGATACTGCCGGAGAAATTCAGTTAAAACGGATTCCATGGCTGCAAAGATAGTTAAAATAAGTCAGTAGTTGTGAAGGTGGGTATGGAAATAAAATTTTTGATTAATTGTGGGAAAGTTGTAACTTTGCACGTTGAACATCAATATTGTAACTTCATGAAACAGCTTGACACAATCTTTGCCGAAAAGTTGCTGAAAGTCAGCGCTATCAAATTGCAACCCGACAATCCTTTCATCTGGGCGTCGGGATGGAACTCTCCGATATACACGGACAACCGTGTGACGCTCTCGTATCCGGAAGTGCGTTCGTTCATAAAAGTGGAGCTTTGCAGGCTGATTCTGGAGAATTTTCCCGACACTGACGCGGTGGCCGGTGTGGCTACCGGTGCCATAGCCCAGGGCGCTCTTGTGGCCGATGCGCTGGGACTGCCATATGTGTATGTGCGTTCCACTCCCAAGGATCACGGTCTGGAGAATCTGATCGAGGGAAATCTGAAGCCCGGCCAGAAGGTTGTGGTGGTGGAGGATCTGATCTCTACCGGCGGCAGCTCGCTGAAGGCTGTCGCGGCTATCCGTGCTTCAGGCTGTGAGGTGGTGGGCATGGTGGCCATGTTTTCCTACGGTTTTCCCGTTGCCGAGCAGGCATTCAAGGATGCGGGCGTGAAGTTGCTTACTCTCAGCAATTATTCAGCCATGCTTCAGGCAGCTCTTGACACCAACTATATCCGTCAGGAGGATCTGGCATCGCTTCAGCAGTGGCGCAAGGATCCCTCGGTGTGGAATAAAAACAAGTAAGAAGAAAGAAAATTATGGGAAAATATACAGGCAAGGCTGTGACTGTGCCGTTTGCCAGTTCCGTCATCTATCAGCGTGTGAGCAATCTGTCGGGTCTGCAGCAGCGGCTTGAGGAGCTCCCGGAGGAGCAGCTGAAAGCTGTGGGCGACGTGAATTTTGTCGATGATGACAATTTTGAGATACAGGCCCCGGGAGTGGGCAAGGTTAATTTCCACATTGTGGAGCGCACTCCCGAGAGCCGTGTGGTCTTTCAGGCCGAGACTGGCGTGGTGCCGTTGAATCTGATCATAGAGATCGAGCCGGAGGGCGATTCGTCGTCGCGGTTGCAGACGTCGATCGACGTGGAGATCCCCATGATGCTGCGTCCGCTCGTGGGCGGCAAGATGCAGGAGGCCGCCGATAAGTTTTCGGAGATGATAGCCCAGCTCAACGGCTGATGCTGCGGCGTCTCTCCCCTGCCCTGCAGCTGTTTGTGGCGCTGATGGCCGCTATGGCGGCCGGCGGCTGTTCGTCCGACATCAATTTCCGGCGCATACCGTATGCGCGCGTTTATGTGGCTTTTACGACCGAGGGCGACTGGAACGTGTATGGCGCGCCGGCGGCCATGGATTCGCGGCGTTTCATAAGGGAGGACCGCGTGCCAGCGGATTATCCTTATTCGGAGCTGTCGTTCACGGGCTATGGCGGAGTGCTTCTGACGTGCGACGTGTACGGCGTGAACCATGTGTTTGATCTGGCGTGTCCGGTGGAGCGCCAGCCGCAGGTGCGGGTGGTGGTGGATCTTGATGCTGCACTGGCCCGGTGTCCTAAGTGCGGAAGCACCTACGATGTGTTTAACGTGAACGGCGGCGAGGGCGGATCACCTATGGGCGGCATGGCCGCGGAGGAGCGTTACGGGCTTACACGCTACAATATGGTCTACGGGGCCGACGGGCGTTACGCTCTGCTTACTCATTGATAATTTTGGAGATTCGTGGAATTTGGTTAACTTTGCAGCCGTAATGACCATGCTCGAATGGTGGAATGGTAGACACGAGGGACTTAAAATCCCTTAGCCATTGCGGCTGTGCGGGTTCGAGTCCCGCTTCGAGCACGATTAATACATTAAAGCGATCCGGCAGAGACTGATGAGAGAGTCTGCCGGATCGCTGTCTGTTTGGGTATGTGTGAATGGTCAGTTCTGCTGGTTGAATATGGATTTGATCGAGCCGATGGAGGAGAGTACGGCGGATGCCTCGTAGGGGATGTAGACGGTCTTGTTGTCTTGTCCGGAGGTCATTTCGCGGAGGGTCTCGATGTATTTCATGGCGAGGATGTAGGCGGCGGGGTCTGTCCGGGAGGTGCTGACGGCCTGTGCCACGCGGGAGATCGCTTCGGCTTCGGCCTGCGCGTTGAGGATGATGGCGCGGGCTTCGCCTTCGGCACGCAGGATTTCGGATTCTTTGGTGGCCTGGGCCTGGTTGATCTTTGATGCTTTTTCGCCTTCGGAGCGGAGAATGAGGGATTGTTTTTCGCCTTCGGCGTTGAGGATCTCGGCGCGGCGGTTGCGTTCGGCCTGCATCTGTTTTTCCATGGCCACGCGGACGCTTTCGGGGGGCGTGATGTCCTGTAGTTCGACGCGGTTGACCTTGACGCCCCATTTGTTGGTGGCGTCGTCGAGGATCACCTGCAGCTTGGAGTTGATGGTGTCGCGCGAGGTGAGGGTTTCGTCAAGCTCGAGTTCGCCGATGACGTTGCGCAGGGATGTCTGCGTGAGTTTCTCGATGGCGTTGGGGAGGTTGTCGATCTCATAGACGGCTTTTTTGGGATCGGTGATCTGGAAGTAGAGCAGGGCGTTGATCTCGGTGGTGACATTGTCGCGTGTGATGACCTGCTGGGAGGGAAAGTCATAGACCTGTTCGCGGAGGTCGATGACGTTGGTAGAGGTCATGCGCACGATGGGGCGTCCGTTGGGGGCCGTCTCGATGCGGCGGGTGTAGATGGTCTTGGGCCGGTCGATGAAGGGGATGATGAAGTTGAGACCGGGTGAGAGGACGCTGTGGAAGCGGCCAAGGCGTTCGACCACGCGGGTTTCTGACTGGGGGACGACTTTGACGCCCGCCGAGATGATGACTATGGCGAGCGCTATGACCGCCATGGCGAGGATAAATGATGTGGTTGGCATTTTTTTTAGTTAGGAGTTAGGAGTTAAGAGTTAGGAGTTAAGAGTTAGGAGTCGGGCGGGAGACGTTGAGGATGATGCTGTCGTAGGAGTTGACGATGACTTCCTCGCCGCGGGTTATGGTGGTGTGGATGCCTGGGGCGCGGACTTGCCAGTTGTCGCCGTCGATGCGGGCGCGTCCGAGTTCGCCGGGCTTGATTTCCTGTGTGACGGTGGCGCGTCGGCCGAGCAGGGCGTCCATTCCTGTGCGCGATTGGTGGCCGGAGCGGGCTATGACGGATTCATGCCATCGTCTGTACCAGGGGATGATGACTATGTAGGTGGCCACGGCTGTGACGGCCATGGCTACGGCCTGCCACAGGGGGTCGGCTCCGGCGAGGGCGGCTGTCATGCCGGCAAGTGATCCGGCCGACAGGCAGAGGGTCCATACCATCTGTGAGAGGATTTCGATGATGAGCAGCGCCGCTGCGGCTATTATCCATATTATCCAGGGTTCCATAGCTTTATTATATAATAGGGCTTTTTATTGGATCGGTCATGACAAATATAGTGATTAGCAGTCGTAATTGCAAATAAATTTGTATGTTTGCGGTAATGAACATGAGGGATGTGCGTTTTACACGGGCGGAGAGGACTGGTGTGTTTGTGCTCGCCGCAGTGGCCATGGCGGGTTCGGCGGTTTTGTGGCTGCGCGACGGTGTGGCTGCCGCTGATGCCGCGGTTGAATCGGTGCAGACGGATTCGCTGGAGGTGGCTGAGACGGCGGCCGACAGTGTGGTGGCGGCCGGAAAGACTGATGTGTGGCGGCTGCCGCTGGATGAGGAGTTCTGAAGCTTAAGGAGCTGACGGTGAAAAGCTGATTAACATGATTTAACCCATTTTAACAAATGGGGGGGGGTAATTTATAGCATTATGCGTAATTTTGCACGCCAATACGACGGGCGCTTTCCGCAGCGAGCGGGATGTGATCCGCAAAAGACTATGAATTATTCACTTACACATTTCTTTGGTATATTAGAGAAAGATATATTTAAGCACTTGGTTGCGGCTATGCCGTTTTTTTGTGCTTGTTTGCCATCGGCGGCCCAGGATGTGGCCGTGAAGACAAACCTTCTGTACGATGCCGCCCTGACGTTGAATCTTGGGGCAGAGGTGAGACTGTTGCCGCGCTGGACCATGGATGTGAGCGGCAATCTGAACGCCTGGGCCGTGAATGGCCACCGCTGGAAGCACTGGGTTGTGCAGCCAGAGTTCCGTTATTGGTTCTGTGAGTCGTTTTCTGGTCATTTTTTAGGTGCCCATCTGATCGGCGGCCAGTACAACTGGGGTAATCTGGGTATGGATTTCCGGTTTCTGGGCACTGATTTCAGCCGTCTGCGCGACCACCGTTATCAGGGTTGGATGGGAGGAGCCGGCATAGCCTACGGTTATTCCTGGATTATCGGCCGCCACTGGAACATCGAGGCCGAGATCGGTCTGGGGTGGGTCTATACACGCTATGACGAGTTTGAGTGCGCCGATTGCGGCAAACGCACGGATTCTGACCATCCTCATAATTATGTGGGTCCGACGAAAGCTGCGGTTAATCTGATTTACACATTCTGAAATACACATGGATATGATGCGTAGTTTTGTTATTACGGTTATGGCGGCGTGTGCCGCGGCAGTGTCGGCGGCAGCCGACACGGAGCTGAAGGTGACCGAAGTCGGCGTGTCGCGTCAGGACGGCGGCATTACGGTGACCATGGCCATTGATCCGCGTGATGTGAATCCCGGACGCGACAGGGAGGTGGTGTTTACCCCAGTGGTCGTGTCGGCATCGGGGACAGACTCCGTGGTGATGCCGCAGATCCGTGTGGCCGGTCGCAACCGTTATTATTCGCATCTTCGCAATGGCGATCTTGCCGAAGGCGAGAAGGTGTGGCGCGCTGGATCGGACGAGATGATCCGCTACAGTCACACTGTGGCTTACGAGCCGTGGATGGAGCGTAGCCGTGTGACGGTGCTGCGTGACATGGGCAAGTGCTGCGAGCGGCCGCGTCGGCGCGGTGAGACTCCGGTGGCTGTGCTTGATTTTGAGAAACCCGTGTACAGCATGGGCCGGACGCCGCGCTATGTGGCCCTGACGGGCGACAGCGTGATAGAGCGTACGGCCGAGGGCAGGGCCTTTGTGGACTTTGTGGTGAACCGCACCGAGATACGTCCGGATTATCGCGGCAACCGCAAGGAGATAGCCAAGATCATCGAGTCGATAGACAAGGTGAAAAATGATCCTGACGCGACCATCACGCGGATAACCATCAAGGGCTATGCATCGCCCGAGGGTTCGTATGCCAACAATGTGCGTCTGGCCATGGGGCGTACGGCGGCTCTGAAGGAGTATGTGAGAAAGCATTATAATTTCGATCAGGAGATCATGATGACCGATTATGAGCCTGAGGACTGGGCCGGTCTGCGCGAATGGGTGGCCGGCTGCACTCTGCCGCATCGCCAGGAGATACTGCGCATCATAGATTCAGGCATGGAGCCTGACCCGAAGGACAGGGAGATCAAGCGTGCGTATCCGGCGGAATACAAGGTGATACTGGACAGTGTGTATCCGGCGTTGCGCCATTCGGACTATACGGTCAGGTATAATATACGCACTTATGTGGACATAGATGAGCTGAAGCGGGTGTTTGCCACGGCTCCCCGCAATCTCCGTCCGGTTGATTTTCAGCGCATAGCGTCGACATATGCCGTGGGTTCGCCTGAGTATGATCAGGTGTATATGAAGGCCGTGGAGGTGTATCCCGGCGATGTGCAGTGCAATCTGAACGCTGCCAACATTGTGATGCGCCGAGGTGATCTCGTCGCAGCCGCCGGCTATCTGGACCGTGCCGGCGATTCGGCGCAGGCCGTGTTCTCGCGCGGCGAGCTGGCTGCGCTGACGGGTGATCTGGAGCGTGCGGCCCGGCTGTTTGAAAATGCCGCCGACATGGGCCTGGATGCCGGCGCGGAGGAGCTGCAGCGCGTCAGGGCGCTCACAGACCGGCCGACGGTGAGGTATCTTATCGGGCCTGCCGCTATGGAAGAAAGTAAAGACTAAAAATTATATTCATCAATTATTAATTAATCTAATAAACAAAACAGCATGAGCAAATTTATCAAATTGTCAGCAGGCTTTATGGCTGCGGCTATGTTTGTGTCCTGTTCGAATGACGTTCTCACGGAAGAGGGTGTCAATACGGACGGTAACAAGCCTGTGGGCGATGTGGCCTATATGGCAGTGAAGATCTCCAATGTAAACGATCGTCATAATGCGAAATCACGCACTACCGACGATGATTTCGCCATCGGCGAGGAGAGCGAGCACAAGGTCAACCACGCGCAGTTCTTCTTTTTCGACAAAGATGGTGTGACCGTGCTGAGAGCCGGCTATATCTATGATCCCGACAGCGATTTCACCGATCATACAAGCGGCAACGTGGAGTCCGTGACCGGCAAGAATGTGGTGGTTCTGGAGAATATGACCGGCAACAATTATCCCGAATACATGATGACGGTGCTCAACGCTCCGGATTTCACCGCCGAAGCTACTCTGGCCGAAACCGCCGAGAAGCTGGTGGACTGGCAGGGACGCTGGAACGAAGAAGGACGTTTCGTGATGTGCACGTCGAGCTATTTCGGCGATGGCGCCAATCATGACAACATCAATTATTATGTGACCAAGATCACTCCCAATGACTTCAAGAACAGTTTTGAAGAAGCCAGCAAAACTACGGATCCTCTGGAGGTGTATGTGGAGCGTCTGGCTGCCAAGGTGGCTGTGAAGGTGAGCAGCAAGATACAGGATGTTGTAACTCTGGCGGACGGCAGAGTCCTGTATAAACTCGCGCAGAGTGTGGCCGGTGAGGACAATGACGACAACAATCCTTCGGGCAGCGCCAGCACTGAGCTGTATGTGGAAGTGACCGGATGGGGTCTGAACGCCACTGCCGACCAGAGCCATATGGCCAAGATACTTGACCTGAGCTGGAAGGACAATGGTGTGTGGGCCGCATGGAACGAAGCCAACAAGTTCCGCAGCTACTGGGGCAAGTCGACCGCCTACGGAAAGAGCGATTTCGACGGTGTGCTGACATACAGCAAGTATAAGGATCTCACAAGCGCGGTTGGCGGTTATGAATATTGCAACGAGAACACCAACACTCCCGAAAATATCACCACGAAGAAGGACGACGGCACCGTGCTGGTGAACAATGCAGCCGTGACCCATGTGGTGCTGAAGGCCCGCGTGTGTGACAAGCAAGGCAACGGTCTGGATCTGATCAGCCACCGCGGCGTACTCTTCCTGTCGAAGGATTACAAGGCTTACATTCTGAACCGTGTGAAGACTCTCTATGGTCTGAACTGCTACTATTATGTGAATAGTACCATAGATGGCAATGTTGAAACCAAACATTATGCTCAGGTTGGTGTAGACGATCTGAAGTTTATAAAGGACGGCGTAGCTCTGGGCAAGGTGCAGATGGTGCTTGCCGATGAAAGTAAGTGGATGTATGCCAAGAAAGACGACGGCACATTTGAAGAGATCTCCAGCGAGACTCTTGTCGCCAATCTTAAGGCTGTGCAGGGCGAGACTCCGCTGGTGAATTACAATGGCGGTGCTTCCGTCTATTACATCCCCGTGCAGCATCTGGTTGCCCATGAGGTAGAGAATGCCGCCAAGAATGACGAAGGTTATTACGGCGTGGTGCGCAACCATTGGTATAATATCTCGATCAATAGCTTCAGCAAGGTGGGCCACGGTGTGTTTGATCCCGAAAACGGCAATGAGATCATCGTGCCTGATGAACCCGAAGATCCTTATTACTATCTCGGTGCACGCATCAATATCCTGTCCTGGCGTCTTGTAGACCAGAACGTGGATCTCTGATCAGCCTATCTGCCTTATTATATTATAGAAGAGCCGGGGTGCCGACGCCCGGTGTGACCCCGGCTCTTTTTCTTCTTTTTGCTACCGGGCCTAGTATCTGATATATATTTCTCTCTCTCTTTTCTTCTCTCTTCTCTTTTTCTTAAACCGAATATTAGTGCCGCCACCGTCGGTGTGTGGCGTAGATATATATACTTATTGTAATTTAGTCAATTATCCATCGGAAGATGAAATCAATCAGCAGAATAATGCGCAAGTTGCTTGCTTTCGGTTTGCTGCCGGCGGCTGCCGTGGTTCTCACGGGGTGTGACGGCTTTATATTCGAGGATGAGGGCGACTGCGATCCGTATTATAAGGTCCGCTTCAGGTATGACCGCAATCTGAAGTTTGCCGATGCCTTTGCCGCCGAGGTGGACGAGGTGACCCTGTATGTGGCCGATGCGGCCACAGGGCGTATCGTCTGGCAGAAGCATGAGTCGGGCAATGCGCTCAAACAGGCTGGTTATCTGATGGATGTGGATGTCAGGCCGGGCAACTACACGCTGGTGGCATGGTGCGGAGAGGGTCATCGCACGTCGTTTGGCGTGGATGACGGCGACAATGTGGCCGACCTGCGGTGCCGGCTGGAGTCAAGGACGCCTGCGGCCGACGGCAAGGGCGGGGATGTGACCGAAGATCTCGGACGTCTGTATCACGGATGTGTGGAGAATGTGAATTTTACCGATGAGCAGGGCGTACACGTGTATGACGTGGCTCTGACGAAGAATACGAACAGTGTGAAGATCGTGCTTCAGCATCTGTCGGGGGAGAAGGTGGACGACAGTGATTTCCATTTTACCATCACCGACAGCAACGGCCTGATGGACTGGGACAACAGTCTGCTTGAAGATGAGCGGCTTACGTATCATGCGTGGGAGACCCGTTCGGGCATGGCCGGCGTGGATGTGCCCGATTACACGGATTCGCGTGCCGTGACACATCTCGGCGCCGCCGTGGCGAGCCATACTGTGGGCCGGATGGTGAAGGGCCACGACATGAGGGTGAATGTCTATAACCGCGATGGCGAGACGGTGGTGTCGGTGCCGCTGATAGATTATGCGCTGCTGGTCAAGGGAAAGTATTCCCGCGAGCTGACCGATCAGGAGTATCTGGACTATCAGGACGAGTACAGCATGGTGTTCTTTCTGGATGAGAGGGACAGGTGGATAGATTCGTATATTTATATCAACTCATGGAGAGTGGTGTTGCAGGACACCGATCTGTGATATTGTAAAATCGCATAAGGAAAAATACAGATATATAGACCAATGATACTGACCGTTGTCATGGACCGTATGGCCGCCGTGCTGAGACGTTGCCTGCCGCTGAGAGCGGCGGGAGCGGCAGTGTGTGCGGCGGCGATGGCGTGTGTGGCCGGGTGTGGCGACGCTCCTCTGACGGACGACGGCGGAATGTCGTCGGGCGTGGTGCGTCCGTCGGTGCGGGAGTATCGTGCGGAGTTCCGGATCGTGCTGGAGGGGGGAGATGCCGGCAAGGGTTCGCGTGCGCCCGAGACGGGAGCGTATGATCCGGGCAGTGCGGCGGAGAATCATATAGATATAGCCGGCGGCGATTTCCGCATATTGATTTTTGACAGCAACGACCTTTATCTTGGCTCTCTGGACGATGTGGGCTTCATTCCTGTGGATCCCGAGGGGGCGTCGAAGACTTATTATCTGCTCGGCTCGCTGGATCCGGAGATGATGGAGAGATGCGGAAGGACATTCAAGGTGATGTTTCTGGCAAACTGGTCGGGCGGGTATATGGACCCGGAGGATCTGGTGGCCGGGAAGACCACTGTGGCCGAGGTGTGTGCGGCGTCGGTGTATGCTTTTGATCCGGCGTCGGACCTGACGCTGGACGGCGGCAGGCTGATTCCGATGTTCGGGATCACGGATCTGTACAGGGATGTGGATTTCGGCGATTACGGAAGCTATAAGAATCTCGGAGCCATTCACTTGCTGAGGGCTTACGCCAAGGTGGAGGTGAGGGGCGACGGCGATAGCCCGCGGATCAAGTCGGTGGTGCTGACGCGCTGCAACAAGGGCGGTTTCCGCGCTCCGCAGGGGATCAGCAGCCAGAGTCAGTATGTGCACGGGGATTATGATCTTGACTACATTGCCGCTCCGTCGGTGCCCGGGGGCCAGTCTGTGGCCGAAAATGTGGCGCTTGTCGAGTCGGCCGAAGGTGTGTGGACGGCATACGTGCCCGAGTACAGGATTCTGGACAAGGTGTCCGGCGAGCCGTTGGGCGAGGATGAGCGCGCGCGCATAGTGGTGGTGTATGACGAGAAAGTGGAGGTGGAGCATTTTGTGGATTTCAAGTATTACGGCGATCCTCCCGTCTATGCTCCGTCGGCTTCGAAAGGCGATTATTTCAACATAGTGCGCAACAACTGGTACAGGTTCACTCTGAGCAAGGATCCTTACAGGGATCCGGATGTGGAGGTGGATGTGATGCCGTATGCGTCGGTGGAGCTGAAGCCCGATTACGGCATGAGCCGCGACGAGGCCACCGGATGGATCGTGATCAGGAAGTATGCTCCGGAGGTGTATTATTATGACGACATCTACAACCGTTATTATGACGCTGACAAGAAGCATGTGCCCCTGCGTGTGGAGCGTACGGCCGGCGGGCTGATGGTCGAGAGGGACCGCGTGACCAACGGGGTGAGGTATGCCTATGATCCGGTCACTGAAAAGTATTATGTGGACGCCGAGGGCAAGACGCCGCTGACGTCGGTGACACAGCTGAAGTTTGACCGCAATCATGAGGGACTGCTGCTGATACGGTATGACGACGAGGGCAACGTGATATATTTCTATGACGAGGTTGCAGGCCGTTGGCTGGACGAGAACGGCAGTGAGGTGCCGCCGGTCAATTTCGGCATACATAAGGATTTACTTAACAAATATCTGGTTGTGGAGCAGACCCCGGAGGGGAATCCGGTGTTTTTATACGATATTGACTCTGACCGTTATTTTGACAAGAGTTTGAACGCGGTGGATGCCTTTCCTCCGAAGAATTAGTGCATAACGTTTGCGGATACAGATGAAGAAGTTTATTAGCGACAAGATATTGTGTGTGTGGCGCGCCATGGTGTGGTGTGCGGTGGCGACGGCGGTTCATTCGTGTGCCGACGAGCCGATTCTGCCGGCTGGCGCCGACGTGATACCCGAAGGGGAGACGGAGGTGACGGCCGAGGTGCGTTTTTCGCCCATGATCGAGGCCCTGACCGGCGACGACGGCAAGAGCCGGTCGAACGGCATGGAATTTGAGGGCGAGGGTGACGGCGAGAGCACTGTGGCCCCCAAGGGTGATGCCATGGGGCAGCTGTCGAGTCTGTATATCCTTTTTTATGACACGGAGGGCAACCTGTGTGACGACATAGAGCCGATGGAGGTGGATCTGGAAGCTCACAAGCCGGTGTATGAGAACCGGGAGCCGGCCGACGCCACCAACGGAGTGCCGGCCGAGTCGCGCACGCTGTGTGTGAAGTTTCCTTTTATGCTTCCTTTCGGCGACTACAGGGTCTATGCTGTGGCCAATATGGATGATCTGCTCACGGCCCATGCCGAGGATATAAAGACTGTGACCGGCCTGCGCGACATAAAGCTGGAGTGGTCGGACCGCATGAGCGGCAACTGCGAGATGCTGGGTTATTTCACGACGGAGAAAGCTGACACGCGCGGCATGAATTTCGAGACCGACAACGTGGTGAAGATACGCCCGGGCATGCGTCTGCTGCATGCGTGGATACGCAGGGCCGTGTCGAAGCTGACGATTGATTTCGACGGGACCGGCCTGCGCGACAATGTGTATGTCTACATCAAGGAAGCGAGGGTCTACGACATAGCCGACGGATGCTATCTGGGACATTACAGCTGTGTGGGAAAGCCTGCGGACGACCGTCGGGACGAAGTGTCGGGCGGGTTCGGGCTTACACAGTCCAGCCACGTGCTGATGTATGGCCGGGGTGAGGATTTCCATAACTGGCCTGTGGTGGTGAAGGACGCGCATCTCTCCACATACGAGCATGAGGGGAAAGAGGTGAATTATCACGACGAGGAGGCCTATTGCCTGCCGTTTTATGAGAATATGCAGGGGCCCGGCATGATGAAGTATCAGGACGCCGACTCCGACGGAAAGGTGGATTTTCCCGAAGCAGGCGACTATGAGGTGGATGAAAACGGCGATCAGCTGCTCAATCCCGACGGGTCGAGGAAATGGATGTATCAGGAAGCCAAGGACAGCAAGCCAAACGGCACTTACGTTGAGGTGACCGGATACTATGAGTCGAACAATGACAACTATGTGTCGAAAGGTCCTATCAAGTTCAGATTCATGCTCGGCAAGAATGTGGCGGACAATTATGACTGCGAGCGCAATCACCACTATAAGCTGACTCTGAGGTTTCACGGCAACGGCAACGATGCCGACTGGCACATAGAGTATGACGATGCCGAGGGCATACATCTGCCCAATCCGCTTTATATCTCGTATCTGTATAATCATACCACGAATCTGCCAATACGAATAAATACTGGCGGCAGAAAGATCAAGGAGATCAGGGCGGACATAGTGTCCAATAACTGGGGACCGGATATACCGGGGTATGATCAGTTGGCACTCAAGGACCGGCTGGACTATTACCGCGATGTGGACAAGGCCGGCGGTTTCGGCACGAAATATCCGTGGAACGGTTTTCTGTCGCTTGTGAAGACGACCGACAAGGTGATCGAGGGAGAGGACTTGGATAACGGTAATCGGCTTTACTATGAAAAGTCTCTGTGGGACGGTGATTTCAACATATCGAGGGGCCACAGGAGTTACCTTGCCACTTCCGGTGAGCACGGCTCGGATGAAACCGGGAAATACACGGTGACCCGGAGCCGCAACGTGGTCAATGCCGTGCTGCCGCTTTATACACGTGCCAAACAGATGATAGTCACGTCGGGCTATACGGGCAACAATCCTTATGTGGGCTATGAACGCAAGGCCGTGGTGCAGGTAAGCGTGGTGCTCGAGGGAGGACGCCCGGAGGACGCCCTGCCGGCGGCTACGACAGAGGTGTATCAGGTGCGGCGCATCGAGAATCCGAAAGGAATTTTCCGCAGTCATGATAACACGGATCCGTTTCATGTGAAACTGATGGAACTGAAGAGGGAGTCGGCCTATGAGTTTGATGAGATCAAGTCGCATGGTCCGTGGCGCGCTTATATAGTGCGCGGCAACAAGGATGGTTTCATCAATATTGACGGTGGCACGGAGACGTCGGGCGCGACGCGTACGCCCATTGAGTTTGATGTGAATTTCACCAGTACGTGCAGAGAGGACGAGTCGCGTTTCGCCATTATCCGTGTGGAGTATCATAATTACAATTGCGTGCATCTGATATTTGTGCGTCAGGGGGAAGCACCGGTGAAAATGTATGACAGAGCCGGAAACGAAAACGAGGATGTTTACTGGCATACTTACAATATGCTGACACGTGACACAGAAACGGACAGTCCGGTAGATGAAGGCTCGATGTTCAAGTTCAATAATCCGGCATTTCCTATAGATGCGTCGAATAACTATTATACACAGCATTCGATCTGGGCTATTGGGCAAAGAAATGACTTTAAGGCGTCGTTGAAGGACGAATATTATATAGCCGGCACTAAAAATCCGAAGGTGTATAAGAGTTGGAAGGAAATAGGCAGCGGACGCTGCCCGGATGTCAACTCGGGTTTCAGTCAGGATACTATAGTTACACAGGTTAATGTACGTACAGGCAAGAAGTATGTAGTGCCTACTGTCGGCGATTTCATGGCGCTGCGGAATGCAACGGAGCAGGGCTATGGCGTACTGTATGGCGACGGGGCTTTGACCGTGGCCGACAATATTGATGACGCATACGGTTATCGGCGTGACAGCGACGGCAATGTTAACCGGTCGCAAGGAATGCGCGGATGTTTTGTCTATGTAGCCGATGAAAAGTCGGCTTACAGTGGCCGTAATCTGTTTTTCCCTATCGGTGCGTCGGGTTTCGGACACCGAAAAGATGAAGGTGTCAAAGAGATAGCCGGCGGTATATTGAGATATGCGAGTATGCGTTATGATCATTTAAAAGATGATAAGAAGCCGTTGATGTATGATTTGTTCCGGCGTCAAGGGGCTGTCTATTGGGGACGAAAGGTGAACAATGCTGATGCTAATCTGTGTCTGGATATCAATTATTTCACATTTGATTTTAATCAGCTTGGACGTACTATGACGTGGGGAGACGGATGGAGTGCGAGCAAGGATCGCAGTGACGCCTGCTTTATACGCTGTGTGGATTATCGGCGTAAGGAGTGAGATATGAGGAGGTTGGCGTGGGTGATCGTGTCGATGCTGGCGGCTGCGGGCGCTATGGGGGCGGATGAGCTGCCGTTGCCTGCCGTACCGGCGGAGATGACGGTGCCGACCGATCGTGCAGGGTATATATTGCTGCATTTCTGGGACGCTATGGATTTTGATGATGCCGACAGGAGCCTTGACCGTGATTTTATGGGTCAGAACATGGCTAATTTTCTGTCGGTGTTTCCGCATGCGCGTGAGTCTGACCGCCGGGCGGCGGTGAGAACGCTTGTCGCCAGGGCCGCCGGCAATGCCGCGGCGGCGGAGATGCTGGAGTCGGTGGTGGGGGACTATCTGTTTGACAGGCGTTCGCCGCAGTGTGACGACGGGTATTACTGCGTGTTTCTGCAGGAGATGCTTGCGGCGGGATTTCCGGGGCGGGAGCGCATGGCGGAGATGCTGGAGATGGCGTCGAAGAATCTGCCGGGCAGTGTGGCCGCTGATTTTGAGTTTATAGACCGTGGGGACGGAAGGCGGCGCAGGCTGTCGGATTTGCGCGGCAGGGAGGTGTTGCTGATGTTTTATGATCCTGAGTGCGGCGATTGCGCCCGCGCGGTAGGGGAGCTGGATTCTGTGGCCGGACAGTTGCGGATGCTTGCCGTGTATGCCGGGGGCGACAGGCGCCGGTGGGATTCCGGAAAGGGAAAGATCCCGCAGGGGTGGACCGACGGGTTTGACACCGGAGCTGTGGAGCGCGACGAGCTGTATGTGGTGGGAGCGCTGCCGGTGATGTATCTGCTTGACGCCGAGGGCAGGGTGGTGCTCAAGGAGCCGGCGGTGGCGACGGTGTTGTCGCGTTATTCGAACGGATTGAGATAGAACAGGCGCGTGGTGGCGCGTGTGGTGGCCGTGTAGAGCCAGCGGTAGAAGTCGAGACCTGTGAGTGCTTCGGGGGGGATGGAGCCGAGGTCGGTGATCACGTTGGTCCACTGTCCGCCCTGGGCCTTGTGGCAGGTGACTGCGTAGGCGTATTTGACCTGCAGGGCCTGATAGTGGGGATTTGTCCTGAGAGCCTTCATCCGCACCGAGGCGGGAGTTATATCGGAAAAGAGTTCAGGATCGCTGTAGGCGGCCTGAAACAGCGTCTGCTGCTGTGTGTGGGTGAGTGCAGGGGAGTCGGAGGTGAGGCATTCGAGTATTATCTTGCAGTCGAGTTCGGCGGCGGCGTGGGGAAAGGCGAGCCGGACGTCGGCAAAGCGGAATCCGTAGCGCTCTTCGGTGCCGTAGATGCGGACCACGCGTGCGGTGTCGCCGTTGGCAATGAAGTCGAGTCGCCGCTCGGCAGCGCTCCAGTGGTAGTTGTTTTTGGCCACGAGCAGGAGGTCGTCGCGGCACAGCTCTTCTTCGCGGCATAGTATGCGCGAGCGTATGGCGAGGTTGAACTGCGTGGCACGCCAGTTTGCGCGGGTAATGACTATGGTTTCGTCGATTCCGTCGGTGGAGTAGGCCTGGGTGAGCGTGTCCTCGAGTTCTTCGCCGGGCAGTGGGATCACGTCGTCGAAGCCGTTGAACCGAAGCTGCGGACGGGGCAGAGGGTCCAGTCGCATAGCGGCCCTGAGCCGGGTGGCGTTGAAAAGGATGCCGCTGGAGCGCGTCTGGCGGACGGTGTCGGTGAGTTGCGCCCGGGTAACCCGCAGGCCGTAGGAGCGCAGCACGTCGGGGTTGAGGGCGGGGCTTTCGTCGCATCCTACGGGAGGAAGCTGGGCTGTGTCGCCCAACAGGATCAGGCGGCAGTCGTGGCCGGTGTAGACATAGTGGATAAGGTCGGTGAGCAGGTCGGTGCCGTCGGCCGTAGACGATGATCCGATCATGGATGCCTCGTCGACGATGAAGAAGGTGTGGGAGTGGGTGTTGTCCATCACGGCGGCAAACGGTTTGCCTGCCGATGGCGGACGGTAGATTTTGCGGTGTATGGTAGACGCCGGATGGCCCGAGTAGGCCGCGAATACTTTGGCTGCGCGTCCGGTGGGGGCGAGCAGCACGGAGCTGATGCCGATCTCGCGGAGGGTGCGCACGAGAGTGCCGACGAGCGATGTCTTGCCTGTGCCGGCATAGCCGCAGAGCATGAATACGGAATCGGACGGGGTGGCGGATCCGCAGAATCTCGCCAGCGCGGCTATGACTTTGACCTGCTGGTCGTTGGCCACGTAAGGGAGGTTGAACAGGAGCCGCTCGGCGAATTCTTCAAGACGCATCGGAGGAGGGGTTGGGGTTTTGGGTTGATGGTGTATGGTTTATAGTTGATGGTTTGGGAGGGGAGAGGTGAAGGAGACGGGAAAGGGCTGCGTGTGGATGCGGAGCCTATAATCTTAAACCCTAAACCATGCCCTATCAACTATACACTATAAACTATCAACTCCGAAAACCGGCAGCGCTATTTGGCGAGGGTCCATTCGAAGCCGTCTTTGGTGTCCTTGACGGAGAAGCCGATTGCGGCGAGACGGTCGCGGATGAGGTCGCTTGTGGCCCAGTCTTTCTTGGCCTTGGATTCGGAGCGGATCTGGAGCAGCAGATCGACGGCCTGGCGATAGGGGAGGATGTCGGTGTCCTGTCCGGCGGATGTGCCGTCGAGGGTGATGCCGAGGATGTCGCCGAGGAATGTGGTGAAGAGCCGTTTCATCGTGTCGATATCGGCGGCTGTGGCTGTGGCGTTGCCGTCGTTGATCTGGTTGATGATGCGGCACACGTCGAAGAGGTGGGCTATGACGATGGGGGTGTTGAGATCATCGTCCATGGCTTCGTACATTTTTTCTTCGTATGTGCTGACGTCGACGGTGGATGTGGCTGACGGCTTGAGGTCGAGAAGGCGTTTGTGGCCTTCGAGAATGCGCTGGAGGGCTTTTTCGGCTGCTTTGAGGGCCGCGTTGCTGAAGTCGAGTGTGGAGCGGTATTGCGCCATGAGGATGAAGAACCGGATGGTCATGGGGCTGTAGGGCTGCTCGAGCAGGGGGTGCGAGCCTGTGAAGAATTCATCGAGGGTGATGAAGTTGCCGTAGCTCTTGCCCATCTTTTTGCCGTCGATGGTGATCATGTTGTTGTGCATCCAGTAGCGTACTGTCTCGTGGCCGTTGTGGGCCACGGACTGTGCGATCTCGCATTCGTGGTGGGGGAACATGAGGTCCATTCCGCCACCGTGGATGTCAAATTGTTCGCCAAGGTATTTTTCGCCCATTGTGGAGCATTCGAGGTGCCATCCGGGGAACCCTTCGCTCCAGGGCGAGGGCCAGTGCATTATGTGTTCGGGCGCGGCTTTTTTCCATAGGGCAAAGTCGGCGGAATGGCGTTTTTCCTGCTGTCCGTCGAGGGCGCGGGTGTTGGATAGGAGTTCGTCGATGTTGCGTCCGGAGAGTTTGCCGTAGGGGTGGGTGCTGTTGTATTTTGGCACGTCGAAGTAGACGGAGCCTTCGCTTACGTAGGCATAGCCTGCATCGATGATTTTCTGGATGTAGGCTATCTGTTCGATGATGTGGCCCGAAGCGTGGGGCTCGATGCTGGGAGGAAGGACTCCGAGACGTGTCATGGCCGCATGGTAGCTGTTGAGGTAGTGCTGCACGACTTCCATCGGCTCGAGTTGTTCGAGCCGGGCCTTTTTGGCTATTTTGTCTTCGCCGGAGTCGGCGTCGTTTTCCAGATGTCCCACGTCGGTGATGTTGCGGACGTAGCGTACTTTGTAGCCTATATGCGTCAGGTAGCGGTAGAGTATGTCGAATGTTATGGCCGGGCGGGCGTGGCCGAGATGGCCGTCGCCGTAGACGGTGGGTCCGCAGACGTACATGCCCACTCTTTCGGGGTGCAGCGGTTTGAATGTTTCTTTCTGTCGTGTGAGCGAGTTGTAGATACAGAGTTGACGCATTGGGAGTCTGGAGTTAGGAATGAGGAGTTAGGAGCCGGGAGGGTGGTCCTCCCGGCTCCGGTGGGTTGGGTCTGGTTTATGCGTTGCCGCCGTCCATGAAGGGGTTGGGGATGCCGCCTGCGGGGTTCATGCCTGCCTTGGGCGCGCGGGGCTTGATTTCGCCGAATGTCTGTTCGTAGCGCTGTACGTTTTCAGCAAGGGCGTGCAAGAGGTTCTTGGCGTTTTCGGGGGTCATGATGACGCGAGTCTGTACGCGGGCCTGGGGCATGTTGGGGGCCACGGTGATGAAGTCGCAGAAGAATTCGCTGCCGCTGTGGGCGATCATGGCGAGGTTGCAGTAGTTGCCTTTTGCTACTTCGGGGCTGAGTTCTACTTTTATTTCTTGTTGTTTCTGGCTCATAATTGTTTGTTGTTTATGGTTTATAGTTTAGGGTTTTGGTTTATCGTTGATGGTTCGGTGGGTTGGGACTTTGTGAATCTGAAGTCCTGGATGTCGCGGTTGGAGTCGCGCAGACGGATGGTGAGGGTGTGCACCGACGGCTGCTGCCAGACGCGGGCTATGTCCCACGATGCGTAGACGCGGCGCTGGAAGCCGTCGATCTCGGAGTCGCGGCGGTGGTAGAGGTAGGCCACGGGATCAGGGGTGTGTGCGGTGGCGCTGTCGAGCACCAGATCGAATGTGGCCGGTTGGGCGGAGTATTCGAGCCGGCAGTCGAGGTTGATGTAGTGGCCCGAGCGCCAGATGGCGTTGACCCACACGGGTTCGTCGTCCCAGCCGCTGATGTCGGCGGCGCTTTTGAGCTGTCCGCCTGTGGCTTTGAGCCAAGCAGCGATCTCTACGTGGGCGTCGCGGTTGTGGACCTCGGTGCGGTAGGCCAGCAGCAGGCGCTGTCCGGGGACAATGGTGGTGTCTGCCGGTGTCCAGTCGGCTGTCAGGGTCACTTCGGGAGAGTCGTCGACGGCGCGGAAGGTGAATGAGGTGACTCCTTCCGGGGTGGTTTCGCCGCAAGTGACCATGTCGTAGAACAGGGTGGTGCGGGCGTCGCTGTTGTCGTCGCCGAATCCGCATCCGGTCAGGGTCGCGGCTGTTGCCGCCGCAAGGAGGTATGTGGATATTTTCCGTTTCACAGATGCGAAGTTAATAAATTTTCCGTGATTATCCTAAAACCTCAGGCGGTAATCGTGGCGGGGAAGTCCGCTGCGGTTGACTATGACGCCTGTGCGGCCGTTGGTGAAGGTCATGGCTCGGGCGGAGGTGTCGATGGCGTGTTGCCACAGCGGCTCGGGGCAGCGTGTGGTCATTATGACTGGGCAACGGACGTCTGCGAGTCCTTCGGCCGAGAGGGGAGCGGCTGCCACGGTCATGTCGGCGTCTTCGGGTGTGTCGGTGAACCGTGTGCGCGGCGCGGCGGCGAGGATGATGCTGCGCGCCTGGGCTGCGTGGGTTCCGGTGACGCACACCGTGGCAGGGCGGAAAAAGTCGGTGATGCGGAAGAGCAGACGGGCGTCGGCGGCCGACATGTCGCCGCGCAGTGAGTTGAGACGGTCAAAGCCGTAGTAGGGCAGTGTCTCGCGCAGCACGCGGATGATGAAACGGTAGGCAAACGGCGAGTGGACGCCGTAGCCACGGCTCACTCTGTATCGTTGCAGTGCCTTGGATATGACCGGAAGCCGCATGGTGGTGCAGGTCAGCTCTGTGGTTTACGACTGGTGACGGTGAATGCTATGCCGAGAATCAGAATCAGGTATATGGCGGCCACGGACGCTTTGGCTGCCGCGTCGGTCACATGGACCGAGCGGGGGTCGAAGGTCATGACCACTTCGTGTTCTCCCGGGGGCAGGCGCAGGGCGCGCAGCAGGTAGTCTACACGTGCTATGGAGGTTTCTTCGCCGTCGATTGTGGCGGTCCATCCCCATGGGAAGTATATCTCGGAGAATACGGCTATCGCGCCTTCGGCGGTGCGGGCCTTGTAGGTGAGCCGGTTGGGGGCGTAGTCCGTAAGACGTATGCCGTCGCCGGGGGCCGGAGCGGCCACCGCGTCGCCGAGTATGGGTCGGAAGGCGCGGTCGGCCACGGCGGTCGTGGCGGGGCTGATGGAGTCGAGTGCGAGCATTTCGTCATCGGGGGTGTCGACGTAGGCTATGGAGCTTATGAGCCATGCGTTGCCCAGGGCGTTGCGGTTGATGATGGGCGGCTGCGCGGGGTCGGTGATGACGTATTTGGTGTTGAGCATGTCGAGCACGTTGAGGTCGGCCATGATGCGCCTGTGCTTTTCGGGGCTTTCGGCTGCAAATGTGGCGTTCATGGCCGAATCGGCCCTGATCTTGAGCATCTGGCCTACTTCGGGGCGTGCCATATAGGCCAGGTGACGTTCTATCATGTCCTGATAGCGCGTGAGCTTGGCAGCGTGGTATCCGCCGATGGATTTGTGGAAGTAGGCGGGTGCGGCCGAGTAGAACTCGGGAGCGTTGAGCACGCGGAAGTGCGGATCGGTGTCGGTGAGGATGATTTTGTCGGCCGCCGACGGTATGAATGCGTCTGTGGTGGCTTTGGCCGATGTGAACGCGTCGGAGGAAAGGTATCGTTTGTCGGCGGTGTAGAGGTCGGCGGTGACAGCCACGGCTATCACGGCGAGAGCCACAGGGCGCGAGCACTTGCCGGTGGCGGCGCCGACGAGGGCTATGAGCGCCACTCCGATGAAGAGGATGGAGCGGAGGGCGTCGGATGCTACCATGGATGTGCGTATGCTTTCGGCGGCGTTGACCACTTCGGGATAGTGGTTGATGTCGAATTCGGCTGGAAGGGCTCCGGCGTTGATGTAGCGGGCTATCATGATGGCGTCGCCGTCGCCCATGACTGTGGTGCCGAACAGAGCGGGCCAGAGTATGGCTACGGCGCAGAGCGCCGCGCATGATCCGAAGCTCCATAGCAGCGGCTTGCGGTAGGTCTGCCAGGGGTTGTCGGCCGTCAGGAACTGCCGGAGCCCAAGCATGGCGAGCAGGGGCAGGGTGAATTCGGCAATGACGAGGATGCTCTCCACGGCGCGGAATTTGGAGTAGAGAGGGATGTAGTCAATGAACAGGTCGGTGAGCCACATCATGTTGCGCCCCAGTGCAAGACATACGGAGAGGAGGGTGAGGATGACGAGAGCCCATTTGAGCGGTCCGCGCACGATGGCGGCCCCGAGTATGGCGAGGGCGAGGATGATGGCTCCGACATAGACGGGTCCGTTGGTGCCTTCGGGCCCGCCGAAGTATTGCGAGAACAGGGGCAGGAGCTGCATCTGTCCGGTGCGGTCGGCGCGCATCAGTTCGCGGCCGCGGTCGGTGTCGGCCACGGTGAGGGGCGACATGCCGCCTTTGAGCGGTCGGGCAGATGCTCCGCCGTTGATGTTGGGTATGAGCAGCGAGAATGTCTCGCCGGTTTCGTAGGAGTAGGAGGTGATATATGACCGGTCGAGACCGTCGGTGCGGTCGGAGGGGTCGGATGTCTCGGCCACGGGGGTCAGCTCGGAGTGCTGTCCGCGCATTGTGTGGCGGGAGTATTCGTAGGTGTTGTAGAGGTTGGGCAGGTTGGCTCCTATGGCGAGTGCCATTGCCGCCGCCGCCACGGCTGTGCTGACGGCCCACCGGCGCATTCTGCGGGCGCGGAAGGCCTCGATGCCGTAGGCTATGACGAATCCGGCCATCACCCATGAGAAATAGTAGGTCATCTGCACGTGGTTGGATGCTATCTGCATCATCATGAACAGTGCGGCCGTGCCTGCTCCGAGCCATCGGCGCCCGTTGTAGATGAGCACCAGTCCGGCGATGGTGGGCGGGACGTAGGCGAGGGTGACGAATTTCCAGATGTGGCCGGCACCGATGATGATGACAAAGTAGGATGAGAAGCCCCAGGCTATGGCTCCGATGAGCGACAGGTGCCATTTGAATTTCATGGACATGAGAAGGATGAACATGCCTATCATCATCATGGCCAGCAGGTGGGACGGGGCGGGGAGTCCGAGACCGTAGACGGCATTGATCCATCTGAACAGGGACGAGGAGGGGTAGGACGGTGATATCTGGAATGCGGGCATGCCGCTGAAGATCGAGTTGGTCCAGAAGGATTTTTCGCCTGTCAGTTGCTGGTATTGTGTGATTTCCTGTCCGATTGCGGCTCCCTGCTGTATGTCGTGTTGCAGGAGTGTGCGGCCTTGCTGTGCGTCGGGATAGAAATAAGCGAAAGCGGTGATTGCTATCACCGCTATTGAGAGGATTGTGCCCCAGACGGAGGGGCGTTTCAGAAATTCTTTCATTTACAGATGTTTGTCGCCTATGAGTTGTTTGACGTCGTTGACGTATTGTTTTATGTGCTGTTCGTTGGCTATTGGGCAGATCAGGAGCACGTCGTCGGTGTCGGCGATTACGTAGTCGTGGAGACCGTCGACCACCACGAGTTTGTCTTTGCCGGCCACGGTGAATACGCTGCCGGAGGTGTTGTAGCTCATGACGGTGCATCCCTGGGTGACGTTTCCGCTGGCGTTGCGCGGGGTGTGGTCGCGCAGAGAGCTCCATGTGCCCAGGTCGCTCCAGCCGATGTTGACGGCTTCGACAAAGACGTTGCGGGCCTTTTCCATGAGCGCATAGTCGATGGACACCGACGGGCAGCTGCCGAATTCGCGGGCTATGAACGGGAGTTCGTCCGGTGTGCCGAAAGCTTCTATGCCGGCGTCGAACCGCGAGGCTATGTCGGGCGAGTATGTGCGCAGGGCTTCGATGAGCGTTTCGGTTTTCCAGATGAATATGCCTGAGTTCCAGAGGAATTCTCCGGTGCCGAGGAACACTTTGGCGAGTTCGAGATTGGGCTTTTCGGTGAATGTCTTGACTTTGTAGAAGTCGTCGGACACGGGTGTGCCCATCTGTATGTAGCCGTAGCCGGTCTCGGGTCTGTCGGGCGATATGCCGAGTGTGAGCAGCGAGTCGCCTGATTCGACGAATTCAAAGGCCCTGTTTATGCTTTTGTGAAATTCGGTCTCGCGGGTGATCAGATGGTCGGCGGGGGTCACGATCATTGATGCCTTCGGGTCGATGGCGTGTATGTGGTATGCGGCCCATGCGATGCAGGGGGCTGTGTTGCGTCGTGCGGGTTCCAGAAGTATCTGGTGTCCGGCTATGTCGGGGAGCTGGGTTCGGATCAGTTCGGCATACTGCGAGTTGGTGACTATCAGTATGTTTTCCTTGGGCACCAGCGGCAGCAGCCGGTCGTAGGTCATCTGCAGCAGAGAGCGTCCTGTGCCGCAGAAATCGATGAATTGTTTGGGGCGCGCCGTGCGGCTTGCAGGCCAGAATCGGGATCCTACTCCGCCGCACATTATCACGCAGTATCGGTGTGTGTTGCTGATGTCTGTATGCTGTTGTTCCATAAGAACGGGGAGTTTGGTTGAATTTTTTGCTAAGTTACGAAAACAAATTCAATTGTCCAAATCGTGGCCTGGAGGGGGTGTTTTGCGGAAAATGGAGAAATTGACGGATCCGTAGGCCCGGTGTCCGATAAAGGCCGGCAGTGACGAGAAGTCGTGTTTTTTCGAGTGTTCGACGATGACGATGGTGTGGTCGTCGGTGCGGGGAGAGTCGAGTATGGCCGCGGGCACGGATTCGAATCCGTCCATGTCGTAGGGGGGATCGGCGAATATCAGGTCGACGGGTTGTCCGGCGCCGGCTATGAATTTCAGTGCGTCTCCTTTGACGAGGGTGAGCTCGCGGCAGTTGAGCTGCTGGCGCACCTGGTCGATGAACCGGTGCTGTGTGGCGGCTTTTTCGACTGCTATGACCGATGCGGCTCCCCGGCTTATCATCTCAAGGGATATGGCGCCGGTGCCGGCAAAGAGGTCGATGGCGGTGAGTCCGTCGAAGTCGATCATGTTTTCCAGCACGTTGAACAGGTTTTCGCGTGCGAAGTCTGTGGTGGGTCGTGCGGATATGTTGCCGGGGACGTTGAATCGTCTGCGGCCGAATTTTCCTCGTATTATTCTCATAGTTGTGTGAGCATTAACATGTCGACCGGCGCTTCCGGGGCCATGCGGCGCAGGTGGAGCAGGTCGTCTGATATGGTTAGCGGGAGTATGGGGTCCATGTAGGTGCGCAGCAGCGGCGTGATTTCGTTGCGCATGGCGTTGTCGCCGCCGATGAGCATGGCCGCAGGGGTGTGGTCGGCCGTGGCGGCCATGATGAAATAGGCTGCGTCGGCGGCGCAGGTTATGCCGTATCGGTTGGCGAGTCTGAGGGTTCCGTCGGCCGAGAAGCCGAACAGCAGCATCTGGTCCGGGGCGAGCAGGGCGTATGAGCGCCGGGGATCGCCGGTGCGGTTTCTGTGGGCCAGATAGTTGCCTGCGGCGGTGAGAGGATGGTGCAGCGCGGGGTTGGTGAAGGTGCGGCGCAGGAAGTTGAGCAGCCGGGTGTCTATCTGCATGGCGAGGGTGAGTTCGCCCATGGCGCCGAGTGGGCATGTGACGGTGTCGGACGGGGCGTCGTGGCCCGGGAGCATGAACGAGACCACTTTGGATGCCGTGTCGGCGGCTTCTGAGGGGAGAAGGACGAACCGGGGAGTGTCGATGATCATGCTGACGGATGCGAAGTCGCCAAGCAGCAGTGGGTTGTCGTAGACGGTCTCTTCCAGCGGGGTGCAGTCGCCTTGGAGCGGCGAGGACAGGCCGAGCCGACGGTAAATGACGGACTGCCCGACGCTTTCCGGGCCGGTGAGGAGCGCTTCGAGCGCATCGGGCCGCAGGCGCAGGTAAAGGCGCCAGAGCGATGTGTCGGGGGCTTCGCAGAGGGTGTCTTTGGTCAGTGGCGCGTTCATTTTGCGTCGGGGTAGGCTATGCGTGAGTGGTAGATGGTGAGAAGGCGGTGGATGAAGGTCTCCTTGATAACTTTTATGTCGCGGAACGCTAAGGGAGAATCGTTGTGGAGCCCTTCGGCCACCTGGGCGTCGATGATTTTATTGACGAGGGCTTCGATGGATTCCCGTGAATAGTCCTTGAGGGACCTCGATGCGGCCTCTACGCTGTCGGCCATCATCAGGATGGAGGTCTCGCGCGAGTGGGGGTTGGGACCGACGTAGGTGTAGGGTGCCGGGTCGACCTGTTCGTCGGGGTGGAGACGGCATGCGGTGAGATAGAAGAAGCGGGCGGTGCCGCGTCCGTGGTGTTCGGCGATGAAGTCGCGTATGGCTTTGGGAAGCTTGGCGCGTTCGGCCCGTTTGAGTCCGTCGGTGACGTGGCCCGTGATTATGCGTGCGCTCTGTTCGGGTTCGAGGGCGTCGTGTGGGTTGACACCATGCTGGTTTTCAGTGAAGAAGGCGGGATTGTCGATCTTGCCTATGTCGTGATACAGTGCGCCGGCCCTGACAAGCTGTACGTTGGCGCCTACCTTCAGGGCTGCTTCGGCGGCGAGGTTGCTCACGGCCATGGAGTGCTGGAAGGTGCCCGGGCACTCTTTTGATAGCTCGCGGAGCACCGGGTGATTGATGTCGCTGAGCTCGACCATGGCCACCACGGAGGTGAACCCGAACATGCGCTCGAAGACGAAGATGAGCACGTAGGCGAACGACACGAACACCACGTTGATGGCGCAGAATCCAAACATGCGGCCTGTGAGTCCGCTGAACGATCCGCTGGTCATGACGTTGACGGCCACGTAGGCCAGAGAGTAGACCACAAAGACGAGAAGGGCCGTGCGCAGCAACTGCGAGCGCCGCGACAGCTCTTTGAGGGAGTTGATGGCCGTGACTCCCGCCACGAACTGCATGAAGATGAATTCCAGCTGGTAGGATGCCATGACGGCGCTGATGAGCACGGTGGTGAGCAGGGTGAACAGGGCGGTGCGTCCGTCGAAGAATACAAGGACCATTATGGCCACCATGGTGAACGGCACTATATAAAGCCCGGAGGTGAATGTGGTGCCCATGATGAAGGAGAAGAGCGAGAACACCGTGATGATGCCCACAAGGAATGTGACCGCCTTGATGTTGCGTTCAAGGCGCGGGCGGAAGAAATGGAGGAATCCGGCCAGCAGGGCGAAAAGCAGCCCGACGTAGAGGAATTTGGCAAGCCATGCGTAGATGTTGTTGCCGCCGGTGCCTGATCCGCGTTCGGCCTGCATCTGCTCGTAGGTGCGCAGCACGGTGTAGAGCTGGGCGGTGACGATGTCGCCACGGTCGATTATACGTTCTCCCTGCTGGATCACGCCTATTGGCACGGATACTTTCTGGTATTGCTCGTGGCGCAGGCGCTCGGACATGTCGCGGTCAAGCACTATGTTGGGCGACAGCATGGATGCCAGCCGCGATGATTCTATGGCATGTTGGTATTCGTCGGCCGGAAGCTGCTCCTTGAGCCATTCGTAGGCCCGCATGGGGGATCTGAATGGAGTTGCGGCGGTGGTGGTCATGACGTTGTCGGCCACGATGCGCAGTTTCGGCAGGCGTCCGGTCATGATGTCGTTGTAGGTGTTTTCATCGACCACGCCTGTGCGGAAGAGTTCGCGCACCTTGTCGGTGATGCGCCGGCGTCTGTCGGCGCTGACGCCCTCGACCTGCGACAGGGATACGGTGAAATCCTCGATGATCTTGGCCGCTGCGACGTTGTCGCGGCGATATACGGGGATGAAGTGGCGGTCAACCGAGTCGCATGCGGCCTTGATGCTGAGCGAGTCGAGGTGGATGGGTATGTCGAACGGGGCAGTGAGCAGCGAGTAGTTCCACGGCCGATCTTTTTCGTAGAGATATGTGGAGGTGGTGGTGCGCGGCAGGAAGTAGACGGTGACAAGGGTGCCGATCAGGTAGATCAGCGTGCGCACGTTGAGAAATGGTTGCAGTAGTTTCTTCATATTCTTGCGGCTGATGACACGCCTTCAATGCTTTTGAGCCGGTTGCAGAGGTCGTCGACGGTGGCGGCGTTGGACACGCGGATCACAAGGCGTCCGGTGAATACTTCGTCTACTGCTTCGATCGAGAGCTGGCGTATGTCAATGTTGAGCTGGAGTGATATCATCGACGCTATTTCCTGAAGGATGCCGTGGCGGTCGATGCCTTCCATGTGTACGGTGGCGGTGAATCGGGTGTCGCCGCCTTTCCAGCGTGTGGAGAGTATGCGGGAGCCGTAGGTGGCCTTGAGTACGGCCGCACGGGGGCATGTGAGAGAGTGCAAGGTCACGGATCCGTCGTCCTCGATGAATCCCATCACGTCGTCGCCGGGGATGGGGTTGCAGCAGTCGGACAGACGGTAGTTCTGCGCGCCGTGGTCGGATATGAGCGTGTAGGTCTCCTTGGGGTTGATTTTCGGTTTTCCGGCGGGTTCGGATCCGGTCGCGGCTGTTTTTTCCTTGGATGAGGATGTGAACGGCAGGCTGACTCTGAGAATTTTACGCAGGAATGACGGCGAGCTTTTTTTGGTCAGCTCGGTGAAAGAGCGGTCTATGTCGATGTCGTTGCGCGCGATGGCGATGTAGAGGTCGTCGCGAGAGTCAAGGCGGTAGTAGCCCATGACTTTGGTGATGATCTCGTTGGAGGGGGGTATGGAGTGGCGGAGCAGTGCGTCGTCGAATTCCTGGCGTCCGCGGTCGATCAGTGGCTGACGGTCTTTACGCAGGGCCTGGCGCAGGCGTGTGCGGGCCTTGGCTGTGGCGAGGAAGTTGACCCATTCGGGCTGCGGATTGGGGTTTTGCGAGGTGAGTACCTCCACCTGGTCGCCGGAACTGAGCCGATGGTTCAGGGGCACCAGTTTGTGGTTGACCTTGCCGGCTATGCAGCACAGGCCGATGTGGCTGTGGAGCGCGAACGCCACGTCGAGGACAGTGGCTCCGGCCGGCAGCGTGAGCAGTTCGCCCTTGGGGGTGAACACTACTATTTCCGACGAGAACAGGTTGAGCTTGAGCGTGTCGAGGAAGTCGATGGCGCTCGGCTCTGGGTTGTCGAGTATGTCCTTGATCGTACGGAGCCATACGGTCAGCTCGCTTTCTTCGTCGCCTTCGCCGACTTTATATTTCCAGTGGGCGGCAAAACCTCGTTCGGCGATGTCGTCCATGCGCCGGGATCGTATCTGGATCTCAACCCAGTTGCCGTCGTTGCCCATCACGGTGAGGTGGAGTGCCTGATAGCCGTTGGCTTTCGGCACGGAGATCCAGTCGCGCGTGCGGTCGGGGTGGAGCTTGTAGATGTCGGTTATGGCTGAATATATCATCCAGCATATGCGTTTTTCGTCGGCAGGGTCGTCGCAGTCGAAGATTATGCGCATGGCATACAGGTCGTAGACCTCTTCGAACGGGATTTTTTTTGTCTCCATTTTCCGCCAGATGGAGTAGACGGACTTAAGCCTGTATTTGGCTTCGAAACGGATTCCGAGGTCGTGCAGACGCGATTCGATCGGCGCGGCAAAGTCACGGTAGATGTTGTGGCGTTCGCTCTCGGTGTTGCTGATCTGCCGCGATATGCTTTCGTAGGCGGCAGGATGCTCGTATTTGAAACTGAGGTCCTCAAGTTCGGTCTTAATGGCGAACAGTCCGAGCCGATGGGCCAGCGGGGCATATATGTAGAGTGTCTCGCCAGCTATTTTGTATTGTTTGGCAGGGGCCATGGAGCCGAGGGTGCGCATGTTGTGCAGGCGGTCGGCCATTTTCAGGAGCACCACACGGATGTCCTCGCTCATGGTGAGCAGCAGTTTGCGGAAGTTTTCGGCCTGTGCTGATGCCTGTTCGCCGAATATGCCGCCGGAGATTTTGGTGAGACCTTCGACAAGTTGTGCTATCTTTGGTCCGAAGTGCTGCCGGATGTCCTCGACGGTGTATTCGGTGTCCTCGACCACGTCGTGGAGCAGCGCCGCACAGATGCTTGTGGATCCGAGCCCTATCTCACGGCTTGCTATCCTTGCCACGGCTATGGGGTGCATGATGTAGGGTTCGCCGGACCGACGCCGTATGCCCTTGTGGGCTTCTTTGGCGAAGTGGTATGCGCGCTCGATTATCTCCACCTTTTTGCGGTGGTTGGACTTGAGGTAGCCGTTGAGCACGTCCTGAAACGCTTCTTCAATCATGCGTTCCTCTTCCTCCGGGCTGGACTCGGGGTAGCGGGGTAGGGGGTTGCCGTGGTCGATCATAAGCTTTGAACTTGATAGGGTATAATCGCCCCAAATTTACGCAAAAATCCCCAAAGTTTCAGTTTGTAGGAGAAAAGTTTGTGGTTTTGGTGTTTACGGTTGATGGTTTACGGTTGATGATGGATAGTTTGGAGTTTATAGGGTCAGTGCACGGAATTAAAAGCGCAGCCCCAGTAGGATCCGGGGCTGCGCTTTTGGTTTAGGTTCAGTGTTGGTGATTTATGCTTCGGGTTCGGGTGCCGGCTCGGTGGGGGCGGAAGGCTCGAAGGGGGGAGGGGTCTGGTTTTCGGCGGCGTGGAGGATCTCATCGGTGCGTGAGGTCCATTGACGTTTGCCGAAGATTTTTTCCACATCCTCGGTGAAGATGACTTCGCGGTTCAGGAGCACTTCGGCCAGACGGCCGTGGCCTTCGGCTTTGTCCTGCAGGAGTTGTTTGGCGCGTTCGTACTGTTCGGCGATGATGCGGCTTACTTCATGGTCGATCATCTTGGCGCGTTCGTCGCTGTAGGGTTTGGAGAAGCCATAGCTCTGGCCTGTGGAGTCGTAGTAGCTGAGGTTGGGTAGGTTTTCGCTCATGCCGTAGTAGACGACCATTGCGTAGGCCTGCTTGGTGACGCGCTCGAGGTCGTTGGCCGCGCCGGTGGAGATGCGTCCGAGGAAGAGTTCTTCGGCCGCGCGGCCGCCGAGGGTGGCACACATTTCATCGAGTATGGCCTGTGTGGGAGTGATCTGCCGTTCTTCTGGGAGGTACCATGCGGCGCCGAGGGCCTTGCCGCGGGGCACGATGGTGACTTTGATCAGGGGATTGGCATAGCGCAGGTGCCATGAGATGGTGGCGTGGCCGGCTTCGTGGACCGCAATGGCTTTCTTCTCTTCGTCGGTGAGGATCTTGGAGCGTTTTTCCAGTCCGCCGATAATGCGGTCGACGGCGTCGATGAAGTCCTGGCGTTCGATCTGCTTTTTGTTGTGACGGGCCGCTATGAGGGCTGCTTCGTTGGTTACGTTGGCTATGTCGGCTCCGGAGAATCCTGGAGTCTGACGTGCGAGCAGCTCGATGTCGAGTCCGGGTTCGACTTTTTTGTTGCGCAGGTGGACGTTGAATATGGCCACGCGGTCGTTGAGGTCGGGGAGGTCGACGTAGATCTGGCGGTCGAATCGTCCGGCGCGGAGGAGGGCTTTGTCGAGGATGTCGGCGCGGTTTGTGGCGGCGAGGATGATCACGCCGCTGTTGGAGCCGAATCCGTCCATTTCGGTGAGCAGCTGGTTGAGGGTGTTCTCGCGTTCGTCGTTGGCTCCCATGTTGGGGTTCTTGCCGCGGGCGCGTCCCACGGCGTCGATTTCGTCGATGAACACTATGCAGGGGGCTTTTTCCTTGGCCTGCCGGAAGAGGTCGCGGACGCGGGATGCGCCTACGCCGACAAACATTTCCACAAAGTCTGATCCGCTCATGGAGAAGAAGGGCACGTCGGCTTCGCCGGCCACGGCTTTGGCAAGCATGGTTTTGCCGGTGCCGGGAGGGCCTACGAGGAGGGCGCCTTTGGGTATCTTGCCGCCGAGTTCGGTGTAGCGCTGGGGATTTTTGAGGAATTCGACTATTTCCTCTATTTCGGTTTTGGCTTCGGATAGCCCGGCCACGTCTTTGAACGTGACTTTGTCGGCCGAGTCTTTGTCGAACATCTGTGCCTTGGACTTGCCCACGCTGAAGACTCCGCCGGGGCCGTCGCCCGAGCGTCCGCTCATGCGTCGCATGAAGTAGATCCAGACGGCGATGAAGAGCACCATCGGTCCGAAGGTCCAGAGGATATGGGAGTAGTCGCTGGGGTTTTCATATTTGAGCTGGCCTTTGAACCAACCCTGCGATTTCCAGTATTCGATCTTTTTTTCAAAAGACTGGGTGTCGCCGAATCTGACGGTGACGCTTGCAGTGCCCGTGTGGCGTTTGACCTGTTCGGGCGAGAATGTCGCTTCGGCTCCTGCCTGGGAGAGGATGCCTTCGGCTTCATGCTTGTTGGAGTAGACAATGATTTTGTCCATGTAGCCGTTTTTGACCGCTTCCTCGAATTGGTCGATGGTGTCGAGCGGCTTGGTCATGGTGTTGTCGTCCAGATAAAATATTCCTGCGAGAAATGCCAACAGTATAGCATACATCCAGTAGATGTTGAATTTTGGCATTTTCGTTTTGACTCCTGTGTTGTTTTTTTTCTTTTTGTCCATTGGGCTGAGGTTCAGTCGATGTCGGGGATTTCGGTTATGAGTCCGTCGCTCCAGAGTTCCTCGAGGTTGTAGCGGCGGCGTTCGTCGGGCATGAATATGTGGACCAGGGCCGAGCCGTAGTCCACCACGATCCACGATGAGTTGCGGTATCCGTCGTAGTTGTATGGCTTGATGCGGTGGTTGTCGAGCAGGAAGTCGCGCACGCAGTCGGCTATTGCCGCCACGTGGGTGGTGGATGTGCCTTCGCATACGATGAAGTCACGGGCGGCGCTTGACTCGACCGCCGAGAGGTCTATGTGGGTTATGTGGCGTCCTTTGCGTTCCTGGATTCCCTGGATTATGAGGTCGGTGATTTCGGGATTGCTGTCTTTCAATATGTGGTCCGGTTTGGTGATAATTAATAAAATTCGTGAGAATTAACTTAACCGCAAAAATAAGAAAAAATCCTGAATGCTTCTGCGGGGCAATGTCTGATTTCACTCTTTATAACAATTCGCGTGGGGATTTTGCTCAATAAACGGATAATTCTGTTTAATTTTGCGTTATGGTACTGAATTATATATGGATTGCATTTTTTGTGGTGGCCTTTGTGGTGGCTGTCGGGCGCACGCTTTTTTGCGGCGATCTGACGGTGTGGAGCGACGTGATGGGTGCTTCGTTCGGCTCGGCTGCCACGGCGTTTGAGCTGGCGCTGGGGCTTACTGGGATTCTGTCGCTTTGGCTGGGGCTGATGAAGATCGGGGAGAGGGCCGGTGTGATCCGTGTGTTCGGCCGGCTGGTAAGTCCGTTGTTTACGCGCCTGTTTCCGGGGGTGCCGAAGGATCATCCGGCCATGGGGTCGATATTCATGAATGTGTCGGCCAACATGCTCGGGCTTGACAATGCGGCTACGCCGCTTGGACTGAAGGCCATGACCGAGTTGCAGGAGCTGAACGGGAAGAAGGACACGGCCACCGATGCGATGATCATGTTTCTGGTGCTGAATGCGTCGGGTCTTTGCCTGATCCCTATAAGTATAATAATGTATAGGGCGCAGGCAGGGGCTGAGAATCCTACGGATATATTCATGCCTATATTGCTGGCCACTTTCATTGCCACTCTTGTGGGGATAGTGTCGCTGTGTGTGAAGCAGCGCATCTCGCTGAAGGATCCTGTGCTGCTGGCATGGCTGGGCGGTCTGTTCGGAGTGGTGGGCGGTCTGGTGTGGCTGTTTTCGTCGCTTCCGAGGGAGGCGGTGGAGCTGTATTCGGGCTTTGCTGCCAATTTTTTGCTGTTTGGGGTGATAATAATGTTTATAGCCGCGGGCCTGAGGAAAAGGATCAATATGTATGAGACTTTTATCGAGGGAGCCAGAGAGGGCTTTACTACAGCGGTGAAGATTATTCCTTATTTAGTGGCGATATTGGTGGCGATAGGCATGTTCAGGGCGTCGGGCGCGATGGATGTGATCACTTCCGGGCTTACGGCCGCTGTGGATGCTCTGGGGATGGATTCGGACTGGGTGGCGGCACTGCCCACAGCCATTATGAAGCCGCTGTCGGGGTCAGGCTCGCGCGGCATGATGGTAGACCTGATGAATACCTACGGCCCGGATGCTTTTGTGAGCCGTGTGAGCGCGGCCATTCAGGGAAGCACTGACACGATGTTTTACGTTCTGGCTGTGTACTTCGGTTCGGTGGGGGTGAAGAAGACCCGCTATGCGGTGAGCTACGCGCTGCTTGCCGATGTGACCGGATCTGTGGCCGGAATTGCCGCTGCGTATATTTTCTTTCATTAAAGAGCTGCAGGGTGTGCGGGGGGGTAGGGGAGGAGAGTGGGGCTCCGAGAATCGCATTTTTTGCGTGGGGCTGTCCTGTCCGGGCGGAATTTTTGATTCTCGCGGGCTTAAAATGACGTTATATTGCCCTTAATTCGCTGAAATTGTGCTAAATATCCAAAAATTACGTATGAGCGGATTTTACTTCGAAAAAAAATTAGTAACTTTGGGCAAAACAAATCTTCTTCTTGCAGGACCGGCATATGGCTCTGCAAGGGGAGTTTTTGGGTATAAAACCATATAAAATAATGACAATCACCTGGTTAACGCAGAATGTGGACTTTCCCGCAGAGCTTGTAAAGGCAGATGTGGAGCCATGGCTTGAAGCTGTGGCGGCCGATCACGGCAAGATAGCGGGTACGCTTACGTATATTTTTACCGATGATCCCGGCATCCTTGAGGTGAACAGGCAGTTTCTCCAGCATGACTACTTCACGGATATAATCACTTTTGATTACAGCAAGCGGTCTATGGTAAGCGGCGACATTTATATATCGCTCGATACGGTGAGATCCAACGCAGGGCAGTTTTCGGCGGACTATGTCACGGAGCTGCACAGGGTGGTGGCCCATGGGCTGCTGCATCTTTGCGGGATCAATGACAAGGGTCCCGGAGAGCGTGAGGTGATGGAAGCGCATGAGAATGCCGCATTGGACCGATTGAAACAATTGCAAGGTAGACGATGATATTTGATTTTGACGTTATAGTGATCGGCGCGGGCCACGCCGGCTGTGAGGCCGCGCGTGCCGCCGCATTGCTCGGAAGCCGCACGCTTTTGGTGACAATGGACATGAACAAGATCGCGCAGATGAGCTGCAATCCTGCCGTTGGCGGCATTGCAAAAGGTCAGATAGTGCGCGAGATTGACGCTCTTGGCGGCGGCATGGGTGTGATCACGGACAGCAGCACCATTCAGTTCCGCATGCTGAACCGCTCGAAAGGCCCGGCCATGTGGAGTCCGCGCGCTCAGGCAGACCGTATGGCCTTTTCGCTGAACTGGCGTTCGGAACTCGAGAATACGCGGAATCTGTATATGTGGCAGGATTCAGCCACCGGTTTCGTGGTGGAGAAGGGTATGATAAAGGGTGTGAAGACGGCGCTCGGCGTGACTTTTTCGGCCAAGGCCGTGGTGCTCACCGCAGGCACGTTTCTGAACGGCCTGATGCATGTGGGCCGCGTGCAGTGGGGCGGGGGACGTATTGCCGAACCTCTGTCGACCGGCCTTACGGAGCAGTTGCGAGAGCTGGGTTTTCAGTCCGACAGGATGAAGACCGGCACTCCGGTGAGACTTGACGCAAGAACAATAGACTTTTCGCTGACCGACCGTCAGGATGGCGACAGCGATGGCGGCAAGTTCTCGTATCTGCCGGAATCGGGATCAAAGCTGCCGCAGTTGCCATGCTTCAGTGTGCGCACCAATGAGGAGACGCATGAGATATTGCGTTCGGGCCTGCCTGATTCGCCGCTTTACAACGGGCAGATCCAGAGCATCGGTCCGCGTTACTGTCCGAGTATCGAGACTAAGATAGTTACGTTTGCCGACAAAAATGAACATCATCTTTTTTTAGAGCCTGAAGGCGCAACTACGACGGAGTATTATCTGAACGGATTCTCCTCCTCGCTCCCTTTTGATGTGCAGATGCGCGCGCTGCAGACCATTCCGGCTCTGAGAAATGTGCAGATATATCGTCCGGGTTATGCCATAGAATACGATTTCTTTCAGCCGACCCAGTTGTGTCACACTTTGGAGACCCGTCCGGTGCGCGGACTGTTTTTTGCCGGTCAGGTCAACGGCACCACCGGCTATGAGGAAGCAGGCGGACAGGGCCTGATTGCCGGAATAAATGCCGACGCATATGTTCATGGAAAAGATCCCCTTGTGCTCGGCCGCGATGAATCCTACATAGGGGTGCTGATAGATGATCTTGTCAACAAGGGGGTAGACGAGCCATACCGTATGTTTACCTCGCGTGCGGAATACCGCATTCTGCTCAGGCAGGATGATGCCGATTCAAGGCTGACGCCTATTGGATATAAGGCAGGACTTGCCGATGATCGCCGCATGGAGCTGTTGCGCCGTAAGGAGGAGATGATAGGGCGGCTGACAGAGGAGCTGCGGTCGCTGTCGGTAAAACCGTCCGACGCCAATCCTATGCTTGCTTCTATCGGTTCCGCCGAGGTGCGGCAAAGCGTGCGTGCGGCGGATCTTATACTCCGGCCGGGCGTGGACATGGGATTGCTCGAAGAATATATTCCCGGCATTGCCGGCGGTTATTCGCCGGAGGTGAGGGAAGCCGTGGAAGTGCGGCTGAAATATTCAGGCTACATAGAGCGTGAGCGACAGCTGGCCGAGCGTATGGGCAAACTTGATCATGTGACCCTCGGCGATAAGCTGGACTATGAGTCGATCACCGCTCTGAGCACGGAGGCCAGGCAGAAACTGAAAGCTCAGCGGCCAGACACCGTAGGGCAGGCTTCGCGCATACCCGGGGTGTCGCCGGCGGATATAAACGTGTTGCTGCTGTTGCTTGGAAAATGACGGATTGTTTCACGTGGAACATAATTATAATTCAGATAGACAATAACATATCAAACTTAAAAACGAAATGGAATATATTAAGAAGCATGTGCGCGATGTGATTGATTTCCCTCAGAAGGGGGTAGTGTTCAAGGATCTCACAACGGTGTTCAAGGACCCTCGTGCCTTGCACATAATCGGATGGGATCTTGCCCAGCTTTATCGTGACAAGGGCGTGACCAAGGTCGTGGGAATCGAAAGCCGCGGCTTTATCGGAGCATCCATCCTGTCCTTTGAGTTGGGTGCGGGATTCGTGCCTGTGCGCAAGCCCGGAAAACTTCCTGCCGACACTATTTCGGCGTCCTATGACAAGGAGTATGGCAAAGACACCATCGAGATCCACCGTGACGCCATTACGGAGGATGATGTGGTGGTGCTCCATGACGATGTGCTGGCTACCGGCGGCACTATGGCTGCCGCATACGATCTGATCAAGTCGATGAACCCGAAGAAGATCTATGTGAGCTTCATCATCGAACTCAGCGCTCTGAACGGCCGTGATCGTCTGCCTGCCGAAGCCGAAGTGACTTCGCTGATCTCTTATTGAGTCGAGGAATTGAGATTTATAAGGAGTCGGGAGTCGGGGGATCTGATTTCCGGCTCCTGGCATAATATAGAGTGATTTGATAATGCCGAAGCACAGAAAGTCGCAGCAGCTGCATGACAAGATAGCCATTCTGCCGTCGACCCCCGGGGTTTATACATATTATGACTCCGAGGGGACGGTGATCTATGTGGGCAAGGCCAAGAACCTGAAACGCCGCGTTAGCTCATATTTCAACCGCACTCACGATTCCGTGCGTACGAATCTGCTGGTGCGCGCCATTGCCGACATGAGCTATATAGTGGTGCCTACGGAGCAGGATGCGCTGAATCTGGAGAATTCCATGATCAAGGAGTATAAGCCGCGCTACAACGTACTGCTCAAGGACGACAAGTCATATCCGTGGATCGTGGTGACCAACGAGTATTTTCCACGCGTGTTCATGACCCGTCAGCGGCTCAAGGACGGGTCGAAGTATTTCGGTCCGTACACTGACTCTGCGTCGGCCAAGGCGGTGCTTGATCTGATACGGGAGCTGTATCCGCTGCGTACGTGCCGCCATGCCATTACTCCCGATTATATAGCGCGCGGCAAAGGAAAGCTCTGTCTGGAGTATCATCTGAAGAAGTGCGGCGGTTGCTGCACCGGGGCGGTGGACCATGAGGAGTATGCGGCGGCAGTGGACAGGATAAAGATGATACTGCGCGGCGACACCGGAGTGATTCTGTCGAGACTGCGTGAGGAAATGCAGGGGCTTGCGGCACAGTTGAAATTCGAGGAAGCCCATGAGCTGAAGAAGAAATATGATCTGGTCGAGCGCTATCGCTCAAAGTCGGTGATAGTGAGTCAGGTGCTTGACAGCGTGGATGTGTTCGGGGTGTCGGACGACGGCGGCCGGGATGTTTATGTCAACCATATTCATGTGAGACGCGGCGCTGTGGTGCGCTCTGTCACGCTGCAGTATCACCGGTCGATGGATGAGCCTGCGGATATGCTGCTGAGCTATGCGATAAGCGAGATCGCCGCCCGTTTCGGCTCTGTGTGCGATGAGGTGATAGTGGGTGGGATGCCCGATGCGGAGTTTCCCGGGGTCACGTTCACAATACCTCAGCGTGGCGACAGGGCCAAGCTCCTTGAGGTGTCGCGGCGCAATGCGGAGCAGAGCCGGGCAGATGCCTTGAAACAGGCCGAGAAGCTCGATCCGGAGCAGAGAACCATGCGTGTGCTCAAGAGGATCCAGGCCGATTTCCGTTTGCCGGAGCTGCCGCGCCATATAGAGTGTTTCGACAATTCAAACATACAGGGCACGAATCCCGTGGCGTCGTGTGTGGTGTTTCGAAATGCCAAGCCGGCCAAGAAGGATTACAGGCATTTCAACATCAAGACGGTGGATGGACCTGACGATTTCGCTTCAATGCAGGAGGTGCTGACCCGACGCTACACGCGGATGATGCAGGAGGATCCGGAGGATCTGCCGCAGCTTATAGTGGTGGACGGTGGTAAGGGGCAGCTGAGCGCGGCTGTGGAAGCTCTGGAGTCGATAGGCCTGCGTGGTGTGGTGTCGGTGGTGGGCATAGCCAAGCGTCTGGAGGAGATTTATTTTCCCGGCGACAGTGTGCCGCTGTATATCGACAAGAATTCAGAGACGTTGCGGGTGATCCAGTCTTTGCGTGACGAAGCCCATCGTTTCGGCATTACGCATCATCGCGATCGTCGGTCCAAGTCGCAGACAATCAGCGAGCTGGACTCTATCGAAGGGATCGGGCCGAAGTCAAAGGAGATTCTGCTCCGCAAATTCCGGTCGGTGGCCCGGATACGCGCGGCTGCTCCCGAGCAGCTTGTGGAGCTGCTCGGCCGTTCGAAAGGGATGAAGCTGTATGCGGCTCTTCATCCGTGAAAAAAACGGGTGTTTGGTTAAATATGATTAAATAATGGCAGTTTTTGGCCCGCAGGTATTGCCATATCGGATTTTATGCTTAACTTTGCATCAGTTTTTCATGGTATTAGATTTAAGGTAAGAAGATTATTCGTCGTAATGACGGATAATTTTTTATTTTATATAGGTTACATTAAATTTCGGAAGCATCATGACAGGCCGCCAGCTTTCCTTGGCGGCACGTAGTCCGGGATCGCCGGCGTCGTCCTGACGGTTGACGTAGACCAGTCGGTTGTATGTTTCCAGCATCTCTTCACAGAACAGTTTGTTGATGGTTTCTCCTGCGCCGGTCACCGAGTGGTCGGTTTTTTCTATGTGTACGTGCAGCGTGTCGTCCTTCACCTCGCCGACCGTGAATGACACGATGCGGCCGGAGCCGTCGCGCAAGACCCGTCCGTGGAAATATTCCGACATTTCGGCCCAACGCCACAGGAAGCTGTCTACGGCCTTGAATTCCGCTCGGCCGATGAATGAGCCGTCGTGGCCGAGAAAGTGCAGCAGAGAGCGGCATTCGGCGGCGTCGGCCGGTGTCATCGCTGCGAAGGAGCGGCCGGGGTGGTCGGAGAAGAACCGGTTGACGTGGTTGCGTTTCCGTTTAAGGCGGTTGCCGGAGAGGGTGGCAAGTGCGGATATGGGATAGATGTAGTCGCTCCAGTCGCGTCCGAGGTCCTGTACGCTGCGTGGTGCCGTGGCGGCGAAGAGATGAAGTCTGTCTTCTGGTATGGCCGAGAAACGCAGCGGGCTGCCGCAGTCACGCAGCAGTTCTACGGCTCTCGGCAGCGTGTTTTCGTCAGGACCGAGAGGCAGTGAGAATGCCGGCAGGGAGAGGTCGTTTTCCATGAGTCCGGATATGAGCATCATCCCTTCGGTTTCGCATATGCGGTAGCGGAAGAGATCGGCCCATAGGATCACACCTCCGAGAGTGTAGTCGCAGGAGCGGCTGTCGGTTGCAGCGAGATATGCCGCAAGCCGCGGCATGTTGCGGCTGTCGATATCTGAAAACGGCAGACAGGGCAATGTGGCCGTGTCTGCCGTTGGTCTGGTCTGTGGCTGGCGGTAAAGTGTCATTGCACTATTGATAACCGCCGCACAGGGTGTTTTGTTTATGTCAGTCCGTCCGGATTGCGGCGGCGTCGGCCCGGTGGCGCACATATCCGCATATCATGTCGGCTATCTGCGGCAGCGGCATGGACGAGGAGTCGACGGTGAGATGATAGGTCGACGAGTGTCCCCAACGGCGGTCGGTGTAGAAGTTGTAGTAGCTGGCGCGGAGTTTGTTGATCTTGCGGCACATTGATCTGGCTTCGGCTTCGGTGGTTTTGTCGCCGCGGCCTATTATCCGTCTGATGCATTCCTCTTCGGGAGCGTGGACGAAGATGTTGGTGACATGGGGGTTGTCGCGCAGGACGTAGTCGGCCGTGCGGCCCACGATCACGCAGCTACGTGTGCGGGCCAGCTCGCGGATCACGTCGGCTATGGCGGCCTGCATGCTTTCGTCGCTGATAGACGTGGGGCCGGCCCATGGCGACGTGCCGCCCATCATGCCCATGGCAAACGAGAGTCCTCCGGTCAGAATGGAGGGCATGCGTTCGTCCTTGTGTTCGTAGATCTCCGGCAATACGCCTGATTTGCGGGCAGCCTGAAGCAGGAGTTTCTTGTCGAAGAACTCTATGCCGAGCCTGTCGGCTATGAGACGGCCGAGCTCGCGCCCGCCGCTGCCGAACTGGCGTCCGACGGTGATGACGAATGGGGCGCTCATCGGGCAGGCTGGTGGGTTGGCCGAAGCAGGTCGTTGACGGTTTTGACCGGATTGAAGGTAGCCGCCGGGACTTCGACGAATACGGTGTTCCAGTCGCTCATGGCTCCGTTCCAGAGTCCGGGCAGCTCGAGTGCGAGGAGTTCGTGTCCCTGTGAGGATTTGCGTGATATGAATCCTGTGGCCTGATCGACGAACGAGGGCAGGTCGTAGGGCTTTCCGTCGGGGTCGTGTATGTAGCATACGAGGTCTACCGGATTGAAGTGGGTGGCTTTGGCCAGCATTTCGCGGTAGTTTGGCTCGGAGGTGTCGATCTGGTGACTTTCGAGTATCTGGGGCGACGAGGATCCGTCGGGGTTTTCGGTGATGAAGGGGCCGCCGCCGGGTTCGCCTTCGTTGACCACCATGCCGCAGACACGCAGCGGGCGGTCGAGTTTGGCGCGTATGAACATTTCAAGGTCGGCGTCGGAGAGAACTTTCATCCGGGGATCGCGCACGTTGAGTTCGTCGTGGAGGAAAGCTATCATTTCGCGCAGCTGCTCCGGAGTGCTGTTGCCGGCGTCGAGTGTGTGCAGATAGTGTGCTATGCGGTCGTGGGTCAGGATCATGTGTCCTGCCAGAATCTGTTTCCATTCGACGGTGGTGTCGCGGAAGTGGTCGGGGACCACGTTGTCGATGTTTTTGATGAACACCACGGCTGAGTCGATGTCGTTGAGATTGCGTATGAGCGCGCCATGACCTCCGGGGCGGAAGAGCAGTGAGCCGTCAGGCTGGCGGAACGGGGATCCGTCGGGGTTGGCGGCGATGGTGTCTGTGGCCGATTGCTGCTCAGACATACTCACGTCGATGGTGATGCCGTATTTGCGCTGTGCGGCTGGAATGGCTTCCGCGAGTTTCTTTTCAAACAGAGCGCGATGGGCGGGGCTTACGGTGAAGTGCAACATAAGGGTGCCGCCGGGAGCCACGGCTGTGGCAGCGCCTTCGGCTATCTGCTCGTCGACTGGAGTGTGGGGGCCGTCGGGGTAGGAGTGGAACTGCAGCAGCCCTTTGGGCAGCTGGCCGTAGTTGAGTCCCGATCCGGTGATGATGGCGGCTATTATGTCTTTGTAGCGGCCATCGGCGGCAAGCAAGTCTACGCCTGCTCCGTAGAGACCGGTGCAGAGCGAGTCGAGTTCGGGGAAGAAGGCGAAGTCGTGGATGCGGTCTATGACTTCGGCTGCGTCGGAGCCGGGCTGCGGCGCTCCGTCGGGTCCGTCGAGGTAGGCGAAGAGGGATTTGAACATTCTCGATGCGGCTCCCGATGCCGGGACAAACTTGCATGCTTTGCCGCCGTCGGCAAGGTATCGGTGCCACCGGTCTGCGGCGGCACGGCGCTGGTCGTCGGTGAGCCGGGCTATGCCGTGGCCCACGGTTGCGGATCCGAGCAGGCGCAGGTATGGAAATCCGGATTTGAATCTGTGGAGCTGTTTGCAGGCGTCGGCTTCCGTTATGCCTTTGGCCTGGAGTGTCTGTAGATCGTTCTGTGTAAACATGGCAGGAGAATCGGTTATGTAGGTTTATGGTGCAAATATAAACAAAAAATTTAATGTTTGGGTTGAATGATCTATAAGATATCCGGGGTGTTTTCTGTTATTGGCCAGCGGATATGGAGAGATTGTTGGTGTTGATGCGTGCGGCGAAGTCCTGAAGGAGTGCCTTGGCGTAGGATATCATGGCCGAGACTTCGCCGGGATCGAAGTCTGACAGCGGTGAGGTGAGTTCGGGGTCGGCCTTGATGTCGTAGACTTCCTGAATCCGGTCGGTGTCGGCATCCCATCTGACAAGGTAGCTTGTGCCCATGATCTGGTAGGCTCCGGCAAATTTGTTGACGGCATAGTGCGGGCGCCCGTCGCCGGCGAATATGTCGGAGCCCATGGATATGTAACGGCGGTTGTAGCCGAGCAGTCCGAGTACGGTTGGTCCTATGTCGAACTGCGACATGATCCGGTCGTCGATTTTGGCCGGCTTTATGCTGCCGTCGGGGGTGTAGACGATGAACGGTATGTGATACTGGAGGTAGGCTGTGTCGAATTTGGTGCCGATCCATTCGCGGTTGCCATGGTCGGCGGTGATGACGAACATAGTGTTGTCATACCATGGCTGCTGTCGGGCAAAGTCGAAGAACATGCGCAGCGACTGGTCGGTGTATTCCACGGACCGGGCCATTCCGGTGTCCTTGTGGCGGAATCCGGATGTATCCCAGCCTTCGGGGATGGTGAACGGGGAGTGTGACGACAGGGTGAACCAGACGGCTTCGAAGGGCTCGGTCATTGATCGGGTTATGTCGTGGGCCACGTATCGGGCCATGCAGTGGTCGAATACGCCCCATTGGCCGTCGAAGTCGCTGTTGATGCCGTAGTCGTTGCGGTTGGCGGAGCGTTCGAATCCCAGAGTCATGGCTATCTGTTCGATGTTGTAGGAGCCGGGGTTGCATCCGTAATAGAATGTCGAGGAGTAGCCGGCGTCGCGCAGCAGGCGGGGAAATGCGTCGAAGTCGTTGACAGTGTATGGCGACCGCATGAATATGAACGGTTCGTAGTTGGGGAAGCTGCCGAGCAGCGATGCTATCCCTTCGTTGGAGCGGCGTCCGGTGGCGAAGGTGTGGAGTACGGAGAGCGAATGGCGGCTCAGCGAGTCGACAAACGGCATCAGGCCGAGCCGGGTGCCGTCGGTAAGTGGCGACAGATTGTCGATGAGATATTCGCCGCCGCTCTCGATCACGATCATCATGAGGTTTTTGCCTGTGGGCGATATGCTGTCGGCAGGGATTATGGCCTGTGGCCGCATGGCGGCGAGTTGTTCGGGGTTGTAATAATGACGCAGAGGTATCTTGTCTGTGCCGGATGTGGATCGGAGTATGCAGAACGGGGTGTTGAGCACCACGTTGATTTCGGCATTGCGTTCGATGCCTGCCGCCGCGTGGCTTATCGACAGCGGGGTGCCGCGGAAGCTGAATGTGCCGCGCATGAGCATGAATGCCGTCAGGCTCATGGCCAGTAGTATGGCTGTGCGTGCTGCGCAGGTGCTCCACCGGCGGGAGAGGGTGAGCTGCGATGCGGGTTTCAGACGCCGGTAGAGCCATGCCAGAAGGGCTATTATGGCTATGCCGCCGAGGTATGCCCACCAGTATTCGACGGCGTATGACAGGATGATGCCTGCGATATTGGAGTCAGTGGCCATGTCGCGCAGTGATGAGAACCGCATGCGTGATCCCTGGAATGCAAAAAACGGGATGTCGGCCAGATTGAGCATGAGCATTGCCGAGTTGCACATGTAGAAAATGGTGTCGGTGGCTATAATGTAGCCTTTGCGGAGCACGAATGGCCACGGCAGAAAGCGCATGAACAGGAACAGTGCGTTGAAATATACGGTCGCGGAAGCGTCGAACGGTATACCGTTCGACATCAACCGCCACAAGTGGCTGCTTGATGTCGGATCGATTAGTGTACGGTTATAGTAATAGAAGCCAATCCGGGTTATCCACAGCAGAAGAAACGCCATGGCGATCTGGTATATTGTGGCCGTATAGACGTTGCAGTTGATTCGTTGCATTATCAAAGGAAAAGGTGTGTTTTTTTATCGGACAGAGATTATAAGGCGCAAATTTAGTGAAAATAGGGGTAATTCAAAAAAAGGCTCCATGCCGCATGGCATGGAGCCTTTTTTCAGTTTCAGACAAAAGTTGTCATAATTATTTCACGAGGGTCTTGACTCCGTTGACGATGAGGATACCGCGGGCAGAGGAATCGGCGCGGCGGCCCTGAAGGTCGTAGACGATGGTCTGCGAGCCGTTGGTGATTGTAATTTCGGAGATTCCTACGTTTTCGTCGATGGTCCATACGGCTGTGGTCTCAAGGTTTGTGGTCTTGAGTCCGTCGATGTCGAAGAAACCTGCGGGAATGGTGAGGGTATAGGTGCCTGCTGCCTTGAAGTCGATGCCTTCGCCTGTGATATTAAATGAGGATTTCTCATTTTCGATCACTTCGTAATCGTATATTTTATCGGCATCCAGAGAGAGGACGGTTTCTGTGCCTTTGGCGAGGGTGACAGTCGGAACTGCCTCGCTGTCGGTTATCACGGGAACAAGGCTGTAGGCCGTGCCGTTGTCGTCGGTATAGCTGATGGTAATGGATGTGATTTCTGTGAGTTTGCCTTCGGCAGGTGTGATCTGAAGTGCTACGGGATCGGCCGAGAATACGACGTTGACGGATGCCGACATATTGTCTACGATCTGTTCGGGAGTGGTTCCGTCCTCGGTGCTCACGATGTTGAAGGTGCCTTTGGGCACGATAACAGTATAGGTGCCGTCAATGTCTATGGCCGGTGTTATGGTGGCGGTGAATGCGCCTTGGGTCGCGTCGTAGGCCAGTTCGGATGCTTCGATCTGCCATACGGTGTTGTTGAGCTGCTCGTTGAGGATCATGATCTTTTCTGCGCCTGTGGGTTTGGCGTTTTCAGGCAGTTTGATCAGGAAGCTGGAGAGAGAGCGTAGCTCGCCGTCGACCGCGCCGGGGAATTCGATTGAGCCTTCGGTGTAGATGGGAAGTGAGGGTGTGGCGTCTTTTGGGGAAATGGTGACTTTGAAGTTGCCGCAGATTGCTTTTTTTGCTTCGGCCACGTTGGGCGTGATGGTGAATGAAGCCGTCCCGTCGGCCTGTATGCCGCTCACGGCAAAGGTCTGGGAGGTGCGGTTGGTGGTGATGGTGGTGCTTCCTGCATTGAAAGTGACGTTGTCGCCTTCGACGCCGACAGCATCAATCGTATAGGCCGAAACGAAGTAATCAGGATCGGTTGACGTAAGAGTGACGGTCCGGGTGGCTCCGTCGGTGCTGAGCACGAGGTTGCCGCCGTCGTCGTTGCGGTCAGTCACGATCGAACCGCCGTCCATTGACAGGATCACTCCGGGATTGGCTGTACTTGTCCATAAGGTCCGGGAGGTGGAGCCGGATGCTTTGTCGATGGTAATGGTGATGTCGCCTTCAGCGGCATAGGCCGTGATGCTGATCATGGCCATCAATGCAGATGAGAGTAAAGTTTTTTTCATAGAAGAACAAGTGTAAAATGGTTTATGATATGGCAAATGTAATTAAAAAAAATATGGGGTGCAAAAAAAAACAATATCAGGCATGTTGTTCAAACATGCCTGATATTGTCTGCTGGTTATGTACGGATTTTATTTCACGAGGGTCTTGACTCCGTTGACGATGAGGATACCGCGGGCAGAGGAATCGGCGCGGCGGCCCTGGAGGTCGTAGACGATGGTCTGTGAGCCGTTGGATACTTCGATTTCAGAGATGCCTACGTTTTCGTCGATGGTCCATGTCATTGTGGTGGCCTGGTTGACGGCGTTGATCTCGGGTACGATGAAGAATCCTGCGGGGATGGTGAGGGTGTAGGTGCCTGCTTTGGTGAGATCGCATGCGATGTTGACATATTCTACTTCTTCGTCAGTCATTGCGAAGTGGTCGAAGATTGAATCAAAGTCTAATGAGAGGACGGTTTCGGTGCCTTTGGCAAGGGTGATGACGGCGTCTTCGTCTTCGCCGGTGGGCATGATGGACATCTGGGTGCCTTCTTCATCGATGTAGGTGATGGTGATGGAGGGCAGAGCGTTGACTGTGCTTTCGGCAGGAGTAACGGTCAGTGCCACTGGTTCGCTGTCTTCCTCTATCACGACTTTGATGGTGGCGTGTATGGCCTCAACTATCATTGTGGGCACCTGAGCGTCATCTTCGCTGACAATCTGGAAGAATCCGCGGGGCACAGCGATCTTGTATGTGCCTTCGGTTTCGATCGGTTCTGTCAGAGTAGCCTGGTATGCCTTTTTGCCGGTGTTGTAGGTGACATTGTCGGCAGAGATCGTAGCTACAGTCTCGGATGTTTCCTCGGATTTGATTGTGATTTCGCCGTTTCCTGTCACTGCGGAGTTTTCAGGCATGGGGATGTAGAAGAAGCTGATTGCGGGCACTTCGCCTACGATTTCATCGGGGAATATGATACCCTGTTCCTGAGTGTAGGAACCGAGCACAGTCCATGTGATGGTTTTGGCAGCGCTGTAGCCGAGGTTGCTTTTGAAGAACTTTTCGGGAACGGTGAGGGTATATGTGCCGGCCTTGTTGTCTTGGGGAACGGGGAGATAGTATGAGTCCTCACCGTAGTTGTAGTATTCGTCGGCGACAATTGATGCGGGGTAGGTTGCGATTGTTTCACCGTTGCGGGTGATAACGGCCGTTTCTGAGCAGTCGTTGTTGGGGTTCCACCATTCGGAGTTTTCAGGTGCGAAGAATGTCACTTTCGGGAGGGCTTCCACAATTTCGCCGCCGGCGGGGGTGGTAGTGAGTTCGAAAGTGGTGTCGGGTATGTTGCCTTCCGGATAGAATATTACGAATGCTTCTTTGCGGAACGAATTGATGGTTGTGATGACCTGGTGTTTGTCGTTATATACGGCAAAGAAATTTGCGGGTACGGTTGCTGCTACAGATATGACCTCCTCATTCTTTGATGGTTCGATGGGTTCGTTGAGGGTGAGAATGTATGTGCCTGAGATGGACGGGTGGGCGGTGAGATCGCTTGCGTTGTATTCAGTTACGACATGATCACCTTCGATAGGTTCGTCGTTTTCATCATAGATGTACGTCTCTGTTTCAACTTTGATGGTTCCGTTGCCGGTGGTAGTGGCGCCTTCGGGCAGAATGAAGGTGATGTTTTGGATTTTCGAATAGATGCCGCTTGATCCTTCTATCTCGTGGTCAAATTTGATGGATCCGGTGCCTTCGGTGGGTTCGGGCGCTTTTTCAACAACCAGTGTGAAGTCAACTATCTGTCCGTTGTTACTCTGGATAGTGTTGTTTTCGTTCATAGAGTCGCGTCCGCCGTTGGGATCCAGTGAAGACCATGCGGTTTTTACGCGTACACGGTAGTTGCCGGTTGCATTTTCGGGTACGGTAAACGACAACACGGTGTTGTTGATCTTGGTTGCGTGGATGTTGCCGTCGGTGTTCTTATTGCCAAGATATCCGGTGCTGCTGTACCAGTTTTCAGCAGCTTCTGTCGGGGTCCAGCAGTTGAACCATACCAGATCAACGTTTTCTTTGAGTTTGTACTGTTCGGATATACCCGCATTTGTGTCAATATCAAGATAGTCTGATGGACCGGAATAGTGGAAGCCGTCTTTTTCCCAGTCTACATAGCAGTAGCTGTGCATCCATTCACCACCGCCGGTGAAGGTGATGTTGACGGTAGCGCCGGGTGTTGTAGTGAATGTGTTGGCGCTTTTATCGTAGTAAACTTGTCCGGCCTGATTGGCTCCGCGCAGGCTGCTTATGGTTGTAGTTGATTCTCCGTCGGTTATTGACATTGAATTGATGTAACGTCCGGAGCCAGATACATTGCCGAGGTTGAGGGTGTAGTCAACTTCGGGTTCTGGTTCGGGTTCGGGGGTTGTTCCGGTCTTTTTGGAGAGGGTTACGGTGAATTCCTTTACTGTTGCTTTTTTTGCTTCGGCAACTGCAGGAGTGATGGTGAACGAAGCGGTTTCCTCTTCTGTGATTCCGCTCACAGCGAAGGTCTGCGGTGTGGGGGATGATGCCACAGACTGTGTGCCGGCAGTGAAAGTGACCACATCGGTGCTCTCGCTGGTAACGGACATTGTGTAGGCCGATACGTAGTATTCGTCGGATGTGGACGCTATGGTTACGGTGCGGGTCTGGGCCGCTGTGTTAAAGAAAAGGTAGCCGTTGTTCTCAAGGAGATCGCCGCCGTTCATTGATACTGTGGCGCCGGGAGTGGCGGTGCTTGTCCATGTGCGGCCGGCTACGGAGCCGTTGCTGTAGTCAACGGTGACCGTGATGTCGCCGTCGGCAGCATAAGCCGATGAGAAGCCCAGTGCGATGGCAAGGGCCGATGTGAGTAAAGTTCTTTTCATAGAAAAGTGTTTTTGGTTTATTGTTTATGGTTAAAAGTTTATGGTTGATTGTCGATGGTTCAGTTTAAGGCATATGGCTTAGGGCACCCCAAAAGTAATTAAAAAATCAGGATTATGCAAAAGGATCTTTGTATGACCCGAGAAGCTGGCGGGTGAAGTATATGAAAAATTTCATGTCGTCGATGAAATATCGGCGGAAGAGCCGCCGGGGTTCTTTGACGAAACGGTAGAACCACTCCATGCCTATTTTGCGGAATGCCATGGGAGCGCGCTGCAGGGTGCCGGCCTCGAAGTCGATGGTGGCTCCGAGGGCCATCCAGAGTCTTACTCCGGGCATCTGCTCTTTCCAGCGGTCGATCCATTTTTCCTGTTTTGGCGCGCCGACTCCGACGAGCACCACGGTGGCTCCGCTGCGGTTGATGATTTCAGTGATTCCGCGGCATTCTTCGTCGTTTTTTTCAAAGCCGAAGGAGGGGGAGTGTGCTCCCACCACAATGTCGCGGCCCATGGCCCGGTTTATGTTGTCCATGGCTTTGAGGGCCACGCCTTCGGCGGCGCCGAGCAGGAATATGCGGCAATCTGGGTCGTCTTTGTGGTAGCGGTAGAATGCGGTGAAGAAGCTGCTTCCGGGGATGGCTTCGGGAAACGGCCTGCGGAGCATGCGCGACATGATCTGGATGATTTTGCTGTCGCAGACAACCCATTCGGCCTGCCGGTATATGCGGAGGAACTCAGGGTCGCTCTGTAGCTTGACGAGGTGGTCGACATTGGGTGTGACGAGCACTCCTCGGTCGAGCCTGCGCAGGAGTTCGTCGCGGGTTATGTCGAGTATGTCGGCATTGAGTATGCGTATGGTGGTGGCGGGTTTATTCTCCATCAATCATATGTTTTTGTAGATCTGGAGCAGTTCTTCGGCTATGGTTTCGGTGGCGTAGGGCTTCACTTTCTGTGCACCGAGGGAGCCGTGACGTTCGATCATGTCGGGGTTGAGCAGGTAGCAGTCGATGGCCTGTGCCATCTCTTTTTTGTCGCCCGGAGGGAAGAGAATGCCGTTGCGGTGTGTCTCCACCACTTCGGGAATGCCGCCTACGGGTGTGGATATGATGGGCTTGCGGTGGGCCATGGCCTCGAGGATGGATACGGGCAGGCCTTCGAAGTAGGAGGGCAGGATGAGTATGTGGGACGCGGCGAATGCTTTTTCTTTTTCTTCGTCGGTGACCCATCCGATGAATTCGATCATGTCGCCAAGCCCGGATTCGCGTATTTGCCTGACGAGCCGTTCGTCCTCGCCCATGCCGCCGATCGTGAGCCTGACGCGTCCGCGCCATCTGTCGGCGTGTCTGGTGAATACGTCGAGGAGGTCGAATATGCCTTTGTCGTCGCAGATCTTGCCGAGAAACAGGAGCTGCAGCGGCTCGGAGGATGCGGGCGAAGCGGGCGCTACGGGAATGTAGACGGGGTTGTTGAGTATGTGCACGTCGGAGAAGTGGAAGGTGCTTTCGTAGTATTCTTTCCATGACTGGGAGAGCACCACGATGGACGATGCGAGTTCGAGCGTGCGGCGTGCCTTGGGGATGCCGATGGAGCGGAAATAGTCTTTGCTGGCTCCGCAGTGGCTGTGGAATATGACTTTGTAGCCGAGGAAGCGTCCCCAGCGGATAAATGCCGCCTTTCTTACGAATGATTTTCCGGATGCGGTGTGGACATGGAGTATGGAGCGTCCGCGCAGGCGTTCGATGGGCATGGTCAGGGCTGTGCGCAGGGCCACGAAGAATCCTGCTACAGTCCCTTTGGGAGAGTTGGTGGGGAGAAGGCGGAATCCGGGTATGGATTCACTGTAGGCCGTCAGCACGGATTCCATGCCGCCTTTTCCTTTTATTGAGGGTCCGATTGTGAGGACCTTGTGCATTATTTCAAGTTCCTGTGGGGTCATTTATGGGGTCTGTTCAGGTATATCGGGCAATGACATCCGGCAGAGAGCATGGTCCGGTAGGGTCATTTTCGGAATATGTTCTTGATTTTTATGATGAATAGGGTGAGTCCGGGGCCTATGGCGCGCTGGATCTTTTTTTTGAATCGGAAGGACGCCGGTTTCCATGAGGCGACGAAGTGGTGGATGGTGACCGTGTTGCCGGTGACGGTCAGTTTCATTGTCTGCAGGTCTATGGGGCTGAAAAAGTCTTTAGGCAGCCTGTAGATGGTGGTGTCCGGCGGTTCGGGTCCGAATTCCTCAGGTGAGTTTATGTCGACGATCCTGAATCTGCCGCGGGTAACGTTGTCTATGACCCGAGGAATGGCGAGCATGTCGGGGGTGCCGTCGGGTTTGATGAACGGTCTGGAGTCATAGTAGTCGAGCAGGGCCTTGAACATAGGGTTGCCTTTTTCGGACAGGAAAGTGCCGGTTTCCATGGCGTTGCCCTCCGATTCTCGCCCGAATGCGTAGGGCAGGTGCAGCAGGTGGTCGAACGGGCGGATCACTTCCACGTCGGTGTCGAGGTAGATTCCTCCGAAATGATAGAGGGCGTATGCGCGGGCATAGTCTGCGGCAAAAGCATATTTTTTAGCGTCGATGGCCTGTCGTATCCACCGGGGACAATTGTCGGCGAAGGATTCGGGGGTCCAGAGCCTGAGTTCGTAGTCCGGACAGAATTTTTGCCAGCTTGTTATGTATTTTCTGAGGTTTTCCGGCATGGTGTCGGATCCGGCCCAGAAATAATGTATTGTCTTTGGAATCATGGCTGCGGTGTGGTAGTGGTTGTGGAACTGTCGGAGGGGAAGCTGGCAAGCCGGCATTCGGGATTGGACAGAAGGATGGCGCCGAGTGTCAGCCCCAGCAGGAATAGTCCGTCGTTAAGGCTCAGTCCGGCAAATCCGCCAAGTCCGAACACGCTGATGGTGATGAGCACGCACAGATAATATGACGCGTGGCGGAGCCGGCGGATCATGAAATAGAGTCCGACGTAGAATGCGGTCTGGACCAGAAGGCCGACGAAACCTATGTCGAAGATGGTCTGCACCTGTGTGACCTCGACGGCTGTGGCCACTTCTTCGGAGCGGCTGGTGTCGGTGTAGTATTCGTTGGTGATGGCGTATTTCGGATTGGTGGTCAGTTCAGGGTGCAGGAAGCCGAATCCGAGCCACTGGCGGTTGAGCCGGAAGAGCAGTTCCCATTTGGGGATGATCTGTGCCATTCGTCCGGATCCGAATTCTGAAAGGTCGACCTGGTCGGCCGCGGTGGACAGTGATGTGAACTGGTCGACTGTCGATGCCACACGCATGGGGCTGCCAAGGGAGGAGTCGACGGCATACAGCGCCGAGAGGACCACTATGGTGCCGAGCGAGTATTTGATCATCTTTTTGGCTTGTCCGGCAAAGCTGGCGAAGCCTATGAGGATTCCGGCCATGAATGTCATGGTGCGGCTTGCGAATATGGCCAGAAAGACCAGGGCGTAGTGCAGCGGGCGCAGACGCACCTGCTTTGTGGCCAGCGGTATGATGCACAGGGCCATCCAGTATAGTCCGTAGGGGTAGTGGCGCGGCCACCAGAGTGACAGCGGATCCCAGACGAGGTGGGATATGCTGGAGTAGTGGGCCTTGCCGAAGGAGTCTCTTACCCATGTGGCCGAGGGGACGAGGATGCCGCCGTTGAGTATGAAGGTGTCGATGGTGTAGAACAGGCAGATAGTGAGTGTGAAGAGCATCACTGTGTGGATGAATTTCTGCCATTCGAACTGCCGGTTGGCGAATATGACCATGGGGATGAAGAAGGACACGAGTCCAAGGTAGAGACGTATGCGGCGGAACTGTATGGCCATGGTCTCGTCTGATGTCGATGCTATCAGAAGGATTACGGCGAAGTAGGCGAGCATGGCGAGCGTGAGCCTTTTCACCATTTTGTTGCGCCGGTAGATTATGATGCCTATGATGCCGATGAGCAGACCTATGTCGTAGGAGTTGACGGGGAATTGTCCGGGGCGTATGTAGCCGTATCCTCCGCAGAGCAGAAACAACTCGATGAGGAAGAAATAGCGGTCTGACCGGAACGAGTGTATGAGAAAGACGCCGACCAGCAGCAGCGCGGGCCAGAATTCAAGCGAGAAGAGCGCGAGCGACAGTAAAAAACCGATGGCCTGCAGCCATTGGGCTGCAGGCGCGGTGAAGTATGTGCGGCTTTGTGCTGATACTGTCGCTGTTGTCGCGGGGGTCATCGCGTTTTATTTTACTTTCTCTCCGTAGCCGTAGCCATAGCCTTTCTTGGCTTCTGTGCCGTTGATGACGACGGATAGTTTTCTGAGACGTTTTTCCTGGTATATGCTTTCGGCGAAATCAAGGTCGGAGAATGTGGTGTAGTTAGCTCTGGTCACGTAGACCGTGGCGTCGCTGACGCGAGCGAGCATGAAAGTGTCGCTGACCATGCCCACAGGAGCGGAGTCGATGAGTATGTAGTCGTAGGATCCGCGGAGTTTTTCGATCATGCGGTCCACCTTGTCGGAGGCAAGCAGTTCGGAGGGGTTTGGCGGGATCGGGCCGGATATGATCACGTCGAGGTTGTCGAGGTGTACGTTGCGGGTGATGATGTCGCCTATGGCGAGTTTGTCGGACGAGAGGTATTCGGTGAGTCCGAAGCGTGGCTCGATGCCGAGGTATTGGGCCAGACGTGGTTTGCGCACGTCCATGCCTATGATCAGGGTCTTTTTGCCGAGTATGGCGAGCGATGCCGCCAGATTGATGGATATGAAGCTCTTGCCTTCGCCGGATTTGGTGGAGGTGAGCAGCACTACCTTCTGGTCGGATGATCCGAGCACAAACTGGAGATTGGTGCGGATCAGGCGGAACAGTTCGGCCGTGGAGTTGGATCCTCCGGGGCGCACCACCAGACTGTCGCCGGTCTTGTCGGTGCAGACTTCGCCGAGCACGGGGATGTTGATGCGGGTCTCCATTTCCTGACGGGTGGAGAACTTGGTGCGCATGACCTTCATCACGTAGAGTGCCACCGGCGGGATGACCAGTCCGAACATCATAGCCATGAGCATGATGGTGAATGTGGACATGCCTATGTTTTTGTTGATGGAATAGGCGGCGTCGATGATTCTGCCCTTGGCTGTGGAACTGGCCAGAAGGATGGCGTTTTCTTCCTGCTTCTGGAGGAGGAAGAGGTAGATCTCTTCTTTGATTTTCTGCTGGCGGGAGAGTTCGCGCAGTTTGCGTTCGAGGGTGGGGATGCCGCCGAGTTTGTTCATCACGGCGGTGTAGCCGGCATAGTATTCTTTTTCCTGCTCGCGCATCTGTTCGAGCGCCTTGGTCATGGAGGAGATGATGTTCTGGCGCGATTGACTCAGACGGCTGTCGATGGTCTGCAGGGTGGCGTTGTCGGGCCGGGCCGATTCCATGATGCGCATGCGCGAGAGCACGGCTTTGTTGTATTCGGTGATCATGGTGATCATGGCTTCCGATTTTCCCACCACTGGAATCAGGGTGTAGTCGTTGCCTGAGTGTTTGAGGATGTCGAGCACATTGGCCATGGTTTCGGATTCGATGCGCATGGTGGTGTACTGTGTCTCGAACTCCGCGAGTTTGGTGTAGTCGTAGGTGCCGTCGGCAATGACGTCGCGCACGCCGTTGCGTTCCTTGTAGTCCTCGAGTTTCTGTTCGGCGTCGGTGAGGTCGGCGAAGAGATAGGTGAGCCTGTCGGTTATGAACGCGTCCGATTTGGCTCCTTTGGCCATCTGCTGCCTGACGTCCATGTTGTTGTATGTGGCCATGACGGTGTTGAGGACGTCTTTGGCAAAGGCCACGTGGGGCGTCTGCATCTCAAGGTTGATCATGGCGGAGTTTTTGGCGGCGACGCCTATGGCGAGTTCTTTGGCGAGGAAGTCGGCCGCGTCGTCGTAGCCCGACAGCCAGATGTTGGATACCAGGCTTTCGCCTTCGGGATAGTCGGGAGTGAGACTCACGGTGAATTTGCCGAAGCCGGTGTTGACGACCGCGGGCAGTTTCACGTCGGAGAGTTTCAGCAGAGTCTGTTCGAGGTCTTTGACCCTGATGTCGGCTGTGGAGCCGTTTTTGTGGACGCTGACGCGGAATATCAGGGTGTTCTGGAGAGTGTCGAGGTTTATGGCCGGATCCGGAGTGACCTCGACGGGATAGCCCGTGTAGAGGAACCGGTGGACCGTGGGCATCAGCCGGACGGTGTGGCGGCGGTATATGCCGAGCTGGCGGGAGACTTCGCGGAGCACGGCGTGGGAGTTGACGATCATGGCTTCGTCGTCGGCAGAAGTGTTGCCGCCGAGCAGCGACGACATGTCGCCCATGCCGGCTTTCAGCAGAGATCCGCTTCCGTCGTCTTCGATTATGAGGCTTGACCGGACTATGTATTTAGATTCAACGATCCGAGATATGCCGAATCCTATCAGGCAGCATACAGCGACCGATATGGCAAACCAGTACCATTTGGATATGTACATGCGGATGAGTCCGCCGATGTCTAACAGTTCGGAGTTGTTCTGTTTCATGTCTCGTGGATTCTTACTTGGCGAAGAGTGCGATTATGAGTGATGCCACGACGGATGCGGCGCTTACGATCACGGATGTCATGGAGAGTTTGAAGGATTTGTCCTGGTCGACTTTTGCGTTGGCCTGGCGGATCTTGTTTGGCTCGACATAGATCACGTCGTTTTGCCTAAGGTAGAAGTAGGGAGAGTTGAGCGTCGATTCGGAGTCGTTGAGATCGAGCCTGTGGTAGACCCGTTCGCCGTTTTCCTCGCGTATGAGGAGCACGTTTTTGCGTTCGCCGTAGGGGGTGATGTCGCCGGCGTCGGCCAGAGCGTCGAGAATCGAGTAGCGCTCGCGGTTTACCAGGCGTGCGCCGGGCGATGCTACTTCACCCATTACGTTGACGTGGAAGTTGACGAGTTCTACGGTGACCATGGGGTTGATGACCTGGGCGCTGATTTTTTCTTCAAGGAATAGGGCCAGCTGTCCGATGGTCATTCCGGCCACATGGAGTTTGCCGAGCACGGGGAAGGAGATGAATCCGGCTTCGTTGACCCGGTAGGTCTGATAGGATATGGCGTTGTTGCGCGAGGTGATGATCTGGCTCTCGAGGGTTCCGTTGCCGGCGTTGTTGAAGTCGTTGGTGCGTGTGCGCTGATAGGGGACGTTGAATTGTTCGACCGCTTCCATGTTGGCAGCGGTGACGTTGATCACGAGCTCGTCGTCGGGCACGATGGTCAGTTCAAAGGAGCCTTTAGGCACTGATCCGTGTGTTTCGGTCAGGTCGGTGAAGTAGGGGAGGACGGTCTTGTTTGATGAGCATGAACCCATCAGCAGTATCAAGCAGAGTCCTAAGAGAGTGTTGCGCAACTTCATTATCGGGACAGTGGTGATTCGTTTGGTTAAAATATTTTAATAAATTAACGGGTGCTGTGATTCAATTATTATACATCGCCGCTAATAATTTTGCCGGAGAGATACCTCCGAGCAGCGGGTGGCGCCACTGCGGCAGTATCTGGGCCATAGGGCCGAGCACGAACGGCCTGAGGTGCATGCGGGGGTGGGGAAGCTGCGGATCCGGCGACCGGCGTATCTGGTCGCCCATGGCTATGATGTCGATGTCGATGGCGCGGTCGGCATAGCCGCCTTCGGCGGTGCGGTGGTGTCCGTCGGGATCGATGGTGCGTTCGGCCGTTTTTACGGTGTCGAGAAGTGCCGTCGGCGACAGGTCGGTGTCTATATTCACGCCGACGTTCATAAACATGTTGGGTGAATCGTAGCCCCACGGACCGGAGTGCCACGGAGAGGACACCGCGATGACCCGCCCGGCTGTGGAGCCGAGCAGGTCAATCGCAGCGTTTATGTGGGCGGCGCGGTCGCCGAGGTTGCTTCCGATGTTGATATGGGCGATCAAATCGTACGTGATACTTCCACTTCTTCGAAGCCTTCGATTATGTCGCCCTCCTTGAGGTCGTTGTAGCCTGCGATGGAGATGCCGCAGTCGTAGCCCGAAAGCACTTCCTTGACGTCGTCTTTGAATCGTTTGAGCGATCCGAGTTCTCCGGTGTAGCGTACGATGCCGTCGCGGATCAGGCGCACTTTGTTGCTGCGCTTGATCTTGCCTTCGCGGACAATGGCGCCGGCAATCGTTCCGACCTTGCTGATGTGGTAGGTCTGGAGCACTTCGGCCGAACCGGTGATCTCTTCCTTGATTTCGGGAGCGAGCATGCCGGCCATGGCGTCTTTGACTTCCTCGATGGCCTGGTATATGACGGAGTAGAGACGGATGTCGACGCCTTCGCGTTCGGCAGCGCGTCGAGCAGCCTGCGAGGGACGTACCTGGAAGCCGATGATGATGGCGTCGGAAGCCGATGCGAGGTCCACGTCGCTCTCGGAGATGGCTCCGACGGCCTTATGGATCACGTTGACCTGAATCTCTTCAGTGGAGAGTTTCAGCAGCGAGTCCGAGAGTGCTTCTATGGAACCGTCGACGTCGCCCTTGACGATGATGTTGAGTTCCTGGAAGTTGCCTATGGCACGGCGGCGGCCAATGTCTTCCAGTGTGATCATTTTCTTGGTGCGTGCGGAGAGTTCGCGCTGGAGCTGCTCGCGCTTGGTGGCTATTTCGCGTGCTTCCTGCTCGGATTCCATCACGTTGAAGGTATCGCCTGCAGTGGGGGCGCCGTTGAGTCCGAGGATGAGCACGGGAGTGGCGGGGCCGGCTTCCTTGACACGCTGGTTGCGTTCGTTGAACATGGCCTTGACCTTGCCGTAGTGTGTGCCGGCGAGGATTATGTCGCCGACGTTGAGGGTGCCGTTCTGCACCAGTACGGTGGCCACATAGCCGCGTCCCTTGTCGAGCGAGGACTCTATGATGGAGCCTACGGCGCGGCGGTTGGGGTTGGCCTTGAGGTCGAGCATTTCGGCTTCGAGGAGCACTTTTTCCATAAGGTCCTCGACTCCGAGACCCTTTTTGGCGGATATGTCCTGGCTCTGGTATTTTCCGCCCCAGTCCTCGATGAGATAGTTCATGGAGGCGAGTTCTTCCTTGATCTTGTCGGGGTTGGCGTGGGGCTTGTCGATCTTGTTGATGGCAAATACGATGGGCACACCGGCAGCAGATGCGTGGTTGATGGCTTCGACGGTCTGCGGCATCACGGCGTCGTCGGCCGCAACGATGATGATACAGAGGTCGGTCACTTTTGCGCCGCGGGCACGCATGGCGGTGAAGGCTTCGTGGCCGGGGGTGTCGAGGAACGTGATATGGCGTCCGTCGGCAAGTTTCACGTTGTATGCACCGATATGCTGGGTGATGCCGCCGGCTTCGCCTGCGATCACGTTGGCCTGGCGGATGTAGTCGAGCAGTGAAGTTTTGCCGTGGTCCACGTGACCCATCACGGTGACGATGGGCGGACGGGTTTCAAGGTCTTCTTCGCTGTCGGCTTCCTGGGCTATGGCTTCGCTTACTTCCGCGGAAATGTATTCGGTGCGGAATCCGAATTCTTCGGCCACGATGTTGATGGTCTCGGCGTCGAGACGCTGGTTGATGGATACCATCACGCCCATGCTCATGCAGGTGGCTATGACGTTGTTGACGGGCACGTTCATCATCGACGCGAGGTCGTTGGCCGTCACGAATTCGGTGAGCTTGAGCACGCGGCTTTCAGCTTCTTCCATTTCGGCGCGTTCGTGCTCGCGGTTGGCGAATGCCTCACGTTTTTCTTTACGCCATTTCGCTCCGGTTTTCTGGCCTTTGTTTCCTTTGGCGGTAAGTCGGGCCAGCACTTCCTTGACCTGTTTCTGCACATCCTCTTCGTTCACTTCATTGTGGACGGGGCGACGGTTGTTGTTGCGGTCGCCGTTGTTGTGGTTGTGCTGGTTGTTTTTGTTGGCTTCGGAACGCTGTTTTTTGCCGTCGTTGTTGCGGTTGCCGCCTTGTCCGGCCTGCTTGCCGGCTTTTTCCACGTCGATTTTCTCGCCGGAGATGCGTTTGCGTTTCTTGCGGTCGCCTGCGTTGGCAGATGACTGTGTGCCTGCGGCTCCGGGTGTGCTGGGTTTGGCTTTGCGTCGGTCTTCTTTCTGTTTCTTTTTCGGTCTGGTGGACTGATTGATAGCCGAAAGGTCGATTTTGCCGACAACGTTAAGTTGCGGTGCGCGTACCTGCAGTTCGTCAGCCGTGTGCAGTCTGAATACCTCGGGCTCAGCGGGTTTCGTCTCTGCTTGCGGCTCGGCTACAGTCGGTTCGTGTTTCACTTCGGGCTTGGGTTCAGGCTTCACCTCCGGTTTAGGCTCGGGTTTTACTTCGGGCTTAGGCTCAGGCTTCACCTCCGGTTTGGGTTCGGGTTTCACTTCGGGCTTGGGCTCAGGCTTCACCTCCGGTTTGGGTTCGGGTTTCACTTCGGGCTTAGGCTCAGGCTTCACCTCCGGTTTGGGTTCAGGTTTCACTTCGGGCTTAGGCTCAGGCTTCACCTCCGGTTTGGGTTCGGGTTTTACTTCGGGTTTAGGCTCTGGCTTCACCTCGTCGGTCGGTGTTGCTACCGGTTTTACCGTAGGGGTGTTGCTGTTGAGGTCGATTTTGCCGAGTATTTTTATACCGCCGGAAGTTTCCTTGCTGTCGGCTGTAGCAGGAGTCTTAGCCGCCGCAGGAGCGGAAGTTTTGGATGCTGCTGCGGGTTTGTGGAAGGAAATGTTTTTTCCGCCGTCTCCGAACTCCTTTACCAACAGTTCGGTGACGTCATCCTCAACTCTGAAGTTGGGGTTGTTGTCTTCCACTTCTATATTTTTTTTGCGCAGAAAATCAGTAACCGTGTTGAGCCCCACGTTCAGATTTCTGGCAATTACGCTTATCTTAGTTTTCGCCATTTATTCTTTTTAAAGGAGTTTGGAGTTTTGGAAAAGTTATGGAGGTTTTGTGGGCCGTGAAGTGAGAGCGGAATCCGAGGGTTATTCGTGATTTTCCGTTTCGGTCTCGGTTGTGCCGTTCTCGTCACTGTCGTCCTCTTCGAATTCCGAACGGAGGATTTCGAGCACATGGTCAACGGTTTCGGCCTCGAGGTCGGCTTTTTCGATGAGTATGTCGCGCTGGGTTTCAAGCACGGCTTTCGCTGTGGTCAGACCCATGTTTTTGAGAGCTTCGATCACCCATTCGTCGATTTCGTCTTTGAATTCGTCGAGGTAGATGTCGTCGCCGTCGGATTCACCGGTTTCGCGGTAGACGTCGATCTCGAATCCGGTGAGCATGGATGCCAGCTTGATGTTGAGACCGCCTTTACCGATGGCCAGAGACACTTCTTCGGGGCGCAGGAACACTTCGGCTTTCTTTTCTTCTTCGTCGAGAGCTATTCTGGATACTTTGGCCGGGTTCAGGGCGCGTTCGATCAGCAGCGAGGGATTGGATGTCCAGGGGATCACGTCGATGTTTTCGTTGCGCAGCTCGCGCACGATTCCGTGGATTCGCGATCCTTTCACGCCCACGCACGCGCCTACGGGATCAATACGGTCGTCGTAGCTTTCCACAGCGATCTTGGCGCGTTCTCCCGGGATGCGGGCCACGGCGCGGATGTTGATGAGACCGTCGTGGATTTCAGGCACTTCAAGTTCGAAGAGGGCACGGAGGAACTTCTCCGAGGTGCGGCTCACTGTGATCTTGGGATTGTTGTTCTTGTTGTCGACATTGGCGATGACTGCACGCACCATTTCGCCCTTGCGGAAAAAGTCGCCGGGGATGGATTCGCTTTTGGGCAGGATCAGCTCGTTCTTGTCCTCGTCGAGCAGCAGGATCTCCTTGCTCCATGTCTGATAGACTTCGGCCGTGATCAGCTCGCCTTCGATTTCTTTGAATTTTGTGTAGATAGCTTCTTTCTGCAGGTCAAGTATCTTGGACTGGAGAGTTTGGCGCAGGTTGAGGATGGCACGGCGTCCGAAGTCGGCGAAAATGATCTCCTTGGTGTGCTCTTCGCCGATTTCTGCTTCGGGGTCGTTGTCGGCCCTTGCGTCGCTCAGCGAGATCTGCAGGTTGGGGTTGGTCACTTCTCCGTCGGGCACCACTTCCAGGTTCTGGAATATCTGCACGTCGCCCTTGTCGGGGTTCATGATCACGTCGAGATTCTCGTCCGTGCCGAACATTTTGGCCAGCACGTTGCGGAAGGATTCTTCCAGCACGCTAATCATCGTGGTTTTGTCGATGTGTTTGTATTCCTTGAACTCATCGAACCGCTCAACCATGTTGGGGGTATCCGCTTTTTTTGCCATTTTGGTCTTTGATTTACTGCTTATTTGAAGTTTATTACGTATTTGACTTGTCGGGCATTGGTGTATTCCACCCGTTCGGGTTCTTCCACCAGCACGGGGCGTTTGGCGCCTTCGGGCTTGACTTTGCGAGTCACCGCCACGGTGAAGGCGTCGTCGGCCACTTCGGTGAGGATGCCGGAGAATTTGCGTCCGTCGCGTGTGAGCACCTCCACTTCGTTGCCTATGTTTTTCTCATACTGTGCGCGCACTTTGAACGGGGCGGTCAGCCCTGCCGAGCCGACTTCCAGTTCGTAGTCCTCAACGTCGCGGTCAAAGCGCGCTTCGATGGCGCGTGTGAGAGCGGCGCATGAGTCGATGTCGACGCCTTTGGCCGAGTCGACTTCCACCACTATTGCGTTTGCGGGGCTTACTGTCAGGTCTACCAGAAACAGTCCGGTGCCCTGTATGGCCTCTTCCACAGTTTGTCTGAGTAAGTCTTTATCTATCATTTGCGTTAATATAAATGACGGAGGGGACCTGCGCCCCCTCCGTTGCTCTGTTATGATGCAAAGTTACGAAAATATATTAATATATGTGCATTGCGTGAAAGTATAGCTGCTTTTGATAACATTTTTTAATTATAATGTAAATATTGTTAATATAATTTAACTGATTGACCCGCGGCTTGCATCGCTTGTGTGGCGGGTTTTGCCGATTTGGCGCGTTTGGCTAAAATTTCTACCTTTGCGACCGTTATGATTATGGATATGAAATATATGCGCCGGGCGTTGCAGCTGGCGCGACTTGGCGAATTTGGCGCGAGTCCAAATCCGATGGTGGGTGCGGTGATTGTGGATGACGCTACCGGCCGGATCGCAGGCGAGGGATTTCACCGACGCTGCGGAGAAGGGCACGCCGAGGTCAATGCCGTGGCTGATGCCGACAGACGCGGTGTGTCGCTGGACAATACGACCCTTTATGTGACGCTTGAACCGTGTGCCCACCACGGCAAGACTCCGCCGTGTGCGCAGCTGATCATAGACCGGGGGATTCCGCGTGTGGCGGTGGGGTGTGCCGATCCGTTTGCCCGGGTGGCGGGGCGCGGCATAGCCATGATGCGCGAAGCCGGGGTGGAGGTGGCGCTTGTCGGCGGAGAGATGGAGCGTGAGTGTCTGGATATCAATAGGAAATTTATGACGGCCCACACTCATGGCCGGCCGTTTGTCACGCTGAAATGGGCAATGTCGGCCGACGGTTTCATTGACCGCATACGTAGCGCCGGAGAGGCGCCTGCAAGGTTTTCCCTGCCCCATGGCCAGGTGCTGGTCCACAGAGAGCGTGCGCTTCACGACGCCATTGCCGTGGGGAGCCGCACGGAGATAATGGACAGGCCGAGGCTCGATGTGCGTCACTGGCCCGGAGGACGTGTGCCGCGCAGAGTCTGTTTTGACCGTGTCAGACCGCTTGACCTGCAGCTGGCCGATCTTTATGCCGAAGGCGTGACCTCGCTTCTGGTGGAGGGCGGAGCTACTCTGGCCGGGAGTTTTCTGGATGCGGGTCTGTGGGACGAGATACGCACGGAGACGTCGCCGATGATTCTCGGAGACGGAGTGCCGGCTCCACGGTTACCGGTTGATGCGGTGGAAATTTCGTGTATGAAAATAGGCCCCAACGCGTTAAAAACCTATAAAAACGGATTAAATTAAGGTAAAAACGCCATATATATGCGCCTGAGTGGGCAGATTTTGCGGAATTCTTGCTAACTTTGCCAATTGTTAAAACGTAATTGCCATATCATCAAACTAAAATGAATCGATATCTGACCCAGTTCATCATAATGGCTTTCGCGATGTTTTGCGGCCTTTCAATGCTCTCGTCATGCAATAAGGAAGATGAGGAAACGGGGGAGGAACAGGCCGATCCCGAAAGCCTGGCGTATTATTCAAGCACGGAGATCACTTCGTTTAGTCTGAAAAACAATTCAAAGATATTGCCGCACCTTGACTCGGTGTTTTTTTCGATTGATCTGGTCGACGCCCAGATATACAATGCCGACTCCCTGCCTTACGGCACCGATGTGAGCCGGATGCTGGTGAATGTTGGCGTGAAGTCCTCGTCGGCTCTTGAGATCGTGATGAAGAGCCGTTTCACCGACAACGACACCACGGTCAATCTGCTGGAGAATCCAAACGACAGCATCAACTTCGCTCCCGGACATGTGACGCTGCGCATCACCTCGCAGGACGGTAAGTCGGAACGTATGTACACCGTGAAGCTCAATGTACACAAGGTCGTGGCCGATTCCCTGACATGGACAGGCGTGGCCGGCGGACGTCTGCCCGGAGCGACAGTCGGTCCGACGGCGCAGAAAACCGTGAGTCTCGGTCAGGAGCTGCTCTGCCTGACCACCGACGGCACATCGGCGTCGCTGGCAAGCTCGACCGATCCGTTTGAACCCGATGCATGGGCGTCGTCGGCAGTGACTCTGCCGGAAGGTGCCGACGTCAACTCGTTTACTGCGACGTCCGACGCGCTTTATATACTTACTGCCACAGGCGATCTGATGCGATCGGCCGACAAAGCCGCCACATGGACTGTGGCCGATACGGGCTGGAGTCACATATATGGCGGATTCATGGCCGATGTGGTCGGTGTGAAAGGCAACACATGGACATGCTATCCCGGCGGAGCGTCGGGCACTCTGTCGGCGCAGGGTACGGACTTTCCAGTGGCCGGTACCAGCCAGCTTGTAGAGTATTCGAACGAATGGTCCGATGTCCCTCAGGCCATGATGGTGGGCGGCATCACGGCCGCAGGTTCGCTCACGGGCACCTCATGGTGCTTTGACGGAAAATCGTGGATGTGTCTGACTCTTGCCAACGGATCATATTCGCTGCCTGCGGCCGAGGGCTACACACTGTTTCCATATTTCACCTATAAAGTCAATTCTTCTGACTTCAAGATCACCGAGCGTTCCACATGGGTGGCGCTTGGCGGCAAGTCGGGCTCCGACGGCAAGATGCAGACCAAGGTCTATACGTCGTGGGACAGCGGCATACACTGGCTTACCGCCACTGCCAATCTTCATCTGCCTGCCGATGTGGAGCCGCGTTTCGGAGCGCAGGCTTTTGTCGTGCCGCATATTACCGAGGCAAGCCGTGCGGTGGCTCCGATCACGAGCTGGGACACACCATACGTCTACATGTTCGGCGGATATGACGCGTCTTCGCGTCTGTATGACCAGCTGTGGCGCGGGGTGATCAACCGCATGACTTTCAAGCCGCTTCAGTAAAGATATAATCATCAAAGCAGAGATTTACGGATGTACCGCCGCCTGTCGCGCATAGTTCTGGTCATGATTGTCGCTCTGGTTTCGTCCGGGGCGACGGAAATGCGCGCTCAGGACGAGACTTATAGGTTTGATCTTGGCGCAGGCGTGGGCATGAGCGGATATCTCGGCGACGTGAACCGTTCAAACATGTTCCGCCGCCCGGGTTTTGTCGCGCAGCTGTCGTTCAGATACCTGATCGACACGCGCTGGGCCATAAGGACGCTGTTTACCACCGCGTCGCTTTCGGGCAATTCGGCCGATTTCGGAGAGGTGTTTCCCGGAGGGGCGGCATATTCCTTCCGTTCTCAGATATATGATCTGGGATGCAGGGCCGAGTTCAACTTTTTCAGTTACGGAATAGGCGAGACCTACAAGCGCCTTCGCCGCTGGAGTCCGTATATGGCTCTGGGGGTCGGGGTGACTTTAGGCAATCCCGGCGACGGGGTATATGCCGGATTCAGTGTGCCCATGGCTTTCGGAGTGAAGTTCAAGGTGCGTCCGCGGCTGAATATCGCCGCGGAATTCTGTGTTACCAAAGTATTTTCCGACCATATCGACGGGAAGGACCTGTCGGACCTGTATCAGATCAAGACCTCGTTTCTGAAAAACACCGACTGGCATTCAAACATACTCATTTCCATCTCCTATGAATTCGGCAAGCGTTGCGAGACCTGCCATTATGTAGACTGATTCCTGCCATGAACCTCACGGAACTCAACTTAGACCCCCACACCATACCGGCTCACGTAGCCATAATCATGGACGGCAACGGACGCTGGGCCAAGGTCCGCGGACTTGACCGCTCGCAAGGACATATCGAAGGCGTCAACACTGTGAGACGCATCACGGAGACAGCTTCACAGCTCGGAGTCAGATATCTGACCCTTTACACTTTCTCCACGGAAAACTGGAACCGTCCGAAAGAGGAGGTGGACGCGCTGATGACTCTGGTGGGCGTGGCTATAGCACGCGAGACGCCTGACCTGATCAAGAACAATGTGCGTCTTGCCATAATGGGCGATCTCAAACGTCTGCCGCAGGCCACTCTTGATCTGCTTCGCGGATGTATGGCCGACACGGCCCATTGCACCGGACTGACTCTGAATCTTGCTATCAGCTATTCGTCGCGCTGGGAGATAACCGAAGCGGTGAAAGCCATAGCCGCCAAGGCGGCGGCCGGAGAGATAGACCCGGAGTCGGTGACCGACGAGACCGTCTCGGCGCATCTGGCCGCTCCATCCATTCCTGATCCTGATCTGCTGATACGCACGGGCGGCGACTACCGGATAAGCAACTACCTGCTGTGGCAGATAGCATACAGTGAACTATACTTCTCGCCGCTGTTCTGGCCCGACTTCTCAGGCGATGATTTTATCTCCGCCATCAGGTCGTATCAGCATCGGCAGCGCCGCTTCGGACTCACCGGTGACCAAGTGGAAAATAATGAACAGAAATAATTCATCACACCTATTAATATCAGCGATGCAGATTCACAGCCGACTGACTTCACTTATAATTGTTGCTTCCGTTGTAATGGCGGCGGTATTTTCAGGCACAACAGCCGCTCAGACACTGCCGGGCGACACGGTTACGGCTCCTCCGGTACTATTTAACGCTCCGCCGCGCACGTTTGTGATAGCGGGCATTGAGGTGACGGGTGCGCCAAACTACAGTCCGGACGTGGTCAGAAGCTATGCTGGTCTGAAAATCGGCGAGCGTATCGACATTCCGGGCACGGAGATCACTGCTGCCGCCAAACGTCTGCTCAACCAGGGACTTTTCGCACAGGTGAAGATAAAGGTGCAGAAGACAGCCGGAGGCAAGGTGTGGCTTGAATATGCGCTGCGTCAGCAGCCGCGCATCCATGAGGTGCGCTATGTGGGCGTGAAGAAGAACGAGCGTGACGACCTGCAGGAGCGTCTGCATCTGATGGCCGGCAACCAGTTGTCGCCGGAGGTGGTAAACAAGATCGAGCGCATCACCCGCCAGTATTTTGACGAAAAGGGGTTCAAGAACGCCGATGTGAGAGTGCGGCAGGAGGAGTCGCTCTCGGCTCCTAACGAGATGATTCTGACCATTGACGTGGACAAGCGGTCAAAGATCAAGGTACACAAGATATATATCGACGGCAACGAGGTGCTTTCTGACCGTGCGCTCAAGCGTGCTATGAAGAAAACCAATGAGAAAACAGATATTCTCAAAATTTTCAGTCAGAAAAAATTTGTAGATACCGACTATCACGATGACCTTAACCGGATTATCGAAAAGTATAACGAAAAGGGCTACCGCGACGCCATGATCGTGGCCGACAGCGTGGTGCGCTACAACGACAGCAATGTGGACGTCTACATAACGGTCGATGAGGGCAACCAGTATCATATCTCGGACATAAACTGGGTAGGCAATACCGTATATCCCACCGAGCTGCTCGAAGCGATTCTCGATATGAAGCCGGGCGATGTGTATAACCAGAAACTTCTGAACAAGCGCCTGCGTGACGATGAGGATGCCGTCGGCAACGTTTATTACAACAACGGTTATCTTTTCTCCAATATCGTGCCTATAGAGCGTAACATCAGCAATGATTCGATCGCTCTGGAGATGCGTGTGGTGGAGGGTCCTCAGGCACGTATCAACGCCGTCAACATAACAGGCAACGACCGCCTTTATGAAAAGGTGGTGCGACGGGAGCTTAGGGTGCGTCCCGGCGACCTCTTCAGCAAGGATGACCTGATGCGTTCGGCACGCGAGATCGCCAATATGGGACATTTCAATCCGGAGACTGTGAGTCCGGACGTCACTCCTAATCAGGAGAACGGTACTGTCGACATCAACTGGAATCTTGAATCGAAGGCCAATGACCAGATCGAGTTCTCGCTTGGCTGGGGACAGTCGGGCATCATAGGCAAAGTGGGCTTGAAATTCACCAATTTCTCTATAAAGAATCTGCTGTATCCGTCGACCTACAAAGGGCTGATTCCTCAGGGTGAAGGTCAGACATTCTCCATCTCCGCACAGACCAACGCCCGATACTATCAGGCATATTCCATCAGCTTCCTTGATCCGTGGTTCGGCGGCAAGCGGCCTAACCAGCTGTCGGTTACCGGCTACTACAGCCGCCAGACAGGCATCAACACGCAGTACTACAACAAGAACTACTATAACGCGATGATGAACTACGGCTATGGTTACGGCTATGGCTACGGTTACAACTCGGATTATTACAATCAGACATATCAGGATGCCTATGACCCGGGCAAGGTGCTTCAGATGGCAGGTGTGACGGTGGGATTCGGCAAACGTCTGAGCTGGCCCGACGACTATTTCACATTCAACGCCGATCTGACCTACAACTGGTATTATCTGAAGAACTGGGACTACCTCTATTACATGCGCAACGGCATCTCCAACTCCATAGTGCTTGGTCTGACACTTGCGCGGTCAAATATCGATAACCCCCTGTACACCCGCCGCGGCTCGATGTTCTCGCTGAATCTGCAGATGACACCTCCGGCGTCACTGTTTATGCCCGGACGCAACTGGCAGGCACTGTCGGAGAACAACAGCGATGCATCTATCAAGGAACGCTATAAGTGGATCGAGTATTGGAAGCTGCGTTTCCGCTCGCGCACATACACTCCGCTGACCGATCCCAACGGCAAATATACGCTGGTGCTGATGACCCGCGCCGACTTCGGATTGCTGGGCAGCTACAACAAGTATCTGAAATCACCGTTCGAGACGTTCTATGTGGGCGGTGACGGCATGAGCGGATCATATACCTACGCCACCGAGACAATAGCGCTGCGCGGTTACGACAACGGTGCGCTGACTCCCTACGGCAAAGACGGCTATGCTTATACGCGTTTCGGTGTGGAGTTGCACTTCCCGTTCATGCTTCAGCCCACCACCACAATCTACGGACTGGTGTTTGCAGAAGGCGGCAATGCCTGGACTTCGGTGAGCGATTTTGCGCCGTTCAAGCTCAAACGCAGCGCCGGTGCCGGTCTGCGCATCTATCTGCCTATGGTGGGTATGCTCGGTGTGGACTGGGCCTACGGTTTCGACCGCGACTACCTTGGCAAGCGCGGCGGCAGCCACTTCCACTTTGTGCTTGGTCAGGAATTTTAAACCTTATTGCCTGTCAAAGCGTCTAAACAGAAGTAATCACTTCAAAAAACGTCTTTCACTCATGAAAAAATCAATTGTTCTGACTCTTGTTCTCGCGGCTATGTGTGCCGTAGGTGCCGCAGCGCAGAAATTCGCGCTTGTGGACATGGAGTATATTCTCAAAAACTATCCACAGTATGAAATGGCCAATGAGCAGCTCAACCAGCTGTCGCTGCGTTGGCAAAAGGAGGTGGAGGCCAAATCGGCAGAGGCGGAGCAGCTCTATAAACAGTATCAGGCCGACATGGTCTATCTGACCGCCGAACAGAAAAAATCGCGTGAAAACGATGTGCTGCAGGCTGAGAAATCGGCCACGGAACTTAAATACAAGTATTTTGGTCCTGAAGGCGAACTGTACAAGAAGCGTCAGAGCCTGATGGAGCCTATTCAGGACGAGATCTACAATGCCGTGAAGAAGCTCTCGGAAGAGCGCGGCTATCAGTGCATTTTCGACAGGGCATCGTCAGCCAACATCATTTATGCGTCACCCCGCATCGACATTTCCAACGAAGTGCTTGACAAGTTAGGATATTCGAAATAAAACATGTAACTTTGCCGTTAGTCATTAACGATATTAACTTAAAACACTATTTATACATCAGAAAAATTATGTTCAAGAAACTTCTTATCGCTCTGGCCGTGATGGTTCCCACCGTGATGTTCGCCCAAAAGTTCGGCGAGGTTGACACGGAAGCTATTTTCAATGCTATGCCCGAGCGCGCAACTGCGGAAGAACAGATTGCCGCCGCGTCCAAGACTTACGAGGACGAATTTTCCAAACTTCGCGACGAAATGGACAAGAAGTATGCCGAATATCAGGCTCTTGATGCCGCTACACCCCAGGCTATCAAGGACCGCCGCATGCAGGAGCTGCAGGAACTGAGCAACCGCATCCAGGCTTTCTCCGAACAGGCACAGCAGGATCTTGCCCGTCAGCAGCAGACACTTGCCGCTCCCATTCAGGACAAGATCACCAATGCCATTAAAAAAGTAGGCGCTGATAATGGCTTCACTTTCATTTTCCCGAAAGGCTTGGCCGCATATTCAGGAGCCGATGTGGTAGACTGCACCGATATGGTGAAGGCTGCTCTCGGAGTCAAGTGATGATTCATAAATATTTTATATAACCGATACACGGCGGGCGTATCCTTTGCGGGACACGCCCGCTGTGTATTTTAAATGCTATTATTTCAATGAAACGGGAATTGCTATTGTTCTGTCTGATGTCGTCGGCTGCGGCTATAGGCGCACAGACAACAATTAACGGAGTGACTTACAATGCCGGCTGGGTTACGGCGTGTGACAAGGGGATGACCGAGGTGGTGATCGAGCCAAGTGTCAACGGAGTGTCGACCAGAGTGATCGCAGACAGGGCTTTCAGCGGTTGCAATGCGCTTGTTACTGTCGATATTCCGTCTTCTGTCACGGAAATTCATAACAGAGCATTCAGCGGCTGCACAGCCTTGCGTGAAATCACGTGTGGTGAATCTAATCTATGTAACGTGGATTTATTGGACGAATATGTGTTCAGCGGCTGCACATCACTGCAATCGGTGCCGCAGTTTGACGCGAGCGTGCGCATGGTGGTAGGCAATAGCGCATTCAGCGGCTGCACGTCATTGAAGCAGGTGAGATTCAGTTATATAGATAGTTTCGGAGATAATGCTTTTTATAATTGTTCTTCATTGGAGTCTGTGTGGTATGGCCGGGTGTATCCGGTGGACAACAGAGTCATCGGGCGCAACGCATTCAGCGGCTGTGCGGCTCTGAAGGAGTTTACCATTCCTGCCAATGTGGTAAAAATCAATGATGGTGCTTTTGCCAACTGTGTCGGTCTGAAACAGATGAATGTTGATATCGCCACTCCGCCGGCGTGTGAAGGAACTCCTTTCAGGGGAGTGAATGTCGGCAAAGTATATCTGAAAGTTGCTGATTCTATGATGGATGCTTATAAGTCGGCTCCGGTGTGGAGCGATTTCTGTTTTGACCCCGCATTGCTGGTGACCAAGATAAACGGCATCACTTATGAGGACGGAATGGTGACGGCATGTGACGGTGATGTCACCGATGCTGTGGTCGAGGGTTTTGCAGACGGAAAGAAGACTGTCGGCATTGCCGAGGGTGCATTTGCCGATTGTGTGGAACTGATGTCGGTGAAACTTCCTGTGTCGGTGACGGAGATCGGTGCTCGCGCCTTCAGCGGCTGCCTGGCTTTGAAGACGGTGGTGTGCGACAATCCGATTTTAGGCGGTGCATGTTTTGTTGTGTCGGTCGGTGAATATGCTTTCAGCGGCTGTGGCTCACTTGAGTCTGTGCCGGCATTTGCGGCAGACAAACTTGTCAGCTTCGGGCAGTATGCCTTCAGCGGCTGCGGTAGTCTTCAGGAAGTGTCGTTGCGTTCCGTCGAGCATTTTGCCCCGTATATGTTCTCGGAATGTTTGTCGATGACATCATTTGCCATTCCAGCCGAGACTGTGTCGGTCGGTGAGTGTGCTTTTGCCGGCTGCTCCGGTCTGACGGAAATGACATCTGCGGCCGTTGAACCGCCGGTGTGCGATCTGCATGCTTTTGAGGGCGTGGATCTGTCGGCTGTCACACTTACAGTCGGCAAGGAGAGTCTGGAGGCCTATCGGCAGGCTGAGGTATGGAAGAATTTCCATTATGAGATGACCGGTCTTGAATGTGTGCGGACGGTTGACGCTGGAGAATCGGCTACAGGCGCTGTCTATGATATGCAGGGCCGCCGTGTGCAGACTCCGCTGCCGGGTGGAGTGTATATTGTGGGCGGCAGGAAAACGCTTGTGAAATAAGGAAACGTTTGATTTTAAAACAGACGGAGGGCTGTGCGAACAACCGCACAGCCCTCCGTCCCCTGCTTATTGTCGGCTTATGGAATAATGATTTTGACCGTTTCCGATACGGAGGATGTGAGTCGCACGTGTACGAGTGCGATTCCTTGGTAGTGAACCGGTATTTGGACGTCGTGAGCCGCCGGAGCCGCTGCGATCAGTGTGCGGCCGAGCATGTCGTTTACGGTGACAGACGAGATGGCTGATGCGGTGGCTGACGACACCACACGGATGGTGCCTTTGCCGGCTGTCACTCGGATCCGGTCTGCCTGATCGCCGATATATTCTGTGATGCCGCTCGGGTCTTCGGCGCTTTCGACGTAAGGAGTTCCCACGGGCATTATCTCATATATGGACGGGCGGTTCACATCGTTCCATTCGATCCTGACTGCCGACATGTTTTTCAGGTCTCGTGTGTCGAATATATTGCGCGGACCCGAAAGTGTGCCCATGTCGTGCCATATTTCGTCGGCGAAGATGCTGACGTGTGGCAGTTCCGCTTCGGCCGAGAAAGTGCTGTTGTGGAAAATGTGGATCTCATTGATGTTGAGATTCTCGATCAGTCTGTATGTCATGCTGCCGGCTTCTGTAGGAATATATCCGGTGGTGAGACTGCGGTCGTCCAGTGTCGGGATGGTTCTGCCGTTGTGGTCTTCGGCCACATTGATGATTGCTGTGCCGGATGATGCTATAACTTCAAATTCAGCTAACTGAAGCCATGTGTTGGATGTGATGGTCGCGATGAACATGCGCACGTATCTGGCTTTGGCCGAGAGAGCAAAGGAATATGTGTTGTCAGTGATGTCGTCGGCGGTGAATGTGTTGACCTTGGTCCACGTCGAACCGTCGTCCGACACCTGAAGATCCACGGAGCCTGAAGGCTGGTCGCCGTCGCGGAAAGTGAGGATTATGTCCGATATGTTGAGGTTTTCTTTCAGATCGAGCATGATGTATGATGAGTTGGCCACCGGAGGTGCCGAGCTCCAGAAAAAGGAGTTTTTGTCGCCATCGGCTACATTGGATATCATGTAGTCGCTGTAAGTGCCCATATTGGTGCTTGCTTCGGGTGATTCTACGGGTTTGGACGATGCTTCTGGCACCTGTAGCGGGATTTCGGCAAGTTCCAGCGTGATGGGGGTGTCTGACGTGTTGCGTATGCGGAAATAGGCCATTTCGGTCTCTGTGGTTCCGTCCGGGGTGAATGTGGTCCACTGTTTGCCGTTGACGGAGTGTTGAGTCTCGACCGTTTCGGGCAGTGTGCCGGAGAGGTCCGGGGCCGTCACAGGCATGATATGGTTGAGATATATGCCAATGTATTCGTTTTTGCCAAGCGGGATATCTTTTATTCCGTCCAATAGGATTGTGGAGGGTGTGGTGCTGACGGCAGCGCCCGGAATCTCGTCGAGGTTGGTTATTAATTCCGGTTTGCGTGAGCGTTCGGGAAGACTGAGCGATAGTTTGCCGATTTTTGTGGCAAGGAAGTCGATCAGCGGATCCAGATGTCTGGGTGTGGGCTGTGCTTCCTTGAATTGTTCGTAAGTTCCGGTACCTGAGCCTTCGAGCACGCTGAATGTATGGTTTGTATGGATTTTTGCCGCTTTTGATGCCAGACCGGAGAAGTCGGTCCACCGGTCCAGATCGCCCTGCCCGTTGAGCAGGTCGATGGTACAGAAAACTATCTGGGTCATGTCTTTGACTTTCAGAAGCCATGGCTCGATATCGTAGTAGAACAGACGTTGGTCAGGATCGTCGCTTTCTTTCAGTTCCGAAAGCGTCAGGCATGCCTGATATGTGGCTTTCATCTGTGAGTACAGTTCGTCGGCTTCGGCGAAGGATGTCGATGGGTATGCGTTTTTAAAAGCAGAGTAAAGTGCTGCGAATTCTTCGCCCTCGGGGGTTGTGGTGTCCTTAGTGGTATAAGCGCTCAGCAGGCGTATGAACTGTTTGAGGGCATCTGTGTATCTGTCGGTTTTTACGATTGCTGCAAGCGAGGCTTCCCAGCTTTTGTCAGCGTCGAACGCACCGGGGTTCCATGCATAGTCCGCTCCGCTGAACAGCGACACTTTCGATGCCTGTCCCTGATTCATGGGGTTGAGCAAGAAGCCTTTCATATGCTGTATGGCACCTTCGTTCTCTATGGTCCATCGGGCTGTCAGTCCGTGCATGTAGAGGAAACCGTCGTAGTCGTCGTTGACAGGATTGTTCCACCAGAATATGGGGTCGCGTCCGATGTGGTCGGCCATAGTGGCGAAGGATGATGCCCGTACGTTGGAAAAGCAGTCGTAGCCGGTGAATGCAATGTCTATTTTGGAGTCGATATTGCGTAATGTAGGCAGAATATAGCTGGAGCCGTTATAATTCAAGGCGTATGTGGTTGGGGTGAACAAAATGGGACCGACACGGTCTGATGCGGGGGTGTCTGCCGTGTTCCATTTCAGGTCAATCTGTTTTTGCACTTCTGCAGCGAGGTCACCTTGGTTGGACGGATGACCGCGCATGTCGTCCACCGATACGCCGAAATGCCTTATTCCGAGCGAATATAGGTGTTCGAATTTTTTCATTATGTCGTCCGTCCACGACAGGTCTATCGAGTATGATCCCAATGACGGGTGTATTATCCATACGAAATCCACGTTGCATTCCTGTGCCTTTCCGGCTATCAGAGCCATGTCGGCAGCTGTCATCTGACCGAGGTTTCTCTGGGAGTCGGTTATGGATTCCGGATAATCTATGCGCCAGTTGCCGGCATGGTAGGGGTCGGACTTGGGGCCGTAGCCATAATAGTTGAGCTTGTAGCGTTTGCAGAAATCAAGCAGGTTAAGTCTGCTTTCAATGGAGTAAGGGTGTCCGTAGAAGCCTTCCATGATTCCCCGGTGCTTGGCATGCGCGAAATCCTCGACTTTCGCGGTGGCCAGTGTGCCGGACTGCATCTGCTCAAACATCTGCTGCAGTGTGGCGCATCCATAGTAGGCTGATCCGTCGTCATCGCCCAATATCAGGATCGACCCCATGTCATCGTCGGTGTCTATGGCCACTATGTGCGGATCATATCCACCGTCTCGGGCCGGGAAAATGGAGGTGTCGAATGTCCGTGCCGCCGCATATCTGTCGGCGCTGTCGCCGGAGCCGTACACGCCGATGTATATATCGGTAGCGCCATCGGCCGGTGTTGTGGATACCGAACAGCTGAATCCGGCGTCGGCAATGACTTCCTTAAGTCTGTCGAGAGTGTTTTCAGAGATGTGGTCTGAGGTGACAATGTTGATCGCCGATGACGGGGTGATGTGTTTGCCGGTGAGTTCAATATGCTGAGGAACCGGGTAAACTGTGTAGGCTCGGGCCGGCATATAGGCGGATGCAATCAGCGATAGCCCGATAAGAGTTGAAATGCGCATACTGGTATTATGTATTATTAAGGTATAGCGTGACAAATTTACAAATAATATGGAGATGTTGGGCTATGATCCGGGGTTAAAAAAACAGACAGGGTCCCGGATGCAGGATAACAGCTTCCGGAACCCTATCTGATATACGGATCAAAAGGATGGATTATATGGAAAGACGGCGCAGGGTCTCGAGCAGCGAGCGGTTGATGGGCTTGTCTTTCTTGATGGCCTTGGAGAAGGGCACATAGACAATGTCGTCGTTGACTACACCGATCATCACGTTGCGCTGATCTTCCATGAGGGCGTCGATTGCGGCTGCTCCCATGCGTGATGCCAGAATGCGGTCGGTTGCCGTAGGCGATCCGCCGCGCTGAAGGTGGCCGAGGATTGACACTCTCACGTCGTAGTCGGGATATTCGTTCTTGACGCGTTCGGCCAGCGCCATTGCTCCGCCGGTAATGGGGCTTTCTGCCACGAGAACGATTGATGAGTTCTTGCTCTTGCGGAATCCGTTCTGTATGAGTTCGGCCAGCTGGTCCACCTCTGTGGATATTTCAGGAATGATGGCGGCCTCGGCTCCGGTGGCAATCGCGCCGTTGAGCGCCAGGAAGCCGGCGTCGCGTCCCATCACCTCAATGAAGAACAGGCGCTCGTGAGAGGTGGCCGTGTCGCGTATTTTGTCGACGCATTCCATGATGGTGTTCAGGGCAGTGTCGTAGCCTATGGTTTTGTCGGTGCCGTAAAGATCATTGTCGATGGTGCCCGGCAGGCCGATTATGGGGAAGTTGAATTCGTTGGCGAAGATGCGTGCACCGGTTAGTGAGCCGTCGCCGCCTATCACCACCAGAGCGTCGATCTCATGGCGCTTGATAGCGTCGAAAGCGAGCTGACGTCCTTCCGGAGTCTGAAATTCCTTGCATCGCGCCGTTTTCAGGATTGTTCCTCCGAGTTGAATTATGTTGCTGACGTTTTGAGTGTGAAAATCCACGATTTCGTCAGTTATGAGTCCGCGGTAGCCACGGTAGATGCCTTTGACCTTCATTCCATTAAAGATGGCCGAACGGGTCACGGCACGGATGGCGGCATTCATGCCCGGGGCGTCGCCGCCGGAAGTCAGGATGCCTACGCATTTAATTTCTGCCATAAGTCAAGGTAATTTATCTGTTTTGATCAAGAGCGCAAAGTTACGATTTTTTCGCTATTTTTGTACCATTAAAAATAATGAATAGAACGATTCCGCCCATACCGCGCATGCTTGACGCTTTCGACGCCTTTCTCATGCTTGAGAAGGGAAGTTCGCATAATTCGCGTATGGCCTATCGGGCCGATGCACGCAGGCTGGCCGAGTATCTGGAGGAGTGTGGCATGAGTGTGGCTACGGCCGATGTGGACACGTTGCAGGGCTTTATAGCGTCATTGCACGATCTCGGGTTGTCGCCGCGGTCCACCGCGAGGATTCTTTCGGGCATACGTTCGCTCTACAGGTATCTGACTCTGGAGGGATATGTGGACTCCAATCCCGCGCTGCTGCTGGAGCCGCCGCGTCTGGGGCTGCATTTGCCCGAGGTACTGTCGGTGGAGGAGATCGACGCGATGATAGCCTGCATTGACCCCGGTGCGCTTGAGGCTGTGCGCGACAGGGCTCTGATGGAAACGCTCTACGGTTGCGGTCTGCGTGTGAGCGAACTGCTGAATCTCGAACTGTCGAAAGTGTTTCTGGACGAGGGTTTCATCTCTGTGGCCGGCAAGGGAAACAAGGAACGCCTTGTGCCGCTTGGAGAGGTTACGGCCGATGCTCTCGGACAATGGCTTGAGGACCGTGCCGGCGGTAAGATCGCCGCCGGCGAGGAAAACTATGTGTTTCTGGCTCCGCGCACGGGATCGCGCATCACCCGGGTGCGTGTGTTCAAGATTATCAAGGCATTGGCATCGCGGGCGGGTATCGAGCGTGATATTTCGCCACACACCCTGCGCCACAGTTTCGCCTCGCACCTTCTTGAAGGCGGCGCCAATCTGCGTGCGATTCAGCAGATGCTCGGACATGAGAGCCTGACCACTACCCAGATATACATCCATGTGGACCGTTCACGGCTGCGTGAGCAGATTTTGCTGCACCATCCGCGCAATAACCGCGGCTGATTGCTATTTTTTCGCTATTTTTGCATTATGAGATTACCGGAACCGATATTTTCCCTCGAGATGAAAGTGCGAGACTATGAAGTGGACTCGGAAGGCATTGTCAACAATGCCGTGTATCTGCATTATCTGGAGCATACCCGTCATGAATTCTGCCAGCAGGCCGGGCTTAGCTTCCGGCAGATGCGCGAGCGGGGCATGGCTCCGGTGGTGAGCCATGTGGATATCAACTATCGCACGCCGCTGGGGCTTGGCGAGACTATGACGTCGCTGCTCGCTCTGGAACGCCGTGGCCCACGGTTCGTGTTCCGCCAGTGGATTGTCAATGCCGCCGGCGCTCTGGTGGTGGACGCCAAAATAGACATTGTGAATCTTGAAAACGGCAGGCTGAGCCGGGGAGACACTCTGGCTGAGTCGTTTGCTGCATATCTGTGATGGAACGCGCAGATCTGGTCTACCGTATGGCTTTTGCGTCGGTGCGCGGCATGAACCGTGCGCTGGCAGACGATCTGATAGCCAGACTTGGCTCGGAAAGGGAATTTTTTGAAGCGTCGGAGACCAGACTCAGATACATCACCTCGTCGCGGTCGCGCATTTACACGGCCGACTATCGCGCGGCACGTCTGCGTGACGCCGAAGCCGAGGAGCGTTTTGTTGCGTCTCACGGCATCAAGGCCATCTATTATACCGATGCGGAGTATCCGGAGCGTCTGGCCGACTGCGATGACGCACCTCTAATGCTGTATGCCGTAGGCAATACAGACCTCAATTCCTCGCGTCTGGTGGCGGTGGTAGGAACCCGTCATGCCACTCCTTACGGCATTGATTTCACCAACAGGCTTGTGGAGGAACTGGCGGAGTGTACGGACGGGGTGGTGATTGTGAGCGGTCTGGCCTACGGTATCGACGTGGCCGCACACAGGGCGGCCGTTCGGTGCGGACTGCCTACGGTGGGAGTGCTTGCGCACGGCCTTAACACCATCTATCCCGCCGACCATAGGGCCACTGCGGCCGATATGGTCAGAAAGGGCGGTATGCTGCTTACGGAGTATATCACTTCCGAACCGGTGCACAAGGGTAATTTTGTGGCGCGAAACCGCATTGTGGCCGGCATGGCCGACTGTCTGGTGGTGGTCGAGTCGGCCGATAAGGGCGGCGCGCTGATAACCGCCAATCTTGCTGCGGCTTATTGCCGCGATGTATTTGCCGTGCCAGGAAGGGTCACCGACCGCTATTCGGCCGGATGCAATCGGCTTATATCGGCCAATGCGGCCACTCTGGTGCGGTCGGGGGCCGATCTGTGTGATGCGATGGGCTGGCCGCTGAAGGTCGCGGAAGTGGCGGAGACTTCTCCGGAATTGCCTATTGTGATGAACTCTCAGGAAGAACTCATTGTTAAATTCTTGGATGCCAACGAAGATGCAGGCATAAGCCAGATTGTGGCCGGGACGGGGCTTGCCGTCGGGCCGCTTATGAGCACGCTGATAGATCTGGAGTTCCGGGGGCTGGTCCTGTCGCTTCCGGGCTCGCGTTATAGAAAAATCAAATAACCTCCAAATATTTATAATTATGTCAAGAATAATTCCACCGTCGGAACTGATAATAAATCCTGACGGATCCGTATTTCACCTTCATCTGCTTCCCGAACAGCTTACAGACCGCATCATTCTGGTCGGTGATCCCGGTCGGGTCGATATGGTGGCTTCGTTTTTCGACACCCGCGATTTTGAAGTATCTTCGCGTGAGTTCCACACCATCGGCGGCACATACAAAGGAAAGCCCATCATGTGTCTGAGCCACGGTATCGGGCCGGATAACATCGACATTGTGGTGACCGAGCTTGATGCGTTGGCCAATGTGGATTTTGCCACGCGTGAGGTCCGTGAAAATCCCCGTTCGCTTACCATGGTGCGTATAGGCACCAGTGGTGCCTTGCAGCCGGAGCTTTCTCTGGGCACTCCCGTAATTGCAGAAAAAGCCATCGGGTTTGACGGCGTGCTGAATTATTATGCCGGGCGAAACAGTGTGGCCGATACCGGTTTTGAGCAGGCCCTGTGTGAGCACACAGGATGGAATCCGCTGTGGGCCAAGCCTTACGTAGTCGATGCCGATGCCGGTCTGGTGGAGCGGATAGGCGGATCGGACATGGTGCGCGGCAATACTATCTCGGCAGTGGGTTTCTATGGTCCGCAAGGACGTGAGGTGCGTCTGGCTCTGGCTAACCCTGACCTGAATTCCCGTATCGAGAGTTTTGAGTACGGCGGCCGCAAGGTCACCAACTATGAGATGGAGTCGGCTCCGCTGCAGGGCCTGGCCCGTCTGATGGGACATCGTGCCATGACAGTGTGCTCGATCATAGCCAACCGGTTTAACACCGATGTGAATCCGTCGTATAAAAATGCCGTCCATGATCTGATCAGGGTGGTGCTGGAGCGCATCTGAGGTGGAAGCTGCGATAGAGATAAGGCGGCTGAGACTGCGTGCCCGCCACGGAGTCCTCGGTCAGGAGCGTGTGTGTGGCAATGTGTTTGAAGTTTCGGCGGTGCTTACTGTGGATTATGACGGATCGGACCGTCTGGAGTCGACGGTGAGCTATGCCGATGTGGTGGAAACGATAAAGCGCGAGATGGCAGAGCCGTCCGCGCTTTTAGAGCATGTGGCCTGCCGTATCGGTCAGGCTGTGTGTCGGGAGTTTCCGCGTGTAAGCAAGGCTGTGGTCACGGTGGACAAGCTCCGTCCGCCCATGTCGGCAGAGATGGAGCGTGTCGGCGTCACTGTGAGTGTCACAGGCCGCTGAACAGCATCTGGAAAGGCCAGCTCACCAGTCCAAGTGTGAACGCTATGATAAGGCACCATGCAGCCGTCTCCGACGCGCGCCTGGCGCCTTCTTCATTGCCTTCCATGTAGTATCGGTTGACTTTTGACGAGTATATGATGCCGATGATGCCCACGGGTATGCAGCAGCAGATTGTGGCAAGTATGTTCCAGGTCAGATAAGATGCAGGCCTTTGACTTTGTGGCTGTGATGCCGTTGACTCGCTGATCCATGTGCCGCTGTAGGGCTGCGGACGTCGTGAGCCTGAGGTCTGGGAGGTGGATTCGGCGGCGGTAGAAGTGTCGGCCGCGGTTTCGGCCGGAGTGTTGCTGTCGTAGGCCGGTGATTTCACGATGGTCTCTACCTCGATTATCTGAGTCGTTTCCTCCGTCTGTGTCGTCTCTTCCGGCAGCATATATGACAGCTCCGGAACCCGTTCGGCTGTGGTCCATTCGGCCAGTCCGCTGTGCCACACGGGAAGTCCGGCGCGGAAGTCTCCGCGCCGTTTAAGTTCCTCTGGTGTGAACGGCCCTAACGGTTTGCCGTCGATTATTATCCAGTATTTTTTCACTTTCAAAAGAATTTGATGCCGGGCTGCTCAAGAATGTCGGCCAGCAGATTGTTGGCCAGTCCGCTTGCTCCGAGACGGAAATATTCGTTGGTGAGCCATTTTTCTCCGAGCACTTCCTTGATAACGGTATAGTACTTCACGGCATCTTCGGTGGTGCGTACGCCGCCTGCAGCCTTGAAACCAACCATGGTGCCGGTTTTTTCGAAGTATTCCTTGATGCACTGCGCCATCACGTATGCTGCTTCGAGTGAAGCGCCGGGATAGCCTTTGCCGGTGGATGTCTTCAGGAAGTCGGCGCCTGAATAGAGGGCGAGAACAGATGCGGCCTTGATGTTGGCTGCGGTTTCCAGCGCGCCGGTCTCAAGGATCACTTTCAGCTTGCCGTTGCGGCATGAGTGCTTGAGTTCCGTGATTTCATCGCACACCTCCTCATAGTCGCCGTCGAGGAAATTGCCGAGGTTAAGCACAATGTCGATCTCGTCGGCTCCACTTTCCATGGCAAGGGCCGTTTCAGCGACCTTGACTTCGATGAAAGTCTGGCTGGAAGGAAAACCACCTGACACTGCGGCTATCTCCACGTCGGAGACTTCGAGCACGGTGCGGACGATCTGCGCCATGTTGGGATACACGCAGATGGCGGCTACGTTGGGCAGCTGGGGATATTCGTTTTCGAAAGCGTTGACACGTTCGGTGAAACGTGCCACCGACTGCGGCGAGTCCGTGGAATTGAGAGTGGTCAGGTCAATGGTGTTGAATAGGAATTTGTGGATTTCGGGGGTGTTGTTTTCCTGAAAATGTTTGGCTATGATCTCTTCTACGGCGGATTTTACAGCGGCGTCATCGGTTGTGACTGTCGACTCGGCTACCGCCTGATGATATTTATCGGTGTTCATTTCGGATATGGTTATAAAAGTTGTTTAAGTGTCTGTCCGGTCTAACTATGACAAAGTTAGTGATAAAATCTGAATATTGATATATTTTTCAGATGCAAAACGCCGATAGACCGTTAAAAGTTGTGTCGTTGGTTTTGAGGTATGTGGCAATATAAAAATGACGGCAACTGATAGTCCGGTTTCCGTAGAAAAAAGTAATTTTGCAGGAGATAATGTTGCCGTGGTTGTCCGGCATCTTTGATAAAACCAGTTAATCAATAGAAAGCTATGGGGAAATTTCTGTTTGTGACCGTGATTTTGGCGGCATTTGTGTCGGTGGCGTTCGCGTCGGCTCCGATTGCCGGACATGTGGTGCTGATAGGTCTTGACGGCTGGGGCGCCTACAGTGTGCCAAAGGCCGATATGCCTGTGGTGAAATCCATGATGGAGCACGGGTGCTACACGTTGCAGAAACGCACGGTGTTGCCTTCGTCGAGCGCGCCTAACTGGGCGTCGATGTTTATGGGGGTGCCGACGGAGCTTCACGGCTATACGCAATGGGGGTCGAAAACGCCGGAACTGTCATCGAGGGTTACGGGCGAGCACGGCATTCTGCCTACGGTTTTCACGGTGTGTCGCGACGCGTTGCCCGATGCTCGGCGTGTTTGAGTAAACGCATGGCCGAAACGTTTTTATAGCCGGAAATAATGTAGTAACTTTGTGTCTCTGCAAACAAACGTCTGAAATTATGAGAAGAGAACGCATTCATCTTTGCCTGAATCATATGGGCGGCCGCGAGAGAGAGTTTGTGGCCGAAGCTTTCGACACCAACTGGATTGTACCGCTTGGCCCTGCAGTCGACGGATTTGAACGAGACCTCAAGGAGTTTATGGGCGGTGGCAAGGAGGTGGTGGCTCTTAGCAACGGCACTGCCGCCGTGCACCTCGCGCTGAAAGCATGTGGGGTGGGCCCCGGCGACGAGGTGATGGTACAGACGTTTACGTTCTGTGCGTCGGCCAATCCGGTGACATATCTCGGTGCGGTGCCGGTGTTTGTCGACTCCGAAGATATGACGTGGAATATGGATCCCGACCTGCTCGACAGGGCCATAGCCGACCGCATCGCCGCAACCGGACGCAAGCCCAAGGCGATAGTGTGTGTAGGGCTTTACGGCATGCCCCCGCAGATGGATCGTATAGCTGCTGTGGCCGAAAGTTACGGCATTCCGCTGGTAGAGGATGCCGCCGAGGCCTTCGGGTCGGCGTATGCCGGTCGTAAATGCGGCACGTTCGGACGATTCGGCGTGCTGTCGTTCAACGGCAACAAGATGATCACCACCTCGGGTGGCGGAGCTCTGGTGTGCCCCGATGCCGAGACCCGCAGAAGGATAATGTTTTTTGCCACCCAGGCACGCGAAGGCTATCCGTATTACCAACATGAGGAGATAGGCTACAATTACCGCATGAGCAATGTGTGTGCAGCGATAGGACGCGGCCAGATGCTTGTGGCCGACAGCCATATATCCCACCACCGTCATGTGCACGCCCTGTACTCGGAGCTGTTTGACGGGATGGACGGCATCACTCTCCATCGCAATCCGTCGCCGGTGTATGACTCGAATTACTGGCTGTGCAACATCCTGTTGGATCCGTCGCTGAAAGTCAAAGGAGAGGAGCACGCATATGACACTGTGGTGAAAGGAGCCGTGGGCGGTGCTGCCGGAGTGACCCGCGAGGTCTCGGCGGCCCACACCGGTTGCGAGCCGTCGGCGTCGGTGGAGGCGTTGCGTCTGACTCTTGAAGCCGCCAACATTGAATCGCGTCCGCTGTGGAAGCCTATGCACCGTCAGCCGGTCTACGCGTCATCGCCCGCCTATGTCAACGGTGTGAGCGATCGGCTTTTCCGCCACGGACTGTGTCTGCCCGCCGGTCCGTATGTGACTGACGACGATGTGCGCTACATCGTGGACGCCATCCGGCAGGCGCTGCTCTGAGCGGCGTGGACCGCCGGTTTGCCCATAAGACGGAACGTTACCGCATATTTGGGAAATTTTCGTAAATTTGCGTGATGATTCAATTTGGCATAAAAGACGCGCTCGATGTCGTGATCGTAGCGGCGTTTCTCTTCTGGCTGTATAAGCTGATGAAGCAGTCGGGCACCAAGAATATTTTTCTCGGTGTGCTGGCTTTTATCGTGGTGTGGCTTGTGGCGTCGGAGATCCTTGGAATGCGCCTGACCGGCACGATACTCGACAAATTCATGAGCATAGGCCTGCTTGTGCTGGTGATTATTTTTCAGGAGCAGATCAAGCGGTTTCTTGAGGAAGTGGGGTCGCACAGGCGGTGGCGCGCATTGCGCAAGCTGTTTCACCGCCGCCGCGAAGGGGGCAAAGACGGCGCTGACGATTCGCTGAAGCGCGTGATGCCGATCGTGTATGCCTGCATGAACATGGCGCGTTCGCGTACGGGGGCGCTGATAGTGATCGAGCAGGTGATGAATCTGGAAAGCTACGAGAAGACGGGCGACATGATTGACGCCAATATCAATTCGCGTCTTATAGAAAACATATTTTTCAAGAATTCACCGCTTCACGACGGGGCCATGATCATTGCCCACGACAGGATTATGGCTGCCGGGTGTATCCTGCCTGTGAGCCATGACATCAACATACCCAGGTCGCTGGGCCTGCGACACCGTTCGGCCTTGGGCATAGCACAGGCCACAGATGCCGTGGCCATAGTGGTGAGCGAGGAAACCGGCGGCATATCCATTGCCCATCGCGGTGTGCTCACCACCCATATATCGTCGACCGATCTCGAGCACCGTCTCACTCATCTTGATCTGAACGCCTGACCGATGGAAGATTATCTAAGTCAACTCAACCCGTCGCAGCGGGATTCGGTGGCCTATTGCGAAGGCCCGCAGCTGGTGATAGCCGGGGCAGGCTCGGGAAAGACCCGTGTGCTGACCTACAAGATCGTGCATTTGCTGGCGCACGGCTATGAGCCGTGGCGGATACTTGCTCTGACGTTTACCAACAAGGCCGCGCGTGAAATGCGTGACCGTATAGAGAGAATCGTGGGCCCGCAGACCGCATCGCGTCTGTGGATGGGTACTTTCCACTCCATATTTGCCCGCATATTGCGCAGCCATACCGACCGCATAGGCTTCAAGCCGGGCTTTACCATCTATGACTCGGCCGACTCCAAGGCTCTGGTGAAAACGATAATCAAGGATATGGATCTGGACGACAAGATCTATAAGCCATCGGCCGTGCTCGGTGCCATCTCGGCGGCCAAGAACGCCCTTATATCTCCGTCACAGTATAAAAATTCAAAGGATATAATCGAAGCTGACCGGAGAGCGCGCCGGCCTATGATATATGCGGTCTATGCGGCTTATGCCAACCGCTGTTTTGTGGCCAATGCCATGGATTTCGACGATCTGCTGTATTTCACCAACGTGCTCCTGCGTGACAATCCGGATGTGCTCCACCATTATCAGGAGTTTTTCCGCTATGTGCTTGTGGACGAGTATCAGGACACCAATTTCGCGCAGCATCTTATAGTGAGCATGCTTACCCGCGACAGCGGTCGGCTGTGTGTGGTGGGCGACGACGCGCAGAGTATCTATTCTTTCCGCGGAGCCAATATCGACAATATACTCCGGCTCAGGGACGCCTATCCGTCGCTGCGTACTTTCAAGCTCGAGCAGAACTACAGATCCACGCAGACCATCACCAATGCGGCCAATTCTCTCATAGCCAAAAACACCCAGCAGATACGCAAGAACGTTTTTTCTAAAAACGATGTCGGTCCCGGCATAGAAGTGGTGCAGAGCTACAGTGATTTTGAAGAAGGCTATCTTGTGGCCAACAGGATTACGTCGCTGAAGGCACTGCAGCACGACACGTTTGAGGATTACGCCATACTGTACCGTACAAACGCCCAGAGCCGTGTGCTCGAGGAGTCTTTGCGCAAGCGGAATATTCCATACCGTATATATGGCGGCGTGTCGTTCTATCAGCGTCAGGAGGTGAAGGATGCACTGGCCTATTTCCGCCTTTCCCTGAATCCTGACGACGACGAGGCATTGCGCCGTGTGATCAACACGCCGGCCCGCGGCATAGGAGCTACGACCATGAACCGGCTGCAGCGTGCGGCTATGGATGCCGGAGTGAGTCTGTGGACGGTGATAGCGTCGCTTGACGATTATCCGACGGGCATTACGTCCGGAGCGGTGAGAAAACTTGGCGATTTCCGCCGTCTCACAGAGGGATTCGTGGAACTGAATCTTCGGGGCGACAATGCTTTTGCGGCAGCCGAACAGATCATCACCCGTTCGGGTCTGCTGGCCATGTATGTGTCGGACCGGACTCCGGAGAGCATCGCCAAAAGAGAGAATCTGGAGGAACTGCTCAATGCCGTGCGTGAGTTTGTGGAGGAGCGTCTGGAGGAGGGGAGCGTGGAGATATCGCTCGCCGACTTCCTCGGCATGGCGTCGCTGGCCACAGATCAGGACATCACCGACACCGACATGCAGGCGTCGGAGCGTGTCACGCTCATGACGGCCCATGCCGCCAAAGGTCTGGAATTCGGCAATGTGTTTGTGGTGGGTGTGGAGGAAGATCTGTTTCCTTCGTCCATGGCATGCGGCTCTTTGCGCGAGATCGAAGAGGAAAGACGTCTGCTCTATGTGGCCATCACAAGGGCAAAGCGCTTCTGTATGCTGTCGTATGCCCGGTCGCGATTCCGCAACGGACAGACCGTCATGCCGCAGCCGAGCCGGTTTCTGAAGGATATTGACCCGCAGTATCTCAAATATGCCGACGGTTCCGGGTCATCGCCATATAAGCATGAGCCTTTTATGCGCGACACGTTTGCCGGTCCGCGGGGATGGGGATTCGCTTCCGCCGCTCCCGATCCCGCCGGCATGAAGTCTGTGGGACGCCGCAGGGCTGCCGGCGAGGATGCTCCGGTGTCGCCGTCTGTGTCCCGTAGCCACGGCGATCTGCATATAGGTACTGTAATAGAGCATCTTAAATTCGGGCTGGGGCGTATAACGGACATTGACGATTCCATGCCGGATGTGCGTATAACCGTGGATTTCGATAATTCCGGCACCAAGACCCTGCTGCTGAAGTTTGCAAAATTCTCCGTTGTGTCGTCAGATTGAAAATATTATGAAAGAAAACGAAATAAAGACGCCGTTCTATATAGTGTATGAGGACAGATTGCGCGCCAATCTGGAGCTTATATCGCGTGTGGCGCGGCAGGCCGATGTGAAGATCATCATGGCGTTCAAGGCAAATGCCCTGTGGCGCACGTTTCCTATAATACGTGAATATGGCGTGGACGCTACAGCCAGTTCGCTCAATGAACTGAGACTGGCCCGGGAGGAACTGCACGCCGAGGTCCACAGCTATTGCCCGGCATATACTCCTGACACCATCGGCGAATATCTTGACGGCAGCACTCACATAACCTTCAACTCGCTGGGCCAGTGGGAGCGCTTCCGCTCGGAGGTGGCGGCCAGAAACGGCAAAGTGTCGCCGGGGTTGCGGGTGAATCCGCAATGTTCTGTGATCGGGACCGACATATATAATCCCGCATTGCCCGGATCGCGCTTCGGTGTCACGTCGGATATGATGCCGGAGAAATTGCCGCAGGGGCTGGAGGGTTTTCATTTCCATGCCCTCTGCGAGTCTGACAGCCATGATCTGGAGCGTGTGCTCGCGGCTTTTGAAGAACAGTTCGGCCGCTATCTGCCGTCGTTGAAATGGGTGAACATGGGCGGCGGACATCTGATGACCCGTGCCGGCTACGACACGGCGCATCTGGTCAGCGTGCTGCGCGGTTTCAAGGCGCGCCACCCTAACCTTGAGGTGATTCTGGAGCCTGGCAGCGCTTTCACCTGGCGCACCGGCGACCTGATCACGTCAGTAGTGGATGTGGTGGAGAACCAGGGAGTGAAAACGGCCATTGTGGATGTGAGTTTCGCATGCCACATGCCTGACACGCTGGAGATGCCCTATAAACCGGCCATAACGGAAGCGCTTGCCGAGCCGGATCCGTCAATGCCTACATATCGTCTGGGCGGCAACTCATGTCTGAGCGGCGACTATGTGGGCGACTGGAGTTTCGTGCGCCCTCTGCAGGCGGGCGACAGGCTGAGACTTGAGGATATGAACCATTACACTACGGTGAAAACCACGATGTTCAACGGCATATCCCATCCCTCCATAGTGCTTTGCCGGGCGTCGGGAGAATGCGAGGTGCTCCGTGAGTTCACCTATCAGGATTATAAATCAAGAATGAGCTGACGTGATGCCGCGGTTTTCTGTAATTGTGCCGGTCTATAACCGGATTGACGAGGTGTCCGAGCTGCTGGAGAGTCTGGCTGCCCAGACCTGCCGCGACTTTGAGGTGCTGATCGTGGAAGACGGATCTACGGAGCCGTGCGACGGCGTGTGTGCCCGCTATCCGTTTGTGAAATACTGCTACAAGGAGAATGAGGGACGTTCCATAGCGCGTAACCGCGGCATGGAGCTTGCATCGGGCGATTATTTTCTGTTTTTCGACAGCGACTGTGTGATACCGCCCGTCTATATGGCCGTGCTGTCGGAGGAGCTTGACCGCAGGCAACTTGACTGTTTCGGTGGTCCGGATGCCGCCCATGACTCGTTTACTCCCGTGCAGAAAGCGATAAATTTCGCCATGACCTCTTTTATGACCACCGGGGGCATACGTGGCGGCAAGGTGCAGCTCGAGAAGTTTACACCGCGCACGTTCAACATGGGCTTTTCGCGTCGTGTGTGGGAGCGTGTCGGTGGATTCCGGGAGATGTTTTCGGAAGACATAGACATGAGCATGCGCATACGCCGCGAGGGATTTTCCATGGGGCTGATCCGTCAGGCTGCCGTCTATCACAGGCGGCGTCAGGATTTTGCCAAATTCCGGCGTCAGGTCTATGTGTTCGGCATGTCGCGCATCACACTGAAACTGCTATATCCCGGTTCGCTAAAATTGGTGCATACGCTTCCGGCGTTGTTTTTGGCCGGTACGGTAGTGTCGGTGCTTCTCGGCGCTTTTGTGAGTCCATGGTGGCTGCTGCCGCTCGGACTCTATGTGGCGGCGCTGTTTGTGAATGCGTTGGCTGATACCCGCTCGCTGAAAATAGCCCTGATGGCTGTGCCGGCATCGCTTATACAGCTTTACGGCTATGGTGCAGGATTTATAAAAGCGTTCGTGCAGAAGATACTCTTGCGCCGCGGGCGTGACGAGGAGGAGGAAATCAATATCAGAAAAGGCAAGAATGAGCGGCTCTGAGCTCATACGCGATCTTGCCTATGACGACAGGCCGCGCGAGAAAGCCTGGGCCAACGGCACGGCTTCGCTCACTCCGGCCGAACTGATTGCCATACTGCTCCGAACGGGGCTGAAGGGGCGGTCGGTGGTGCAGGTGAGCCGTGAGATTCTGTCGATTTGCGGCAATGATCTGGCGCGCCTGTCGAGGATGACGCCTGCGGAACTGTCGCGGCTTGTCCCGGGAATCGGCCCCACCAAGGCCATAACCCTTATGGCGGCCATAGAACTTGGGGCTCGTTGCCAGAGCGCGCTTACGTTGGCGAACGATATGCCGCAGATTACTTCGAGCGAGAGGATATACAGCATGATGCGTCCGCGGCTTGAGCGTCTGCGTCATGAGGAGTTCTGGGTGCTGATGCTTAACCGTGCCAACCGAGTGGAAAGCCGGTGGATGGTGAGCCAGGGAGGAATGGCCGCCACAGTGGTGGATGTGAGACTTTTGTTTAAGAAAGTGATCGACGCTCAGGCGTCGGCCATAGTGCTTGTGCACAATCATCCTTCGGGACAGCTGCATCCGTCGGCGGCCGACGATGATCTGACCTCGCGGATATCTGCCGCCGCAGAGCTGCTGGACATAAGGGTGGTGGACCATCTGATCATATCGCCGGCGGGGTTTTATTCATATTTCGACGAAGGGCGTTTGGGATGAAGCTGATGTGTGCGCCCATGCAGGGTTTTACGGAAGCTCCGTTCCGCCATTTCCATGCCGGGGTGTATGGAGCCGCAGACTGTTACTTTTCTCCGTTTCTGCGTGTGGATCACGGAGCTGTGCGCGGCCGGGATCTGCGCGATGTCACATCGCCGCTCAATGCCAATCACCGCCTTGTGGCTCAGGTGATATTCCGTGATGCCGACGAATTTTCGATGCTGGTCCGCGGACATGGTGCGGTGGATATGAATCTCGGATGCCCGTTTCCGCTGCAGACGCGCCGCGGACGGGGAGCCGCCATGGTGGCCCGCAGGGATGTGCTGGAGGAGGTGGCTGATCTGATGGCCGGCATGCCGGATGTGACTTTTTCTGTGAAGATGCGTCTGGGCATGACTGACCCGACTGAGTGGAGAGAGACCGTCGATGTGCTGAACAGGATGGCTTTGACTCATGTCACGGTACATCCGCGTGTGGCTTCGCAGCAGTATTCCGGCGGGTTGCATCTCGATGCGTTTGAGTCTCTGGCCGGCGAGTTGCGTCATCCGGTGGTGTTTAACGGCGATCTGGACTCCGTGGTCGCGATCGGTGAGATAGCCGCGAGGTATCCGTGGCTGCACGGCGTGATGGCCGGACGTGGCCTTCTTGCCCGGCCTTCGCTGTTTGCCGAATGTCACTCGGGACGCGAGTGGAGCCGTGACGAACGGCTGCAAGGCATCTGCCGTCTGCATGAAGGTGTGTACGGACATTACCGCAGCTGTCTGTGCGGCGATTCGCAGATATTGTCGAAAATCAAGCCGTTCTGGGATTATCTCGGCGGCGAGATTGACCGCAAGGTGATGAAATCAATTCGAAAGGCCGGCTCGGTAGCCGGATATGAGACGGCCGTGGCCGCTCTGCAGTGGGGATAGATAACGGTGGTCAGCGACTTTCTTTCTCAGAAGGAAAGTCGCTGATCCGCTCGGCAGAGCGCGCGTCGTAACGGCGTAGCACGAACCGCTCGTAGTAGCTCAGTATAAGGGTGGTGAGCGGCAGGGCGATGATCATGCCGAGCAGACCGAGCAGTGTGCCCCATACGGATAGCGACAGCAGTATGATGGCAGGATTGAGTCCCATGGCCTTGCCCATGATCTTGGGCGTGAGAAAAAGGTCCTGAATGGCCTGTACGATCACATAGACGGCCATTGCTTCCCAGAAGACCATCCAGAAGCTTGCGCCGCTGTCAACCGAATAGATCAGGCAGAGCACCGCGGTGATGGGTATGGAGATGAGCTGGAGGTAAGGCACCATGTTCAGCACTCCGATAAAGAGTCCGAGCAGCACGGCAAGCGGAAGGCCCATGATGAGAAATCCGATACAGAAAAGCACTCCTACGCAAAACGCCACCAAGGCCTGTCCGCGGAAGTAATGGTTCATGCTCGTCTTTATGTCGCGTCCGATCAGAAACGCGCGCCGGCGGAACTGAGGGGGCACCATTGCGCGCACTCCGGCGCCCAGACGGTCGTAGTCGATCATTATGAAAACCACATAAAGAAACACAAGGAGCCAGTTGAATACGTTGAGTATCAATCCTATGCCGCTGCCGACAATGCGCATGGCCATGGAGCCGATGTTGAGCCAGTCGCGTCCGGACAGCATGGCGCTGATATACTCCAGATTCAGGTGATTTTTCAGGAAAGAGTGGACACCGTCCGGCAGGAACGCTATTTCCTGCTCTGAGGATGTGTACAGGCTTATCATGGCTCCCACCTGGCGCATTTCCTCGATGACCGACGGGAGAATGAAATAACCGAGGACGCCGAACAGAAATACCGCTTCAAACAGTGTGACGAACACGGCCACAGTGCGGCCCTTGAGTCGAAGCAGCCGTTTGTTGTGGCGCACGAAAGGCTCGAGCATGTAGGCTATGAGTACGGAAACACCGAACGGAAGCAGCACTCCGCGAAGCACATATATCAGCCAGACGGCAAGAAATACGGACACTGTGGTGAGCAGCAGACGCACCACGCGGTCAAATGTGAAAGGCCGGCTGAAACGTAAGGATGACATATTATAAAAATAACAAGTTTTTGGGCGCGTTTGTGCGAAAATGCGTAAATTTGCCACAAAGAAACCAAAAAATTATCAATTAACGATGCAAACAACAGCCAAAATCTATCTTAATGACAAGACATGGGCCCGTTGGACGGCACTGATACTGGTGGCGTCGATGATGTTTTTCGCCTATATGTTTGTCGACGTGATTTCACCCATACAGACCCTTATCCAGAATCAGCTGGGCTGGTCATCCGAAGCCTACGGCTATTACGGTGGTTCGGAATACCTGCTTAACATGTTCGGGTTCCTGATCCTTGCCGGCATTATACTGGACAAGATGGGCGTGCGATTCACCGGCACCCTGTCGGCATCGGTCATGCTTGCGGGCGCATGTATCAAACTCTATGCCGTCAGCCCTTGGTTTGCAGGTTCAGGTCTGGACCAGTGGCTCGGGTCGTGGTGGACGGCAATGCCCGGCAGCGCAAAGCTGGCCTCGCTTGGCTTCATGATTTTCGGCTGTGGCTGTGAAATGGCCGGCATAACCGTGAGCAAAGCCATAGCCAAATGGTTTGATGGCAAGGAGATGGCTTTGGCCATGGGTCTGGAGATGGCTATAGCCCGTGTGGGCGTGTTTGCCATATTCTCGATTTCTCCGCGTCTGGCCAACTGGATTTCCGATGATCCAACAGTGGTGATTCCCGTGGCGTTTTGCACGGTGTTGCTGCTGATCGGTCTGATCTGTTTCGTGGTATTTGACTTTTTTGATGCCGCGCTGGACCGTGAGCACCGTGCCGATGCCTGTGCGTCAGGCGCCGCGGCCGACGAAGAGGAATTTAAATTCTCCGACGTGAAGACCATTCTGTCGAGCCGTCTGTTCTGGATCGTGGCCATGCTTTGCGTGCTTTATTACTCCGCTATATTCCCGTTTCAGAAATATGCGGCCAACATGCTCCAGTGCAATCTCGGCATAACCGAGACACAGGCAGCCGACATTTTCCGCTGGTTTCCCATCGGAGCGGCCCTGCTCACCCCGTTTCTCGGTGCTTTTCTTGATCACAAGGGCAAGGGTGCGACCATGCTGATCCTCGGCGCGCTGCTGATGATTTGCTGCCATCTGACATTCGCCCTGCTGCTGCCGGTGTATCCGAGCACATGGATGGCGTTTACCGCCATTGTGGTGCTCGGCGTGTCGTTCTCGTTAGTGCCCGCCGCCCTGTGGCCTTCGGTACCCAAGATAATGGACAAGCGTTATCTCGGATCGGCCTATTCGCTGATATTCTGGGTGCAGAACATCGGTCTGGCCCTGTTCCCCATGCTGATCGGCGCCGTGCTTGAGAACTGTAACAAAGGCATAGACGATCCACTGCAGTATGACTATACGATGCCGATGCTCCTGTTTGCCGCTCTTGGAGTTCTGGCGCTTCTGTTCGGCTTCTATCTGAAATATCTCGACGGCAAGCATCACTACGGACTCGAACAGCCCAACATCAAGGCTGACGCTGACAAGGAAGAGATGCCCGTGGAAATGTAAGAAATGGACAAAGTTTTTGAAACAGACGGTGTAAGGTTCGCATATTCGTCCGAACCCGGTCAGGGTGCTCCGGTGGTGCTGATGCACGGCTGGGGCTGCACCCGCTCGACACTCGCTTCTGTGGAGAAGGTGGCCCGTCAGCTGGGTCGTCCGACACTCAATGTGGATTTTCCCGGATTCGGGGAGTCGACCGAGCCGACGGAGGTGTGGGGTGTGGATCGCTACACACGCGCCGTGGAGTCGTTGCTGCGCCATGAGGGCGTAGGTGATGACGCCGTGCTGATCGGTCATTCTTTCGGCGGCCGTGTGGGCATTCTGTATGCTTCGCGCAATCGTGTGGGCAAGCTCGTGCTGGTTGATGCTGCGGGAGTGAAGCCGCGCCGTTCGCTGAAATATTACCTCAAAGTGTATCGCTTCAAGGCGATGAAGAGGATTATGTATATGCTGATGGGCAAGGCCCGGGCTGAAAGGCGTCTGGACGAGATGCGCGCCAAAGCAGGATCGAGTGACTATGCTTCGGCGTCGCCGCGCATGCGTAGCATTCTGAGCCGTGTGGTCAACGAGGATCTTACTTCCGTGATGCCATCCATATCCGCGCCCACATTGCTGATATGGGGCGAAAATGACACGGCCACTCCGCTTGCCGATGCCAGAGTGATGGAGCGGCTGATCCCGGGTGCTGCCCTTGTGAGCTTCCCCGGGTGCGGACACTACAGTTTTCTTGATAATCCGGTGCAATTCGCTGCGGTGCTCCGCAGTTTTCTTAATTCCTGAATGATGAATATTATATTAGTATTGTCGGTATTGGCCGCTGTTCTCGGTTTGACGGCTATGGTGATGGAATTCCGCCGCAGCCTGATGATGTTGCAGCAGAATTCTTATCGCAATGACCGCTACAGCCGTTATCTGCGTGAGTCGGGCGACTCGACCGACTGGATGAAACTCGGTGCGTTGGCGGTGTTGTTCATAGTGATAAACACAAAGGTGCCGACTCTGGTGTCGAGCCTGCTCATGGTGGCGTATTTCACGCTGATATGCGTAAGGCTGTGGAGACGCAAGTACAAGAAGCCGCTGGTGTGGACACGACGCGTATGGCGTATATTTGTCGTGATGGCCGTTCTGGCGGTCTTGGTCATGCTGCCTTTTGCTATACTTGTGGCGAAATTGCGCACGGTTGAGCTGATAGCGTTCTATATGGCGTCAGAACTGTTGCTTATTTACGATGTGTCGGCGTGGCTCGCACGTGTGGCCAACTGGCTGCTGCGGCCTGTCGAGAGGAAGATAAACCAGGGATATATCGACGATGCGGCGCGCATACTCGCGTCCATGCCTGATCTGAAGGTGGTGGGAATCACAGGAAGCTATGGCAAGACTTCTACAAAACATTATCTGAACAGGATACTGTCGGAGAAATTATCGGTGTGTATGACTCCTGGAAGCTATAACACGACCATGGGTGTGGTGCGCACCATACGCGAGTATCTTCAGCCGTACAATGAGGTGTTTATAGTAGAGATGGGCGCCAAGCAGCCCGGCGACATAAAGGAGATATGCGATCTGGTTCATCCGTCCGTGGGTATAATCACTGCGGTCGGAGAGCAGCACCTGGAATCATTCAAAAGCATAGAGAATGTGCAGCGTACCAAGTTTGAACTGGTTGATGCGTTGCCTTCGGGAGGACTGGCCGTGGTCAACGATGATTTTCCTTTTGTGGCCAACCGCAAGGTGGATAATGTGGCTGTGGTCCGTTATGGAGTGGAGCCGCGGGATGCTGTGCAGTTCTATGCCCGCGATGTTGAGTATTCCGTACGCGGCACGGAATTTACAGTGGTTCATCCTGCCGGCGAGCTGCGTCTGCGCACCCGTCTGGTGGGCGAGTGCAATATCTCGAATCTTCTGGCTGCAGTGGCTGTGGCGCTTTATCTCGGGGTGTCCGATGACAAGATCCGCTATGCCGTGGAGAAGATCGAGCAGGTGGAACACCGTCTGAACGTGAAGCGCACGCCGGGCGGACTGACAATTATCGACGATGCTTTCAATTCCAATCCGGCGGGATCGGCGATGGCGCTTGACGTGCTCGCCGCCATGACTCCCGGCAAGCGTATTGTGATCACGCCCGGCATGATAGAGCTTGGCGACAGACAGGAGGAGCTGAACCGCGCTTTCGGCGAGAAGATAGCTGCGTCGGCCGATGTGGCCGTTGTGGTCGGACGTTACAATCGGGATGCCATTCTTGCCGGCATCGGAGAGAATCCGGCCATAGAGGTGCATGCCGTGGATACTTTCGCCGACGCGCAGCGTCTGCTTGGCGGCATTGCCGGAGCCGGCGACACGGTGCTTTATGAAAATGATTTACCAGACACATTCAAATAAGAGATGAAAACGAATATAGGCGTGTTTTTCGGCGGACGTTCCACCGAGCATGAGATTTCTGTGATTTCCGCATCGCAGGCCATGGCCGCGATTGACCGCGGACGCTATGATGTCACTCCGATATATATAACCAAGCAGGGAAGATGGTACACAGGCGACGCACTGCTGGATGTAAGGAATTACCGCGATCCGGCATCTTTGCTGAAGAAGTGCACGGAAGTGTATATGCGCCCTGTCTACGGGGACTACAATATATATCCTGCCAAGCTGTCGGGATTTTTCGGCGGCGGTGGCAAGCCTGTGGGCAAGCTGGATGTTGTGATTCCGGTGCTTCACGGCTCTAACGGCGAGGACGGTATCTTTGAAGGTGTTCTCGAGACCATAGGCATACCGTTTGCAGGCTGCAACACACTGTCGTCGGCCAACGGCATGGATAAGATCACCATGAAGATGATCCTGCAGGCTTCAGGCGTGCCCGTGGTGCCGTATCTGTGGTTCACGGACAAGCAGTGGTTCGGACAGCGTGAGCAGCTGATAGGCCGCATAGAGTCAGAGCTGGGGTATCCGGTGATTGTGAAGCCGTCGAATCTCGGCAGTTCGGTGGGCATAGGACGCGCCATGAACCGTGAGCAGCTGATAGACCGTATCGACGACGCCGAGCGCTACTCGTCGCGCATCATCGTGGAGCATATGGTCGAGCAGCTTCAGGAGATCAATTGCTCCGTGCTTGGAAATGCCGATGAATATCAGACATCGGTGCTCGAGGAGCCCATCAAGAGCGGCGAGATCCTTTCGTATGAAGACAAATATATGGGCGGCACCAAAGGCGCCAAGGGGATGCAGGCGGCTCAGAAGCGGATTCCTGCCGAGTTGCCGGCCGACGTGACTGAGCGTATACAGTTCCTCGCCGGCGAGACCTTCAGGGTGCTCGGCTGCCATGGCGTGAGCCGTGTGGACGTGATTGTGGACCGTGCCGACGGCAACATATATGTCAACGAGATCAACACCATACCCGGATCTTTGTCTTTTTATCTGTGGGAAGCGACAGGCCTGACGTTTGCCGGACTTATGGACAAGCTTGTGCAGCTTGCCGTGCAGCGTAGCCGTGAAGCCGGCCAGAAGACGGTGAGCTATGACCACAATATCTTTGCCATGGGTGGCGGAGTGAAAGGCGGAATCAAGAAATAATATCATAAAATTGGATCTGGAGCGTAAGGTTGCCGGTTTCATCGCGGCAGAAGGACTGTTGCCCGACAGAGACAGGCCGGTAGTGGTGGGGCTCAGCGGCGGCGCTGATTCTGTGGCGTTGCTGTCGGTGCTTCGCGCTCTGGGTTTTGCCTGCGTGGCCGTGCATTGTCATTTCGGCCTGCGTGGCGACGAGGCGGACCGCGATATGGCTCATGCCGAGAGTGTGGCCCGGAGTCTCGGCGCGCGTTTCCGGTCGGTGAGGTTCGACACCCGTTCTTATATGAGAGAACACGGTGTGTCGGCCGAGATGGCTTGCCGGGATCTGCGTTACGGACACTTCCGGGAGGTTGTGGCCGAGTCCGGCGCCCAGGCCGTGGCAGTGGCCCATCATCGCGATGACAATATAGAGACGCTGATGCTCAATCTGCTGCGTGGGAGCGGGATTCACGGTCTGCGCGGCATGCTTCCGGCTCACGACGGTGTGGTCAGGCCTATGCTTGAATGCACTCGCGATGAGATTCTGGAGTATCTGCGGAGCAAGGGTCTTGACTACGTGACGGATTCCACGAATGCCGAGAACGATTTTTCACGCAACCGTTTGCGCAATGTGGTGCTTCCGGTGCTTTACCGTGAGTTTCCCGGTGCCGGCGATGCGATCGGGCGCACGTTGAGTCATCTGCGTGGTAACGAGACTCTGTATAATTCGCTGTTGCCGACGGCAATAGATCTGCCGGCCATAAAGCGTTCGGCAGCTCCGGCCACTCTGATCCACGAGCTTCTGTCGCCCATGGGGTTCAATTCCTCTCAGACCGAAGCGATGCTTTCAGCGTCGTCGGGCGCTACTTTTGTGTCGGCCACCCATCGGGCCGATATATCGCGCGGGGAGCTTGAGGTGTCGCTGCTTTCGGAGAATGATGACAGGCCGCCGCGACTGACATGCCGGCATATCGCTCCCGGCAACTTTTCGCCGCGCGAGGGCGTTCTGTATCTGGATGCCGCAGCTCTGGACGGCTGTCCTCGTTGGGAATTGCGCCATGCGGCTCCGGGCGACAGGATAAGGCCCTTCGGCATGAAGGGGTCGCGGCTGATGAGCGACGTCTTTGCGTCGGCCAGACTGTCGGCTCCGCAGAAACGCCGGCAGTGGGTGTTGGTCCGTGACGGCGTTATCCTATGGGCGGTGGGGCTGAGAGCGTCGGCACATTTTCCTGTCACCTCTGCAACAACTGAAATACTTGAAATCGAAGCCTTATGAGAAATTTTACTATTTCCGTGCCTGTCGAGGAGCTGGAATATTCCGAACTCCGCGAAGATGACCGCAAGCTGGTGGACGCCGCCTGCGAGGCAACTCACCGGTCTTACTGTCCGTACAGCCATTTTCATGTCGGTGCCGCCATATTGCTCTCTAACGGGGAGATAGTGACGGGAGCCAATCAGGAGAATGTGGCCTATCCGTCGGGCACGTGTGCCGAGCGTACGGCCGCATTTTACGCCCATGCAACGTATCCCGATGCCGTTTTCCGCGCCATAGCGATAGCCGCACGGGGCACGGACGGGGAGTTTGTGGCCGATCCTGTGGCTCCGTGCGGGGCATGCCGTCAGGCGTTGCTTGAGTTCGAGACTCTGGCAAAAGATAATGTCAGGGTGATTCTGGTAAGTGCCGGACGGGTGTTTGTGTTGCCGTCGGTGCGCGCGCTGCTTCCTCTGGCTTTTTCGGAATTCTGACGCCATTTGTGGCCGTTTTGGCGGTAACCGTTTGTGTAAACGGATGGAAACACGTATATTTGAGAGTCAAATATACTGAATCCGATGAAAAATACAGACATGCTTTTTACACCTGCCCGGATAGGTCCGGTGGAGTTGCGCAACCGTACGATACGGTCGGCCGCATTCGAGGGTATGGCCGACGGCAACCGTCCGACACAGATGCTGCGCGATTATCATGTGAGTGTGGCTGAAGGCGGAGTGGGCATGACCACGCTGGCTTACGCTTCGGTGACGCGTAACGGTCTGTCGTTCAACTCCCAGTTGTGGATGCGTCCGGAAATCGTGCCTGATCTGCGTCGCATTACCGACGATATTCATTATGCCGGGGCCAAGGCGTCCGTGCAATTGGGGCATTGCGGCAACATGAGCCATAAGAGCACGGCCGGAGAAACACCTCTGTCGGCAAGTGGAGGGTTTAATCTCTATTCACCCACGCTTGTGCGCAAGATGCGCGATGACGAGATCACGGCCATGGCCCGGTCGTTCGGCGATGCTGTGCGTCTGGCCAAGGATGCCGGATTCGACTGTGTGGAGATTCATGCCGGCCATGGCTATCTGATCAGCCAGTTCCTGTCGCCCTACACTAATCGCAGGCGTGACAGGTGGGGCGGTTCACTGGACAACCGCATGCGTTTCATGCGCCTGTGCATGGAGGAGGTGATGAAGGCTGCCGGCGGGGAGATCGGCGTGTTGGTGAAGACCAACATGCGCGACGGATTCCGTGGCGGCATAGAGATTCCCGAAGCCATAGAGATAGCCCGTGAGCTGGAGCGCTGCGGAGCCGACGCGCTGGTGCTTAGCGGCGGTTTTGTGAGCAAGGCCCCGATGTATGTGATGCGGGGGCCGATGCCTATCCGCTCCATGACCCACTATATGCACCCGTGGTGGCTGAAATACGGGGTGAAGATGTTCGGCCGGATGATGATTCCTACGGTGACATATACGGAGACGTATTTTCTTGATGACGCCCGGCTGTTTCGCCGCGAGCTGAAGCTGCCGCTTGTGTATGTGGGCGGGTGCTCCACGCGAGAGGGCATAGACCGCGTGCTCGGCGAGGGATTTGAGTTTGTGCAGATGGGGCGGGCGCTGTTGCGCCGTCCGGATTTCGTGAACCGTCTCAGGGCAGGCGAGACGGAGTCTGGATGCGATCATGTGAACTATTGCATAGCGCGCATGTATTCCCGCGAGATGGCGTGTCATCATTGTGCCGGCGATCTGCCAGGTTCTCTCATAAGGGAGCTTGACGGGCTGAAACGAAAAGCCGCCGCTGGGAAGCGATGACTGTTGCCGGGAAGTGGGCGCTTGTGACCGGAGCCGCGTCGGGCATAGGGGCGGAATTCTGCCGGCAGCTTGAAGAGAGAGGTTTCGGAGTGCTTAAAGTGGACTGCCGTCCGGCTCCGGGAGAATATTCACTGCTGCTGGATCTGACGGATCAGGATGCCGCTGCAAGGGTGATGGCATGGCTCGGAGAGATTGGCATTGTGCCGGATCTGCTTATAAACAATGCCGGAATTTTTGATTTCATGGCCGTGGCCGACATGGATCCGCGCAGGCTTGACCTGTATGTGGACCTGCATGTGAGGGCCGTGACGCAGCTTTGTCGTGCCATGGTGCCTGCCATGGCGGCCCGGGGCGGAGGGATGATTCTGAACATGAGTTCGATGAGCTGTTGGATGCCTATGCCCGGCATAGCGATGTATGCCGCCACGAAAGCCTATATACGCGCTTTCTCGCGTGCGCTTCGGCTTGAGACGAGGGATTGCGGAGTAAGCGTCACTGTGGCTTGTCCGGGCGGCATTGCCACTGATCTGTTCGGCCTGTCGCCGAAGCTGCAGAGACTGGGGGTGAGGGTAGGGGCCTTATATACACCGCGCAGGTTTGTGCACGGAGCGTTGAAGGCTGTTATGGGCCGTCGCAAACAGTACATAAACGGTCCGGTCAACCGGCTGGCCATAGTGGCAGTGGGGATTCTGCCTGACTGGGTGAGAATTTGGGTGAAATATCTTTTGCTCGACAAATTATCAAAAAAATAAATGAAAGGAAAGACGGTTATAGTGACGGGTGCTTCAGGAGGTATAGGCGGCGCCATTGTGAGCGAACTGCTGGAACGCGGAGCGGATGTGATCGGTGCGTGCCGCAGGCCGCAGAGACTGCCGGAGCATCCGCGTCTGCGTGGTCTGGAGCTTGATCTGGCGAGTTTCGCATCCGTACGCCGGGCGGCGGGTATGCTTGAGGGTGAGCGGATTTACGGCATTGTCAGCAATGCCGGCATTATGCCTGTGAGGGAGACTGTGATCACGGCCGACGGTCTGGAGCGGACGTATCAGGTGAATTATGAGGCGACAAGGATGTTTGCGGAGTTGCTTTTGCCGCAGGTGCAGCCGGGAGGTGTGGTGGTGTTTACGAGTTCGGTGGCCAGAAAGGTGCCGCGGCATATCGACGATGCGCCCGGACGGGCCGCGAGGGCCGCTGACCCGTGGAGCCGGTTTGTGGCCTACGGGCGTTCGAAGCTGCTGTTGTGGAAACTGACGCAGGAGATGGCGCCGAAATTAGCCGAAAGGGGAATAAGGGTGAATTGCGCCACGCCGGGGGTGGTGGACACGGGAATTCTGTCGCTCGGATGGCCGGTGGTGGACCGTCTTGCCGACGTCTTTTTCAGGCCGTTCATCTCCACGCCCAGGCAGGGTGCAAAAGCCGCTCTGCACGCGCTGGACTCCGATGAGACGGGCCGGCTGTACGCGCAGAGCGGAGTGATAGGCTGAAAGATGTTTAGTCTCTGTCAGAAGCTGTCTTTGCGGCGGATCTTGACGGGTATGGCGCCTTCGGGCACAGGGCCGTCGATGACCAGCACCAGATAGCCGCCGCCACCTGCTCCCGACATTTTGTGGGCGAGAGACTGCGGTTTCCATCGGCTGATGTGTTCCTCCACGCCTTCGGCCATCATGGCCGGAAACATGGCTATCTGTGCGTTGAACGAATCGGAGAAGGCGGCGGCGAATCCATTGAGGTCGCGTTCCATGATGGCTTGCCAGCAACGGTCGGCGGCCGATGTCAGCGCCCGGACTTTTTCGGGGGTTATATCCATGCCGGCGACTACGGAGCATCCTTTGCGGCGCGGGAACATCTCCACCAGACACAGGTGGCTTTCCAGCCATGAGAGTGTTTCCTCGTCGTGGTAAGATTCGATGCGCTCGGGCCAGAAGTGGTTGTCGTAGAAATGCCGGTTAAGTCCGCTCATACAGATGCCTATGGCGTCCTGTGCGCCGGATATGTGGCCGTCGCGTTCGGGGTCGTTTTCAAAACAGAAGAGCAGGCGCGCCATCATCTCCTCGTTGTAGTTAGGCAGCTCGTATGGCCATATTTTTTTTGCCGCATTGCGTGTGGATGTGCTCATGCCGCCGCGTTCCATGAACTCTATTGTCGGCTCGATGCTCACGGTGAGTGCCCATCCGGCTCCGTAGCGGCTCACGTATGGCTGGTCGATCCAAGTGCCCGCAAGGTCTATGCGATAGGGCAGATGCGATGTCACGCCTTTGCGCAGCGATGTGGTGCTGCGAGCTTCGAGTCCGGCGTCGGGTACGCGCTCGAGCTCGATGTATTCTATGCCGCGTTCGGCACAGAACTGGCGCTTGGTGTCGGATCCGCCGTCGGAGTTGACCACAAAGATGTCCGGTTTGACGCGGTCGACTGTTTCCACGAAATCCATCATGCCTGATCCGGGGTTGATGTATGCTTCGGTAACGTAACGTATGGATTTCACCATGTAGAGACGTTCTTTTTCAGAGTAGACCGTCTTGCGGTTTTTGAGTTGCTCGATGGTGGAGTCGGCACCTATGCCTACGTAGAGGTCGCCGTAGCGGGCGGCTTCTTTGAAAAAGGCCACATGGCCGCTGTGGAGCATATCGTAGCAGCCGCTGACGAAAACTTTTTTATTTGCCATGGTCGTCGTTGTTATTGTTGTTGGAGGTGTTGTGTGGAGAAGGGAGTTCGAATATCCGGTTCATCTGGCGCCATTTTCCGGCGGAAGTCGATCCGGGATCACATTGCTGGAATTGTCCGACAAACTCTTCCCATTCGGCCTGACGGGGCAGAGTGGCCAACCGCTCCATGGCCGCGTCGCGGTCGATGGAGTCGGGCATCTGCATGATCATGACAAGGCGGTTGCCGTCACGGTATATGTCCATGCCGGTGATGCCGACCTCACGTATGCCGGCAGGAATCTCCGGCCAGATATTGCGGTGTGCTTCCAGATACCGTTCGATCAGGCCGGGATCGTCGACCAGATCCAGAGTAAGGACAAATCGTTGCATTGTTTATGGGGTCGTAATGTGACTTCGATAAAAATTATGGAATTAAAATTGGGTTAACAATAGCGGACAAAGTTAAATTAAAGAGTCCTCCTATAGTTTGAATCACTGAATACAAAATTAACTGAATTTTTGTAATAGTAGACGAATTTTGCAAAATTTTTAACTTTATATTCGATATATAGTAATTTTGGGGTATAGATTGAATATATATGTTAATTTAGGGTTTATGAATCAAATGAGAATTTATGAATTGCTTAACTGTTGAGGTATGGTGTTCAAATAGATAATATATTGGGTAGCATATCAGGGTAACACATGTGGCTATCAACAGGATGGTCAGGGTTGTGCAGAGGTTCATCTGGTCTGATTGTACAGGATATATGTATTTGTATACGACATGGAGCAGAGGATAGTGGCATAGATAGAGAGTATATGAAAATTTACTCCATTTTTCTCCCAGCGACTGTAATACAATGCCCGGTTTACTGTGTGGCTTTTTGTCAATGACGTATGATAGCAGATATGCTGCAGAAAGTCCGTATAGAGACAATATGACGTCGCGGCTCGGTGTGGGTATGGAGGGAATCAGCAATCCGCGGTATGTTTGTTTCATATAGAAACTCATGATTACGAACAGCGCAATCATAGCCCACGTAGCTTTAGAAGATATGATGTTTTTTCTTATTATGAAAAATAGGGCACCGAACATCCACATGTACCAGCCGGTGATATGCAGGTTGGAAATAGCCATGAGCGACAGGACAAGTATAAATACCCCCCCCCATTTTTTAGATTTGTTAACAATCAACAGGGCAACACCGAGCATGAATACATAGTACCAGACTTCGCAGGACAGCGACCATAGCACGCCGTTGACCGGAGGAACGAAAATATTCTGAAGGCTCAGTAGATTGCCAAGATAGTCATACCATGTGTAATTTTCTCCGATCAGATAGTTTACGATATAGCTGAGCAGTAATGCTGGTATGAGGGGGAGGAGAATCCTGACAGAACGGTCGATGATGTATGATCTGGTGTTGAAATGTCCGTTACGAATTTTTTCAGCGCTTCGACCTCCGACAAGAAAGCCGCTTAGCACAAAAAATATCAGCACGGCTTCTGCTCCGGAGCGCAGAATCAGATACATTATGGCCGACAGAGGTCCGTTATAATTGTCGGCCAGACCTTCGAAATTGGTCTGGAAAACATGGGCTGTGTGGCTTATCACAACAATGAACGCAGCCAGAAAGCGAATGCTGTCAAGCCAATAGTAGTATTGGAGTGTTGGTGATGATGTTGAATTCATTGAGGTCAGTGTGTTTTGTTTTGTCGTTTGTGATTTAGTTCGGTCAAGAGTATGGTCGGGAGAGTGATCAGCAGAGATGTGACTCTGCGAAATTGTTTGCGCGGTTCGGAGCAGAGACGATAGACAAATTCGAGGTGGTTTCGTATCATCCATTCTGGAGCTCGGCGTGTGTCGGTCCCGCTGCAGAATTTAAAAACGGCACCTACGGCTATTATGATTCCGTGGCTTAGGTGGGGTTTAAGGCGCGACATAAAGATTTCTTGTTTTGGAGCACCAAGGGATACCCAAATGATTTCGGCGCCGTCTTGTTCGATTGCTTTTGCAATTGACGGATAGTCAAATTCGTCAACAGAACAGAACGGCAACTCAGCAAATGTCATGCCTGTTATGTCGGGATTGATTTTTGATAGCTCTTTCCGCAGACCTTCGATGACAGTTGTGTGAGAGCCGATGAAAAACATGCGGTATTTACGAGATTGCACTATGTCGAGAAAAATCTGGTATCCGTAATATTGATATCTTTGAATTCCGTATATCCATTTCAGGTACAGTGGCACGTATGAGCTGTCGCATATGCAGAACATACCGCCATTGATCACCGAGAGGTATTTTTTATGTCGTGTAGCGTTGTCGAGAACCACACCGTCGGCTACACATATGTAGTCACTGCCGGGTTGTTGCAGTCTCTTACTAATAGCATTGTGTACTTCTGTCGGGTCAAACTCATATTGTATATTGAAGAAGGTTTCCATTGTTAGTCGGTTATGCAGTGTAGTATCTGTTGTTCAAAATGTGTAATGGTATAGTTATGGATATATGAATTGTAGCCGTTTTGGCCTATGGCTATCCGCAGTTCCGGTGATTTTATGAGATTCTGTATATGATCGGCTAATGCTGTGGATGATCCAGGCGGTGTTATTATGCCGGAAGTATTATGGCGTACTATGTCAGGTATCCCTCCGTTATCTGTGGTTATAACAGGTAAACTATGCTGCATGGCTTCTAACAGGACAAGTGGGAAACATTCATTTTTATAGAATGATGGGAATATGAATATATCTGCATTATCTAATTCAGATGTTTTGTCCAAGCCATATTTAGGACCGATGTATTCGACGTATTTTACCCCCCCCGATTGGTTAACGGATGTTAATATTGAGTGGATTCTATGCTCGAATTTGTCGATTGAAAATTCGGATTGGAATTTATGGTATGCTTCATACCCCATTTTTCTGCGGATTTCCGGCTCTTCGATCATGTTTGCAATTTTTATTGCAAGTTCATGCGGAGAATGAGATTCAGTGATATATCCTGATATTTTATCTGATATAATGTCTGGAATGCCGCCTTCGTTGGTTGATATTGCCGGCAGAGCATGGCTCATGGCCTCTATCAGGGAGAGAGGGAAACAGTCGTTGAGGGTCGGGTGTATGAATATATCTGCGTTGCTGAATTCTTGAGCCTTGTCGTCGTTATATTTTGTGCCGGCATAAATGACGGTTTCATCAAGTCCGCGAGATTTAATCTCTTCTTCAAACCGCTGGCGTGTGATTTCTGATGTTTCACCTCCTACGAACCGACATGTGAATTTTAATCCCCGCTCCTTTAGTATCCTGCATGCGTCAAGTAAGACAAATACGCCTTTGGATTCAATCAGATTGGACAGAAACAATAGCCGTGGGACGGTGTTGCCGCGCTGATGTCTGGGGCGTTTTTCACACATAGGGATTCCGTTGGGGCAGATTGCGATCTGAGTTGGCAATACGACTTTTGCGATGTCAGGATAGAGTCTTTGGGATAACAAAATCACTTTTGTGTCGCGATAGACCAATGGAAGAAGCCAACGGTATATGGGACGGTCCACATCATCAGCCATCCCTTTGTTGTGCTGATGTAAGATGATTTTATGCTTGAATAATTTACACATCAGCACAAAAGGGGCGTCTTTGAGAAAGCCGATGCCATGGCATGTGATAGCCAGATAGCATGTGTCATATCGGTGAATAAGCAGTTTCCAGAATGTGAGCAGATATGATGTGGCAAACCTGAAGAATTTTTTGATAGATTTACGCCCTATTTCATCCAAGCTTCTTGATGTGGATAAATTGACCCAGTCCATCTCTACGGCGTTATTTATAATACCGCTGTCTTTGATATATTGAGTCATCATGGCCGAACCGTGGACCGGTGGCGGTAGCGGCGCAATCATCAGTATTTTGGGCTTATTCCGAGAAGTGTTCATTGCGTGTTATGACAGTAGATAAAGTTCGTCTACATCATCAAGCCAGGTTTTTATGAAATTTAGGTTTTTTCCATAGGAATTATCAATAGCTGTTACTCTTTTTTGGCATAGTAGTGATAGAATAATTCCATGAAGTCGGGTTGAATATATGTAGTCGTAACGTTTTATGAATTTTACACCGATCCGTATTAAGTCAGTGCGGTATATATTCATGGCATACCATTTCCAGATATTTTTGAAAAACGGTATGTTCCAAGAACTCAGTTTATTTATGATTTTGGCAATGAATATTCCATCGAATATTTTGTGTTCAAAAGTCGGCCAGTCGTGAACATGATCACAGTGGGGGGCGAGACTATTGTCGGCAAGTTCGTCATCAAGCCTTTTAAGGAATAAAGAGCCATTGTTTTTTGATGGTTGGTATTCAAAAAACGATTGCGGGATATAAAAGGCCATGTCCGGTACTAGATAGACATGTTCAAGATCTCGGGATAATTGGTCGAAACCGCGTTTATCTCTGGAACATATATGTAAATCGGTGTGAGATGATAATTTTTGTATATCTGATTTTAATATTTCAGGACTGGTATAATTGAAAGTCTGTGGAAAGATGATAATCCTGTTTTTAGGGTACAATCGCATGAGCAGGAACAGGTGTTCGATATGTTGCCGGTATAGTTCACCAAGATTCCCACCTCCATGAAAGAGTATGACTGTTTCCGGGGATATCTTGGGATGATCAAATGTTGTCAGGCTGCTGTATCCAATAAGTTGTCCATTGCATTCTTTAAGAAGTTCCAATTCTCCCTGCCATATCAATATGTCACCGATATTAGAATGAAAAGGGCAGTCTGCCAGATAGTAATCGCCTTGGATCAAGGGGATTAATGTCTCGGAAATTTTATGTTTTAGCAGAATATGTTTATGAGAAAAAAGCATAATATATTTTTTCGTATGACTGTTGCATGTTTTGTATGGAAAAATGAGACATTGCGAATTCACTTGCTTTTTTTTGTAGTTCAGAATATTGGTAATTATCCATAGAACTAAATATATGGCAGAATGAATCGACATTGTTTCGTTCGGCTTTTAGCGGCCAGTCCGAAGGAAGAGTTTCCTCAAGGCCTGGCGCTGCATTTATGATCACGGGAGTCCCGCTGAGCGATGATTCAATTGCTGTAAGCGGCAAGCCTTCAAATAAAGATGGCATAAACAGGAAATCAAAAGAATTTATATATGCCGGCAGATTGTAGATGCTTTGGTAAAAGGAGCAGTTCTGGTTGTGTCCGATTGAATCATTAATCAGATGTTCAAGAGAGCCGTTTCCCGCGATGTGGAAATGAAAACGAGTATCCGTGCCGAACCGTTGAATGACCCGGATCAGTGTTTCAATACCTTTTTGAGGTTCAAAACGCGCTGCAAACAATATGTTTGTTTTGCCGTTGACTAAGTGTTCAAAACGTTTCTTTTCAGGTATTTCCACTCCGTTCGGTATGATAGGGCATTTTAATGAATAGTTTGTATGATATGATTCCTGAGTGCTTTTGGAAATTGTGATGATGGTAGCGTTTTTCTGCATGAATTTTTCAACAATCTGACCGATGAGCTTCCAGTTTGACCAAAGAACATTATTATGTACCGTCCGTACGATTTTTATATTCCTTAGTTGTCGGGGGTATATTAATGAGTGAAGAAACAGGGACAGGTCTGGAATTTCAGTATGGCAATGAATTATGTCCGGACGATAAATTTTAATTAATTTATGTAGTCTGGATGGGAATTGCAGGATGCCTGATTTGCTTGATCCGGCTGTGGCTGTATGCACTGTAATGCCATGCTGTCGTGCAGAGTTTTCAAAATCTACCGCATACTTTGAATTTGAATGGAATACTTCGATTAAATGATATTCAAAATCTGGATTGGATGATTTAGCAATACCAAAAGCGACCTGTTCCGCTCCGCCGATGTCTAAACGTGATATGATATGAAAAATACGCATGTCGTTATATCATCAATAGATGTATTAGCTGTGTTGAGACATTATGGCTTGTGAGATGTTTTTTGCGACTTCTGATGGAGAGTATCGGGATTCGATAATCTGTGAATTTATGCCGTGCTGATGCAAGTCAATGGAGTGAAAGTATTCCAATGCTTTGATTGTGCTGTTGTTATCTGTCGGATCAAATGTAATGCCATTTTTACCAATGTGGATAAGATCAGGATGGCAGCCATTGAATATAGAGCATGCGACAGGTAGTCTGCATGCCATTGCTTCGGGCACTACCAAGCTCCAATTGTCTTCCAGGGTAGGGATAACAAAGGCATCGGCGATGGCGTAATATCTATGAATGTTGTCGTAGTCAATGGCGCCGGTGAATATTATGTTGCTGTCGTTTCCACCGAGTTTTTTTAATGACTCCATCCGGTTGCCGTCTCCTACCAATAACAGAAAATCATCAGGATAAGTGTCATGGTGATGTTTCCATGACGAGATTAATAAGTCGACTCCTTTCCGGTCTATCATCTGGCCTACATAAATATAGATAAGTCCGTTTTTTGGGACGGGTATATTCAGTTTGCCATATAATAAAGTCTTTTCTGCAGCCGTGGTGCTTTGAGTCTTTATAGATAGTTCTTTACTGTCGGCACACATTGATCCGCAAAAAATTTTATCGGGTCTTACATGTTGTGAGATCAGATATTCTTTGGTCAAAGATCCATTCACTAAAAATCCGGAGATGAATAGATTAATGAATTTTCGGTATAGGATTCTCCATTTCGGACAATTTCGTTCGGTATGTGCCGTTCGTTCATATGTTAAATATATAGGTATTCTATTAAAGATAGAATATAAAATTGCAAACGGTGTATATTTACCATACCCTTCAGTAATGATTATATCCGGATGTATTTTTCTTATAGTGCGGAAAAAATGTTTCGGGATACCGATAACGAGTCCTGAGTTAGCAAAATCCGAATTCTTTTTGAGATGTAGCTTTTTCAGGTTTAATGGCTGGGCATTATTGTGTAGTGCATTATGCAGTTTGTGTTTGCATCTTTCAGGCACATCAGCTGCGTTATAGCAAAAGTAAAAATTACCTGACAGGATTTTGTTCAGTTCATCGTATAGGGGAATACGATAATCTAAAAACGAAGGATTTACCCAAAGGACGCGTTTCATGTTGCAAGTGTATTCGGAGGTTTATTCAGTCGTTGTCGTCGCGGATAATATAATGTTCGTCAAAATATTTGTCCCGTAGGGCTTTATTGTATTGTAGTCGGCGAACAATGTAGGATGTAGGCAGGATATGATTGAGCAACAGCAGTTTTATATGACTTATTAATTTCCCGAATGTTTTTTGTTGTCCCCAAGTATTGGTGAAAAGATGTATGGAGCGCGTTTCAGGAGTAATTGTAGTGTTCCGGCTGTCGATTGAGCGTGGCGAGAAGTATTCTTTGGGATATATGTTAAATCCGCAACAGTGTATCATCTCGGTGAGTTCGTTAGGAAACCCGTGCGCTTTAAGATATTCTGTCGTGTATTCTACAATCGTTTTTAGGTTTAATACGTTATTGCAGTCAATAAATCTGTAGGTATTGTACCGGCCTATCAGTTCACGGAGCATTGGCATGCCTTGTTCAGCCGCCATTCCGATGCCGGGATTGACGCGGGCCCAGGCATGACCTGTCTCGGTGCCGTTGGTCTCGGTGCCCATGAATGCGCCAAGTTGGAGAATATCGTTGATCGGGGCAAGGAGTTTGACGTCGGTGTCGAAGTATATGCCACCGTGGTTGTAGAGTATCCAGAAGCGTGCGTAGTCACTGACAAAAGCATATTTGCCGGCCTTGTATGCCTGGGATGTGTAGTGGCATATATTGATGTCGAAGTTATCCTCGTTCCAGAGTTTGATTTCATGGTCAGGTAGGAATTTGCGCCAACTTTCGATACATTCAAACGCTAATCGGGGCAGAGGGCCGCGGCCAAACCAACAGTAGTGTATTGTCTTGGGTATCATAAGGGTGACAGGATGAAATATAGCGGAGTCGGATATAAAAGTATTTGGGCGACGTCAATCCGGTATGTCCAGCCGCTTAGTTGGTATGTCGATAAAAAATAAATGATAAAAAATATACTGGTTGTTAGAATATAGAGATTCTGTATTTTATTTTTGCGGTTAAAAAGAATCGGCAATAGGAATCCGAGAAAGAAATAGTTGACAAATGCGAACCGATATTGTATCAATGGCAGTGAAGAGAAAGACAGCACCATTACGGATAGAAAAATGAACAGGTGTATGATCGGATAAAGCGGAGAATAGTAGCCGTTGGTGTGCGACACGTTTTGACACTTACTGCCGGACAAGCGTTTTGTAAGCGCTATGACGCATATTGTCCAAAGAGGTATTATTATTATCAGGGATTTTACAATATCCATTGTTCCGCCGTCATCATAACCGTCGCTCATGCGTCGGAATATGTAGGATGATCCGTTGTCTTCTCCAAGCAGATTTGTTAATGTGGATCCAATGGCAATACATGAACTTATCAGAGACATAAGGATTAATATAAAATATATCCATTGGCGTAGGTTCATGCGGTGGAATATCCATGGGAGGAGTGAAAGGATGGAGAATAATGCCGCTGTGGAGTGGATCAAAGGCGCACATATCAGAGGGAGCCAATGATTTTTGCCATCGACTGCTTTTCTGGATATTGCGTAGAATACGATGGAAAATGCCATGACTTGTCGTAGCAAGTGGATGGACAGGACAAAGAATTGAGTGAAGAATGTAGAGATTATCACGCCGAAAACCACGGATTTCAGGCCGTATCCGGAATGACTCAGTATAGTGTATATGGATATGAAAAGTATATAATACTCAATAAACGAACATGCGATAAAAAACAGACGGGCGTTTCCGTTGAGTAGCCAATAACATAAATAGTTGAGCAATCCATATATAGGCTCTTTCTCCGAACGTCCGGCATAATGCAGGATTCCGTCCAATGGATTCAGATCGGCGGCACGGTTGAAGTATATCAGATACATGAGCTGGTCGCTTTCCGGTTCCTTGGTAATATTTAGCAGGCCTAACCATAGTGCTGTGATGGCAAACCAGAAATATAGCATGGTGTTGCCACGTGGCTTTGATACGAGAATTGATGCCGCGCACAGGATTACGGATAAAAATGGATTGAGCAGAAATATAGTGCTTAATCCAATGAATAGCAGTGTGCTATTCTCGCGTTGGCGGGTTGTCCGCTGTATGCTTGATAAAAAGGCCATTTATATTTATAATCGGGTTATAAATAGCGGCGTAACATTTTGCGGAGCAGGAAATGTCGGGCTTTGCGTTGGTAGATATGCCATTTCGATGGAGACAGACGTAAGATGTCGTCCAGGACTCTTGGCGGAAATTTGGACATCAGGAAGGCTTTGCGCTGAGACTCTATTTTTGCAGATGCGTTAGGGAGGTTGCTCATTCCGGATGTGTCGTATATGGATACGATTGAATTTACCGGTTTGTATGATGCCTGATGAAATACAACCTTATCTAAAAACAGCAATTCATCGGCAATGATTGAAGCGGATATGTCGTAACCGTCTTTCAGTATTGATTTTCGGATGAAACTTGACTGATGGTTGACAGCTCCTCCGCGGCATACTTCTGAGAATGTGAAATCCTGCCTTATGGGCAGCCAGAGGGCATTGCTGTTTTTTAGTTGTGCTATTCCCACGATATAGTCTTCACCGTTGCTTTGTGAAATCGCTGCTTTTATGGCTTCGGGAGAGTGAAAAGTATCTCCTGAATTCATGAAGTTTATATAGTCTCCGGTTGCGAGGCATATGCCTTTGTTCATAGCGTCGTATGTGCCTTTGTCTGGTTCGGAAATCCAGAGAGTGAGACTGTCGGTGTATCGGTGTATGATGTCAACTGTCCCGTCTGTTGATCCTCCGTCGATCACAATGTATTCTAGCGATGGATATGTTTGTGATATGACGGATTGGATGGTGGCTTCAATGTCTTTTACTGCATTGAAACATACGGTTATAACGGATACTTTTGGGAGAGTGGCGGTCATTTGTTCCATAGGCCGGTGGCGGTGTTGTTGATCAGGCGGTGGAGCTGGATGCGGCCGAGAAGGGCCTGGCAGAGATAGACGGTGGCGGGGACTATAAGAAGTCCGGGGATGCCCCATCGCGCACATGAGAAATTCATGATCGGGTAGGAGATGATGGCGAAGGTCAGGTAGATGATGAGCTGGATGCGTACTTTGCCGGTGCCGTTGATCAGGTACATGTAGATGTTGGCGAGCATGAGCAGCAGGGTGTATACCGCCACGGACACGCTGATCGAAGGGCTGACCGTGACCGACCGGCCGATCCATATGCTGTAGAACCATGGGGCGGCGAGCAGCAGGATGCCGACCAGCGGGATGGCGACGAGCCAGAGCATCTCGAGTCTGCGCAGCATCCGGCGCATCCATTCGAGATTTCCCCGGGTGTAGGCGTCGGTGAATGCCGACCAGAACGGGTTGAGGATGAGCACAGCTATCATGTAGACGCTGTTGAGGTATTTGTAGGCTATGTTGTATTCGGTCACCGCGTCCGGCCCGATGTTGCGTGATATGATCACGTTCATCAGCTGGAATATGAAGAGCATGGAGGTGGTGATGATGAAGAATTGTCCTCCGATGCCGAGAATGGATTTGATCAGGCGCGGGCGTATGGCTGATATGGACGGGGCGTAGGCGCGGTAGGATGTGGCGAACATAACGGCCGTGGCGAGCAGAAGCATGGCCACCGGCGCGCCGGAGTAGATGAGCGACAGCGTCACGAGCGATCCGGGGGCGGCAGAGCGGGTGAGCGCGAAGATAAGGATAATGGCTATGGCCTGCCCGCTGACCTGTATGGCGGATGAGATGGCTGGATGCTGGTCGGCCGTGACCATTGAAGAGAAAGTCTGTGCCACTAAATTGATGCCGAAGAAGGTGATCATTATGGCGAAAACCTGTGACAGTTCGCTGCCGTATGACGGATCGACCTTAAGGATTGAGCTCCAGTCGAGAAAGTGGTTTACGGTGAGCGTGATGGCAAGCATGGCCATGGCCAGAACGAAGAGTGTGGCGTATGTCGTGGACACGTATTCGCGTGCGAGTCGGAATTCGCCTTTTGCTTTGGCCTGTGCGAACCGGTTGCGGAATCCGAGTGACAGGCCGATGTCGAAGAAGCTGAACCAGGCCAGCAGTGAACTGAGGGTGAGCCAAATGCCGTATTGCGTTGGGTTGACAAAGTCGATCGTCAGCGGCACGATGAAGAAGGATATGAGGATGCTGACGCCTTTGAGCATGAAGGACGCGAGTATGTTGCGTTTTAGCAGGGCTGACTGTGTGGAGCCGCGCAGGTTCAGTATGGATGGCAGGCGCATGGAGGTGTGTCTATATTGTTGATTTGAACTGGCCGGCAGTGATGCGCACCATGCTTTCCAAGGTCCAGTCACCGTCAATGGCAAAGTTATATAAAATAGATGAACCGTCCAAGCCTGTGCTTGGATTTTTTCGTGGATTTTAGATGAGTCGTGCAGACACGGTGTCGGCCTGTATGGCGCGTTTGAGATCGTCTATGGATGAAAATTTGCGTTCATCGCGCAGTCGGCGGATAAATGACAGTGTAAGCGTGGAGCCGTACAGATTGCCGTTGAAGTCAAGCAGGTGGGCTTCGATGGTGGTGGCTGGGGCCGGATTGCCGTCGGTCACTGTGGGACGTGTGCCGATGTTGACCACGGCCCTGTGGCCGTCGGCTGTGTCGGCGGCATAGACTCCCGGCCCGGGAATGGCGATGTCTGCCGGAGTGAGTATGTTGGCTGTAGGGAAACCTATGGTGCGTCCGATGGCTTGTCCGTGGACCACCGTGCCTGTGATGCGGTACGGATGGCCGAGCATTTCGGCCGCTTCGTCCATGTCTCCCAGGGCGATGGCCTTGCGGATGGCCGATGAGCTTATTTCAGGCCCGGGGCGTCTGGATGACGCCGGAAGGATTTCAACGCCGGCGCGGATGCCTGCGTCTGTGTACTGGTCGATGCCGTGGATTCTGTCTGAGCCGATGCGGTTGTTGAATCCGGGCATCACGACATGCACCTGATGGCGCCGGCGAAGCATCGTCAGGAATTCGGCCGCCGTGAGCCTGCGCAACTCCTGAGTGAAATCCAGTGCCAGAGTGTCTATGCCGAGGGCCTGTATGTCGGCTATGCGTTCTTCGGGTGTGCTGAGTGCCGGCGGTATCATTTCCGGCCTTATGGCCGAAAGCGGGTGTGATGTGAATGTGACGGCCAGAGGTTTCATACCCCTGCTCATGGCTTCGGCTTTGAGCTGGCCGAGCAGATGGCGGTGGCCGAGGTGCACACCGTCAAATGTCCCTATGGTAGCAGTATAGCGCACGGCGGACAGGCTAATTTGTTCAGTTCAGTCCGTTGGTGAGCACTCCTTTGATGCCGAGGGCTTCGGCTGCGGCAATGTTGGCGGCTCCGTCGTCGAAAAATGTGGTTTCCTCCGCGCTTATGCCGAATTTGTTGAGCGCATACAGATAGATGGCGCTGTCGGGTTTGCACATCCCGGCTTCGAAGGAGGTGACCGTGCCGTCGAAGTAGGCGTTGATGTCAAGGCCCTGTTTTGTGAATTCCGGCAGGATAAACCGGTGCCACATGATCGGGTTGGTGTTGGAGAGCAGCCATACCTTGTGGCCGTCGGCGCGGAGTCTGCGCAGGGTGTCGAGCCGGTGTGAGGGTATTCCGATCAGAAATTCGCACAGGGCTGCGTCGATCTGCCCGTCGGTTACTTCTTCGGGTATCAGTTTGCGTATCTCGCGGCGGAAAGCGTCCGGATCGAGTTCGCCGCTTTCAAGTTGCAGAAACGGTCCGCGCTGTCGGTAGGCGTCGAAAAACGAGTCGGCATCGGTCATTCCGAGATTCTGAAATGCACGTACGCAGCGGTCGCGGTCAATGTCCATGATCACCCCGCCGAGATCAAACATCAGGTTGCTGGTCATTTCTTTGCTTTCTTTCCGGTTATTTCAAGCAACTTTTCGATTATATGGTTTTCCGATCCCGGAGCGAAACCGGTGGTGGTGTCGACCACGTTTCCTTTGCCGTCAAGATAGATCATGAACGGTATGCCGCGCACTCCAAGTTTCTGGGCCAGTGAGTTGTCCTTGGCAAATAGCAGTTCGTAGCCGGTCCAGCCTTTTTCGTTGATCATTTTCATCACGGCGTCTTTGCTGTCGATGCCCTCGGTGTTGATTATGACCATTTTGACGCCGGTTTGCTTTTGCCACTGTTCCAGTTTCGGAGCGATGGCGTCCAGTTCCTGCCTGCATGGTCTGCACCAAGTGGCCCAAAGGCTTATGATCATCGGCTTGCCCTTGTTTGTGAGTTTGGATGCGAGTATCTCTTTGCCGTCGGGCTTGAGCAGAACTGCGTCGGGCAGTTTTTCAGCTGATGCGGAGACTGCGACAGCCATGATGGCCGCCATAAAAAATGAGCGCAGGATAGTTTTCAGTTTCATATTCAGTGTGATTGTATATACGTGTGCAATTAGATAGCAAAGTTACTAATTTTCTTTGGAAAATGCGTAACTTTGCGGTCAAGATGATAAAAGTGACCGATATATACAAGAAATTCGACCGTCTTTCAGTGCTTCGCGGAGTGAGTCTGGAGGTGGAAAAAGGTGAGATTGTGTCGATTGTCGGTCCGAGCGGAGCCGGCAAGACAACGCTGCTCCAGATCATGGGGTCGCTCGAGCGGCCTGATGCGGGGTCGGTGGACATCGGCGGCGAGGATATTTTCAGGCTTTCAGAGAGCCGTCTGGCCGCTTTTCGCAACCGTCATATCGGTTTCGTGTTTCAGTTTCATCGCCTTTTGCCAGAGTTTACCATGGTGGAAAATGTTGCCATTCCGGCCATGATCGGCGGCGTCGGCCATGCCGAGAGCATACGGCGTGCAATGGGGCTGATAGAATACCTCGGTCTAAAAGACCGTGCGGGCCATCGCCCGGCGGAGCTTAGCGGAGGTGAGCGCCAGCGCGCGGCTGTGGCCCGGGCGCTGATCAACAATCCGTCTGTGGTGCTTGCCGACGAGCCGTCCGGATCGCTTGATTCGCATAACCGCGCCGAGCTGCACCGTTTGTTTTTTGATCTGCGGCGTGACCGCGGCCACACGTTTGTGATTGTGACTCACGACGAATCCCTGGCCGCCGAGTCTGACCGCGTGATCCGTCTTGTGGACGGTGTGGTGCAATAAATCGCCATTTGCCAGCGTTATTTACGGCGTATGAGAGCTCTCCGTATAACAGGATATATCCGAATTGTCATGGCGCTTGTCGCGTCTGTGGTGTCCGGTCAGGCCGCGTTGGCGTTTCCGGCAGATACATATGCCCCGTCGTCGGTGCTTGCCGACGGGAAGTGGGTGAAAGTCAGCGTGTCAGAGACTGGCATGCACCTTATTACCCGACAGCAGCTCGGGGCATGGGGATTTTCCAATCCGGACAACGTGAGGATCTACGGTTACGGAGCGACGCCTATAAGCGATGTCCTGCTTCAGGGAAACTATGTCGACGACCTCCCTCTGGTCCAGAGTGCCGTCACTTCAAAGGGCATTGTGTTCTATGCCGTCGGGCCTGTGCGTAAGATCATGCGCACGTCATCGACGCTTGAGCATGAAAGGAATCCATATACTCAGCTCGGCTATTACTTTTTGACAGAAGCCCCCCACGTGGAGCCGCGGGCTATAGAGACCGGAGGTGTGCCGGCAGAGATAGGAGACACGTCGTGCATGGAACTTCTGGTGCATGAGCAGGAGCTAAGTTCGCCTGGAGGAACCGGACAGCTTATGGTCGGCGAAGATTTCAATCATACACGCTCCCGGTCATTTCCGTTCACGCTGACGGACCGGGTGCCGGAATCACGCGTATATATCACCTGCAGTTTTGTGGCGAAAGCCATTTCGTCGTCTACGGTGTCCATGTCGGCCAACGGCACTGATTTCAGTGTGGGTAGCGCCGACCGTATTGATGCGGTGAACAATGCCGAACACTACGGCAATATGGCCACAACTACCAAGAACTTCATACCCGATGCCAATGCTCTGAACGTGAAAGTCACGTATAACTGCAGCGGTTCTGTCTCGCTGGCAAGTCTGAATTATCTGCGTGTCATGTATGAACGCCGGCTGCAGATGCCTTCCGGCGGTGTGCTTGATTTTCAGACGCCTTCGGCATCGGTGGCGGTAGGCGGTGTTTCCGGCGGAGCTGTCAGCGGCATCCGGGTCTGGGATGTGACGGATCCGGCAAAGATCACCATGATGGAGCATTCGTCTTATTGCGCATGGCGCAACCTTTACAGCGGTATAAGGCACTATGCCGTATGGTCTGAGTCGTCGCCCATGCCCAAGCCTGAATTTGTGGCGAATGTGTCCAATCAGAACCTGCATGCTCTCGGCAATGCCGATATGGTGATATTCGCTCCACGCGCCTATATGGCGGCGGCCGGACGTCTGGCCGATATTCACCGTAATGATGCGGTGGATCCAATGCAGGTGCATGTGATAGACATAGAGTCCGTGTTCAATGAGTTCGGCTCGGGATCGTTTGATCCTGGCGCGCTACGGCGTTGCCTGAAAATGTTTTATGACCGCGGGGTGGCGCAGCAGCCCTCTTTGCGTTACGCACTGATGCTTGGAAAGGGCACGTTTGACAACCGGGGCATAACCGGTGTGGGCCGTAGTCTTGCGTCGCCCATGCCGTTGTGGGTCAGCGCCCAGAGTCTTCAGGAGAGTAATTCCTATTCTACCGACGATTATTTTGCCTTTCTTGAGGACGGTTCGGGCCAGCGCCCTGGGTATGATCTTTTGAGTATAGCTGTAGGACGCATTCCGTGTACTTCGGCACAAGAAGCTGAAAAAGTGGTGGATAAGATCGAATCATATCTCCGGGATATGCCTCGTTCGGACTGGAGAAACCGTGTACTGATGCTTGCCGACGACGGCAATCAGGGTGTCCACATGGATCAGACCGAGCTTATGGAGCGCTCCATAAGAATGAATGACGGAGGAGAGAAGCTGCTCTTCGATAAGGTATATATAGACGCCTACGCATGGCAGAATGGCTCATATCCACAGGCCCGCGCCGACTTCTATCGCCTGCTCAACAGCGGTGCAATGCTATGGACATATATAGGCCATGGTTCGGCTACGGCTTTGTGTGGTGACAATATGATCACTTACACGGATATCAACACTCAGTTCTATCTGCGGCGGATTCCGTTCTGCTATGCGGCTACTTGCAGTTTTCTCAGGTGGGACAACGACGTGCGTTCTGCGGCCGAAACGCTGATGTTTACCGACGACGGCGGCTTTATCGGCTGCATATCGGCTCTGCGTCCGGTGTACATATCGGCCAACGGAGATCTGAGCAAGGCTTTTGGCACGGAGTTGAGCAGTCTGGACGGCTCGTCGAATTATTATGCGATGGGCGAGGTGTACAGACGCGCCAAAAACCGTCTGACCAATGACACCAACCGGCTGCGGTTTGTCTTTATGGGCGATCCAGCCCTGCGTACGGTGTTGCCGTCCAGAAATGTCGTTCTGGAGTCTGTCAACGGCGAGACTGTCACGGCCGACGCGCAGATCACCCTGAAAGCCCGTGAGAAACTGACGCTTTCAGGTTCGGTGCGCGATCTGGACGGAAGTGTCATGGCGGATTTCAATGGGCAGATCTCCGCCACGCTGTATGATGCGGATTATTCCACCACGTCCCGCGGACGCGGTAAGGACGGCAAGGAGGTGACATTTGACCAGCACGGTTCGCTTCTGTTCATGGCCGGCGGAGAAGTGAAGGGCGGACGTTTCACCATGTCTGTCACCATGCCCTCCGATATTGCCGACAATTTCCGTCCTGCGTCGCTGAATCTTTATGCTCACTCGACGGAGTCCGGTGACTCGCGTGATGCTTCGGGTCTGTGCCGCGATCTGTATGTGTTCGGTTTCGATGAGACGGCGGCCGATGACCTTGTGCCCCCGGTCATTCACTCCATGCTTGTCAATCAGGAGAGCTTCTCCTCGGGTGATGATGTGAACGAGACGCCGATGGTCATAGCGCGTCTGTCGGACGATGTGGGGTTGAATCTGTCGTCGTCGGGCGTGGGCCATCAGATGTCGCTGACGGTCGACGGACGTACCACATACTTCGATGTGGCGCAGTTTTTCACCCCCGATGCGGTGGCTTCAGCCGGGGCAATGTCAGGTTCGGTGGCCTACCAGTTGCCGGCTCTCTCTGCCGGTAGTCACTCTTTGCGCCTTCGTGTGTGGGACACGGCGGGAAACTATGCCGAAGAGACGGTTGACGTGAATGTGGTGCCCGGTCTGGCCCCCAGAATATTCGATGTCTACACGGACACCAATCCGGCATACGATGCCGCTAATTTCTATGTGAGCCACAACCGGCCCGATCAGCGGATGTCTGTGACCGTGACCGTGTATAACCTGCTCGGACAGCCTGTGTGGAGCGGAGAGTCCACCGGACGCAGCGACATGTTCACTTCCACTCCTCTCACATGGGATCTCACGGACAATGCCGGAAGGCGTGTGAACCGCGGCATCTATCTCTACAGGGCGACCATACAGACTGCCGAAGGTCTGCACGACACGGCTTCACGTAAAATCGCCGTGGCTGCTCCAAGATAATGCAAACTACGATATATGGCAAGGTTTGAATCAACAACAGTCAATGATGCGGTGACCGTCTATTGCGCAAGTTCTCCCGAAGCGCCGGCAAGATTTGTGGCTGCGGCGGAAGAGTTGGGGCGTCTGGCTGCGGCAAGCGGTCTGGCCACGGTGACCGGTGCCGGATCTGCCGGGCTGATGGGCGCGGTGGTGCGCGGCACGTTGTCGGCCGGAGGACGCGCCATAGGTGTGATTCCCCGTTTTATGGTCGATCGCGGATGGTGCAATCCTGCAATGACGGAGTGTCATGTGACGGAAACCATGCATGAACGCAAGGCATTGCTTGCGTCGTTGGGCCGAGGGGCTATCGCCCTTCCCGGAGGGATCGGCACCATGGACGAGCTGATGGATCTGCTGACGCTCTGTCAGCTGGGGCTGTATAGGCATCCGGTTGTGATTCTTAACATCGACGGGTTTTACTCAGGGTTGCTGAGCCAGTTTGCCCATGCCGACTCGTGTGACATGATGCGACACACCGGGCTGACGGAGGATCTGTGGACTGAAGTGTCGGAGCCGTCGGAAGCAATCCGTATAATGGCAAATCATATAGAGTCGCTTAGAACTGAATGAATATAGCTGAAGTACACACTGCCGCCGTTGGCCTGATGCCGGTATCGCGGCCACTGTTGCCGGGCTATGATTCCGGAGTGCTGGCCATGATAGTGGTCTCATTTCTTTTTGCATCAGTGGGATTCAAGACTGCGGCGGGCATCTGGCATCAGTTTTTCACGGATCTAAGCATGCGTCACCGCAATAGCCTGACGGGAAATGCGTCCGAGAGGACAAACCGCGAGCGGCTGGCTGTGTGGGCGTTGCTGGCACAGACATTTGTGTGCGAGGGACTGTTGCTTTTTTCATGGTGTTATTACACAGGGCTGATACCGCTGAATTCTCCTTATTTTTTCAGGAATTCCATGGTGCTGGCGGGATTGTGTGCGGTGCTGTATGTCTTTCAGTGGAGTGCATGTGCGGCGGTGGGTTATGCTTTTGCCGTCCAGCCGATAGCCGGAATGCGTTCTTTCCTCGGAGCTTTTTCCTCTACCCAGTCTGTTCTGGGACCGTTGCTGCTTTTGCCGGCTTTGGGAGCGTTGTTTTATCCCGGCATGGCTATGGCGTTCATATACTGTGGTATAGGCCTGTTTGTGTTGATGCGGATTTTCTTTCATATCAAAGCCTTTAGGATTTTTTACTCGGGACCGCTGTCGTTATTCTACTTTTTTTTGTATCTTTGCACCCTTGAAATTCTACCGCTAATAGCTTTGATGACGGTGATTTCTATTTCTCTACAGCATTTTTTAGTATAGAACTCTCTTAATTCACGTAAGATTGAACATTCGCAAGATTCTGGTTTCACAACCCAAACCTCAGTCGGACAAATCTCCCTACTATGACATTGAAAAAAAATATGAGGTAGAACTTGATTTCCGTCCATTTATCAGAGTAGAGGGCCTTTCCTCCAAGGAGTTCCGTCAGCAGAAAATATCCTTGCCAGACTACACTGCCGTTATCTTTACATCGAAAGGCGCTGTGGATCATTTCTTCCGTCTGAGCGAAGAAATGCGCTATCAGGTGCCTGACACACTGAAGTATTTCTGCTCCTCCGAGTCGATAGCTTTGTATCTGCAGAAATACACACTTTATCGCAAACGTAAGATTTTCCATGGCCCTACTGGCAAATTTGATGATCTCATCCCGGTGTTGCAGAAGCATCATAAGGAAAACTACCTTTTTGTGGTGAGCGATGTCAATAAGGACAATCTTGCCGGACTGGAGAAGAGCAAACTGCGTTATACGCGTGCCGTGATGTATCGCACGGTGCCCAACGAGTTCTCCAACGATGATTTTAATTATGACATGCTGTTGTTCTTCAGCCCTGAAGGAATCAAGGCGTTGCTGAAGAATTTCCCTGATTTCCAGCAGGGCGATGTCAGGATAGGCTGCTTCGGCGCCGTTACAGCCAAGGCCGTAAAGGACGCAGGGCTCAGGCTGGATATGGAAGCTCCCACGGTAAAGGCTCCGTCCATCACTGCCGCTCTGGATCAATACCTTGCAGAGGTGAACGGTGCTCCGACTGCTACTGAAGAAACATGATGCCGTCGAATCTGAAACTGCATAAAAGCGAAAAGCTTTGTTCGTCTACAGCAATTGACGCGCTCTTTGCCCGTAAGGGAAAGGGCGCGCTCGCTTTCCCCGTGCGTATGGTTGTGGCCAAAGGTGAGCGATCGCATGGAGCACAGGTGCAGTTTCTGATCAGTGTGCCTAAAAAACGGCTGCGCCATGCCGTAGACCGTGTGACCATGCGCCGCCGCATCCGCGAGTCGTTCCGCCTGAACCGACATCTGCTGCCGGAATTACCAGAGGGTATGACGGTCAATGTGGCTTTCATATACGTGGCGTCGCAATTGGTCCCGTATCATAAGGTGGAGAAAGCGATTTGCAGGCTCCTTCCTCAGATCACAGTCGAAATGGTGGCGGCTGAGATGAATGACGGTAGCGAGAAGATATGAAGTATCTTCGGGCGGTCTGTGTGTTTATGCTTCTGCTTCCCATACGGTTTTACCGGATGGGAATATCGCCCATGCTTCCGCCTTCCTGCCGGTATCAGCCCACATGCTCGGCATACGCCATGGAGGCCATCGTGCGCCACGGCCCGGTCAAGGGGCTGTATCTTGCCGTCAGGCGTGTGCTTCGATGCCATCCGTGGGGCGGAGGAGGATATGACCCCGTGCCATGATCCCTGCTGTAGCCGACATTCACACCCATGATCCCATGGCGCTGGATGCCGTGATAAATCTTGATCGCGATATGGTCATGCGAGATGGAGCCTTATATAGTGTCGGAGTGCATCCGTGGGATCATGAGCCGGATTTCGGATGGGTGGAAACGATGGCTTCACATCCTCAGGTGGTGATGATCGGAGAGTGTGGTCTGGACCGATTGCGTGGACCCGCTCTGGATGTGCAGCATGAGATGCTGACGCGTCATGTGGCCCTTTCCGAGCGTCTTGGCAAGCCGTTATTGCTTCATGTGGTAAGGGCTTATGCGGAGATTCTTGCGTTGCATAAGCGGGTCAGGCCCTCGCAGCCGTGGATAGTTCATGGTTTCAGGGGTAAGCCGGCGCTGGCTTTGCAGCTGGTCAAGGCCGGATTTTATCTGTCGGTAGGGCCGGATTGTCCTCAGGCCACGGTTGATGTTATTCCATTGGAAAGACTATTGCATGAAACGGATTGATATACAAAAAGAAACGGTTAATACGGGTGTCGTCGCTCAGGAATGGCGTTCGCGCCTTATGGCCGCTGCCATGCCGGAGAGAATAAGCGTTCTGTCGCGTTTCTTTAAGACGGGTCCCGGCGAATATGGCGAGGGTGATGTATTCATAGGGCTTTATGTGCCGGATAACCGCAGGATATCACAGGACTACAGCAACGTGTCTCTGGAGGTAATAGACGGTATGCTCGATGAAAAGATTCATGAGTTCAGGCTGGCGGCTTTTCTGGCTCTGGTCAGGCGATACCGCAAGGCCGGATCTGATGCCGGGCGGATGGATATAGCTGATTTTTATCTGTCGCGCGGACATCGTGCCGACAATTGGGACCTTGTAGATCTCAGTGCACCGTACATTCTTGGTGAGGAGATAGTTGCGGGCCGGCTTTTGGATGCGATAGATCGCCTGATTGATTCGGGCAATCTGTGGCTGCAGAGGATTGCTGTGGTGTCGATGCTGCCGTCAATAAGGCGAGCGCAGTTCGGTCTGCCGCTGGCGGTGTGCCGACGTATGCTCCCGCATAGTCATGACCTTATGAGAAAGGCAGTGGGCTGGATGTTGCGTGAGATCGGCAAGCGTGACCAGAGTGAACTTATAGGGTTTCTCGATGTGCATGTGCCGGAGTGTTCATCTGTCACTTTAAGCTATGCGGTGGAGCGTCTGGATCCGGAATTGCGGCAACATTACCGCAGGCTTCGCAGGGCTTCGCGGGACACTTGAAAATGCCGGTTTGCGGGTCCTTTTCCGGTTATGTGATTTGCAAACGTAAACAGATAGAAGTTGGGGAGAATGAGGTGTTTAGAGGGTGTATATAAGTTTTTGGGATTTTTTTGGTTTCAGATTGTAAATTTTTGCGGAAAAACTTGTAATTTTGAGGGTCAAAAAGCACATAACACATGTCAGACACTCAGGTTTATCATACTCCGGCCCTTCTACCCGAAGTGCTTGACGCCCTTCGGCTGCGCCCGGATGGCAAATATGCCGACGCCACTTTTGGCGGCGGCGGTCATTCGCGTGCCATATTCGGCTATCTCGGATACGAAGGCCGTCTGTATTCGTTCGATCAGGATGAAGAGGCGCTGGCCAACGGCTGGGATGATGACCGGTTCACTCTGATTCATGGCAACTTCCGGTTCATACGCCAGTATCTGCGCTTCTACGGCGTGGATGCCGTTGATGGCATTCTTGCCGACCTTGGCGTGTCGTTTCATCATTTCGATGATCCGGAACGCGGCTTCTCTTTCCGTTTCAGTGGTGCTCTGGACATGCGTATGAACCGCAGGGCGCGCATGTCGGCAGCGCAGTTGCTCGAATCGTTGCCTGAAGACCGCCTTGCGGAAATACTCAGCCTGTACGGAGAGTTGCGCCAGAGCCGGCGCATTGCTGCGGCTATTGTCAGAGAGCGTGTGTCGGCTCCGGTTGACACCGTGGAGCGCCTGCTCCAGACGGTACGCCCGTTCATCAGCCCTAAAAACGAAAAAAAGGAGCTGGCGCAGCTGTTTCAGGCATTGCGCATCGTGGTGAATGACGAGATTCATGCACTCAAGCAGTTTCTTGTTCAGTCTCTCGAGTCCTTGAAGCCTGGAGGACGGCTGGCTGTGATCACATATCATTCGCTTGAGGACAAGCTTGTCAAGAATTTCATGCGTACAGGCAATCTGGAAGGTCGGGAACAGAAGGATTTCTACGGCCGCAACCTCTCTCCGCTGAAGTTGCTTACCTCGAAGCCTGTGGTGGCATCGGAGGAAGAAGTGGCACGCAATCCTCGCTCACGTAGCGCGAAGCTCCGTGTGGCAGAAAAACTTTAGTCTTTATTTACGGCATGGCAGAGAAAAAAGGCACATTCATCGGACGTACTCTCAGGGGCCAGATTCTTTCCGGCTCTTTGTTTACCCGCTATTGGCTCCAGATACTGGTGCTGATGGCTATGGTGCTTGTGTATATAACAAACCGCTATTCCTGCCAGCGTGAAATGGAACAGATACGTCGTCTGACCGAACGGCTGCAGGTGGTGCAGACGGAGAGTCTGCGTGTGCGCGGCGCCTATATGAGCCGTATCCGTGAAAGTGCCATGAAGCAGCGGCTGGACTCTCTCGGTGTGGACCTTGCCGTGCAGCGCCAACCGCCGTATCGTCTTAAATCGTCAGGGGAGGAACGTGACTGATGAAACGCAGCAAACATGCCAGCATACTCGCGCGCTACCTCATCATAACCGCCGGCATCCTTCTTGCCGCCGGCTATATAGCATATTGCACTTTTAAGAACACGGTGCTGCATGCCAACAAATGGAATGAGCGCGCCCACATAGAACTGTCACGATCCAGCCGTGTGATCCCTCCTGAACGCGGCGACATACTGGCGTCCGACGGTACTGTGCTGGCCACCACACTGCAATACTACACGCTGCGCATCGACTTTGGCTCCGAGGCCTTCAAGTGGCAGCGTTATGCCGATGCGCTTGATTCTCTTGCTGACGCTTTCGACCGTCATTTTCCCATAGCCGGAGGTGTCAAGGCGTGGCAGGATTCGCTCCGTGCGCCTTTGCGCCGCGGCAAGAAGCCGCGTGGCTGGCGACTCATCAAGAATATCACATACGCCGATTATCAGCTGATACGCACACAATTCCCATTCTTTCACTGGTCGAAGATCGCGGCCTGCGGGCTGACACGTGAGAAGGTGATGCGCCGCAGAAATCCTTATGGCGATATGGCCAAACTAAGCATCGGTGTCGTGTCAGAAAGAGAGAATGGCGAGACACATGGCATGTCGGGGCTGGAATATGCTCTCGACTCGCTGCTGTTCGGTCATCCCGGTCTGTCGAAGAAAGTGAATTTCACACGTGGCATAGGAGACTGGATCGACATTCCCGCACAGCGCGGCTATGATGTGGTGTCTACAATCGACGTGCAGATGCAGGATATCCTTGAAAACGCGCTTCTGGACCGTATGAAATTCTGTCGCGCCGAGTGGGGCACAGCAGTGCTCATGGAAGTGGCTACCGGCGAGATCAAGGCCATATCGAATCTGGAGGAATATCCTCTCGGGTCTGGCTCCGGTGAGTATGTCGAAGCGATGAACCGGGCAGTGCAGCGTTTTGAACCCGGATCGGTGGTCAAGACACTCAGCATGATGATAGCTGTGGAAGACGGCCTTGTCAGGGACACGGCGCAGATCATTCCTATCGGCCGGTCATATCGGGCTTACGGTCAGGGCAGCCCCATCACCGACTCTCACTTCAATGCCCAGCTTTCCGTGGCCGGAGTGCTTGAGGAGTCGTCAAACATAGGCATGGCCAAGATCATCACTCCGCATTACCGGGATCCGCAGGCATGGCATGACCGGGTGGCCCGTCTCGGCTTTCTCGACCGTCTCGGATCAGGAATAGGAGAGGAGCGTGCGGCCTATTATCCGGTGGTGCCTATCAATAAAGGAGGACTTGTGACTCTTTCGCGCCAGACCTATGGCTATGCTACTGAAATTCCTCCGCTCCACACCCTCAGTATATATAACGCTATAGCCAATGGCGGCCGATATGTGAGACCCCGTCTTGTCAAGGCTCTGAGACTCGGCGATACCGACTCGATCGTTCCGGTGAGCTATATACGCGACAGAGTGTGTTCGGAGTCAACGGCTAAAATAATGCAGTCGATGCTGGCGCGTGTGGTGCATGGTGCGAGGGGTACGGCCAGATCGCTGAAAAATCCTTATGTGGCATTGGCCGGAAAGACCGGCACATGCTATAGTGTGGATCCTCTTACCCGTAAGTACGACAAGTCCCTCAAGCGTCTGGCATTCTGCGGTTTTTTCCCGGCCGATGCTCCAAAATACAGTTGCGTGGTGCTGATCTATCATCCACGCGAAAACGCCCTTGGCGCAGCATCCACATCGGGTGTGGTGCTGAAAAACGTGGCTCTCGATATGTTTTCCCGCGGTCTTCTTGACAATAACAGCGATTTTCGGGAGAACGCACCTGAGAACCCTTCGCGGCCTACAATGTTCAATACTTGTACGCCAGGCGCTCTAGCTCTGCTGAACGAGCATTTCGGCATCGGCGGCCAGGTGATGCGTACTCCGGTATCCACTGCCGCAGGATCGGTTCCCGATGTGCGCGGCATGGGGTTGCGCGACGCCGTGGCGCGGCTGGAAAATGAAAACTACAACGTTACGTTTACCGGCACAGGATATGTGCGCATGCAGCAGCCTGCACCATCGACTCCGCTTACTCACGGAGCCACGGTCACTCTCACTCTTTCGGAATAAAATCAAAATAAGAACCTATAAACTCCATTATATTATATGAAGCATTTGCTTGAACTTCTTCGCGGTTGCCGTGTGACTCAGGTCATAGGCCCCAAGAATCCTGAAATATCAGCAATTACTTTCGACTCGCGAAAGGTTTCCACGGGTTCTCTCTTTGTGGCGATCCGCGGCACTTCGGTCGACGGTCACACCTTTATTCCTCTGCTTGAACATTCGGGTGTCGCGGCAGTGGTATGCGAAGCTCTGCCTGAAAAGGTGCTGCCACATATCTCCTATGTCATAGTGCCCGATTCATCCGTGGCGCTTGGCGAGATAGCTTCGGAATGGTATGATCATCCTTCGCGCAAACTAAAATTGGTGGGTGTGACTGGCACGAACGGCAAGACCACCACGGCCACTCTTGTATATGAAATGGCACGGTTGCTCGGCCATAAGGCCGGCCTGCTCTCCACTGTGTGCAACTATATAGAGACTACTCCGGTGCCGACCGCCCAGACTACTCCCGACGCTGTGAGCATCAACGAACTGCTGGCGCGCATGGTGGCCGAAGGGTGCACATACGCTGCCATGGAGGTCAGCTCTCATGCCGCCCATCAGCACCGCATAGCGGGGCTGCACTTTGCCGGCGGCATCTTCACCAACCTCACGCGAGATCATTTGGACTATCACAAGACGGTCCAGGCTTATCTCGAAGCCAAGAAATCGTTTTTTGACGGCCTGCCTGCTTCGGCTTTCGCCCTGACCAATGCCGACGACAAGGTCGGGCTGGTCATGCTGCAGAACTGTGCTGCTGCGCGCCGCACATACTCCTTGCGCTCTATGGCCGATTTCAGGGGCAAGATACTTGAAAGCCGCATTGACGGGACGTTGCTGAGCCTTAACGGCCGTGAGGTGGAGACCATGTTTACCGGACGTTTCAACGCGTATAACCTTACAGCCGTCTACGGAGCGTGCATTATGCTCGGATGGGATGAGACCGAGGTGTTGCGGCAGATGAGCCGTCTGGTGCCCGTGTCCGGACGTTTTCAGGCCATTCATTCACCAAACGGAGTGACGGCGATAGTGGACTATGCACATACGCCCGATGCAGTGGTCAATGTGTTGCAGGCCATACGCGAAGTCAACCCCCGGCGTGTTATCACGGTGGTGGGTGCCGGCGGAAACCGCGATAGCGGCAAGCGGCCAATAATGGCTGCTGAAGCCGCCAGACTCAGCGACTTGCTTATCCTCACATCTGACAATCCGCGTTTTGAGCAGCCGAGGGCTATTCTTGCCGACATGGAAGCCGGACTGACCGACGAGTCGCGTCAACGCACTGCTGTGATCGAAGACCGCAGGGAAGCGATTGCGGCGGCTGTGGACATGGCCTGTCCTGGCGATGTGATTCTCATTGCCGGCAAGGGCCATGAGGATTATCAGGAAATACAAGGTGTCAAGCATCATTTCGACGATCGTGAGGTGGTGCGGGATATATTCTCTAAATTATCTGCCGCCGCCGACTGATGTTGCACTATCTTTTTGCACAGTTGGGACTTTGCGGAGAGACTTTCGCCCGTCTCTCGGGTTATGTCACCGTACGTTCCACCGCGGCGTTTATCATCGCGCTACTATGCGCCACGATAATCGGCCGGCGTATAATCAATCGTCTGCAGCTCATGCAGATGGGCGAGATTGTGCGCAATCTCGGGCTGGAGGGTCAGACAAAAAAGCAGGGCACACCCACGATGGGGGGAATCATCATTATCATTTCCATCCTGCTCCCGTGTCTGCTCCTTGGAAATCTCGGCAATGTCTACATGGTGCTTATGGTTGTGGCCACGGTGTGGCTCGGTACGCTGGGTTTTGCCGACGATTATTTGAAAATCAGGCGCCACAATAAAGACGGCATGAGCGGTAAGTTCAAGATCGTGGGCCAGGTGGGTCTCGGTCTGATAGTGGGCATCACCATGATGTGCAGCCCTTCCATCACCATACGCGAGAACACCACCTATGAGTACGGTTCAGCCAATGCCGAGGTGGTGGAAGTGGTCAGCGAGGGGCGTGATGTCAAATCCACCCGCACCACCATCCCGTTTGTGAAAAACAATGACTTCGACTATGCGAGCCTGACATCGTGGATGGGAAGCCATGCGGCCGAAGGCGGATGGATAGTGTTTGTCGTGGTGGTGATACTGGCTGTGGCCGCCACCTCCAACGGTGCCAATCTGACCGACGGCATTGACGGTCTGGCCACCGGGGTGAGTGCCATAATAGGCGTGGCTCTGCTGGCCATGGCATATCTTGGCAGTAATGTGATCTACTCCACGTATCTCAATATAATGTATATTCCGGGATCCGAGGAGCTGGTGGTGTATATGGCCGCGTTTATCGGTGCACTCATCGGTTTCCTGTGGTATAATGCTTTTCCCGCACAGGTGTTTATGGGCGACACGGGTTCGCTGACACTCGGAGGTATCATCGCTGTGTTTGCCATACTCATCCACAAGGAGCTGCTTATACCCTTGCTGTGCGCTGTGTTTTTCGTGGAGGACCTTTCTGTGATTATTCAGACAACGTATTTCAAATACACACGTCGCAAGTATGGCGAGGGGCGCCGTGTGTTCAAGATGGCGCCGTTGCACCATCACTTCCAGAAAGATGCCGTGCCCGGAGCCGCTGTGGTCTATAATACTCCCGCCGCAGGAATCCATGAAGCCAAAATAACCATACGCTTCTGGATTATCACCATCATTCTTGCGGCTCTTACATTTGTAACGCTTAAAATCCGATAAATCATGCAACAACAGCATAAAAAACGCCTGGTGATCCTCGGTGGCGGCGAGTCCGGAGTCGGAGCCGCCATTCTCGGCAAAGACCGTGGCTGGGATGTGTTTCTCAGTGACAGCGGAGAGATCGCGCCGCACTATAGCCGCGTGCTTTCAGACGAGGGCATACCTTTTGAGCACGGACACCACACTGCCGAACTGATCCTGAATGCCACGGAGGTGATCAAAAGCCCCGGCATTCCTCCCACGGCGCCGCTGGTGCGCGAACTGACGGCAAAAGGTATTCCGGTCATATCGGAGATCGAGTTTGCCGGCCGCTACACCGATGCGAAGATGGTGTGCATAACAGGATCTAACGGCAAGACCACCACCACCATGCTCATACACCATATTTTGTGCTCATCAGGCATTGACGCCGGTCTGGCGGGCAATGTGGGCAAGAGTCTCGCTCTTCAGGTGGCCCGTGAGCCGCACGATGTCTATGTGGTTGAGCTGAGCAGCTTTCAGCTTGAAAACATGTATGACTTCAAAGCAAACGTAGCGGTGATGCTCAACATCACGCCCGACCATCTGGACCGTTACGATTATGACATGCAGAACTATGTCAACGCGAAGTTCCGCATCATACGCAACATGACTCCTACAGATTCCTTCATATTCTGGCAGGACGATCCTGTGATCGAGCGGCAGCTTGAGCGTGTGGCCACCGACGCGCGCCTTATGCCATTTGCCGAATCATGTGAGGAAAACACCAAAGCCTACGTTGATGCAGAAAATGAGCTGGTGATCAAAGCCGAGAATTCTCCGTTGGTCATGCCGCGGGCGGATCTTGCACTGAACGGACTCCATAATCTTTTCAATGCCATGGCCGCAGGTCTGTCGGCATCGATATTGCATGTGAAAAACAGCGACATACGCCGTGCGCTCAGCGATTTTGAAGGCGTGGAGCACCGGTTGGAGTTTGTGGCTACGGTCGACGGTGTGCGCTGGATCAATGATTCCAAGGCAACTAACGTTAACTCATGCTGGTATGCTCTGGAGAGTATGCCTCAGAGCCGTTCCACCGTGCTGATTCTCGGGGGCAAGGACAAAGGCAATGACTACTCTGAAATCCTTCCTCTGGTGCGTTCGAAGGTGAAAGCTATTGTGGCTATGGGATTGCACAATGAGAAGATAATGGAATTTTTCGGCAATGAAGTGCCCGCTATTGCCGACACCAATACTTTGGCCGACGCCGTGGCAGCCGCGCGCTCGTTTGCATCTGAAGGCGACACGGTGCTCCTTAGTCCTTGTTGCGCAAGTTTTGACCTGTTTCATTCTTATGAAGAGCGTGGCCACCTGTTCAAGCAGGCTGTAGCCGGTCTTGAATAAACTGCATAATCCCCGAAATCCGTACCTCAGATGGCTTTTAGAAATCCGTCAGGATCAACCTCCGCTACAACAACAGTCCGAATAAACTCCGCGAAGACCTCCGCGCCTTCTGTGGAGACACCGCAGGCTGTCAATCCGGCAGACACCCATATATGGGGTGTGTACGGATTGCTGGTTGTGCTTTCCATCATTGAGCTTTATAGCGCATCGTCGTTTGAGATTGCCAAGCAGGGTCTGTATGCGCCGCTTCTGCGCCATGTGTCGATGCTGTTTGTGGGATTTCTGATCATTGTCGGGCTCCAGCGCATGCATTACCGCTGGTTTGTCCCGATTTCTCGACTTATGTTCTTCGGAAGTGCTGCTGCGATGATATATGTGATGTTTTTCGGCGAATACGTCAATGGTGCCCGGCGCGCCATGTCGTTGGGTTTCATGTCGTTGCAGCCTGCTGAATTCATCAAGCTCACCACGGTTCTGATTCTGGCTGTGATACTCAGCCGCACTCAGCTGAAAAAGTCGCCCGGGCTGCGTAACCGGGGCATTATCTATGCGGCATCGGTCGTGATCGGCATGAGTGCTCTGCTGTTTACACAAGGTCTCACCAACACTCTGCTGCTCATGGTCATCAGCATGTCCATGATGCTTATCGGCGCCATCGAGTGGAAAAAGTTTCTCATGGTGCTCGGGGTCTATGCCGTGGTTGGTGTGGCAGGCATGGGAGTGAAAATGGCCATGTCGGCCGACGACGATAAAAGATCTGAAGACCTTGTGCTGGTGGATCCTCAGGGCAATGTGTTCACGATTGCCAACACTGCCGCCGCAGGCGAGGGACAGACGTCGCGTATGACCGACGGCACATGGAAAAACCGTATCAATAACTGGCTCGGAGACTCCGTGCCAAAGTATCGGCAGCCCATCACACAGAAAAATCTTCAGGAAATGCGCTCCTACATGGCTCAGGCCAACGGAGGGCTGTTCGGTGTGTTTCCCGGCAATTCCCGTGAAACTTCCCGGCTTCCTCTGGCGTTTTCAGATTATATCTTTGCCATTATAGTGGAAGATCTCGGATTCATAGGCGGACTTGCCATCATGGTGCTGTATCTGTGGCTGCTGGCCCGTGCGTATTATATCGCTGCCCGGTGTACTCAGGCCTATCCGGCATTTCTGGTCACCGGCATGGCCGTGATGATCGCGTTTCAGGCGCTGTGTCACATGGCGATAGTGAGCGGTGCCGGTCCTGTGTCCGGACAGCCGTTGCCGCTGTTTTCAAAAGGCGGCACGAGCATATTGGTCACATCCATTGCATTCGGCATTATGCTCAGTGTGAGCCGGTTTGCGGTGCGCACGGATTCGCAGCGCAAAATTCAGAAGCAGGAAGCTGAGTCTTTGCCGGAGAATATGCGTGCGGAGAATCCGACACAAATTTAATTGAAAGGAATCAACTATGTCTAAAAAATATCTGATCAGCGGAGGTGGCACGGGAGGACATATCTTTCCGGCGCTCTCCATTGCCAATGCCCTGAGACGCAGAGAGCCTGACTGCAGCATCCTTTATGTCGGCGCACTGGGCCGTATGGAGATGGAACGGGTGCCTGCGGCCGGCTATGAGATTGTCGGGCTGCCTGTGGCCGGATTTGACCGCCGGCGTCTGTGGCGTAATGTATCCGTGCTTTTCAAACTGTGGAAGTCGCTGAGAATCGCCCGTAGGACATTGAAGCAATTTGCGCCGGACGCAGTGATAGGGGTGGGGGGATATGCTTCCGGTCCAGTGCTGAAGCAGGCGCAGAAAATGGGCATACCCACTCTGATCCAGGAGCAGAACTCATACGCTGGAGTGACAAACAAGCTGCTTGCCCGGAAGGCAAAGGCGATCTGTGTGGCCTATGAGGGAATGGAGCGCTTTTTCCCTGCTGACAGGATCATGCTTACCGGCAATCCGGTCAGAGCCGATCTGTTTTCCCTGTCTCTGACCCCGGCCGAAGCTAAGCGGCAGCTTGGTTTTGATCCGGAGAAGCCGCTTGTGCTGGTGGTGGGTGGATCGCTGGGTGCCCGGACCGTAAACGAAAGTATTGCACCCGGGCTGAGGAGCCTGACAGATGCCGGAGCTTCCGTGATGTGGCAGACCGGTAAACTTTATGCCGAGGAATTCATCCCAGTGGCAGAGCAGACGGCCGGGGTGAAAGCGTCGGCATTTATCTCCGACATGGCGCTGGCCTATCGTGCGGCAGATATAGTGGTGTCGCGCGCGGGCGCCGGGACCATATCGGAATTGCAATTGCTCGGCAAGACTGCTATTTTGGTGCCTTCGCCCAATGTTGCTGAGGATCATCAGCGCAAAAATGCCGAAGCTCTTGCCAGCCGCGGGGCGGCGGTGATGATACTTGACGCCGATGCTCGCCGTGAACTTGTACCGGCTGTGACGGCTCTGCTCAAGGATGATGGCATGCGCGAGTCGCTCAGCCGCAATGCGGCGGCAATGGGTCTGCGTGACGCCGATGAGAAGATCGTGGACAAGATTCATGAAATATCCCGTTAGTTCAATGGAAAAGAAAAATATATATTTTGTTGGTGCCGGAGGAATCGGCATGGCGGCTCTCGAGAGGTATTTTCTTGCGCGGGGTTGCAAGGTTGGCGGCTATGACCGCACGCCTTCCGATCTCACACAGGCGCTTGAGTCGGAAGGCGTGGCCATATCATATTCCGACGATCCGTCCCTTATTCCGGATGATTTCCGCGATCCATCCGACACGCTGGTGGTCTATACCCCGGCCGTACCGGAGTGTCATGCGGGGCTGTCGTGGTTCAGACAGAACGGATTTGAGGTCGTCAAGCGCGCACAGGTCCTCGGACGTGTCACCCGTGAAACGACTGCTATATGTTTTGCCGGCACACACGGCAAAACAACCACCAGCTCCATGGCCGCCCATCTGCTGAAAGTGTCGGGAGTGGGATGCAATGCCTTTCTCGGCGGAGTTCTACGGAATTACAACACCAACTACCTGCTTGACGAGACTTCACCGTATGCAGTCATAGAAGCCGATGAATATGACCGTTCTTTCCACCATCTCCATCCTTCGCTGGCGGTGGTCACATCGACCGATCCCGACCATCTTGACATATATGGCACGGAAGAGGCCTATCTGGAGAGCTTTGCCCGATTCACCGAACTGATAGCTCCGGACGGAGTCCTGCTGATGCACACCGGACTGAAGATGCGGCCGCGTGTCGCCGACGGCGTGCGTGTCTATACATATGGCGGTGCCGACGGTGATTTCCGCGCATCGGCTATAAATTATTCCAACGGACATATCACATTCGACCTTGTGACTCCGTGGTCGGTTATACGTCACATATCGCTCGGAGTGCCTGTGGAGGTGAATATCGACAACGCCGTGGCGGCATGTTCGGCTATTCTGCTCACAGGCAACACGTCGGTGTCGCCTGACCACATACGTGAGGCTATGGGGTCGTTTCTCGGGGCAAAACGCCGGTTTGAATTCTATATACGTGAACCTCGTCGGGCTGTGATCGACGATTATGCCCATCATCCCGACGAATTGAGGGCTTCGATACAGTCTGTGCGCAAACTCTATCCTAACCGCAGGCTTACGGTGGCTTTTCAGCCGCATCTGTATTCACGCACGCGGGATTTCGCGCCCGAATTTGCCGAAGCCCTGTCGGGTGCGGATGAGGTTCTGCTCCTGCCCATATATCCTGCCCGCGAAGAACCAATCGAGGGGGTGACATCGGAGATAATTCTGGACCGCGTCACATCGCCGGTGAAGCATATGGTAGCCCGCGCGGACCTCGCTGAAGTGCTTGACAGGATGAAGCCTGAAATTCTTCTTACAGTAGGAGCCGGCGACATCAATCTGCTTCTGCCTGAAATAGTGGAACGTCTCAGATGGTGACAAAACGAACAATCGGGGCCGCGGTCGGCGTGGTGATCCTGGTGCTGTACTTGTGTGTGGCGCTTACATGGGCGCGCTCGCAGGCCAGAGAACAGATCTGTATGGGTCTGGACGGCGACAGGGTCCATGTGGCCGATGACAGGCAGCTCGGATTCGTCACTTCCGACGAGATGACCAAAGAGCTGGGGTCGTTGGTACAGCGTATGAAGGTGATGAGAATAACAGATATAGATCTGGATTCTCTGGAACGCTATCTCAACGGTCTCGATAAACTTGAGCGTGCTTTGGTCAATCGTCTGTCTGACAATCGCATCCGCGTCACCGTGCATCCGATGGAGCCTGTGGCCCGCCTGTGGACAAGCAACGGCAGAAGTTACTATATAAACCGAGAGGGCAAGCGTATAGGCGCCGACGCGCGTTTTCGGGTGGATGTGCCGCAGGTTGTCGGGCGGTTCACTGCGGAGTTTCCCGCCGTGCGTCTTCTTCCGCTGCTTGATTACATGTCGGCCCATGGTGAATGGAACGCTCTGGTGTCCATGATCTCGGTCCGTGACAGTGCCAATGTGTTTCTTTTGCCCACGATGCGCGGTCATGTCATTAATTTTGGAGATGTGGACAATATAGCGGATAAGTTTTCCAGACTCAAAACGTTTTACAAGGAGGTCCTGCCGGTAAAGGGATGGGAGTTTTACGACACCATATCCGTTAAGTGGGACGGCCAGATCGTGGCCACACGCCGTAGGGGGAAATTGCCGCCGCCGTCGGTGGACGTGATCGAAGAGCTTGAAAACGAAGGAGACGACATAGGCACTATGTCGTCGTCGGCCGTTATTGCTGACACATTAAAGCGACAACAAATAAAAAAACAATCAAAACGAATATAGTCAACCATGAACAAATCCCGCCACATCGTAGCCATTGAGATCGGCAGCTCCAAGATCAAGGGAGCAGTGGGCGAAGTCGAACCCGGCGGTTCGCTTACCGTACGCGCCGTTGAAGAAGAGAAGCAGTCACCCAACTATGTGCGCTATGGCGGCGTGCAGAATGTCAAGGAAGTGGCCAACGTGCTCAACGGCATTATCATGAAACTTAACAACCGTATCTCGCCGGCCAAGGTTTCGGCTGTGTATCTTGGCGTGGGCGGCCGGTCGCTGATGGCTGTCCAGCGTCAGATAGACATTACTTTGCCGGAGGAGCTGGAGATCACTCACGATATGGTCGACGAGCTGCTTGAGAGGGCCAAAAGTTCGCTTAATCCGGACCGTGAGGTCGTGGAGGTCGAACCCGGTGAGTTTGTGGTTGACAACATGAGCATTACAGTGCCTGTCGGCACTGTGGGCCGGACCATGTCGGCCGAGGTCAATGTGATCAACTGCCGTGCGCAGATGCTGAGAAACCTTAATCTGGCAGTCACGGAGAAACTCGGTCTTAAGATCAACGGTTATGTGGTCCGTCAGACGGCTCTGGCCGAGATGGTGCTTACCGACGATGAACGGCTGGGAGTGATGCTGGTGGACTGCGGTGCAGAGACTTCTACGGTGTCCATTTATAAAGGAGGTGTGTTGCGGTATCTCAACACCGTGCCGCTCGGTTCGCGCCATATCACTCGCGATATAATGGCTCTCCATTATTCCGAGGAGCGGGCCGAGGAACTCAAAAAGGCGGTAGGCAATGCCAATCCTCACGGAAATATGCAGAGCGGTCTGCGGCTTGAGGGAATAGATGATACCGAGATCAACAATTATGTCAGCGCTCGCGCCGGCGAGATCGTGGTCAATGTGGCCGAACAGATTTCATACGCAGGCCTTTCGGCAGCCGATCTGCCTTCAGGCATAGTGGTGGTGGGCGGCGGCTCCATGCTTGCCGGTTTCTGCGATGAACTCGGAGACTTCACCAACATGACGGTGCGGCGCGGCACATTGCCTTCGTCTGTGAAGCAGGCGTCAGGATCCAAGATCCGTATGGCTGACGATGTGGATGTGATAGCCCTCTTATATAAGTTGAGCAAGGAAGCCACGGCGCCTTGTGTCACGGTTACGGCGCCTAAGGTGGAGACTGTTCAGCAGAATGTATCCGCTGCTGACGGCAGGAAGGGCAATGATAATGGCTTTGACAGCGATGACGACGACATCGAACGCATACCTGGCCGCAATTTCCTGTCGAAGCTCTGGGGCAAGATCAAGGAGGGCGTGACTCCGCCGGAATTTGTCGATGATGACGACGAGGAGGAAGACGATTAATTAATCCAAAGAATAAAATTACACTGTATATAGTTATATGAGTATCGACGATATTTGCCGGCAGTCTGACTTTATTGTCAATGAAGGTATTGATCCCAGCAAGACATCCATAATAAAGGTAGTGGGTGTCGGCGGTGGCGGCGGCAACGCCGTGGGATATATGTATAAACAAGGTGTGGAGCACGTCAAGTTCGTTGTGTGCAACACAGACAAGCAGGCGCTCGACAATTCGCCTGTGCCTGAGCGGGTGCTGCTTGGCCATACGGGTCTCGGGGCAGGCAACAAGCCGGAAGTGGCTCATGAGGCTGCTTTGGAGAGCATAGATGCCGTAAGCCATATTTTTGATGACAATACGAAGATGGCCTTCATCACAGCCGGTCTTGGCGGCGGCACCGGCACCGGAGCCGCGCCGGTCGTGGCAAAGGTGGCCAAGGACCGCGGAGTGCTCACAGTCGGCATTGTGACCATCCCGTTTATGTTCGAAGGCCTGAAGAAGATCACCAAGGCACTGAAAGGAGCCGAGGAAATGCGAAAATATGTGGACGCCCTGCTGCTTATCAACAACGAGCGTCTGGTCGACATATATCCCGATCTGGATTTCGACTGTGCTTTCGACAAGGCAGATGACACCCTGGCTATGGCGGCACGGAGCATATCGGAGCTTATAACCACCCGTGACGCCCGTATAAACCTGGACTTCAACGATGTGGACACCACTTTGCGCGACGGCGGCACTGCCATCATATCATGTGGCTACGGCGAAGGTGAGAAGCGAGTGCAGAATGCCATTGACGCGGCTCTGAAGTCACCTCTGTTGAAACATCGTGATATTATCGGTTCCAAAAAGCTGCTGTTCAATCTCTACTATTCGCGCAATGCGGAGCAGAAATTCAAGACGGGCGAGATGGCGGCGTTCACCACGTTTGTCACCAGTCTCGACGATAAGGTTGACGTGATCTATGGTGTAGCATACGATGAGTCGCTCGGCGACCGTGTGAAGGTGACGATTCTTGCCGCCGGATTCGACATGGAGGCACTGACCACTACTAAGGAGAGCGTTTCCGAACCGGGCATCGGCATGAATATAGAGCCTGTTGACGCCGATCCGGATCCGGCAGCCAATATCGAGCAGATCAAAAATCAATACGGTTCCGACAAGGTGAACGGGGTGATTGCGCAGCAGGCGCGTAATCTGTATGTGGTGTTGTCGCGTGAGCAGCTTGACGACGATCTGGTCATAGAGCGTCTGGAGAAGTATCCGGCTTTCAACCGCACCAAGGAGATCAAACGCAGCATCACTGCTTCTGCCGATACGGCTTCGGCATCTCATCCCTCTTCTGTCGCTGTGAAGCCCGCGCCGTTGAAACCGGCTGCCGGAGCGTCGCCGTCGGTCATCGACATCGGTCTGGACTGACCGGCGGAGTGCGGTTATTTCCGTGATTCGGATACGATAAGCAGCAGTTCCTCGCGCACGGCTTCGGGAAGTTCGATGCCGCGGAGCTGTATGCTGCGTGCCCATGGCGCCACATCGTCGGGAAGAAGAGTGAGCAGCACTTCGCGGAATTCCTCCGTCTCACGGTCGCTATAGCTGTCGGCACTACGTCCGGCATAGCGGTCGAGTTCTTCATCGTCGAAATATTCCGCCCGTTCGCTCACTGCCGCTAAAAGGGAGTCACGCTCGCAGGTCTCGTGCATTCCGCAGCATTCCTCAGTATCTTCTGCTGACGTGCTTGCGGCTGTGTCGGCGGCCTGCTTTTGTGTTGTGTCGGACGGACCGTTGTCAGTCGCCGACGCATCTACAGTATCGTCTTGTCTCGCCGGTCTGTGGGTCATGTAGAGCAGAATGCCCACGGCTGTCAGTGAGCCGAGTATTATAAAGAATACTTCTATCATATAAAAATCATTCGGGATCTGTCCAGGCTTCTTCGATTCTGAAGCCTGCTTTCTGCAATTCGTTCCAGAATTCCGGATAAGATTTGCTGGTCACACCGGCATTTTTAATTGTCAGCCCGGGGAAAAAGAGTGCCGCGGGAGCAAACGACATTGCCATACGGTGGTCACCGTAGGTGTCGATCGCGTCGGGTTCTTCTCCGGGGTTGTAGGCGGCTCCTTGCCATGTGAGTGTGTCGGGGCCGGTCTCAACGATGAATCCGAGTTTGCCGAGCTCGGACTGTAGTGCTGTCAGACGGTCTGTTTCCTTGATCTTGAGCGACTGCAGGCCTGTGAATCTGAACGGTATGGACAGCAGGCAGCAGGTCACGGCGAGGGTTTGCGCCAGATCGGGAGTGTCTGACAGGTCTGCGATCAGACGGGCGCCGGCGTCGGGTGTGGGAGTCAGTTCTATCTCGTTGTCCGAAACCCAGCAGTGGTCAAGACCGGTCGCTTTGATCAGTTCGGAGATCCGGCTGTCGCCTTGTATTGATTTCCGGCTGAGTCCTTTCAGGGAGACCGATCCAGAGGATATGGCGGCGATTTCAAACCAGTATGACGCCGCGCTCCAGTCGGCTTCCACCTCGCGTGTGCACGGGCTGTATGACGTTTTTCTGACTGTGATGGTGTCGTCTGTCGCAACGGTTTCTGCGCCGGCGTCGGCCATCATCTGCAGGGTCATGTCTATGTATGGGCGCGATGACTGCTGGCCGTCAAGGTGTATCGTCAGCCCGTTGTCCATGATCGGTGCTATCATCAGCAGGGCGGATATGAACTGAGAACTGACGGTGGAGTCGACTGTTATTGTGCCGCCCGTGAGCCGGCGTCCGGAAATGTGCAGCGGCGGAAAACCCTCCGTGCGTGTATATGTGATCTCCGCTCCGCAGGCCCGTAATGCATCCACCAATGGGCCAATGGGCCGCTGGCGCATGCGGTCGTCTCCGTCGATTGTGACATCCCGTCCCGGCATTGCGGCGAAATAGGCCGTCAGAAACCGCATGGCTGTGCCAGCTCCGCCAATGTTTATTGTGTCTGCTCCGGATTCCAATGCCGCTATCATCGCTTTTGTGTCGTCGCACTCCGCGGTCTTGGCCGCTGTGGCCGGCATGCCGCAAATGGCATTGATGATGAGCAGGCGGTTGCTCTGGCTTTTGCTCAGAGGGAGAGCCGGCGACGCTTCGAGCATCTCTTCCGGAGGGTATATCCTGATGTCCATGGGTGCCTTTTGTTATGCTGGAGTTATGGTGGTGATGCTGTCGCTGACGTTGAGTGTGACTTCTGCACCTTCGACGAACGGAAGATTGCCGTCGACGTGTCCGAACGGTGCGCCTAAAGCTACGGGATAGCCATAGGGTGCGGTCATGTCGGCTATCATCCGTTCCATGTCGGTGTAGTTGGAGTCGCCACGGTATTCGGTGAATTGCCCGACCAAGAGTCCGCTCAGATTTTCCAGTACTCCGTTGAGCCGGAGCTGGTGCAGGATGCGTTCGACTTTGTAGATGGGCTCGGCTATGTCTTCAATGACGAGGATACGGCCTGGTTTCAGCATATCGTAAGGGGTGGATATCAGACCCGCCAGTACTGCCAGATTTCCTCCGATCATCTGTCCGCGCACAGAGCCTTGCCTTGACAGTGGGTGGGTGGTGAAACTGTATGCGGGCTGCGTGCCGTGGCATAGTATCTGAAACAATGCCTGGTTGGCCGGATCGTCGGCCGGAAATTCCGCCAGATGCCGTGCCATGGAGCCATGTATGGACATTATCCCCTGCGATTGCCACAGGGCATGAAGGGCGGAAATATCGCTGAATCCTATGAGCCATACTGGCTTGGGGATAAGCCGGCCGAGCATGTCCACCGCTCCGTATCCGCCGCGACTGCATAGAATAGCTTTCACTGCCGGATCTGACAGGGCCGAACGCATGTCGTCGAGACGTTCGCCGGCACTTGCGGAATATGTGCCTTTGCGCCCTGTCGCGTGTGCCATGACCTTTGTGTTGAACCCGCGGGACTGAAGGGCTTTTACCGCACCGTCGATCAGGGCCGGATCTACGGCCGACGCCGGCGATAATATGGCCACAGTGTCGCCCGGTTTCAGTAATTGAGGTCTTGTCATGCGATCGATACGGTGATTCCGGTGCGGGAGATGATTTTGGCCGCGATCCGTTCAAGTTCGTCTTTCGGGACTTTCTGTAGCTTTTCGGCCGGGGTCTTGCGGTCAATGGAGTAGATCATGATGCTTCTGGGGCGTACGGCTCTGTAGGCTTCGATCAGAGCGTCGGTTTCGGCTTCCGTCGTGTTGTCTATGCGGTGTCCGTTGTATTCGCCGCGCAGCATCATAGTCTGTATGATGCCGGTGCCGCCGAATTGTTTCAGCCGTGCTATCGCTTTGTCCACGGTGAATGCTGGCGATGTCGGTCTGTCGATGACGCGCATGGTGGATTCGACGGCCGAGTCGAGCTTGAGGATATTGTTGTCGATGGACTTAAGCGCATTCACAACGTCCTCACGGTCAAGACGAGTGGAATTTGTGAGCACGCTGACTTTCACATCCGGAAAATATCTGTCGCGAAGATCCAGAGTGTCTTTGACCACTGCCGCAAAATCAGGATGCAGTGTGGGCTCTCCGTTGCCGGAAAATGTGATCACATCCAGATTTTCGCCGGCCGACCGCATTGCCGAGAGTTTTTCCTCGAGCTTTGACGCCACTTCCTCACGTGTCGGCAATCCGGTTGTGCCGGTGCCTTGGGCGTTGAAGCCGGCTTCGCAATACAGGCAGTCGAACGAGCATACCTTGCCGTCGTCGGGCAACAGATTTATGCCCAACGATGTGCCGAGCCTTCTGCTGTGGATAGGGCCGAACACCGTTTCAGAGAAAAGTACCCGCTGCATTTCAGCTGAGAATGATGTGGATTACTGCAACTTTGCCAGCGCTGTGGCTATGCGGCGCATGGATTCGCGTATGTTGTCGTCGGATGTGGCATAGCTCAGGCGTATGTAGCCGGGTGCGCAGAACGCCGCGCCGTCCACCGTGGCCACGTGGGCTTCCTCAAGCAGATAGAGTGCGAGGTCGCCGGAGGATGCAATGGTCCGGTCGCCGGCATGTCGTCCGATGAAAGCCGACACCTCGGGGAAGAGGTAGAATGCGCCTTCTGGTTCGTTGACTTTCAGTCCGGGAATCTCTCTTGCCAGGCTCACCACCAGATCGCGGCGCCTGAGGAAAGCTGCACGCATTTCGCCGACGCACTCCTGGGGACCGTCGTAGGCGGCTTCGGCTGCTTTCTGGGCTATGGATGAAGCTCCGGAGGTGTATTGACCCTGCAGTTTTGTCACGGCCTTGGCCAGTGCAGCCGGCGCGGCGCAGTATCCTATGCGCCATCCGGTCATGGCGTATGCTTTGGAAACGCCGTTGATTATCACCACTCGGTCTTTAAGTTCAGGGAATGATGCCAATGAACGTAATTCGGCCCCGAAATTGATGTGCTCATATACATCGTCGGACATCACGATGATGTCGGGATATTTGGCCAGCACGTCCACCAGTCCCTGAAGCTCGTCGGGGGTGTAGACGCTGCCTGTGGGATTGGACGGCGAGCAGATCAGCACCATGCGGGTCCTGGGGGTGATGGCTGCTTCAAGCTGAGCAGGCGTGATCTTGAAATTCTGGTCGATGGATGCGGGAACGGTCACACTCACACCCTCGGCGAGTTTCACCATTTCCACATAGCTTACCCATGCAGGGGTAGGGATTATCACTTCATCGCCGGGATTTATGGCCGCAAGAATCACATTGCAGAGTTCCTGTTTGGCGCCGTTGCCCACGACGATCTGTTCGGGAGCGAATTCCACGCCGTTTTCCCTCGAGAGCTTGGCCGCGATGGCTTTGCGCAACGAAAGATAGCCGGGCACGGGTGTATAGAACGAGAAATTATCGTCGATGGCTTGCTTGGCTGCTTCTTTTATGTGGGCCGGAGTGTGGAAATCCGGTTCGCCTACGGAAAGGTTGATTACGTCAACTCCCTGGGCGCGCAACTCGGCGCTTTTCTGCGACATGGCCAATGTGGCTGACACGGCCAGTGACTGGATTCTGTTTGAGATCTGCATGGTTTTATCTGATGTCTGTGGTTTTATTTGTCGGGATTGGCTTTCTTGAGGATTCGGTTCCATCGGATGCCGCCTTTGTCGCCGTCGAACGACACGAGCACCATTACCGGCCGGCCTACGATGTGGTCTTCCGGTACGAAGCCCCAGAAACGCGAGTCGAGCGACGAATGGCGGTTGTCGCCCATCATGAAATAATAGTCAAGTTCAAAGGTGTATTCGTCCGTCGGTTTACCGTCGATATAGGCTTGTCCGTCGCGCCATTCGGCGTCGCGCATCTCGTAGTGGCGGATCGTGTGGCCGTATCTGGCCCATCCGTCGGCATCGAGTTTGACTATGGTGCCCTTGCCTGGAATCAGGATCGGACCGTAGTTGTCGAGAGTCCAGCCCATGTTTCTTGCCGTTGCCAGAGGAAACAGCAGATTGTCCTGTGGTGAGAAATGCAGTTTTTCCACAAAGATCAGGTTGGGATTTTTTTTGAGTTTGGCCAACGCCGCTGCGGTGAGCGGAGGAGTGGCGATGCTCTGGCCCGCTTCCAGCGCGCGGTCGGCTTCGCTTACTCCGAGATCATCCCAGAAGGCGTTGCGCTGTGCCGGGGTCATGTCGTTCCAGCCTGAGATGCTGAATGCGTAGCGGAACTGTGCGTTTTCAGGCATCGGCTGTTTCTTGCCGTCCACATAGATGTCGCCGTCGCGTATCTCAAACAGCTGCCCGGGCAGCCCCACGGCTCTCTTTACATAATTTTCGCGACGGTCCACCGGTCGCCACAGCACTTTGCCGAACTGCTGCGGATCGCTGTTTATGTAGTTCATGCCCAAGGATCTTGTGGCTTGGTCACGCAGAATCGGATCTGTCTTGACCGACGGGTCAATCTGAGCCAGTCCGCGGGCCACGATCTCCTCGCCTATGAGACGCGACAGGGAGTAGATGTCGGGATTCTGTGCCTTTTCCGCCACAGAGTCGCCAGCCGGGAAGTTGAACACGACGATATCGCCGAGTTCCACCGATCCCATCCCTTTGAGCCGGTGATATTTCCATTGCGGCCGTTCAAAGTAGCTCTTTGTGCCTATTACCGGCATGGTGTTTTGCACCAGAGGAAAATGCAGCGGTGTCATCGGCACGCGCGGTCCGTAGGCCATCTTGTTGACCCACAGGTAATCGCCGGTAAGAAGCGTTTTCTCAAGCGACGAAGACGGTATCTGGTAGTTCTGACCTATAAATGCAAACACAAAATAGACCATGATCAGGGCATAGACGATTGCGTCTACCCAGCTCATCACCGTTCTTGTCGTTTTTGATTTTGAGTTTTTCCACCAGCTGAACGGTATGTAGCCCGTGATGTATATGTCGGCAAGAAGCAGCCACCAGATGGCCACCCACCAGTTGCCGAGCCATGCCACCCAGATGAAAAACAGCAGGGAGACTATTCCGAACCGCACCCAGCGAGAAGGCTTGACGGCTGCTATGCGTTGCTTTATGTCGGTGAGAAATCTGTTCATTTGTTCCCGTGGATTATATCGTTCATCATGTCGTCAATGCTGTGAAATCCGGGATGACTCGGCAGCCATTCCGCAGCCATAACTGCGCCGAGGGCAAATCCGTCGCGCGATTTGGCTGAATGCTCCAGTGTGATGGAGTCTATATCGGATTCCCAGGTAATTTTATGTATGCCTGGCACCTCTCCATGCCGGATGTGGTTGATCAGCAGCTTGTCAGGCCCCGCAGGTTCTTCGCTCCATCCGTTTATGCCGGCATGGGCGTCGATTATCTGCCCGGCGGCCATCAGAGCCGTGCCGCTTGGATGATCCAGCTTGTGGATGTGGTGGGTCTCGGTCATATCAGGCACGTATTGCGGGAATCCGGCCATAAGTCTTGCCAGATATTTGTTGACTGCAAAAAACAGATTTACACCCAATGAAAAATTGCCGCTCCACATAAAAGCTCCGCCGTCGGGCATCGCCGACCTGACTTCTTGCAGTCGGTCGGCCCAACCTGTGGTGCCGCTCACCACGGGCACTCCCTGGGCCAGTGCGTCGCGCACATTTGCCGGTGCGGCGGAGGGTATGCTGAACTCAATGGCCACATCGGCCCTGCGGAATTCATCTGAATCTATGGCGGTGTCGCTGTCTATGTTTACTATGGCTACGATCTCATGTCCGCGCTCCAGAGCAATGCGCTCGATCGCGTGTCCCATTCTTCCGTAACCTATCAGAGCTATCTTCATACTTGCAATTAATATATAATCGGAACAAAGTTAAGCATAAATAGTGAAAAAAACACCAAAAAATTTTGCTGAATCAAAAAAACACGCTACCTTTGCAGCGCAATTCGTAAGAAACGCATGACTCCGTAGCTCAGTTGGTAGAGCAACTGACTCTTAATCAGTGGGTCGAGAG